>Ga0209643_1000027_pt1 | contig 464779 bp, 443 predicted proteins | sample AutmiccBRH37_all_FD_187383 | JGI IMG/M metagenome (GOLD analysis project Ga0209643, IMG submission 187383) | Deep subsurface microbial communities from Mt. Terri, Switzerland - Autotrophic microbial communities BRH/37_all (SPAdes) (version 2) | ecosystem: Environmental > Aquatic > Deep...
CCCCCACGTCAGCCATGTGTTCGATCTGGCCGACGTCAAGGACGGCATGAACATGCTGCTGTCGCGCAAGTCGACGGGCAAGGTCGTGCTGACCACGGGAACGATGCCGGGCGCCCTCAATTAGCGGCGGGCAGGGACAGGGTGAAGGTCGAGCCCTCGCCCAGCTTGGACGTCAGGGATATCGCGCCGCCGAACTTCTCGACGATGCGCCGGCATTCCGCCAGGCCCATGCCGTCACCCTGTACCAGGGTCTGCTTGCCCGCGCGTTCGAACTGCTGGAAAACACGGTCCTGGTCGGCCCGGGCGATGCCCAGGCCGTTGTCGGCGACGGCGATGTGGACCATGCCGTCCCGGCGCTCGCCCGTGACGCGGATCGCGAGCGGCCGATCGAGGCTGCGATATTTGATGGCGTTGTCCAGCAGGTTCTGAAGCACCCGCGTGATCTGCAGGCGGTTGGCGTGCACGGCCGGCAGGGGGCCGATTTCGACGTCGGCCCCGACGGCCTCGATCTGGGCCCGCAGGTTGTCGCGTGCGGCCTTCAGGCATTCGCCGGGGTCGACCGTCTCGTCCACGGGCCCGGCGCGGTTCGCCCGGGCGTCGGCCAGCAGTTCGTTGATGAAGCGGTTCATGCCGAGCGCCGCCTCGTGGGCGGAGGCGAGGAAGCGCCCGCGCTGCGCCGCGTCCAGGCTGGACGATAGGTGCGTCACCGCCTCGATGTTGCCGATCACCGCGTTCAGCGGCGACTTCAAATCGTGGGCGACGGCGCTGGTGAAGCGGTCCAGTTCCTCGTAGGCGGCGCGCAGGCGGTATTCGGCGCTGCTGTAGGACGTCCACAGGAAGCCGAGGGTCCATCCGATCGCCATCGCCATACCGAGGAAGGTGAAGGCGGCATCGAACATGACGGCATGCTCGGTCATGGCGGGCACCTCGCCGAACAGCGGGCGAACGACGGCGCGGATGCTGTGCAGGACGGCAAACAGGGCGAACAGGATGCCGAGAAAGCGGCAGCCGCCTTTCAGGTCCGAACGGGGCTCCGTCAGCAGGCTGCGCGCGGCAAGGCCGGCGACCACCGCGAAAATGGTGGAGTTGACCGAAAATGCCAGGGACAGGCGGTTCTCCAGCAGGACGAACTGAAGATTGGCGACGATGGCGACAACCATCGCCGTCGCATCCAATATGCGCCGCGGCGGCAGCCGCTGCAGACACCGCATGGCCCGCGTCGTCAGCACCACGCAGCCGTCGATGCTGACCAGGCCCAGGAAGATGAGACGAAAGTCCAGATTTGCGGCGCCGATCCCGGCAAGCAGGGCGCCGACGGCGCCGATTGTCGTCGCCAGGGCCAGTTCCTTCAGGCCGTGCGCCTGTAGCCGCGACCGCCAGAAGCCGAGCAGAATCGCGGCCATGACGACCGCGACGACGGTCAGGGAGAACAGGATTGAACTGATATTGAACATGTGAACCGGCCGGGCGGCGTTTCAAAAAACCGGCCGTCGCACGGAATGGCCAGCACGCGGCCCGTTATATAGAGGCGCGGCGGCGGCGGCAAACGCGCCTTTCGTTCAGGCCGTGGCGGCGGCGGGGCGCTTTTCCGGAATGGGGATGTGCAGCGCCGCGGCGGCGAAGCCGAGCGCGATGGAGCCGTACCACACCCAGTCATAGGACCCGGTGGTCTGGTACAGGTAGCCGCCCAGCCACACGCCGAGGAAGCTGCCGACCTGATGGCTCAGGAAGGTGATCCCGAACAGCATGGAGAGATAGCGCACGCCGAACATATGGGCGACCAGACCGGACGTCAGCGGCACGGTGCCGAGCCACAGCAGCCCCATGGCGCCGGCGAACAGCAGGATGTTGGTTTCCGTCTTGGGCGCCGCCAGCAGGGCGATGATGCAGAGCGAGCGCAGGAAATACAGCCAGGCCAGAACCCATTTCTTGGGGAACCGGCCGCCCAGCGCGCCGCAGGCGAAGGTGCCGATGATGTTGCACAGCCCGATCAGCGACAGGGCCAGGGCGGCGATGCGCAGGTCGATGTGCAGAAGCTCCAGATACTTGGGGAAATGCACGGTGATGAAGGCGACCTGGAAGCCGCAGACGAAGAATCCCAGGGTCAGCAGGTTGAAGCCCAGGTGGCGGTAGGCCCCACCCAGGGCCGCGCCCAGGGTGATCTCGGCGGTCTTGCCCTGGCGCTGGGCGACAGGCGTGGCGTCGGGGCCGAGCGGCTGGCGCGCCAGCAGGAAGGCGAGCGGCACGGCGAACAGCATGATCACGGCGAGCGCCGTCAGGGCGCCGGTCCAGCCGTAGGTTTCCAGCAGCGCCTGACCCACGGGGGCCATGTAGAATTGCCCGAACGAGCCGCCGGCGCTGGCGATGCCGAGCGCCAGGGAGCGATGCTCGGCCGGCACGCGGCGCCCGACCGCGCCCAGCACGACGCCGAACCCGGTGCCGCCCATGCCGATGCCGATCAGGAAGGCCGCGCCGACGTTGAAGGCGAACAGGCTGTCCGCCGTGCCCATCACGTAAAGCCCCCCGGCGTACAGAAGCGCGCCCAAAATCATCATGCGCATGCTGCCGAACTTGTCGGCGACGGCGCCCATGAACGGCGTGGCGACGCCCCACATCAGGTTCTGCACGGCGATGGCCAGGCCGAAGTCGCTGGGCGTGATGGCGAGGTCGCGCAGGATGTCGGTCTGGAACAGGCCGAAGGTGGTGCGGGTGCCCAGGTTCAGGCTGCCGATCAGGCAGCCGGCGAAGGCGACGATCCAGATGGCGATACCGATGCGTTTGGTGGACATGGGCTTAGCTTTCCGTTGTGGCCGGCCGAGCGGCCCTACGAGCGATCCGGGCCAAGAGGGCGGGCGGGGTCAGGACGAACAGGTTGCCGACCAGCACGCATCCGACACCGAACATGGCGCCGGTCGTCCATTGGAACCCTTCCATCCAGGTCGACACGGCAAGGGCGACAAGGGGGAACAGGACCGATGAATAGCTCGCGCGTTCGGGTCCGATGCGCCCGACCAGGGTCAGATAGGTGGCGAAGGCGACGACGGTGGAAACGATCGCGAGGAACAGCAGCGAGCCCACATAGGCCCCCGTCCATTCCACGCGGAATTCGGCGCCGCGGGCCAGGCAGAACACGAACAGGAACAGGGAGCCATAGACCATGCCCATGGTGTTGGTGCGGACCACGCCCAATCCGCGGCGCTGATTGAGGGCCGAAATCAGCATGCCCGTGGCGGCCGACGCCGTGCCGCAGAGCACCAGGACCATGCCCTTGGCCCCGCCCTGGGTGAGGTCGAAATGGGCCAGCTCCGGCCAGAAGATCACGGCGATGCCGCCGATCCCGAACACGGCGCCGATCACCATGCGGGGTTCCACCCGGTTGTGCAGGACCAGGGCACCCCCGGCCACGTTCATGACGATGACGAGGGAAAACAAGATCGACACCAAGCCGGACGGCAGGTGCTGGGCGCCCAGATAGACGAGATAGAAATTGCTGCCGAACAGGAACAGGCCCTGGGCCGCGACCCAGGCATGGTCGCGCGGCCGGAAATCGATGGCCCGCCCGGTCGCCCGGCAGAACGCGTACATCACCGCCGCCGACAGGGCGAAGCGGTAGAACACGGATACCTCGGGCGCCACGACGCCCAATTGCAGTTGGACGCCGTACCAGCTGAAGCCCCAGGCGAAAACGGTCACGGCGTACAGCAGCAGAATCACGGAATCGGTTCCGGGCCGGGGCGGCGAGATGGTCGCCGATGGAAAAAGGGCGACGGGACCGGTCGCGGGGACCGGTCCCGTCCAGGGGCACGAAACGTGCCAGGGAAAGTCTAGTCGCTTGGATCAGGAAATCCAAAACGGCTTTTCAACCTCGCGGCGAACGTCGGCCTTGGTCAGGCCGACGTCGGCGCGCAACCGGCCGTCCATTTCGGCAAGATGGCGGCGCATCTCGTACCGTTTCTGCCATTCCACGAGCAGGGTCGGGAAATTGAACACCGCCTGGGCGGCGGAAGCGGTAAGCGAAGCGAGGGCCTGTCCGAGGGGAAACAGGCCCGGGCGGGCGGCGGAGCGGCCCACTGTCTGCGTGGTCGTCGATGACGAGGCCATGGGTCCTGTCCTTGTTTCGTTGCCGAGGCGGTTGCGGCCGTCCGGGCGAGGTTGCGAATAAGTCGGTTACGGTGTCGATCTCAGGTGTCGATCTCAAAGGCGGCGCCTTGGGGGCGCCCGGGTTGAATAGGCCAAAACAAGGCCCGTTCACAAACGACAAAATTTCCTGTATGGATTAGAAAATATAATTCATTTGTATCAGTACAATATTAAAATCATTTGTTTTCATATAGTTAAAAAATATCGAAATTTTAACGGACATGTCATGATAAGAAAATTTAATGTTATGGTACAATCATGTCGCGCCGTCTGCCGCCGTTGAACGCATTGCGCGCCTTCGAGGCGGCGGCCCGTCACCTGTCGTTCACCCAGGCGGCGGAAGAACTCAACGTGACCCAGGCGGCGGTCAGTCACCAGATTCGCGGGCTTGAGGACTGGCTCGGCTTTTCCCTGTTCCGGCGCCTCAGCCGCGCCCTGGTGCTGACCGAGGCGGGGCAGCTTCTGTTTCCCGAGGTCCGCGCGGCCATGGACATCCTGACCACGGCGGTCAACCGGGTGCAGCGTCAGGATTCCGAGGGGGTCTTGACCGTGACGACCATGGATTCCTTCGCCCAGTCCTGGCTGGTGCCGCGCCTCGGCCGGTTTCGCCAGTTGCACCCGGACATCGACGTGCGTCTGGTCATGGTCGACCGCATGGTCGATCTGGCGCGGGAGGGCGTGGACGTGGCCGTGCGCTACGGCCGCGGCAATTGGCCGGGGCTGACCGTGTCACTGCTGCGGACGGAGGAGTTGTTCCCCGTCTGCGCGCCGGATCTGATCGCGAACGGCCCGCCCCTGAAGGAGCCCCGCGACCTCGCCAATTACACCCTGCTGCATGACGAGATGCCCGTCGACTGGCGGGATTGGCTGGCCGCCGTCGGCTGCGACACGGTCAATGCGGAACGGGGGCCCGGCTATTCCCACTCCAACCTGGTGCTGCTGGCCGCCCGGGCGGGCGAGGGCGTGGCCTTGGGCCGCAGCGTCATGGTCGCCGACGATCTGGCCGAAGGCCGCTTGGTGCGGCCGTTCGACTTCGCCCTGCCGGCCCCCCAGGCTTATTATCTGGCCTGCGTCGAGGGCGAGGAGGACCGGCCGAAGATCCGCGCCTTCCGCGAATGGCTGATGGGTGAGTTCGAAGCCGCGTGACGCCGCGCGGGCGTCCTTTTAAGGTGGCGGCAAAACCTGAGGAGACTTTCGCCATGACCGCATCCCCGCCCCCCTTGAACGGCCTGCGCCACCTTGCCCTGGTGGTCGAGAACTTCGACGCCTGCGAACGTTTCTACCGCGACATCCTGGGCATGCGGGAACTCAGCCGCTTCAACGACGATCTGGTCTACCTGACGCTGGGCAACGACAATCTGTCGCTCGGCCGTGCGCGGCCCGGCGAGGCACCCCCGGCCAAGCGGCCCATGGATCATTTCGGCTTCGTCGTCGACACCAAGGAAGACCTGCAGGCCTGGTACGACTTCATGAAGGCCAAGGGGGTCAACCTGCTCGATACGCCGGCGGACCATTTCGACGGGGCGCGGTCGTTCCACTGCACCGACCCGGCGGGCAACGTGATCCAGCCGATCTACCACCCGGCCATTTCCGGCCAGCGTTTCGAGGGGCCGTAAGTCGCAAAACCCGAGCAGGCCGTCAGGCCCGCGACGGTTGTTTTGCGCGAAATAAAGGGCCGGCCTGATGGTGAAAATCCAACGCCTTCTTGGCTTCAAAGCGAAAGGAACACGCAATGGCAAAGAATACGATTTGCCTCTGGTACGATAAGGACGCCGAGGCTGCCGCCCGCTTCTACGCCGACACCTTTCCTGACAGCGTGGTGAGTGCCGTGCATCGTGCACCCAGCGACTATCCATCTGGCAAAGAGGGCGACGTGTTGACGGTCGAATTCACAGTTGCGGGCATTCCGTGTCTCGGCCTCAACGGGGGGCCCGTGTTCAAGCATAACGAAGCCTTCTCGTTCCAGATCGCCACCGACGATCAGGAGGAGACCGACCGCTATTGGAATGCCATCGTCGGCAATGACGGCCAGGAGAGCGCGTGCGGCTGGTGCAAAGACAAGTGGGGAATTTCCTGGCAAATCACTCCGCGCGTCCTGACTGACGCCCTGGCTGCCGGCGGCGACGAAGCAAAGCGCGCGTTTGATGCCATGATGACCATGAAGAAAATCGACGTCGCCGTGATCGAGGCGGCGCGGCGACGGTGACGCTCCGTCGTGTCTTGCGACTCTAGCTTTGCAGTTCGGCCAAGTCCTTGAACAAGTCAAGGGCCTCCGGATTGGCCATCGCTTCCTTGTTCTTGACGGGACGGCCGTGGACGATGTCGCGCACGGCCAGCTCCGTGATCTTGCCCGACTTGGTGCGCGGGATGTCGGCGACCTGGACGACCTTGGCCGGCACGTGGCGCGGCGTGCAGTTGGCGCGCACCTGGTCCTTGATCCGTTTCGCAAGCGTATCGTCCAGCGTCGTGCCCTCGGCCAGGCGCACGAACAGCACGACCCGCACGTCGTTGTCCCAGTCCTGGCCGATCACCAGGCTTTCGACCACGTCCTCCAATTTCTCCACCTGGCGGTAGATTTCCGCCGTGCCGATGCGCACGCCGCCGGGGTTCAGGGTCGCGTCGGACCGCCCGTAGACGATCATGCCGCCGTGTTCGGTGATCTCGATGTAGTCGCCGTGGGTCCAGACATTGGGGAACTGTTCGAAATAGGCGGCATGGTAGCGCGACCCGTCGGCGTCGCCCCAGAACCCCGTGGGCATGGAGGGAAAGGCCTTGGTGCAGACCAGCTCGCCCTTCTGGCCGATCACGGGCCTGCCCGCGTCGTCCCAGCATTCCACGGCCATGCCCAGCGCCGGGCCCTGCAGTTCGCCGCGCCACACGGGCCGGGTCGCGTCGCCGCCGGCGAACACGCCCATGATGTCCGTGCCGCCGGTGAAGGACACCAGATGGACGTCGGATTTGATGTGCTCGTAGACGAATTCGAAGCCCTCCGGTGCCAGGGGCGAGCCGGTGGAGCACAGCATGCGCACGCTGGAGAGATCGTGGGTTTTCTTCGGATGAATACCCGACTTGGCGACCGCGTCGATGTATTTGGCCGAGGTCCCGAACAGGGTCATCCGTTCCGCGTCGGCGTAATCGAAGATCGTTTCGGGACCGGGGTGGAAGGGTGAGCCGTCATAAAGCAGCAGGCAGGCCTCGCAGGCCAGGACGGAGACCAGCCAATTCCACATCATCCAGCCGCAGGTGGTGAAGAAATAGACCCGGTCATCCCGGCGGATGTCGCAATGGATGGCCTGTTCGCTGGCATGCTTGAGTATCGTTCCGCCGACGCAATGGACCATGCATTTGGGCGCGCCCGTGGTGCCTGAGGAAAACATGATGTAGAGCGGATGGTCGAACGGGACGGGGACGAAGTCGATCTCGCCGGGCGCGTGGGCTGCCGCCGCGTCGGCCATCAGGACCGCCTGCGGAATCATTTCCAGGCCCGGCCGGTCGGCGGGGTCGTAGGGGGCGACGATGACCTCGGTCACCGTCGGCAGGCCGGCCAGGATCTCCGCGTTCTTGGCGCGCACGTCGTGGCGCTTGCCGTTGTAGAAATAACCGTCGGTGCAGAAGAACACCTTGGGCTCGATCTGCCCGAAGCGGTCGAGTACGCCCTGGACCCCGAAATCGGGGGAACACGACGACCACACGGCGCCCAACGCCGTCGCCGCCAGCATGGCCGCTACCGCTTCCGGCATGTTGGGCAGGTAGCCCGCGACCCGGTCGCCGGACTGCACGCCCTGTGCCTTGAGATACTGCGTCAGGGACGAGACCTGATCGTAGAGTTCGGCGAAGGTCATGGCCCGCCGCGCCCCGGTTTCCGAACGGAACACGATGGCTTCCGCGCCGTCGCGCCGGCGCAGCAGATTTTCCGCATAGTTCAGGCGCGCGTCCGGGAACCATTTGGCCCCGGGCATCCTGTCGCCGTCGACCAGCACCCGGTCGCCCCAGGTTGCCGCCCGCACGCCCGTGTAATCCTTCAATGCGACCCAGAAGCGTTCCCGGTCGTCGATGGAAAAGGCGTGGAGGTCCGCCGTGTCGGCCAGGTTCAGGCCGAGGGTTTCGTTCAGATGTAAGCGGAATCGATTGATCGTCGATCCGTCGGCGTACTCCGGCGACGGCGTCCAAAGGGGCTGGTCGGTATGGGTCTGGTCCATGGTCTGCGGATGGTCTCCCTGTCGGCGCTTTTCCCGATCGTGCGGTTTCACGCATTTTGCCTGGGCCGTGCCGGGGCGGCAACGGTCTGTTGCGCCGACCGCCATGCGTCACCCGGCGGACGATTGGGAAAACCGTACCACCGCCAGGGCCGCGACCCAGCCCGCATTGATCAGGCAGGCGACGGCGTACAGATAAAGGGCGCGGCCGATGTCGGCGGCCGTCGCTTTCGCCGTGCCGTGGCCGATCCAGGGGTCGCGGGCGATGTCCTGGGCATAGCGCCGGGGCCCGGCGAGGGCGAGGCTGAGCGCCCCCGCCATGGCCCCTTCCGGCCAACCGGCATTGAGGGAGCGGTGCTTGCCCGCGTCGCGCAGCATGACCTTCAACGCCTGCCAGGGTTTTCCGCCGGGGGCGAAGGGGGCGCCTAAGCAGATGAACAGGCCCGACAGCCGGGCCGGAATCAGGTTCAACACGTCGTCCAGCCGCGCCGCCGTCATGCCGAACGCCCGGTATTTCGGCGTGCGGTGGCCGATCATGCTGTCCATGGTGTTGACGGCCTTGTAGATGAACAGGCCGGGGGCTCCGAACAGGACATAGAAGAAGACGGGGGCGACGACCCCGTCGCAGAAGTTTTCCGCCGCCGATTCGATGGCGGCGCGGGCGACGCCGTGCTCGTCGAGCTGCTGCGGGTCGCGCCCGACGATGTGCGACACGGCCTCGCGGCCGGCCTCCAGATTGTCCTCAAGCCCCCGCCGCACGGCGCGGACATGGTCGTAAAGCCCCCGCTGCGCGATCAGCAGGACGATGCAGAACAGCTCGACGATCCAGCCCCAGGGATGGGCGAACGACAGCCACGCCACGCCCAACCCCAGGCCGCCGGTCAGCGCCACCACGGCCAGAACGGCGACGGCGCCGCGCACGGCGCGGTCCATTTCCGGGCGTTTGTCGCGGTTCAGCTTGCGGTCGAGCCAGTCGATGAGAGAACCGAGCAGCGCCACCGGGTGCTTGGCGCGCTTGAACAGCCACGGCGTGTCGCCCAGATAGGCGTCAAGCAGCAGGGCAAGCAGCAACAGAATCAGGGGGTCGAAGGCCGCCTTCCCCCCGTCGATGAGACCGATCAACAGCATGGCGCGGCCAGAATGGGGGGTGCTCCCCGCCGGGTCAATGGCGCCGCGTGCGTGAGGGCGGGCCGGCCTGGGGGCTGTATTGGCGCGGTTTTAAGGATAATGTAAGGGTCAGTGACTAGGCTCCCGCCGGAACCAGCCGAGACATGGGCACGGAAAAAGCAGGAACATGGCGGAACAGGCAAAACCGAAGGCGTCCGGCGCGGCGCCGGCCAAGGCAAAACCCAAAGGGAAGGGCAAGCCGAAGACCGGCGGCAAGGCCAAGAAGGGCCTGCCCAAAAGCTTCTTCTGGGGCTTTATTCTCATCCTTGTCGTGCCGGCCGTGGCCCTTTTGGGCTGGTACGCCTATCAGGTGATGGGCCATGTTGCGAAGGACAGTCAGGAAGCGCTCGACGCCAGGGCCAAGGAGCTGGCCAGCCAGGCCAACAAGTTCGCCCGCCGCGCCGCGGAGGAGGGCTTCAAGGTCCAGGACTTCGACGCCTGCGCCCAGATCAGGGAGCAATACCGGATCCCGGCGGGCGTGGTGTATACGGAATTCACCCAGCGTCAGTTGGTCGGCCTGTCAAAGTTCGCGTCGGACGAACAGGTGACCGAACGCTGCATCCAGTTCGCCAAGGCCGTCGCCAAGATGGAGACCATGTCCCATCACCTGCGCCATGTTTACGTTTGCCAGAAGGCGCAGTTCAATGCCGACAAGTCGGGCCGTTATTTCCTGACTGCCGATGCCGAGGGCAAGGGCGTGGTCGAGAACCTGGGCGGCAGAGGGACGCTTCATCCCATTCCGGTCGGGGAATCGATCCTGCTGCGCGGATGGCAGATCTATAATCAGGGCGACGGCTGCGTGATTGTCGGTATGTCGAAATCGGGGACCTTCAGCTTCCGAGGCGGTGTGACGATTATCGAATAGACCTGTGTTCGGACATGCAGGGGGCATGTTCTTGGGGGGCATCATGGGCACAACTCTTTTCGGCGCGTCCGCGACATGGGACGCTCTGGTCGCCGTGGAAATCCTGCTGATTGCCGTGGCGGTTGTCGGCACGGCCGTGACGCTCCGGCGGTTCGGCGAGCTTCGCCGTGCCGGCGCGACCCTGGGTGTGGCCCTGGTTCTGGCCGGCCTGTGGATGGGCATTCTGCTGTACGTCGCCGATCTGGTGATCATGGACACGCGTCCGGGGACGAACGCCCTGGCGCAGGCGCTGGCGGCGGCGGCGCCCCTGGGTTCGGCGGCAAGCTGGTATGTCCTCGCCGCCTCGGTGGCTATGGTCCTTGCGGGCCTGGTGGCGACGGTCCTGCGCATGGTGCGCCAGACCACGGAGCTGGACCGCCAGCGGCAGGCGCTCGAAGACAGCGAAAGCGTCCTGCGCTCCGTGTTCGAAAACGTTCCCGTCGGGCTGTTGATCAAAAATGAGAACCACATCGTCGAGCGGCCCAACCGCACCTATACGGATTGGTACGGATTCGATGCCGACGCCATGATCGGCCGCCGGTCCGACCAGATCGAGGATTTCCAGTCGCCCGAAGAAGCGGCCCTCATGAACGAACAGGAACGCCACGTTCTGACCACCGGCAACACGATCAGCCGCCAGGTCGAACGCACCTTCGCCGACGGCGAGCGGCGTATCCTCAACATCACCAAGTTTCCGATCCATGATCCCGCCGGCAACATTATCAAGGTCGGGTCGGTCAGCGTCGACCTGACCGAACAGGTCTCGGCCCAGCGCAAGCTGGCGGAAAGCGAGGCCCGGTTCCGCGATTTCGCCGAGGTGGCGTCCGACTGGCTGTGGGAAATGGATGCGGACCTGCGCTTCAGCTATTTCTCCCGCCGCACGAGCGACGTGACCGGTCTCGACCCCAGCATCCATCTGGGATTGCGGCGAACGGACGCCACGGCCGAAGACACCGGTCAGGCGAAATGGCGCCGTCATCAGGATGATCTGGAAAACCGCCGTCCGTTCCGCGATTTCGAGTACCAGTTCAGGGACGGCCACGGCAATCCGCGCTCGGCCCGGATCAGCGGCAAGCCGCTGTTCACCGAGGACGGGAAGTTCGCCGGCTACCGCGGCACCGGCACGGACGTGACCGCGGAACGCCGCGCCCAGCGGGCGCGCGACGCGGCGCTGCGCTCGGCCGAGGAGGCGAACCGCGCCAAGTCCGAATTCCTGGCCGCCATGAGCCACGAACTGCGCACGCCCCTGAACGCGATCCTGGGGTTCTCCGACATCCTGGCCAACGACTATTTCGGCGCCCCCGAGGCGGCGAAACGCCGCGAATACGCCAGCGACATCCACGCCAGCGCCAGCCATCTGCTCGACCTGGTCAACGATCTTCTCGACATTTCGGCGATCGAGGCGGGGCGCACGGCGCTCAGTCTGGAGCGGGAACCGGTCGCCGGCATCATTGCCGATTGCGCCCATACCATGACCGAGGTCGTCCGCGCCAAGGGTGTCGATCTTGAGACCGTGGTGCCGGGCGGGCTGCCGCCGATCCTCGCGGACCGCCGCGCCGTCAAGCAGACGCTGCTGAACCTGTTGTCCAACGCGGCGAAGTTCACGGAACCGGGCGGCCGTATCGTCATAACGGCGGAGACCGGCCCCGACATGGTGCGTATCCGGGTGTCCGACACGGGCATCGGCATCGCGCCCGACCGCTTAAGCGACATGATGGCGGCCTTCGCCGGCGGCCCGGGATCACCCTATGTGGGGGATCCGCAGGCCCCCTATACGGTGGAAAAGGGCTGGGGTCTGGGGCTTGCCATTTCGCGGTCCCTGGTGGAAATGCACGGCGGCACCATCGCTATCGACAGCCGCCTCGGCGAGGGCACGACGGTGACCGTCGAACTGCCCGAGTACCGGGCCCCCGTCACGGCCGACTGAATGCCCCTTTATCCCTTATTTTCCGCCGCCCCTTGCATCCCCCGGCCCTCGGCGCTATAACCCGCGGCTCGACCGGGCGGCATGGCTTTGTAACGGGCATGCCTGGCCGCCCCGAAACGACCATTGATCAAGACCTTGCGGCCTCCGCCATGGGCGGGGCCCACCAAAGAAAGGATGTCGAAATGCCCAAGCTGAAGACCAAGTCCAGCACCAAAGGACGGTTCCGGGTTACCGGGACCGGCAAGGTGCGCGGCAATTTCTCCTTCAAACGGCACAATCTGCGCAAGCGCTCCACCAAGATGAAGCGCAAGGCACGGGGCACGATGGTTCTGGACGCGACGAACGCGCGCCAGATCAAGTCCTACGCGCCCTATCTGTAACGCCGCGTATTTTTTGAATTAGGAGAGCTGGACAATGGCACGAGTCACTCGGGGCGTCACCGCGCACGCCCGTCACAAGAAAGTCATCGCCCGCGCCAAGGGTTACCGCGGCCGGAACAAGAACAACTTCCGCATCTCGCTGGAAAAGGTCGAAAAGGCGCTGCAATACGCCTACCGCGACCGCCGCGCGAAGAAGCGGAACTTCCGCCGCCTTTGGATCACCCGCATCAACGCGGGTGTGCGCGAGCACGGCATGACCTATTCCCAGTTCATGAACGGCCTGGACAAGGCCGGGATCGAGCTCGACCGCAAGGTTCTGTCCGATATCGCGATCCGCGAACCGGAAGCCTTCAAGTCGCTGGTGGAACAGGCCCAGGCCGCCCTCGGCAACTAATCTTGACCCGGTATCCGGCGCCCGTCCCGGCAAGGGATGGCGCGCCGGCACCGGAACTTGCCATCTGAATGACGAGGCCTGGCCATGGAGAGTGTCGACAAGCTCCGTGAGGAACTGCTTGCCGCCGTTGAGGCGGCGGGCGACCTGGACGCGCTCGAACAGGTGCGCGTGGCGGCGCTCGGCAAGAAGGGCCGCATCACCGATCAGATGAAGGGCCTGGGGGCGCTTGACGCCGACCGGCGGCGCGACGCGGGCCAGGCCCTCAATGCGTTGAAGGACGCCGTCGCCGAGGCCCTTGATGCCCGCAAGGCGGCGATGGAGGGGGCGGCGCTCGACGCCCGCCTGGCCGAGGAGCGCATCGACGTCACCCTGCCGGCCAGACCTGAGGACGCGGGACGCATCCACCCGATCAGCCAGGTCATCGAGGAAATCGTCGCCATCCTGGGCGACATGGGCTTCGGCATCGCCGAGGGCCCGGACGTCGAGGACGACTGGCACAACTTCACCGCCCTCAACATCCCGGCCGACCATCCGGCCCGTCAGGACCACGACACTTTCTACCTGCCCGGGTCCGACGGCGCGGACGCGGGCCGTCTGGTCCTGCGCACCCATACCAGCCCCGTGCAGATCCGCACCATGCAGGCCGGCCCGCCGCCCTACCGGGTGATCGTGCCGGGCCGCACCTACCGCTGCGACTACGACGCGACCCATTCGCCCATGTTCCATCAGGTCGAGGCGTTGCTGGTCGACGAGAAGACCCATATGGGCCATCTCAAGGGATGCCTGATCGACTTCTGCCGCGCCTTCTTCGGCATCGACGACCTGCCCGTGCGGTTCCGGCCCAGCTACTTTCCCTTCACCGAACCCTCGGCCGAGGTCGACATCGGCTGCACCCGCGAAGGCGGCGAGCTGAAGATCGGGCACGGCGGCGACTGGCTGGAAATCGGCGGCTCGGGCATGGTCAATCCCAACGTGCTGCGTAATTGCGGCATCGATCCCGAAAAATACCAGGGCTTCGCCTTCGGCATGGGGGTCGAGCGCATGGCCATGCTGAAGTACGGTGTGCCGGATCTGCGCACGTTCTATGAATCGGATCTGCGCTGGATGCGCCATTACGGCTTCGCGGCCCTCGATATTCCGTCCCTCACCGGGGGGCTGAACCGATGAAGTTCACCCTCGGCTGGCTCAAGCAGCATCTGGAAACCGACGCCACGCTGGCGGAAATCACCGACCGCCTATCCATGGTCGGGCTTGAGGTCGAAGGTGTGACGGACCGGGCCAAGGGCCTGGAGACGTTCATCGTCGGCGAGGTCCTGGACGCCAAGCAGCATCCCGACGCGGACCGCCTGCGGGTCTGTCAGGTTAATACCGGAACCGAAACAGTCGAGCTGGTGTGCGGCGCTCCCAATGCCCGCACGGGCCTCAAGGGCGTGTTCGCGCCCTCCGGCTCCTACATCCCGGGCACGGGCATCACCCTGAAGCCCACGGAAATCCGCGGCGTGACGTCCAACGGCATGCTGCTGTCGGAACGGGAAATGGGCCTGTCTGAAGAACACGACGGGATCGTCGAACTGCCCGCCGATGCCGCCGTCGGCGCCCGCGCCGTCGATGTCATGGGCCTGGCCGACCCGGTCATGGAAATCGCCATCACGCCCAACCGGGGCGATTGCCTCGGCGTGCGCGGCATCGCCCGCGACCTCGCGGCCTCCGGGATCGGCAGCCTGAAACCGCTGGACACCGCGCCGGTGCCGGGTGCGTTCGCGAGCCCCCTCGACGTGGCCCTCGACTTCACGGAAGACACGGCCAGTGCGTGCTCCAAATTCGTCGGCCGCGCCTTCCGCGGCGTCAAGAACGGCCCCAGCCCGAAATGGCTGCGGGACCGCCTGACCGCCGTCGGCCTGCGCCCGATCTCGGCCCTGGTCGACGTCACCAATTACATCTCCTTCGAATTCGGCCGCCCGCTGCATGTGTTCGACGCGGCCAAGGTCTCGGGCACGATCACCGCCCGCTTGGCCAAACCCGGCGAAAAGATTCTGGCCCTGAACGAGGCCGAATACGACCTGGACACGGAAATGACCGTGATCGCCGACGATAACGGCCCCCAGGCCGTGGCCGGCGTGGTCGGCGGCATGGACACGGGTTGCACCGAGGCGACGACGGAGGTCTTCCTCGAAGTCGCCTATTTCGATCCCGTGCGCACGGCCATGACCGGGCGCAAGCTCAATCTGCAGACCGACGCGCGGTACCGGTTCGAACGCGGCGTCGATCCCGCCTTCCTGGACGACGCCTGCGAGATCGCGACGCGCCTGATTCTGGAACTGTGCGGCGGCGAGGCATCGAACGTGGTGTCGGCCGGCGACGGCCCCGACTGGCGCCGCACGCTCGACTTCAACCTGGACAAGGTTCTGACCCTGGGCGGCACCGAGATCGACGGCGTCGAAGCGCGGCGCATCCTCAACGTGCTCGGCTTCGCCGTCGATTCCGACCAGGGCAGCCGTCTGGTGGTCAATGTGCCGTCCTGGCGCTCCGACATCGAGGGCGAGGCCTGTCTGGTGGAAGAAATCGTGCGCATCAATGGCTATGACCGCATCGCGCCGGTCGCCGTGACCCGGCCCTCGGGCGCCCAGGGGCCCGTGATGACCCCGGACCAGCGCCGCCGCGCCCAGGCGCGGCGTCTGCTGGCCGCGCGCGGTATGGTCGAGGCCGTGACCTATTCCTTCATGCCCGACGCCCAGGCCGCCCTGTTCGGCGGCGTCGCCGACAGCATGCGGCTGCTCAATCCGATTTCCGCCGATCTCGACGTCATGCGGCCGTCGGTCCTGCCCAACCTGCTGGCCGCCGCCGCGCGCAACCAGGCGCGCGGTTATGCCGACCTGGCGTTGTTCGAGGTCGGCCCCCAGTTTCCGGGCGCCAAGCCGGAAGACCAGCAACTGGTCGCCGCCGGCATCCGCGTCGGCAAGACCGGCCCCCGCCATTGGGCGGCCCAGCCGCGCGGCGTCGATACCTTTGACGCCAAGGCCGACGCCCAGGCGGTGCTGGCCGACCTGGGCCTGCCGGCCGACCGGGCGCAGATCAAGACCGAGGCACCGGCCTGGTACCACCCGGGCCGTTCCGGCACCCTGCGCCTCGGCCCCATGGTGCTGGCTGCTTTCGGCGAGGTCCATCCGGCGGTCCTGAAAGCCTTGGACGTGAAGGGCCCGGCCGTCGCCTTCGAGATTTATTTCGACAATCTGCCGGCGGTGAAGGCCCGCAAGTCGGCGGCCAAGCCGCATCTGGTGCTGTCGGCGCTGCAGCCGGTCGCCCGCGACTTCGCCTTCGTGGTCGACGCCGGTGTCGAGGCGGCCAAGGTCATCAACGCCGCCCATGCCGCCGACAAGGCGCTGATCGCCGAGGTCACCCTGTTCGACGTCTACGAAGGCAAGGGTGTGGGCGAGGGCAAGAAATCGCTGGCCATCAACGTCGTGCTGCAGCCCGTGGACAAGACCCTGACCGACGCCGACATCGATGCCGTCGCCGACAAGGTCATCGCCAACGTGACCAAGGCCACGGGCGGCGAGTTGCGGACCTGATGGGCCCCCTCGAAATCTTTTCCCAGGAAGACCGCCGCGCCATCCGCGGCATCATCACCGACGTCGACGGCACCTTGACCACGAACGGCAAGATCACCGCGACCGCGCTTTCGGCGTTGGAGCGCGCCCAGGCGGCGGGGCTCAAGGTCGTCGCCGTGACCGGGGCCGCCGCCGGCACCTGCGACGCCATGGCGCGGACCTGGCCGGTCGACGCCGTGGTCGGGGAATCGGGCGGCTTCGTGTTCCGCCTGCATCCCGACACGGGGCGCATGGTGCATCTGCATATCCTGGCGCGGGACGAACGGCGCGACCATTGGGCGCAGTACGAAAAGGTGCTGGCGGCGATCATCGCCGAGGTGCCGGGGGCGGCGCTGGCCGCCGATCAGGCGTACCGCGAGACCGACCTCGCCATCGATCACGCCCAGGACGTCGCTGCACTCGGCGAGGAGGCCGTGGCGCAGATCGTCTCCATCATGGAGGCCGCGGGCATGACCGCGACCTATTCCAATATTCACGTCAACGGCTGGCTCGGCCCCTATGACAAGCTGACGACGACCTGCCTGGTGCTGCGCGAACTGTTCCGCGCCGACGTGTCGGACGCGGACGAGCGGGCACGCTGGATGTTCGTCGGCGACAGCCCCAACGACGCACCCCTGTTCGAATTCTTCCCCCATGCGGTGGGCGTCGCCAACGTGCGCGACTTCGGCGACCGCTTGGCGGCCAAGCCCAGGTACGTGACGGAAAGTGCGTCGGGCGCGGGCTTCGCGGAAGCGGTCGATGCGGTGCTGGCGGCTCAGGCGGCGGGCGCCACGGAATAGACCTTCACCGGCTGTGACCGGCCCTTGACCGGGATTTCCCCTGTGAACGAACAGGCATACCCGCCGCCGCAGGCGGCGACGGTTTCCTCCGTGCACATGACGTAGGTGCCGTATTGCTTGTTCAGCTGTTCCAGGCGGGCGGCGATATTCACGTTGTCGCCGTGCACGGTGAAGGTCAGGCGCTCGTCCGTGCCGACGGCGCCGACCACGATGGCGCCCGTGTTGACGCCGCAGCGGGTCAGCAGCCGGACCCCGCCGCCGAAGGTCCGTTGCCTGCACAGGCGTTCAAGTTCCAGCGCGCAGTCGAGGGCCTGGGCCGCGTGGTCGTCCTGCGGCGTGACGGCGTTGAAGGTGATCAGCATGGCGTCCCCTTCGAACAGCAGGACCACGCCGCCGTGGCGGGCGATGACCTCGCCGGCGGCCTGGAAGTAATCGTTGATGGTGCGGGCCAGTTCCTTGGGCGCCATGTTTTCCGACGCCGTGGAAAACCCCTCGATGTCGGTGAACACGATGGTCGCGACCTTGCTTTCGCCGTCGCCGGGCTGGATCGCCCGGTCCGCCTGGGTGATGCGCTCCGCCACTTCCTTGGACACGAAGCGGGTCAGGTCCTGGGCCGCCGTGCTGTCGATGATCGCGCGGTACAGCGACCGTTGCGCGCGCAGCACGGCGATGGCCAGGACGGCGGTGACCAGCAGGATGGACACGATCTTGTCGATCTCGGCGCCGATCAGGATCGCGTTGGACGTCATGTATTCCACGTAGTTGCGGGTGATCATGGGATTGCCGGCCTCGGCATGGACGACGTAGAGCATCAGCGTGATCCAGCCGACGGCGGCTGACGCCCCCGCCAGAACGATGTATCCCGGCTCGAACCGCAGCGCGCGCAGGGCGATGAAGATGAACACGTACATCAACGTCGGCGCCTTCAGATAGAAGCTCGCCGGCTGCATGTACTGGATGTGGAACGACCAGATCAGCAGCATCAGCAGGCCGACGTCGATGACCACCGAGATCATCAGGAAGGGCTTGGTCAGGCTGCCCCGGTAGGCGGCGATCAGGCGCGCCAGGGTGAACAGGAAATAAAACCCCAATGCGAAGGGCACCAGGTTGAAATCCGGGTTCATGGCGGTCTTGGGCGCCACGGCCCACAGGCTGGCGAACAGCACGACCAGCGCCATCTGCACCCAGCTGATGAGCTTCTCGCTCTGCAGCTGCTGGCGGGCGATGCGCTCGCGCACGCGGGCGGGCAATCGGTCACCGACCGGTTCGCCGAAGATGAAGGTCATGCAGGACGTCCACATGTCCGAACGATGGACTGTCGCGGCCAAATGCTCAATCACGGAATGCAGGCTCCCTTTCGGTTGGGGGCCTGTCTAGCAGAGAGAGCCGCTCACATAAGAATCACACTGGCGTCATCGGGAAGGCGTCAGGCGGCGTGCCCGTCGCCGCCTTCCTGGCGCAACGCTTCCTTCACCGCTTCGCATTTGTTCTGCAAATGGCCGCGCAGGACCTTGGCGAGCCTGGGGCCGTCGCGGGCTTCGAGGGCGGCCAGCATGTCCTCGTGCTCGGCCATGGCCTGTTTCCAGCGCTCAGGCGTGATGGAGGAAATGTAGCGCGCCCGGCGGATGCGCCCGGCCAGGCCTTCGTACATGGCGACCAAAAGGTCGTTGCCGGCCGAGCCCATGATCTTTTCGTGGATCTTCTGATTGAGCGCGAAATACTCCGCCCGCTCCCCCCGCGTGTGGTGCAGGGCCATCTGGTAATGCAGGGCGCGCAGTTCGGCCAGGTCGGCTTCCGACGCGTTGGCGCAGGCAAGCTCTCCGGCCAACGCCTCCAAGGCCCCCATGACGGGGAACATCTCGTCGACATCGGCGGCGGTCAGCTTGGCGACCCGGGCCCCCCGATTGGGCAGCAGTTCCAGCACGCCTTCGGACGCCAGCACCTTCAAGGCCTCGCGCAAAGGCGTGCGGGAAATGCCGAGCGTCTCGCACAGCAGGCGTTCCGGCACCTTGTCCCCCGGCTTCAGGTCGCCGTCGTAGACCATGGTGCGCACCCGGTTGACGATGGTGTCGTGCAGGGACGGGCGGTCGATGGGCGTGCGCGAGGTGTCCATGGGCGTCACTCCGTTGCCAGATAGCGGTCGAGAACCTGGGCGACATGCACGGCCTCGCGCGGGGTGCCGTCGGCGATCTGATGGCGGCAGCTGGTGCCGTCGGCGACGATGACCGTGTCGGCCTCGGCGTTTCTGACGGCGGGCAGCAGGGACAGTTCGCCCATGCGTTTGGACACGGCGACGTTGTCGGTGTCGTACCCGAAGGCGCCGGCCATGCCGCAGCAGCTTGAATCCACCGTCTCCACATTCAGGCCCGGCACGAGGCGCAGCGCCGCCTCGACCGCGCCCATGGCGGCGAAGGCCTTCTGATGGCAATGGCCGTGCAGCAGCGCCTTCCCGCCGCCGGCATCCGTCAAGGGCAGGGTCAAATTTCCGGCCCCGGCTTCGGCGGCCAGGAATTCCTCGAACAGCATGGCCTGGGCGGCCAGTGCCTTGGTGTCTTCGCCCGGCAGCAGGACCGTGAACTCGTCGCGCAGGGTCAGCAGGCAGGACGGCTCCAACCCCACGATGGGTACGCCCGCGTCGACGAAGGGCTTGAGCGCGTCCAGGGTGCGCTGCGCTTCCTTCCTGGCTTCATCGGCAAGGCCGGCGGCCAGGAACGTGCGCCCGCAGCACAGCGGCCGCGTGCGGTCCGGCGCCTGGGCGGTGACCACGCGGTAGCCGGCGGCGGTCAGCACGCGGCGGGCGGCGGCCAGATTCTCCGGCTCGAAATAGGTGTTGAAGGTATCGCCCAGCAGGACCACCGCCTTGCCCGCCGGGCAGGACGTGGTGTCGGCCAGGGCCGCACCCCGGTCGGGCGCCGACGCCCAGCGCGGCAGGGTGCGCGCGGCGGAAAAGCCCAGCAGCTTTTCCGACAGCCAGGCCAGGCCCGGTACGGTGTCGCGCAGATTGAGCAGCCAGGAAACCTTGCTGGCGGCGGGCGCATAGCGCGGCAGATAGGCGACCAGCCGGTCGAACAGGCGCAGCCCGTGGCGCGTGTTGTACTGGTTCAGGAACTCGATCTTCATGCGCGCCATGTCGACGCCCGTGGGGCATTCGCGCTTGCAGCCCTTGCAGCCGACGCAGAGCTTCATGGTCGCGGCCATATCGTCCGACGTGAAGGCATCGGGCCCCAATTGGCCCGAGATCGCGAGGCGCAGCGTATTGGCGCGGCCTCGGGTCAGGTGCTGCTCGTCCCCCGTGGCACGGTAGGACGGGCACATGACCCCGGCGTCGCGTTTGCGGCAGGCACCATTGTTGTTGCACATCTCGACCGCGCCCGCGAAGCCGCCCCAGTCGGACCAGTCGAGGACCGTGGCGATCTCTTGTGTCTTGTAGCCGGGCTTGAATCGGAACAGCGTGCGGTCGTCCATCTTCGGCGGGTCGACGATCTTGCCCGGGTTCATCAGGCCATCGGGGTCGAATTCGGTTTTGACCTCGCGGAACGTTTCCACCATGCGCGTGCCGAACATGGCCTCGTGGAATTCCGATCGCACCAGCCCGTCGCCGTGTTCGCCCGAATGCGATCCCTTGTATTCGCGGACCATCTCGAAGGCTTCCTCGGCGATGGCGCGCATTTGCTTGGCGCCGAGGTCCTGCTTCAGGTTGATGACCGGGCGGACATGCAATGTCCCGACCGAGGCATGGGCGTACCAGGTGCCCTCGGTGCCGTGCTTGTGGAACACCTGCGTCAGGCGGTCCGTGTATTCGGCCAGGTCTTCCAGGCGCACGGCGCAGTCCTCGACGAAGGAGATCGGCTTGCCGTCGCCCTTCATGGACATCATGATGTTGAGGCCCGATTTGCGGACCTCCCAGACGTCGCGCTGGAACGCCGGGTCGACGGCCTCGACCACCGCGTCGGGGAAGCCCAGGTCGGCCATCATCTCGACCAGCTGTTTCAGCTTGGCGAGCAGGGGCTCGCGTTCTTCCCCCGCGAATTCGACCAGCAGTAGGGCGTCCGGCTCCCCCTTCACGAAGCGTTCCACCGTGGGGCGGAAGATCTCGATGTCGCGGGCCAGGCCGATCATGGTGCGGTCGACCAGTTCCACCGCCGCCGGACCGAGCGTCACCAGATGCTGGGCCGCGTCCATGCATTTATAGAAGGTCGGGAAATGGCAGACGCCGAGCACCTTGTGCTTCGGCAGGGGTTGCAGGTCGAGGTGCAGGCGGGTCGAGAAGGCGAGGGTGCCTTCCGATCCGATCAGCAGGTGGGCGAGGTTCGGGTGGGTCTGCTGGCGGTACAGCGTCGCCTCGGCCCAGGGGCCCTTGGGCGCACCGCCCGGCATCAGGGAATCGATGTTGTAGCCGCCGACCCGGCGCATCAGGTCGGGGAAGGACTGGCGGATGTGATCGCCTTCGCGCCGGCCGATGTCCAGAAGCTTGGCGACCAGGTCCTGCTGCACGGCATCGAGCTTGGCCGCCGGCGCGTTGTCCGAGACCTCGCCGAAGCGCATGGCGCGGCCGTCCATGGTCACGGCGTCGATGGCGCGCACGTTGTCGCGCATGGTGCCGTAGACGATGGAGCGCGAGCCGCAGGAATTGTTGCCCGCCATGCCGCCCAAGGTGGCGCGGGACGAGGTCGAGACGTCGACCGGGAACCACAGGCCGTGCGGCTTCAGATAGGCGTTCAGATGATCCAGCACCAAACCCGGTTCGACCAGGGCCTGACGGCCTTCGCTGTCGAACTCCAAAATCTTGTTGAGGTGCTTGGACAGATCGACGACCAGGGCCTCGCCCACCGTCTGCCCGCATTGCGAGGTGCCGCCGCCCCTGGGCAGGATCGGCACGCCTTCGTCGCGGGCGACGGCGATGATCGCTTCCACGTCCTCGGCATCTTGCGGCACGACGACGCCCAAGGGTTCGATCTGATAGATCGAGGCATCGGTCGAATAGCGTCCGCGCGAAAAGGGGTCGAACAGGACCTGGCCCTTGATCGCGGCTTTCAGGCGGCGGGCGAGGGCCGGATCGCCCTTGGCCGGGCGGCTGCGGGGGGCGGCGGCGAGGGGAGCGTCGGGCGGGGCCATGGGCGGGGTTCGCTGTTGTTGTCGGGGGCAGAGCCAGAGTGTACCAAATTGCATTCAAAATACAATAAGGCAAATCAGGCGGGGCCATCAAGAGGCATCGTTCAATGATATATTATATTGTAATTAAACAATAAATAATGATTTTTTCCAGTTCAGAATGAATCCGGGTTGTCTGGGCAAAAAATGTATGCATAATTCCGTAGCCAACGCGCCCCTGGCGCGCAAACCCGAATATTAAAGAGGACATCCGATCATGACTGTGCGCCGCGGCCGCCATTTCCTGCAGATTCCCGGGCCGTCCAACACCCCCGACCGCATTCTCCGCGCCATGGACAATCCGGTGATGGACCATCGCGGACCCGACTTCGCCGACCTGGGCCTGACCTGCATCGCCGGCATGAAGAAGGTGTTCAAGACGGAGAAGTGCGAGGTCGTGATCTATCCCGCCTCCGGCACAGGCGCCTGGGAAGCGGCGCTCGCCAACACCATGTCGCAGGGCGACCGGGTGCTGATGTACGAAACCGGCCAGTTCGCGACCCTGTGGAAGAACCTGGCGCTGCGCCTCGGCCTGGTGCCCGAATTCATCGACGGCGACTGGCGCCACGGCGTCGACGCCGCCGCCATTGAGGCGCGCCTGAACGAGGACACGGACCGCGAGATCAAGGCCGTCTGCATGGTCCATAACGAAACCTCGACCGGCGTGACCTCGCGGGTCAAGCTGGTGCGGGACGCCATGGACCGCACGGGCCATCCGGCGTTGTTCATGGTCGATACCATCTCGGGCCTCGCCTCGGCCGATTTCCGCCAGGACGAATGGGGCGTCGACGTCGCCGTCGCCGGCTCGCAGAAGGGCCTGATGCTGCCGCCCGGGCTCAGCTTCAACTGCGTCTCGGAAAAGGCGCAGGAGGTGTCCAAGACCTCGACCCTGCCCAAGTCCTATTGGGCCTGGGACGAGATGATCAAGATGAACAAGACCGGCTATTTCCCCTACACCCCGGCGACCAACCTGCTCTACGGCCTCAAGGAAGCCATCGCCATGCTGATGGAGGAAGGGCTCGACAACGTGTTCGCCCGCCACGACCGCATGGCCGAGGCGACGCGCCGCGCCGTGCGCGCCTGGGGTCTCGAGGTTCTGTGCCAGGAGCCCAAGGAGTATTCCCCCGTGTTGACCGCCGTGGTCATGCCCGAGGGGCACAGCGCCGACAACTTCCGAAAAGTGACGCTGGAACACTTCGACATGTCGCTCGGCAACGGGCTCAACAAGGTCGCCGACAAGGTGTTCCGTATCGGCCATCTGGGCGACTTCAACGAACTGATGCTCATGGGCACGCTCTCGGGCGTCGAAATGGGCCTGGCGTTGGCCAAGGTGCCGCATGAAAAGGGCGGCGTCGACGCCGCCATGGCCTATCTGGTCAACCCGCAGGCCCGCTGACCGGGGCGCGGCTCCCGCGGCATGACGAAAAAAAGAAACGGAAGGAAACATCATGGCACGAGGTGACGGGCCGCTCGGCGGCATGAAGGTGCTGGACCTGACCCATGTGATGGCCGGGCCGACCTGCGCCCTGATGCTGTCCGACATGGGGGCCGACGTGATCAAGGTGGAAAAGGTGCCGGGCGGCGACGACACCCGCCGCGCGGCCCCGCCCAAGATCGGCGACGAGGCCGCGGCCTTCCTGGTCATGAACCGGGGCAAGCGGTCGGTCGCCGTCGACCTGAAGACCCCGGGCGGCCAGGCCGCCGTGCGGCGCATGGCGCTCGCGGCCGACGTGCTGCTGGAAAACTACCGTCAGGGCACGCTGGCCAAGCTGGGCCTGGATTACGAGACCCTGAAAAAGGAAAATCCCAAGCTGGTGTGGTGTTCGATCTCCGGTTTCGGGCAGACGGGGCCTTATGCGGAACGCGGCGGCTTCGATTTGATCGCCCAGGGCATGTCGGGCCTCATGCACATCACCGGCGAGGGCCCCGGCCGCCCGCCCTGCAAGGTCGGCTCGCCGATCGCCGACATCACCGCCGGCCTGCTCGCCGCCATGGGGGTGTCCGCCGCCTATGCCCATGCGCTGAAGACCGGCCAGGGCCAGGTCGTCGATACGTCGCTGTTCGAGGCCGGGATCATCCACACCTATTGGCAGTCGGCGATCGCTTTCGCGACCGGAGTTTCCCCCGCCGCCATGGGCTCGGCCCATCCCTTGAACGCGCCCTATCAGGCGTTCGAGACGGCCGACGGCTGGATCACCTGCGGCGCCGCCAACCAGCGCACCTGGGAGCGCCTGCTCGAGGCTCTCGATAATCCGGCCATCGCCGAGGATCCCCGGTTCACGGACAACACCGGGCGCATGGCCAACCGGCAGGCGCTGGAAGACGTGCTGACGCCGATCTTCAAATCGAAACCGTCCGCCGACTGGCTTGCCAAATTCGACGCGGTCGGCCTGCCTGCCGGCCCGGTCCTCGACATCACGCAGATGCACGCCGACCCCCACGCCCTGGCCCGCGACATGATCGTCGAGGTGCCGCACAAAACGCTCGGCACGGCCAAGGCGCTCGGCATGCCGGTGAAGTTTTCGGGCACGCCCGCGAAGACGGATCAGGGGGCGCCCGTCTACGGCCAGCACACGCGGGAAGTTCTGGCGGAATACGGCTACGCGGCCGATGAAATCCAGGCTTTGATCGACGAGGGCGCGGTGATCGCCGCCGACTAGGGGCGGGGGGCCAAGGTTAGGGTGATCTGGCGGATCTCGCCGCCGCGCCGCACGGTCAGGGTAACGTCCTCGCCCGCTTGTTTACGGAACAGGCCGGCGCGAAACTGCCCGGGCGCGGTCACGGACCTGCCGTCCACCGCCGTCACGATGTCGCCCGCGTCGATCCCGGCAGCGAAGGCGGGGCCGTCGCGGACAACCTCGATCACGGCGACACCGGCGGTTTGTTCCTGCTGACCGGCGGACAGCTCCCCCGTCTCCATCCCCGCCGTCGCTTCGATGACCTTGCCGTGGGCGGCCAGGTCGCGGACGACCCGCGCCATCAGCGGCCGGGACGCGGCGAAGTTGACGCCGATGTTGGCGTCGCCTCCTTGTGCGAAGATCGCCGAGACCAGACCGACCAGGCGCCCCTTGCCGTCGACCAGGGCCCCCCCCGATCCGCCGGGATTGACCGCCGCGTCGGTCTGGATGAAATCCTCGATTTCATTGAACCCGGCGTTGGCCCGGCCCATCGCCGAGACCACGCCGCAGGATACGGAAATGCCCCGTCCGAACGGGTTGCCGATGGCGCAGACCGGCGCGGCCACGCCCGGTTCGGGCCCCGGTTCGGCGACGGGCAGGTCGATGGCGGCCTTCAGAAGGGCGATGTCCGTCGCCTTGTGGCGGCCGGCGATCTCTGCCGGGACGGTCCGCCCGTCGGCAAGACGAATGCGAACGCTGACGGCGTCGCCCAGCACATGGTCGTTGGTCGCGACATAGCCGCCGGGCAGAACCGCGACGCCGGAGCCTTCCGGGGCGATGCGCCCGTCGGCGCTTTTCGGCGCGAAGCCAGGGCGCACGTCCCGCCAGCTCGGCAGCACGACAACCACGGACTGTGCCGCCTTGGCCACGGCGGCGGAATCGATGCCGTCGGCCGTTACCGCGCGGGATGCCAAAACAAAAGCCGCCGCCAGGGCGGGGGCGATGAGAAGCCGTGCGCTCATGCCTTCGTCTTTACCATGATGCGAAGCGGCCTGCCGACCTCTATATTGTCCGGTCAGGGCTTGGGAGGAATTCCGACACAATGAAGTTCGCGCGCACCATCCGGCTCGACGCCTCGGACCAGAACGTGTTCGACATTCCGGCGGAACCCGGCGAATGGGCCGTCGCCGGCACCTTTGAATTTCTTCATGGTGAATTCGCCGGCGGCGATCCGTCTGCGTGGACCAACAAACAGCAGTTGGCGTTCAAAAGCGGCTGGCTCGGGCTCGGCACCTTCGGGCGGTCGACCTTCGTGCAGGTCGCGGTGCTGCCCGATGGCCAGGTCGAGGATGCGGTGCGCGCCCTGGCCGGGCATCTGTTCGAACGCTATGGCGCCCCCGACATGATGGCGGCCCTCGACGCCGCGCGCGGCGAATGCCGCGACATGGCGGACCTCTGCGATCATCCGGCGGGCACCTTGCTCGCCATCGAACGCGACCTGACGGATGCCGGGATTACCGAACGCGTGCGCGTCATCCCCGCCACGGGCGAGGGCCAGCACGCCCGCATCTGGGGCGTGGCGGGCGACGACCCGGCCTGAACGGCCCGCGGATTCAACCGGTTTTCCGCTCAACGTCCTCTCACACCCTTGTGATGGAATGCGACCTCAACGTTACGCCTGCTGTCGGCGGGCGCGGGTACACTCCCCTTCGACCGGACACGAGAGCCGGATCATAGGTTTCATCAAAGGAGAGTACCCAATGTCGATCCAGAAAAAGACCGTCGGCGCCACGTTGGCCACCGCTGCCGCCGCCCTGTTCATCGCCGGTGCCGCCATGACCGCCGCCCCGATGGCCGCCAAGGCCGCCGACGGCGTCAAATGCATGGGCATCAATTCGTGCAAGGGCACGGGCTCGTGCAAGACCGCGTCCAACGAATGCAAGGGCCAGAATTCCTGCAAGGGCCATGGCTGGGTTTCCACCAAATCGGCGAAGGAATGCATGGAAAAGGGCGGCTCCGTCGTTAAGGGCTGATCCTCGCACCGCATCATCAAAGAATGGAATTCGGGGGGTCGGAGGTATCTGGCCCCCCGTCTCCTTATTTGCGCTAGGCTGTCTCATGCATCGCTGTCAGGACCCTTTCCAAGGTTTCGGGCTCGGCCTGCGGCCGCAGCATTTTCCCGATATTCTCGCCCCCGATAGGGGGGCGGGGCTGGACCGCGTCGACTGGTTCGAAATCATCTCGGAAAACTTCATGGCCGTCGGCGGCATGCCGCTGCGCAACCTTTTGGCCGTGCGCGAACGCCGCCCCATGGCCATGCACGGGGTGTCGCTGTCGATCGGCGCCCCCGACCCGCTGGATGACGGCTATCTCAAGGACCTCAAGGACCTGGCCGACCTGATCGACCCGGCGGTCGTGTCCGACCATCTGTGCTGGACCGGCGCGCACGGCGTCAACCTGCACGACCTGCTGCCCCTGCCGCTGACCGAGGAAACCCTGGACCATGTGGCGGCGCGGGTCGCCCGGGTGCAGGACGCGCTCGGCCGGCGCATCGCCCTGGAAAACGCCTCGACCTATGTCACCTTCACGTCGGACACCATGGACGAATGGGAATTCCTGACGGAACTGACACGCCGCGCCGACTGCGACCTGTTGCTCGACGTCAACAACGTCTACGTGTCGGCCTTCAACCACGGCTTCGATCCGGCCGATTACCTGGCCGGCCTTCCCAAGGACCGGGTGCGCCAGATCCATCTCGCCGGGCATGAACACAACGGCGACCACATCGTCGACACTCACGACACGCCGGTGGCCGATCCCGTGTGGGACCTCTACCGCGCCGCCGTCGCCCGGTTCGGCGCCGTGCCGACGATGATCGAGCGCGACGCCGACATCCCGCCGTTCGCCGACCTGGTCGCCGAACTCGGCACCGCGCGGCGGCTCGCCGGTGAAGCCCTCGACGAGGCCGCGGCATGACCGCGTCCTTGCCCGCGCTGCAGAATTTGTTCCAGGACCGTCTGCTGACCGGCCGTGCCGATATCGAAGCGCACCTGACTTCCGGCGGCCCGTTCCTCAAGGTCTACGACCATGCCTATGCCGCCCGCCTGCTGGAAGTGATGGGCGAGGATTTTCCCGCCGTGCACACGCTGCTGGGCGACGACGCATTCGCCGACGCGGCGGCGGCCTATGTGCGGGGCCATCCGTCCCGCGCGCGGTCCGTGCGCTGGCTGGGCGCCGGGTTCGCGGCCTGGCTCGGCGATACCGCGCCCTGGTCGGACCTGCCGGTGCTGGCCGACATGGCGGCCTTCGAATGGGGCCTGGGCCTGGCGTTCGATGCGCCCGATGCGGATGCCCTCGGGGTCGCGGCGCTGGCCGCCGTGCCGCCGGAAGCCTGGCCGGTCCTGACCTTCGATTTCCATCCCGCGCTGAACACGGCGGCGCTTGCCCATGACGTCGCCCCGTTCCAGCAGGCCGTCGCCACCGACCGGGATCCCGAGGCGGCGCCCGAGGTGGTGCCGGACGGCCCGCAGACCTGGGCGTTCTGGCGCGACGGGGAAAGCTGTCAGGTGCGCTACCGCGCGCTTTCCGCCGACGAGGCGGCGGGTCTCGCCCTGCTGTGTGGGGGCGGGGACTTCCAGACGTTGTGTGAAGTCCTTGCCGAAGCCGGCGATGGGGATGCCGCTGCCTTGCATGCGGCCGGATACCTTCGAGGATGGGTCGAGGCGGGCTGGGTCACGGGCCTGTCCGCGCCGGGCCTGAGCTGGGCCTGAGCGGACGCCCGGCCCGGCGGCTGGTGACCCCGACAGGATTTGAACCTGTGACCTACAGATTAGGAATCTGTCGCTCTATCCGACTGAGCTACGGGGCCGTTGCCGACGCGTTTGGCCGCGCCCGTCTATATCACAGGTCGCGGCGCGGATTCCAAGGTTTGGTGGCGGAAAGCCGGGGCGGCGGACCGTCTACTTGAACAGGCCCTTGATGCGGTCCATGGACACGGAATAGTTCAGCATGACCGATTCCACGCCCGGGTTGCCGTCGCCCAGGCCCGCGTTGGACGAATGGTCGATGGAAATGCCGAGGCGCGAGCGGTCGTCGAAACGGTAGGCGAGTTCCAGGCGCGAGCGGAATTCCAGTTCGTGCCCCAGGTCGAGGTTCGACGTGGCTCCCCGCCAGTAGGTCGGCGAGAACTGGGGCGTCAGCACGAGGCGGCGGCCCAGGTAGATGTCGACCAGCACGCCGGCGCCGATGAACGACGAATTGTTGGTCGCATAGGCGGCGGTCAGGAACGGCTTGAAGATCCAGAACTTGTTGCCGAACCGGTAATCCAGGCGGATTTCCGCGTCCTCTTCCCGATTGCGGAAGATGTCGAACTTGCCGACGGCGAGGGTCAGAAAATCGGGATCGTCCGCGGCCCGCGCCGCGTCGGACGGCAATATCGTCACGGCGGCAAGCAACGCCGGAATGATCAGCTTCTTGAACATGTTGGATCGTCCCCGAAACGGCCCGGTTGCCGAGCCTACCCCTTTGGCCCGCATCTTAAGGGATCGCGCCGATCTTTCAAGCTGCGATGCAGCGGGGACGCAGGGGGAAGGGTCAGCCGTCGCCGAGCTTTCGGAAGCCGTCCATGGCCCGGACCAGGGACGAACGGATGCCCGGCTCCATGGCCGAATGGCCGGCGTCGGGCACGATCACGTAGTCGGCGTCGGGCCAGGCCTGCGCCAGTTCGTCCGCCGTGGCGATCGGGCAGACCATGTCATAGCGGCCCTGCACGATGACACAGGGCAGATGGGTGATGCGCCCGATGTTGGCGAGCAGATGGTTTTCCGCCATGAACACGTCGTTGACGAAGTAATGGGCCTCGAGCCGGGCCAGGGACAAAGCGCCCCGCCCGGACCCGCCGCCGCCGTCGCCGTGATGCAGGGTCGAGCAGGCGGATTCGAACTGGCTCCAGACCTCGGCCGCGGGGCGGTGGATGTCCGGGTCCGGGTCGTTCAGGCGCCTGTGGTAGGCGGTGAGGATGTCATCCCGCTCGGTCTCGGGCAGGTATCCGGAAAACCGCCGCCAGGCTTCGGGGAACACCTGCTTCATGCCGTAGAGGAACCAATCGACCTCCGGCCGGCGGCCGAGGAAGATGCCGCGCAGCGCGAAGCCCCGGCAGCGGTCCGGATGGGCGATGCCGTAAGCCAGCGCCAGGGTCGACCCCCAGGAGCCGCCGAACACGAACCAGCTGTCGATGCCGAGATGACGGCGCAGGGCCTCCATGTCGTCGATCAAGTCCTGGGTCGTATTGTCCCGCGTTTCGCCGAAGGGGGTGGAGCGCCCCGCCCCCCGCTGGTCGAACACGACGATGCGGTAATGGTCCGGGTCGAAGAACCGGCGGTGCGACGGGTTGGACCCGGCCCCCGGCCCGCCGTGCAGGAAGATCACCGGCACGCCCGTCGGGTTACCCGACTGTTCCCAATAGATGCGGTGGCCGCCGGACACGTCCAAATGTCCCTGGGCATGGGGTTCGATCCGGGGATAGAGGTCCGGCGACGGGCGGTTCAGGGCGGAGTTGGATTTATCCAATGTCGTTGGCCGGTTCGGGTTCTTCCAATTGCCCCTCGGGGCGGTTGGCAATTGCCCCTGGGGGCGGTGAGCGGGCGGTGGCCCTGTTCAATTAAGTTGGCCCGTGATCGCGTATTTCAACAGGCGCACGACCTGATCGGGCGTTTCCGCCGTCGCCATGGCCGCCCCGTTCACTTCCTTCAGGGCATGGGTGAGGGACGGATCGTGCAGCGTGATCATCGGCGTTCCAAGGGCGGCGGCGTATCCGGCGTCGAAGGCGGCGTTCCATTGTTTGTACTTGTCGCCGAAGCGCACGACAACCACGTCGGCGCGTTCCATCAGGGTGCGGGTGCGGATGGCGTTGACCTTGGCCCCCTTGTGATCCTTCCAGAACCCGTCGGGCTCGTCGCCCAGAATGGCGACGCCGCAATCGTCGCTCGCCGCATGGTCGGTCACCGGGCCGACGAAGTCGATGGGCAGGCCCGCCTCGGCGGCGCCGGCGGCGATCCGGTCGCGCCAGTCGGTGTGGATTTCGCCGGACAGGTAGACGGTCCAGGGCATGTCGTCGCTGAACGGACGGCCGTCTGCTTGGTTGCTCACTGGGTCGCTCCCTTCGTTTTCTGATTTGCGGTCAGCGCAGGGCCGTGTGCAGGCCTCTTTGAATCTCAACGTAATCGGAATGGTCGGGTCCGATAAACCCCCGGCGGATCAAAAAGTCGATGACGATGACCCCGCAGTTGAACTTGAACGCCTCGGTCTCGCGCACAGTGTCCATGACCTGGTCCATCGACCACAAGTAGAATTCGGCGATTTCGCCGTCCGTGTTGCGCGGCCGGAAGTCCGCCGGCAGTTCCAGGTCGTAGTTGAACAGCACGTCGCGGCGCAGGCCTTCCGATCGCGCCGTGCAATAGGAAACGGCGCTTACGGGTTCGGCGCGGCGCGCAATATCCTCGGGGATGGCCGCTTCCTCGCCGCATTCCTTGACCAGATTGTCCATTACGCCGATCCCGGCGGGCAGGCCGCCGGCGACGATCTGGTCGAGCTTGCCAGGGGCGGTCGGCTTGGTCAGCGACCGTTTGCCGATCCACATCTTCATCTGGCCGCCGTCGCGCACGAAGCCGTTGACGTGTACGCCGTAGCCTTCGACGCCGAACAGCGGCACGGCCGCGCGCTCCATCTCGAACAGCGGCGCCGTGCCCCAGCGTTGGCAAACGGCATAGGGCTCGTCGCGCCAGCCGGGGATCAGGCCCCGCGACCTGAGTTCGGCCAGAACCCCGGCCATGGCGGCGGTGCGCGAGGCCGGATCGTCCAGGTCCGGGGCCAGGGTGACCTCGGCCTCGGAAACCTGGAGGACCGCCCCGAAATCGGCGAGATGGGGGATGAAATCCCGGTGGATCAGGCCGACTTGCTTGCCGCCCGCGATGAAGGGGCGGTAAGCCGCCGGCTCCCACGACTGCAAGGTGCGGACACGCTCCAGATAGCTCATGCGGATATTCCGTTCAGGAGGTCAGGCATGGCCGCCGCCGGGCTTTTCGGCGACCAGCACGGCCTCGACACAGAACTGACGGCGCAGTTCCTGGGCGATGAGCCGGGCCTGTTCCGTGTCCGCATCCTCAAGATGAACGTCAATGATCAGGCCTTCCTTCGGCGTGGACGTGCGGGTGGCGTGGATGTGGCCGGGGATCAGGCCGCGCTTGGCGAACACTTCGACCACGCGGGGCAGCGTGCCCGGATCGGCCAGGGCCTGAACGGAAAAGCATTGGGTGGGCTGGGCTTTGCGCCTGCGCGGGGTGCGCGCAGGCTGCGCCTGAGGGAATGCGGCGGAATGCGGGGCGTGCCCGCGGTTTTGGGTCTGCATCGGAAAATCCTTTGGCGTGGGGGAAGCCGGTCACGGCGAATCGATAAGGGCCCGGTCCTCGATTACGAGGCCGGGACGATAATTCGCCGGATGGTTCCGGTCACACGGAGGGTCGATGCAGTCCTCATAAGCCTGATGATAGGCCTGCCGCCCGAAAATTCAAGGCGCGGGAAGGCCTGCGGCAAAAATAGAGGCGCGGAACGAGTGAGTGCCGAAAGGGGATCAGGCCGCAGCCACCTTGCGGCCGTCCTTGGTGATGCGGATGTAGGCCTTGGCGCAATGGCTGCGGCAATAGGGTTTGCCGTCCAGGGCTTCTTCGCCGCAGAAATGGAAATCCGGGTCATTGGGCTCGCCCACGGGCCAGCTGCACATGCCGGGCCGCAGCTTGGCCATGGTGACCAGGTTCTCGTTGACCTCGGGCCGGTCGGGCCGCTCCTTGATGGGCGATCCGCGCTTGGCCAAGCCGAGGCGATGGACCTTGCCGATCACCGCGTTCTTGGTGATGCCGAGGCGGCGGCCGATCTCGCTGGTCGGCAGGCCCTCGTCCCACAGGGCGATCAGGGCGTTGACCCGCTGGGGCGTCCATTCGTACGTCGTCTGCATGTACCCTTGCCTCCCGCTTTTCGGCCCGATGTCGCATCGCGGCCGAAATCCAATTTCGTGCCCCTGGAACGGATATTTGCGGCCCGCATCGGCCCGAAATGCCCATTTGTGCCCGAAAACCGGGCCGGAACGCGTTAATAATTACAATATTTCGCCCGACCGTCAACTAGGTCCACCACATATAGTTATCCACAATACATGTTGTGTTGTTGATAAAAACCTAAACTAGAGAGGATTTCCGGGCCGCAGATGCAAAAAAATCCCTTTGTCGGGCGAAGGGGCCGGTATAATCGGAGGGAGCCGAAGGGGGATTTTGGCGGGACCATCAGGAGTGACGGAAAATGGCTGTCGATAAGCGCGACATGGACGAATGGGCGGCCGCCGCCGCCAAGGAACTGAAGGGCAAATCCCCCGACGACCTGATCTGGCAGACGCCGGAAGGCATCGCGGTGAAGCCGTTGTACACGGCGGCCGACCTGGAGGGGCTGGAGCACATCGACTCCTTGCCCGGCTTCGCTCCCTATCTGCGCGGCCCGCGCGCCACCATGTACGCCAACCGGCCCTGGACCATCCGCCAGTACGCCGGGTTTTCCACGGCCGAGGACTCCAACAAGTTCTACCGCGACAATCTGGCCGCCGGGCAGAAGGGCCTGTCGGTCGCCTTCGATCTGGCGACCCATCGGGGCTACGATTCCGACCATCCGCGCGTGGTCGGCGACGTCGGCAAGGCCGGGGTCGCCATCGATTCCGTCGAGGACATGAAGATTCTGTTCGACGGCATCCCCTTGGACGAGATGTCCGTCTCCATGACCATGAACGGCGCCGTGCTGCCGGTCCTCGCCGGCTACATCGTGGCGGCCGAGGAACAGGGCGTCTCGGCCGACAAGCTGTCGGGCACCATCCAGAACGACATCCTCAAGGAATTCATGGTGCGCAACACCTACATCTACCCGCCGACGCCCTCCATGCGCATCGTCGCCGACATCATCGAATACACGGCAACCCACATGCCGCGTTTCAACTCGATCTCGATCTCCGGCTATCACATGCAGGAAGCGGGGGCGACGGCGGTCCAGGAACTGGCGTTCACGCTCGCCGACGGCCTGGAATACGTGCGCGCCGCCAAGGCCAAGGGCCTCGACGTCGACAAGTTCGCACCGCGCCTGTCGTTCTTCTTCGCCATCGGCATGAACTTCTTCATGGAGGTCGCCAAACTGCGCGCCGCGCGCCTGTTGTGGTCGGAACTGATGGCCCAGTTCGAACCGAAGGATCCGCGCTCCTCGATGCTGCGCACCCATTGCCAGACCTCGGGCGTGTCGCTCACGGCGCGCGATCCCTACAACAACGTCGTGCGCACGACCATCGAATGCATGGCGGCGGTATTGGGCGGTACCCAGAGCCTGCACACCAACGCGCTCGACGAAGCCATCGCCCTGCCGACCCCGTTTTCCGCCCGCATCGCGCGCAACACGCAGCTGATCGTGGCCGAGGAAACGGGCATTCCGCAGGTCATCGACCCGCTTGCCGGCAGCTATTACGTGGAAAGCCTCACGGCCTCCCTGGCCCAGGCGGCGCGCGAGCTGATCGCGCAGGTCGAAGACCTCGGCGGCATGACCAAGGCGGTCGAGGAAGGCATGCCCAAGCGGGTGATCGAGGAAGCCGCCGCGCGCAAGCAGGCGCGGGTCGACAAGGCCGAGGAAGTGGTGGTCGGCGTCAACAAATACGCCCGCGCGGAAGAGGACGACCTCGACATCCTCGACGTCGACAACGCGGCCGTGCGCGAAAGCCAGATCAAGCGCCTGAACACCATCCGCAATACCCGCGACGGCGCGGCCTGTCAGGCGGCGCTCGACGCGCTCACCCAGGCGGCGGAAAGCGGCGCGGGGAACCTTCTGGAACTCGCCGTCGCGGCGACGCGCAAGCGCGCCACCGTGGGCGAGATTTCCGACGCCCTGGAGAAAGTCTACACCCGCCACCGGGCGCAGATCCGCTCCATCTCGGGCGTTTACGGCGCCGCCTACGAAGGCGACGCCGGGTTCGACAAGATCCGCAAGGACGTCGCCGCCTTCGCCGACGCCGAGGGCCGCCGCCCGCGCATGCTGGTCGTCAAGATGGGCCAGGACGGCCACGACCGGGGTGCGAAGGTGATCGCCACCGCCTTCGCCGACATCGGCTTCGACGTCGACGTCGGCCCCCTGTTCCAGACCCCGGACGAGGCCGCCCGCCAGGCCATCGAAAACGACGTGCACGTGATCGGCGTGTCCTCCCAGGCCGCCGGCCACAAGACCCTGGTGCCGGCCCTGATCGACGAGCTGAAGGCCCAGGGCGCCGACGACATCCTGGTCGTCTGCGGCGGCGTCATCCCGGCCCAGGATTACGATTTCCTGCGGGCCAAGGGGGTCGCCGCGATCTACGGCCCGGGCACCAACATCCCGACCGCCGCGGCCGAGATCATGGAAATCATCCGCACCAGACCTCTTGCTGCTGAATAAGGCCCGCTCGCCGCCGAATAACAGGCCCGGAATCAAAAATGAAAAGCCCGTCCTGACTGTCATGGTCGGGACGGGCTTTCATATGTTTGACGCGGCGGCGGTAGGCCTTGGCCGATTGGATTTTCTGCTGTCGCAGGGTCCGCACAACCCGGGCGACCGGGTTCCGTCGCACCGGTGCCTTGCGTTTCATGGCGGGGCTCCTGTTCGGTGGCGATGGGCAAAGGACATAGGATGAATCCGCCGCAAAGACAATGCATGCGCCTTGATGGCGCCGCAAAGCCGGGTACAATCCATCGGATGAAAATATTGACCGCTGCAATCATCGCGACAGCGATTCTGATCGCCATGCCCATGCCTTCGTGGGCGGGCGGCAATCCGGCCGAACGGCCCGATGCGGATGCCATGATCAAGGCGTGCTGGGATGCGACTTTGGCGCAGCGCTCAAGTCCGCGCACCGGGCATATCTATGATGGAATACTTGATTCAGTCTTATGCCTGGAAGATCGTATCGTTGATCAGTTCAAGGTTTTTAGCCCTAACTTGACGTTGTACCTCGCACCGGAAGATAAACGCCCCACGGTCGAAAAGGTCAGAGAGAAGGTGCGCGAAATTCGGACTTCCGCAGGTGCGTTGTATTGGTGGATTTACAATGAACATCCTGGCTGCAAACCGAACTGCGGTACGATGTACTATACGTTCCATTTGACCGAGACGGCGGCGATATACGAACACATGTTGAAGGCCATTGTGGCGCAACGGATAGAGTACGAGTTCTAGGTGTTTAGCCCCGGCGTTTGATGGCGTCGGAGGGCCACCGGGTTCTGCCGCAAAGGCAACGTATCCGCCTTGATGCCGTCGCAAAGCCGGGTACAATCCATCGAATGAAAATATTGACCGCTGCAATCATCGCGACAGCGATTTTGATCGCCATGCCCGCGTCTTCGTGGGCGGGGGGCAATCCGGGCGAACGGCCCGATGCCGATGCGATGATTGAGGCCTGTTACGATCAGACGATCGGTAAGGCGGCGTGGACCACGTCGGCGAACAGGGAGGCGCAGGTTGATTTCAACCTGTGTCTCGAGGAACGGATCATCGACCAATTTCGCGTGTTTCGGCCAGACCTTAAATTTTATCTCGCGCCGAATGACGACCGTTCGACGATAGAAAAGGTCAGGGAGCAACTGGAAAAGCTACGGGAACCGATCCAAGGGCTTTACGGGTGGATTTATCAAGAAAACCCGGGGTGCAACCCCAGCTGTGGAACGCAGTACGATGCCATTCATCTGTTTGCAAATGGCAGGGTATTGAGGCAGATGCTCAAGGACATCGTCCAGCAACGGATCGATAATGAATTTTAGCCTCAGTCTGAATCCTGCTCACGGAATGTAAAAGGATTTCGCGCGCGGGATCCAGCCAGGGTTCGCGGGGAACTCCGGCAAACCGCGCATGAAGGCCTCCCGCGTGCGCGCAATTTCATTGTTCACATCCTTCAGCTTGCCCCGCTTGATGGCCTCGGCCAGGGCGGAACGGGTTTGCGGGCCGATATTTCCGTCGTAGTAAGTGGCGCCGCTTTTGTCATGCGACCGCAAATCCGTTCCAAGATGCTTGTCCAGCGCCTGTTGAAGCCACCTTCCGGCTCGCGCCGGGCTGTGTAGTACGCCGGCATCATAGACGTGGCGAAGCAGGCGTATATCCATGCCGGGAATCGCCGCCATCTTGTCCAGCTTGGGCAGATCGAAATAGTCATGGCGGTAAATTCCGTCGATCTGCTCATCCGTCAGGTGCTTGGTGTCTTTCGGCAGCTTCCACTGCGGATATTTGGCCCTGATGCCGTCGAGGGTCTTTTGCGATATTCCTTTCATCGTCGGGCCCCCGGAATCGACGATCGCGGGCCGGTTTGCATAGCCGCCCTCAATTTTCTTGGTGTGGGCAAGAAGGTTATTGAAGGTCGCGTTCTTTCCGTCGTTGACGGGCCAAGTCGGCGTCGCCGTGGGTGGCGGTGATGCCGGTTTGATCTGCGCGCCCTGCGGCATGCCGCTTTGAGTGATAGAGACCGTCTCTGTTTCCGTGGCCGGTCGCGGCGGTTTCATCTTGCCGGAGGAGACGGCGCGCTGGCTGAGAACCTCCGTCGGCCCCCAGGGTTTGGCGATGCCGTCGATTTGCAGACCGCCGCCGGCCAGGTCGTTGAGCCGTTTCTGGCCGTTCTCGATCCCGCGCAGGAAGCCTTCGTCCGCATCCCTGGTCGGGGCGGGCAGGAGGCCGTTTGCGGCAAGAAAGCTGGAGGCGTGGAACACGTCGCCCGGCCGGTTGACCTGACCGTGGCCGACGCCTTCGCTCAGGAATGACTGTCCGAACCCGCCGAACCCGTCCGTCCCGCCGCGCCCGGGCAGGCCGGGCGCGGTGTCATCGACGCCTGCGGCCGTCGTCTCGATCGGGCTTGGGGAATTGGGCAGGTCTTTGGGGCCACCGGTGGTTCCACCCATGGGTCGTCTCCTGTTCGATGAGGTTGATGAAGGGTCGGGCGGGAGTGCCGAAAACAAAATCAGCTTTGGCTCTACCGCTGTCGGCGGGTCTCCCAGACGGTCTCAGCCCGCCGGAGGCCGCCTGCCGGGGCGGTTGACAGAAACGTCCGCGCAGATGTGAGGGCGCGACTCTTGTGCTGCTGTTGCCAAGTGTCGAGAGACCAGTCGCGGGTGCTTAAACGGACATCGGCCTGGGGCAGGAAGGTCCAGGCATCGCAGGCCGCGCCGTCCGCCGTCGTGACGGTAAGCGACACGGCGTCGTATTGATCGCCTTCATAAATGCTGGCCCGCGCGGCCATGGCCGGGCTGATGCCGGCGATCAGCAGGCCGGAAACGGAGGCATTCTTGGCCGGCGCGATGGCCGGATAGTCCTGCCCGGTGACAAGCCTGCGGCGGTATCCGGCAAGCACGACGGATATGCCCGCGGGCAACCGTCCGCCAAGGACAGCCGCCTGCAGGTCAGGGTCCATCAGGGTTCCGTAGAAGAAGAAGGACAGCATGCGGCCCTTCCCTCGGGAAGATTACCGGGGTGCGATCACCATGGTCATGAGGCGGCCTTCGGTCTTGGGAAACTGCTCCACCTTGGCCTGTTCGTCCACTTCGACGCGCACACGGTCCAACACCTTCATGCCCAGGTCCTGGTGCGCCATTTCGCGGCCCCGGAAGCGGATGGTCATTTTGACCTTGTCGCCGTTGTCCAGGAACTTGCGCACGGCCTTCATCTTGGTCTGATAATCGTGCTCGTCGATGCCCGGGCGCATCTTGATCTCCTTGACCTCGATGACCTTTTGCTTCTTGCGGGCTTCGTTGGCCTTCTTCTGGGCTTCGTACTTGAACTTGCCGTAGTCCAGAATCTTGCACACGGGCGGATCGGCGTTGGGCGAGACCTCGACCAGGTCAAGGCCCACCTCGCCTGCCATTTCGATGGCTTCCTTGGTGGAAATCACGCCGACCATTTCACCGTCGGCGTCGACCAGCCGCACTTGGGCGACATCGATATCTTCGTTAATCCGCGGACCGTCCTTGGACGGCGGCGTTTGTTGCATGGGGCGGCGTGCTATTGCCTTGCTCCTCAATCGGTTTCAACTACTCGGGTGATTGCAGTCAATTCACCCCGTTCCGGCGGAACGCGAACGCTGATCGTTGTTTATGATTTTTAGGGGGGCGGTTTATCTGCCCGCCCCGGCGCCCAACGGTCCCGCCGCCTCGGTCCCTAATGTATCTATCGCCTGTTGAAGCGCAAGGATTTCTTGATCCTTGCCGCCCAGGCGGCGAATGGCGACCGTGCCGGCCTCGGCCTCCTTGGCGCCCACGACCATGATCACCGGCACCTTGGCGTGGCTGTGTTCGCGAATCTTGTAGTTGATCTTCTCGTTGCGGGTATCCGTTTCGACGCGCAATCCCGCCGCCCGGCAGGCCTTGGCGACCTGGGCCGCATAGGCGTCGGACTCGTTGGTGATGGTCGCCACGGTGACCTGATGCGGGGCCAGCCACAGCGGGAAACGCCCGGCGTAGTTCTCGATCAGGATGCCGATGAAGCGTTCGAACGAGCCCAGAATGGCCCGGTGCAGCATCACGGGGCGGTGCTTGGCGCCATCCTCGGCGATATAATGGGCGTCCAGGCGCTCCGGCAGCACGAAATCGACCTGCAGGGTGCCGCATTGCCAGTCGCGGCCGATGGCGTCGCGCAGCACGAATTCCAGCTTGGGCCCGTAGAACGCCCCTTCGCCCGGGTTGAGGATGGGGTCGTGGCCGGCCGCCTTGGTGGCGTCCAGCAGCGCCGCCTCGGCGCGGTCCCAGGTTTCGTCGGACCCGGCACGCACGTCCGGGCGGTCGGAGAACTTGATGACGAAGTCGTCGAAGCCGAAGTCCTTGTAGACGGAGGACAGCAGGTCGATGAAAATCTTGGTCTCGGCCTCGATCTGGTCGGGGCGGCAGAAGATATGGGCGTCGTCCTGGGTGAAGGCGCGCACCCGCATCAGGCCGTGCAGGGCGCCCGACGGCTCGTTGCGGTGGCACGACCCGAATTCGGCCATGCGCAGCGGCAGGTCGCGGTAGCTGGTGATGCCCTGCTTGAAGATCTGTACGTGGCAGGGGCAGTTCATCGGCTTGATGGCGAGCAGCTTGTCCTCGGACTCGGAGATGAACATGTTCTCGCGGAACTTCTCCCAATGGCCCGAGGCCTCCCACAGCGCGCGGTCGACCAGCTGCGGGGTGTTGACCTCGACATAGCCGGCGTCGTCCAGGCGCCTGCGCATGTAATCCTGACAGAGGCGGTAGAGCGTCCAGCCCTTGGGGTGCCAAAAGGCCGACCCCGGGGCCTCTTCCTGGATGTGGAACAGGTCCATCTCGCGGCCGAGGCGCCGGTGGTCGCGCTTTTCCGCCTCCTCCAGCATGTGCAGGTAGGCGTTCAGGTCCTTTTCGGTGAACCAGCAGGTGCCGTAAATCCGCTGCAGCATCTCGTTGCGGTGGTCGCCCCGCCAATAGGCCCCGGCCAGCTTCATCAGCTTGAAGGCATGGCCGACCCGGCCCGTCGACGGCAGGTGCGGGCCGCGGCACAGGTCGAGCCAGTCGCCCTGGCGGTAGATGCCGATGGGCTCGCCCTCGGGCAGGTCCTCGATGATCTGCGCCTTGTATTTCTCGCCGATCTCCAAAAAATGACGGATCGCGTCGTGGCGGCTCCACACTTCGCGGACGAAGGGGGAATTGCGGTCGACGATCTCATGCATCTTGGCTTCCATCTTCTCCAGATCATCCGAAGAAAAGGGCTCGTCCCGCGCGAAATCGTAATAAAAGCCGTTTTCGATCGTCGGGCCGATGGTCACCTGGGTGCCGGGATACAGCTCCTGCACGGCCTCGGCCAGGACATGGGCGCAATCGTGGCGCAACAGGTCGAGGGCGTCTTCGTCCTTGGACGTGACGATGGCAAGGTTGGCATCGGTCTCGATGGTCGTCGCAAGGTCCTTCATTTCGCCGTCGATGCGCACGGCCAGCGCGGCCTTGGCCAGGCCGGGGCCGATGTCGGCGGCGACGTCAAGACCCGTGACCGGGCCGTCGAATTGGCGGACGCTGCCGTCCGGAAGGGTAATGGCAACCATGATGATGCTCGGGCCGTTGCAAACAGGGATCGGATAAGGGGGGGAATGTAGGCCGTGGCCCCGGCGTGTCAAGCGTGCGTCACGGTTCGGGATCGGGAAGGGGGAGGGTCGGCAGGACCTTGAGGACGTCATCCAGCGTCAGGTCGGAAAGCCGCGCCTCGCGCAGGATCGTCACCTGGGGCCCGCGCTGGGCGCACAGCGCCGGGTCGCTGGCATGGGAATAAAGCACCACCGTGGGCGCGCCGGCGATGGCCGCCACATGCATGGGGCCCGTGTCGTTGCCGACGGCAAGCATGCAGCGCCGGGCCAGGGCGGCGAGGTCGAGGAGCGAAGTTTCGCCGCACAAGCTCCGTGTCCCGGGGGCGGCGGCCAGGATGGCGTCGTGAAGCGCCCGCTCGTCCGCGCCGCCGATCAGCACGGGCATGACGCCCCGGCCGGCAAAGTGGCGGCAAAGCCCGGCAAACCGGTCCGCCGGCCAGCGTTTGGCCGGCCGGTGGGCAGCGCCGCCGGGAACGATCAGGGCGAAAGTATCGGGCAGGGCGAAGCGGGCCAAATTCGTTTCGGCGAACGACAGGTCGGGTGTTGGAACCGACGGGATGCCTGCCATGGCAAGCTGGTCCGCCTGCCGCTCGACCGTGTGCAGGCGGTCGCGGTCCGGGTTGGCGTGGGGGTGGGAACAGCCGCGGGCGATGCCCGACCATTCCGGTTTCGCCTTGGCCGGGAACAGGCGGAAATAGAACGATGAGCGGTCCGAGGTCTGCAAATCGTAGACCCGCGCATATCCGCCCTGGATCAGGTCGCGGCGCAGGGCGCAAACGGCGCCCAACTGATGCCATTTCATGCGCGGCCGGGCGATGATGCGGTCGAACAGGCCGCAGGCCCGGGCGAGGTCTTCGAAGGGTGGGGTGGTCAAAAGGTCGATGCGCTGGTTCGCATGGTGGTCGCGGATCGCCCGCATGGGGCCCAGCGCCTGCACGAAATCGCCGAGCGCGCCCAGCTTGATGACCAGGATATTGCCGGAAGGGGAAAGGGGCGCGGCCATGGCGTCAGGCAGACGGGCGGATGCCCAGGACCTCGTCATAGACGTCCAGCGTCTTGGCGCACATGGTGGCCTTGGAGAAATTGTCGCGCACGTTGGCGATGGCCTTGCCGGCGAGGGTGCTGCGCTGGGCGCTGTCGAGGGCCAGCACCTTTTCGATGGCGGCGGCCAGGGCGTCGGCGTCGCCCGGCGGCACCAGCCAGCCGGTTTCGCCGGGGATCACGGTTTCCTTGGCGCCGCCGTGGTCGGTCGCGATGACCGGCCGGCCGAGGGCCTGGGCCTCGGCGATCACGCGGCCGAAGGCTTCCGGGTCCGTCGAGGCGGAAATCACCACGTCCGTCAGCATGTAGGCCGCCGGCATGTCGTCGCAATGATCGACCAGACGCACGACCTCGTTCAGGTTGCGGTCGGCGATCATGGCTTCCAGTTCGGCGCGATAATCCTCGCGACCCTGGTCGCCGCCGACCAGCAGGCAGCGCACGTCCTTGCGGCCGAGCCTGCCGAGGGCGTCGATCACCACCGGCTGGCCTTTCCACCGGGTCAGGCGCCCGGGCAGCATGATCACCGGCATGCCGTCGGGCAGCATCCAGTCGGTGGCCAGGTTGACCACCCGCTGAGCGGTCACTTTCGCCGGATCGAAGCGGTCCAGATCGACGCCGCGATGGATTACGCGAATCTTGTTGGACGGTACGCCGTACAGTTGGCGGATGTGCCCCGCGATGAACTGGCTGATGGCGATTACCCTCTCGCCCCGGGTCATGATGGAATTGTAGACCCGCTTCAGATGGTTGCCCGCTCCGTAGGTACCGTGAAAGGTGGTGACGAAATGGGCGCCCGTACGCTTCGCGGCGGCACGGGCGGACCATGCCGGGGCGCGCGAACGGGCATGGACGATATCGACTTTTTCAGCACGGATGACCTGGACCAGGCGGTCGACATTGCGCCACATGGTCACCGGGTTCTTGGAATCCATCGGCAGTTCGACGTGCTCCGCGCCGACGCGGGCCAGATCGTGGACCAACGGCCCGCCCGCCGATGCGACCAGGGCCCGCCCGCCGGCTTGAACCACCGCCCCCGCAATCTCGACGGTACCGCGCTCCACCCCGCCAGCAGCGCCCATCGCCGGCAAAACCTGCAGCACGGTCGCCAAACGGCCCTCGCCCGTCGCGCTTTTGGCCGCCATTCCCTGGGCGGCCATTCCTTGGTCGGATTGGGCGCGTTCGCTTTCACCGCCGCCGGTGGTATGGTCCGGCATCTTGTTCATGGATGGAAACCGATCATGTCTTCAGGCCCAGACGTTGCACCCGACACTCCCCCGCAATTCCTGGAATGTGGTGACGGCAGGACTATTGCCTACCACCAAATGGCTGGCAAGTCTCCCGGCGTCGTCTTCCTGACCGGGTTCAAGTCCGACATGACGGGCGGCAAGGCGCTCGCGATTGAGGCCTATTGCCGCGCCCAGGGCCGGGCGTTTCTGCGTTTCGATTACACCGGTCACGGGCAGTCTTCCGGGCTTTTCGAGGGAGGATCCATCGGCCAGTGGGCCGACGACGCGGTCACGGTTCTCGATAAATTGACCACGGGCGGCCAGGTCCTGGTCGGCTCGTCCATGGGCGGCTGGATCATGCTTTTGGCGGCACTGGTGCGGAAACCGCGAATCCATGGCCTGCTGGGCCTTGCCGCCGCCCCCGACTTTACCCGCGACCTGTTGTGGGATGTCTTCACCGACGATCAGAAGGCGCGGATGGATCGCGACGGATTTGTCGAACTTCCCAACTGTTACGACGACCAACAGCCCTATCGCATCTGCAAGCCGTTGATCGACGACGGTTGGAAGCGGCTGCTGTTGGACGGTCCCATCGACCTGGACATTCCCGTGCGCCTGATTCATGGGATGAAGGACGACGACGTGCCTTGGCGGACCAGCCTGCGGATTCAGGAACAGCTCACCTCGGAGGATGTCGAGGTACAACTGGTCAAGAACGGTGGCCACCGCCTGTCCGAAGATCATGACCTGGACCGCATGACGCGGACCCTGGAGGCGCTGTTGGCGGCGATGGATTGAAAGCTCGCCGTGCCGGGCGCGACCGAAACAGCGTTCAACGCTGGTAGAGCGCTTCTTCTCCCCGCGCCTTCACTCCGACCACAAGGCGGTGGATGAGTTCCGGGATCAGTTTCTCCGTTTGCTCATTCGACATGTCCGCCGTGATGGCGGGGTCGTAAAGGGCGCGGGCCAGAATCTTGTCGTTGATGCTCAGCGCCACCGGTCGGGCGCGGGCGTTGGTGAAAACGCTTGGGGAATAGGTCGCTCTGTCCGCCTGCAGGCCCAGGACCTGAACGGTCTCCTCGACGATGCAGGCCTCGGTCCGTCGCTCTTCCGGCGGGCGGGTAAAGACCACGTAACCCCATTGAATGTGCTTGTCCGGTCCGTCCCGGTAGCTGGCGAAGCAGGTTGCCTGTCCAACCCGGTCGATGTTTGCGGGGCTTAGCCCGAATTCCCGGACCATCCGTTGGTTGGACGTCAGCGGTGGGGTGAAGAAAACCGAAATACCCCGATTTTCATCGAACGTATCGGCTTCCTGAAATTCAAGCCCTGTCAGCCGGGAAAGCACGGCGAACTGGCGTCTGCTCAGGGCCGCATGCCATTTCGGAAGGGACCGATGGTAGAAAATTCTGACGGGGCTGCGCCATTTTCCCGCGCCGAAGCGGGACGCGAGGGAATTGTCGTCCGATGTATGGACGACACGGTAGAAGCTTTCGACCAATTGCGCTTCGGTCGCCAGAACATCGAGATCCGTGTCGCTGCGGATAACTTGATAGGTGTAATGCCCGGCGAAGCCGACAAACGGCACAAGGATCGCCAGTGCGGCGACCCATTGCGCGCGCCGGGCGAATATGCCGACGCGCTTCGCCATATGCGGTGGAAGCCAGGTCTCGAATCCAGTCATTGCGGATGCTGTACGGTCATGGGCAACGGCAACGTGAAGATGAAAATATAGGCGGGTAAGCACAGAATAGGATGACCGATTTCGGGACGGATTGCAGTCCCTAAAGATCGCACCTGCTTCAGGTTCGGCCCTTGCCGCCAAGGGGGTCTTCGACCGTCGGCGTTACAATTGTTGGCGACCGGAGCAGGGTGAAAATACTGATCAGGTTGTCGATGACACGGGTCATACGTTCAAGCGTGTCTTCACGAAGGTCGATCAGGGGAAGGTCCTTGCGGAGGTTTCCTTCCTTGTCGATCTGGAATTCCCCTTGGTATTGGCGCTTCTGAAGCAAGGCAATCAGATCGCCGAGTTTGTCCTGGAACCCCGGTTCCGTCCCCGGTTTGGCTGGCGTTTCGGGCGTCTCCTTTCCGTCGATGGTCCGGTAAGGCGGCGGCAGAACGGGGTGCGGAGACGCTCCCGGTTCGGTCAAGGGATACTGACGGCGTGGGATTTCCTCCATGTCCACCATCGGCGATTTCAGTTTCCCGGCCGAAACGGCGCGTTGGCTCAGAACTTCCGTTGGCCCCCAGGGTTTGACGATACCATCGACCGTCAACCCGCCACCCGCAAGATCGTTGAGCCGCTTCTGCCCTTCTTCCAGGCCACGCATGAACGGTTCGTCGGCCTGGCGGGTAGGGGCCGACAGAATGCCGTTCTTCGACAGAAAGCGGGATGCCTGGAACACGTCGTCCGCGTTGTTTGTTTGGCCGCGGCCGACGGACCCGCCGAGGAACGACCGCCCAAAGCCGCCGAAGCCGTCCGTTCCGCCGGTTCCCGGCAGGCCGCCGGGCGTGGCGTCATCCGCGTCCGCGTTTGGAAGGCCGGGACTGTTTTCGATACTGCCCAAGGGTGTGATCCTTTCTTGGAATGGGAAAAAGGGGCGCCGGCGCCCGAAGGGAGCACAGGCAGCCGGCGCCCCGTCCCGAGAATGAGGGGGTGCGGCGGAAGGAGACGCGCTCACCCCTCGTCGGGATACAGGTCTTCGAAGCCGCGGCGAACCTCGGCGGCGAAGGACGTGTCGTGATCGCGCCAGTAGCGCGGATCCTGCATCATGCGGCGCAGTTGCGATTCCGACCGGCCCGCCGGGGCGGGCTGGGCGCCGGAAACCAGTTGCGGCTCGCCGTCCTGCATCATCCGGTGCAGGGTCAGCACGCCGTCGTAGGAATTGCAGAGGGCTTCGAACACGGGGGCCGGCAGGTTGGCCTGCCCCCAGGCGTCGATCTGCGCCGCCGCCGTCTGCCATCGGTCGGCGCCGCCGAAATGCTCGGTCAGGCGGCGGCGCTGTTCGCCCTGCACCGTTTCGGCGGCCAAATCGTGGACCAGGGGGACAAGCTTTTCCGCCGCCAGGTCATAGACAAGCTGCGCCTGAGCCTGGGTGAAGCCGGCCTCCATCAGCCGGGCATTGACCTCCGTGTCGGCGGTCAGGCCTTCCATGGCGGGCTCGATCCGGTAGCCGGCGGGGTCATCGGGCACCGTGTCCCCGCCGGCCGCGCCCAGGCGGCGTTCCAGCGCGGCGTAGGAGCGGGCCAGATCCTCGACCCGCACCTGGCCCGCCTCCGCATCCCAGAACTTGGGCGGCAGGTAATCGGGCGCGGCCGCTTCCATCGGTGGGGCTGGCATTTCGGGGACGGTACCGTCGATGGGCGGTGGCGCGTCTTCGAGCGTGTCAGGCATGGCGGGCAGGATGTGGGGATCGGTCATGCGTCGTCTCCTTTCGGGGCGGGGGCGGCATCGGGGCCGTCGCGGCCCAGATCGATGAGATGGGACAGGTGGCGGACCAGGTGACGCTGACCCTCGAGATGGCGAAGGGCCGGATCGGATGCGTCGGGACCGAGGGCGCGGTCCAGGGTCAGCGCCTTCAGATAGGCCAGCAGCGCCACACCGTCGGCACCGCGAAAACAGCGGGCGGCCAGCCGCGCGACCGGCTCGCCGTTCGCCACGGCGGTCCCGGCCGCGGGGGGCATGGCGACGTCCTCGGGCCGCCAGGGCCATTCGGTTTCAGGGCCGGTCATCAGGCGGTTCCCGTCGGCGGGGTCGGCGGCAATGCGGCGCCCAGGGCCGATGCGAGTGCCGCGAGCCCGCCACCACCGTCTTCGCCGCCGTCATCACCGCTCGGCAAGGCCGGATCGGGCGGCGGTAAGATCGCCGCTACTGGGGCGCTGTCCGCTGCTTTCAGTATTTTCGGCGGCACGCCGAAGGCGGCGGCGAGGGCCTGCGCCGCCTGCGGAACATCGACGATGGCCAACGCCTGCGGCCCCAAACGCGCCAGGCCGTCGAGGAACGCCAGGGTCGCCTGCACGTCCTGCTGCGCCTGATGACGGGCGAGCGGCGATTTGTATTCCAGGTCGATGATTTGGCCGTCGATGCGCAGCGCCGGTACCTCGCCGCGACGGATCAGGATCGACAGCCCCCGTGTGACCAGCGGCGTCAGCAGCTCCGACTGCAGCCGTCCATAGGTCGCGCCCAGCAGGCGGGAAATTTCGGCGACCCGCTCCAGGACTTCCGTCGCGGTCATGCGCGGCCCCTCGATCTGGCCCAGGCGGTCGGCCAGCAGGGCGCGGCGGATGCCCGCCCGCAAATCCTGCAGCACGACCTGGGACAGGTCGAACCGGCCCGGGGCCTCCAACGGCTTCAGACCCGCCGAGCCTACGGCCTTGGGGATGATGGTGCCCGGCGTCAGGCGAATGTTGGCCGGGTTCAGCACGCCGTCGTCGTCCGCCTGCCAGATGCCGGTGACGGCGATGGACGCGTTCTTCAGAACCAGTTCGACGACCTTGTTGGCGGTTTTGATGTCGGGCAGGGTCTTCATCACCGGCGAGCGGCCGTAGATTTCGCCGGGTGCCTTGAGCCAGCGGAAGTTGATGAAGGGCGAGCGTTCGAAGCGTCCGGTCTTGAGCACCGTCACCGACTGATCGCCCGCCGTGCCGTCGCCGGGATCGATCAGCGCCATGTACTCGAAGCCGCCCTTGGCGGGGATCAGGGCTTCGAGAATATCCGCCGACGGCTCTTCCCCGTCGCCCGGCTTGCGGGCCTTCAGGGCGTCGGGCAGTTTGGCCTTGGGAAAGCGCTCGACGATTTGCGCGCGGGTCAGGCGGCTGGTCCGGAAGGTGGTGTCCAGACGGCCGGAGGTATCCTCCTCGAACGCGACCTGGCTCAGCGGCACGGCGGTAAAGCGAAACGCCGAGGGCTCTCCCGGCGGGGCGGCTTCGAACATCAGGCTCGCCGTACCCGCCGTGACCAGATCCAGATAGCACTGATGCATCTCGACCGCGAAGTTGGAGCGGTCGAAATGGGACTGCAGGGTCTGCGCCGCCGTTTCCAGTTCCTGGGACAGGCCGGCGCGCCGCGCCTCGTCGACCTTCGTGCCCGGCGTCAGGCCGAACCATCGCGCCCAGGGCGGGGTGAGCTGCGCCAGCAGGCTGGCGGCCAGTTGATCGACGGCGTCGGGGGCCGTGCCGTCGAACAGGCGGTCGGTCTTCCTGCTTGCCCCTTGGGTGCGGCCCAATGCCGTTTCCCGCTGCGGCAGGGCGAAGTCGAAACATTCCTGCCACAGGGGCTCCCAGGTCGCGCGCCGGTCGCGGGCCCGCCGGTATCGTGCCATCACGGCTTCGGTCGTCGTTTCCGTCATGGTCATTCTCCCAGCTTGGTCTTGGCGCCGGAGGCCGCGGCCCCGGCGCCGTCCGGCCGCTCATCCAGCAGGCCGCGGCGCGACGTGACGATCAGGCCCGCGCGGCCGCGGCGCTGGCGCTCCAGGCGTTCCAGGCGGCGTTCGCGCTCGCCTTCTTCCGGGTCAGGCGGCGGCGGGGGTGGCGGCGGCGCGGGCGGCAGTTTGGGCGAACTGAAGATTCCTCCCATGGCGGGGGCTCCTTTCCTTCGTGCGGGTGAATGGGCGGTCAGATGCTGTCCGGATCGGCGGTGGCGACGGCGTCCTCCGCCGCCTGGATCAGGCGGGCGAGATCGTCCGTATCGCCCGCCGATGGCCCTGGTCCTTCGGCCCAGGCGAGCAGCTTCGCCCCGGCGTCGAGATGCGCCAGCGCCGCCTTGCAGGCGGCCTGATGGCCGGCGAAGCCCTTGGCGTCATCGGGGGCGGGCTGTGCGGCGAAGGCGGCGTAGTCGGCCATCGCCTTGCGCAGCAGCTTGGGCAGGCGGCTCCTGACGGCACGTCGCACCGCGTCAAGGGACTTTCTTCGGCTTGTCTGATTTGTCATCGAACAGCGAGGGCATCTGTTTGATTCCGCCGGCTACGATGTCACGGAAACCGTTGAACAGAGTTTCGCGCGGCGCGCTGAGCAGGCTGGAACGCTGCGCGGCGGCACTGGAATTGATGCCGTCGATGCGCAGCTTGTTGATATTGCCGCTGTCGGCGATGGCCTCGTCGACCTGGCGGGCCAGGCCGGACAAAAGGCTCGAGGCCGATCCGCTGGCGGCGTTGATACCGCCGCCGGCGAAGCGCGCGCGCTGCGCCGCCTGGGCCTGGCGCAACTGCTCGCGCCGCCGCTTGGTTTCGATTTCCTGTTGCTGGGTGATCTGCGCGACCTGCTGCCGGCGCTGGGTTTCGACCTGCGCCGCCTGCCGTTTCGCGGCGGCCTGCTTCTGGATTGCGGCCAGACCCGTGCTGACGGCAAGGGCTGCTAGCTCTGCCATAAAAAGTCTCCTGATGATTGGGGTTTCGAACGCGGTGGCTTAGCCGTTGACATTCAATTCCTCGGTCACGGACAGCAGGGTGAAGGGCAGGGGCGTGTCCTGCTCGATCCGCCACAGGGACTGCGTGCCGTCCCGCCGCCAGCCGAAGGCGCGCACCGTGCGGTCGCCGGAAAAGGCGACGGGCGGCGCGTCCAAAAGATCGTTGCCGAATTCGCGGAACGGCACATCGACGAACCCGCGCCCGGTGTTCAGGCGCAGCGCCGATGCGTCCTTCAGGCGGTAGGTGGCGGCAACCATGCGCAGGCGCCCGCCCTGGTTGGACCCTTGCAGGCCGTTGACCGCTGGCGGCAGCGGCTCGATGACATGGGTGTAGCCGAGCCCCACGGTCACCTCCGACGCCGCGACAGTCAGGGTGATCCGTCCGTCGGTGACCATGCTGTCACTTTGGACCGAACCGTCGGCGACGACCTTCACCGTGCGGCCCTCCAGATGCTCCAGACCGTCCCATTCGGTCTTGGGCGCAGCGTCCGACATGTGCAGGCCGCAATCGACCTGCAGCCCGTCGTCGAAAGCTTCGATGAAGTGCCCGCTCGCCCGTTCCGTCAAAAGATAGACGATGTCGCCCACGGCGCAGACGGAGCGGAAGGCGCCCTGGGTATCGGACAGGGTCCAACCGGTGATTTCTTCCGCCCGGTAAAGGGTCAGCGTGCCGATGGTGCCGTCGGCCATGACCAGGTGCAGGTTGCGCCGCCGGGCGTCGAAGTCCTGGTCCACGGGGTCGTGAATCAGGTGTTCGGCGACGGTTGCCAGATCGCGCGACTGATAGGCCTGCTCCACGTCCGTGAACAGGAATTCGCGCAGTTCGCGCCCCGTGCGCGGCACGAACAGGGTGGCGCCGTCGACGTTGCGCGGCGGCACGAAGCGGGCCACGGGCGATCCGATGCGGGTCTGGCGGCGGATTTGCACGGATGCCGGCGTCAACGGATCGCCGGTCACCATCCATTCCGCACCCGAGGTGAAGACTTGCAGGTGGCGGCCCGAGAACACCGCGGAACAGGCATTGACCTGATCGGACAGCAAGGCGAATTCGATGGCCTCGTCGTCCAGGCCCTCGCCCAGGTCGAAGTTGAACAGGTCCGCCGATTTGGACATCCAAATCTGGTTCGGCAGGTCGCGCGACCCGCCGATCACCGTGCGGTCCTGATGGAAGGTCACGGTCGCCGGATGGCCGCGCACGGGCGAGAACGATTGTTCTTCCCAATCCTTGGTGGCGGCGGTACTGGCAAGGGTCTCCTTCACCGCCGCCGTGGCCGATGTCGCCGAGGAAACGGCGGTGATCTCGATCTCCTTGTCGGCGATGCGGAACCGTGTGCCCGCATGCCCCGCGTCGAATACGTCGGCCGACGCGGTCACGGTGATTCTGCCCGTGGTCGCGTTGGTGGACAGCGTCACGTCCGCCGCCGCGAACTTGTGGTGCGGCTGATGGATGCGGTCGTTCGTTTCGGCGAAGGTCCAATCGGCGATCTGCCAGTCCGCATGCGATGTGCGGGTGATTTTCTTGGGCGCTGTGTCCGGATGGACGACCAGAAGGGTGTCCGCACTCTGCACCCAGGCCAACTTGGTCGTCTGCGCCTCGGTCCAGGGTGCGGCGATGGTCGCGGTCTTGACGCCGTCCGTGTAGACGTCGATCTGGAGATGGGAAAAGCACAGCAGGTAGGTCTGTTCCGTATTGAACTCGAAGGCGATCAGCCGCCCCGGTCCCGGCGCCGTATCGACAAAGCGGGTGCCGGCGCGGCGGGCGACGCCGCCGGTCGGCTGGATCACGACGTTGCGCAGCTTCGACGCCCCATTGGCGTAGGACCGCAGGTCGCTGCGCCCGAGCAGCCGGCCCGACACCTCACCTGCGGTGAAGTTGGATTTATGTGTCGTCAGGCGGGGCATCAGGCGCGGACCTCCACCAAAGAGAAATCGTCGATCCGCCCCGGCGTTTCCTGCTGGGCGTCGATGGTCTTGGCGCGCTGAAATTCCTGATCGGCCAGACGGTACAGGGCTTCGGCCCGCGACGTGCTCTCCGTCAGCGGAATGCAGAACTCGGCGGCCAGGCGGGTAATCAGCGCCTGGTCGAAGAACGGGGGAAAGTCGATCTCGGCGGGACGGAAGATGAAGGTCATGACCACGTCGTCCGTGTTGGCGTGAAGGCGCCGTTCGGCGATGCGGTATTCCAGGCCGTGCCCGCGGGCGTTGCCGCCGGCCGATAGGGCGCGCAGGAAATTGGCCGGCAACTGGAATGCCTTGGCGTAATCGGCGACCGGTTCCGCCGCCAGGACCGGCAGGCGCTGCTGCGCCGTGGCGAAGTTCCAGGGATGGGCCGACAACAGGGCGTCGCGCACGGAAGGATACAGGTTGGCCGCGATCTCGGCCTCGGCCGTGCCTTCGTCGAACGAGGTGATGGTGGTGCCGCCCAGTTTCAACAATGCGCGGGAACAGAGAGCGATCTGACTTAACGCCATGGCGGGAACTCCGGTGATGGGTCGGGAAAGGGGACATGCGCAAAGGGGCGCCCCGGCGGATGCCGGGACGCCCCAAGGTGCGATGAGCTGGCGGCGGATTAGTCGGTGTCCGTGCCGCCGACGGCGGTCAGGTCGTCGACGTCGACGATGCCGCCCGCGTTGGCACTGACCAGGAAAAGGCCGGCGCCCGGCGTGCCGTCGGTGTCGACATTGGCCACCAGGATATCGCCCGTGCGCAGCATGTGGGATGCGTCGTTGAAGTAACCGGCGCTGTCCACGGCGGCGGCGGCGTCGGCCGTGGTGTAGTGCCACAGGGTGAAGCCGTTGGCGTAGCTGAGAACGCTCAGGTCTTTCGAAACGAATGCCATGGTCGCCTCCTAGCTTTCCAGGCAGCGCAGGGACACCACGCCCGACGGATCGATCAGGCAGGCCCCCTGGCTCATCATGTTGTTGACGAAGTTGGACGCGCGGTCGCCATGCCAGGTGATGTCGGTCTTGACGTCCTTGCCGACCGCGTGGCCCACGGCGCTTTTGTGGTACCAGTAGCAGAACCGCACGCCGGTGGTTTTGGTCAGGCCCGAATGAGGAATCCACAGGGTGCCCAGCCAGCGCTTGGCCTGGATGCCGCGCCAGGGCAGATCGTCGGACCCGACGAAGTCCATGTCCGAGAACTCGGGGATCTTCAGAAGGTCCGTCCACTGCTTCCAGCCGATCACCGCGAAGCGGTCGCCGTCGTCGGGAACGTCGGCGTCGCCCAGCATTTCGAAGGCGGTCAGCACCTTGGTCTTGGTCAGGCCGTCGGACCCGTCGCCGGAATAGTTGGTCGACGTGTCCAACTGCGTGACGATCAGCTCGTCCGTCTTGCGACCCAGCGCGTTGGCGCCGGCCCGGGCGATGATCTGGCGTTCGTTGATGTTGGTCTTGATCTCGTCAAGCTCGTCCACCCAGTCGCCGGCGTAATAGTCCTGCAACTGGCATTCGACGGGGGTGTGGTCCAGGTTCATGACCGGGACCATGCCATGACGGGCCTTGGTCGAGGCCGTCCCCTTGCCCACCTTCTGGAAGGTGGTGGACGACCCCTGGATGTCGTTCTTGGAACGCACCGTGTTGCGCAGCTTGGAGCCGACGCGCTGGTATTCCAGGTGCACGTCCGTCTGGAAGTGCTTGATGAAGGATTGTGCGATATGTGTCGACATGCGTGTTCTCCGGAAATCCGGACTCCTTTGTCGTGTCGCGTTGCGGGGAAGGACGCCGGTTCCGGCGGTTGTGGCGGGCGCGCGAGCGGGCCCGCCGCCGCGGGGGCGTCGGGATAAATCCGGGCCCTCGGCGCTTCACGATCGGAAGCGGCCCCTGGGTTGTCCGGGTTGGGGAAGTGGGGAATAGGGTAGGTGGCCGGGCCTTGCCCGAAGGTTACTTCACATAACCTGCGCAGACGTCACGGAGCAGGTTCAAAAAGACGGCGACGATGGGTTCTCCGGGCGGAGCTTGGCGCGCGAAATCATTCACCGCCGGGTAAAAATGAAAAATGGTGTTTACTTCTATATCCTTAAGGCATTTTGAAACGGTCTCGCCGATGGCATCGTTGGGGCGGATGTAGCTGATGGCATCCGCCAGTCCTTCAAGGTAAGTCGACTTGGCGTCGGCGGGGTACTTCTCCAGGTAGGTTCCGCGATCCACGAATTGGAAAGCGTCGAAGCGGTCTTGTGCGCCGGCCAGGGCGCCGACCGCGGCCGCGCCGACAATCATGCCGGTGATGAGCGGAATGACGATTTTCATGACGGGTTCCCGATTGCCCATTGCGGAGGAGAATTCGGGACAACCATACCACGAGCACCGTTCTTCTTTACAGCCAGGAGACGAGATGAAAATTATCTCATGGGCTTGCCGCCGCGCATGCGCGACAGGATCGCACGGATCTCCTCGTCCCAGGCGGTGACGTCCTGTCGAAGGGCGCGCAGTTCGTCTCTTAGTCTTTGTGTTTCGGCCTCGGCCTGATCGCGTTCGGCCAATGCCGCGGCCAGACCGGGAGATCCGACGCGTCCCTTTTTCGTCGCCAGGACAGCGGCAAGCTGAATGCCGGCTTTGGCGGCCTCCCGTCCAATTCGGTCCCAGGCCTCGTTGACCGCGGCCTTCGCTTTTTTAAATTCGGCTTCCTTGTCCATCGCCCGGTTGACCGCGGCCCGTCGGTTGCGGCTTGCGGTGTCAAGTTCGGCCTGTAATCGGTCCGGACTGGCAGGTGCGGACTGTGCGCTCGAATCACTCTCCTCCTTCGGGTTATTCACGTCGTCGCTGTTCTTGGGTACGGCAGGCTGTTGGCCGGCGGGAGCGCCGCGCTTGGTTGCTGCGTGCGTATTCTCACCCGGACTTCTGTTCCCCAACATCTCAAGGCTATTCGCGGCGATCTCCTCAAATTCCTTATCCGTGGTTGTCTCGAACCAGTTTGTCGCAAGGTCGAAGAGAAGATCGCGTTCCCTATCTTTAAGGCCGTCGCCATGGCGGCGCAGGCGCTCGGAGAATGCTTCCTGATCAGCGATGCCGCGTGTTTTCAGCGCACCTTCCAGAAGGTCGGCTTTGTATTTGTCGATCTTGACGCCCTCGATATCGGCATTGCCGGACCGGTCCCGTTGGAATCGGCCCGAGCCGGATGCCGCCACATGGCGGAATTCACTGGCGGCGGTGATCGGATTCAGCCGCCAGATTGATGTTCCGGGGGAGGCCGGGCGCATGGGCTTTGTCCTTTGTTCGCGGGTTTCCGGGCTGAACGGGCAAATGCCCTGCCGTTGCGGATGAAATGGGGCGAAGGTCGATCGCGCCGGCATTCACAAGCCCTTGGCGCGGTTTAGAAAAATCTTCTATTGTTGGGATCGGGAAGAAAAAGAAACTGATCGTGCTCAAGAGGAAGGCCACTTGAACCGGGTCCAACGACAGGGGTTGTCATAAGTGCGTTCAGAAGTGGTGTTCCGAGACGGAACGCGATCCTGGCTGATTTTCGGACAGGATCGCGGTAAGCCGCCCGATCTGGTTGATTCGAACCAGGTGGTCGTGCGCGCGGGCAACGAGGCCGTGCTGATCGATCCCGGCGGCGTCGAGATTTTCCCGGCCGTGTTCGATGCCGTCGAACGCGAGGTGCCGCTTGCCGACATCAAACACGTCATCCTGACCCACGAGGATCCGGACGCGGGATCGTCGCTGCCGCTGTGGCGCGAGGTCTGCATCGACGAACTGAAGGTCCACGTGCCTTGGCTGTGGCTGGGCTATGTCACCCATTACGACCGCGAGGCCGATTTTGTCGCCGTGCCCGATGAAGGCATGGAAATCCGCTTCGGCGACGGCGGGCGGCTGCAGCTGATTCCGGCCCATTATCTGCACTCTCCCGGTAACTTCTCGGTCTTCGATCCCGTGGCCAAGGTGTTGTTCTCGGGCGACATCGGTGGCGCCCTGGTGCCGCCCGACGACCGCGACGGGTTCACGGTGCGTGACTTCGACCGCCATGTTCAGTACCTGACCGGCTTCCATCAGCGCTGGATGGGCTCGCCCGCCGCGCGTGACGACTGGATCCGCCGCGTGCGCGCCCTGGGCCCTCAGATCATCGTGCCGCAGCGTGGTCTGGTGTTCACGGGCACCAACGTGGACCGCTTCCTCAATTGGTTCGAAACCCTGGAGATCGGCATCGCCGTCAAGGGCGGCATGCCTCAGCGTCTGACGGCGCCGCCGGTCGCGTCGGCCGAGGATAGCGCGCCGCCCGCGCCCGAAGCCAAGCCCGAGGTCAAGACGGCGGCGGCGCCCATCGAGTCGCCGATCATGGGGGCGGGGAAGCCGCTGGCCCGCGCGTTGAAAGAAAGCGGGCGGCAGTTCCGCCTGATCACGCGCAGCGACTTCGACGGTCTGGTCTGCGCCGTGCTGTTCGAGGAGATGGAGCTGATCGACGACATCCTGTTCGTCCATCCGCGCCAGATGCAGTACGGCGAGGTCGATCTCAACGACAACGACATTTCGACCAACGTGCCGTTCGACGAGCGGGTCTATCTTGCCTTCGACCATCACCTGAGCGAGATGGAACGCGTCGGCGGCAAGCGCGACAACCATGTCATCGACCCGACGGCGCCGTCGGCGGCGCGCGTGGTCTACAACTACTTCGGCGGCGAGGAAGGCTTCCCCTACGTGTCGGGCGAACTGATGGACGCCGTCGATCAGGCGGATTCGGCGCAGTACGAAATGGACGATGTGCTCAACCCCCAGGGTTGGGCGCTGCTCAACTTCATCATGGACCCGCGCACGGGGCTCGGCCGCTTCCGCGGGTTCCGTATTCCCAACTACGAACTGATGATGGGCCTGATCGAGGACTGCCGGAACTTCACCATCGAGGAGATCCTGGAACTTCCCGACGTCAAGGAACGCATCGACCTGTACAACGAACACCGGCCCAAGTTCGAAGAACAGCTCCGGCGCTGCACAACCATGCATGACAAGCTCGCCGTCATCGACATGCGCAAGGAAACGGACATCTATTGCGGCAACCGATTCCTGATCTACGCCCTGTTCCCGGAATGCAACATCTCCATGCATGTGGTCATGGGCAAGCAGGACAGGAACACTGTGTTCGCGGTCGGCAAGTCGATCTTCGACCGCACCTCACCGGTCAACGTGGGCGAGTTGATGTTGCGCTTCGGCGGCGGCGGCCATCGCGCCGCCGGCACCTGCCAGGCCGACAATCCGATCGCCGAGGAAACCATGGCCGAACTGATCCACCGGATTTCGACGGCGACGTGACGCATTCCATGCCCTAGGGCAGCAGCCGCTCGGTCATCAAAAACCAGGCCATGGCGGCGGTGCCGCCCGTCAGCGCCAGAAGGGTCGCGAACAATCCCCGGATCAGGCCCGAGCGAAGCGCCGCGAACCCCTCCAATACCTGGACCTGGTTTTCCGTGATGCGGTCCTGGGTCTGGTCGACCCGGTCGTGCAGACGGGCCCGGGCGTCGCGGGTCTGGGCCATGAAGGCGCGCAGTTCCTGTCCCATGCGCTCGAACGACTGTGCCGCCTCGCGTGACCGCTCCACGCATTGCCGTTCGTGGGCGATGATGGCCTGGCGGGCGAGGCTCGCCTCGCGCAAGGCTTCGTTGGCGGTGTCCAATGCGCTTGCCCTTTCGCCGCCGATAGATGCAGACATGAACTGGACAATCCTCTTCACAGGGCGCGGGTACGTGCGCGGCCCTAGTGTTGATACAATGCTTCGGGGCCCCGCGCTTTTACGTCTTCGACCAAACCGCGGATGATGTCCGGGACCAATTCCCGGGTTTGTTCCGACGACATCCCGGGTTTGATTTTTGGATCGTAAAGGGCGCGAATAAGCACCTGGTCATTCAGCGGAATTTCGATGGGGATCGTGAATTCGCTAAAGATAGAAGGCGTATACGTCGCCCTGTCCGCCATCGGGCCAAGCCCATGGAGAAGTTCCTCAATCAAACAGGAATGGCTTTCCGTCGACTGGCGCTTTACGCCGAAAACGGTCAATGCGCCCTGGATGGTTCCGTTCGGATTTGTGGGCACGATAGCGAAGCACAGATAATCTTCGAAGCGCCATGAAGCATTCATTTCTGTCGTGAAGCGCCGGACCTCCTTACGCATGGCTGCCGCACCTTCGGCAAGGACGACATTCAGCGCCGATTGAGGGTCGTAGGTTTTGGTCAAAATGAATCGGAGACCGATCAGGCGCGCAATCAAGGGAAGCTGACGCTCGGCCATACTGCGGTGCCAATCGGGCACTGATGTGTCGAAGAATATCGGGATATCACCCGTCCATTTTTGGATGGGTCTTCGAAAGGTTAGCGGTTTGTGATCTGAGGTATGCATGACCAGATCGAAGCTTTCGATCAAATCTTCGGCGCTGGCGAGATCATCAAGCCCATGAACCGATAGATAGCGTTCAAGAAAGACGAAAGCCATGATCACAATGAAAGCGGCACCCAAAAACCCGAAACCGATTAGGGCACAGCGCCGCCAAAAAGACCGAAGACGCCGTGCGGTCGACGGTGTGATCCAGCGCAGTCCCATGTCGCTCTTTTCCCGTTTGCCCGGCGTCGTGGCCTCGTTCAGGCACCTTTCTCGGCATCCTTTATAAAATACCTTTCAGGATTCTCCAGTGTCGGCGTAACCACGGTCGGCGTTCCGATGCGAAGAATTTGTCCGAGCAACAGAATTGCGTTGTCGCCAAGGTTTCGCAGTGCGGACAATACCGCTTCCCTGTCGGCGGGGGGCAGACCGGATTTGTTCTGATTGTCGGAATGTGTCCTGCCGTTGTCAGGCAGCAGCGCAGGCGGAAGGTCGCCTTGAAGGCCACCGCCGGGAAGGCGGCGAACGTTGGTGAGCCGTTGGAACGTGGTTGCCGATTGCTTCTCGATGTTCTTTGAAAGCAATCGTGCAAGCATCTCTTCCGGCGTATCGGGTCTAAGCACAATCCCGTTCGATCCCGGTCCGGATGTCGGCGGCATGTCTCCTTCTGGTGCCTTCATCTTTCCCGATGACACGGCCCGTTGACTGAGAACTTCGGTGGGGCCCCAGGGCTTGGCGATACCGTCAACCTGCAGCCCGCCACCAGCAATATCATTCAGCCGACGCTGGCCGTCCTCCATCGCGCGAAAAAATCCTTCGTCCGCCGCCTTCGTGGGCCCAGGCAGCAGCTTGTTCTCGGCAAGGAAGGAGGACGCTTTGAGAACGTCCTCTGCCGCGTTCGCCTGGCCGCGCCCGACGGCGCCTGACAGAAAGGTTCGACCGTATCCGCCGAATCCGTCTTGTCCGCCGGTTCCCGGCAGGCCGGGCCTGTCACCACCGTTGTCGCGCTCCATCGGATGCGGCAGCCTCGATTCCTGTTCAAGCGTGCCCATGAGGATGATCCTTGTTGGGAAATTGAAATCACAAAACGAAATCCGTTTTTGCCGTGAAGGTCCCGCCGCCCCGCCAGTTGGGCTTGCGGCGGGTCAGGCCGTCAGCGGGCGGGACCCCGCGGCCCAGGCGCACCGGTTCGGCAAGCAAACAGCCGGCGACCGCATCCAGGCCGTCGTCCCGGCAGGTCGTGCCGGGCATCCATTCACGCATTTCACGGACGAAGGGGGTCCGCCAGACGCTGTCGTGGGCGCGTAGGCGCCCGGCCGCCAGGACGGCGTCGAAGGCATCCAGGATGCGCAGGTCCTTGGCGCGGTGACTGGTCGCTTCGATCACCGCCGCCTCGACCCCGGCCGCCCCCAGGGCGCGGCGCAGCAGGCCCGGCAGGAACCGGCCGATGCCGTTGGTCTCCAGCGTTACCGAGGGCAGGTGGTTGTCGCGTAAAAATTCGGCGACCTGCCGGCATTGCTGCGAGGCTTCGTCCAGGTCGGCGCCATCTGATCCCGCCGTCGCGCGCTCGGCCTCATCCGGGTCATGTTCCAGGTATTGGACAGCGTGTAGGTAATGGGCGCCGTCTTGATCCGTGAACAGGGCGGCGACCACGCTGGCGTCGCCGGCACCCGGTGCACCGTAAGCCGGATCCCACCAGCAGGACGCCGACGCCAGACGCTTACCGCCGAGAGTGAGGACACCGATGCCGTTGCGCTCCGCATAGTCCAGTGGATGGGCGTAGGGGACCAGGCGGTCCGGGTCGAGCCGGCTGTCCAGGATATTGACGGGCTCCAGCAGCATCTGGCTGCGGAACTTGTTGGGGCCGCTGCGCTCGCGGATCGCGTCGATGCGCGCAGCGGGAAACCGTTCCGGCCAGCGGGACCGCCCGCCGGGACCCAGCAACGGCATCTCGAGTCTTTCGAACCCAGCAAGGAACGGTTTGCCGTCCGCTGCGCCGGCCCGCGCCTCGGCCGCATAGATGGTGTCATAGGCATGGGGCGTGCCGACATAAAGCTGCAGGCCGCCCGGCACCAAAACGTATTCGATTTCCGCCAGGCGTGCGCGCAGGTCGGCGCGCTTGGGCGCGGTGTCACAGGTGTTGGGTACCTCGACATCGTCGCAGATCACCATATCGGCGCGTGATCCGGTCAGGTTGGCGCCGATACCGCGGGCCAGCATGGAAGGATCGCGCAGTTCCGCCCGGCGGTTGACCGTGAACTGTTCCGACGCCCATTGATCGGCCCGCGGCGGTTTCAGGCCCCGGGTCAGCGGATGGCGCTCGATGATGCGCTTGACGTTGCGCACCATCTTGCGCGCCAGGGCCAGGTCGGCGGCCAGCACCATGATGCGCAGGTCCGGATCGCGCCACAGCATCCAGGCGCTGAACAAGCCGACCAGGGTCGACTTCCCCGAATTGCGGAACGCCATCAGCAGCAGTTCACGGTGGCCTGCGTGCCGCTCATCCTGTAGCCATTGGGCTATGCGGATGTGGAGATCCGGCGTCTTCAATCCCTGCAGGTTGTTCCACAGGACGACGAAGACGGCGAAGTTGACCGGCGGCGTGGATCCTCGCGGCTGTGAAGATGTTGATTGCGGGAAAGCTCAGGGTCGGTCGATGTCGTGTTCAGGGCTTTTCGCGAACCGAAAGTTGACGGGTAGGGAGACCCGCGTCTCGATCGGCCCGAAATTCGGCGTCGAACAATGGCGTAGGCGTCCCGGCATGAAGATCAGCCGGCCCGGAAGTGTTTCCACCCGATGACATCGCATGGCATCGGTTTCATCTTGGATGATCAGATCGCCGCCATCGCCTCCGACCAAATAGACTGCGACGATGGGTGTTTCCGCATGATCGTGCCAGGGCATGCCTTCGTTCGGTTTGAAATGATTGCACCAGGATCTGTGGCGAAAAGGTTGACCGACGAGGTCTGGTTGCCAGCGTTCCAGATAGATGGTGAGTGCGGCGTAGAGCCGCTCTTTCAGGGCGCTCAGCCCGGGCGGGAGGGGTCTGCGGTCGAACAGACATTCTGTCGCCTGCCGGTTCAGGATGTTGTCGCCGTAGATGCTTCCCGGCGTGGCTTGGGTGGTGCGCATTTCAGCCAAGATCAGATTGTTCATGGCGGAAATACGCCCGCCGGCGAAATCAAAGACCATGATTTCCGGGATCGGTTCCGACCGCCGGACAAGGTCACGCATGCCGGACCTCCACCGCTTGATGGGGCGCCAGACGGATGATCTCCGCCGACGCGACGCCGGGCCGGCGGATGAAGGTGCCGTCCAAGGCGTCGATCCGGGTCAGTGTCATGCCGGTCAGGTAATAGAGGGCCGCCGCCAGCATGGCCGTATTGTAGGTGAAGCTGACATCGCAGGCGGCCTGCCAGTACGGCCCTTCCAGGAACATGCAGGATCCTTTGCACAGTTGTACGACAGGGCAGTTCCGGCATTCGTCGCGGGTTTGGTGATGGTGCGCTGTGTCCAGGCGCACGGCATCCAGGTCGCGGACATTTCCCAGGTTGTGGTGAGGGTCATCGGCGGACACGTTATGGCAGGTCGTCACTTCGCCCATCAGGTTGACGGCAATGGTGTCCTCGCGGTCCATACCGCACTTCTGGCCGAGGGCAGCGAGCGGGCGCTTCTTGCTGAGCGAGTCGAGAAAGTCCTCGATCTTGTCGCGCACGGAGTTGCAACCGGGCACGGTCAGGCCGTTGGCGGCCTCGGCGAACAGGGTGTGCAGGGCCGCCCGGTGTTCCGCCTCACCTTGCGGGATGCAGGCCATAGCGTCGTCGTCATAAGGAAGAAGAATCTCTTCCGTGTTGGACGAGATCGATCCCGACGGTACGTCCAACTTGTCCTCGATATGACGGCGCACGGCGGCGAGGGAATAGTTCCATCGTGTCAGCACCGTGCCGAAACCCAGGCCGAAGGACGGTTCCCGGTCTCCGGATTCCGGCGCCGTGCCGATCTGACCCGCCGCCGTCATGAGCCGGCGGATCAGCCGGCATTTTTCTGGATCGTCCAGGATGTCTTCCGGGTTGCGGTATGTCTGGGCCGGGCCGTCGTGACTGATCTGCACCCCGACCCGTTGGGCGATCAGCCAGTCGACCTTTTCATCGTCCAAGAGCGAGCCGTTGGTGATGACATTGAACCGGGCCTTGGGATAGCGTCTGCGTAACTCGTCGCCCAGAATTTTCAGCTTGGTCCAATAGACAAAAGGCTCACCACCCCAGAACTCAATGCGCAGGCCGCGGCCATCGTCCTTGGCCGCACCGTCGGTAGCGAACCAGGTATCAAGGGTGCGAAGGAACAACCTCGCATCCTCCACCGCGCCGCCCAGGAAGCTGTTCCAACTCGCCTGATTGCAATAGGCGCAGGCGTAATTGCACTTGAAGCCCATTTGGATTTTTAGGGTCCGGATGTCCGCCTTGCGGCCGGGATTGTCCGGCGATACGCGCTGCGGCACGGGCCAGGACACGGGCTCGCTGGTTGTGAAGGCCGGATGGACGATTTGTTCGCCGTCGCCGTCCTCGCGGACGAGGGTGGACGTCTCGGGATTGTACAAAAGGCGGAGGGCGTCCTCCCCGTCCAGGGTCAGTCTGTAGGTCATCAGCCGAACTCCCAATCCTCAGGTTTGGGCGGTGGAGCGGAAAATCGGCCGAACGCGGGGTTCGGTGTGCCGTCCGGTAACACTTCCCTCGCATCCTGGTAGTCCACACCGTTCTCGGGACGGGATGCATCAAAAGCTCCGACGAAACCCAGCGGGCCAAGACGGGCTTCTACGATTACGCCGTCGCTTATGAATCCGTTCGTCGGTTCGCCGTCAGAGATGATCTTGAGGACAGGAACTAGGCCAATGCCCGTAGTGTCAAAAATATGCTGCAGGAAACCGAAAACATACACGTGCTGCTTGTGGTGCCAGTGTGGGTACTGAGCCGCTAGGCGTAGATTGGTCGTGGCTAGGCTGGCCATGTCATCCAGCTCCATGATGCGATAGGGCACCGGAGCCGGCGTTCCATCGAACAAGGTGCTGACATAGTGAACGGCGCCGTCCCGCATGGCTTCCGGGTCCCATGGAATCACGAAATCACCAACCGGGGCCAGCAGCATGCTGGTAAGGCGATGCGACATTTCTTCGCCGAGAACATTGTTTCCGGCGCCATCCTTGCCGGGTCGATTAACACCGTCGCGCTGGCGGTACCAGGTACGCAATTGCAGATAATCCGCCGCCACTGTGCAGTCGTGAACTAGGTTCTCGATGGTCGATCCGGCAACAGTCCAGGTGCGTCGTGCTCGCTTCAACATGGGCTGGCCTCATTCTGTAATACACGGTCTTCCTGTGCCGGCGCTGCGGGGTGAACCCGCCGTAAGTATCGCGTGGCGGCGACCACGACCCAGGCGGTCAGAGTGACAACGACGCCTGTATAGGTCCAAGCCCAGGCCTGGAGCCCGGCATTACCGGTAAGGGCGAACAGAACGATCCAATAGTCGTTGCGGCAGATGTCGAGCAGATTTTTAATCCGTCGCATGACAGGGCGTTGGCGCGGGGTCAGGAGCTTCTGTGGATTCCAGGGAATGATCGCCAAGCGCTGGCGTCGCGCCAATCCCCAACCCACAGCCATTAGCACTAGGCGTAGTAGTATCGCCGCGCCCGCACCGGTCCAGGCCAAGGCGGTATCGTCCTGGCGCAGTCCGATGACGACCATGACCATAACCATGGTCACGTAGCCGACGGCGATGTCGTAGAGCCCACCCAGGTTACTTGCGAGGCCCGTGGCGCGGGCGACATGGCCGTCTATCCAATCAACCCAGCGGGAGGCAAAGATCAAGCCAGCGCCTGTCATGGCTGAACTCCAATCCGTTCCGTGCCAGATGATTGCTAGGCCGGTGAGCACCAGGACCAAGCTTGCTGTCGTGATCCAATTGGGATGTAGCCAGATCAGACGGGGGGCGACGGCCAGGGCCGTGTCACGATCCCAGTTGAGCAATCGGCTGCGGGTCGTGGCGGGGGGCATGGGTAATCTCCTCGCAGATAGCTTTGGAAGGGAAAGGCATAGTCGGGGCCGGCGACGGCCCATAGGCCGCCATAGACTTCATAACTCCCAGACCCGTTGTGGCAGATCGGCTCGTAGAGCATCAGGGTGCCGTCGTGGTGGATTGGCTCGATACGTTCGACGGCAAGAAAGCTGTCCAGACTACCCCAGGCAAGCCGGTCACCCAGGACCATCTGTTTCGGCCGATCGCATTCCGGCGCATAGATGCCATCTGCCGGCGGTTTCGCCACCCCGTGGATGTCCGCGAAGCGGATGAGAGCGCCGGGCTCCTTCATGGCCGCGTACCAGCCTGCCGGGTCGGCCGCGACCCAGCCGTGGGTGAGAGACCACAGACGATGTGCGCCGGCCACGAAATAGCGGCCATTGAGCAGGAAAGCGCTATGTGGCCCGATGCGGCCGACGAACATGCGATCAATACGGTTGATGACGCCGAACGCTCCCTTTACCAGATCACCCGGCTGCAGCAGCGCGATGTCGCGTTGACGGCCGTCGGCCATGGTCACCGGCGTGCCGGCCGGAAAGCAGACGCAATTACAATCGCAAGCGCAAGCACAAGCGCAGGCGCAATTACAGTTGCAGTTGGCATAGCAGTTATAGTTATCGTCACCGGGTCCTCCCGTACCCTGGCCGAAACCGGTGACGCTACGCTGGCGCACGATCACCAGTTCGCTATCGGATGCCACGACATAAGAGGTGTGCTGCGGCGTGTTCCAATGGACGAGAGGGACATCGGCCGTGGTCTGACCGCCCGCGAAGTCATAGCCGTTCGGGTTGCCGGGATTGGCTTGGTTCATGACCGTACCGCCGTTGCGATTGTTGGGCGTGCCGCCGATCCCGGGCCAGGTGTACCAGGCGCCGTCCGGCGGCATCCAGTAAGGGTCGCCGGCGCAGTTGCCGCTCTTCAGAAGTCCCGTGCAATTTTCCATCCGGACGTCCATGCGGCGTTCTCGCTTGAAGCCATCGACCGGCCGCCGAGATGGTCCGACGCCGTGCAGGCGGCTGTGGGTCTTCACGCCGGGGTCGTCCACATGCGCCGTCTGACGGTGCAGGCCCATGGTCAACCCGCCGTCGTCCGCCTGCGGCGCTGCTGGACCGGGGCCAAGATTGCGCGGATCGCCGCCGCCCCGCGTGCTCATCAGTAGTCGACCCCGTCAACGACCACATGGACCGTCTTGTCCACGGTCAGGGTGGTGGTCATGGCGACCGCGAGCGTCTCGCCCGCGCCGAGGGTCAGGAAGCGACCCGGGTCGGCGGGGATCGAGGGAATCACTGAGGGGTCCATCAGATCGACCGCCGGGGCACCGTTCACGCGGCCTGAATTGGTCGGCAGTTGAAATGTCGCGAGCACACAGGACGTAGTGCCGTCGCTTTTCATCAGCGCGAGTGACGGCGTGGCGTCGTCCGTCGAGGCGGAGACCAGATGCACGCGCGCGCCATTGGCGCCGGCGGTGAAGATGGTCTGGGCCGTGGTGCCGTCGCTGTTGGTGATGATGGTGCATGTGGAATTCCGGGCACCGAGGTAATCGGGTGTGGTTGCCATGTCTGGGTCTCCTCAAAGGCCGAAGCTGAGCGCCGTCAGATGGGCGCCATGGGTGAGGGTCGGGTCGTAATGGAGGACGCCCGCCGGATTGACGGTGAGGACAGCCCCCGCGTCGCCTGCCGTCGGCGGCACCACGCTCAGGTCTTCCTGGGCGGACAGGGTGGTGCGCGCCGAAGGGGCGTCCGTGTCGTCGAGCAGCGTCGTGATGAAGGGCGTGGCGGGCAAACCGTCGATCGATCCCGCGCCGGCCACAGGATTGCCCTCCGCGTCGAAGGCGAGGAAGGCGCCGCCGCGCGCCGCGCGGTCCGGCAGGGTCAGCACCGCGTCCGGGTCCGTCGGCGACAACTGCAGGGAGCGCCGCGTGTCGTCGGCGACCTGTTGCAGGGCGGCGGTCAGGAAATCCAGCTCGTCGTTGATGACGCGCGCCCGGAAGGCGCCCGATTCCTGAAAGTCGGCCTGCCGCGCGATGGTCAGGCGGCGGCGCAGGGTAACGGCGACGCCCGTGGCGGGGGCGGTGTCGAAGATGACCTCGCCGCCCAGATCCTGCCCGGCGCCGGAAACGGCGTAGCCGGTTTCCTGCAGGGCATCGTCGAGATAGATCTCCAGGTCGGCGGCCTTGAAGATGGGGAAGGGATAGGTGAACAGCGTCTGCGCGCCGTCGGCGACGTAGCGCTTGCGCGGCGTGATGTCGCCGATCTGAATGTGATCTGCCATGGCTCTCTCCGGATTGTCAGCAAGGGATGGGGGTGGCGATTGGCGCAAGCCGGGGTTACGGCTGGTCCCGCCAAACGCGGATGCCCTTTTCCACGGACCGGCCGACGACATAGCCGCCGACACCGATCTTCAGAAGTTCCCACATGTCCGGCGGCAGAGGCAGCATGGGCACGCCGAACCAAGGATGGATGATATAATTGTTGGCGACGATGACGCCGAACAGGCACATCAACAGGGGCCGCCAGTTGCGCTGCAGCCAGCTGTCGCCCTGGGCCTCGGCGACGATGACCTGGGCCGCCGCCTCGATCTCCTTCATCTGGCCGGTCAACACCATTTCCTGCAGCCGCGACTTGATGCGGGCGGCCGCGTCCTTGTCCTCGACCGCCTGGTCGATGACGTTGAACAGCCCGCCGATCACGGGAGCGATCAATGCGCTCAGCATGGCGGTCACTCGATATCGGAATAGAACAGGTGTCCGCCGATCTCGGCCGACGGTGCCTTGCCCCGGGCCCAGGGCGGGTTGGCCGCCTTGGCGTGGTAGTGGGTGGCGCCGCCGGTGGGATCGGCCAAGGTGCCCGCCAGGGCGCGTCGTGCGATGCGCTGGCAGGTCTGGAATACCCGGTTGTCCGGGCCCACGGCCGCGATCTTGGCGCGGTTGGGATCGCCTGCGTTCCAGCAGGAAAACTGCCAAGGCCGGCGGCACACGTCTTCCACGGTGCCGCCCCACCAATAGGTTCCGCCGGCGGCCCGCGCCCGGCGCACGCGGTTCATGACCACGGCGGCGACGGCTTCCTTGCCGCGCACGGGCTCGCCCCGCGCCTCGCCGTAAAGGGTGCGGGCCAGGACGTCGGCGGCGTGTTGGGCCGCCTGCGCGTGATCCGGGGATCGGCTCATGTCAGGTTCCTTCGTCGTCGATAGGGGGAAGATTGGCGCGAGGCCGACGGCGGGCCCGCAGGCGGCCGTCGAGGAAGGCCAGGTCGGCCTCAAACTCGTGGCGGGCATCGTCGAGGGCAATCGCATGGGCTCGCGTCCGGTGTCCTAGCAACCATGCCAGGGCGGCGATCGCGGCCGCGTCGGCGGCGGCAAGACAGAGCGCCCAGCCGCCGAGGGACAGACCGGACATCGGTCAGGCCAGTGTCTGCGCGATCATTGCCGCGCACAGCAAGGCGCCCGCCGCCGCCAGAATGGCGGCTGGGTCATGCCGGTTCATTGGAATCTCCTTTTTGGGGAAGGCGGCGGGCGCACCTCGCCCGTTCGTTGGCTTGGGTATGACAGATCGGGTTGGCCGTGTCAAGAATATTTTCCTATATTGTGTCAAAATTTTGTCCCGGCGCGATTCCGACGGCGGATTGCAGCAGGGATCGGCGGCCCGGCCGAGGCGGCTCGAACAGGAAAAACCCCAGGTTGCGGCCCATGGTTTCCGTCAGGCGCCGGGGGCCGGCGGCCTTGAGCACGCGCATCAGCGCCGCCTCGGTCTTCGGCCCGATGATGCCGTCCTCGCGCAGTCCCGTGAAGCCGCGCGGTCCCAACAGAACCGTGCCCAGGTCATTGACCGTCATCTGCAGGCTTTCGCCCTCCTCGGTTGGCCCTTGGGGATCAACGTCCGCGGGGTCGCGGAACAGCTCGGCGAAGGAGGCGGCGGCGGCCTCGCGAAGACCGTTCGCCGAAGCCCCGCCCGCAAGGCTGCGCAGGGCCGCTTCGAAACGGCCGAGGGCGAGGGCTTCCTCGACCTTGGCGGAACCGAGTCTTGCCGCCGCCGTGCGCAGGGCCGCGCGGGTCTTCGGGCCCGGGTCGCCGTCGTCCGCAAGGTCCTGGAACATCGGCCCTGCGGACGGGATGCGGCCCGGAGAACTGCCGCCGGCCTCGGCTTCGGTGAGCGCTTGGTTGAGGAGGGTCAGGCCCCGTTGCAGGAACCGGACGGCATCGCGCGTGCCCTGGGTTTCCGCGACATCGGCGACGCGCTCCGCCAAGCGCCCAACGGCGCGGGTCAGGTCCACGCCGTCGATGGTACGGGCCGGGACGGGGGCCGCGTTGATCGGGCGGCGCGCCGCCGGCGCCATCAGGCGGCCGGTTTCGTCGGCTTCGGCCGGGTCCGCGCCAAAGACGTCGTCGTAAAACGCGCGCTCGAACCGGTCGAGGGTCTCCTTCTCCGCGCCGGCCGGCAGGACGAGGCGGCGTTCCGCGATCTGGCGGACCTCGGCCTCGGTCAGGTCGCGGGGCGACTTGGCCAGGATATCCTCCAGCCCGCCATCGGATCGGGTCAGCTGGTCGATCAGCGCCTGGCGGTTGAAGGCGGTGCGCGCGCCGCCGCGTTGGGCGCGGGGCGCGGTCTGTTTCGCTGTCATGGGGTGTCTCCGGAAGGGGGCGCGCCTGCGCCGCCGCCGGTCAGGCGGGGCCGGGCGGCCGTATCGAATGATGGAAAATCAATGGCGGGAAGATCGTGGGGCGGGCCGGCGCCGAAGCGCGGACGCACCTCGCCCTGTCGATGGAACGGACCCTAGCCGAAAGCGCCAACCAAGTCAAGGAAAATAATCCGCATATGGGAATATGATGATTCCAGCTTACCGCCACGGCGGCGGCTCAACTCTCCGCCGCCAGGATGGCGGCCAGCCCTTCGCGGTAGGTGGGGCAGGACAGCACCGCGCCCAGATCGTGCTTGATCCGCGCGTTGCTGACCACCCGGTTGTCGCGCCAAAAACTCAAGGCCATTTCCGACATGGTCTCGGCCGCCGCGTCGAACGGTACAAGGTCAGGGGCGGGCAGACCCAGCAGCTCGGCGCCGTGGGCGATCACGTCGGCCTGGGGCGCCGGTTCGTCGTCGCAGACATTGTAGATCGTTCCCGGGGCCGGCCGTGCCATGGAGGCGCGCAGCACGGCCCCGATGTCGGCGACATGGATGCGGGAAAATCGGTGCCCCGGTTTGTCGATGCGCCGCGCTGTGCCCTGGCGCAACTGGTCGAGCACGCTGCGCCCCGGCCCGTAAATCCCGGCCAGACGGAAGACATGGATGGGCAGGCCCGATGCGCGGCCGAGCGCCAGCCAGGCCGCCTCGGCGGCGGCGCGGAATTCGCCCCGGGGCGCGGTCGGGGCGAGGGGGCTGTCCTCGGTGACAACGGCGCCGCCGGTGTCGCCGTAAACCCCGGTGGTCGAAAGATACCCGGCCCAGTGGATCTGTCCGGCGGTCTGTTCAAGAGCCCGGCCGGCCTGCATCAGCACGGGATCGCCTTCGGCGCTGGGCGGGATGGACATCAACAGGTGATCCGCACGGGCCAGGGCGGCCGCCCCGGCGGTGTCCAGGGGGGCCGTGCCGTCGAATACATGGGCGTCGATCCCGCTTGCCCGCAGCTTCGCCTGCTTGCCCGGGGTGCGGCAGGTTCCGGCCACGGTCCAGCCCTCGGCCATCAGGTCACGGGCCAGGGTCAGGGCGCTGAAGCCCAATCCGAAACAGAACAGGTTGGTCATGCGCGCGCGGCCCCGGTCGACAAGGGGGCGGAATGCCCCCTATAAGCGGGATCGGTTATAACCAGAGCCCGACCGTCATGCCAGGGGTCCCGCCCATTCATCGTCGCCTTGTTCGCTGCCGCCTGCTCGCGGGCCTGATGTTGAGCCTGACCGTTGCGGCAGCCTTGTCGCCGGCGGCGGCCAAGGGTCTGCTCGGCCAGAAGTCGGCGCCCCCATCCCGGGTACAATCGGATGCGGCCCAGGCGGCGGAATACCAGCGCTGCATGATCCTCGCCCGCAAGCGGCCGCAGGAAGGGTTCGAGACCGCCATCGGCTGGCGCTCGCTGGGCGGTGGTGACGCCGCCGACCATTGCGCGGCCGTCGCCCTGATCGAACTAGAGCAATACGGCGAGGCGGCCAGGCGCCTGGAACGCCTGGCCCAGATTTCCATCGAGGAACCTCAGGTCAAGGCCGGGCTGTTCGATCAGGCGGGTCAGGCCTGGCTGCTGGAAGGCCGGCCCGAAAATGCGACGCGGGCCTTTACCTCGGCCATCGCACTCCGGCCCGGCGATCCGGACCTGCTGGTCGATCGGGCCCAGGCCTGGGCGGCGCGGGGCGATTACGACGCGGCGGAGACGGACCTGAGTTCGGCGCTCAACCTGTCGCCGTCGCGCGCCGATGCCTATGCGCTCCGGGCCAGCGCCCGAAGATTCCTGGACCGGGCGGTCGATGCGCTGGCCGACGCCAACACGGCATTGGAACTCGATCCCGCGAATCCGGAAGCCTTGTTGGAACGCGGCATCCTGCGCCGGCTCAAGGGCGACGATGCGGGGGCACGGGCCGATTGGATGAAGATCCTGAACGCCATGCCCGACAGCGCGGCGGCCGGACCGGCACGCCAGAATATCGAAAACATGGATGTGAAGCCCGACGGCGCGCCGCCGCGGCGTTAGAAATCCAGGTCCGCGTAATGGCGGGGCGGCGGAAAGCCGGGCATGCGGTCGGACAGCACGGACCGCATGCTGGGCCGCGACTTGACCCGCGCGTACCAATCGCGGGCTTCCGGGTGGTCTTCCCAGGGCACGTCGCCCAGGTAGTCGACGCAGGACAGATGCGCCGCCGCCGTCACGTCGGCCATGGAAAAATCGTCGCCGGACAGCCATCGCCGCCGTTCGACCAGGAACGACAGGTAGTTCAGATGCATGTGGATGTTGGCATGCCCGGCACGGATGCGGGCCCCCTTGGGCTCACCCTGGCCAAGGAACCGCTTCAGCAGCTTTTCGCCGACCAGATTGTCCGTGACCTCGCGGTTGAACTTTTCATCGAACCAGTTGGTCAGGCGGCGGACCTCGGCCCGGATCACCGGCGTGCGGCCGATCAGGGGCGGATCGTCATGGACCTCGTCGAGGAATTCGCAGATCACGTCGGCCCCGGAAATCGCCGTGCCGTCGATCTCGACCAGCACCGGCACGGTGCCGGCGGGGTTGAGCGCCAGGAACTCCTCGCGGCGCTCCCAGATGTTCTCGATCCGGAGTTCGTGCTCAAGCCGCTTCTCGCCCAGGAAGATTCGGGCCTTGCGGCAAAAAGGCGACATCCACAGGTGGTAAAGCGTGCGCATGGTGGTTTCTCCTACACCGCTTTCCGGCGGATGGGAACGCCCCAGTTGGCGGCCCGCTCGCGAAACCCTCGCGAAGATGTGACGGCCCTGCCCCGGCTTCGCCTTATTGGGTGGGCACCTTCCTGGCCTATACTCTTCGCGGATATGGAAAGACCGCATGACCCCGGCCCGGCGCCCAAGAAGCACCCGGGATTTGGATGCAGACGACCCGGAAGGAAGACCGCCATGTTGATTTACCAGCGCCCCCGTCATCCCATCCCGTCCAGCGAGATCACGCCGAAAAGCGTGTTCGACGACCGCCGCAGGGTGCTCAAGGCGCTCGGCTTCGGCGGTCTTGCGGCGACGATGCCCATGTGGTTTCCCGACCACGCCGCCGCCGCTTGGCGCCCGGCCGAGGGCAAGGCGCTGTCCGGCACGCCCCATCCGAAATACACCGCCCAGGCCCTGGGTCAGGAACCGGCGTCGTTCGAGGTCGTCAGCACCTACAACAATTTCTATGAATTCGGCACCGGCAAGGGCGACCCGGCGGACAACGCCGGCAAGTTGAAGACCACCCCCTGGACCGTCAAGGTCGAGGGGGCGGTGGAAAAGCCCGGCACCTACGACATCGACGACCTGATCAAGGCGGAAGACATCGAGGACCGGGTCTACCGCTTCCGCTGCGTCGAAGCCTGGTCCATGGTCGTGCCCTGGCTGGGCGTGCCGCTGGCCAAGGTGATCCAGCGTCTGAACCCCACGTCGAAAGCCAAGTATGTCTATTTCGAAACCCTGTTCGACCCGGACCAGATGCCCGGTCAGCGCCGCCCGGTGCTGGAATGGCCCTACAAGGAAGGCCTGCGCATGGACGAGGCCATGAACCCGCTGACCCTGCTCGCGGTCGGCGTGCACGGACAGGTCATGCCCAACCAGAACGGGGCCCCGATCCGCCTCATCGTGCCGTGGAAATACGGCTTCAAATCCATCAAGTCGATCGTGCTCATGCGCTTCGTCGAAAAGGAACCGCCGACCTCCTGGTCCGACACCAACGGCCGCGAGTACGGCTTCTATTCCAACGTCAACCCCAACGTCAGCCACCCGCGGTGGAGCCAGGCGACGGAAAAGAAGATCGGCGTGAACAACGTGTTCGGTCTGCCGATCCGCCAGCCGACCCTGATGTTCAACGGCTACGAGGACGAGGTCGCAAGCCTTTATGCGGGCATGGACCTCAAGAAATTCTTCTAGGCCTGGATGAGATCCGCCCGTCGGTGCCCAATCGGCGCGGGCTGCGTTAGGATGGCGACATGAACAAGGAAACCCGCCTTACCTGGATCGTCAAGCCCGTGGTCCATGCCGCCGCGCTGGCGCCGGTCGCCTGGCTGGTGTGGCTCGGCCTGGGCGGCCAGTTCGGGCCCAACCCGGCGGAATTCATCAACCGCTACACGGGCGATTGGGCCATCCGCCTTCTGCTGATCGCCCTTGCCGTGACGCCGGTCCGCGGGATCACGGGCCTGGCCGCGGTCATGCGCTTTCGCCGCATGCTGGGGCTCTACGCGTTTTTCTATGCCCTGCTGCATGTCACCAGCTACGTGGCGCTCGACCAGTATTTCGCCTGGGCCGCCATCTGGCAGGATATTCTCAAGCGCAATTACATCACCGTCGGCATGCTGGCGCTGGTGATCCTGACCGCCCTCGCCGTGACCTCGCCCAAGGCCATGGTCAGGAAACTGGGCGGGCGCAACTGGCAGCGCCTGCACAAGCTGGTCTACGTCGCCGCCGTCGCCGCCCCGGTCCACTTCTTCATGATGCGCAAGGGCTTCCAGGTCGAACCCCTGGTCTACGGCGGTATCGCCGGCCTGCTGCTTGCCTATCGGGCCGCCGTCTGGATGAAGGCCAAGGCGCGAACCCGGGCTGCCCGGGCGGACGTTCAGACCGCCTGACCGCCGCCGCCTGTTACGTGCCGGCCGTCACTTGTTCAGGCTTTGGTGGATCAGATCGATCCACATGGCCTGGGAAATGAACGGCCATTCCCATTTCTTCCACTGCTCGGGAAGGCCCTTGGCCTGGATGGTGCCGGGGTGCGCGCGAATAGGCAGCCCCACGTGCGGTGGGATCGAAAAGACCTCGCCGGGGGGTGCCGGCGCGGTCCGAATGCTGGGAAAATTTTTCCCGGTTGGGCAGAATTTTCCCAATCGGGCGGCAATTGATTCCGGCCGGCCGGTCGCGGCCACTGGGATCGGGACGGTGGCGCCTTGAAACTTTGGGGCCTATTCGTCGTCCTTTGATTTGTCGGCGCCGGCCGCCGGGTCATCGGCCAGGGCGTCGCGGGCTTCCATCGCGGCCAGCAGAACCGATCCGGCGCTGCCGGTCCCGGTGGTGTCGGCGATGTCGCGGGCCAGGTCCGGCGCGTCGCCGAGGAGGCCGGGCTTGTCATTCTCCAATTCGGCGCTGGCCTGCATGCGGCGCTGGATTTCCTGGGCGATCAGGTCTTCGATGTCGGCGCGCTGTTCGGCGGGCATTTCCTCCAGGTCTTTTTCCGTGAGGCCCATGCGGTTGAGAATTTTTTCGCGCAGTTCTTCTCTCTTCCGTTCCTCGACCTCTTTCGCGTAGGCGGTGAAGCCCTTCTCGCGGACGATATCCAGATCGCTCTTGGGCAGGCCGGTTTCGCCGCCGCCCTGGGGCGCGACCGATGCGGCCATCATCTCGGCGAAGGAACCGGACCCGGCGTCGTCTGCCGCCGGCTTGTCGGTTCTCTGCGGCAGCAAGATGCTGGCGACGTTATCGATTTTCATGATAGTCCTCCTATGCTTTCGCGCGGACGCGCGGGTCATCCCCACGAAAGCCGAAGCAAGGGCCGTGCCAAAATTTCAGGGAAGATGGCGGCGGCGCGGGCGCTCCGTATGCCGTGTCCCGGTTGACGCGCGCGTGCCGCCTTGAAGCGGCCGCAAAAGCGGCTACACTTCAAGGATGCGTTTCCTGTTTCTGATACCACTCGTCACTCTCGCCGCCGCCGTCCTGCCGCTTCGCGTCATGGCGGTGGAGGATTTCACCATTCTGCCGCTCACGGCCCAGCCGCCGGACGGCTGTGTCGGCGACCCGGTGACGCCGCTCTGCGCCATCCAGACGTACTGGGCCTGCCATGCCTGGGCCAGGCGGGGTTTGTGCCGCACGATCGGCTACACCACCAAATACGTGCGCGGCGGCTTCGCCGGTTTGGGTGCGCTTGGCGTCTACAAGCTTCGCATCGTCGACCAGCGCCCCTTGGAATCGGGCGACATCCCCAAGTGGACGGGCAACGTCGGCCTGTGGGTCAAGGAAGGCATCCAATATGAACCCTGGCGGCCGGGCGACCTTGCCGTGCGGCTGGAGTTCTGGGACTGCACCCCGGACGACAAATGCGTGACCCCGACGCGGGACGATCCCACGAAACAGTACGGCGAGGGCTGCCCGCCCGACCATAGTTGCACCCGGTCGGAGATTGACGAAACTTACGTGCTGCGCCGCGTGGGGCAGCATTGGCGGATTCTGTACAACCACTTCTCTCCCCGAGATCACGGCGCCTTCTGGGACGCCTTCTGGAAGCGGAAGTGATCGAAACGGGCGTGCTCGTTCCGCCCGGTTGCTTCATGGCGCAGGGTCAGGTTGGATTCTGCGCCGTTTCACCGGCAAAAGGCCAGTGCAACGCGTGAGTGTGCGGACCTTGAAGCGGCCGCAAAAGCAGCTACACTTCAAGGATGCGTTTCCTGTTTCTGATACCACTCGTCACTCTCGCCGCCGCCGTCCTGCCGCTTCGCGCCATGGCGGTGGAGGATTTCACCATTCTGCCGCTCACGGCCCAGCCGCCGGACGGCTGTGTCGGTGCCCCGGTGACGCCGCTCTGCGCCATCCAAACGTACTGGGCCTGCCATGCCTGGGCCAGGCGGGATTTGTGCCGCACGATCGGCTACACCACCAAATACGTGCGCGGCGGCTTCGCCGGTTTGGGTGCGCTTGGCGTCTACAAGCTTCGCATCGTCGACCAGCGCCCCTTGGAATCGGGCGACATCCCCAAGTGGACGGGCAACGTCGGCCTGTGGGTCAAGGAAGGCATCCAATATGAACCCTGGCGGCCGGGCGACCTTGCCGTGCGGCTGGAGTTCTGGGACTGCACCCCGGACGACAAATGCGTGACCCCGACGCGGGACGATCCCACGAAACAGTACGGCGAGGGCTGCCCGCCCGACCATAGCTGCACCCGGTCGGAGATTGACAAGTCCCTGGTCTTACGGCGGGTGGGGCCGAAGTGGCGGCTTCTGTATTATCATTTCGATCCCGACGATCACGGCGCCTTCTGGGAGGCCTTCTGGAACCGGAAGTGATCGAATCGGGCGTGCTCGTTCCGTCCGGTTGCTTCATGGCGCACGGCCTGTTTGCGTTCGTCCGCAAGGACGGCGTGACGACGAACAACGTCGAGACCTATTGCTCGATCTTCAAGCGCGGCATGAAGGGCGTCTACCAGCATTGCAGCGAAAAGCACCTGCACCGCTATCTGGCGAAGCCGCTTAAGAGGAAGCCTTAACGGGCTCCCTTTTTGCTTTCGACTCGGGCCGCACGGAGGGCTTATTCTTTAATGGTTGGGGGTGTCGATAGAGCGTCGCGCGTCGGTTTCTTCTGCGCTGTATCGGTTTTTTTTATTATCCATGCACATCAGTTAGCGCAATTTGGCACGAATGTCTCTTTCACCAGAAGTTAGGCAGCAACTTATAGATCAAACTCGCGAGCAAGCAGTGGTCTTGATTGATGATCTTGATCACATGCGTGGGGTTGTGGGAACCGACCAAACAAAAGTAGGCGATATAAGGAGAATGAGCGGTATCCTTCGGAGATTACTAGTCAATCGAGAGATAGCTAAAATTGCGACACCCAGGATTGGCAAGATTGAATTTTCTGCCCCAGACAACACTCCGTTCTATCGGGCCGAACGCAAAATCCCGTTCGTGTTTTTTCTTAGTGGCCGTGCGCGTGTGTTCGGTTGGTCACAGGCTTTGTGGGCCTTCGAGGCACCTTCCAACCTCACATCCAACGACATTATTAAAAAATCTCAAGAGATCATTGGTGGCCATGAATACACCGACACCGTGAGTTTGCGCCTAGAAAATTTCCTAAATCAGCGGGTGTTGTGTTACCGGGGGAAATGGGCCAGCCGCGAACAAATCATTAAATATGTTGCGAACGTGGCGTCCGGCGTTCACACCACAGCGCCCAAAAATGAACATGAAATATTGTTGGCAAAAATACGAAGCGCCAATCGGATAGTTTTTAAAGATGGCGGCGTTCATGTTGAGCTTCTTGGGTACGGATTGCACTGGGATGAGACTAGGTTCGATTACAAGCCGGGTTCTATCGATCCGGTTTTGATAGAACTGTTAGCTGCCGCAAAGTTCCTTTGTGAGTCGCCTATGGTCGTGGACTTAGAGCGTATCATTCGGGAAGAGGTCGGCCATTAAGGAGGTTACGTCCCATCCGGTAATACACCCCTGCCACTAGCGCTTCTATGTCCTCTTCGGCATATCTCCAGCCAAAATACGCAGAAACTCCTGCCTCGATCACCTCTGGCGTGATCTCGATATCTTTAGACTTTAGTTCTTTCTTAATTTTTTCCAGTGCGCTCATAGCGCACATTATAACCCAATAGAATCCGCCGTTCTTGTGGTGACATCACCATAAATTGACGGTGTGGCGGGAAGTATATAACTAAGAATATTATCATATAAATGTGAACTTCACCCTGCGGCGGCTCAGTGCGCCTCGTCCCAATTGGCGCCGGTGCCGATATCGACGTCGAGCGGCACGCTGAGATGCGCCGCGCCGGACATCACCTTGCGGACCGTGTCGCGGGTCGCCTCGATCTCGGCGTCCGGGACCTCGAAGATCAACTCGTCATGGACCTGCAGCAGCATGCGGGCATTCAGCCCCGCATCGGTCAGCGCGTCCGGCAGGCGGATCATGGCGCGCTTGATGATGTCGGCGGCCCCGCCCTGGATCGGCGCGTTGATGGCGGCGCGTTCGGCGAACCCCCGCATGTTCGGGTTGCGGTCGTTGATGCCGCGGACATGGCATTTGCGCCCGAAGGTGGTTTCCACGAAGCCCTGTTTCTTGGCCTGTTCCTTGGTCCGCTCCATATAGGCCTTGATGCCGGGATACTGTTCGAAATAGGCGTCGATGTACTCGCCCGCCTCGCCCCGCGAAATGCCCAGCTGGCGGGCCAGGCCGAAGGCGGAAATGCCGTAGATGATGCCGAAGTTGATGGCCTTGGCGCGGCGCCGGACCATGGGGTCCATGCCGTCCACGGGAATCCCGAACACCTGGCTTGCCGTCAGGGCGTGGATGTCGATGCCCGCGTGGAACGCCTGCTTCAGGCTGTCGATGTCGGCGACATGGGCGAGCAGGCGCAATTCAATTTGGGAGTAGTCGGCGGACATCAGGGTGAACCCCTTGTCGGCGACGAAGGCGGTGCGGATCTTGCGGCCTTCCTCGGACCGGATCGGGATGTTCTGCAGGTTGGGGTCGTTCGATGACAATCGCCCGGTCGCCGCCACGGCCTGGGCATAGTTGGTGTGGACGCGCCCGGTCTTGGGGTTGATCTCGCCGACCAGGGTGTCCGTATAGGTGCTTTTCAGCTTCGCCAACTGCCGCCAGTCCAGAACCTTCTGCGGCAGCTCATGGCCCTGGGCCGCCAGGTCGTCGAGCACCTCCGCCCCCGTGCCGTAGGCCCCGGTCTTGGTTTTCTTGCCGCCGTCCAGGCCCATTTCGTCGAACAGGATTTCGCCCAATTGCTTGGGCGATCCGATGTTGAATTCATGGCCCGCCAGCTTGTGGATTTCGCCTTCCAGGTCGTCCATGCGGGCGGCGAAATCGGCGCTCAGACCTTTGAGCACGCCGGCATCGACCTTGATGCCGCGCCGTTCCATGTCGCGCAGCACGGGGATCAGCGGCCGTTCCAGGGTCTCATACACCGTGACCATGTGCTCGGCCACCAGGCGCGGCTTGAACAGGTTGTGCAGGCGAAGGGTGATGTCCGCGTCCTCGGCGGCGTAATCCAATGCCTTGTCCAGCGGCACCCGGTCGAACGACACCTGGGCCTTGCCCGTGCCGGTCACGTCCTTGAACTTGATCGTGTCGTAATCGAGGAAATCGCGGGCCAGTTCGTCCATGCCGTGGCCGTGCAGGCCGCCGTCGAGCACATAGGACAGCAGCATGGTGTCGTCCACGGGAAACACTTCGACGCCGTAGCGGCCGAGCACCTGGATGTCGTACTTGATGTTCTGGCCGATCTTCAGGATCGACGGATCCTCAAGCATCGGCTTGAGCGCCGCCAGCGCATCCGTCAGGGGAATCTGCTCCGGCGCGCTGTCGCCGCCGCCGTCCCCGTCGCCCAGGTCCAACTGCCCCTGGGGCACGGACGACACATGGGCCAGCGGGATGTAGCAGGCGCGGCCCGCCTCGGTCGCCAGCGACACGCCGACAAGGCCCGCCCCCATGGCGTCGAGGGCATCCGTCTCCGTATCCACGGCGATGACGCCGGTGTCGTAGGCGGCGTTGATCCAGGGCTGCAATTGGTCGAGCGTCTGTACCAGTTCGTACTGCGGGGCGAGGGCGGCCGGCGATTGCGCCGCCGCACCGGCACCGTTGCGGCCATTCGCTGGCACGCCGAGGCGGCTTTCCACCGTGGTCGCCAGGGACTTGAAGCCGAGATCGCGCAGGAAGGTCAGCAAGGTTTCCGCATCCGGCGTCTTCTTGCGCATGTCGTCGATGGTCCGCGTCACGGGCACGTCGTCCCTGAGCGTCACCAGGTCGCGGGAAATGCGCGCCATGTCGGCCTGTTCCAGCAGGGATTCGCGGCGCTTGGGCTGTTTGATCTCGCCCGCGCGGGCCAGCAGAGTGTCCAGGTCGCCGTATTCGCCGATCAACTGCGCCGCCGTTTTCACGCCGATGCCGGCCACGCCCGGCACGTTGTCCGACGAATCGCCGGCCAGTGCCTGCACGTCGATCACCTTGTCGGGGCCGACGCCGAATTTTTCGACCACCTGGTCGGGGCCGATCTCGCGGTTCTTCATGGCATCGAACAGGACGACCTGATCGCCGACCAGCTGCATCAGATCCTTGTCCGAGGATACGATGGTCACCTCCGCCCCCCGTTCGCGGGCCTGGCGGGCGTAGGTCGCGATGATGTCGTCGGCCTCGAAGCCGTCCATGTCGATGGCCGGCACGTTGAGCGCCTCAGTCGCCTTGCGCACCAGTTCGAACTGCGGGATCAGGTCGTCGGGTGCCGGCGGGCGGTGGGCCTTGTATTCGGGGTAGATGTCGTTGCGGAAGGTCTTGCGCGCGCGGTCGAAGATGACGGCGACGAAATCGGCCTCCGTATCCTCGACCAGCTTCATCAGCATCTTGGTGAACCCGAACACCGCATTGGTCGGCGTGCCGTCGGGCGCCGTCATCGGCGGCAGCGCGTGATAGGCGCGGAAGATGAATCCCGAGCCGTCGACCAGAAAGACATGTTCGCGTTGATCGGTCATGAGGGTCCATTTTTGTGGGTGGGGATGCCGGCTGGGCAGGCCATGGCGGCGCGCCCCTTGTTATAGCCCGGCAGGGGGGCGGGCATGAAGGGGGTATCTATGACTTTTGGCAACTCGCAATCGTTTTAACACCGGTGTTAGACTTGTCCCGTCGCGGGAAGAAGATCGCTCCGCCGGCCAAAATAAAAGACCGCGGCAAGCGGATTGGGTGAGTTTCCGGGGGGTTCCGTCGCCAATGTTCGACATCGGTCCCTTGCTGCTCGCGGCGCTGTCGGGCGCCGTGGCGGCTGCCGTCCTGATGGCCTGGTTTGCGCGGCGCGGCCGCGCCGCCGGGGACACCGGTGATGCGCCGACGGCGGAAGACATCGATCACCTGAAGGCCGACCTGCGGTTCCAGGCCGCCGAGTTGCGCCGCACCCAGACCCTGTTGCAGGCGATCACCGTGAATTCGCCGGCCAAGATTCACATCAAGGATGCGGAGGGCCGCTACGTCCTGATCAACAACCGCGCCGCCCGCCTGTTCGGGAATCCCGACGACCCCATCGGCCAGACCACCCATGATCTGTTTCCCAAGGCCGTCGCCGATGTCTTCGTTGCCCATGATCAAGCCGTTATGGAAAGCGGCCAGGCGATCGAGGAGGAAGAGGTTTTCGAGACCGCGGACGGACCCGTCACCTATCTGACGGTCAAATTTCCGATCTACGACCTGGACGGCGTCGCCGGCGTCGGCGCCATCGGCACAGATATCACGCGGCGCAAGCAGGCTGAGGAGGCGCTGCTGGACCGGGAGGAACAATTCCGCGATTTTTCCCAGGCGGCATCCGACTGGTTGTTCGAACTCGACGAACACCACCGCTACAAGCACGTCTACGCCCGCGGCGCCACCGTGCCCGGGTACGAACCGGAACGGATGATCGGGAAGACGCGTTGGGAATTCGTCGGCGGCGATCCGGAAACCGATGACGTCTGGCGCCGCCACAAGGCAACCCTGGACGCGCACAAACCGTTCCAGAACTTCGAATACGAATACGTCGATTCGGATGGTCAGTCCCATTTCTGGAGTGTCAGCGGCGTGCCCGTTTTCAGTGGCAAGGGTGAGTTCAGGGGATACAGGGGAACCGCGCAGATCATCACCGAGCGCAAGCTGGCGCAACGGAAGTTGGCGGAAAGCGAGAACCGCCTGCGCCAGGCGGTGGAAAGTCTGCGCGAAGGCTTCACCCTGTACGACGCCGACGACCGCCTGGTGATCGCCAACGAGCGGGCGATGCGCATCAATCCGGCGATGCGCGACGTCATGGCCGAGGGCGGAACCTATGAGGATGTGCTGCGCGCCAACGTGAAGCGCGGCCATATCCCGGAAGCCATCGGCCGCGAAGAGGAATTCATCAAATGGCGGGTCGCGCGCCACAAGAACCCCGAGGGCGGAGAGATCGTGCGCCGGTTCGCCGATGGCCGCTATTACGTGCTCAACGAAACCAAAACGCCCGAAGGCGGCGTCGCGCTCACGTTCTTCGACATCACCGACTTGAAGCTTGCCGAACAGCAGCTGCGCGAGGCCAAGGAACAGGCCGAACTGGCGAACCGGGCGAAGACCGAGTTCCTCGCCAACATGAGTCACGAACTGCGCACGCCGCTGAATTCCGTGATCGGGTTTTCCGACGCGCTATTGGCCGGGGTTCACGGCGAGCTTGCCAATCCATCGGCCCGCGAATACATCGGCGACATCAAGCATTCGGGCGAACATCTGCTGCAATTGATCAGCGACATCCTGGACGTGTCGAAGGTCGAGGCCGGGATCGTCCAAGTGTCGCCGGAAGACATCGACATCGCCCACGAAGTCGGCGTCTGCTTGTCCATGGTCGCGGAACGCGCCGCCCGCGGCGGCGTTACCCTCGACGCGGCGGTGCCGGACAATTTGCCGTCCGCGTCGGCCGACCCCAGGCATTTCAAGCAAATTCTTTTGAACCTGTTGTCCAACGCCGTGAAGTTCACGCGCGCCAAAGGCCGGGTCTCGGTTTCGGCGGCCTGCGAAGACGGCCGGGGACTGGTGGTCTCCGTGACCGATACGGGCATCGGCATCGCGGCAGAAGACCTGGATCAGGTGTTCGAGCCTTTCGTCCAGCTTGGCGCGGCGTCGCATCGGGCGAGCGAGGGCACGGGGCTGGGGCTTAGCCTGGCGCGGGCGCTGGCGCGCCTGAACGGCGGCGACCTTACCATCGAAAGCGAGCAGGGCCGGGGCACGACCGCGCGGTTCTGGTGCCCGCCCGGCTATTCGGTCGATACGCCCCTGCGGCGGCGCGGGAGGATGGGTGCCGGTTGAGGGCTCTTAATGCCCGTGGCTGGCGACCGGTGCGTCAGGGTTGAGAAGATAGCGTTTCGAGCAATAGGGGCAGACGACCTCCGCCTCTTCGTCGAACTTCAGGAACACCTTGGGGTGGCCCAGCGCACCGCCGCCTCCGTCGCAGGCGACGATCGGTGTGTCCACGTAGATGGGTTCTTCCGGGTCCATGTCGTATCCCTTGATCCGCTGTTCCTGTCCGCCCGGGCCGGGCCATGACCGTTGACCCCGAGCTTGAGCGGATGATACCGATTGCGGCCCGACAATCAATATGCAGCGGCATCATTCCGGCGCCGCCGGCCGACCTGGCCCGGCGCACCGGCGCCCTCCCGAGGAGCCAATGACGGTCCGAACTTCCGATACCGCCCGGAACCAGCCCGAATTCGCGGTGGAAATCAGCCACTTGCGCAAGGTCTATGGCCGCGGCGGTAATGTGCCCGGGGACACGGGCCAGACCGTGGCGGCGCTCAAGGATCTTTCGCTCAACGTGCCCCGGGGCTCGTTCTTCGCCCTCTTGGGCCCCAACGGGGCGGGCAAATCGACGCTCATCAACATTCTGTCGGGCCTGGTCATCAAGTCGTCCGGCGAGGCCCGGGTATGGGGCCATGACATCGACCGCGACATGCGGGCGGCGCGTCTGGCGCTGGGCGTGGTGCCTCAGGAATTGAATTTGGACCCGTTCTTTTCGCCGCGCGAACTGCTGGAGGTCCAGGCCGGGCTGTTCGGCGTGCCGGCCGGCCGTCGCCGGTCCGACGAGATTCTCGCCGCCGTGGGCCTGGCGGACAAGGCCAACGCCTATGCCCGCTCGTTGTCCGGCGGCATGCGCCGGCGCCTGCTGGTCGCCAAGGCCATGGTCCATTCGCCGAAGGTGTTGATCCTGGACGAACCGACGGCCGGCGTCGATGTCGAGCTGCGCCGCCAGCTTTGGGTGACCATGCGCGACCTCAACGCGCGCGGCACGACGATCCTGCTGACCACCCACTACCTGGAGGAAGCCCAGGCGCTGTGCGACCGGGTCGCCATCATCAACCATGGTGAGCTGGTCGCCTGCGACGACACGGCGGCGCTGCTGGCGCGCCTCGATTCCAAGGAAATGCTGATCACCGTCGACCGCGACATCACCGACATTCCCGCCGCCCTCGGCGCTTTCCGCACGGCTCTGCCCACGCCGCGTCAGATTTCCGTGTCCTATCCGCCGTCGCAGGCCCATTCGGGCCAGATCATCGCCGCCATGCAGGACGCCGGCTACGTCATCACCAACCTGTCGACCAAGGAAGCGGCGCTGGAAGACGTGTTCCTGCGCCTGACATCCGGCGGGCCAACGGACGGCGCCCGGCAGGCCGCCGGGCAATGATCCTGGGTGTCCCGCGGCGGCTCGCCGCCCTGGCGCTCTGCGGGCTGCTCGCGGCCTGCGCCGTGCCGCGGACCTATCCGGCGGGACCGGCGGCCGTCCAACCTCATTTCCTGATGGACTGGTTCGTCGCCCGCGACGGCATCCGCATGACCGTGCGGTCGTGGCGGCCCAAGGGCCCGGCCAAGGCCGTCGTCGTCGCGCTCCACGGGTTCAACGATTATTCCAATTTTTTCGCCGCCCCGGGCGCCTGGCTGGCCGACCGCGGGGTTGCGTCCTATGCCTATGACCAGCGCGGTTTCGGCGACGGCGTGGGAATCGGCCTGTGGGCGGGGACGGATACCTATGTTCGCGACCTCGCGGATTTCACGGCCCTGGTGCGCCGCATCCATCCGGGCATTCCCGTCTACGTGCTGGGCGACAGCATGGGCGGCGCTGTCGCCCTGGTTGCCGGGTCGGGCCCGGCCGAAACGCGGCCGCTGGCCGACGGCATGATCCTGGCCGCCCCTGCCGTCTGGGGCCGCGCCGCCATGGCCTGGTACGAACGGGCGGCCCTGTGGGCGACGGCCCACACCATCCCGACCTTCCGCCTGACGGCCCAGGGCCTCGACATCCAGCCGTCGGACAACATCGACATGCTGCGCGCCTTGGGCCGCGACTGGCGGGTCATCAAGCGCACGCGGGTGGAAACCATCCACGGCCTGGTCGGGCTCATGGACCGGGCCCTGGCCGCCGCGCCGACGTTTTCCGAACCGGCGCTGATCCTTTACGGCGGCAAGGACGACATCATCCCCGGCCGGCCGACCCTCGCCGCGGTGCGCCGATTGCCCGCCGCCGCCAAGGACCGTCAGATCTTCGCCCTCTATGACGACGGCTATCACATGCTGCTGCGCGACCTCAACGCGGAAGTGGTCTGGCGCGACATCCTGGCCTGGATCGAAAACGCCAAGGCGCCCCTGCCGTCCGGCGCCGATCGGCGAGCGGTTCAAGTGCTCGAAAAAGCAGCCCTTTCCGAAAAGCCCTAGGCGGTCAGCACTTCAGCTTCGGGCTACAGCAGCCGGAGACGCAGGCCCCCGCCCCGTCGAAGGCCATGGTCTTGCCGCTCAGGGGAATGTGCACCGGCACCTTCGTCGCCTTCATGAAGGTCAGGGTCTTCTTGCCGATCACCGTGCCGTTCTCGGTCCCGACCTCGTTGGCGTGGGACGCGATGACCGACGTGGGCTTGATCAGGCTGTTGATGACATGGGCCGCCTCCATGGGGCCGGTGGTATAGGTGTCGCCGATGTTCATGACCACCAGTTTGGCCTGATACTGGTCGCCGACCACGGTCTTCTGTTCCGCCGTCACGCCCGTGTCGCCGGAAAGGTACGTGACCAGGCCGTTGGAAAAGGTCAGGACATAGCCCGTGGGCGGCCCGGCATAGGCGGTCAGCCCCGCCGCCTCCAGCATCTTGCCCAGCTCGCCGCCGACCATGGCCCCGGCGACGCCGTTGGAATGGACCGCCGGCACGGTGGTCACGGTGACGCCGCCGACCTTGGTCGAGGCCCCGAAGCGCACCAGCACGGATTTCTTCGGATCGCCGCCCAGCGCCTTCAGCTTGCCGGCGAAGAACTTGGGCATTTCCGACCCGGTGACGATCCGGGCCCCGGTCGCCAGCGCGATGTCGACCGTGTTCGTATTGGGCGTCGCCTTGGCCGACACGTCCGGCTTGGCGCAGGTCCCGGCCCCGGGGGCGGGCAGGTGACGGTCGCCCGCGTGGTCGCCGTGCATGTGGCTGACCAGGACGGCGTCGATCCTGCCGAGGCGCGGATCCTTACCCCCGGCGACCGTGCGGCCGGGGTCATACAAAAGCCGCGTGCCGTCCGGGTCCTCCAGGATCAGGGCGCGGTCGAAGCGGCAGAACTCGCCTTCGTGGCTGCCGAGCGGCGTGATTTTGACCTCGCCCGCGGCCCGCGCCGGGGCGGCGGACAGGGCGGCGATAACGGCGGCGGCGCCCAGGGCCAGAACGGCCGGGGCGGGCAGGCGGAACGCAAGGCGCGGTTTCATCGGTTTTCCTCCCAAGGAACATGTCGGGCCCCGTGCCGCTTACCGGCGCCGAAGCCCCTGCATGCCGGGAGTCTGCCCATGATTTCGGGGGCGCGCAATGCTTGCCAGCGGGGCCGGGTTCGGCGTATGGTCCGCCCCGATGCGATGGCGCGACGCGCCATAGAGGCACCCGTAGCTCAGCTGGATAGAGCGCTGCCCTCCGAACACTCTTTCGTTTAAATAGTGCTAAGTCCGAAAGCTGCGAAACCCCAACAAGTTAAAGCCTCCGCACGCTATCCACTCTAGCGTTCTATGGTACCGGATAAGGGCTCGTTGGGTGTTGGAAATAGCAACGGATGGCAACAAAGCTTCTCCAAGCTTTGGCGGTTCTGCTCAGGAGTTTGATCCTTCGTGAATGGCGACGATTTCGTCACCAAAGTGCGGTCGTTCAGCGGGGCCAAAATCTGGAGCAGGTTATTCTGCAAAACGGGCTTTCTGGATTTCTGTGTTTATCGAAAGGCAGATTTCTGCCATCATTGGAGAATCGATCGCATTTAGGGAGGGGTGCAGCATGCGAGACAAGCGCGCCGATGCTATCGAGAGTAGCGATAAACACTCAGATGCAAGCTACACCAGTTCGCTGAATTTCAAAGTATCACCTGATTTCAAGAAAGAGTTCAAAGGCTTTGCTGTTAGTCAAGGCGTCAGCATGGTTGATCTCTTGAAAGAAGGTTTTGCCCTGGTGAAGGAGCAACGGGGGAAATGACCCGTTTGTCTTGCATAGGAAAGGCCATCCAGGAACATCGTCGATACGGAAAAAGTCATGGATGAACTGTCGGGTGTAGGCAGTGCGTGGCTAATCGAGATCGATTCTGCTTCAGATCATGATCTCGTTGATGGTTTAGTGCGGGTCGAGGGTTACAAGCCCCAGGGTCGTCCTCCCGAAGAAGTCGCCACGATGGAGCGGGCGCAAGCTTATCGCGCTCACTCGGTCTTTTTTGAGGCCGGCCGTCATGGACGTGCGCCCATCGCCCAAGCGTTCATATTCGTATCTGATGGTTTTGACGATGCGGAATTCGCCACAATTCATCAGCGCCTTTGGAGTTGGGGAGGGGTTCCGCTTCTCTACAGAAAGGTGCCTGGTCAAATACAGCTATTTCGATGCGCGCATAAACCGGATTTTGCGACCGATCGTGAGCCCGTATGTCGTCCAGTCGAAACGCTTAGGATTGGTGCAGAAATAGCCTCTCAAGATGCCTGGTGGGACGCAGAGTGTATTCGCAATGGGACTCTTTGGGATGATCCCAAGGTATGCAGTCACATGCTGGACGCTCGGAAGTCGGCCCATAGAAAATTGGTTGAGGCGATTGAACAACTATATTCGGATTTGAAGAAAAGCCGTTTATTGCCGGACGGCTTGCGACGCCGATTGCTCATTCTCTCATTGTTAATCGAGTACCTAGACGAGCGACAAGCGCTTCCGAATAACTACTTCGGAAAATTTCTGCCAGGCGCGACGAAGTTCTTTGAAGTGCTCCAAAATGGGCGTGCCCTTGTTGAACTCTTGCAAGAGCTTGAAAATCGGTTCAACGGGAATGTCTTTGCCCTCACTGACGAAGAACAAGCGGCGCTGAAGTCTACGAAGCAGTTGGAAAGGTTCGCGCGTCTTATAGAGGGATTTGAGGAGCCAGGTGGTCAACTAACCCTTTGGCGCTTGTATTCTTTCAAAGATCTGCCTGTCGAACTTATCAGTCATATTTATCAGTTGTTTGTGAAGGATGCCGCGAGTTCGGTTTACACGCCGCCCGCACTCGTTCGGTTGATGTTAGGTGAAGCGCTAAGTTGGGAACGACTTGATGCTCTCATGGCTGGGGAAGAAATTATTTTGGACCCAGCATGTGGGTCAGGCGTCTTCTTGGTCGAAGCCTACAAACGACTGGTGTTGCATTGGCGCAGTAAGAATAACTGGGAACCCCCGCGTACGAATGTGCTCAAGAGCCTACTGAAACGGGTCCATGGGATTGATTTAGAGCCAGGCGCTGTAGAATTAACTGCATTCAGCCTTTGTCTTGCTCTTTGTGATGCGCTTGAGCCCGAAGAAATTAGGAAAACCGTAAAACTGTTTGATCGACTCGCTGGGACTTCCATTCATGAAGGGTGCTTCTTTGAGGCCAAGAATAAGGGTGTCATAAAAAAGCCAATCGGTGTGATTGTTGGAAATCCCCCTTTCGAATCCAAGTTGACCACTTCGGGAGCAGTAACGAGTTACGAGAACTATAAAGAAAAGCACGGGCGATTAGCCGATAACCAGCTTGCTTATCTGTTTATCCACGAAGCAATGGAAATGATCACGAAGGGCGGCGTGTTGTGCATGATTGAGCCTGCGGGCTTCCTGTACAACATGTACACAGCCTCTTTGCGTCGATCATTCTTTGAACGATGGAATGTTCGTGAAATCTTGGATTTCGTCTCTGTGCGTGGACTTTTTAAGAAAGGAGACGCCGATCCAAAAATTGTGATTGTCGTGGCAAGTGCTGAAAAACCACGCACTGACGATAGGCTGCTACACGCGGTGTTCCGTCGGAGTGGACGTGCTTATGCGGAACAGGTCTTCGACATAGACTACTACGATCTCCATTGGATTTCGAAAAATACGATTGATCAGAGTAATGATGCATGGCGAGCAAATCTGCTCGGAGGCGGCAGGGTATTTAGCTTCATTAGTCGTTTGCGCAGTATGCGAACCCTAAAAGAATTCGCCGAAGAACGAGCCAATTGGGATTTTGGAGAGGGGTTTAATCCAGGAAGCAACGGAAAGTCTCGACCAGATCATTTGATTGGGAAACCGCTCTTGCCGACTAGCGCCCTTTCGTCGGATGGAATTGATCGGGAGTCTATAACCAGCGTTCCTAATAGGGCAATTGAGGGCCCAAGAACAGAACGTCGATTCACACCACCTATGTTGCTTGTGAAAGAGCATGAGGATTTATTCCATGCTCTTTGGGAAGAAAGCTACATTACGTATAAAAATGAAATCGTTGGATTGTGCGCGCCTCGGGATGATGCAATTCATCTTCGAAAAATTGAAAAATGGCTAAAATGTGAACGAGTAGCCTTGAGTGCTTATGTGGCAGGCATTAGTACGCGCCTCTTTACTCAACGAGCCACTGCAATATTTGACTCCGACATAAAGTCTTTGCCCTATCCTGAAGAAGGCGATCTCGATCTAAGTGAAAACGAACGAGTTATAGCTGAGGATATCGTTGATTTTCAGCGAGACTATGTACGAAAAGGCAGCAAAGCGCCTTTGATGAAGTTGTCGGCGCATGAGGGGTTACCAAAGTTTAATGACCTGTTCGTGGGACAGATCAACGCGGTATATGCTGAAAGAACGCTTGTGCCGGCAAAGTCGTTCCAATGGCCAGGCGTGATTTGTCAGCCCTTTGTGTTTGGAGATGGGAAGATCGATTGGACGGACGCCGACTCGCTAAGAGGCAAGTTGGATAGCCTTCTGAGAGAGCAAAGAGGTGACAGTCTGACAATAACTCGAATTGCTCGAATCTATGACGGAGACTTCCTTTTTCTTCTAAAGCCTGATCGGCTTCGCTTTTGGACTCGTTCAATCGCACTCAAAGATGCCGATGATGTTTTGGCCGACCTCCGTAGGCAGGGTTTTTGACGTATGCTTGCGGATCAAGGAGAGTTTGGTGCTTCGATAGGAGGTTTGCGAAAAGAGGTTCAACTCACAGCTTCTTGGCAGTCGTTGTTTCTCGCATTTCTAGCAGATGAGTTGCCAAAATGGCGTGATAGCTCAGACCGAACACCGGCGACGGCGGAGAATCAACTTACCTCTCAACTCTGCGCGCATATGAACGACGCGACGCGGCTGGCGCGAGGTTGGGATTTTTTACAATTTCGTACTGAAGAACCGGATGAAACGGTTGGTGGCCGGGCTATCGACCTTATAGCTGCTCCGAGCGGAACCCTTGTGTGGTTGGAGGGGCGAGAATATTCAAAGTACACACCGCTAATTCCCATCGAATGCAAAAGGCTTCCGACGCCGAAGGGACAAAAGCGAGACGAACGCGAATATCTTTATTGCCAGCATAGTTCGACCGGCGGCGTTCACCGCTTCAAAGAGGGGCTTCACGGTGCTGCCCACTTGTCGGCGGCGATGATCGCGTATGTGCAAGAGAGCGACATTCAGCATTGGGTTTCACAGATCAATAATTGGCTTATTGGTTTGGTAGGCGAAGGAATTTCTGGCTGGTCGATGGACGATGCAATCGCTTTAGAGAGGCATGAGAGCAAAGAACGATTGGCAACCTTGCGTTCAACACATTCTCGCTCCGGTGAGTTACAGGATATAAGGCTCGACCATTTATGGATTGAGATGAAAAAAGCCGATGGAATGTGATGAAACAGTCGATCTTTTACATCTCATATACCATGGACACCATGACGCGGATGATTGAAAGGGGAGGAGGAAACGAAGGCTTTGGGGATGGCAAGAAGGTGGCAACAGGCTAAAATCAGCCAAATGGCATTGATCAATACCTTGCCACAACCCGTTGCAAAGCGTAGGTTTCCGACGCGCAGCACCCGTAGCTCAGCTGGATAGAGCGCTGCCCTCCGAAGGCAGAGGTCGCACGTTCGAATCGTGCCGGGTGCACCATTCTCCTCCCCCTATGTCTCAAAGAGATGCCCGCGTGACGGGCGGCCCGCCACCGCTGATTTCTGCGGCCCCGGCCCATTCCCCCCTTGACAACTGTACAATCCGGCCTGTCATATTCATGAATAATAAAGTATCGGGTGGGGTCCTGTCGGGGGCCGCCGCCCGCACCGCCGCGGGGCCGGTTCCGGCCGGGCGGCGGCCCACAAGACCTAAGGAGAGGACCATCCCCATGACACGCCTTGCCATTGCCCTGACCGCCCTGTTCTGCCTGTTCGCCGCCGGCCTTGTCCCGGTCCCCGCCCGGGCCGACGACGACAAGCTGGAGGTCAAGATCAACGCCCGCATGCCCAGCGTCACCGTGCCGACCAAGGACGGCCCCGTGAAGATCCTGCGCAACCAGGATCTGGGGGCGAAGATCCACGAGGACTACGCCAAGACCTCGCGCAAATGCCCGCCGTTCTGCATCCAGCCCATGCAGGTCGCGCCCGGCGTCACCACCGTGGGCGAGGTCGAGTTGCTGGAATTCGCCAAGGCGGGCGGCAAGCTGATCGACGGCCGCACCGTCGAATGGCACGTCAAAGGCACCATCCCGGGGGCGGTCAACATGCCCTACACCCAGATGGCGGAGCGCCTGAACGAGGTCGGCTGCGTGCGCGGGGCCGACAAGAAATGGGACTGCGCCAAGGCGGAAAAGGTCCTCTTGTTCTGCAACGGCCCGTGGTGCGGACAGTCCCCCATGGCGATCAAGGCGATGCTGCGCGAAGGCTATCCGGCGGACAAGATCCTGTACTACCGGGGCGGCATGCAGACTTGGCACAGCCTGGGTCTGACCGTGGTCGAGGGCGACTTCTAGCCGCCTTGGGATTTCCTGAGGACGAAGCGCACCGGCACCGTCACGGCGCCGGTGACCGGCTGTCCGGCCCTTGTCGCCGGCAGAAACCGCCAGCCGCGCACGGCGCGCAGCGCCTCGCGGTCGAAGGCGGCGACCCCCGACGAGCGGCGGACCGACACCGCCCCGGCCCTGCCCTCGGGCGTGACCCGCACGGACAGCACGACAAGCCCTTCGCGGCCCCGGCTTAACTCGCGCGCCGGATAGGCCGGGGGCGGATTCGAAAGATACGCCGGGAACGTCGCGGGTCGCTCCAGGGGGGCCGCCTGCGGCCCGGGCGTGCGCGGGGGCGCCGTGTGCGGTTCCGGCCTGGCGGCGGGAACGGGCGGGGCAACGGGCGTCTGTTGTGGACGGGCGGGCCGCGACGGCGGCCGCACCGCGGCAAGACGGGGTGGGGGCGCCGGCTTGGCCGCAGGCGGGGCCGGCTCATTCGCGGTCTTCGTCTCCGCGACGGGCTCCGGCGTCGTCTCGGGAACGGGCGGCAGATCAGCGGGCGCCGGCACCGGCTCTTGATCCGGCTCTGCTTCCGGTGCGGGCTCGCTGACAAGGGTCACGTAAATGGGATCTTCCGCCGCTGTCACGGTCGGGCTTCCATTCGGCCCAGTGTCCGAGGCCAGGAACCAGACGGCCACCGCGCCGTGCAGCGCAAGTGACCACAGCCCGGCCGCCAGGGCGGCCGGGCGCGGGTCGGAGGCGGCCCGAAGAGGTTCGGGCCAGGGGTCGGCCGGACGGGGCCTAGAAGGTCGCATGGGCCCTGAGGAAGAACGACCGGCCCGGTTCGTTGACCTGCACGACCTCCGGGTCGAAGGAGTTCGACCGGCTCAGGTGGGTGGCATAGGTCCTGTCGAACAGGTTGGTGACCCCGAACGTCACCGACAGCGGCGCCAACGACAGAAGTTCGCTGTACAGGTCGAACACCGCGTAGCCGCCCGTGTCGCCGACATCCAGTCCGCTGTTGTTGCCCGTCTCCACGTCGGCACGGGTCTGACGCAGGGCCGCCCGCATGCGCAGGCCGACCATCCAGTCCTGGGACCGATGTTCGACCGAGGACGTCAGTTCCAGCGGCGGAATCTGCGCGAGCGGCCGGCTGTCATCCTCGTTCTCGCCGTAGGTATAGGCGGCCTGCGCCGCGACGGTCCAGTTTTTGCGAAACCGCAGACGGCCCGAGATTTCGACCCCGGCCAGGGTCGCGCCGAAGTTGCGGTAGACCGTGGCGTTGTCGTTCAACAGGATGCCGTCCTGGCCGCGCGCCAGATCGCGCAGGATGAAGTCCTTGACCCGGTCGTAATAGACCGTGCCGCCGATCGACCAGTCCGCGGTCGTGGCCTGGGCGCCGATGTCCAGCTGATGGTGCTTCTCAGGGGCGATGTCGGGGCGGCCGATCCAGCGGCTGGACGCCGTGGCGTTGTTCTGGGCGATGGCGCGTTCCGTGGCGTCCGCGGTGCGCACGCTGCGCGACGCCCCGGCGAACAGGGTGACGGTGTCGGTCATCGCCACTTCGTAGCGCAGCAGGCCGCCCAGGTTGTTTTCGTGGCGGTCGTCGGCGCGCGTCCCGTAATAGTTCTGGTACAGGGCGTTGGCCGATTGGCCCGGCATGATCGCGACGCGGTCGGCCTTGTCGGCGGAGAACCCGACGCGGTCATAGCGCACGCCCGCGATCAGGTCGTGGCCCGGCACGATGGTCCGCTCTGCCTCGGCGAACAGGCCGGTCTGCGACAGGCTGACGCCCGGCCAAGTGTAGGACTGGATCAGCGATTCGTCGCCGTCGTTGACCCGTTCGCGCGCGCCCATGAACCGGGCGGCGTCGCGCCGGTTGACCTGGACGTCGCCGCCGACCTTGAAACGGAAGCCCGATGCCTCCCCCGTCAGCGCCAGGTTGCCGCCGAAGGTGTCGGACCCTGAATCGACCTTCATGACGGTGCCGGTGCGGGTGCGCAGGCTGTAGTTGTCCATGACATGATCGACGATGCCGCCGAAGGCCGAGGCCTCGATCCGCCGGAACGGGCCGCTGGGATCGAAATCGTGCGCATAGCTGCCGCGCAGGACGAAGGTTTCCGAATAGGGCGAATCCATGCCGGCCCCGGCGAACAGGGCGTCGTCGATGCGTTCGTTCTGCAGGCTGACGCGGATCAGGTCGTCGGCCGCCGGCGTCAGGCCCAGTTCGACGCGGCCGCCGTGGGCGGAGTAGGCCGAGCGTACGCTGCGGTTCGCGCCGTCGCGGTAGTTCTGGGCATAGTCGTAACTGCCTTCCGCGCGCAGGTAGCCCCAGTCGTTGCCTGCCGCAACGTCGCCGCCGGCGCTGCGCGTCCAGGCGTTGGCGTTCAGGCCGCCGAACACCGAACCTTGATAGGGTTTGTCTGCCTCGAACACGGGCGCTTTCCTTTCCGCGCGCACCGTGCCGCCGGACCCGCCCGGCCCGTTGGCGACCGAGGCATAGCCCTTGTCGATGATCAGACTGTCGATGGCGCCGGCCGACAGGTAGGCGGTCGGCGGGTCCATGCGGTTGGGGCAGCCGCCGTGGATGAGGGCGCCGTCGTCGATGATGTTGATGCGGGTCTGCGACTGACCCCGGATGAAGGGCTCGGCACCGTGGCCGCCCATGCGGCCCAGGCTGACACCCGGTACGGATTGCAGGATTTCGGCGGCGTCCGCGGCCGGGAACAGATTGTCGACCGCGGGGTCCAAGACCACCTGATTGGGGATGCTTGTCCGGCCGTAGACGCGGACTTCGGGAAGGATGGGAAGCGTGACGGCCGCATCGGACGTCTGCATCTGCGGTGCGGCGGGATCATCGGCGCGGGCCGTGGGGATTGCGGTGGGCAGGCATACAAGGGCGGTCGCCGCCAGCAGGCAGCCCCGCAGGGTTTGGGTAGGCATGGATCGTTACTCCGCGTAAGGCGGGCCGCTTGGGGCCGGCCCCGGTTCGGTCGGGCGGACGGCCATCCCCCACGGGCACTCATGGCGGGCGCGTCGTGTGGACGAACTTCCGGTGTTGCTGGGGTTTACGCGGAAACGGGTGGCGGGCCGCGGGCCCGAAGGACGCGGCAGTCGGTCTGGTCGGCGCGCGCGCTGTCCGTCGGCGGATGCTGCGGACGCAGGCGGGTCCAGGCCAGGGATTCCCACAGCCTGCTGAACGATCCGTCGGGTGCCGAGGCGGCGGGATGCTTGCACAGGACGCAATGCGATCGGGTGTCGTTGAACTTGCTGCGCTGCTCGGGGTCTTCGCTGACGGGGCGAAGCTGCGAACAGATGCCGGCCCGAAGGTCGGCGAACAGCCGAGCCTCTTGGGCCGAAGACGGCGTCGAGATGGCCAGCACCAACAGCAGCGGCGCCAGGTAGGATGCCAGGACCAGACCGCTCAACAGGCGGTGAAGGTTCCCGCCGTCCCGGTGGCGAAATTGCCGCTTCATCGCGGCATGGCTGATTGGCCCTCTATTCAACATGACAAAACTGTATAACAGCCCTGTTCGCGGGGGCAACAGATGACTGCCCGCCGGGCGCCTATTTCCCCGCCATCGCGTCGCCGGCAAGAACGTCAAAGGCGATGCTCAAGCGTTCCACCGGCGCGTGGAACGGCACCGTCTCGTGATAGAGGTAGCTGGGGAACAGCAGCATCAGCCCCTCGCGCGGGCAAATCCGTTTGGTGACGGGCGCCTGGGCTGCGTGAAAATCGGCCGGCGGCCGGCCGAACTCGATCCAGCCCTGATGGTCCGGATCGTCGCCGCGCACGACATCGGGAATTTCCGGATAATAGACGCCGGACAGCCAGGCCGCCGGGTGGATATGGGCGATCTGATGGCCCCGGTCTTCCATGACCACGCCCCAGATTGACAGCGCCAGCCTGTCCGGCCGCTGCGCCAGGAACGGATGGTCCGGGTCGGGCGGCAGGGCTTTGCGGTAATCTTCGACCGCGCCCAGGATCGCCTGCTCCAGCCCGGCCACGGGGCCTCTATCGCCGATCAGCAACTCGCCCGAATGGCGGCCCTTGCGGGTCGCATGGCTGGCCGGGGCATAGGTCAGGGACGGATGGCTGCGCAAATGGCGGGCGAGGGCCCGATTGAAATCGGCAATGTCGGCGAAACCCGCTGGCGGGGCAATCTCCTGCGCCCGCAGCAATCGCGTGAAATCCAACAGCCGGGCGGCCTCCGTGCGGTCGCCGGCCTCGTTCAAGGCGATGGCCTGGAACGCCAGGGCCGAGGTATTGCCCGGGTGCCTGGCGAGAAAGGCCGCGGTCTCCGCCACGGCATCGTCCGGGCGGCCCATCTCCAATAGAAGGTCGCCCAGGTTGACCCAGGCCTTGTCGTAATCGGGGGCCAGCGCGATGGCCTTCCGCGACGCCGTCAGGGCATCGTCCAGGCGTCCCAGTTCACGCAGCGCATAGGCGATGTTGACCTGGGCCCCCGCGTGGCCGGGCGCGTGGGCCAGCACGGCCTCGTATTCGGCGATCGCGTCTTTGGGCCGGCCCGTCTCCTGCAACAGGGTGCCCAGGTTATAGCGCGCATCGGCGTTGTCCGGTTCCGCCGCCAGGGCCTGGGCATAGGCGGCCCGAGCCTCCAGCGGCTTGCCCGTTTCCTGCAGCACGGCGCCCCGGTTGGTCGCCGCCCCGGCATGGCCGGGCCGGGCCTTGAGGGCCGCGTCATACTGGGCCAGGGCGTCGGGCAGGCGGTTCAGGGCCTTCAGGATATTGCCCAGGTGGAACAGGGCCTCGGCATGATCGGGTTCGCGGTCCAGAGTGCGGCGGAAGGCCGCTTCGGCCTCCGCGAACCTGCCCGAAATTTCCAGCAGGACGCCGAGGTTGAAGCGCGCCCCCGCATGGCCGGGGTCGGATTTCAGGACGGCGCGGTAGGCGGTCTCGGCCGCGTCCCACTGGCCCATGTCGGACAGCACATTGCCCCGGTTCATCAGCGCCTCGCCGTGGCCGGGGTGAAAGGCCAGGGCCGTGTCGAACAGGGTCAAGGCCTCGGCCCGGTCGCCCAGGTGAAAGGCGGCGACGCCGGTGACGTTGAGGGCATCCGCATCATCGGGGGCGGCCATCAGGGCGTCGCGCCCGGCAGTCAGGGCCTTGCGCCAGTCGCCTTGGGCCAGCGCCCTGCGGCCGGCGTCCAGCAGGGCATCGATGGCTAGCGGGGCGAAGCCGGCAAGTCCAAGGCCCGCTGCTGGGTCCGGGTGCTTGCGAATCTTTGGCAAAAAGGCGGGCTGGGGCGCGCGCTTGCGTTTTTTCGACGCCCCTGGATTGGCCCGCCGCTTCTGCTTTTTCACTTCGGCGTCTCCGGTTCCGGGCCGTGGACCGGGGGGGCTGGGGGCGGCGTCACGGACTCTGGGGCTGCGACATCGGGCTTGTCCTTCTGCCCCCATTCCATGGACTTCAGAACCTTCTGGAATTCACCGGGCAGGCGGGCGCGTTCTTCCGGGCTGGCGGCGGCCCACAGCGCGATCCAGGCCGCCAGGGTAAGAAAGCAGAACGCCGTGAACAGCTTGCCGCCCAGCGGCGCCACGCGGGTCTCGAACCAATGGCGCAGGGGGGCGTCGCCGGTCAGGAACCGCCGGCGCAGCAGAACGCCGGCCACGGCGGCGAGCACCAGAATGACGACAAGCTTCCAGCCGTTTTCCATGTGCTGATCCTATTCGCCCGCGAGGTGCAGAACCACCCGGCGGCGGTGCGTCTGGCGGCGGTGTTCGAACAGATAGATGCCTTGCCAGGTGCCGAGCATCACCTGACCCCCGGCCACGGGCACGGACAACTGCACATTGGTCAGGGCGCTGCGGATATGGGCGGGCATGTCGTCCGGGCCTTCGGCGGTGTGGCGGTAAAGGGACGGGTCCTCCGTCACCAGTCGCGCGAAAAAGGCCTCCAGGTCGCGGCATACGTCCGGGTCGGCGTTTTCCTGAATGATCAGCGATGCGCTGGTATGACGGCAGAACAGGGTCAACAGCCCCGTCGTCATCCCCTGGGCGCCGGCCCAAGCCGCGACGTCGCGGGTGATCTCGTAAAGGCCGGGGCCGTCGGTGGCCACGCCCAGTTCATGCTGCGCCTGTCGCATGAAGGATGCTTAACCTTCCCGGGCCCTGGCGGCAAGGGCTTGTCAGAACCGCGCCGGGCGGGTATTTAGGCGGACAGGAAAAGAACATATGATGAACGAAATTCAGTCGCGGGACGGCCTGACCCTGCCCGACGCCCCCCGCCCGCAGGTAACCCTGGGCGTGACCCGGGGCGTCGTCCGCCTGCTCTGGCGCATGGGGTTCAGCCCGCTCACCGAGTTCAAGCTGACCTCGCACCGCCGCATCGACGTGGCGGGCCTGGATCGCCAGGGCCGGTTTCTGTTCGTCGAGGTCAAGTCGTCGGTCGCGGATTTCCGCGCCGACGGCAAGTGGCATGACTATCTGGATTTCTGCGACTGGTTCTATTTCGCCGTGCCGCCGGGGTTTCCCCAGGACATCCTGCCGGCGGACGCCGGGCAGATCGTTGCCGACGGCCATGACGGTGCGGTTCTGCGCTCGGCTGACGAGACGCCCATGAACGGCAACCGTCGGCGCAAGCAGACCCTGACGTTTGCCAGGGCTGCTGCGGACCGGCTGGTGCGCGGCGTCTAGACCTTCTGCCCCCGTTCGCGGGCGAGCAGCGTGCGTTTCCGCGCCACGCCCCAGCGGTATCCCGTCAGCGACCCATTGGCCCCGACGGCGCGGTGACAGGGGATGACGAGCGAAACCGGGTTGGTGGCGCAGGCGCGGCCGACGGCGCGGGCGGCGCCGTCGTTGCCCAACGCCGCGGCCAGTTCGCCGTAGGTTCGCGTTTCCCCCGCCGGAATGGCGGTGAGGGCGCGCCAGACCCGCCATTGAAAGGCCGTCGCCCGTACGTCCAGCGACAGGGTTTCCGCCGTTTCCGCACCGTCCAAAAAGGCAAACACGCCTTCCATCAGGGGCTTCAGGGTCGTGTCGTCGCGGATGATTTCGGCCAGGGGGAAATCGCGGCGCAGTTCGGATTCCAGCGCCCCGTCGTCGTCGGCAAGCGCAACCATGCAGAGCCCCTTGTCCGTCGCCGCCGCCAGCACCCGGCCGAGGGGCCCGTCGGCGATGGCGAAGCGGATCGCGGCCCCGCGCCCGCCGGCGGCGTAACTGGCCGGCGTCATGCCCAGCAACGCCGCGGATTTCTCGTAAACCCGGGACGCCGAGCCATAGCCGGCGCCGTAAAGCGCGCCCGCCACGCCGCCGCCGGCCTTCAGCCCCCGGCGCAGGCGTTCGGCCTTCACCGCGTCGCCGTATTGTTTGGGACTGACGCCGACCATGGTCTGGAACATCCGCTGCAGGTGGAAGGGGCTGTAACCGGTGGCCTCGGCGAGATCGTCCAATAGCGGCGGGGTCTCCGCCGCCTCGATCAGGCGGCAGGCCTCGGCGACGGCGGCCAGGCGCGGATCGACGATGCGGCCGTTGTCCGGCCGGCACCGCTTGCAGGGGCGGAACCCGGCGGCCTCCGCCTGGGCGCCCGTGTCGAAGAAGCGGACGTTGTCCCGCTTGGGCCGGCGGGATGAACAGCCCGGCGTGCAATAGACGCCGGTGGTGGCGACGGCGTAAACGAAACCGCCGCCGCCGCGGCGCTCAAGCACCTGCCGCCAGCGGTCGTCGTCAAGGGTCGGGTCTTGGTGTGTCGCGTGATCCATGACGGGAAGCCTACGCCCAAGGTCCGGATCAGACCATCCGAAGCTTGCGCCCTAATTCGGATCCGAGACCGGCCCGACCAGAAACAGGGCCGCGCCCTCGTCGCGCAGCCATTTGCGGCAGGCGTCCATGTCGTCGGCCAGATCGCGGACCAGGGCCCAGAACCGGGGGCTGTGGTTGTGCTCGCGGATATGCGCGACCTCGTGGGCGACGACGTAGCGCAGCACCCGGTCGGGGGCCAGCACCAGACGCCAGGAGAAATTGAGATTGCCGTTGACGGCGCAAGACCCCCAGCGGCTTTTCGTGTCGCGTAGGGTGATCCGCCCGGCAGTAACGCCGAGGGTCGCCGTGGCCGCCTCGACACAGGGGATAATCCGCCGCCGGGCGTCCCGCTTCAACCAGTCGGCGAGGCGACGGGGCAGATGTTCCGCCTGGCCGGTGACATGGATTTCTCCCTGGTTCCCGTTGTCCTCGACCCATACGCCGCCGCGCGCGTCCGGGCGATGGCGGATGACGTGCGGGCGGCCCAGATAAGGGATGACCTGGCCGTCGGCAAAAGGCAGGGGTTTGGGTGCCGAGGCCAGACGGGCGTGGATCCAGCCTGCCTGTTTCTCGGCGAAGGCGCGGGCTTCGGCGTCCGACACCCAGGACGGGCAGGTCACCACCGCCGTCCCCGTCGCCGGGTCGGCACGCAGGATCAGACGCTTGGCGCGCTTGTTGCGGCGAATGGTCAGCGGCACCGCGCCGCCGTCGGCGCGGTCAAGGCCGTGGCCCAGGGATTGTAAGGTCCGGCCGCGCCCGCCGCCGGTCAACTCAGGCCGCTTCTGCCATGGCCAGGCCGGCGCCGTCATATTCCTGATACAGGCGCTGGGTCTGAGCCGCGTCCATGGCCAGAACCGGCGGGCGCATGTTGAGCCAAGCGTTATCGCCCGTGTGGCGGGCGACCATGGCTTTCAGGGACGGAATCAGCGGATAGCCGGAAATGATCTTGCGCACGGCGGCCAGCGGCTTCTGGTGCTCTTCCACGCTGCCGTCGTCGCCGTTCTTGCGGTATTCGGCATAGACCGCCTGGGCCAGATCGGATGCGATATTGGCGCAGGCCGTGATGCAGCCCGCCCCGCCTTCGCGCAGGACCGGCAGCATCAGGTCGTCGGCGCCCGAAAACACGCAGAAGCCCGGAAACTCGCGAACCGCCGTCAGCATGTTGTCCAGCACGCCGGACGAATCCTTCATGCCGACGACCGTGTTCGGGTAGGCCTTGCGCAGCATGGCGATCAGGTTCATGGAAATCGGCACGCCCGACATCTGCGGGAAGTGATAGACGCAGATTTTCAGGCGGTCGTCGCCGATGCGCTGAATGACTTCCGAATAGGCCGCGAACAGGCCTTCGTCCGACTGGTTCTTGTAATAGAAGGGCGGCAGCATGAGGACCGACCCGGCGCCGATTTCCAGCGCCTTCTTGGTGATCTCGACCGTGTCCGGGATGGCGCAGCAGCCCGTGCCCGGCATCATGCCCTTGGTCGGCACGCCGTTCTCGGCCAGCTTGTCGAGAATGTCCAGACGCTCGGCGACCGTGAACGAATTGGCTTCACCTGTGGTGCCCAAAATGCCCAGGCCGTCGCAGCCGTTGGCCAAAAGCCAGCGGGAATGCGCCGCCAGGCGGCCGTGATCGGGGCTCAGGTCCGCGTGCTGCGGGGTCAGGACGGCGGCGTAGACGCCCGTCAGTTCCAGGTTGCTCGCACTCATGTCTCTCTCCTTCGCAGCATTTTTCCGGCCCGCTTGCCGGATGGCGGCGGGCACTATTTGGGCCAGCCCACCACGTGATTTTCCAGGTCGTCGGTGTCGCGTTCCGAAACCACGCGGCCGCGCACCGAGATACCCGCATAATGTACCGTTTCCGGGTCGCCGGAAACCAGGGGATGCCACCAATAAAGGTCCTGGCCTTCGGAAATCAAGCGGTATGCGCAGGTCGACGGCAGCCAGCCCAGCTTCTTGACCATGCGCGGCGTGAGAATCTGGCATTCGGGGACGAACCGCTTGCGGTCTTCGTAGCTGGAACAGCGGCAGCTGTCCGTATCCAAAAGGCGGCAGGCGACATCGGTGTAAAGAATTTCGCGGGTCGCTTCGTTCTCCAGCTTGTTCAAACAGCAGCGCCCGCAGCCGTCGCACAGCGATTCCCATTCCGTCTTGGACATCTCGGCAAGACCCTTGGTCTTCCAGAACGGCGGCGGCAGGTCGCGTTTCTTCTTCTTGAACAGCCCGAACATGGACGTCGTCTTTCCTTAGGGGGGATGATGGGCGACAGCATACTGCCCTCAGGCGCCGTTGTCCTCCCGGTCGATCAGGTGGACAAACGATCCCATGACACTGCCTCGCCGCCGGCCCAAGGCGCCCAGATACATGCCGTCGGCGTTGGATACATGGAACAGGGGGGCGTCGAGGCCGTCGCTCAGGTCCTCGGCGATAATCGTCGCATAGTGGAATTCGTGGCCGCGCAATACCGTGCCGGCGGTGCCCAGGGGCCCGGCGTCGGCCAGGACCGCGCGGCGATAGCCCAGGTGCAGCTTGCGCTTGGCGAACGACGTTTCCACGGGCAGCAACCCGGCCATGGCGTGGGCCCGGCCCTCGGCATCGGTCAGGGCATCGCCCAGCATCATGTAGCCGCCGCATTCGCCGAACACGGCATGCCCCGCCGCCGCCGCGCTGCGCAGTCCGGCCAGGAAACGGGTGTTTCCGGCAAGCCGGCCCGCATGCAGTTCGGGATAGCCGCCGGGCAGGTAGACCGCGTCGGCGTCGGCCGCCGGGGCCTCGTCCTCCAGCGGTGAAAAGAACGTGATCTCGGCCCCGGCCCGGTGCCATCCGTCGAGCACATGCGGATAGCAGAACGAGAAGGCCCGGTCCCGGGCGACGGCGATCTTCTGGCCGAGCGGCGGCAACGACGGATTGCCGGTGGCCCCGGCGGTCCGTGTCGCTCCGGCCAGGGCGCGCAGCCGGGCCGTGTCGACATGGGCGGCGACGGCCTTGCCGGCGGCATCCATGAAAGCTTCCAGGTCGCCGTGCTCGCCCGCCTGGACCAGACCCAGGTGGCGTTCGGGTAAAGTGAGGTCCGGAAGGCGCGGCAGGCAGCCGAGCACGGGAATGTCCGGATGGTCCTGGGCCATGGCGGCTTTCAGGATATCCGCGTGGCGCGGACTGCCCGTGCGATTGAACACCACCCCGGCGACCGTCACGTCCGGGCGGTGGCGGGCGAAGCCGCCGACCAAGGCGGCCGCCGATGCCCCCTGGGCCGCCGCATCGACCACCAGGACGACCGGCCAGCCGAAGCGGCGCGCCGCTTCGGCGGTCGAGCCTTCGTCCAGTTTGGCACCGTCGAACAGGCCCATGACCCCTTCGCAGACGATCAGGTCCGCTCCCTCGGCCGAGGCCGTGATCGCCGCCGCCAGGGTCGCGTCCCGCATGGCCCAGAGGTCCAGGTTGGGGCAGGTCCGCCCGCCGGCGGCCGTGTGAAACGCGGGGTCGATATAATCCGGGCCGACCTTGGCCGAGGCCACGGCCACGCCCGCGTCGCGGAAATGGCGCAGCAGGCCCAGGGTCAAAAGCGTCTTGCCGCTGCCCGACGACGGGGCGGCGATGACGATCCCCGGCGGCAGCCCGCCGGTCACAGCAGGGACTTGATCTTGGCCGCCATGGTTTCGGCGTCCGTCTGGGTGCTGAAATGGGCCAGGAACTTGCCGTCCGGCCCCATCAGGTAGATCACCGACGAATGGTCCATCAGGTAGGCGTCCTTGTCGCCGCCCTTGTCCGGAACCTTGGCGTAATAGACGCGGTAGACCTTGGCGGTCTGCTTGATCTGCTCCGGCGTGCCGGTCAGGCCGACGATGCCGGGATGGAAATGGGCGACGTAATCCTTCAGTACCTCGGGTGTGTCGCGTTCCGGATCGACGGAGACCAGGATCGGCACGACCTTGGCCGCCAGGGGACCCAGCTTGTCCATGGCCGCGGAAATCTCGGTCAGCGAGGTCGGGCAGACGTCCGGGCAGTAGGTGTAGCCGAAGAAGATCAGCATGGCCTTGCCCCGGAAATCCTGTTCCGTCACCGCGCGCCCGGTGTGGTCGGTCAGGGTGAAGGGGCCGCCGATCTTCACTTCCGGCGCGGTGCCGGTGCGGGGCGTGTCGGTCAGGCGCTGTTCCGCGATCACGGCGACGACGGCGATCAGAATGACCGCGGCGAGGCCGATGGCGATGCGGCGCACCAGGCGCAGGCGGGAAACGGTCTTGTTCGGATGCTTGGTCATGGCCTCGTTGCCGGTTGTTCAGATGTGCGGGAAAGGTACGGACTTTGTCCGCCGGATCAACCTTTCTCCGTCACGAATGTGGCCGCAAATAGACCAGGTAATAGGTCCCCGCCACGAACAGGCCGCCGCCGACCATGTTGCCGAGGGTGACCGGCACCAGATTGCCGATGAAGCCGCTGAGGGTCAGCCCCGCCCCGGCGGGCAGCAGGCCGGCCGCCGCCGCATAGGCGTCGTTGCCGGCCGCCAGCATGCCGACAGGAATGAAGAACATGTTGGCGATGGAATGTTCGAAGCCCAGGGCCACGAAGGCGGTGATCGGGAACAGGATGGCGAAAATCTTGCCGATGACGTTGTGGCTGGCGAAGCACAGCCAGATCGCGAGGCAGACCAGGGTGTTGCACAGGATGCCCCGCACGAACGCCGTCGCGAAATCCAATTCCACCTTGGCCGTCGCGATCTTGACCGCCATGCCGCCGACGGCGCCGGATCCCAGATCCATGTAGCCGGACCAATAGGCCAGGAAGGCCATGGCGACCGCACCTGCGAGGTTGCCGAAATAAGCGACGGCCCAGTTGCGCAAAAGCGCCGCCGTCGCGATCTTGCGGTCGGCCCATCCCATGACCAGCAGCAGGTTGCCGGTGAACAGTTCCGCCCCGCCGACTACGACCAGGACGAGGCCGAGCGAGAACGTGACCCCGCCCAGAATGCGGGACGGTCCCAGGCCCATGCCGTGATCGGTCATGGTCAGGGTGAACAGCATGGCGCCGAAGGCGATGAACGCCCCCGCCAGCAGGGCCAGGGTGAACAGCGGCAGCAGGGGAAGCCCGGCCTTGGCCACGCCCGCGACCTCCACGCGCCGCGCCATCTGCGCCGGCGCATAGGCGTCGAACAGGCCCGGATCCGTGCCCGGCGGCGTCGCTTGATCGGCCATGGAGGAACCCTTTCCTGATCGTGTCCCCGGGGGCGGTGCGGCCCTCGCCTGTTTTCCCCTTTGGGCCGCGGCGGGTCAATGCGCTAAATTCCCGCCATGCCCGCACGCAAACCGGACGGAAACCTGAAACGCGGCTGGACCACCGGGGCTTGCGCCACGGCGGCGACGGCGGCTGCCTATGAGGCCCTGGTCACGGGCCGCTTCCCGGATGCGGTCACCATTACCCTGCCGCGCGGCGAGGAACCGACCTTCGATCTGGTGCGGACCGGCCGGGATGATGGCGCCGCGACCGCCGCCGTGATCAAGGACGCGGGCGACGATCCGGACGTGACCCATGGGGCCGAGGTTTCCGTGACCCTGCGCCCGGGTGCGAAAGGATCGGGCGTCACCTTCCGTGCCGGACCCGGTGTCGGCACGGTGACCCTGCCAGGCCTGCCGCTACCCCCTGGGGAGCCTGCCATCAACCCGGGGCCGCGCAAAATGATGACCGGCGTGATCCAGGACTTATCCCGCCGCCTGAACGGCCCCGGAGACGTCGAAATCACCGTCGCCATCAAGGACGGCGAGGTGCTGGCGGAAAAGACCATGAACGGCCGCCTCGGCATTCTCGGCGGGCTGTCGGTGCTGGGCACCACGGGCATCGTCATTCCTTATTCCTGCGCGTCCTGGATCCATTCGATCCATCGCGGCGTCGACGTGGCGCGGGCGGGCGGGCTCGAACATATCGCGGCGGCCACGGGCTCGACCTCGGAAGCGGCGGTGAAGGCGCTTTACGATCTGCCCGACATGGCGCTGATCGACATGGGCGACTTCGCGGGCGGGCTGCTGAAATACCTCCGCCGCCATCCTCTGCCGCGCCTCACCCTGGCGGGGGGCTTCGGCAAACTGGCCAAGCTCGCCCAGGGAAATCTCGACCTGCATTCGGCCCGTTCGTCCCTCGACATGAAAAAGCTGGCGGCCCTCGTGGGCGACGACCGGGAATTGACCGACCGGATCGCCGCCGCCAATACGGGCATGGAGGCCCTGACCCTGGCCCAGGCGGCGGGCGTTCCGCTGGCCGACCGGGTCGCCGCCGGTGCGAGGGAGGTTGCCCTGGCGGCCCTTGCCGGCGACGTCGCGGTCGAGGTTCTGGTGTTCGACCGCCAGGGGCAGCTCGCCGGACGGGCCGGTGGTTAGCACGCTTCTGATCCTGGGCGGCACGGCGGATGCCCGGGCGCTCGCCGCCCGTGTGCGGGTGCGCTGGCCGGGAATGCGGGTCGTGACGTCACTGGCCGGACGCACGGCGGCGCCAAGCCTGCCCGAAGGCGAGGTCGTAACCGGCGGCTTCGGCGGCGCGGCGGGCCTGGCCGACTACCTGCGGGCCGAGGGGGTGGACGCCCTGATCGACGCGACCCATCCCTTCGCCGCCGAAATCTCCAAAAGCGCGGTAGAGGCGGCAACAATCGCCCGCGTGCCGCGCCTGGTTCTGGTCCGCCCGCCCTGGGTTTTTGCGCAGAATGCTGCGATGCAGCATGCGCGCAGCATAAACGCAGCAAAATCAGCCCTGGAAAGGGGCGGACAGCGCATTTTCCTCGCCATCGGCCGACAGGAAGTTAGCCAATTCAATGAGTTACAGGACAGGTTCTTTTTGCTGCGCTTCGTCGACCCGCCGCAATCGCCACCCGATTTTGCGCAATATGAGGTGCTGACGGGCCGTCCCGGCACCTATGACGACGAGCGCAGCATTCTGCAGCAATTCGCCATCGACACCCTGGTCGCCAAGAACGGCGGCAGTGACGCCTCGCGGGCCAAGGTCGACGCGGCGCTGGCGTTGGGGATCAAGGTCGTGCTGATCGATCCGCCCGCCCCGCCGCCGCCGCCGCACGCGGACAGCGTCGATGCGGCGTTGGTTTGGCTGGACGCCCTCTAGGACGGTTACGCCTTCTTGGGGCGCAGGACGTGATGGTGATGGGCGGCGTAAAGGGCGGAATCGTCGAACGCCGTTTCGCCGAGCGCCCGACCGACCAGGATCAGGGCCGTGCGGGTGAAGCCTGCGGCCTTCACCTTTTCCCGGATGTCGGCGAGCGTGCCTTCGACGATCTGCTGGTCGGGCCAGGTCACCCGGTAGGCGACGACCACGGGGCAATCGGCGCCGTAATGGGGGGTCAGGTCGCGCACCACCTTGGCCAGGTTGTTGACCGACAGATGCACCGCCAGTGTCGCCCCACTGCGCCCCAATGTTTCCAGATCCTCGCCCGAAGGCATTTCCGAGGCACGCACCGACGTGCGGGTCAGGATCACGGTCTGGCTGACCTGGGGCAGGGTCAGTTCGCGCTTCAGGGCCGCGGCGGCGGCGGCGAAGGCGGGAACGCCCGGCGTCACGTCATAGGGAATGCCCAGCGCGTCGAGCCGGCGCATCTGTTCGGCGACGGCGCCGTAGATCGACGGATCGCCGGAATGAACGCGGGCGACGTCCTGGCCGGCGGCATGGGCGGCCTCGATCTCGGCGATGATCTCGTCCAGGTTCAGGGGCGCGGTGTCAATGACCCGCGCTCCCTCGGGGGCTTCGGCCACGACCTCGGCCGGGACCAGCGACCCGGCATAAAGCACGACCGGGCAGGACTTGATCAGGTTGAGGCCGCGCACGGTGATCAGGTCGGGCGCGCCCGGCCCGGCGCCGATGAAATGGACGGTCATGTGCCGGTCTCCTCATTCTGCATCTTTCCGGCATAGCCGCGCGGCGTGTAGACCCAGCGCCGGCTGCCGCGCGTCACCGCGCGGGTGTCGGATGACCCGATCATCACCAGGGTCAGCATGTCGACCTGGTCCGCCGTCAGGTCCTTCAGGTCGATGACCTGGATGGTCTCGCCGTCCCGGCCCAGGTTGCGGGCCAGGATTACCGGCGTGTCCGGCGGGCGATGGGCGAGCAGGATGTCTCGCGCGTTTTCAAGCTGCCAGCGCCGGCGCTTCGACACGGGGTTGTAAAGCGCCATGACGAAATCGCCTTGGGCGGCCGCACGCAGGCGCTTTTCGATCACGTCCCAGGGCGTCAGCAGGTCTGACAGGGACACGGCGCAGAAATCATGGCCCAGGGGGGCGCCCGCCCGTGCAGCGGCGGCCTGCAGGGCACTGACCCCGGGCTCGATGGTGACATCGATGCGGTTCCAGCGGGCATCATCCATGCGGTCGATCAGCTCGACCACCAGGGTCGCCAGCGCGTAGACGCCGGGATCGCCGGAACAGACCAGGGCGACCTGCCTGCCTTCGGCGGCGAGATCGAGGGCCTTGCGCGCCCGCGCTTCTTCTTCCGACAGGTCCGACGAATGCAGCGCCTTGCCCAGGGCCGCAGGGCCGAGCAAGTCGAGGTAAAGGCCGTAGCCGACCAGGTCCGTCGCCTCGGCCACGGCGCGGGACACGGCGGGGGTGCGCCACAGCGGCGTGCCCGGCCCGGTGCCGACGACGGTCAGCCGCCCCCGCGCCCGGCCGACGGCCTGGGCGTCGATATTGGCGGGGCACTTGGCGACGGCGCAGGTCGCGCGTTTGGATTTGGTCTTTTCCACGATCAGCACGGCGTCCGGCCCGGCGGCGGCCAGCGCCGCCCCTTCGGCGACGCCGTGGCAGCCGACTTCCTGGAACACGATGTCCGACGGGTTGGCGAGGCGGGGTGTCTCCGCCTCCAAGGCGGCGGCGTCGAAGAACCGCACGGGCACGCCGAACGCTTCGCCTAAGCCGTTGACGGCGGTCTCGTCCATCTTCACGTCGATGGAGGCGATGCAGGCGACGGCGCCGGGCGCCAGACCGTGTTTGGCCAGAGCCTCGGTGACAAGGCTGTGGACCTCGGTCGGATCGGCATCGCGTTCGCAGCCGACGCCGATGGCCAGCACCGGCGGATGCAGCACCAGATCGTCCGTATCCCCCGGGGCGCGGTCGGTGACCAGGATGCCGGGGTGGGCCGCCGCGTCTATGGGCAGGCCTGCGTCCTTGAGCCAGCTTGCATCCCCGGCCTGAACGTCCAGGCGCACGGGCTCGCCGGCCAAAAGCGCGGCGGCGACGGAAAGGGACTTCTTGCGGTTGGCGACCGTCCAGCCCGCCGGCGGGTCGTCCACTCCGATGCCGTGGCGCAGGTCGCCCGTCGTGGTCACGGCGGCGCTGATACCGAGCGCCTTGGCGATCTCGCGGGCCAGCACGTTGGCCCCCGAATGCCCGCCCAGAAGCGGCACCACGGCGCTGCCGTCCTCGGCCACGGAGATCACCGGCGGCTCGGCCACCTTGTCGGCCAGCAGGGGGGCGAGGGCGCGGATCAGAATGCCCGAGGCGAAAATGCCGATCACCGGATGGCCGGCCTGGAACAGGCGCGCCGCATGGGCCGTGGTCTCGGCGAAGAAATCATCGGCCTCGCCGACCCGGCCGACCCGGCCGTGGACCAGGGCGCCCGGGATGACCGCCTGCAGGCGGCGGGCGAGCGCCGCCCCGGGTTCGGTGACGGCCAGGATGACGGGAGGGGTGACGGTCATACCCGGGGCTCCGCGGTTTCGACGTCCTCGGGCGAACGCACGAGAATCATGGAGAAATAGGGGGCGGTGTCCGGGGCATCGGCCAGCGCCATGACCTTCTGGTCGGCCATGGTCGCGCGTTCCACGTACTGCGCGCGATCGAGCCGCCCCAGCTTCTCGATCACCGCCCGCACCTTGGGCAGATGGCGGCCGACCTTCATGATGGCGGCGGCTTCCGAATTCGTCAGGCGGGCTTCCAGGTCGGCTTCGTCCAGAGGTCCGGGGATCACGGTCAGCACCTGATTGCGCGACACCAGGGGGGCCCCCGCCACGGCGGCGCAGGCGGCGAGGGACGACACGCCGGGCACGACCTGGGTCGGATAGTCGTCCGCCAGACGCAGGAACAGATACATGAAGGAGCCGTAGAGGAACGGGTCGCCCTCGCACAGAATGGCGACGTCGCGCCCGGCGGCCAGATGGGCCGCGATGTCCCGGGCATAGGCGTCATAGACGTCGTTGGCGGGAAAACGGCCCGGCACCATGGGGGTGACGATGGCGATTTCCGTCTTGCCCGCTGGGATGTGGGGGGCGGCGATGGCGCGGGCGAGGCTGTCCGCCCCGTCCGCCGCCGGATAGGCGATCACCGGGGCCTGGGCGATGATCTTCACGGCCTTCAGGGTCAGCAGGTCCGGGTCGCCTGGGCCGACGCCGACGCCGTACAGAGTGCCGGGGGTGCTCATGGCTTGGTCACTGCCCATTGCAGCACGTCCATCAGGGGCCGCATGCCGGTCAGCCCGCCGACCGCGTCGGCGCGGGCGACGGCGATGCGGGCCAACTCGCCGCCGAGGGCGCGGTGGGTGCGGATCAGGGTTTCCTGGGCTTCCAGGGTCACGCCGTTGGCGACCAGGCGGCCGCCGGACTTAAGCGCGGCCAAGGCACCGTCGATCACGCCGGGCTGGGACAGCCCGCCGCCGACGAAGACCGCGTCGGGGGCGGGTCCGGCGTCGGCGAAGCAGCCGGGGGCCTCTCCCTTGATGAGTTTCAGATGGGGCACGCCCAGGTTTTTCGCATTGGCTTCGATGTCGTCGAAGCGGGCCGGATCGCGTTCCATGGCGACGGCCTCGGTGCCCGCCGCCGCGCGCAGCCATTCGATGGCGACCGCACCCGACCCGGCCCCCACGTCCCACAACACCTGCCCCGGCAGGGGTTGCAGGCGGGCCAGGGTGGCGGCGCGGACCTCGCGCTTGGTGATCTTGCCGTCATGGCGGAAGGCGGCTTCGGGCAGGCCCGGCACCTCCGGCCAGACCGTCGCCCCCGGGCTCGGCCACAGGTGGAAGGCGATGACGTTCAAATCCTTGACTCGCCGGCCTTCCCATTCCTCGGCGACCGTGTCGTAGCGCCCTTCGTCGGGTCCGCCCATGTGTTCGAACACGGTCATCGGGCTTTGGCCGAACCCGCGGTTGCACAGCAGTTCGGCGGCACGGGCCGGGGTCTCGCCGTTGCGCGCCAGAATCAGCAGGCGCAGGCCCGGCAGCAGGTGGCGGTTCAGCACCTCGACCGGAAAGGCATGACAGCTGACCGTGCGCAGGGTGCCGTCGGCGAGCGACCAGCCCATGCGAGCCGCCAGCAGCGCGAACGCGCCGGGTGCCGGCAGGATGTCCATGACGTCGATGCCGAAGCGCGCGACCAGCCGCTTGCCGATGCCGAAGTTGAGCGGATCGCCCGAGGCCAGCACGCAGACCGGCCTGCCCGCGTGCCGGGCGATCGCTTCGATCCCGGCGTCCAGGCCCTCGCCCCAGGTCAGACGCGGACGGCCGTCATCGCCGAGCTTGCCCAAATGGCGGTCGCCGCCGACCAGGACGTCGGCGTTCTCAATGAGCGCCCGCGCGCGCACACCCAGGCCGTCCAACCCGTCCTCGCCGATGCCGACCACGGAAAGCCATCTATCCATTGCCCGCCCCCGCTTGTTCCGGCGACGGGCAGAGCGCGTTCACGGCGGCGGCGGCGAGGGCGCTGCCACCCCGTTGCCCCGGCAGGGTCGCGAAGGGGATGCCGTCCGCGTGGTCGATCAGCGCCTGTTTCGATTCCGCGGCCCCGATGAAGCCGACGGGAAAACCCAGAATCACGGCGGGGCGGGGGGCGCCTTCGGCCAGCAGTTCCAGCAGACGGAACAGGGCCGTCGGTGCATTGCCGATGGCGACCACGGCACCCGCCAGATGCGGCGCCCAGACATCGACGGCGGCGGCGGAACGGGTGGTGCCGAGGTCCGCCGCGCGCTCCCTGATCCCGTCGTCATTGAGGGTGCAGAGAATCCGGTTGTTTGCGGGAAGACGATGGGCGATGACGCCCCGGGCGACCATTTCCGCGTCGGCCAGAATGGGCGCCCCGGCCTGCAAGGCCGCCACACCGGCCTGGGCCGGGTCGTTCGACATCACGAGGTCCCCAGCGATCTCGGCCATGCCGCAGGCGTGGATCAGGCGCGCGGCCAGGGTGCGCTCGGCGCCCTCAAACCGCGTGAGGTCCGCCGCCGCCTCGATGGCGGCGAAGGAACGGCGGTAGATTTCCGCCGGGTCGCGGACGTAATCGAACATCACTGCCCCGGCGTCAGCTGTCGGCGTCGTGGCGGTGCGGATGGGAATGCCCGTGGCTGTGCCCATGATCGTGGGAGTGTCCATGGTCATGCCCGTGGGAATGGCCGTGTCCATGATCGTGCCCGTGATGATGGCCGTGCTTGCCGTGATGGATGCCGTGATCCTCGGCCCCGTGGCCGTCCGTGCCGATACCGACCACATGGTGATGATGGCCGACCTGGGGCGCACCCTGGTCGTCCTCATAGCCGATGATCTGTTCCCGGTACTTGCACAAGAGGCAGTTCATTTTGTTGTCGCCGTTGAGCGCTTCCTCGACTCGGTCGGCGAAGCAGTCGATCAGGTCTTCATGGTCGTTCAGGTAGGGCGCCTTGACGATATCGATTTCGGGGTGTGCCGCAGCACACTCGTCGGCCCAGCGGTAGATGCGATTGACCAGGATGCCGGTGAACAGGAAATAGGGGAACACGATGATGCGCCTGAAACCAAGCTTCATCGCCTTGTTTAATCCTTCATCGACCAAGGGATAGGCGACGCCGGAATAGCTGACCTCGGCCCAGCCGAAATCCATGCCTTCCCACAGCATGCGCGCGACCTTGTTGACGTTGGAATTGGCGTCCGAATCGTTGGTCCCGCGCCCGACCACCATCAACAGGGTGTCCTTGCGGGCGATCTCGCCCTTGGCGGCGTTGGCGGTGGCCTCCGCCTCTTCGATGCGGGTGCGGGCGGCGCGCAACAGGCGGGCGTCGATCGCCAGTTCGCGGCCGAAGCGCACATCCAGGTCCGGATGGGCATGGACGAAACTGTTGATTTCCGACGGCAGGTCGTTCTTCACATGACCCGCCGCGAACAGCATGCCGGGTACGCAGATGATGCGGCTGACGCCCCGGTCCCGCAATTTGTCCAGGCCCGTGCGGATGACGGGGGTGGCGAATTCCAGGAATCCGCTTTCCACGTCGTAATCGGGGAATCGCTTGGCCAGATGCCCCGCCAGGGCGCCGAATTCGTCGACGGCCCCCTGGTCGCGGCTGCCGTGGCCGCAGATCATGATGCCGGTTTTTGGGGTTGTATCAGTCAAGTTGGGCATTCGCTTGGTCCTTGCCTTCGAGCGCCCGCCGGCGCCATTGCCGGCGGAATGGTTTGATCTTTCGCCGCCTGGTCAGTGCCTCCGGGCGGGAAAGTGGGCCGACTATACAGGTTTCAGGATCAGGGGAAAGGGTGACGCCGCGTCAACCGGCGGGCATCGGCCGTTCGTCGGTTTCGGCGTCTTCCCGGGCCGCCGGATCGCCGCCGTCATCGCCGGTTTCCGCGGTTTCTTCTTCGGAGTCTTCCGCTTTCGGCGGCTCGGGCGGCGGCAGGCCGGCCCGGCGTTCAAGGTCCTGGGCGTCTTCCTCGCGCCCCAGGGCGCGCAGGGCGGCGGCCAGGTTGACCTGGCTGAGGGCGAGCGAGGCATCGCCCGGCATCAGGTGCTTTTCCTTGATTGCGACGGCGCGGCGGAACAGGGGTTCCGCCGCCTGGGTTTTGCCCCGGCGCCGATAATAGAGGCCCAGGTTGTTGACCACGGCGGCGACGTTGAGATGGTTGTCGCCCCAGGCCGCTTCATCGGCGGCAAGGGCCCGCTGATAATACAGTTCGGCAGCCTTGGCGTCGCCGGCCAGGTCGCAGGCCAATCCCAGGTTATTGAGAATGCCGCCCAGGTCGGGATGGCCTTCGGCGCCCGAGGTTTCGAGCAGGTCGAGCGCGGCCGCGAAATGCCTGCGCGCGGCCCTGTAGTCTTCCCGGCCGTGAGCCAGGGCACCCAGGCGGCCCAGACATTCGATCCGCAGTTCCAGGTCGTCTGCGGGGACGGCGTCGGCGGCCAGGGTGAACAGGGTCGCCGCTTCTTCCGTATCGCCGCGCGCCGCCACAAGGTCGCCCGCGACCAGGCGGGTCAGGGCCGCGGCGCGGCCGTGGATGCCGGCCGTCCAGGCATGCTTGTGGCCGGTGGTGTCTTCTTCCTCGGCGGCGCGGATCAGAAGGTTCGTGCCGCGGGCGATGTCGCCCGAGGCAATGGCGCCCCGGGCGTCATGCAGCAGCTTGGCCGCCGCCGGCGACCCGGCGCTGACGGTGCCGAGCCGCGCCCGCAGGTCGTCCAGTTCACCCGCGAAGGAGCGCAGCCGCCCGTCCCGCGCCTGGCCGTCGATCCCCTGTTCGGCGAGAATTTCGGCGAGGCCCTGAATTTCGGGCGTGTCGGGCAGGGGTGTGGGTTCCATGGGGGCGGGCGCCATTGCATCGGCCAGGGGGGCCGACGCCGTGGGCTGGCTCCGCAGGATGGGGTCGGGGCGGTCCAGGCGGTCGCCGCCGCGCAGCCTGCGGCCGCCGAACAGCAGCACGCCGATCAACGCCAGCGCCCCCGCCCCGGCCGCGGCGAGCACCCAGGTCGGCATCGTCGCAACGGTTTCCACCAGCGGCACCCACAGGTCCGCGGTCGCGTTCAGAACCCCGTCACGGATCAGCACTAGGTCCGACAGAAACTGTTCCATGGCCGGAAAAAATACCCGTCCATGCCGGATTTGCACAGGGGTATGGCCCAATGGCCCGCCTGCGGGGCGCTGGCCGGGTTCGGGCGACGGTGATGCGGGGGGCAAGGCACCCTGGCGGCCCCGGCGATTCGCGGGAAGCGGCTTAGTCGGCCGGGCGGAAGGCCGGGTATTCAAAGGGCAGGGCGCCCATGCGCAGCAGCGCCTGGCGGCGGCTGCGTTCATCCTCGTCGTCGATGTTGCGCTGGACGAAGGTCTCGACCGTGTCGGCCAGATCGTGCAGGGCGAGCAGGCGCTGAATCAGGTCGCGCTGGCCCAGGGCGGGATGGGCGCGGTCACGGGCCGGGATCTCGGCAAGCGGCACCGGACGCCCGTCGATGGCCAGGGCCCCCCGGGTGCAGATGTAGGCGCCGGCGCTGCGCACGGCGGGGCCGAACTCGACCTCGGCCTCCAGATCCGCCAGTTCGCCGAAGACGTAATTGCCGCGCGTGGTTTCCGTCGTATGCATATGGGCGAGCTGGGCCGGCGTCAGCCAGTTGACGAACAGCGACACCACCGTGCCGGGGGCGGGATGCAGGGTCGCAGGGACCGATCCGTAGCCCGCGAAATGGGCGCAATAGACGCTGTCGAAATGCTTCAGGTGGATGCGCACCACGGGCACGGCGCCGTCCTCGGGGCGGGAAAATTTCCAGGCCAACGCCGAGGGCGCCTGGTTCGAGCCGCAGGCGATCACCGGCACCCGCCCCGCCAGATCGCCGCCCGTAAGTTCCGTAAAATGGGCCGCGCTTTCCACCGCCTGGACATGGCCCGCGTGAATCACGAAGGAACGGTCGGGCACGTCATAGGGATAGGCCAGCGCCCGCGACACGGAGCGCGGGCGGATCGGGCGGGCGGGGGGCGGGGGCGGCTGGTTATTCAAGGTATTTGGCGATGTCCACGTCGTCGATCTGATAGGGCTCCAGGAACCTGTCGGCATATTCCTGGAACACGCCGGAGGTCAGAAACAGCTTGAACAGCTCGCCGTCGATATGCGCGTCCTTTTTCATGAACGACATGATCTTGATGCTGTCCGACAGCTTCTTGGGGTCCTTGTAGGGGCGGTCGGCGGCGGTCAGGGCCTCGAAGATGTCGGCGATGGCCATGATGCGGGCCGGCACGGACATCTCGTCCTCGGTCAGCTTGCGGGGATAGCCCGTGCCGTCCATCTTTTCATGGTGGCCGCCGGCGTATTCCGGTACCCGCTTCAGGTGCTTGGGAAACGGCAGTTGTTCCAGCATGATGATGGTCTGCACGATGTGGTCGTTGATCTTGAAGCGCTCTTCCTCGGTCAGGGTGCCGCGGGCGATGCACAGGTTGTAGATTTCGCCGAAATTGTATTTGTGCTCGGGGATGTTCAGCTTGAATCCGAAGGGGTTGTCGGGCTGGGCGGCGGGCTCCAGCGCGTCGCGGTAGACGACATGGTCGTCGCGGTCGGCCAGCAGGTTTTCCTGGGCCGGGACCGGCACGGGCGGCGTACGGTCCTTGCGCTTGCGTTCCTCGAACGACAGGCCCAGCCGGTCGTTGAGCGTGCGCGTCCACTGGGTCTTGCCGATTTCCCGGATGCGCTCCTGGTCTTCCGGCGCCATGAACTCGTCGCCCACGTTGGCCTTGGCAACGAATTCCCAGTCCGCGTCGATCTTGGCCAGGGTCGCGTCCAACTCGGCCTTCAGGTCGTCCGGGTCGCCCCGGCCCTCAAGCAGCGCCTTGTAGTATTCGATCTCGGCCTCGCGCTTGACCACCTCGAAGCGCATGCGCACCTCGTGAACCCGGTTGTAGATGGTTTCCAGCTTCACGGCCTTGTCGACGACGTATTCCGGCGTCGTCACCTTGCCGCAGTCGTGCAACCACGCCCCGATGTGCAGCTCGTACCACTGCTCCTCAGTCAGGTCGAAATCCTTGAACGGGCCGTCCTTGTCGTCGCAGGCGGCCTTGGCCAGCATCTTGGTCAGTTCGGGCACGCGCTGGCAGTGGCCGCCGGTATAGGGCGACTTGGCGTCGATCGCCGACGCGATCAGCTCAATGAAGCTTTCAAGCAGCTTGCGCTGGCTTTCCAGCAATTGCTGATTGTCGAGGGCAACGGCGGCCTGAGAGGCCAGGGCCTCGACCAGGGGCTGGATTTCCTTGGAGAATTCGATGACCGCGCCCGACGGGTCCGTGGCGTTGAGCAGCTGGATCACGCCGATGATTTCGTCCTGGCTGTTCTTCAGGGGCACGGTCAGGAACGACTTGGAGCGGTAACCCGTACCCTCGTCGAACTTCTTGGTGCCGGAAAAGTCGAAGTTCTCGGCCTCGTAGGCGTCCTTGATGTTGATCGATTCGCCGGTCAGGGCGCAGTAGCTGGCGATGTTCTTCTGGTTCGGCTGGCCGGTTTCGGGGTCATACAGGCGGATCGGCGGAAAGGTGATGTCCTTGCCCGTGGTGCCGCCCAGCGCGATCTTGAGGGAGTCGGTGCGCATGATCTCGAACTTCAGCGCGTCCTCGTCGGTCTTGATATAGAGGGTCCCGCCGTCGGCCGAGGTCAGGTCCTTGGCCTCCAAAAGAATCTTTTCCATCAATCGGTTGATGTCGCGTTCGGCGGACAGCGCGATGCCGACGTCAATCAGGCGCTGAAAATTCTTCAGCGCCGGATCGTTCTGCGCAGTCATTACGTCACCGGACATACTTCACCAATGAGGTCTTCACTTCCCGCCGAGCCCTGGAATTTTTCCGGCCTCTCCAGCCGAACTTCCCTCGAAATCCTAATCCGCCGGTGTTTATAGGGAGTTAATGTCATTTACCGGCCCGGGAAAGGGTATCCGCCTTTGTTCCCCGTGACAACTGAACCCGGTCCGGCGGGTGATTGGGGCCGGGCGCGGGCATTTTCATCTTTTGCCCTCCCGTTTCAGCGGCTAACGTCGGCGCGCGCCGGAAAGCCTGCTCCGGCGGCCAGGGAACCGCACATGGCCTATGCCTCGCTCAGGGATTTCATCTTCAACCGGCTGGAGCCGGCGGGCCGCCTCGTGCGCGTCAAGGAGCCCGTATCCCCGATTCTGGAGATGACGGAAATCCAGACCCGGCTGATCGCGGAAAACGGCCCGGCCGTGCTGTTCGAGAATGTCCGGGGGGCCGGCGGCAAGGATTACGGCATGCCGGTCCTGGTCAACCTGTTCGGCACGGTGGAACGCGTGGCCTGGGGCATGGAGCGCGAGCCGGCGGACCTGCGCGAGGTCGGTGAGACGCTGGCCTTTCTGCGCCAGCCGGAACCCCCGGAAAACCTGCGCCAGGCCATGGACATGCTGCCGCTGCTGAAGACCATGGTCGCGATGAAGCCGAAGACGGTGAAATCGGCGCCGTGTCAGGAAATCGTGCTGCGGGGCGACGACATCGACCTGTCGGCCCTGCCGGTCCAGACCTGCTGGCCCGGCGAGCCCGCGCCGCTGATCACCTGGCCGCTGGTCGTGACCCAGGGCCCCCAGGCCGGACAGAAGGGCGGCGACAAGCGCGACGGCTTCAACCTGGGCATCTACCGCATGCAGGTGACGGGACAGCGCACCACCCTGATGCGCTGGCTCAAGCACCGGGGCGGGGCCCAGCATCATGCGCGGTGGAAGGAAACCCGGCCCGAGCCGCTGCCCGCCGCCGCCGTCATCGGCGCCGATCCGGGCACCATTCTGGCCGCCGTCACGCCGGTGCCGGATACCCTGTCGGAATATCAGTTCGCCGGCATGCTGCGCGGCAAGCGGGTCGATCTGGTCGACTGCAAGACCGTGCCGCTGAAGGTGCCGGCCGAGGCTGAGATCGTCATCGAAGGCCATGTCTCGCTGGAGGACTATAGCGACGAAGGGCCCTACGGCGATCATACGGGTTACTATAACTCCGTCGAGCCGTTTCCCGTGTTCACGGTCTCGGCCATCACCATGCGCCGGGACCCGATTTATCTCTCGACCTATACGGGCCGCCCGCCGGACGAGCCGTCGGTCCTGGGCGAGGGCCTGAACGAGGTCTTCGTGCCGCTGTTCCGCCAGCAGTTCCCGGAAGTGGTCGATTTCTGGCTGCCGCCCGAGGCCTGTTCCTACCGCGTCGCCGTGGTCAGCATGAAGAAGGCCTACGCCGGTCATGCCAAGCGGATCATGATGGGCGTGTGGTCCTACCTGCGTCAGTTCACCTATACCAAGTTCGTCATCGTGGTCGACGCGGACATCGACGCGCGGGACTGGAACGACGTGATCTGGGCGATCTCGACCAACGTGGACCCGGCGCGCGACGTGACGATGATCGAAAACACGCCCATCGACTATCTGGATTTCGCCTCCCCCGAACCGGGCCTGGGCAGCAAGATGGGGATCGACGCGACGGCCAAGATGGGCGCGGAAACGCACCGCGAATGGGGCCGCAAGATTCGCATGTCGGACGACGTGATCGACGAAGTCACCCGCAAATGGGCCGATTACGGCCTGCCGGGGTCGGGCAAGCCCATCTGGAAGTGACGAGGTTTCGGGTGTGGCGGTCTATTGGCTGGCCCAGACCACGCGGGAAATCCATTCGACCTGGGTCAATTCCAGGGAACGGTCCTCGTGCGCCGGGTTGAGGGACTGCAGGTCGATGTGGCGCGCCGTGCGGCGGATCAGGGCCTTGACCATCACTTCGCCCTCCGTGGTTTTGACGACGACGCGGTCGCCGCGGCGGACCGAGGCATGGGGGGCGACGATGATGGTGTCGCCGTCGCGGAACACGGGCTCCATGCTGTCGCCGTTGATTTCCAGGGCGAAGGCGTTGGGGTCGTTCAGCCCGGGGAAGGGGATTTCGTCCCAGCCGCCGCCCACGGGATAACCGGCGTCGTCGAAGAACCCTGAATTCCCGGCCTGGGCGAAGCCGATCAGCGGCACGTTGCGGTAGACGCCGCCGCCTTCGGTCTCATCCACGTAAGACACCCATTCCGACAGGCTGGCGCCCGTGGCTTGCAGAATCTTGGCGATGCTTTCCGTCGACGGCCAGCGCAGCTTGCCGTCGCGCGTCGTGCGCTTGCTCTTGTTGAAGGTGGTCGGATCCAGGCCGGCCTTGCGGGCAAGCCCCGAGGTCGACAGCCCGTGTTCGCGGGCCAGCCGGTCAACTGCATGCCATACGCTTGAATGCCGCAACATGGGAACATTGTCTTACAATTTGCGGGTAATTTCCATAGCGAATCGTCACGGGAGGCTGATCCGCACTCGGAATGGGCTTGTAATGCATATAGGAAAAATAACCTTAAAAATCGTTGACATGGGAATTTGAGGCTGGTTATCTGTATTTGTTCTTGATATGTTCCCTGTGATTTCAGGCGGAAGGAGGCCGATCCCCGTGAAACGCAAACGCTATTTCCCGCGGCCGCAGCCCGTCGGCGCGGTCCGGCCCTTCGACACGGCGGAAGAGGCCTGGTTCTGGTTCATGCGCGCCCATCGGGCGCGGCGCGACGGCCAGCGGTTCGAGGCCGGCGGCGGCATGGCCCGGCCGTGCGAGGCCGATGACGTCTACCTTGCCGCCGTATCCCTGGTGCGGGCGCGGGTGCTGAAGGTTCTGCATCTGCGCACCTTGTTGGAATTCGGCGCCCGCGACCGTCCCCCCGACGCCCGCCTGCGCGACGAGGCCTGGCCCGCCCGCCTGTGGGACGAGGCCCTCGACCGCATGGCGACGGTGCTGCGCCGCAAGGGCATTCTGGCATGAGCGACGACGCGGCCCTGGCCGGGCCGGATCTGGCCGTGGTCGCCTTCACCGGACGGGCGACCCTGCCCTGGCTGCGTCTGCTGAAACCCGGGTTCCGCCATTGCTTCGTGCTGCTGCGTACGGGGGGCAACTGGCTCTATTACGATCCCATGGCCCATTACACCTTTGCCTCGGCCATCGGCGCCTATCCGCTGCTCGGCCTGCTCCGCGTGTTCCGCCGCCGGGGCTGCCGGCTGCGTCTGGCGCGGCCCCGCATGCCGCCGCCCCATGCCCTGGCCTGGCGGCCCTATACCTGTGTCGAGGCGGTCAAACGCGTGCTCGGCCTGCAGGAACCCTGGGTGCTGACGCCCTGGCAGTTGTACCAACGCTTGGGCAGGCGGCGGCGGGGTGGTGTATGATTGGGGCAATGGACAGGCCCGGCATTGTCCGGGGCGGATGAGACCGTCATGGCCCTAGTCACGAAACCGGAAAGCGCGGATGCCCGCGCGGCGCGTGCCGCGGCAGCGGCTCTGCGCATCAGCGAATACGACCTGTTCCGCCTGGCCTTCGAAAGCTGGAGCGGGCGCCCGGCCGACGACCGAGATCTGGAGCCCGTGTTCGTCGCCTTCCTGTTCGGCCACGCCATGCCCCATTGGGTACGGCACTTCGCCCGCCGCGTGTTGGACGCGGCCGAGGCCGGGGTGCTCGACCGGGCGGCCTTGGGGGCGGACCGTTTCAAGCGGGTCGTGCCCCTGTATCCCCGGGCGCGCCCGCCGCTTGCGGTGACTCTGCTGTTGGTCGCGGTCTATGCCCTGGGTGCGGCGGCCATTCATTACCGGGTCGAACTGAAGGCTGAAATTTGCGCGATCCTGTCCCACGGCGGCTGGCCCGCCTTTGTCGCCGCCGCCCTGGTCGAGGGCGAGGACGCGGTCTGCGGCCAAGGGTTGAAAGACGGCGGAAAGACGGTCAGCCCGCCGCCGGCACCAGCAGACGCCCGGCGATGATGGCGGCCAGCACGATCAGTCCGAAATCCCGGTTCGACTTGAATCGTGCCAGGCACATCTTGGCATCGTCCAGGTCCAGGCTGCGCACCTGCCAGACAAGATGCAGCGCCGCCACGGCCAGGCCCGCGAAATAAACCGGGTGCAGGGCGGCGTGCACGCCCGCCGCCGCCAGCAGGGTGATCGTGCCGCCGTAAAACGCGGCGAGCCAAGAACCGGTTGCCGCGCCGAACTTGAGCGCCGTCGACTTGACGCCGATCAGGACGTCGTCTTCCTTGTCCTGATGGGCGTAGATCGTGTCGTAGCCCATCGTCCACAGAATGCCCGCGGCATAGAGCAGCACCGCCGGCGCCTCCAGGCCGCCGGTCACCGCCGCCCAGCCGACCAGCGCCCCCCAGTTGAAGGTCAGGCCGAGCACGAACTGCGGCCAATAGGTAACCCGCTTGGCGAAGGGATAGATCGCGACCAGGGCCAGCGACGAGACGCCCAGGATCACCGTATAGCCGTTGAACTGCAGCAGTACGGCCAGTCCGATGCCGAGCTGCAGGGCCAGGAACGCCAGCGCCTGGGCGACCGAGACTTGGCCGGACGCGATGGGCCGCCCAGCCGTGCGCGCGACTTTTTTGTCGAACTCCCGGTCGGCGATGTCGTTGACGGTGCAGCCGGCCCCGCGCATGACCAGCGCCCCTACGGCGAACAATCCTAAGAACCAGGGGTCGGGCCAGCCGGGTGCCGCCATGGCCGTCGCCCACCAGCAGGGCAGCAGCAGCAGCCAGGTGCCAATGGGCCGATCCAGGCGCGCCAGCCGCAAATAGGGCCGCAGACCTTCCCCCGGGACCCGGTCGATCCAGCTTTGCGGCGGAATGTCCGAGGCGGAAACTTGTTGTCGCTCATCCATGGCCTCAAGTAATAGGGTCGGGACCGGGCACATTCAAAGGGGAAATCGCCATGACGGCAGGGATACGCCTCTACGTCGACGGCCCCCTCGGGGCCGGTGCTACCGTCGCGGCATCGGCCGAACAGGCCCATTATCTGGGCCGGGTCATGCGCCTGGTCCCCGGCGACCCGGTGCTGCTGTTCAACGGCCGCGACGGCGAGTGGCGGGCCGAGATCGCGCGCATGGACAAGCGTGCGGCGGAGTTGGCGATCAGGGAGAAAACCCGCGACCAGTCGGAGGCTCCCGGCCCCTGGCTTGCCTTCGCGCCCGTGAAGAAGACCGGCACGGATTTCATCGTCCAGAAGGCGACGGAACTGGGGGTTCAGCGCCTGATGCCCGTCGCCACGGCCAATACCCAGACCGGGCGCATGAATACGGAGCGCCTCCGTGCCCAGGCCGTCGAGGCGGCGGAACAGTGCGAGCGCCTGTCCGTGCCCGAAGTCTCCGACATGACCGATCTCGATGCCCTGCTGGCCGACTGGCCCCAGGACCGGCCCCTGTTCGCCCTGGACGAGACCGGCGGTGGCGCGCCCCTTGCCGCCGTCGCGGCGACGGCGGGTGCGGCGGTCGGATTTTTGGTCGGCCCGGAAGGCGGCTTTCAGGCGCGGGAACTTGACAGGTTTGCTAAGCTGCCCTTCATCACCCCGGTGACGCTGGGTCCCCGCATCCTGCGCGCCGAAACGGCCTGCCTTGCGGCGCTTGCCGTGTGGCAAGCGGTTGCAGGCGACTGGACCTGACCAAATATAGGAACGGCGAACCTTCCTGCCCGTCCGTTCCCTCCAACGACGAAAGACCCGGCCATGGCCAATGACAGCTCCCCCAAGTCCCAGCCCATCACCGACAAGGCCGCCCTGGTCGACTATCTGGCGGCGGGATGCAAGCCCGCGCGCGACTGGCGCATCGGCACGGAACACGAAAAATTCGCCTACGACCTGAAGACCCTGCGCCCGTTGACCTATGACGGAACGCCGGGGGTACGTCAGATGCTCGACGCGCTGACCCGCTTCGGCTGGACCCCGGTGCTGGAGAACGGCAACGTCATCGCCCTGTCGAAGCCGGACCGCAGTTCGATCTCGCTGGAGCCGGCGGGGCAGCTCGAATTGTCGGGCGCACCCGTGGAAACCATTCACCAGACCTGCAGCGAGGTGACCGAGCATCTGAAACAGGTGAAAACCGTGGCCGGCGAGCTCGGCATCGGGTTTCTGGGCCTGGGCTACAACCCCAAATGGACGCGCGAGGACATGCCCTGGATGCCCAAGGGCCGCTACGCGATCATGCGCGAATACATGCCGACCAGGGGCTCCCTCGGGCTTGAGATGATGCAGTCGACCTGTACGGTGCAGGTCAACTTGGACTTCAATTCCGAAGCGGTGATGCGCCAGATGTTCCGTGTCGCCCTGGCGCTGCAGCCGATCGCCACGGCGCTGTGGGCCAATTCGCCGTTCCGCCACGGCAAGCCCAACGGCTTCCTGTCCTACCGTTCGCACATCTGGACCGACGTCGACCCGGACCGCTGCGGCACCCTGCCTTTTGTGTTCGAGGACGGTTTCGGCTTCGAACAGTACGTCGACTACATCCTCGACGTGCCCATGTACTTCGTCTACCGCGACGGCAAATACATCAACGCCGCCGGGCAGTCGTTCCGCGACTTCATGGCGGGCAAACTGCCGGCCCTGCCGGGCGAACTGCCGACCATGAAGGACTGGGAAGACCACATGACCACGGCCTTCCCCGAGGTGCGCCTGAAAACCTTCCTGGAAATGCGGGGTGCGGACGGCGGGCCCTGGGCCCGGCTCTGCGCGCTCTCGGCCTTCTGGGTCGGGCTGCTGTACGACGCGCAAGCCCGCGACGCCGCCTGGGACCTGGTCAAGGACTGGACCCCGGACGAACGCGAGGCCATGCGCCGGGACGTGCCCCGCACGGCGCTCAAGACGCCGTTCCGCGACCGTCAGGTCAAGGACATCGCCTGCGAGGCGCTGTGCATCGCCCGTCAGGGCCTGAAGAACCGGGCGCGGCTCGACGCCGTGGGCCTGGACGAAAGCCATTTCCTGAAGCCCATGCACCAGATCTGCGATTCCGGCATGACCCCGGCCGAGGAACTGCTGGTCGCTTACGAACGCCGCTGGAAAGGCAACATCGACCCCGTGTTCACGGAGTACGCCTACTAACTTTGCTTGCCCCCGGGCCGGGCGCGGGGTTAGGTTCCCGCTCCGTTTTTGCCCGAGAAAGCCCGAACCATGACCGATCTGCGCGAAATCGCCGAAAACGCCAACGCCTGGCCCTTCGCCGAGGCCCGCGAGCTGTTGAAACAGCTCGGCGGCAAGTTGCCGGAAAAGGGCTATGTGCTGTTCGAAACGGGCTACGGCCCCTCGGGCCTGCCGCATATCGGCACCTTCGGCGAGGTCGCGCGCACGACCATGGTGCGCCATGCGTTCGAAACGCTGACCGGCATGCCGACCAGGCTGTTCGCCTTCTCCGACGACATGGACGGCCTGCGCAAGGTGCCGGAAAACCTGCCGAACCAGGACATGCTGGCGGAAAACCTGGGCAAGCCGCTGACCTCGATCCCCGATCCCTTCGGCACCCACGACAGCATGGGCCATCACAACAACGCGCGGCTGCGCGCGTTCCTCGACGGCTTCGGCTTCGACTACGAATTCAAGAGTTCGACCGAGTGCTACAAGGCGGGCGAGTTCGACGCGACGCTGCTGACCCTGCTGGAACGCTACGACGCGGTGATGAAGGTCATCATCCCGACCCTGGGCGAGGAACGGCGCGTGACCTACAGCCCCTTCCTGCCGGTCTGTCCCAAGACCGGGCGCGTGCTGCTGGTTCCCGTGCTGGAAACCAATCCCGCCGCCGGCACCATCGTTTATCAGAACGAAGACGGCGAGAAGGTCGAAACCCCCGTGACCGGCGGCCACTGCAAGCTCCAGTGGAAGCCCGACTGGGCCATGCGCTGGACGGCGCTTGGCGTCGACTACGAAATGTCGGGCAAGGACCTGATCGAATCCGTGAAGCAGTCGGGCGCGATCTGCCGCATCCTGGGCGGCACCCCGCCCAAGGGCTTCACCTACGAATTGTTCCTGGACGAAAACGGCGAGAAGATTTCCAAGTCCCGCGGCAACGGCCTGACCATGGAGGAATGGCTGGCCTACGCACCGCCGGAAAGCCTGTCCCTGTTCATGTTCCAGAAGCCGAAGACGGCGAAGCGCCTGCACTTCGACGTGATCCCCAAGAACGTCGACGACTACCTGTCGCACCTGTCGGCCTACCCGGATCAGGACGATGCGCAGAAACTCGCCAACCCGGTCTGGCACATCCATTCCGGCCATCCGCCCGCACCCCAGGCGGCGCTCAGCTATTCCATTCTGCTCAACCTCGCGGGCGTCTGCGGGACCGAGGACAAGTCCGTCCTCTGGCACTTCATCTCGCGCTACCGCCCGGACCTGACGGCCGAAAACGCGCCCTTCATCGACGGCCTGGTCGGCACGGCCATCGCCTACTACCGGGACTTCATCAAGCCGGCCAAGGTCTACCGTGCGGCGACGGAAACTGAGCGCGCGGCGCTTCAGGACCTTTCCGACACGCTCAAGGGCATGGACGCGAAGGCCGAGGCCGAGGAATTGCAGACCCAGGTCTACGAGGTCGGCAAACGCCACGGCTTCGAGAACCTGCGCGACTGGTTCAAGGCGCTCTACGAGATTCTGCTCGGCCAGTCCCAGGGCCCGCGCATGGGCTCCTTCATCGCGCTTTACGGCGTCGAGGAGACGGTCGCCCTGATCGACCGGGCGCTCAAGGGCGAGGTTCTGGCGCAAAGCGCCTGACGTTCACGACAATTCGGGTTTGAGCGCCGTGGTTTTCTCCACGACGGCAACGCTTTGCTGGCATATTAGGAATAAAATCTTTATTTTGCCTGCAAAATCGTCTATGTCTGATCTGCTCGAACGGGAGGCGTGCGACCGCGGCGCCTTGCCGCGACGGTGTCCCTGCCCGGGAAAATCAGACGCCCAGAAGCATCACCGCCGTCGCCGCGAATCCGCTTATCAGGATCGTGAACAGCATCGGCAGGAACAGGGCGAGGAACAGGGACGTCCGCCTTGCGTCCGGAAACAGGGCAAGGATTTTCCAGCGCAAGGCCGCCTCGGCGCAGGCGAACGCAATGGCCGTCCAAACAGTGAGCGCCAGAAGCGGGTTTTCCGACAACAAGGAAAACACCGGGCTCAAGCCGACCGCGATCAGGGCGGTCGGCAGGGTGATAAGCAGGTCGATCAGCAGGATATCCCGAAGCCGCGTCACGACTGGTGGCCGCACGGCGATGTCGAGAAACGCGACCTTGGCGATGAACCCACCGACGACCGTCCATAAATAAATCGGTGACGCGACAAGCGCCAAGGCGACGGGTTTCGGCAGACTTTCAACGAACGCCACAACGCCCTCGGGCAGCCGGAATGCCTGAATGGCATCGGCAAACGTAAATGCAAGAACGGGCAGCCCCAGCAAATAGGCGACCATGATCGTCAGGCCGGTTACGCCCAACTTGCGGTCCTTCCACATCCGTATCTCCTCCACACGCCAAATCGACTGTTCGTTCTGAAATGCACTTTAAAGGAGCATATCCATGGAGCCTGGAATTTACCTAGAACTTACGCCCGCGCAATCGGGCGGGATTAACCTTTGGGACTACAAGCATGCCTATCTTGTCTATCGCAAGGCGAACGGCGATACGGAAGTGATCCGCGGCGGACCCGGATTCCGTTCGGCTTCCAGGGGCCGCAACGGTGATCTGGCCATTCAGGTCGAAGTCGGCAAAAGCCTGGATCAAAGCAAGGACAAGTATGAGGCCGGAGAGCGCTCCGGGTCACGTCCTTCCCGGCGCCTGCCCATCGCGGACGACGACTTGGACAAGGCCTGGACGGGGATGAGGCGGAAGGCCGAAGAAATCGGCGCGGCGGGGCTTTCGTATCGTGCGGACACCGAAGCGGACGATCCCGACCAAACCAGCAACTCTGTTGTGCGGGCGGCCTTGGATGCGGCGGGCGTTTCGTTTCGGGCGGCCTTGCCAGAAGGATTTAAAGTCGAAAAGCTGCCGGGTTTCGAGGACAACCTTCAGGAGAAATTGAAAGAACGGCAACGGGCCAAGGAGCGAACGGACGAAGGCTTGCAAAACGACCCCATGGCGGACGTGCCGCACGCGGCTGCGGATCGCCCGGTTGATCACCGCGCGGTCGTGGCTGACCTGACGCGGGATGACGACCCCCTGGAAGAAATCCTTCTGAAGCGGCCCGGCGAGCTGACCGAAGGCGAGGCCCGGCAACTGGCGGCGCGGCGCCTGGCGTCCGAGGATTCTATCGAGCGACAGGCCCTGTTCGGATTCGAACGGGCTCATTACGATGATCTCTACGGTGCCGGTCCGGCGTCGCTGGACGCCACCGGGCGGCTGGTTCAGCCGATCGCGGTGAAGGTCCAGAACCAAACCCCGATTGCCGCGCGGGGCATCGACGGCCGTCCCGTCGCCGAGACGGTCACCGCTGTCGCGGAACAGGTTGCCAGTCTATCCGAGGGAGCCGGGCGGCGGGACGCCGTGCGCGCGTTACAGCGGGGGCTTAACGTCCTGATCCGCGAGCCCTGGCGCACGCCGGATCACAACCCGGAGGTCTGGCGCGAGCGCCTCCGCAAGTCTGGTCGAGAGGATCTCTACGCACTGTTCGCCGGCTTGCAGCCCCTTAAGGACGACGGTCTTTCGGGACCCAAGACGCGGGCGGCCCTGCGCCGTGCGGCGGCGGCCTGGGGACGTCCAGGAGTGAAGGAAGGATTGGCTCTTGGGTGGTTCGACGGTTTCGCCCGCCATGCCGCGACCGGAGCGACGGCAGGCGGCCTCAAAACGGCGGCTGAAACGGTCTTTGCCCCGCTATTTCCCGCACGCGCGGCGCGACCGGGTGGGCCGCGGCCCGAGGGCTACGGCCTGCAAATGGCCGTCAACGACCTGGGGCAGGAAACGATGGGCGGCGCCTTCCGGCCCTTGAAGGAGGACGGGGACATCGGGCCCAAGACGGAAGCGGCCTTTCATGACGTCCTGCGCGCCGCCGGACCGGACCGTTTCGCCGATCAGCTCGGCAAACGGCTTGGGTTTTTCGGTGCGGCCGGGGACGCGGCGTAGGTGGCCTGAAATCAGGCCCCGGTCCCGCCGACGGTTAGCTGATTGACCAGCAGCGTCGGCTGCCCCACGCCCACGGGCACGCCTTGGCCGTCCTTGCCGCAGGTGCCGATGCCGGGGTCCATCTCCATGTCGTTGCCGACCATGCCGACGCGGGTCAGCACGTCCTTGCCGTCGCCGATCAGGGTCGCCCCTTTCAGGGGGCGGCCGATCTTGCCGTTTTCGATTTCGTAGGCTTCCGTGCAGGAGAACACGAACTTGCCCGACGTGATGTCGACCTGGCCGCCGCCGAAGCTGACGGCGTAGACGCCCTTTTTCACGGACGCCAGGATTTCCCCCGGGTCCTTGTCGCCGCCCAGCATGTAGGTATTGGTCATGCGCGGCAGGGGCTGGTGGGCGTAGCTTTCGCGCCGCCCGTTGCCCGTGGGCGCCATGCCCATGAGCCGCGCGTTGGTGCGGTCCTGCATGTAACCTTTGAGGATGCCGTCTTCGATCAGCACGGTGTTTTCGGAGGGCGTGCCCTCGTCGTCGATGGTGAGGGACCCGCGCCGGTCCTGAATCGTGCCGTCATCGACCACGGTGACACCCTTGGCCGCCACGCGCTGGCCCATCAGGCCGGAAAACACCGATGTCTTCTTGCGGTTGAAATCGCCTTCCAGCCCATGGCCGATGGCTTCGTGCAAAAGGATGCCGGGCCAGCCCGGGCCCAGGACCACGGGAACCTCGCCGGCGGGGGCGGGGACGGATTGCAGATTGACCTCGGCCTGGCGGAAAGCCTCGTCGACCACGGCCTTCCAGCTGGCCGCGTCCATGTAGCGTTCATAGGTCACGCGCCCGCCGACGCCGTAGCCGCCCGTTTCCATGCGGCCGTCCTGTTCCAGAACGACGGAGACGTTCATGCGCACCAGCGGGCGGATGTCGGCGACCCGGTGGCCGCCCGAGCGCAAAATCTGCACGGCCTGCCAGTTGCCGAGGATCGAGGCCGAGACCTGGCGCACCCGGGCGTCCTTGCCCCGGGCATAGGCGTCGATGGCGCGCAGCAGGTCGACCTTTTCCTGAAAATCGACGAGCGCCAGCGGATTGTCTTCCATGTACAGCGCCCGGTTGGTGCCATTGGGGGCGGCGGCGAGACTGCCCGTATGGCCGCGGCGCACGGCCTTCACCGTTTCGCCGGCGCGGCCGATGGCGGCTTCCGACAATTCCGAGGCATGGGAATAGCCCGTGCTTTCCCCCGCGATGGCGCGCAGGCCGAAGCCCTGGGCGGTATCGAAGTTGGCGGTCTTGATCTGCCCGTCGTCGAGCACCAGGCTCTCGGACTGCCGGTATTCCAAGAACAGCTCGCCGTCGTCCATGCCCGTGAGGGCATCGTCCAGCAGGCCCTGCACGCGGCCCCGGTCCATACCGGTGCGGTTGAAGAACAGGTCGTCGGTGGCGGCAAGATCGGTCATGGCATCCCTTGGGGGTTAAACGGCGGGGCTTAAGCGGCGGCGTTGAAATTTAATGGGCGCGAAACGCCCTTGTCCTGGTTATATAGGGGCCGTTGAAGGCTTTTTCGAGTATACGGGTGACCATGTTCAAGGAACATCCCCTGCGCCGCGCCCTCGCGGAAGAAATTCATGCCCGCCCGCCGGCGGATCTGGTGGCCCCCGTGCAGGTCTCGCATATCGCGGTGATCTCGGGCGAGGACGGCATGGCGCCCCACGTCGCCCATCTGGAAGCGCTGTGCAAGCACTTCCGGGTCTCCCCGCCCTCGGCGGACGCGACCCATTTCTCGGCCGAACTGGGCGAGATCGGCCTGAAGTGGGAACGCCATACGGAATTCTCCACCTTCACCATCATCCGCCCGGGCGCCTTCGCCCAGCCGTTCAAGGGCACGGCCGTGGATGGCCTGCCCAAGGACTGGCTGACGGACCTGCCGGGCCGGGTCATCGCCGCCTGCCATGTGGCGGTGGAAACGGGCCAGGGCAGCCACCGCACGCCCTCCGACCTGGCCGGTCTGTTCGACAACAATCCGTTGAACGGCTCCATCGTGTCCGGCGGCAACGCCTGGCTGTGGACGGATTTTCAGCTTCATGCGGACGGCTTCACCCGGTTCCTGTTCAACGTCGGCGAAATCACGCCCCCGACCCTGGGCCGCCTGATTCAGCGCATGCTGGAAATCGAGACCTACCGCATGATGGCCATGCTGGCCTTTCCGCTGGCCAAGGAATCGCGCCCGCGCCTGACGGCGGTGGAAACCAAGCTGGGCGGCATCATCGCGCGGCTCGGCACCCGCGAAGCGGTCGAGGACGAACGCCAGCTTTTGGACGACCTGTCGGCCCTGGCCGCCGAGACCGAGGCCGTCAACGTCGCCACCGCCTACCGCTTCGCCGCCGCCCGCGCCTATCACGAACTGATCAAGCGGCGCATGGCGTCGATGCGCGAGGAACGCATGGAAGGCGTGCCGCCGGCCATGGATTTCCTCGACCGCCGCTTCGCGCCGGCCATGGAATCCTGCGAAAACCTGGCGACGCGGGTGGAAAGCCTGTCGGGGCGCATCTCGCGCGCGACCTCGCTGCTGCGCACCCGGGTCGACGTGGCGCTGGAGGCCCAGAACCGCGACCTTCTGGAATCCATGAACCGCCGCGCGCGGCTGCAATTGCGGCTTCAGGAAACGGTCGAGGGCCTGTCCGTCGTTGCCATCAGCTACTACCTGCTGTCGCTGATCTCCTATCTGGCCAAGGGGGCCAAGACGGCGGGCCTGTCGCACTTCGATCCCTATGTCGTCGTCCTGGCCGCCTTCGTGCCCGTGGTCGTCGGCATCGGGTTCGGCGTCCGGCGCATGCGCCGGGTGATTGAAAAATCGACGGACGGCAAGGCGACCCCCGATCCCTGAGACCGACGCTTGGCCCTTGACGTTTTCCGGGGCGGCTGTATTTTTCAGCTTCGTGGTGATTTGTTCGACCAGCTTGCGGCCACGTTAAAAATCCCGCTAAACGGTCTGTGGCGTTCTCGCCCTGACCCTTTGTTTTTTAGCGGTCGGGGTTTTTTATGGCCGGGCCGAACCTGCAATTCAGCCTGCCTGGAATAATGAAGAGAGCGTGAGATGACAGACGACAACGGCAATCCCGAAACCTGGCGCCCGGCGACCCAGATGGTGCGCGGCGGCACCCTTCGTTCCAACTTCGAGGAAACGTCGGAGGCCATTTTCGCGACCTCGGGCTATGTCTACGCCTCGGCCGAACAGGCGGAACAGGCCTTCAAGGGCGAGGTCGAGCGCTACATCTATTCGCGCTACGCCAATCCGACCGTGGTGATGTTCGAGCGCCGCATGGCGCTGTTGGAAGGGGCCAAATTCGGCATGGCCTTCGGCTCCGGCATGGCCGCCATGTTCGCGTCCCTCGCCAGTTTCGTGAAGGCGGGCGACCGCGTCGTCGCGTCGCGCGCCCTGTTCGGCTCCTGCCTCTATGTGGTTCAGGACCTGCTGCCGAAATACGGGGTCGAGACCGTCCTGGTCGACGGCACGGACCTGGCGCAATGGGAAGCGGCCTTGTCCAAGCCGACCGTCGCCGTGTTCCTGGAAACGCCGTCCAACCCCTGCCTCGACATCATCGATATCAGGGCCGTGGCCGATCTGACCCACAAGGCCGGCGGGCGGCTGATCGTCGACAACGTGTTCGCCACGCCGGTGCTGCAAAAGCCGCTGCAACTGGGCGCCGATATCGTCATGTATTCGACCACCAAGCATGTCGACGGCCAGGGCCGCTGCATGGGCGGCGCGCTTTTGACCAACGACGAAGCCTATTACGCCGACCACCTGGTGCCCTGGATGCGCCATACCGGCCCGGCCATGAGCCCGTTCAACGCCTGGACCATGCTGAAGGGCCTGGAGACGCTGGACATCCGCGTGCGCCAGCACTGCGCCAACGCGCGCGCCCTGGCTGAATTCCTGGACGGTCAGAATGGCATCGTGAAGGTGCTCTACCCGGAACTGAAATCCCATCCGCAGCACGCGCTGGCCATGCAGCAGATGGCGGCGGGCTCGACCATGCTGTCGTTCGAACTGGCGGGCGGCAAGGCCGCCGCGTTCAAGTTCCTCAACGCGCTCAATCTGGTCGACATCTCCAACAACCTCGGCGACACCAAGTCGCTCACGACCCATCCGGCGACCACGACGCATCAGCGCCTGACGCCGGAAGACCGCGCGGCACTCGGCATCGGCGACGGGCTGATCCGGCTGTCGGTCGGGCTGGAGGATGTCGAGGATCTGAAGGAAGACCTGATGCGGGGCCTCAAGGCAGCCAACGGGTAGCCGTTTCCAAACCTTTCCCCGTCACCCCCGCGAAGGCGGGGGTCCAGCGAGCGTGAAGTTTGGATTCCCGCCTGCGCGGGAATGACAATGCGGGAGGTTTATTTCTGCACCCAGGGCAGACCGTCGACCTTCCAGCCGCCGGTGGTGCCGCGGTGGTTGGCGCCGTCCTTGTCGCCCTCGAAGCCGGTCAGGATGTTGTAGGACTTGGCGTAACCCGCTTCCGTCGCGGCCTTGGCGGCGGCGATGGAGCGCACGCCCGAGCGGCACAGGAACAGCACGGTCGCGTCCTTGTCGGCGACCTGATCCTCCAGGTCGTCCGTGAATTCCGGATTGACCTCGCCCTTGGGAAACAGAACCCAGGAAATCATCCGCAATTCCTTGCCCAGCGGCGACAGGTCCGGCAGGCCGACATAGGCCCATTCCGCATGGGTGCGCACGTCGACCAGCACGGCTTTGGGGTCCTTTTGCAGGATATCCCAGGCGTCCTTGGGCGTAATGTCTCCGGCGTATCCGTCAGTCATGGAAATGTTGTTCCTGGTTCGCTCGGCCCGTTCCGAGAGGCGGCCCATGTATCGCGCAGCGCGCCTTAGGCGTCCAGCACTTTCAACATTTCCGGGACGGTGACGAACTTCTCGCGCGGGCGGCCGCTGTCACCGGCGCGGGCGATCTCGGCGGCCTCGATCTTCTTCCAGTCGTCGAACGACACGACGCGGACGGCGCGCTCCTTCAGCAGCGGTTCCAGGGCCGCGCGGCCCGGCCTGCCGCCGCCGTTTTCGGCGACGTCCTTGAAGTCTTCGCAGATGTATTCGGCGACGGTCACGCCGTCGGGCCGGTTGGAGGAGATCACGCCCGTCGGCCCGCGCTTGATCCAGCCGACGGCGTACAGGCCGTCGTCGACCCGGCCGTCGCGGTTGGGAATGATGCCGGCCTTGTCGTCGAACGGCGCGCCCGCGATGGGGTCGGAGCGGTAGCCGATGGCGGCGATCACCAGGCCGCAGGGAATTTCGAACAATTCGCCCGTGCCCTCGGCGCGGCCGTCGACCACGCGGGTGCGTTCGAAGCTCACGGCCTCGACCCGCTCGTCGCCCAGGATCGCCACCGGCTGGGCGAAAAATTCGAAATGGATGCGCTTCGGCTTGGCGTCGGGATCGTTCGCCGCATAGGTGCTGAGGCTGGCCAGATTGCGTTCGGCCAGACGCTTGTCGCGGGGGTCCATGTCGTCGGGCGCGGCGGCGGGCAGTTGTTCGCCCCGGGCCAACGGCACGGCCTGTTCAAGTTCCCCCAGTTCGCGCATCTCCACGTTCGTGAACTTGGCGTCGAGGGGGCCGCGCCGGCCGACGAGATAAACGTCCGTCAGGGGAGATTTTTCGATCATGTCCAGGGCATGGGCGGCAATGTCCGCCCCGGCCATGCCTTCCCGGTTGCGCACCAGCACGCGGGCGCAATCCAGCGCCACGTTGCCGTTACCGATGACGACGGCGGCCCGGATGTTCAAATCCGGTTCCAGGTCGCGGAAATCGGGATGGCCGTTGTACCAGCCGACGAAGGCGGCGGAGCCATGCACGCCGGTTTTGTCCGCCCCCGGGATGGTCAGCTTGCGGTCGCTGGGCGCCCCCACGGCCAGCACCACGGCGTCGTACATCCTGCGCAGTTCGGCGAGCGAGACGTCCTTGTTGACCTCGACGTTGCCGAAATAGCGGACTTGGTCGAACAGGGCCGTCTGCTCGTACTTGCGCGCGACCTTCTTGGTGGTCTGGTGGTCGGGGGCGACGCCGCCCCGGATCAGGCCGTAGGGCGTGGGCAGGCGTTCGATGATGTCGACCTGGACGTCGCAGTCGCCATTGACCAGAGCATCCGCCGTGTAGAAACCGGCGGGGCCCGACCCGATGATGGCGACGGTGATGGTCATCGGTCCTGGTTAACCCCTACCCGCGGTAAGGTCAATCCACCGTCCATGTCCGCCCGGCACGCAGCAGCTTGTTGAAATCGGGCTTTTCCGCCGGGGTGTGACTGCGGATCAACTCACCGACCTCGTCGTCGTAGCTTTGCCCCGGGGCCGAGTAGAGCACGCCGAGTGCGACCGGCAGGGCCGGCGGCTCCATATGGGCGAGCAGGGTCGCGATCATCCGGTTGGTTTCGTCATGGACCAGGATGTCGGCCTCGCTCACGCCGTTCTCGCCGATCGTGACGGCTTCCAGGGACAGGGTCTGGGTGTTCAGGCGCAGGCCCTTCTCGCCGTCCTTGCCGAAGGTCAGCGGCTTGCCGTGCTCGACATAGATCTGCCGGTCCGACGCCACGTCGCGGGCCGTGAAGTTTTCGAACACGCCGTCGTTGTAGACCTTGCAGTTCTGGAAAATCTCGACGAAGGACGTGCCCTTGTGGGCATGGGCGCGGGCCAGCACGTCGGGCAGGTGCTTCTGGTTGGAATCGATGCCGCGGGCGACGAAGCGCGCCCCGGACCCGAGCGCGAACACGGTCGCCGACGCCGGATTGTCCAGCGAGCCCCAGGGCGTGGAGGGCGAGCGCGTGCCCTGGCGCGAGGTCGGCGAATACTGGCCCTTGGTCAGGCCGTAGATCTCGTTGTTGAACAACAGGAACTGCAAATCGACGTTGCGGCGCAGCAGGTGGAACAGGTGGTTGCCGCCGATCGACAGCGCGTCGCCGTCGCCGGACACGACCCAGATATCCAATCCCGGATTGGCCAGCTTCAACCCCGTGGCGAAGGCCGGGGCGCGGCCGTGGATGGTGTGAAAGCCATAGGTCTTCACGTAATAGGGAAAGCGCGCGGCGCAGCCGATGCCGGATACGAACACGGTGTTTTCGGGCCGGGCGCCGATGTCGGCCAGGGTCTTCTGCACGCCCTTTAGGATCGCGTAGTCGCCGCAGCCGGGGCACCAGCGCACTTCCTGGTCCGTGGCGAAATCCTTCGGGGTCAGCTTCTCGGGCGGGGTGACGACGTTCATCTCAGTTCTCCAACCGGGCGCGGATCGCGTCCTCGATTTCGACGATCTTGAACGGCTGGCCGGACACCTTGTTCAGGCCTTCGGCCGGGACCAGGTATTCGGCGCGCAGCACGTTGACGAGCTGCCCGTGGTTCATTTCCGGCACCAGCACCTGGTCGAAGCCCTTCAACAGGCCGCCCAGGTTTTCCGGGAACGGCCAGATATGGCGGATGTGGATATGGCTGACGTCCAGGCCCTGCGTGCGCAGGTTGGCGACGGCGCGGCTGATCGGCCCGTAGGTCGATCCCCAGCCGACCACGGCCAATTTTCCCGACGTGTTGCCGTCCTCGACGCCTTGGGCCGGGATGTCGCGGGCGATGCCGTCGATCTTGGCGAACCGGGTGTCGGTCATCTTCTGGTGGTTGCCGGGATCGTAGGAAATGTTGCCGGACTCGTAATCGCGTTCGATCCCGCCGATGCGGTGTTCCAGCCCCGGCGTGCCCGGAATGGCCCAGACCCGGGCCAGGGTGTCCGCGTCGCGCTGGAAGGGATGGAAGCCTTCCGGGTCGGTGCGGAAATTGACCGGGATCTTGGCGTAATCGTCGATGTCGGGGATGTTCCACGGTTCGGCCGCGTTGCCGATGTAGCCGTCGGTCAACAGGAACACCGGGGTCATGTACTTGATGGCGATGCGCACGGCCTCGATCGCGACCTCGAAACAGTCGGCGGGCGAGCGCGCGGCCAGCACGCAGAGCGGGCTGTCGGCGTTGCGGCCCAAAACGGCCTGATACAGGTCCGACTGTTCCGTCTTGGTCGGCATGCCGGTCGATGGCCCGGCGCGCTGCGAATTGACGATGACGAGGGGCAGTTCCGTCGAAATGGCGAGGCCGATGGCCTCGGTCTTCAGCGCGATGCCCGGACCCGACGACGAGGTGACGCCGAGCGCTCCGCCGAACGACGCACCGATGGCGGCGCAGGCGGCGGCGATCTCGTCCTCGGCCTGGAAGGTCACGACGTTGTGGTCGATCATCTTGGACAGGGAATGCAAGATCTGCGACGCCGGGGTGATGGGATAGGACGCGAACACCATCTTGATGTCGGCCAGATGCGTGCCCGCCGCCAGACCCCAGGCCAGGGCGTCGGCCCCGGTCACGGTGCGGTAGGTGCCGGGCGCGATGTCGGCGGCGTCGACGTGGAATCCGTGAACGCCGTCGGGCAGTTCCATGGTTTCGGCGACCGTATGGCCCGCGTCCATGGCGGCGACGTTGGCGGCGGCCACGTCCGGGCGCTTGCCGAACTTGGCGATCAGCCAGTCGGCGGTCGGCTTGCGGTCGCGGCCGTACATCCAATAGACGAAGCCCAGCGTCCACATGTTCTTGCAGCGCAGGGCCTCCTGCTTGGACAGGCCCGTGTCCTTGACCGCTTCCATGGTCAGCTTGGAGATGTCGAGGGCGATCAGGCGATAGCCGTCCAGGCTGCCGTCCTCGAGCGGGTTTTCCGTGTAGCCGGCCTTGCGCAGGTCGCGTTCGCCGAAGCTGCCCGTGTCGGCGATGATGATGCCGCCCTGCTTGAGACCGCCCAGCTCCACCTTCAGCGCTGCCGGGTTCATGGCGATCAGCATGTCGAAGGCGTCGCCCGCGGTCTTGATCACGCGCGAGCCGAAATTGATCTGGAACGACGACACGCCGAAGGTCGTGCCGGCGGGGGCGCGGATTTCCGCCGGGAAATCGGGGAAGGTCGACAGGTCGTTGCCGGCGAAGGCGGTGGCCAGGGTGAACTGCCCGCCCGTCAGCTGCATGCCGTCGCCGGAATCGCCGGCAAAGCGGACGACGGCGGATTCGACGGTTTCGCGCGGGGAGGGGTCGGTGGGGTTCTCGGCAAGTGCGGTGCTGGACATATATTGGTGATCCGTTGACGATCGCCCGGCGTTTTTGAAAACGGCGGCTGCGGTGTGGGCTCACGACCGGCGCGCCGGCCGTCGGTGCCTTGAAGAACCGCCCTGCGAGGCCGTTACTTCATGATTGCGAATTATCTAGTGCAACCCATGGCGCAGAACAACCACAGTTTAAGTAGTGTTACAGTCGACGATTATCCTGGCCCCGGGACCCCGGCGGACCATATTTAAGACCAGCACCCATCCAGTCCCCACAACCAAGACGGAACATCATGACCGCCACAGGCAATATTATCGACCGGCTTCAATCACTTATAGGCAAGGCGGAGGCGCTGGGCGCCGACGCGGCGGACGCGGTTTTCGTCCGTTCGGCGTCGCTGTCGCTGTCGCAGCGGCTGGGAAATCCCGAAGATTTGATGCGCTCGGAGGACAACGATCTGGGGCTGCGCGTGTTCGTCGGCAAGCGCCAGGCAGTGGTTTCGTCCTCGGATATGTCCGATTCGGCCCTTGATGAGCTGGCCGAACGCGCCGTCGCCATGGCCCGCAACGTGCCCGAGGACGCCTTCTGCGGCCTCGCCGATCCGGACCAGCTGGCGACCGAACTTGCCGACATCGACGATTTCGATCCGACCGAGCCCACGGCCGAGGACCTCATCGCCCTGGCCGCCCGGACCGAAGACGCGGCCCGCGCCGTGCCCGGCGTGACCAATTCGGAAGGGGCCAGCGCCAGCTGGAGTTCGAGCGAGATCGCGCTGGTGACCTCGACCGGCTTCGCGCAGACGCGCCGCGCGTCGCGTCACAGCATCGGCGTCTCGGTCCTGGCCGGGACCGGCACGGCGATGGAGCGTGATTACGACTACGACACCAAGGTCTATGCCGCCGACCTGGCCGATGCCGAGGCCATCGGCCGGTCGGCCGGGGAAAAGACGGTGCGGCGCCTCAACCCGCAGAAGGTCAAGACCCAGCAGGCGCCGGTGATTTTCGATCCGCGCGTCGCCAACACCATCCCGGGGCACATGTCGTCGGCCATCAACGGGTCTTCCGTGGCCCGGGGCACGACGTTTTTGAAAGACGCCATGGGCACGCAGATCTTCGCCGCGGGCGTCACCATCGTCGACGATCCGCACCGCCGCCGCGGCCTGCGTTCCAAACCGTTCGACGGCGAGGGCGTGGCGACGCGGCGCATGAACGTGGTCGAGGACGGCCGCCTGACGACCTGGATCCTCGACTGCCGCTCGGCCCGGCAGTTGAAACTCGTGACCACGGGTCATGCCACGCGGGGCACCTCGTCGCCGCCGTCGCCGGGGGCGTCGAACCTGTACATGGAGGCAGGCAGCGTTTCGCCCCGGGACCTGATCGGCGGGATCAAGCAGGGCCTTTATGTGACCGAGCTGATCGGCATGGGCGTGAACGGCGTCACCGGTGACTATTCCCGGGGCTGTTCCGGGTTCTGGATCGAGGATGGCGAGCTGACCTTCCCGGTCAGCGAACTGACCATCGCCGGCAACCTGAAGGACATGTTCAAGGCCGTCACCCCGGCCGACGATCTGGAATTCAAGTACGGCACCAACGCGCCGACCCTGCGCATCGACGGCATGACCGTGGCCGGCAAGTAAGGCGGCCACGGTCATGACCACCAATCGCCAGATCATTTTCAAATCCCGGCCCGAGGGCTGGGTCACCCTGGAAAATTTCGCCGCCCGCGACGCGGTCCTGCCCGATGTCGGCGACGGCGACGTGCTGGTGCGCGCGATCTACATGTCGCTTGATCCCTACATGCGGGGGCGCATGGACGCGGCCAAATCCTACGCCGCCGGGTTCCAGATCGGCGAGCCTTTGCAGGCCCGGGTGATCGGCCGGGTCGCGGCCTCCAGGAACGCGGATTATGCGGAAGGAACCCTGGTGTTCGGCACGCTCGATTGGGCGGACTACACCCTGGCGCCGGGCGGCAAGGGGCTGAAGGCAATCGATCCGGCGGCGGCAGACGTGCCGCTGACCTGGCACTTGGGGGCACTGGGCATGCCGGGCATGACGGCCTGGGTCGGGCTCGGCTTCACCGATCCGAAACCGGGCGACACGCTGTTCGTCTCCGCCGCCTCGGGCGCGGTCGGGCAGATCGTCGGCCAGATCGGCCGCCTGCGCGGCTGCCGCGTCGTCGGCTGCGCCGGCACGGACGCCAAGGTCGCCTATCTCAAGGACGAACTCGGCTTCGATGCGGCCTTCAACCACCGCACGGAAGCGGAAGATCTCCTCGGCGCCCTGCAAAAGGCGGCCCCCGACGGCCTCGACATCTATTTCGACAACGTCGGCGGCCCGCTGCTGGAGGCCGCCCTCGATGCCGCCAACCGGTTCGCCCGCTTCGTCGAATGCGGCATGATTTCGCAGTACAACCTGACCCGCGAGGAAACGACCGGCATCCGCAACATGACCCATGTGGTGCGCAAGGCGATCCGCATGCAGGGCTTCATCGTGTCCGACCATGCGGGCCGGCGCGCCGAGTTCGATGCGGAAATGATCGCTTGGCTGCGGTCGGGGGCCATCACCTACCGGGTCGACGTGGCCGAGGGCCTGGACGCCGCCCCCGCCGCCTTCATCGCCATGCTGAAGGGTGACAATTTCGGCAAGCAGGTGGTGAGGGTCGGCGACGAGGGCTGATCCCTAGACCAGCTTCGGGAAATCCGTGACGCCGACGTCGTGGCCCATCTGGGTCAGGAGCGTGGTCAACTGCCCGCGGTGGTGGGTCTGGTGGTTGAACATATGGCTGACCAGAATCCAGCGCGGCTGATTGAACGTCCGGTTGTCCATGCGCGACGTCCATTCGACGACTTCCGACAACCAGGTCTCCGTCAGGGCCGCGGTCCAGGTTTCGATCTCGCCGTCCAGGGCCTCGCGTGCGGCGCGCAATTCGTCGAAATTGGAAAACAGTTCCACGTCCGTCGTTGGGGCTGGGCGGCTGCCGCCGTCGAACCGGTTCATCCAGGCGTTGTCGCCGAACATCAGGTGGTTGAGGGTGCCGTGCACGGATTTGAAGAAGGCCCCCCGGTCGGCCTTGCGCTCGGCATCCGGAATCCCGGCGCAGACGGCATAGACGGCGTCGTTCATGGCGCGGTTGTATCGGGCGAAGGCCTGATAGAGGGCGGGCGTGGACATGGGCGGGGCTCCTTCGGCTGCCGGGCACAGTCTAGGAACAAAGCGCCAGGGCGATAAAGGGCAAGGTTGGAAAAACCGTTATGCCGGGACCAGCATGTCCAGGCGGTCGGTGGCGATGCGGGCGTCCAGCGGCAGGTGAGTGACGATGTCGCCGTCGCCCTGCACCGGCTCGCCGGCCGTGCCCTCGACGATGATCGAGGTCGCGGGGATGACCTCGTAGTCGGGCAGCTTGTCGAGCCGGCCCAGGATCATCCAGGCGGTGTAGCGCAAGGCACTCCACGGGCCGACGGATTTGAACAGGCAGACATGCAGACGGGGGTCGCCGAGCGCCGCGTCCCTGGCGCAAACGAAGCGCCCGCCGTAGAAATGGCCGTTGGCGAACACGGCCGAGCCCACGTCATAAGGTTTGCCGTCGACGATCAGCCGGTAGGAGCGGAACTTGTAGCGGAAGAAACCGCAGAGCGTTTCCCACACATAGGCCGATTTGCCGATCAGGCGCTTCAGCCCCGCGTCGACCGAGGCCACGACATGAGCGTCGAAGCCGACCCCGGCCATCATCACGAAGCGCCGGCCGTTGACTTCGCCCAGGTTGACGGGCCGGGTGCGGCCGAGGGCGATGGTGCGGGCCAGGCCGACATCGTCCGTCGGCAGGTCCAGTTCGGCGGCCAGCACGTTGGCGGTGCCGAGGGGGATGATGCCGAGCGGCACATGCCGTCCCGCCAGGCCGTTGATGACCTCGTTGATGGTACCGTCGCCACCGGCGGCGACGATCACGTCATAGACCTCGGCAGATGCTTCGCGCGCGGTGCGTTCCGCGTCGCCGCGGGCCCGGGTTTCGTGCAGCGTGACGTCGGCGCCGAGGCTCCACATGATCTCGAGAATGCGGGACAGACGCGCCCGCCGGCGCGCGCCCGCGGTCGGATTGAAGATCACAAGAACCTTGCGGGGAGCGGCCATCAGCGTGTCCGGCTCCCCCGGTAGGGCGTTTGAATCGGGCATGACGTGTCGTTTAGACCCAGGAATGTGGCACTTTTGTTGCGACTATAATTTCAAAACTATTTCCCGTGTGTGAAGTTTCAATGACAGCCCCTGAAAGTAATGGCGGACATATGGTCAATTACATAAAAGTCCACACTAAATATAGGCCATGCGACAACAACCGCCGTGGACGACATGAACGCTGTAAACCCGAAGACGTCTTACAAGTTCCGCTCGATCTGGATTTCCGACATCCATCTGGGCACCCGGGGATGTCAGGCGGAAATGCTGCTCGACTTCCTCAAGCATACGGAATCGAAATACCTCTACCTGGTCGGCGACATCATCGACGGCTGGCGCATGCGCCGGGCCTGGTACTGGCGCCAGGCCCATAACGACGTGATTCAGAAGATTCTGCGCAAGGCGCGCAAGGGGACGCGTGTCGTCTACGTGCCCGGCAATCACGATGAAAACTTCCGCGATTTCTCCAACCACCGCTTCGGGCGGGTCGCCGTGCTGAACGAGGCTTATCACACCATGGCCGACGGGCGGCGTTTCCTGGTCATCCACGGCGACCAGTTTGACGGCGTCGTGAAATACGCCAAGTGGCTGGCCTTCCTCGGCGACAATGCCTACAACGCGGCCCTGATGCTGAACCTGTGGCTGAACATCGCCCGGCGCAAGCTGGGATTCTCCTATTGGTCGCTGTCGGCCTACCTGAAGCACAAGGTCAAGAACGCGGTCGAATTCGTGTCCAGCTACGAGACCGCGGTGGTCGGCGAGGCCCGCAAGCGCGGCGTCCAGGGCGTCATCTGCGGCCATATCCACACCGCCGAAATGCGCGACATGGACGGCATCCTCTACTGCAACGACGGCGACTGGGTCGAAAGCTGCACGGCCCTGGTCGAACACGCGGACGGCCGTCTGGAAATCATCAAATGGGCGGAACTGCGCGGCCTATCCTTCCTGAGGGACGAAGACGCATGCGACTCCTCATCGTCACCGATGCCTGGCTTCCCCAAATCAATGGCGTCGTCCGAACCCTCGACACGCTGAGGCAGGGGCTCGAGGGCCGCGGCCACCAGGTTCGCCTGGTGACGCCGGACCTGTTCCGCACCATACCCTGCCCGACCTATCCGGAAATCAGGCTGGCCCTGTTTCCCGGCCGCCGGGTCGCGGCCATGATCGAGGACTTCCGCCCCCAGGCGATCCACATCGCGACCGAAGGGCCCTTGGGCGTCGCCGCGCGCGCCCATTGTTTGCGTAAGGGCTACCCCTTCACCACGGCCTATCACACGCGGTTTCCCGAATACGTCCACGCCCGGGTGCCGCTGCCGCTCGGCTGGCTCTACGCCGTGATGAAATGGTTCCACGGGCCGTCGTCGGCGATCATGGTGGCGACCCAGACCATCGAGGACGACCTGAAATCCCGGGGCTTCCGCCCGCCCGTCAGGCGGTGGTCGCGGGGCGTGTGGACGGACCTGTTCAAGCCCCGCGACAAGGCCTTCCTGGACGCGCCCCGGCCGATCAGCCTGTTCACCGGGCGGGTGGCGGTGGAAAAGAACATCGAGGCGTTCCTCAAGCTCGACCTGCCCGGCACCAAATACGTGGTCGGCGACGGCCCGCAGTTGGACGATCTGAAACGCAAATACCCCGCCGTGCGCTTCGTCGGCGTGAAGGAGGGGGAGGAACTGGCGAAATACTTCGCCGCCGCCGATGTCTTCGTGTTCCCGTCGCGCACCGACACCTTCGGCCTGGTCCTGCTGGAGGCCATGGCCTCCGGGGTGCCCGTCGCCGCATATCCCGTGCCGGGACCCCTGGACGTGGTCAACCAGTCGGGGGCTGGGGTGCTGTCCGACGACCTGGGCGCGGCGGTCGAGCGGGCCCTCGCCATTCCCGCCGAGGTGTGCCGAAACCATGCCTTGAAGTACTCCTGGGACGCCAGTTTCGACCAGTTCGAGGGCAATCTGCACGTGTTTCGCTGAGGCCTTTAGAACTCGCTTATAAATCCCTGAAATCACGCGGGATTCTTGGCCTTTCTCAGGCTACGTGGTAAAAGGTCCGACCCTGTCCCAGGAACCTTCGGAAGGACCCGAGGCCCGTGGCGTCCGCCATCGACACCCATCCGCCCGCCCATGCCTCCACGGCGAACCTGCTCGGCCGGCTGTTCCGTGAAAGCATGCGCGGCTACGCGCGCTGGTTCTTCGCGGCGCTTGCCTGCATGGCGCTGATGGCGGCGGCGACGGCGGCCAGCGCCTGGCTGATGGAGCCCGTGGTCAACGACATCTTCGTCAATCGTGACGAATCCATGCTGATGCCCGTGGGCCTGGCCGTGTTCGCCGTGTTCATCGTCAAGGGCCTGGCCAATTACGGACAGGCGACGCTGATGGCCTATGTCGGGCTGCGCATCGTTACCGACAACCAGAACCGCCTGTTCGACAAGCTGTCGCGCATGGATGTGAAATTCTTTCAGGATTCCAACACGGGCGGGCTGATCTCGCGCTTTCTGGTCGACATCAACCAGATGCGCGGTGCCGTGTCCAACGCCTGGGTCTCGCTGGGCAAGGACGCCATGACCCTGATCGGCCTGATCGGCGTTACCTTCTACCAGGATTGGCAATTGGCGCTTATCGCCTTCTTTATCTTTCCCATTGCCTTGCTGCCCATCGTCAAGCTGGGCCGCCGCATGCGCAAGGTGACCGCCAACACGCAGCGCGAAATGGGTCTGTTCACGACGCTTTTGGAACAGACCATCCAGGGCATCCGCGTGGTCAAGGCCTACTCCATGGAAGCCTACGAGCGCGCGCGCGTCAGTGAAATCGTCGAACGCGTGTTCAATCTGACCATGAAGGCCGAGCGCACCCGGGCACTCTCCAGCCCGATCATGGAAACGCTCGGCGGCGTCGCCGTCGGCACCGTCATCTTCTATGGCGGCTACCGGGTGATTCACGGCAACACCGACGCGGGCTCGTTCTTCTCCTTCATCACGGCGCTGCTGCTCGCCTACGAGCCCATGAAGCGGCTGGCCAATCTGAACGCCGCCCTGCAGCAGGGTCTGGCCGGCGCCGACCGTCTGTTCCAGATGCTCGACATGGAGCCGGCGATCCAGGAAGCGCCCGATGCGCGCGCGCTTCCGGCCCCCATCAAGGGTGCCGTCGAGTTCCGCAACGTCGGCTTCGCCTATACTCCGGACCGCAAGACTCTCGACGATCTGTCCCTCACCGTGCCGGCGGGCAAGACGGTGGCCCTGGTCGGGCCGTCCGGGGCGGGCAAGTCGACGATTCTCAACCTGATTCCGCGGTTCTACGACGTCACCGACGGCGCCGTGCTGGTCGACGGCGAGGACGTGCGCGGCCTGACGTTCGGCTCCCTGCGCGGCGCCATGGCCCTGGTCAGCCAGGAAGTCACCCTGTTCGACGATACGGTGCGCGCCAATATCGCCTATGGCCGCGCCGGAGCGGGTGAGGACGAGATTATCGAGGCCGCGAAAAACGCCGCCGCCCATGACTTCATCGCCGCCTTGCCCATGGGCTACGACACCCTGGTCGGCGAACAGGGGGTCAAGCTTTCCGGCGGCCAGCGTCAGCGTCTCGCCATCGCCCGCGCCATGCTGAAGAACGCGCCGATCCTGCTGCTGGACGAGGCGACCTCGGCCCTCGACACGGAATCGGAACGCCAGGTGCAGGCGGCGCTCGACACCCTGATGACCGACCGCACGACCCTGGTCATCGCCCACCGGCTGTCGACCGTGGTCCGCGCCGATCTGATCTGCGTCATCGTCGGCGGCCGCGTCGCCGAACAGGGCAGCCATGCGGAACTGCTGGCCCGCGGCGGCCATTACAAGCATCTCTATGAACTGCAGTTCGCCGGTGACGCCCCAGGTAACGATCCTGACGCCGCCCGCCAGGCGGCGGGACGGTAACCGGCCCGGGCCGGTGATCCCGCCATGCTGAAACGGATCCTGAAAAGCGACGGATTGCGCCGGGCATTGTGCTGGCTGGGCGCGCTTTACATCCGTCTGGTCCATGCCACGGGGCGGTGGCGGGTGGTCGGCGGCGACGCCGCGCGCGCCCATTGGGCGGCGGGCACGCCGTTCATCCTGTGTTTCTGGCACGGCCGGATTTTGATGATGCCCCATTGCTGGCCCCGGGACCGCGACATCCACATGCTGATTTCTCAGCACCGGGACGGCCAGATCATCGCCCGCACGGTGGGCCATTTCGGCATCAAGACCGTGGCGGGCTCGTCGTCCCGGGGCGGGGCGCAGGCGCTGCGTGCCATGGTCAGGGCGCTCAAGGCCGGCGACTGCGTCGGCATCACGCCCGACGGTCCCAGGGGGCCCCGTATGCGGGCGTCGGACGGCGCGGTGGCCCTGGCGCGGCTTTCGGGCGTGCCGATCATTCCGGCGACCTTCGGTGCGGTGCGGGGACGGGTGGTGCAAAGCTGGGACCGCTTTCTGGTCGCCTGGCCGTTTGGGCGGGGCGTCATCGTCTGGGGCGATCCCATCGATGTGCCGCGCGACGCCGATGCGGGCCAGTTGGAGGCGGCGCGGGCCCGGGTCGAGGACGCGCTCAATACGATCACCGCCGAGGCCGACCGCCTGACCGGCCGCGCCCCGGTCGAACCCGCTCCGGTGGAGACGGCCCGATGATGCTCGGTCTCTACCGTTTTCTGACGACCCTGGGTGCGCCCGCGATCCAGATCTACCTGGGCCGACGGATCAAGGCCGGAAAGGAAGACCCCCATCGCTTCAACGAACGGCTGGGCCGGGCCGCCCTGGCGCGCCCCGACGGCCCCCTGATCTGGCTGCATGGCGCCAGCGTGGGTGAGGCCATGTCGCTGCTGACCCTGATCGTCCGCCTGCAGACGGCGGTGCCCGCCGCCAGCATCCTGGTCACCACGGGGACGGTGACCTCGGGGCGCATGCTGGCCGACCGCCTCCCCAGGGGCGTGGTCCATCAATACGTGCCGGTCGACCGGTTGGCCTACGTGCGCCGCTTTCTCGACCATTGGCGGCCGGACCTGACGTTGTGGGCGGAATCGGAATTCTGGCCCAACCTGATTTCGGAAACGGCGGCGCGGGGCAATCCCCTGGTCCTGGTCAACGGGCGCATCTCGCCGCGGTCGTTCACGGGCTGGTCGCGGGCGCCCAAATTCATCGCCGGGCTGCTCGGCGGCTTCGACCTGTGTCTGGGCCAGACGGAAGGCGACGCCGAGCGCCTGCGTGCCCTGGGGGCAGCGGGCGCGCGCAGTGTGGGAAATCTCAAATTCGCCGCCGACCCGCTGCCCGCCGACGCCGCGCGGCTGGCGGACATGCGCGCCGCCACGGCGGGCCGGCCCCTGTGGCTCGCGGCCAGCACCTGGGCCGGGGAAGAAGACATCGCCTGGCGCGTCCATCAGGATCTGACCCCCGCCCATCCGGGACTGTTGACCATTATCGTGCCGCGCCACCCGAACCGGGGGGGCGAGATCGCAGCCGAGCTCGCGGCGCAAGGGGCCAGGGTCAAACGGCGGGGGGCCGGGGACATGCCCGATGCCGGGACCGACGTTTACATCGCCGACACCATGGGCGAATTGGGCCTGTTCTTCACGCTGGCCCCCGTCGTGTTCATGGGCAAGTCGCTGTCCGCCGAGGGCGGGCAGAACCTGCTGGAGCCGGCGCGCCTGGGTTGCGCCGTGCTGCACGGCCCGCGCATGACCAACTTCGCGGACATGGGGGCCCGCATGGCCGCCGCAGGTGCCTCCCTGCCCGTCGCCGACGGGGCGGGCTTGAGCACCGCCGTGGGCCGTCTTCTGGGCGATACGGGGGAGGCCGAGGCCTTTGCCGCCCGCGCCGGCACCTTCGCCCAGGCGGAAGCCGGGGTCATCGAGCGGCTGATGGCGGAACTCGCGCCCTATCTGCAGCGCCTGGACGGCGCAAAGGGGGCGGCATGAAGGCTCCCGGCTTCTGGTATGGCGCCGCGCCGTCGGCCCTGGGCGCCCTGCTGTCGCCGCTCGGCCTGATCTACGGCGCCGCGACGGCCTTGCGCCAGCGCACTGGAAAGCCGGCACGGGCCGGCGCGCCCGTGGTCTGCGTCGGCAATCTGACCGCCGGCGGCGCCGGCAAGACGCCGGTGGTAATCGACATCGCCCGCCGTCTGGCCGCCGACGGCCGGCGGCCCCATGTCATCAGCCGCGGGTATGGCGGTGCGGCGGATGTCGCTCCCCGGCGCGTCAACCCGGATTCGGACAGGGCGGACACGGTCGGGGACGAGCCGCTGATGATCGCCAAGACCGCACCCGTCTGGGTCGGCGGCGACCGGCCCCGGGCGGCCCGTGCCGCCGTGGATGTGGGGGCCGGGGCCCTGGTGCTGGATGACGGCTTCCAGGACCCGTCGCTCGCCAAGGACTTGTCCATCGTCGTCGTCGATGGCCGTTACGGTTTCGGCAACGGTTTCCTGATCCCGGCCGGGCCGCTCCGCGAATCGCTGCGGGCGGGACTGGCGCGGGCGGACGTCCTGGTCGTCATCGGCGACGATGCCTGGGGGGTGGGCGACGCGGCGCGGCGGTTCGGGCCCGAGGGCCTGCCCGTGCTGACGGCCCGGATCGTGCCCGGACCCGAGATTGAACGACTTTCAAAAGCCCTGGTCGTTGCCTTCGCCGGCATCGGGCATCCGGAAAAGTTCTTCCAGACCCTTCGCGATCATGGCTGCCGCCTTGCGGGAACCAGAGCCTTCCCAGATCACCACCCCTTCAGTTCTGCCGATCTGGCTGCCTTGAAACGCCGTGCGGACGCCCTGAAGGGGGTTCTGGTAACCACGGAAAAGGACGCTCAGAGGATACCCGCCGGTGACCGCGCAGGCATTGAGGTCTTGACAATCACCCTGCAATGGGACGACGAAGCGGCCCTCGACCGATTGTTGCAAACCGTCAAACCCTAACCAGGCTGCCGATTCCATGGCTCATGCGCCGGCCCCGCTGAACAAATACGTGCTTCACCCCGTCCAGGCGGCGGCGGCGTTCACCGTCTACATGTTCTTCCGCATGCTGCCGCTCGACTGGGCGTCCGGGCTGGGCGGTCTTCTGGCGCGCACCATCGGGCCGCGCCTGCGCCTGTCCGACCGGGCGCGCAAAAACCTGCGCGCGGTGTTCCCCGACATGGCGGCGGCCGAGGTCGAGCGCATCGTCCACGGCATGTGGGACAACCTGGGCCGGCTTGCCGCCGAATTCCCCCATTTGCAGGAAATCGACGTCTACGCCAAGGACGGCCGGGTGACCGTCGAGGGCGGCGAATACGTGGACCAGCTGCGCGACGATCACGAAGCGGGCATTTTCTATTCCGCCCATATCGGCAATTGGGAAATCCTGGCATTGGGGGCGACGCAGCGGGGCCTGCCGCTCGACCGGGTCTACCGCGAGGCCAACAACCGCCTGGTCGAATGGCTGTACCGCCACGGCCGCGCCGCCGTCGAGGGGGCGCTGATCCCCAAGGGCCCGCAGGGCGTGCGTCAGCTTCTCAACGCCTTTCGCTCGGGCAGCCATCTCGCCATGCTGGTCGACCAGAAGATGAACGACGGCATCGCCGTGCCGTTCTTCGGCCGCCCGGCCATGACCGCCCCGGCGCTGGCCGAACTGGCGCTGCGCCACAACTGCCCGGTGGTGGCGGCGCGGGTGACGCGGGTCAAGGGCGCCACCTTCAAGATGACGGCCCTGCCGCCCGTCCGGTTTGAGAAGACCGGCGATCACAAGGCCGACGTGCTGGCCGCGATGACGCAGATCAACGACCAGGTCGAACAATGGGTCCGCGACACGCCGGAACAGTGGCTGTGGCTGCACAATCGCTGGCCCAACGGCGGAGAATAGAGGACGGAATATTGACATTTGTCGTTATTTATATATTATAACGACAAATGTCTGTGGCGATTTGCAAAGGATCGTTCCGGTGCCCCATCTTCGTCTTATTGAACCGCACCCCGCCCCGCCGGGGCCGGACTTCTCCGCCGAGGAGGTTCACGCCATGCAACGGGCGGTGATCAACCTGTTCGGCCGCTGGGACATCACGGACACACAGGCTGCGACTTTGCTGGGTGAAATCGCGCCGCGCACGTTCCAACGCTGGAAGGCGGGGGAATATGGCCGGGTCGGTCCCGACCTTGCGGCGCGGTTGTCGAACCTGCTGGGGATTCACAAGGCGCTGCGGTTGCTGTTCAAGGACGCGGAACGCGGTTACGGCTGGATCAGGCGGCCCAACGCGGCGTTCGGCGAGCGTTCTGCCCTGGCGGTGATGCTGGGTGGGCAACTGACCGATTTGATGCGGGTGCGCCGGTACCTGGACGCCGTCCGGGGGGGCCGGTGAGGGCGTCCACGTCACAGGTGGCGTGGTCCTATCATCGACTTATCAATTCCGCGTATCCCCCCATCGACCTGTTCGAGGATATCGCCGACCCCCAGGACTGGCTGCTTTTGGCATCGGCGGAAGAAAAGACCAACGCGCGTCTTGCCGAAACCATCGGAAATCTCGACCTTGTGCCGCCGGAACGGCGCGTCGGCGGCGCGGGCGCTTCCTATGTCATGGCGCCCTTCACCCATGTCAGTCCGGATCGGCCCGGGCGGTTTCACGACGGCACCTTCGGCGCCTTTTACGCCGCCGCCGGATACGAAACGGCCCTGTTTGAAACGGTTCACCATCAAGCCCGGTTTTGCCGGGCGACGGCAGAGGCGCCGGGGTGGATCGCCGACCTGCGCGAACTCGTCGGTCGCATTGATACCGCCTTGGATGACCTGCGGGACGGTGGCTTCGCGGACCTGCTCGATCCCGACGACTATGCGCCGTCTCAGGCCTATGCGCGGGAAGTCCGCGCCGCCGGCGGCGACGGCATCGTTTATCCCAGCGTTCGGCACGCGGGCGGCGCGTGTTTTGCCGCGTTCCATCCGGACGTGATGGGCATTCCCGTCCAGGGGCGTCACGTCAGCTATCATTGGGACGGCGGCCGGATCGACCGGATCAAGGATCTAAGCGACGGCCATAAGGTCTATCGGATCGACCCTTGACGATGGGCGGGGAACAGGGCGCCGGTTATTCGCTGGGCTTTTGCGGGCCGACCAGCAGCGCCGGATCCAGATGGGTCTTGAACCAGCTGACGCCCCAATGCAGGTGCGGCCCGGTGACCCGGCCGGTCGCCCCCACGGTGCCGATCTGCATGCCCTTGGTGACGAAGTCGCCTTCCGTCACGGTGATCTTGTCCATATGGACGTAGACCGACGTCAGGCCCAGGCCGTGGTCGATCATCACCGTCTTGCCCGTGAAGAACATGTCCTGATTGACCAGGGCGACGATGCCGTCGCCCATGGTCTTCACCGGCGTGCCGCGGGGGGCGGCGACGTCGACGCCGTTGTGCGGGCTGCGCGGCTTGCCGTTGAGGATGCGCTGGCTGCCGTATACGCCGGATATGGGGCCCTCGACCGGCCACATGAAGCCCGTGTCGAAAAAGGTCTTGAGCGTCGTGCGCTTGCGCACCTCGGCGATCTGGACCTGGTCTTTTTTGATGCGCGCGAGGTCTTCCGGCCTGGTCGGGCTGACCTTGCGTTCCGGCAGGCCGTCGATGCGCTGAATCTTGTATTTGCGTTTTTCGATCGCAAGGTCCCGCACCTCCGGCAGGCCTTCCGGCGGCTCCGCCCGCAGCACCATCTTCGCCTTGGCCTTGCGTCCGAAGCCGATGATGAAGCTGCCGTCGGGGGCCACGGCCACGGGCTGCCCGTCCAGCGTCAGTTTGGTCCCCGGTTCAACCTTGCCGGTGGCCAGACCGCCCTGAATGAACGTGCCGGAAATCTCCAGCGCGTGGGCCGGATGCAGGTCTGCCGCGACGAGGGCCGCCGCAACCACGAAAACACGAAGAAGAAATGTCACAGGAGCCGCCCCTGCCGGTCGTCGCCGGGCTTGTTGGTCTTGGGTTTGCCGGGATTGTCCGTGTCCGGGCCGGACGCCGCCCGCGCCGGGGCGCTGCCGCCGGCCACCGTCACCGGCCGCGTCCCGTCGCGGAGCCGCAGGTTCAGCCGGTCGCCGGTCTTGAGGCCCTTGGCCGAGGTCACGGGGGCCCCCGCCGGATCGGTGACCAGGGCGAATCCCCGGTCGAGCACACGCTGATAGGAATAGCTTTCCAACAGGGCCGACGCCTGGCTCAGGCGGCCCCGCGCCCGGTCGACCGCGGCCCGGCCGGCGGTTTTCAGGGCGCGCACTTCCGAGGCGAGACGCCCGGCCTCCATCTGGATGAGCCTGTCGGGCCGGGTCAGCCCGGCGGCGGCGCCGGCGAGGCGCGCACGGCGGCGGTCCAGCCCGCTGCCCAGCGAATGGCCCAGGCGGTCCGTCCAATCGTCGAGCCGCTGCGCCTGTTCCTGCAGCATGCGCGCGGGATTGGGCAGGGCCCGGGCCGTGGCGTCGAGATGGCGGCGATGGTCGGCCAGCCGCCGCGACACGGCGCTGGCGATGCGCCTGCCGTCGTCCAAAACCTGGGCCAGAAGGTCGAGGCGCACGGGCACGGCCATTTCCGCCGCGGCCGTGGGGGTCGGCGCGCGCCGGTCGGCGGCGAAATCGGCGAGCGTGGTGTCCGTTTCATGGCCGACCGCCGAAATCACCGGAATGGGGCATTCGGCGATGGCGCGCACGACGGCTTCCTCGTTGAACGCCCATAGGTCTTCCAGGCTGCCGCCGCCGCGGGCGACGATAATCACGTCCGGGCGCGGCACGGGGCCGCCGGGCTCGATCTCGCCGAACCCGCGCACCGCCGCCGCGACCTGGGTGGCCGCGTTCTCGCCCTGGACCAATACGGGCCAGATCAGGACATGCACCGGAAAGCGGTCGGCCAGCCGATGCAGGATATCGCGGATGACCGCCCCCGTGGGCGAGGTCACGACGCCGATCACGTCGGGCAGGTAGGGGATGTCGCGCTTGCGCTCCGGCGCGAACAGGCCTTCGGCCTCCAGCTTGCGGCGGCGGTCCTCCAGCAGTTTCAGCAACGCCCCTTCGCCGGCCAGTTCCATGTGGTCGACGACGACCTGATATTTGGAACGTCCGGGATAGGTGGTCAGCCGCCCGGTGGCGATGATCTCCATCCCGTCCTCGGGCTTGATCGCCAGGCGCCCGGCGGTGCCGCGCCAGCACACGCCGTCGATCACCGCCTCCGCGTCCTTCAGCGCGAAATACAGATGGCCCGAGGATGCCCGCTTGAAACCCGAGATTTCCCCCCGGATTCGCACCCATTGGAAGGTCTCCTCGACCGTGTGTTTCACGGCCTGGGAAATTTCGGAAACGGTAAAGACCGGCAGGTTATGGCTGGTCTCGGTTTCGCCGGGTTGACTCTGCGCGGTGCCGCTGGAATTGTCGCTCATGGGCGCAGTATGCAAGGCTCAGTGAACGGACACAATACGGCGGGACGCGACCAAGGCGGACCGCCGGACGAACCGCCGGAACCGGGAGGGATTGGGACAGAATGAAGGTGCTTGTGGTCGGCTCCGGTGGGCGGGAGCATTCCCTTTGCTGGGCAATTTCCAAATCCCCCAAATGCAGCGAACTGTTCTGCGCCCCCGGCAACGCGGGCACGGCTGGTCTTGCCAAGAACGTGGATATCGACGCCGAAGACCTGGACGGCATCGTCCGGTTCGTCAAGGACAGCGCCATCGACTTCGTCGTGGTCGGGCCGGAAGGTCCCCTGGTGGCGGGGCTGGTCGATAAGTTGGACGCGCTCGGCGTCAAATCCTTCGGGCCGACGGCGGCGGGGGCGGAATTGGAAGGCTCCAAGGCCTTCACCAAGGATCTCTGCGCGAAATACGACATTCCGACCGCCGATTACGACCGATTTGATGAGCCGGACGCGGCCAAGGAATACATCCGCACGCACGGCGCCCCCATCGTGGTCAAGGCCGATGGCCTGGCCGCCGGCAAGGGGGTCATCATCTGCCGCAACGAGAACGAGGCCTATGCGGCGGTCGACCAGATCATGATCGAGGAAGCCTTCGGCCACGCCGGGGCCGAGATCGTCGTCGAGGAATTCCTGGAAGGCGAGGAAGCCAGCTTTTTCGCCCTGGTCGACGGCGAAACGGCGCTGCCCCTGGTCGGCGCCCAGGACCACAAGCGCGCCCACGACGGCGACGAAGGCCCCAACACGGGCGGTATGGGGGCCTATTCCCCGGCCCCCGTCATCGACCAGGCCATGGTCGACCGGGTGATGGCCGAGATCATCCAGCCGACGATCCGTGGCATGGCGGCCGAGGGCCGGCCTTTCAAAGGCGTGCTTTACGCCGGGCTGATGATCGACGACGCGGGGCCCAAGCTGATCGAATACAACACCCGCTTCGGCGACCCGGAATGCCAGGTCATGATGATGCGGCTGAAATCCGACGTGCTGGAGGTTCTCCTGGCCTGCGCCGAAGGGCGGCTGGCCAAGACCAAGCTGCACTGGCGGGATGACGTCGCCATGACCGTCGTCATGGCCGCCAAGGGCTATCCGGGAAAGTACAAAAAAGGCACCGAAATCAAGGGGCTGGATGCCGCCGCCGCGGTCGAAGGCGTGGTCGTGTTCCATGCCGGGACGGTGGCCGGCGCGGGCGGTGCGGTCACCGCCAACGGTGGCCGCGTGCTGGGCGTCACGGCGATCGGCAAGGACGTGACCGAAGCCCGGGCCCGGGCCTACGAGGCCGTCGACCGGATCGACTGGCCCGAAGGCTTTTGCCGCCGCGATATCGGCTGGCGGGCTATCACGCGCTAGGTGCCGCCGCCCCCTTTTGCCGATGCCTTCCGGCCCTTATATAGAGCGCACAGACGACCACCCGCCGCACCCATCGCCCGCGCGGCGGCAGACGGAGGAGATGACGACATGGACGACAAGACCCGTACGGAAGTGGAGGCCGCCGCCTTTCGCGGCCTCATCAAGCATTTGCAGAAGCGCACGGACGTGCAGAACATCGACCTGATGAATTTGGCCGGGTTCTGCCGCAACTGCCTGGCCAAATGGTACGCCGCCGAGGCCCAGGCCAAGGGCGAGGATGTCGATTACGACGCGGCGCGCACGGTCGTCTACGGGATGACCTATGACGCATGGAAGGACAAGTTCCAGAAGCCCGCCGACGAAGCGCAGAAAAAGACCTTCGAGGACACCAAGCCGCTGCACGCCGACATCAGCGGCCATAACTAGCCCATGAATACCCCGGCGCCCGATTTCTGGCCTAATTCCGGCTATCACCTGCTGACCCGGAACGGGGCCGGGCATCTGGCTGTGACGGATGCCTTCCTGCGCGCCTATCTGCAACGCCCGGAAATCGCCCCCATCGCCGAATCCTGCGATGCCGAACGCGCCCTGCACGGCGCCCTGATGGCCAATCCCCGCGAAGCCGTCGGCGACGGCCGCATCGACGCCATGGCCGACGCGGACGCGCGCGACAACTACCGGGTGATGCTCGCCTTCCGCGACCGGCTTGTGGGCGCGGGCACGGTCGAGGCCTGCTATCTGGAGATCTTCCGCTCGGACGGCGTCACCATCCCGCCGCTGTTCATCGATCAGATGGCCCATGTCGTCGCGCGGCGCATCATCGACGGCACGGACGACCCGTTCCGCGTCCGCGCGGCGGAACTTCTGTTCCGCGAACAGACGGTGACGCTGAAGGACGGCGCGATTTTGCTGGGCGACGCGGAGACGGTCGAGATGCTGGCGACCACGGCCGGCATGGGCAGCCTGGGCAAGCTGGTGGTCGGCAGTGGTGCGGCGGCCCGCCAAGTCGACATGGACGTGTTGCAGACGGACACGGCCGCCATCTACTGGGACCGCAACGAACGCTACGACACGGTGCTCGACATTTCCTTCGCCCGGCCGGGGCTGGATGCGCTGTGCCGCGTGCTCGAAGCCTGGGTCCGCCATTTCCTGCAGGCCGAGGTGTCGATCCAGCCCGTGCAGGAAATCAACGACGAGAAATGGGTCTGGCATCTGGGCCTGGACGCCGAGGCCTCGGCGCTGCTCAACGACCTATACGAAGGGGAAGATGTCGAGGATGCGCGCATGGAACGCCTGCTGTCGCTGTTCCGCCTCGATTTCAGGGACCCCAACCAGATGGCCGCCGAGGTTCGGGGCAAGCCCATTTACCTCGCCCTCTGCATGACGCCGGACCAACGCGTGCGCCTGAAGCCGCAGAACCTTCTGGTCAACCTGCCGCTGGCGGCGGAATCCTAAATCTTTCTCTCACGTTCTTCTCACTGTCTCTGTGCCTCTGTGGTTCAAAAAAAGAAAACCACTGAGGCGGTGAGGCAGTGAGGGAATCAAGTATAGAGAAACACTGTCGGGCTCAGGCGGGCGTCGGCGGCCCGGCTTAGCGCCTGTCCTGAAAAAATGTCTTCAAAAGTGAAGCGGCCGTTGTCTCGTCCAGGCCGCCGACGACCTCGGGCGCGTGGTGGCAGGTCGGCTGGGTGAAGAACCGGGGGCCGTGGTCGACCCCGCCGCCCTTGGGATCGTAAGCCCCGAAATAAAGCCGCCGGATGCGGGCATGGCTGATGGCGGCGGCGCACATGGCGCAGGGTTCCAGCGTCACGTAAAGGTCGCAGTCCGGGAGGCGGGGCTCGCCCCGGGCCTGTGCCGCGCGGCGCAGCGCCAGGATTTCCGCATGGGCCGTCGGGTCGTGGGCGGCTTCGGTCTCGTTGCCGGCGCGGGCCAGGATGCGGCCGGTCGCCGCCTCGACCACCACGGCGCCCACGGGCACCTCGCCGCGCGTGGCGGCGGCGCGGGCCTCAATCAGGGCCTGGGCCATGAAGCTGTCGGATGCCGGTTTGTCCATGGCGCCAACCATACTCTCCGGCCCCCCGTCGTCAATGCTTGCCGCCGCCGCCGTCCGCCCCTAATGTCCCCGCCATGGCCCAAAAACCCAAGACCGACAAGTCCCCGGACGCCCCCGAACGCATCGCCAAGGTGATCGCCCGCGCGGGCCTGTGCTCGCGCCGCGAGGCCGAACGCTGGATCGAGGAAGGCCGCGTCATCGTCGACGGCAAGAAACTCACGACCCCCGCGCAAACAGTGACGGAGGCCAGCACCATCCTGGTCGACGGCAAGCCTCTGCCGGGCAAGGCGCCGCCCAAGCTGTGGCGCTATCACAAGCCCGTCGGCCTGGTCACCACCCATAAGGACCCGGAAGGCCGGCCGACCGTGTTCGACCGCCTGCCCAAGGACCTGCCCCGGGTGGTTTCCGTGGGCCGCCTCGACCTCAATTCCGAAGGCCTGTTGCTGCTGACCAACGACGGCGGCCTGGCGCGGCGGCTGGAACTGCCGTCGAACGGCTGGAACCGGCGCTACCGGGTGCGCGTGCATGGCGCGGTGAAGCCCGAGGACCTGGCCAAACTGGCCCGCGGCGTCACCGTGTCCGGCGTACGCTACGGTCCGATCAAGGCCGAGCTCGATCAGATGGACGCCGGCGACAAGGTGCGCAAGGGCTTCGCCAACCATTGGCTGACCGTCAGCCTGTCCGAAGGCAAGAACCGCGAGGTCCGCAAGGTGATGGAACACCTGGGCCTGACCGTGAACCGCCTGATCCGCACGGCCTACGGCCCGTTTCAGCTGGGCAACCTGGCGCGCGGCGACGTCTACGAGATCAAGGGCAAGACCCTGAAGGAACAACTGGGCAAGGTTCTGTCCTGATGCGGGACGCGGCCTGATGCGCATCGTTGCGGGCAGATTCCGGGGCAAGAAGCTGGTCGCGCCCGAAGGCCGGGACCTGCGTCCAACCTCGGACCGGGCCCGCGAATCCATCTTCAACATCCTGGCCCATGGCAAGGCGGCGGTGGACCTGGACGGCATCACCGTCGCCGACATGTTCTGCGGCACGGGGGCGCTGGGTCTTGAGGCGATGTCGCGGGGGGCCGCCTTCGGCGTGTTCGCCGACCGCAATCCCCAGCATCTGAAGATCGCCAAGGACAACGCGGCCAGCATGGGCCTGTGGCGGGAATGCCTGATGCTGGGGCTCGATTGCACCCATCTGGCGGTGCCGCCGCGCGCCGCCAAGACGCCGGCCGGGCTGGTGTTCCTCGACCCGCCCTATGGCCAGGGCATGGCCGATCCGGCGCTGCGGGGCCTGTTGAACAAGAACTGGCTGACCCCCGACGCCACCGTGGTGGTCGAGGTCGGCGCCGAGGAAAGCCTGGCCGGGACGCGCGGGTTCGAGGTCCTGGACGAGCGCATCTACGGCGCGGCCAAGGTCTATTTCCTGAAAAGGTTGGCATAGGCGGCGACCCTCAGGCGCAGGTCGCGGCCGCGCTCCACCTCCGGCGCCGGGGCCAGGTTCCAGATCCAGCGTTCGTCCGGTTCCGGCAGCTTGATGTCGGCCAGCGCCGGTTCCGTCTCGTCCACCGCGCCGTCCTCGACGAATTCCCGCATCGTTTCCGTGATCAGGCAGACCCGGCCCGGCAGCGCCTGCAGGGCGCGCAGGTGTTGGCGCTGAATTTCCGCGGCAAAGGCCTTGGCCTGTTTTTCGGGCGCATGGCGGGCCGGGATCAGCGGCAACTGGCCCAACAGGTTGAGGGACACCACCAGATCCGCGTCGGCCTCGGGGATGTCCGGCAGTGGCGGCTCCGTCGGTACCGTGCCCTCGGCCAGGTCATCGACCAGGCCGGTCAGGTCGGCCTCGGCCAGATAGACGTTGGGATACTGCGCCGCCCAGGCCTGCACGGCGGGGGGGTGGAAGATGTCGACCAGCACGACCTCGGCGAAGTCGTTGGCGAGATCGCAGAGCGGCACGTCGAGAAGCCCGCCCGAGCCCAGAATCACCACCTTGTTTTGGCCGGGGCAATTGGCGGCGGACCACAGCACGAAGCGGCGCGAGCGTTCCAGGTGCTCCTTCCATGCGGGATGGAGCCGCCGATGGCGGGCGGCGATGGCGATCTGTTCCTTCAGATAGCCGAGCCGCTTCACCGGCTCCGGAGCCGGGGTCCTTCGATGGATGAGCCACTCACGCAGCATGGGTTGAGACCGTGACGTTGCCGGGAACAGCTTGATCTTAGCGCCGGCCGAACAGCTTTTCGATATCCGCCAGCTTCAGTTCCACATAGGTCGGGCGGCCGTGGCTGCACTGCCCGGAATGGGGGGTCGCCTCCATCTCGCGCAGCAGACGGTTCATTTCCTCGGCGTTCAGGCGCCGTCCGGCGCGGATCGAACCGTGGCAGGCCATGGTCGCGCAGACGTCGCCGATGCGCTCGGCGAGCGCGATGGTCTCGCCGTATTCCGCCAGATCGTCGGCCAGGTCGCGGATCACGCCCTGAATGTCCATGTCTCCTAGTAGAGCCGGCGTCTCGCGCACCACCACGGCGCCGGGGCCGAAGCCTTCGATCACCAGGCCCATCTCGGCCAATTCGTCGGCGCGGGCGAGCAGGCGGTCGACCGCCGGCTCCTCCATCTCCACCACCTCGGGGATCAGCAGCATCTGGCGGCTGACCCCGCCGGACGCCAGGGCCGTCTTGATCTTTTCCTGGGTCAGGCGCTCATGCGCCGCGTGCTGGTCGACGATGACCAGGCCGTCCGCCGTCTGGGCGATCACGTAGGTTGCGTGCACCTGGGCCCGCGCCACGCCCAGGGGATAGTCCGCCGGGGGCGGGTCCGCCGCCGCGCCGATGCCTTGATCCATCGTCATCGGCGCGCTGGGTGCCCGGTCCAACTCGGGCAGGGGGGCGTAAACATCCGACAGGCCCCCCGGCCGCGCGGCGGGATAGGACGGGCCATGGCCGCCGCTCCGGCCCAGGGGCAGGGCGCCGCCGGGATGCGGACTGGGCCGGAAGGCGCCGAGCGCCGCCCCGGCCACGGTGGTCGAGGCCCGGTGCCCGGCCTCGGCGAGCGCATGTTTCAGGGCGCTGACGATCAGCCCGCGCACCACCCCGGCGTCGCGGAACCGGACTTCGGTCTTGGCCGGATGCACGTTGACGTCGACCTCGGTCGGCGGCACCTCCAGGAACAGGGCCAGCAAGGGATGGCGGTCGGATGCCAGGAATTCCCGGTAGGCGCCGCGCACCGCGCCCAGCAGAAGGCGGTCGCGCACGGGCCGGCCGTTGACGAACAGGAACTGCATGGCCGCGTTGCCGCGGTTCAGGGTCGGCACCCCCGCATGGCCGGAAAGGCGGATGCCTTCGCGCAGGGCGTCGATGGTCATGGCGTTGTCGGCGAAGGCGCGGCCCATGATGCCGGAAAGGCGTTCCAGCCGCGCCGCGGCCGCATCGTCGCCCAGGCGCGGCGTGACGGCGTTCAGCTTGATCAGGTCGCGGGTGCCGTCGGACAGGGTGAAGGCGATTTCCGGATGGGCCATGGCCAGGCGGTTCAGGGTTTCGACCACATGATTCTGTTCCGTGCGCGCGGCCTTGAGGAACTTGAGCCGCGCCGGCGTGGCATAGAACAGGTCGCGCACATCGACCCGCGTGCCCTGGGGGTGGGCCGCGGGCTGGGACTTGGCCAGGCCGCCGCCTTCGACCGTGACGGCCCAGGCCTGCGCGGCGCCCTGGGGGCGCGAGGTGATGGTCATGCGCGCCACGGCGGCCATGGAGGGCAGGGCCTCGCCCCGAAAGCCCAGGGTGGACACGGCCATCAGGTCGTCGTCCGGCAGCTTCGACGTGGCGTGACGTTCCAGCGCCAATTCGATTTCGTCGGGCGTCATGCCGCAGCCGTCGTCGGTCACGGTGATCGCCGTCTGTCCGCCGTCGCGGATCACGACCTCGATGCGTCTGGCGCCGGCGTCGATGGCGTTCTCGACCAGTTCCTTCACGGCCGAGGCCGGGCGTTCCACCACTTCGCCGGCGGCGATGCGGTTGACCACGGTCTCCGGCAGGCGGCGGATAACGGGGGGGCTGGTCATGGACGGTCCCCGCCGCCTCGGACCCGGCGGATGCGGGCGAGCAGGCCGCGCGTCGAGGCATCCAGGTCTTTGGGGTCGTCCCCGCGGGTCAGCGCGCCGAGCAACGGCCCGGCAAGCTCCTTGCCCAGTTCGACCCCGAACTGGTCAAAGGAATTGACGTTCCATATGACGCCCTGGACGAACACCTTGTGTTCGTAGAGCGCCAGCAGCATGCCGAGGCTGCGCGGGTCGAGGCGGTCGAGCAGGATCGATGTCGTCGGCCGGTTGCCGGGGAAGACCTTGTGCGGCGGCACGCCGGGTCCGGCCTTGCGGCCGAGCGCCAGGGCCCCTGTCTGGGCCAGAAAATTGGCGAGCAGCTTGTCCTGGTGGTCGCCGGCCGGATGGGCCGGTGACACGGCGGCGATGAAATCGGCGGAGATCAGGTCCGTGCCCTGATGGAGAAGCTGATAGAACGCGTGCTGGCCGTTGGTGCCCGCCTGGCCGAACACGATGGGGGCGGTCTGCTGCGTGACGGCGCCGCCGTCGCGGTCGACGGCCTTGCCGTTGCTTTCCATTTCCAGTTGCTGCAGGTAGGCGGGCAGACCGTCCAGCAACTGGTCATAGGGCAGCACCGCATGGGCGGCGGCACCTTCGAAATTACGGTTCCAGATACCGGCGAGGGCGAGCAGCACGGGCAGGTTGCCTGCCAACGGCGTTTCCAGGAAATGACGGTCCATGTCCCGGCCCCCGGCCAGGAAGTCGCGGAACACGTCCATGCCCGCCGCCAGCGCCAGCGGCAGGCCGATCGCCGACCACACGGAAAATCGCCCGCCGACCCAGTCCCAGAAGCCGAACAGGGCGTCGTCGCCGATGCCGAAATCGCGCGCCGCGTCGGCGTTGGTGGTGACGGCGCAGAAATGGTTGGCGACGGCGGCGGACCCCAGGGCCTCGGTCAGCCAGCGCCGCGCCGTCATGGCGTTGGTCATGGTTTCCTGGGTTGTGAAGGTCTTCGACGACACGACGAACAGGGTGGTCTCCGGATCGCAGGCATTGAGCGTCTCGGTCAGGTCGGTCGCGTCGACGTTGGATACGAAGCGGGGCGTCAGGCCGCGCCGCCGGTAGGGGGCGAGTGCCCGGCAGGCGATGCGCGGCCCCAGGTCCGAGCCGCCGATGCCGATGTTGACGACGTCCGTGAAGGGCTTGCCCGTGGCCCCCGTGCGGGTGCCCTTTTCCACCTCGGCGACGAAGTCCGCCATGCGGTCCAGCACGGCCTGAACCGCGCCGTGCACAGGGACCCCGCCGACCGCGAAGCCGTCTTCGGCCTGGGCGCGCAGCGCCATGTGCAGGGCGGCGCGGTTTTCGGTTGCGTTGATCGCGGCGCCCGCCGCCATGGCGTCCCGCCGGGCCGCGACCTCGCGTTCGGCGGCAAGATCGAGCAGAAGGGCGAGCGTCGTTTCGGTGAGGCGGTTCTTGGACAGGTCCAGGAACAACCCATCCAGGGTAAAGGTCAGGGCATCGCTGCGCCCATCGTCGGCGAGAAGGTTGCGCAGATGGCTGCCCGCCGCCGCCCGGTGATGGTCGGCGAGCGCCTGCCAAGCCGGCGTTGGGACGGGGGAGGGCATGAGGGGCGTCGATCCTCCGGGAAGACGTTGCGCGGGCGAGAGTACCATTCGGTCCCAGCGTCGCCAACGGCGGGGCTCAGGGCGTCGGTTTGACGTCCTTGGGCTCGCCGACGACGACGACGGTAAGGTCGTCCGGATGCAAGAGTTTCCGGGCCACGCGGCGGATATCGTCGAGGCTCACGGCCTCGATATAGCTGTTGCGCTTGTCCAGGTAGTCGATGCCCAGGTCTTCCGTCTGCATGCCGACCAGGATGGACGCGATTCGTTCCGTCGCCGTGAAGCGCAGCGGGAAGGAGCCGGTCAGGTACTGCTTGGCCGCGGTCAGTTCCGCCTCGGTCACGCCGTCCTTGGCCAGCTTGTCCCACTCGTCGCGGACCACCTTCAGGGTTTCCGCGACCCGCGCGTTGGCCGTGCCGGCGCCGCCGGCATAGATCGCGGAGCGGTCCATGGGGTGCAGGTAGGTATAGACCGAATAGGCCAAGCCCCGCTTTTCCCGCACTTCGGTATAGAGGCGGGAGGTGAAGCCCCCGCCGCCCAGGATGTGGTTCATCACATAGGCGGCGTAGAAATCCGGATCCTTGCGCATGAGGCCCCGGTCGGCGAACAGGATGTTGCTTTGCTTCAAGGGCTTTTCGACGACGATGGTGCGGCCCGCAACCTTGGGCGCCACTTCCGCAACCTTCCAAGGCGCGGCCTTGGCGGGCAGGGCGCCGAAGGTCTTGTCGAGCAGCGGCGCCAGTTCCTTGGCCGTGATGTCGCCGACCACGCCGATCGCCAGGGTGTCCAGGGCCAGCCGTTCCTTGACGAAGGCGCGCATGTCGGCAACCTGGATGGCGGCGACGCTTTCCGGCGTGCCGCCGGTCGGGCGGCCGTAGGGATGGTCGGGATAAAGGGCCTTCATCAGCGTCTTGCCGGCGATCGCGTCGGCATCTTCCGATTCATGGCGCAGATTGGCCAGCAACTGGGCGCGCAGGCGCGACACGGGCTCGGCGTCGAAACGCGGCTTCGTCATGGCCTGGCGCAACAGGTCGAAGGCCAGGTCGCGGTATTCGGTCAATGCCTGGACGCGCGCCCCGAAGCTGTCGCGCGCGGCGCTGAAGCGGAGCGTGATGGAATTGTCCCCAAGCGTCTGCTGGAACGTTTTGCTGTCCAGGTCGCCGGCTCCCTCGTCGAGCAGGGTCGAGACCATGTTGGCAAGGCCTTCCTTACCCTTTGGGTCGAGGGCGCTGCCGCCGCGAAACGCCAGATGCATCGAGATGATGGGGTTGAGGTGATCCTCGACCAGCCAGGCCTCGATCCCGCCGGGGCTGACCACGCGTTCGATCTGGGTCGCCTTGGCCGGCGCCGCATACAGAACGAAGACGACCGCCGCCAGGGCAAGGGCGGCGCGGGACAGAAGGCGGCTCATTCCGGCTTCTCCTTATCTTCCACGAGAAAGGCCGTGACCGAGTGTTTTTTGACGAAAACGTATTTGGCGGCGGCCTGGATTTCCTCGGCGGTGACCGCCGCGATGCGGTCGGGCCAGGCCTCGACGTCGGCGACCTTGCGCCCGACGGCAAGCGCCGCCCCCAGGGTCCGCGCCCCGGTGGTGAAGGAATCGCGGGCGAACACGGCGCTTGCGATCAGCCGCTTCTTGGCGCGGGCGATCTCGTCCGCGGTGACGCCGTCCTTGGCGATCCGGTCAAGCTCGGCATCGACGGCCTGTTCGATCTCCGGCAGGGTGACGCCGGGCCGCGGGCTGCCGTAGATGGTGAAACTGCTGGGGCCCAGGGAATCGGCGTCGTAATAGGTGCCGGCCGAGACCGCCTTGCGGTCGTCGATGACCAGCTTGCGGTAAATCCGCGACGTGCCGCCGCCGCCCAGGATTTCGGTCAGGACCTGCAGGGCATAAGCGTGCTGCGTTTCACCGTAAAGATAGCTGGGAGCCAGGTACGACCGCCGCCATGACGGCTGGCGCACCTGGGTGTGCTGCATGGCGACGATGCGCGCGGCTTCCTGCGGCGGTTCGGCCGGGCGCGCGCGGGCGATCGGGGCGGCGGCGGGAACGGCGCCGTAATACTTTTCCGCCAGCGGCTTCAATTCCTTGGCCGTGATGTCGCCGGCGACCACCAGGATCGCGTTGTTGGGCGCGTACCAGCGCGTGTAGAAGTCGATGATGTTCTGGCGGGTCATGGCGACGATCTCGTGATCGTAGCCGATGATCGGCCGCCGGTAGGGATAGTTGCGGTACAGCGCCTCGGACACGTGCTCGCCCAGGATCGCCGCCGGGTTGTTGTCCGTGCGCGACCGTCGCTCCTCGCGCACCACCTGGCGTTCCGGCTCGATGATCGCGTCGGTCAGGGTCAGGTTGGTCATGCGGTCGGCCTCCATTTCCATGACCATTTCCAGGTGTTCGCGGGCGATGGTCTGGTGATAGGCCGTGTAGTCGTAGGAGGTGAAGGCGTTTTCCTGGCCGCCGTAGCGCGCGACCAGCTTGGAGAACTCACCGGGCTTGCGCGTCTTGGTGCCCTTGAACATCAGGTGCTCGAGGAAATGTGCGATCCCCGAATAGCCCGACCTTTCGTCGGCGGAGCCGACCTTGTACCACACCATATGGGTGACCACGGGGGCGCGGTGGTTGCTCACGACGACCACCTGCATGCCGTTCTTCAAGGTGAAGGTTTCCGGGCTGAACACCTTGGCCAGGGCCGGCGCGGCGCCCAGGGTCAGGGCGGCGGCCAGCAGGGCCAGGGCGGCGATCAGCGGGCGGGGGTGACGGCTGGACCGATGGCGGGGGGCGGGGGGCATGAACATGTCGGGATCAGGGCCTGTTGCAGGTTGCGGTCAGCGGGCGGGATTCGAAGTGGCGGGCTCCCGAAAGATGGGGATGAACGGCGCCTGCGGCAACGGCGGACGCCCCTTGGAATAGGCTTTGGGAAGATTGTCGTCGAGATCGCGGCCATTTCAAGGCACGCCGGGTGATTTTCGGCGGTTCCCGGCTAGAATCCGAGAATACCCTTCTTGCGGGTCTCGCGCTTGATCTCGGGCGTCTTGCCTTCGTTGACCGGCTTTCCCAGGGCCTGGGTTTCCAGCAGGCGGCGCTGTTCGGCCGCCGGATCGACCACGGTGCCCGAAAACTTGGGATCGTCGACCCAGAAGATCAGCTTGTCGATCAGGCGGCGGTCCTCTTCGGACAGCGCGAGCGTTTCCTGGTCGACGATCGATCGGATGGCGGGATCGGCATCGGCGGTGCCCATCTTGTCCATCAGCACGGTCAGGCCCGGCGTGGTTTCGGCAAGCGGCTGCGCCTGTACCGGGCGGCGCAGCATGGCGGCGCGGGCCTGGTCGCGCGGGCTGTAGGTTTCCAATTGCTCGCGTCCCGGCTCGGGCGGGCGCAAGGCGTAATTGGGCGGCAGCGACAGCGGCGGGCGCTTGTAGACGGCGAATTCGTCGGGGGCCTTCTTGCCGCCGGAAATCGCGCGCTTCACGGAATCGCAGGCCCCCAGGCTGATGGCCATCATCAGCACCAGAAAAATGCCCGCCGTTCGTGCCGTTTGCCGTTTCATGCCCGCCGTTTCATGCTCAACAGGTTGTGCCCTGGGGTGATTTTCGTGGGACGGGTTTGCCGTTCCGGCCCCCCGCCGAGGCCCGCCAATCTACGATGATTTATCCCTATGAAACAAGGAATCAAGGATCAGAAGCGCCGCACCGACCGTGATCGCGCTGTCGGCGACGTTGAAAGCGGGCCAATGGGCGCCGCCCACGTGCAGATCGACGAAATCGACCACGGCGCCATGGACCAGGCGGTCGATGACATTGCCGAGCGCGCCGCCCAGGATCAGCCCGATTCCCCAGCCGACGATGCGCTCCGGCCCGCGGAACAGCCAGACCGCCAGCACGGCGGAAACGCCGATCGCCACGGCGGCCAAAATCCAGGGGCCGTAATCCGATTGCGTATTGAACAGGCCGAAGCTGACGCCCCGGTTCCACACCAGGACCAGATTGGCGAAGGGCAGAATCTCGATCACCCGGGGCGGGTTCATCAGGTCCGTCAGCACCCACCATTTGCTGATCTGATCGAAAATAATGATCAGGAAGGCGAGTCCCAGGCCCTGGCGGCGCAGCGATGTTCGGGGGTCGGCCAACAAGGGGGCCTTATTCGGCGGCCAGGGGCGAATGGCGCACGGCGTCGGCGCAGCGTCCGCAGACCGTAGGATGATCTGGGTCTGAGCCGACATCTTCCAGTTTCTTCCAGCAACGCTCGCATTTTTCGCCATTTGCTGGCCGGACGACAACTGCAATACCTGATTGTCCGTCCAATGTGAAAGCGCCAGCCGGGGGTGCATCCGATATCATCTGCGCAGAAGACGTGATGAATATTTCAGGGAAATTGAGGTCGGAAAATTTAGATTCATCGAATGTCTGCAGATACACATCGACATGCGCTTCCAGAGACGAGCGGATTGTCTTGTTCGCACGTTCCAGTTCAAGCGCACCTGTGACAACGCGACGCACATTCCGGACGAAACGCCATTTATTTTCCAAGACCTCGTCGTTCCAGCTGTCGGGGATCGTCGGGAACTGGCGGCGGTGGACGCTGTCGGCGGCGTCGGGCTGGGCGAGGCGCGCCTGCCAGGCTTCTTCCGCCGTGAAACACAGGAACGGGGCGAGCCAGGCGGTCAGGCAGTTGAACAGTTCGTCCAGCACGGTGCGGGCGGCGCGGCGTTCGATGGAATCGGCGCGGTCGCAGTACAGCGTGTCCTTGCGGATGTCGAAATAGAAGGCCGACAGGTCGACGGCGCAGAAATTGTGCAGTTCCGTGAACACGCCGTGGAATTCGAAGCTGTCGCACGCACTCCGCAGCATCTTGTCGAGCCGCCACAGGCGGCCCAGCACCCAGCGCTCCAGTTCCGGCATCTCGGCCATGTCCAGGCGTTCGGCGGCGCTGAAGCCGTCCAGGTTGCCCAGCAGGTAGCGCAGGGTGTTGCGCAGGCGGCGGTAGATGTCGGCGTGGAACTTGACGATTTCCGGCCCGATGCGCAGGTCCTCGGAATAGTTCGATCCCACGACCCAAAGGCGCAGGATGTCGGCGCCGTGCTGGTTGCACACGTCCTGGGGGGCGGTGATGTTGCCCAGGGACTTCGACATCTTCTGGCCGTCCTCGGCCATGACGAAGCCGTGGGTCAGCACCGCGTCGTAGGGTGCGCGGCCCCGGGTGCCGCAGGATTCCAGCAGCGAGGAATGGAACCAGCCGCGGTGCTGGTCCGTGCCTTCCAGGTAAAGGGACGCGGGCCAGGTCAGGTCGTCGCGCTGTTCCAGGACGAAGGAATGGGTCGAGCCGGAATCGAACCACACGTCGAGGATGTCCATGACCTGGTCATAGTCGTCGGCGCTGTAATCGTTGCCGAGGAAGCGCGCCGGTTCGGACGCGAACCAGGCGTCGGCGCCCTCGGCCTCCACCGCTTCGACGATGCGGGCGTTGACGGCGGGGTCGTTCAGCAGCTCGCCCGTTTCCTTATGCACGAACACGGTGATCGGCACGCCCCAGGCGCGCTGGCGGGAAATCACCCAATCGGGGCGGTTCTGGATCATGGCGTGCAGGCGGGCCTGCCCGGCGCTGGGCACGAAACGGGTCTGGCCGATGGCGCCCAGCGCGACGTCGCGCAGGCTGGCCTGGCCGGCGCCGTTCGGCACGGCGAAGTCCCGGTCCATGGCGATGAACCACTGCGGCGTGTTGCGGAAGATCACCGGCTTCTTCGACCGCCAGGAATGGGGGTACTGGTGCTTCAGCCGCCCGCGCGCGATGAGTTTTCCGCCATCGATCAGGGCCTTGATGACGCGGTCGTTGGCGTCGCCCTTCTTGCCCGTCTCGGTGATGACCTGGCCGCCCTCGAACCCGGGGGCCTCGGCGGTGAAGCGGCCGTCGGCGTCGACGGTGTAGGGGATGTGGCTGTCGATCCCGCGCTCGGCCAAAAGCTTGCCGGACCCGGTCCAGGCCTCGAAATCCTCGCGCCCGTGGCCGGGGGCGGTATGGACGAAGCCGGTGCCGGTTTCTTCCGTGACATGGTCGCCGTCGAGCAGCGGCACGTTGAAGTCGTAGCCCATGCCCTGGAACGGATGGGCGCAAGTGATGCCTGCGAGAACTTCCGCGGAGACATCACGAAGCCGTTCAAAGCCCTCAACCCGTGCGGATTTCATGACGTCGGCAGCCAGCGCGTCGGCCAGCACCAGCCTGTCGCCCGGCTTGGCCCAGTTGTCGTCCGCCGCCGCCGTGATCTCGTAGAGGCCATAGCTGATGCGCTTGGAGAAACAGATCGCCCGGTTGCCGGGAATGGTCCAGGGGGTCGTGGTCCAGATCACCACGGACGCGTCACTGAGGCCTTCGTACTCTTCCGCATCGACGGGGCCACTATATCGGGCCTCAAACCCAACGATTGGGAACTTGACCCAGATCGTGTCCGATTCATGGTCGTGGTATTCGACCTCGGCCTCGGCCAGGGCGGTCTTTTCGACCACCGACCACATCACCGGCTTGGAACCGCGGTAGAGCAATCCGTTGTCGAGGAACTTCAAAAGCTCGCGCACGATCTGCGCCTCGGCCGGGAAGCTCATGGTGGTGTAGGGGTTGGCCCAGTCACCGATGACTCCTAAGCGCTTGAATTCTTCGCGCTGCACGCCGATCCAATGTTGCGCGAAATCGCGGCATTCCTGGCGGAACTCGACGACCGGCACCTGGTCCTTGTCCTTGCCCTGGGCGCGGTACTGTTCCTCGATCTTCCATTCGATGGGCAGGCCGTGGCAGTCCCAGCCGGGCACGTAATTGGCGTTCTTGCCCATCATCTGCTGGGCGCGCACGATCACATCCTTGAGGATCTTGTTCAGCGCATGGCCGATGTGCAGGTTGCCGTTGGCGTAGGGCGGGCCGTCGTGCAGCACGAAGGGCGGGCGGCCCTTGGCGTCCGCGCGGAGCAGCTGGTAGAGGCCGGCCTCTTCCCATTTCTGGATGATGTCCGGTTCCTTGGCGGCCAGACCGGCCTTCATGGGAAAGTCGGTCCGGGGCAGGAACACCGTGGCTTTGTAATCGACGGTCATGGCCCTGTTTTCGATAAAATATGGCGCGCTTGGTCGCTGTCCGCGGCGATTTGTGCCTTTAATTGGTCGATGCCGTCAAACTTCTTTTCCGGGCGCAGGAATTCGACCAGCTGCACGCCGAGCCGCCGACCGTAAAGATCGCCGGTGAAATCGAACAGAAAGACCTCCAGCAAATCGGTCTCGCCGGCGAAGGTCGGACGCTTGCCGATGTTGGCGACGCCGGAAAATTCCTTGCCCTCGCCGACACGCACGCGCACGGCATAGACGCCCCGGGCGGGCCGGAGATAGGTGCCCAGCGCCAGGTTCGCCGTGGGAAAGCCGATGGTACGGCCGCGCTGGTCGCCCTGGATGACCCGGCCCTCGATTTCGAACGGACGGCCCAGGATGCGGGCGGCGGCCTGGGGATTGCCCGACTGCAGGGCTTCGCGCACGCCGGTCGAGGAATAGGCGGTTTCGGCGCTGTCCCCGCCCGCGAAGGTCTGGGCGCGCACGGCCGTGAAGTCGAAGCCCAGGCGTTTGCCGAAGCCCAGCAGCATTTCGGCGCTGCCGCCCCGGCCCTTGCCGAACACGAAATCGTAGCCGCAGACGACATGCCGGGCGCCGATGCCGCCGACCAGCACCGTTTCGATGAAGTCCTCGGCCGTCAGCGACGAAAACGCCTTGTTGAACTGCTGCACGAAGATGGTGTCGACGCCGAGCCCGAAGATCAGCCGCGCCTTGGCGTGGAACGGGGTCAGGCGGAAGGGCGGCGTGCCGGGGGCGAAGAAGGCGCGGGGGTGGGGCTCGAAGGTCAGCACACCCCAGGGCCGGGCCGTGGCATGGGCGATGGCCCCGGCCTCGCCGATCACGGCGCGGTGGCCCAGGTGCACGCCGTCAAAATTGCCGATGGCGACCACGGCGCCCCGGGCGTCGCCGGGAATGTTCTGGTAATGGCGAAAAATACGCATCGTGCCGGTGAAGGTGCCCGCAGGTGCCGGCCCGGTCAACCCCGGCCTGATGCCCCGTTCGGGGGCCGGATTATTTGTTGCGGGACGGCACCATGATGGTGGCTTCGCCGTCCAGCACGACCTTGTCGCGGACCAGGCACTGGGTCTGGATCTTGACGAACTTCTTGTCCTCGATCTTTTCCAGGATCGTCGCCCGCGCGGTGACCGTGTCGCCGGCCTTGACCGGGCCCTTGAACTTCAGGGTCTGGCCGACGTAGATGCAGCCCGGCCCTGGCATCTTGGTGCCGATCACGGTGGAAATGTAGCTGGCGGTGAGAAGCCCGTGGGCGATGCAGCCCTCGAACATGGTTTCCGAGGCGAATTCGTGATTCAGATGCACCGGGTTGGTGTCACCGGACACGCCCGCGAAGATCAGGATGTCGGATTCGGAAATGGTCCGGGAATACTCGTCGCTCTGCCCGACCTCCAGGTCTTCGAAGTAGAAACCGTGGAGTCTGTCGAGGGCGGTGACGGCGTGGGTGTCCATGTTTTACGCGCTCCAATACACCGTTGGATTGGGATTCTTGGGCACTTGACGGGATTCCGCAGTGCAGCGTTTACATATTGCATCGCAATATGAAGGCCTGCAAGGGAATGTTTTGTGGCAAGGGGAGGCCCGTGTAGCATGCCCGGGAAAGGGGCGGCGGTTTGCGGTTCATTGAAATTCCCCGGTTTTCCGTGATTTCGGCGGCGATTCTGCTGGCGGCGGCGATTCTGGCGCCGTCCGCGCCGCTGCGCGCCGCTGACCAGCCGTCCCTGGGCCTGCCCCTGATCTGCGATCCAGGGCGGACCTGCTGGCTGGTCAATCATGTCGACCACGACCCCGGCCCCGGCATGCGGGACTATGCCTGCGGCGCCCATGGCTACAACGGCCATACGGGCGTCGACATCGCCATCCGCGATTATTCCAAGATGGAGGACGGCGTGCCCGTGGTCGCCGCCGCCGCGGGCACGGTGCTGCGCCTGCGCGACGGCATGCTGGACGGCGACGTGTCCCTGGTCGGGCGCGACGCGGTGATGTCCCAGGGATGCGGCAATTCGGTCGCCGTCGGCCACGGCGGCGGCTGGGAAACCTTCTACTGCCATCTTCGGCGCGGGTCGCTCACCGTGCGCCCGGGGCAGCGGGTGGAAAAGGGCGACAGGCTGGGTTCCGTCGGATCCTCCGGCTTGGCCGAATTTCCCCATATCCACCTGGGCGTGCGCCTGAACGGCAAGATCGTGGATCCCTTCGTCGGGGTCAGACGGTCGGCGGACTGCGGCGCCGGGCCGTCGCCGCTGTGGGATCCGCGCACCCTGGGCATGCTCAAGGGCACGCCGACGGCGCTTTACGATGCCGGCTTCGCGCCGGTCGAGGTCAACCCCATCGCGCTGCGCCGGGGTTTCTACCGCGACACCAAACTGTCGGCCAAGGCGCCGCTGCTGGTGTTCTGGGTCGATGCCTTCTGGGTCGAACAGGGCGACCGCCTGACCCTGACCTTCACCGGTCCCAAGGACCGCAGGATCGCGGCCAAGACCTTCACCGTGGACAAGACCCAGGCGCGGCACATGCGCTTCGTCGGCAAACGCAAGACCGTGGACTGGCATGCGGGCAGCTACCTCGGCGTCGCGGTTCTGGAACGCGCGACCAAGGACGGCGGCACGGAAACCTTCCGCATCGAACGCAGGCTGGAAATTGAATGACCGCCTGGGCGGGGCCCGGGGATCAGGTCAGGGACGGCCGGCGCGACACCAGTTTGGGCGTCGCGCGCAACGCCCGGCGCAGGCCTTGGGCCGCACCCTGGGTGCGGGATTGAATTTCGCGCTGGACGCGGGCGGTCGCGGGCGCGGCCGCCTCGGCGGAAACCAAATCCTCTTCCGGGAACAGGGCGGCGGCCTGGACCTTGTCTTCTTCGCGTTCTTCCTGGCGCTTGGCGATCAGGTTCAGGGTGCGGGTCACCAGGGGGTGGCGGTCCGGGCGCTTGCGCGACTTGCGCATGTGTTCCTTGGCGATCGCCTTCACCATGTTGACGATGGTCTGGTAATGATGGTTTGTCTCGCACCAGCGGGCGTAGGCGGCCACGGTCCACGGGTTGGCCGGCAGGGGCCGCAGCCCCCGGTTCTGGCACCAGTCGACAAAAACGCTCCAGGCTGTGTGGTGATTCAATCGGGGCATCGGTCCAGGTTCGCCGCTTAAATCAGCACTATTCCCACGCGGGAATTTTACCGTTTCCGCCCAGGCGCGGCTTGACCCGGGCGGAAATTCCACTATTCAAGCCCATTAACGGGAAACATCCGATTAAATTATGGAGAAAATTAGACCATGGGTGAATACCGAATTGCCGCCATCGGCGGGGACGGGATCGGGCCGGAGGTCGTCGCGGCCGGTGTCGAGGTCCTGAACGCGGTCGCCGAAAGGGACGGCGGGTTCTCGCTCAAGGTCGAAACCTTCCCCTGGGGCGGCGACTATTACCGCACGCACGGGGTGATGATGCCGGAAAACGGGGTCGAAACGCTGAAGCCCTTCGATGCCATCTATTTCGGCTCCGCCGGTGACCCCGACATCCCCGATCACATCACGCTGTGGGGGCTGCGTCTGAAAATCTGCCAGACCCTGGACCAATACGCCAACGTGCGCCCGTCCAAGCTGTTGCCCGGGATCGACGGGCCGCTGAAGAACGTCAAGCCCGGCGACCTGGACTGGGTCATCGTGCGCGAGAATTCCGAAGGCGAATACGCCGGCGTCGGCGGCCGGGTTCATACGGGCCTGCCCGAGGAAGTCGGCATGGATGTCGCCGTATTCACCCGCGCGGGCGTCGAGCGCATCCAGCGCTTCGCCCTGGACCTGGCCCGTTCGCGGCCGCGCAAGAAGCTGACCCTGGTCACCAAGTCCAACGCCCAACGGCACGGCATGGTGTTCTGGGATGACGTGTTCGAGGTCGTGCGCAAGGACTATCCGGACGTCGAAACCGACAAGATGCTGGTCGACGCCATGACCACGCGCATGGTGCTGAAACCGCAGACGCTCGACACCATCGTCGCCACCAACCTGCATGCCGACGTGCTGTCGGACCTGGCGGCGGCGCTCACGGGATCGCTCGGCATCGCGCCGACGGCCAACCTGCGGCCCGAACGGGATTTCCCGTCGATGTTCGAGCCGATCCACGGCTCCGCCTTCGACATCATCGGCAAGGGTATCGCCAATCCCATCGGCTGTTTCTGGTCCGGCGTGATGCTGCTGGAACACCTGGGCGAGCCCGCCGCCGCCCAGCGCCTGATGGCGGCGGTCGAACGGGTCACCGGATCGCGTGAGGCCGTGTCCCCCGATCTGGGCGGCAGCGCCACCACCCGACAGGTCACGGATGCGGTGCTGGCCGCGGTCAGGGGCGCCAATGACTGAGCCATTGACCGTCGAATTCCGCCGCTCGGGCGTGACCGGGACCTGGGACGGCTCCCACGAGAACATCCTGGAGCTTGCGGAGAGCCTGGATCTGGTGCTCGCCTACAGCTGCAGGTCGGGCATCTGCACGACCTGCCAGTGCCGCAAGATTTCGGGCGAGATCGCATACAGCGACGACGGCGTCTTTCAGCCGGACGCCCCGGACGAAATCCTGATCTGCTGTTCCGTGCCGAAAACGGCGCTGGTGCTGGACATCTGAAAAAGTCGGCTATGATCGTGCATCCATGCACGCCGTGCCCGGCGCAACCGCAATAAAGATTAAGGGGAGGCCCCGCCGCCATGAAGCTTTCGGAAATCGCCCGCGTGCAGCAGTACCTGCGCGCCGCCTTCGACAATAACCGTTTCACCGTCAGGCCGCCGAAAAAGGAAGGTCATCCGGTCGAGGTCTATCTGGGCGACCACTTCGTCGGTGTCCTGCACCGCGACGAGGATGAGGGCGAGGTCTCCTTCTCCCTGCAGATCGCGATTCTCGAGGAAGACCTGCCGCCGGCATAGGCGGCCCCTCAAAGGCGCTTGATTTCCCTCATTGGCGGCGGACCCGCTTCGGCGTAACGTCGGGGCAACGACCCTGAGCCTCCGGGAGGACATCCAAATGCCAAGTGACGAACGGGACATCGGCCGCGCGCGCATGCAGATGCACGACATCCTGCGCGACATCAACCGCGAGACCATCCACGAACTGGTGCCCAACGTGTCCGTGGCCGAACTGACGCCCTATTTCCAGCTCGTGGCCAAGGCGCGGGGCATGTACATCAAGCGGCTGATCGAACTGGCCCAGGGCGCGAAGGGCCTGCCGTCGGACGAACAGGTGCGCGAACTGAACCTTTTGCGCCGCTCCTATGACGAGCTGATCCATGGTGCCCAGATGATCGAAACCGCGATCGAGCGCGGCTACATCGACGTCGACAAAAAATAGCGACGCTTATACCGCCACCGGCAGGGCCGTGCGGTAGACCACCTGTTTCAGGGAAAAGCTCGACTTGATGGAGGCGACGCCGGTGACCCGCGTCAGCCTGTCCATCAGGAAGCGTTCGTAAGCGGCGAGGTCCGAGGTGACCACGCGCAGCAGGTAATCCGCGTCGCCGGTCATCAGGTAGCATTCCATGACCTCGGGCCAGGAGCGGATGGCTGCCTCGAACTCCTCCAGCGCCTTTTCCACCTGCCGTTCCAGGGTCACGCTGATGAAGATCGATACCGGCAGGCCCACGGCCTGCTGGTCGACCAGGGTGACGTAGTCGCGGATCACGCCCGCGTCCTCCAGCCGTTTGACCCGACGCAGGCAGGGCGAGGCCGACAGGCCCACGGCCTCGGCCAGGTCGACGTTGCGCATGCGCGCGTTGGTCTGGATCGCCGTGAGGATGCGGCGGTCGATGGCGTCAAGGTCGATATTGGGCATTTTTCACCAATCCGGGGCCATAAAAGTTATTATTATTGCGTAAATATCCCATTCAACGCCGCAGATCGCAAGGAAATACCCATAATTTTGGCGTAGGATTGCGCAACATTCTGCGAATTCGCATCCTTCCCGCCCGGAGACCGCCATGGCCCCCCTCGACACTCCCAACCACCTGATGATCGAGCCCAATCCGGGCGCCGCCCCCGATGCGGACACCCTGGCCCGCCTGACCGATCTGCAGAAACGCATCCTGTGGCTCGCGACCTGGACCATCCACAACGCCAACCACGTCCGCGCCAAGGGCGAGGTCAAGGTCGGCGGCCATCAGGCGTCCTGCGCGTCCTCGGCGGCGCTGATGACGGCGCTGTATTTCCATGCCCTGCGCCCGCAGGACCGGGTCGCGGTGAAACCCCACGCCAGCCCCGTGTTCCACGCCATCCAGTACCTCATGGGCAACCAGACGCGGGAGAAACTTGAGAATTTCCGCGGCCTCGGCGGGGCGCAAAGCTATCCGTCGCGGACCAAGGACACGGACGATGTGGACTTCTCCACCGGCTCCGTCGGCATGGGCCCGGCCATGACCATGTTCGCGTCCCTGACCCAGGATTACACCCGCCGCCATTTCGAATCCGTCCGCGCGCGCGAACCGGGGCGCATGATCGCGCTGGTCGGCGACGCCGAAATGGACGAAGGCAACATGTACGAGGCGATCCTCGAGGGCTGGAAGCATAACCTGCGCAATTGCTGGTGGATCATCGACTACAACCGCCAGAGCCTGGACGGCGTCGTCAACGACAAGCTGTTCCGCCTGATCGACCGCCTGTTCCGCGCCGCCGGCTGGCGCGTGGTCATCATGAAATACGGCAAGCTGATGCTGGACGCCTTCCAAAAACCCGGCGGCAAGGCGCTGAAGAAGTGGATCAACGACTGCCCCAACGACATGTACGCGGCCTTGACGTTCCAGGGCGGCGCCGCTTGGCGCGATCATCTGACCGCCGACATCGGCAACGAGGCCGGCGTGCCGGAATTGCTGGCCTCCCATACGGATGACGAGTTGCAGGACCTGATGTCCAACCTGGGCGGTCATTGCCTGGAAACCATCTGCGAGGCCTTCAAATCCGCCGACGACGACATCCCGACCTGCTTCCTCGCCTATACCATCAAGGGCTGGGGCCTGCCGCTGGCGGGCCATAAGGACAACCACGCGGGCATCCTGACCCCGGACCAGCTGAAGGGCTTCCAGAAGGATCTCGGCATTCGCGAAGGCCAGGAGTGGGAACCTTTCGCGGGCATGGAAGACCGTGCGGACCAGTTGCGCGGCTTCATCGCCAAGACGCCGTTCATGGGACCGGGGGCGAAAGACCGCCGCATGTCGGCCGCGCCCGTCGCCGTGCCCGCCAAGCTGGCGGAAACGGGGACCGGCAAGGGCTCGACCCAGGAAGCCTTCGGCAAGATTTTGTTCGAGCTGGCGGCGACGGACCAGGATTTGGCCGACCGCATCGTCACCACCTCGCCCGACGTCACCGTCTCGACCAACCTGGGCCCCTGGGTCAACCGCCGCGGCATCTTCGCCATGGAGGAACGGGAGGACACCTTCCGAAAAGTGAACGTGCCGTCGGTGCAGAAATGGGGCGCCAACGACGAAGGCCAGCACCTGGAACTGGGCATCGCCGAAAACAACCTGTTCCTGGCGCTCGCGGCCCTGGGCCTCAGCCACGAACTGTATGGCGAGCGGCTGCTGCCCGTCGGCACGCTGTACGACCCTTTCATTCAGCGGGGATTGGATGCGCTCAACTACGCCTGCTATCAGGACGCGCGCTTCATGGTGGTGGCGACCCCGGCGGGCGTGACCCTCGCCCCCGAAGGCGGTGCCCACCAGTCCGTCGCCACGCCGATGATCGGCATGGGCCAGCCGGGCCTGGCCTATTTCGAACCGGCCTTCGCCGACGAGCTCGAGGCCGTCATGCGCTGGGGCTTCGGCCATATGCAGGCCGAGGACGGCGGCTCGGTCTACCTGCGCCTGTCGACCCGGCCGCTGGAGCAGCCCGCCCGCAAGATGGACAAGGCCCTCGCCGATCAGGTCATCCAGGGCGCCTATTGGCTGAAACCGCCGTCATCGAAAGACGCCGGTGCCATCGTCTACACCGGCGCGCTGGCCCCGGAAGCCCTGACGGCGGCGGAAAAGCTGGCTGGAAAGACCGGCCCCGGCGTGCTCGCCGTGACCTCGCCGGACCGGCTCTATTCCGACTGGCGCAAGAACGGCGCGAAAAGCCATGCGGCCAAGCTGCTGGCCGGGATCAAGCCGGGGGCCAAGCTGGTCACCGTGATCGACGGCCATCCGGCGACGCTCAGCTGGCTCGGCGGCGTGCTCGGCCACCGGGTGAGCGCCCTCGGCGTTGAGGACTTCGGCCAATGCGGTACGATCCAGGACCTCTACCGGAAATACGGGCTGGATGCGGCGGCCATCGCGGCGGCCTACAAGGATTAGACGCCCGACCGCCACATCCCGGTTTACCTTGGCGCGATAGGGGTGATAGAACAGCGCCCTTCCAAGGTGCGCGGGCGTGGCGGAACTGGTAGACGCGCCAGACTCAAAATCTGGTTTCCGCAAGGAAGTGGGAGTTCGATTCTCCCCGCCCGCACCACCCTTCGCTCTTCGAGCTACGGCTGGCGAGCCACCCGGAGATCATTAGACGAAGGCGTGTCCTCCGAAGCCTTGGCGGAGGAGGACGGGTTCAAGCCTCCGCCACCAGCGTCAGCCGCCACATCTCCCGTTCGTACTTGCCGTAGTCGAACCCGGTCCCCGAATGGATCGTCGAGCGGTTGTCCCACACCACGATGTCGCCGGGCCGCCACTGCCATTTCACGGTGAACTCCGGCCCCGTGACGGTGGGCAGCATGTCGCGCCAGATCATCACGCTGTCATCCTCCACGCCCTCCAGGTCCCATTTGTCCAGGTCCGCCGGGTCGATCGCCTGCCCGATGGGCACGATGGCGCAGGTCGAGCTGTTGAGGCCGTACAGCGACGGCCGGCCCGTGACCGGGTGGTTGAGGACGATGGGGACGCGGTTGGGCGGGTTTTCCTTGCGCTGTTCGGGCGTCAGCACCGGATAGTGCGGCGAGTAACTGTTTATCTTCTTGTCATGGTGGGCCATGGAGCAGACCGCTTCCAGGCCGTCCAGCTTGCGCCTCTGTTCCGGCGGCAGGGCGGCATAGGCACCCTGCATGTCGGCGAACAGGGTTTCGCCGCCCTCGGGCGGCGCCTTGCGGCAATGAAAGACCGAGCCGACCGGCGGTCGCGCGCGGAAGGTGGAATCCGTATGCCACACGGGCCTGCGGGTTTCCGGGTTGTAGCGGATGTCCGCGTCGCCGGTTAGCTGCGGCACCTGCAGCAGCTGCGCGACCATCTTGCCGTCCTTGTCGCGCACGTTGCCGATGCGCAGGATGGGAAAGCCCGCGACGGACTTGTCCTCGCGCGCCGTCTGGATTTTCTCCTCGATCACGCCGAACACCTCGGACCAGCGCACCAGCGCCTCGGGCTCAAGATCGGCCAGGGCGTCCCCGCGCACGCCGAGCAGTCCGCCGTGGTCGAGCCAAAGGCCGCGCGCCCAGGCCTGGAAATCCGGGGCGGCGAGGTCGCCCGGTGTGACCTGATCGATCAAAATGCCGAAATCGCCGTTCAGCGGTTGGGTCGGATGGGTCATCGCTGTCTGCCTTTTGTTGGGTGTTTCCGATCCGAGGATACGACGCCCGATGCTAAAAACAAGGCTCGAAAGCGTGCAGGCTTTATTGTCTCGACGTCGGCCGCCTGATAGAAGCGCCCGACGCTTTCACTGATGGGACGGGGCCTGACGCCCATGCTGCGCCGCCTTTACGACCGGACCATGTCCCTCGCCGGGCACCGCCATGCGGACCGCTGGCTGGCGGCGGTCAGCTTCATCGAAAGCTCCGTCTTCCCCATCCCGCCCGACGTCATGCTGATCCCCATGGTCCTGGCCGATCGCGCCCGGGCCTGGCGCATCGCCCTGATCTGCACCATCGCCTCGGTCCTGGGCGGTCTGCTGGGCTATGCCATCGGCGCCTTCCTGTTCGACCAGGTCGGCCGGCCCATGCTGGAATTCTACGGCTACACCGCCAAGTTCGATCAGTTCCGCGCGACCTATGCCGATTGGGGGGCGTGGGCCGTGTTCATCGCCGGTGTCACGCCGTTTCCCTATAAGGTCATCACCATCCTGTCCGGTGTCGCTTCCCTGGATATCTGGGTGTTCTGCGTCGCCTCGGTGCTGGCGCGGGGATTCCGGTTCTATCTGGTCGCGGGCCTGTTGTGGTATTTCGGCGAGCCGATCCGCGCCTTCATCGAGAAGTACCTGGGGCTTCTGTTCACGATCTTTTGCCTTCTCCTGGTCGGCGGATTCGTGGTTATCAGGTTCGTGCTGTAGGAGACCGCCATGCTGTCCATGCTCGACGACCCCAAACTGCAAAGCTGGTATCCGGCCCTTCTGTTCGCCATCTCGGCGGCGGCCCTGGGGTTCGCCCTGCATGCCCAGTTCGTTCTGGGGCTGGAACCCTGCAACCTCTGCCTTTATCAGCGCGTCCCCTATGCCGTGATCGGCCTGTTCGCGGGGGCTTGCATGGTGCGCCCCAATCCTAAGGCGCGGCGCGCGATGGTCGGGCTGGCGGCCCTGGCGTTCTTTATCGGGGCGGCCATCGCGGTCTATCATGTGGGGGTGGAGCAGCACTGGTGGGCGTCCGCCGTCTGCGGCGGCACGCTGACCACGCTGGAATCGACCGCGGATCTTCTGGCCGGATTGTCGGCGCGGCCGGAAAAATCCTGCGATTCCGTGGACTGGGTCTTCCTTGGCCTTTCCATGGCGACCTATAATGCGGCCTTCTCCGCCGTCATGGCCGGACTATGCTTCATCGCCGTCCGCCGCATGAGGGCCGCCTGACAGGGCGTTTCAAGGACGCGACAAGGACCCATGGCCCCCAAGACCACCGCGAAGCCACCTGCCAAGCCCCGGCGCATGCCGGGCGATCCGTCGAAGGCCGAGATGGTCGAACGCATGCTGCGGGTCGACCACGCGGGCGAATACGGCGCCGTGCGCATCTACGAGGGCCAGATGGCCGTGCTGGGCAAGGATGCCGGCGGCGGCGCCATCAAGCACATGGCGGACCAGGAAGAGGTCCATCTCGCCACCTTCAACGAGCTTGTCGCCGACCGCCGGGTGCGCCCGACGGCGCTGCTGCCGCTGTGGCATCTCGCCGGGTTCGCGCTGGGTGCGGGTACGGCGCTCATGGGCGAGAAGGCGGCCCATGCCTGCACCGTCGCCGTGGAGGAAGCCATCGACGAACATTACGCGGCCCAGATCGACCGCCTGGAGGGCGAGGGCGAGGACGGCCTGCGCGACACCTTCGAGAAATTCCGTCAGGAAGAACTGGAACATCACGACACGGCGCTCGGGCTGGGGGCGGAGGAAACGCCCGGTTACGAGCTGCTGAAGGGGGCGATCAAGCGCGGCTCCAAGCTCGCCATCTGGCTGTCCGAGCGCATCTGATCCCCTTCCCTAAAAACATCCAAGACTGAGAAGAAACCAAAAGGACCAAGACGATGAAGGCAGTGGTGTTCCCCGGCGACCGCAAGATCGCGATCATGGATTTCCCCGACCCCCATGCGGGCCCCGGCGAGGTCGTTCTCAAGATCAAGGCGTCGGGCATGTGCGGCAGCGATCTGAAGTACTACCGCAACCCGCCGGGCACCCCGACGCTCGGCCTGGGCGAGCGCAAGGGCCCGATCATCGCCGGGCACGAACCCTGCGGCGTGGTGGTCGAGGTCGGCGAAGGCGTGTCCGAAGCCCAGGCGCGGGTCGGCGACCGCATGATGGACCATCACTATTCCGGCTGCGGCGTGTGCAAGCACTGCCGCACGGGCTGGTCGCAGATGTGCATCGACGGCATCACCGTCTACGGCACCACCGGCCACGGCGCCCATGCGGAATACATGAAGGTGCCGGCCCATACCCTGGTCCGCCTGCCGGACGATCTCAGCTTTACCACGGGGGCCGCCATTTCCTGCGGCACGGGTACGGCCTATGGCGCGCTGAAGCGCCTGGATCTGGCCGGGGACGAGACGGTGGTGGTGTTCGGCCAGGGCCCCGTCGGCCTGTCGGCGACGCAGCTGGCCAAGGCCATGGGGGCCCGTGTCATCGCCCTCGACATTTCGGCCGAGCGACGCAAGATGGCGGAAGACTTCGGTGCGGATCATGTCATCGACCCCATGGGCAACGACGTGGTCGCGGCGATCCGCGACCTGACCGGCGGCGAGGGCGCGCACAAGTCCCTCGACTGCTCGTCGAACGCCGAGGCCCGGGCGTCCGCCGTGCGCTGCCTGCGCGCCTGGGGCGTGGCCTGCTTCGTCGGCGAGGGCGGGCAGGTGACCCTCGACGTCAGCCAGGACATCCTGCGCCGTCAGGTCTCCATCGTCGGGTCCTGGACCTTTTCCAAGAACGGGCAGGCCGATTGCGCGGCCTTCGTCGCCGAACGCAAGATCGACGTCGACGCCCTGTTTTCCCACCGCTTCACGCTGGATCAGGCCGACGAAGCCTACAAGCTGTTCGACACCCAGACGACCGGCAAGGGCGTGTTCGTGATGGATTAATCCCGGCTGGCGGGATCCCTGGGGCCCCGCCGCAGGGCGACGATCACACCGCGCAGGATGCGGACTTCCTGATCCGTCAGGCGCGCGCGGCCGAACAGGTTGCGCAGGTTGCGAACCATGGTGGGGGCGCGTTCCGGCGGCTGAAGGAATCCGCAGGTCTCCAACTCGCTTTCCAGATGTTCGAACAGGTTGACCAGGTCCTGGTGGTCGGCGGGGCGCGTGGTCTTGGGCATGGCCAGGTCCTCGGCCGGCACGTCCAGTCCCGTCAACCGCCATTCATAGCCGACCAGCAGCACCGCCTGCGCCAGGTTGAGGGACGAAAACGCCGGGTTCAGCGGCACGTTCAGGATGGCGTCGGCCAGGGCGACTTCGTCGTTGGTCAGCCCCTTCGCCTCGCGCCCGAACAGGATGCCCGTGCGGGCGCCGCTCTCGGCATAAATATGGCGGATTTCCTCGGCGGCGCGGCGCGGGGTCACGACCCGTTTGGTCATGTCGCGGGACCGCGCCGTGGTGGCGATCACAAGGTTCAAATCGGCGACCGCCTCGGCGGCGGTCGCGTAGACGCGGGCCTGATCGATCACCATGTCCGCGCCCGAGGCCGCGGCCCGCGCGGGTTCGCTCGGCCAGCCGTCGCGGGGGGTGACCAGGCGCAGGTCCAAAAGCCCGCAGTTCAGCATGGCGCGCGCCGCCATGCCGATGTTCTGGCCCAGTTGCGGTTCGACCAGGACGACCGCGGGTGCCCCCGACGCGTCGATCGTGTCGGCGTCGCCGCGCCGCGAGGAATCCGTGCCGGCCACGATCCGGGTCAGACTTTTTTTGGCGCGGCGCCGTCGCGCGGCGCGGCGTCGAACGGATAGATGCGGGTGTCCGTCATGGGGAGCGAGGCCTCGGTTTGCGGTTCCCGGGCGCATTGTCCGCCGCAGGGTCGCGGGAGAATGCCGAATGCGGCGGCATTTCTCAAGAGGGGTGGCCCCAGGCCCGGTTGTGTCCGGGAGTGCGATTTCTCAATGGTCGATTGGAAATTTCCGCCCGGATGATTATGCTGAATGTGCAAAATTGATCGACCGGGCCGGTTTCGCGGCGTTCCGGTGTCGGCGGGCAGATGCCCGCTGGGACGCGGGAGAGGCGGCCTGAAGGAAAACATCGTGGCGTTAACATCCGCGGCGGCTGTGGGCAACAACATGGTGACCGAACCATCGCCGGAATATCTCGACCTCAAGGCCCGCGCCGCCGGGTCGAATCTTGATTCCGACACCCTGCTGGCCACTGATTACCTCAACCATTTCAACGAAATCGTCATGCTGTTGGAAATGGTCCCCGACATGCCGGACATCATGGAAGAGGTCAAGGCTTGGCGGCCCAAGACCTATGTCGAGCATTTTCGCGACTCGACCATCGCCGACCGGGAACTGGCCATGGAAGCCTACGATCATGTCCTGCCGGTCTACCGGGAGCCCTTCGAACATACGGTGGCGCAATTGAACAACGTGATCGTGACCAGCATCCAGCTTCTGGAACGTTATATCGAGGCGGGCGACCAGAGCATGCTGCGCGAACAGGCGACCGTCATGTCACGCATGATCCAGCGCCTTCTGGACACGGCATCGGGCATTATTCATGGCGCGACCAAGACCATGGATCAGGAAGAAATCGACACCATCATCGCGACCTGATTGCCGGGCGGGCGGGGTTCACTTGAATTGACGATGACGATGACGGCGGTCGGCGTTTACTCGCCGGCGGCGGGTGGCGTCCTGACGAAGGCGCTCGTCCCCGCGCGGACCAGTTCCATGAATTTGTCGTTGCTGACCGGCGGGCTGAACAGATAGCCCTGGCCGACCTGACAGCCGAGCGCATGCAGGAAACCGACCTGGTTTTCCGTTTCAATGCCTTCGGCGATGATGTTCAGATTCAGGTTCTGCGCCATCGAGATGATGGCCCGCGCCACGGCCGAGGCATCGCGGTCGTCGGGCAGCCCCGTGACGAACGAACGGTCGACCTTCAGGTTATCGAGCGGGAAGCGGGTCAGATAGCTGAGCGATGAATAGCCGGTACCGAAGTCGTCCATCGACACGTTGACGCCCATGTCCTTGATGAGCTTGAGAATGCGGATGGTTTCCTCGGCGTTGGAGACCAGCATGCTTTCCGTCAGTTCCACGTCGAGCAGGTGCGGGTCGAGCCCGCAGGTGTCGAGCACGCCCTTGATTTCGCCGGCCAGATCGCCGTGCAGGAACTGCATGGCCGACAGGTTGACCGCGATGTGGCAGGCGGTCAGCCCTTCCTTGATCCAGACCGCCGCCGTCTCGCAGGCTTGGCGCAACACCCAGCTGCCGATGGAAACGATCAGGCCCGTTTCCTCGGCGACGGGGATGAATTCCACCGGCGACACCTTGCCCAGGTTGGCGTTTTCCCAGCGCAGCAGCGCTTCAGCCCCGATGATTCGGCGCGTTTCAAGGTCGACCTTGGGCTGGAAGACCAGTTCGAACTCGTCGTTCTCCAAGGCCCGGCGCAGGCCGCCTTCAACTTCGATCCGCCGCTTGGCGTCCTCGGACAGCCGTTCCGTGTAGAACTGGAAATTGGCCCGGCCCTGCTTTTTGGCGAAGTGAGCGGCGGTGTCCACGTTGCGCATCAGTTCGACCAGCGAATTGGCGTTCTTCGGGTACATCACCACGCCGATGCTGCACGAAGTGAAGACCTCGCGGCCATCGACCTTGAACGGCTGCGATAGGCTTTTCAGTACGTCGCGGGCGATCTTGGCGGCGCGGGCTTCGTCGTCCATGCCCTCCAGAATGACCATGAATTCGTCGCCGGACAGGTGGGCCACCGTGTCCTGGCCGCGCACGCAGCCGCACACGCGCTGGCCCGCCAGCTGAATGACGCGGTCGCCGATCAGGTGGCCGAGGGCGTCGTTGATGGTCTTGAAATTGTCGAGGTCGAGGAACAGCACGGCGAAGCCGACGCCGCAGGTATCGGCCTGTTCGATGGCTTCCTCCAGGCGTTCCGTGAACAGGTTGCGGTTGGGCAGCCGGGTCAGCGGGTCGCGGGTCGCCAAGTCGCGCAGGCGTTCCTCGTTCTCCTTGCGCTCGGTAATGTCGCGCAGTGCGCCGATGAACAGGCGCCGTCCGGAAAACCGCATTTCGCTGACCGCCAGTTCAATTGGGATCAGCGAGCCGTTCTTGCGCCGGCCGATGACTTCGCGCGCGCTGCCGATGATGTGGCGCACGCCCGTGTTGATGTAGCGCGCCAAGTAGTGATCGTGATTACCGGCATCGTCCTCGTTCATCAGCACCTTGACGTTGGAGCCGACCAGTTCGCCGGGCTTGTAGCCGAAGATTTCCTCGGCCGTCGGGTTCAGGGTTTCGATGATGCCGGTCTCGTCGATGGTGATGATGCCGTCGGCGACCGTGTCCATGATCTTGCGCAGGTGTTCCTCGCGCGTCGCCTGGGCCTTCAGCGCGCGGTTCCGCTCGGTCACATCGCGGGCCATGATGATGTAGGCGGTGCCGTCGCCGTCGTCCTCGTGCTCTTCATAGGGCAGGGCCGCCAGTTCGACATCCAGCGTCGTGCCGTCGGCCCGCAGCAGGACCATGGGCGTGCGCAGGCGCTCCTTCGTCAGGTTCTCGATCCCGCCCTGGAAATGGGCCAGGCTGTCCGCCTGCACGAAGTCGGTGAAGATGCGGCCCTTCAATTCGACCGCCGGCCACACACCCAGCATGTCGGCACCCGCCGGGTTGATCAGATCGATGGCGCCGCCGCGGCATACGGCGATCAGGTCCGGCGCCAGTTCGATGACGTGGCGGAAGCCCTGTTCCGTGCGTTTCATGTTCTCGAACCGCTTGCGGTTCAGAAGGTCGTTGATGAAGTCCAGCATGCGCCGGCCTTCGGTGGAGATCACCTCCACGTATTCGCGGTAATGGGGGTTCGACAGCGGACCCAGGATTTCCTGATCCATCATGTCGGCGAATCCGATGATGGTATTCAAGGGCGTTCGCAGGTCGTGACTGAGGGTCTCCAGAAGGGTCTCGTTGGCCTCTTCCGTGGCGTCATCGTCGGTCTGAAGGCGCCCGCCCGCCTGTCGGGCGCCTGGCTTGATTTCGTAGATGTCCGCCATTGAATCAGCTTATGCTTGCCCCCTGACCATCTTCGATGGCCGATTTCCGCAGCTTCGGGGGATTTCTCTCACCCTGTCGTTCATTATAGGGGTTGAAGGGGCGAAACCGTCAAGCTAGCCAAAAGGTTACATTTTATTTGTCATGTTCGCGCCGGGTCGCCGCCCGTGTTAGCGTTCGGCCATGCCGAGCGAAATCATCCTGCTGACCGGCGACGTCGAGGGGCCCCATCTGGCGGCCGTCCTGATGGCCCACAACCCGACCGTTCACGTCAATCACGTTGACGGCGAAGCCTCCCTGCGCGCCGCCCTCGATCTGGCGGGCGGGGCCGCCGCCAACGCAGGCCGGCGGCTGATCGCCTTCTGTACCGGCGTCGTGGTGCCGCCTGATGTTCTCGATGCCCTGCCGGGCCCGGCCTACAACTTTCATCCCGGTCCGCCGACCTATCCGGGAAGCTGGGCCGCGGGCTTTGCCCTTTACGATGGGGCAACCCGATTCGGCGCCACCCTGCATGTCATGGAGCGGCGCGTGGACGAGGGGGCGATCATCGATGTCGACTGGTTCAACCTGCCGGCGGGGGTGAAACTGCGCTACGACGAGCTCGAGGTCATGGCCTACCAGCGCTGCATCGGCCTGTTCCAGACGTACGCGGCGCCTCTGGCGGCGGCGGATGCACCCCTGCCGCATTCCGCCGAGACATGGTCCGGGACCAAACGCACCAAGGCGGAGGCCGCCGCTCTGCGCGAACCGCCCCGCGACGCTTCGGAAGCGGAAATCCGCCGGCGCTTCCGCGCCTTCGGGGGGTAACCCCTTTAAATCCGCCGCCAGACGGCACCCCCGGCACTGTCCTCAACCGCGATGCCCTCGGCGGTCAGGATGCCGCGAATTTCGTCGGCGCGGGCGAAGTCCTTGGCCTGGCGGGCGGCGACGCGCTCATCGATCAGGGCCTCGATCTCGGCATCCGTGAGCCCGCCCGCCTTGGCCGGCGGCTGCCACTTGAACCAGGCTTCCGGGTCCTGTTGCAGCAGGCCGAGGTAATTGCCCATTTCCTTCAGCAACCACTTGTTCCGTGGTCGAGCAATCTCATCACCACGACCCGTATTCGTTAGTGAAATATTCAATTGGTTCGATCGCGCATGAAGATGCTCAAGCGCGGCAGGCGTGTTCAGGTCATCGCATAGGGTTTCCACAAAGCCAGACATCTGGTCTTCCGCCTTCGGCGGCTCTTCAGGCATCAATTTTCCAGTCCGACGAAGCGCACCGTAGAACCCGTCCAATTCTTTCTTCGCCTCGCGGATCCCGTCCTTGGTGAAATCCAGCGGCTGGCGGTAGTGGGTCTTCAGCAGGGTCAGGCGGATGGCCTCGCCGGGGAATTCCTGCAACAGGTCGTGGACCGTGTAGAAGTTGCCGAGCGACTTGGACATCTTCTCGCCCTCGGCCATCAGGTAGCCGTTGTGCATCCAGATCTGCGCCATGATCGGCGTGCCGTGGGCGCAGCGGCTTTGCGCGATCTCGTTTTCGTGGTGGGGGAAGATCAGGTCCTGGCCGCCGCCGTGGATGTCGAAGGTCTCGCCCAGCAGCTTCCTGGACATGGCCGAGCATTCGATGTGCCAGCCGGGCCGGCCGCGTCCCCAGGGGCTGTCCCAGCCGGGCAGGCCCCCGGCTTCGGGCGACGGCTTCCACAGCACGAAGTCGGCGGGGTCCCGCTTGTAGGGGGCGACCTCGACGCGCGCCCCGGCGATCAGCTCGTCCCGGTCGCGGCGCGACAGCCGGCCGTAGTCCGCCATGGCCGGCACGCTGAACAGCACGTGGCCTTCGGCCTCGTAGGCAAAGCCCTTGGCGATCAGGGTTTCGATCATGGCGATCATTTCAGGAATATGGTCGGTGGCGCGCGGCTCGTACTTGCGGGGCAGGGGCAGGGCGCCCAGCGCCGCCATGTCGGCATGGAACTGGGCCGCCGTTTCCTTCGTGATGTCCTCGATGGGGCGGCCGGATTCCTGGGCGCGGGCGTTGATCTTGTCGTCGACGTCGGTGATGTTGCGCACGTAGGTGACCTTGTGGTCGGGTGCGGGATAAAGCCGCTTCAACAGCCGGTACAGCACGTCGAACACCACCACGGGCCGGGCGTTGCCGATATGCGCGAAGTCGTAGACCGTGGGGCCGCAGACGTACATGCGCACGTTGCGATCGTCGATCGGTTTGAAATCGACTTTGTCCCGGGTCAGTGTGTTGTACAGGCGAAGGGTCATCAGAACTGCTTCGTAAATCCGTTGGTGATGGGATAGCGGCGGTCGCGGCCGAAGGCGCGGCCGGTGATCTTGACCCCCGGCGGGGCCTGACGGCGTTTGTACTCGGCGCGGTCGAGCAGGACCCAGATGCGGCGCACGACCTCGGCATCGAAGCCTTCCGCGACCGTGGCGTCGAAGCCCATTTCCTTTTCCACCAGACACATCAGGATGGCGTCCAGTTCGTCATAGGGCGGCAGCGAATCCTGGTCCTTCTGGTCGGGGCGCAGTTCCGCCGAGGGCGGCTTGGTGATCGTGCGCTCGGGAATCGCGCGGCCACGGGGGCCCAGGAAGTCCGCCGGGCAGTGCTGGTTGCGCCAATGGCAGAGCTTGAACACGGTGGTCTTGTACACGTCCTTCAGCACGGAATAGCCGCCGTTCATGTCGCCGTAGATGGTGGCGTAGCCGACGGACATTTCCGACTTGTTGCCCGTGGTCAGAACCATGTGGCCGAACTTGTTGGACAGCGCCATCAGCAGCAGGCCCCGGATGCGGGCCTGGATGTTCTCTTCCGTGACGTCGCGTTCGCGGCCCTGGAACAGGGGTGCCAGCATGGCGTCGAAGGCGTCCATGGCCGGCGCGATGGCAATGCTTTCCAGGCGCGTGCCCAGAAGCGCCGCGGCCGCGGCCGCGTCCTCCAGGCTGTCGGCGGAGGTATAGGGCGAGGGCATCATCACCGTCAGCACCCGGTCGGCGCCGAGCGCGTCGACGGCGACGGCGGCGGACAGCGCCGAATCGACCCCGCCGGACAGGCCCAGGACCACGCCCGGAAAGCCGTTCTTGTTCACATAATCGCGGAGCCCCAGCACCATGGCGCGGTAGATCGCCTCCAGGTCGCCGGGCTCGGCGACGATCTCCGACGGCTCGGGCCGGAAGGCCTCGCCGTCGCGGGTCCATTTGGTCAGGGCGACGCCGCTTTGCCAGCAGGCCATCTTGGCCGTCAGGGCACAATCGGTATCGAGCACGAAGGAGCCGCCGTCGAACACCAGTTCGTCCTGCCCGCCGACCAGGTTGGCGTAGAGCAGCGGCAGGCCCGATTCCTTCACGCGGCTGACCGCATGGCTCAGGCGCTGGTCGCCCTTTTCCACGTCATAGGGCGATCCGTTGAGGACGATCAGCATTTCCGCGCCGCTCTCGTCCAGGCATTCGGTCACGTCCTCGAACCACATGTCCTCGCAGACCATGACGCCGAGCCGCGCCCCCCGGAACGGCACCGGGCCGGGCAGGGGGCCTTGCGCGAACAGGCGCTTTTCGTCGAACACGCCGTAATTGGGCAACTCGTGCTTGAGCCGCACGACCTGCACGTCGCCGCCGTCGAGCAGCAGCGCCGCGTTGTACAGTTTCCCCTTTTCCCGCCAGGGCGCGCCGGTCAGCACGGCCGGGCCGCCGTCGGCGGTCTCGGCGGCCAACGTCTTCACGGCGTCTTCGATCCTGTCCTGGAACGTGCGCTTGAGAACCAGGTCCTCCGGCGGATAACCGCAGAGCGCCAGTTCCCCCGTGACCACCAGATCGGCGCCCAGTTTGGCCGCCTCGGCCCGCGCACCGCGCACAAGGTCCAGGTTCCCCGCGACGTCGCCGACGGTCGGGTTGATCTGGGCAATGGCGATGGCCAGGGTTTCGGTCATGGGTTCCGGGGTTTCAGAAGGGGTCGATCAGGCGGCGGCAGGGTAGGCACGTGCCCTTCCCCTGTCAACGAAACCGGCAGGGATATGAGGCGGTCAGCGGTCCGTGCCCGGCCGCCGCAACAGGAATTCCCGGCCCAGTTTTACGCGCGGCTTGCCGTCATAGGCGATGATGTCGGCGGTGGCGTAGGTTTCGCTCCAATTACTGGGCAGGTAGGAGCCCGTGCCCACCACGTCGATGGGCGCGTCCACGTCGGCCATGACCTTGCATTTTTCGACGTCGAAGCCCGACGAGCAGACGATTCTGGCTTTGTGGTACCCGGCGGCGTCCAGCCGTTCGCGGAACAGGAAGATGGCGGCCGCCGACACGCCCGTGCCGGTCAGGTAGCGCAGTTCCTTTTCGTTGCGGTAGCGGCGCACGGCCAAGGGCACGTGGCGTTCCAGCACGGCGTAGCTTTCCTGGGGGTCGAGGCCTTCCATGTAGCGTCCGCCGTGGGTGTCGAGGCGGAAGCCGAGCTTGCCCGCCGCCAGAAGGTCCGGGAAACGCGCGCAGACGGCCAAGGCGTCCGTGATCTCGGTTCCGAAATAATCGGCGAGCACGGTCATCGGCTCACCCGGGAAGGTTTCGGCGTACATTTCCGCTGCGCGCAGGGTCGATCCGGCATAGCCGATCATGGCGTGGGGCATGGTGCCCATGCCGCCGTCGTTGCCGAAGTGATGGGCGGTGGCCTTGGTCGCGTTGCCGATGAAGCCCTTGGCCCCCGCCTGTTCTTGCGCGGCCTTGGAGCCGACGGAGCACGCATAGGCCATGTGGCCGGCCATTTCCGTGCCCGCGCAATGGCGCGCGTCCATGGCCAGGAAGGCGACCTTGGGCAGGGTCGCGCACATGACATAGGCATTGTTGGCGGCGACGCAGCAGGCCCCCAGCTTTTGCAGCAGCAGGGTTTCCAGATCGACCAGATGTTCGAGCGACCCGGTCACGTACATCAGGGGCTCGCCGGCCCCGACCCACTGGCCCTCGGCGAAATTGGGCTCGATCTTGAAGTCCGTCTGCCGCGCCCGCGCCGCCTCGGTCAACCAGTCCAGCGCGATCTTCGGCGCGAACACGACGGGGCGGCGCATGAACAGGGCATAGGTGACTTGCGTGTCGCCGAAGCGGCGCACGGCCTGTTTGGTGCGCAGGAAATAGTGGTCGGCCCAGCGGGTGATCTGGTCCTCGAACCCCGCGTCGGCGTCGTCCGGCGCCGCGCCGGCCAACTTGTCGCCTGCATCATCCGGGGGCCCGGCCATGGAATGTCTCCCCACCGCGCCGTCGACCGGCCCGCCCTTAAGACGGCAGGGCGGCCTGTTTCAGTTTCGGCGTGCGGGCGTCCTTCAGCATTTCCGCCATCAGGAACGCCAGTTCCAACGCCTGGCGGGCGTTCAGCCGGGGATCGCAATGGGTGTGGTAGCGGTCGCTGAGGTCCGTGTCGCTGATCGCCTGGGCGCCGCCCGTGCATTCGGTCACGTCCTGGCCGGTCATTTCCAGATGCACGCCGCCGGCATGGGTGCCTTCGGCCTGGTGCACGGCGAAGAAGTCGCGCACCTCCGACAGGATGCGGTCGAACGGCCGCGTCTTGTAGCCGCTGGACGCCTTGATGACGTTGCCGTGCATGGGGTCGGTGACCCACACCACCTTGCGGCCTTCGGATTTCACCTTGCGCACCAGAGGCGGCAGGCCCGTGGCGATCTTGTCCGATCCCATGCGGGCGATGATGGTGATGCGCCCGGGCTCGTTCTTCGGGTTCAGGATATCGATCAGGCGGATCATCTCGTCCGGGTCGAGGGACGGCCCGGCCTTGAAGGCGATCGGGTTGTTGATGCCGCGCATGAATTCCACATGGGCGCCGTCGGGATCGCGGGTGCGGTCGCCGATCCACAGCATGTGGGCCGAGGTGTCGTACCAGTCGCCCGTGGTGCTGTCGATGCGCGTCAGCGCCTGTTCGTACCACAACAAAAGCGCCTCGTGGGACGTGTAGAAATCCGTTTCGCGGATCTGCGGCGTGGTTTCCGACGTCAGGCCGCAGGCGGCCATGAAGCCGAGCGTTTCGTCCAGGCGGTCGGCCATGTCGGCGTATTTTTCGCCCTCGGCCGAGTCCGCGACGAAGCCCAGGTTCCACTGATGGACCTTGTGCAGGTCGGCATAGCCGCCCTGGGCGAAGGCGCGCAGCAGGTTCAGGGTCGATGCGGACTGGTTGTAGACCTGCATCAGGCGCTCGGGATCGGGGGTGCGGGATTCCGGCGTGAACTCCATGCCGTTGACCATGTCGCCCCGGTAGGACGGCAGTTCGACGCCGTCGATGACCTCCGTGGGGGCCGAGCGCGGCTTGGCGAACTGCCCGGCCATGCGGCCGACCTTGACCACCGGCAGGGCCGCGCCGAAGGTCAGCACCACCGCCATCTGCAGCAGCACGCGGAAGGTGTCGCGGATGTTGTCGGGGTGGAATTCGGCGAAGCTTTCGGCGCAGTCGCCGCCCTGCAGCAGGAAGGCCTCGCCCTCGGCGACCTGGGCCAGGGATTTCTTCAGCGAGCGCGCCTCGCCGGCAAAAACCAGCGGCGGCCGGCGCTTCAGCTGCGCTTCGACGGTTTCCAGGGCCTTCGCGTCCGGATACTCCGGAACCTGAAGGATCGGTTTGCCGCGCCAGGAGTCGGGCGTCCATTTGATCGCCATGAGGCACCTCTTCAAAGGCTTAAGATGTTCGTTTTCCCAGGGTATTTAACGACCCGATATAAGGGGCATCGTCGCGGATTTCCAGTTAAACCGGCGTTAAAGGGCGATTTCCGCCCCGTGACCGGGCATCCGCGGGCCGGTGACGGGGATGTGAACGGCTGTGTAGCGCGCCCGGTCGCAAATTATCCTATCCATGTCGCCGATGCCGTTCCCTGCTTTTCAGGACCTTGCCGATGATCCGCGCCGCCGCTTTTCTGTTCGTTGTGTTCCTTGCCCTGCCCGCCGCCGCCGGCGGGCCCAAAGCCGAATTGTGGGGCCGCTGGCAGGCCCATGACCCGGCATCGACGGCGCGTGTCGATCACGGCGCTTGGGGCCGCTTCCTCGCCCATTACCTGCGCATCGAACCCCGAGGGGCCAACCGGGTCGACTATGCCCGCGTCACGGCGGCCGACCATGCCGCCCTCGCGGCCTATGTCGCGAAGATGGAGGCGGTCGCGGTCTCCGGCCTGAACCGGGCGGAGCAGCTCGCCTTCTGGATCAACCTCTACAACGCGCTGACGGTGAAGGTGATCCTCGACCACTGGCCGGTCGCATCGATCCGCGACATCGACATCTCGCCGGGCCTGTTTTCCGACGGGCCCTGGGGCGGGAAGCTGGCGGCGGTGGAGGGCGAAAAAATTGCCCTCGACGATATCGAGCACCGAATCCTGCGCCCGATCTGGCGCGACCCCCGCCTGCACTACGCGGTCAACTGCGCGTCCATCGGCTGTCCCGACCTGGCCCCCCGGCCCTTCACGGGCGACACGGCCGACCGCATGCTGACGGCGGCGGCGGAAGCCTACGTCAACAGCCCGCGCGGGGCGCGCATCGACGGCGACGGCAGACTGATCGTGTCCAAGATCTATGACTGGTTCATCGACGATTTCGGCGGCACGGAGGCGGGCATTCTGGCGCACTTGCGGCAATACGCCGCGCCAGACCTTGTCGCCCGTCTGGCGGGGCGGACGGAAATCGACGCCCATGCCTATGACTGGCGGGTCAACGCCGCGCCCTGATGGGCCCTATGGGCTTATTTCCCCGCAATTTGCGCCAGATCAATTTCCTCCGACCCGTTCCGCGGTGATATGGGCGCCTGCCCGCGGGTGACCCGCGGCCCAACGGATGGAACCCGATCATGGACCGGCATCTGCTTGAAAAATACGGCGGTCCCGTGCCGCGCTACACCAGTTATCCCACGGCGCCGCAGTTTCACGACGGCATCGGCGCGGCGGCGTACGCGGACTGGCTGACGACCCTCGGCCCGGGGGACGGGCCGGTGTCGCTTTACCTGCATATCCCCTATTGCCGCGAGCTCTGCACCTATTGCGGCTGCAATACCAAGATCACCCGCCGCTATACCCCCATCGCCGGTTATCTGACCGACCTGACGGCGGAGATCGATCTGGTCGCGGCGAATATCGCGGAACCGCTCGCCGTGTCCCACGTGCATTTCGGCGGCGGCACGCCCAATATTCTGGGTGCCGAGGATTTTCTTGCCCTGATGGGCCACTTGCGGCGGTCCTTTGCCTTCGGTCCGGACACGGAGACGGCGGTCGAGATCGATCCGCGCGTGCTCACCGGCGACATGGCCGAGGCCATGGCGGCGGCCGGCGTGACCCGTGTTAGCATCGGGGTGCAGGACCTGAACGAGGACGTTCAGCAGGCCATCAACCGGGTGCAGCCGCTGTCCGTGGTCCGGTGCGCCGTCGACATGCTGCGCGCCGTTGGAATCAATGAGATCAACCTGGATCTCATGTACGGTCTGCCGCTACAGACCGTCGACCGCGTGCTTGCCACCGTCGACCGGGTGGCGGCGCTTGAGGCCCAGCGCATCGCGCTGTTCGGCTATGCCCATGTGCCCTGGATGAAAAGCCATCAGCGCCTGCTCGACGGGCTGCCCCGGGCGGATGCCCAGGGCCGGTTCGCGCAGGCCGAGGCGGCGGCCCGGGGTCTGGCCCGCTACGGCTACCGGCGCATTGGCCTGGACCATTTCGCAACGCCGGGCGACAGCCTGGCGCGGGCGCTGGACGCGGGCCGCCTGCGCCGCAACTTCCAGGGTTACACCACCGATATGGCCGATGTGCTGCTCGCCTTCGGTGCCTCGGCCATCGGCCAGGTGCCGGGCGGCTACGTCCAGAACGCGACCGACAGCGGCACCTACCACCGCCGGACCGAAGCCGGGCAGCTTGCCACCGTCAAGGGTCTGACCCTGAGCGGCGACGACCGCCGCCGCCGCGCCGTGATCGAACGCCTGATGTGCGACATGGCGGTCGACCTGGACCGCTTCGGCGGCACCGCCGCCTTTGCCGCCGAACTGGCGCGCCTCGACGCCATGGCGGGCGACGGTCTGGTCCGCGTGGCGGGGGCCCGGGTCACGATTCCTGAATCCGCGCGCCCCCTGATGCGTGCCGTGGCGGCCGTGTTCGACGGCTATCTGAACCCGGCCGGCGTCCCCTCGGCGGGCCGCCACTCCATGGCTGTTTAGGCTCTAAGCAAAATTTCTTGTCCCAGGGGGGTTGCAAACTTCCGCTGGATGGGACTATCTGCCCACCCGTGCAAGGTTGATCAACAACCGACGACAAGTGGGAGAAGGGGGCCGTGAATTGCGATTGCCGCATTCCGGACATATTCAACTTTATCATTGCGCCGGTCCCCGTCCCGTGGGATCACGCACGCCGCTTGAGGGGTAGTGCCGCGCGATGTCCGAAATGATCGTTCTTGAGAATCTGACCAAACGGTTCGGTGACCTGACCGCCGTCGACGCCGTGTCCATGGCCGTCCGGCGGGGTGAGGTGCTGGGCTTTCTCGGCCCCAACGGTGCCGGCAAATCGACGACCATGAAGATGGTTTGCGGCTATCTGACGCCGACCAGCGGCACCGCCCGGGTCCAGGGCCACGACGTGGTGACCGAACCCATGGCGGTGAAGGCGGCGATCGGCTATCTGCCCGAAGGGGCGCCGACATACGGCGACATGCGGGTCTCGTCCTTTCTGCGCTTCATCGCCCAGATCCGCGGCTTCAACGGTGCCGAGATCGGCCGCCGGGTCGACCGGGTGCGCGAAATGGCGGCATTGGACGAGGTCTTCGACCGCCCGGTGGAAACCCTGTCCAAGGGCTTCAAGCGCCGCGTCGGCCTGGCCCAGGCGATCCTCCACGATCCGGAAGTCCTGATCATGGACGAACCGACGGACGGCCTCGACCCCAATCAGAAACATCAGGTCCGTAGCCTCATCAAGGACATGGCCCATGACAAGGCCATCGTCATTTCGACCCATATCCTGGAAGAAGTCGAAGCCATCTGCACCCGCGCCGTGGTCATCGCCCATGGCAAGCTGTTGGCCGACGGCACGCCGGAACAGCTGCTGTGCCGCGACGCGCGCCACAACGCCGTGGTGGTCAAGCTGGCCGCCGATCAGGCCGGCGACATCGTGGCCGGGCTGGCGGCCCTGGATCAGGTCGCGGGCGTCGATGCGCTGGGCGATCCGGTCAACGGCACGGCGGCGTTCCGCGCCCGGCCCAAGGCGGGGGCGTCCATCGTCCTGCCGGTCGGCGATTTGCTCAGGTCCAAGAACGTGACGCCCGAGGAAATGTACGTGGAACGCGGCCATATGGACGAAGTGTTCCGCAAGATCACCCAGGGCGAGGCCCAAGGGGGAGCCGATGCGTAACATCTGGATCATCGCCAAGCGCGAACTGGCGGGCTATTTCGCGACGCCGCTGGCGCTTGTGTTCATCGTCATCTTCCTGGCGCTGACCGGCGCCTTCACCTTCTACCTGGGCCGTTTCTTCGACAACGGCCAGGCCGATTTGGAAGCCTTCTTCCGCTTTCATCCCTGGCTGTACCTGATCCTGATCCCCGCCGTCGCCATGCGTCTGTGGGCGGAGGAACGCAAGTCCGGGACCATCGAACTGCTGATGACGCTGCCCGTGACCACGGCGCAGGCGGTGCTCGGCAAGTTCATGGCGGCCTGGGCGTTCTGCGGCATCGCGCTGGCATTGACCTTTCCCGTCTGGGTTACCGTCAACGTGCTGGGCGAGCCGGACAACGGCGTCATCGTCGCGAGCTATATCGGCAGCTTCCTGATGGCGGGGGCCTTCATGTCCATCGGCGCCTGCATGTCGGCGATGACCAAGAACCAGGTGATCGCCTTCATCATCTCGGCCACGGTCTGCTTCCTGTTCACCATGAGCGGCCTGGATCTGGTGCTCAACTTCTTCCAAGCCTGGGCCCCGGCGCTGATCGTCGATACGGTGGCCAGCCTCAGCTTCCTGGTCCGTTTCGATGCGGTGATGCGCGGCGTCATCGACCTGCGCGACGTGCTGTTCTTCGTGTCGCTGATCGCGTTCTTCCTGTTCACCAACGTGATCGTCGTCGAAGTGAAGAAATCGGCGTAGGGGGCGGGAACGATCATGAACGCATTGAAGACCATCGACCGCAACCGTCTCGCCGTGATCGGCGTGGGCCTTGCCGCCGTCTTGTTCCTCGCCGTCAATCTGGCGGTCAACCTGTCCCTGCGCTCGGCCCAGGTCGATCTGACTGAACGCGGTCTCTACACATTGTCCGACGGCACGCGCAAGGTGCTGACCTCGCTGACGGAACCGATCACGCTGCGCCTCTATTTCACCCGCGCGCTGGGCGAAAGCTATCCCGGCCATCAGGCCTACGCCAACCGCGTGCGCGAGCTTCTGGAACGCTACGTCAACATCTCGGACGGCAAGATCCGGCTCGAGGTCAAGAACCCGGAGGCCTTTTCCGAGGTCGAGGACGAGGCCGTCACTTTCGGTCTGCAAGGCCTGCCCTATGACCAGTCCGGCGACCGCGGCTATTTCGGCCTGGCCGGTACCAATTCCGTCGACGGCAAGGCCGTCATTTCCTACTTCACGACGGAGCGCGAGCCGTTCCTGGAATACGATCTGACCAAGCTGGTCTATTCGCTCGCGACCCTGGACCGGCCGGTTGTCGGCATGGTCGCGCGCCTGCCGGTCGAAGGCGGCTTCATGATGGGACAGCGGCCCGTGCCGGCCTGGGCCGTGATCAACCAGATCCGCGAGCTGTTCGACGTCCGCACCATGCCGGCCGAGTTCAACGCTGTGCCGCCGGAATTCGGCATGCTGATGCTGGTCCATCCCAAAAATCTCAGTGACGAAACCCTGTACGCCATCGACCAATTCGTGATGCGCGGCGGGCGGGTGCTCGCCTTCATCGACCCCAACGCGGAAACCGAGGCCCCCAGTCCTCAGGCGCCGGCGGGCCCGTCGGACATCGACCGGCTTCTGAAATCCTGGGGCGTCACCTTCATCAAGGACAAGGTCGCCGCCGACCTGCAATCGGCGCGCCGCGTCAACGTCCGCCACGAAGGCCAGATCACCCAGGTCGATTACGTGGCGTGGAATTCGCTCGACCGGCGCAACCTGGACACCACCGATGCGGTGGTCGCCGACATCCGCGACCTCAACGTCGGTTCGGCCGGGATCATCGAACCGGCCGAGGGCGCGACCACGACGTTTCGGCCGCTCGTCAGCACGTCGGAAGAATCCCAGGCCCTTGACGTGGCCAAGCTGCAGGGCCGCATCGACATCGTCGGCCTGTTCCGCGATTTCAAGCCGTCGGGCAAGAAACTGGTCATGGCCGCGCGTGTGACCGGCCCGGTCAAGTCGGCGTTTCCCGACGGACCGCCGCTGATCGGCGAGGGCGCGGACGCCGAAAAGGCCCGCGCCGAAAAGGCCAAGACCCATCTGGCAGAATCGCAAAAACCGATCAACGCGGTGATCGTCGCCGACACGGACGTCTTGCACGAAGGTCTGTGGGCGGAAATTCGCAACGTCAACGGCGAACAGCTTATGGTGCCCTATGCGGGCAACAGCGACTTCGTCATCAACGCGGTCGAGAACCTGTCCGGCGGCGACGTGCTGCTGGGCCTGCGCTCGCGCGGGGATTCCAAGCGCCCGTTCCTGATGGTCGAGAAAATCCAGCTTGAGGCCGAGCGTAAGTTCCGCGCCGAACAGGAAAAGCTGGCCCAGGAACTTCAGGAAACCCAAAAGCGGATCGAGGGCCTGACCAGCCGCGAGGGCGCCAGCGGCGAAGCCATTCTGACGGCGGAAGAGAAAACCGCGATCGCCGAGTTCCGCCGCAAGATGATCGATATCCGCCACGACCTGCGCAACGTGCAGCATGCGCTGCGCAAGGACATCGACGCGCTGGATGCCTGGCTGAAGTTCCTCAACATTGCGGCCATTCCCTTGATCCTGGGATTTGCCGCCCTGGTCATCGCCGTTGCCCGCCGCTTGAGCCGCACCCGCGCGCGGCCGGTGACGGAATAGGGGAGAGCGGGCATGAGCGCGAAAAACTTCCTGATCCTTCTCGTCGCCACGGTGCTGGGCATCGTTGCCGCCGCCGCCGCCGTGGTCACCCGGCCCGGCGACGCGGTCTATGCCAACCTGGGCGACCCGGTGGTGCCCGGCCTGATCGACAACCTGAACAATGTCGACACGGTGCGCATCGAAAGCCACGAAGGCGGGACGCTGACTTTCAAGCGCAACGCCGAGGCCGCCCGCACTCAGACGGCGGATGCCAAGGATTCCGGCGGCTGGGGCATCGTCGAGCGCGACATGTATCCCGTGAAGGCAAGCCAGGTGAACGCGCTGGTGCTGCGCGTGGCGGAACTCACCTATCTGGCGCCCAAGACCGCCACCCCGGAACTGTTTCCGCGGCTTGATCTGGGCGATCCCGATGCCGTGGGATCGAAGGCGATCAGCCTGCGCCTCAACGCCAAGGGCGGGCGGGCGATGGTCGACATGGTGATCGGCACGGCCCGCAGCGCGCTCGAAGGTTCGGCCGAGGGCGGCACCTATTTCCGCATTCCCGGCAAGGAACAGGCTTGGCTGGCCAAGGGCTCCATCGAGATCGGCAAGCTGATTTCCGAATGGATCGAGACCGACATCTTCGATATTCCGACCAAGCGCATCCGCCGCGCCGAAATTCATCACGCCGACGGCGAGAAAATTACCATCTTCAAGGAACAGCAGGGGGATTTGGATTTCGTCCTGAACGGCGTTCCCGACGGCAAGAAGGTGAAAAGCCGGTTCAGCGTCAACGGCATCGCGTCCGCCATCGACGACTACAAGATCATGGACGTCGCGCGCCGCGAAAAGCATCCGGTCGATCCGGCCACGGCGACCCGCGTCGTCTACGAAACCTTTGACGGACTGACCGTGACCGCCCTGATCGAACTGCCCAAGGGCGATCCCAAGGGGCCGGCGGCCGAATATTGGGTGTCGCTCGACATTGCCGGCGGCGAGGGCACGGCCGAGGCGGACGGGCTGCGCGCGCGCACCGGCCCCTGGGTGTTCCGCATCTCCGACTATCGCTACGACTCGATCGCCAAGCGCATGAAGGACCTGGTCGAGGACGCCGCCGGCTCGTAACGCCCGCGCAACTGGTTTTCCTTTAATTTCAAAACTGTGCCGCCCGTCACAGATGGCGCGGCCCCGCATCCCTACGCTTCTCCCATAAGGTCGGCCAGGGGGGCCGCCCGTGGACCCCGGCGACGGGGTGAGGTAGGCTCGACATGAACGAGATCGCGCTCAAGAGTTTGGGAGCCGCCATGACCGGTGCGGACAGGGACGACACGGCAGGGAAAGCGGACACGGCCGCCAAGGCCAAGCCCGCGGCAAAACCCCGCGTCCAAGGCAAGACCGACCGCGAACGCTTCGTGGCCCTGGCCTTCTGCCGCGCGGATCTGCTGCTTGAACTGGACGGCAACTACAACATCGCCTTCGCCGCCGGGGTGACCCCGGTGCTGGGCGCCACGCCGGAAACCCTGATCGGCTCGTCGTTCCTCGACTTCGTCGGCGACGAACACAAGACCTATGCCCGCGACCTGCTGACCGGCGGCGGCCGCAACGGCCGCCTGGAGGACGTCGTCCTCGACCTGAAAAGCACCGCCGGAAAACGCGTTCCCGTGGTGTTTTCCGGCTACCGCATGCCCGATTTCGAGGACCACTATTTCCTGGCGCTGAAGGTCGAACCGTTGCGCAAGACCCATGTCCCGGCCGAGGACCTGATCGAGGACGAATGGTCGGGCGTGCTGGAGCGCGAGTCCTTCACCCGCGCCGCGGTTGAACGTATCCAGGACTACGACCGCACGGGCGCCCGGGGGCAGCTCACCTTCGTGCGCCTGGACAACGTCAAGGCGCTGACGGAAATCCTGGGTGCGAGCGAGAAGCGCAACCTGATGACCGCCGTCGGCAGCATCCTGAAAACCCATTCGCTCGGCGGCAGCACGGCGGGCCAACTGGACTCCGAGAACTTCGCCTATGTCCACGGCGGCGACGTTGACCCCGAGGCCGTGAATATGAAGGTCGAGGAGGCCGCCCAGCAGCTTCTCGGTGACAAGGCTGCCGAATTCGGCGCCCGCTCATCGACCCTGGATGCCGATGGTGCCGGACTCAGCGAGGATCAGGTCGCCCGCGCCCTGGTCCACACCATGCAGCAGTTCTGCACGGGCAAGGCCCGGTTACCGGTCGAAAAACTGTCGGACGCGCTCGACGACATGATGCAGGACACGGTGGAAACCGTGAAATTCATCAAGGATACGACGGAACGCTGCGATTTCGATCTGGTGTTCATGCCGATCTGCGACCTGCGCCTGGGCCGCGTCCATCATTTCGAGGCCCTGTCCCGGTTCCGCGACCAGACCCGCGCCAAGACGACGTTCCAGATCATCACGCTGGCCGAACAGCTGGGCCTGATCGTCGATTTCGACTTCGCCGTGGTCCGCCAGGTCATGGACATCCTGGGCCATATGGCGAAACGTGGGCCGCTGCCGCCGGTGGCGGTCAACCTGTCGTCCCTGTCGCTGGCCCAACCGCAGTTCGTCCAGCGCCTGATTCAGGTTCTCGAAAGCCGCCGCGACATGAACCGCCGGGTGATGTTCGAATTGACGGAATCGGCCGAGGCCGAAGACCTGGAAACCCTCAACAAGGTGATCCAGGAAATCCGCTCGCGCGGGTTCCAGTTCTGTCTCGACGATTTCGGCGCGGGATCCGCCAGCTTCGATTACCTCAACGCCCTCGACGTCGACGTGGTCAAGTTCGACGGCCCCGTGGTGCGCCGGGCCTGCGCCTCGGACAAGGGCCGCGACATGCTGTCGTCCATGGCCAAGATGTGTTCCTCGGCGGGGGTTCATACGGTCGCGGAAATGGTCGAAGATCAGGACGCCGCCAACAAGCTGTTCTATTGCGGCATCGACTACGGCCAGGGCTGGCACTTCGGCAAGCCCAGCCCCGATCCCTTCACCTTCGCCGACCGCTTTATCGGTGCCGACTGACCTGTTTTTTAGGGTTTTAGGACGCGCGGCCCTTGTAGGGGTTCTCGATCGCGTCGACGACCGCCTGCAGAACCTCGCGGACTTGGGCCTCGTCGCAGCCCATGAGGATCGCGTCCTCGAAGGCGTCCTGGCAGTACTGGCGGATTTCCTCGAGGTTCTCGTTCAGGACCTTCAGCTTCTCCTCGCAGGACACCAATTCACCGTCCGGCTGGCGCCAGGTGATATCCGATCCGATGGGTGAGCGTAGGCTGGTCATGGTCCGTCCGCGGTCCTCAGGCTATCGCGCAGGTCCGATGGCCCGGACGCGGCGCTGAGCCCTAAATGTAATATTTTCGCCGCCGGGTGCAAGTCCCCTTGGCGGTCGGGCGGGGATCAGGCCCTTACTCAGACCCTGGTGGCGGCCCGGCTCTTGAGGCCGCGGTCGTCATCGTCGTCCTTGGGGACGTCATAGACCGACATGTCGCCCTCTTCCTCGTCATCGTCCTCTTCGTCAATGCCGGATACCTCCGCCAGATGCGGGGCGTAATCCTTGGGCTCCCACGGCAGGGGCGGCGGCGACTTCGGCCGCGCGAGTTCCATCAGGCGCTCGACGCGCGACAGGTTCTTTTCCGTGATCATGGTCAGGCGGTGGGCGCCACGCGCCTCGTACACGCCCTTGGCCAGGGAAAAGGCCTCGCGGGCGGCCTCCAACTGACCCGGATCGTGGGTCAGCTTGGACAGCATGAACAGGGCCGAGCCCAGGTTGTTCTGGGTCGCCGCCCACAGCAACGGATGGTCCAGCTTGTGACGGACCTCAAGCGCGCCGGAACAGGCCTCGATGGCCTTTTCGAACAGCTCCACCGATTTCAACTGCTCGCCCAGGATCGCCGCCGCCTGGCCGATGTTGTTCATGACCTCGGCCCAGCGCATGGGATGGTCGATCCGGTTGAACACCTGCAAGGCGGCCTGATAGTGGTTCAGGGCCTGTTTCAGAAGGTCCTGGTCGCCTTCCTGGGCGTCGATGCGGTAGCAAATCTGCCCCATCCGGTTCTGCAGCGCCGCCCATTCCTTGGGGTAGCCGTCACGGGTGAACTGCTCTGCCGCCGCTTCCAGAAGCGCCATCGCCTGGGCCATCGGCCCGGCCGCCTTGTGCTCGTCGTCGGCCGCCATTTCCAGGGTTTCCCATTCGGGCGCCAGGGTCGGCAGGATCGCGCCGAGCGCGCGTTGCGCCACGGCGCGATCGAAGGCGTCGGCGTCATCCTTCAGGAAGGCGATGGCCTGGCCGTAGATGTCGGCGGCCATGCGGTAGCCCTCGAGCTGTCCCGCCGGACCCGGCTGAAGCGTCAGCAGGTTGGCAAAGAACAATCGGGCGATGGCGCGGTCGCGGTCCGTGATGTCAGGTGCCGAGCCCAGGGCTTCGATGGCCGGGGCCGCGCGTTCCATGGCCTGGGGCAGGGTCTTGGCGAGGCGGTTTTTCTTGACCTCGGTCAGCGGGATCGTCGCCGTCAAGGCGACGGCCGTCGCCAGGGCCGTCAGGGCCGGGTCCGGCTGGGCCGGCAGCACCAGCGCCTGGGCTGCATGGAACATTCCGGGCGGGTCCTCATTCTGGATGCCCAAAGGCAGGAACCGCAGGGTCAGGCGCTTGCCGGCGGCGTCCAGTTGAAAGCAGATCAGGATGTCCGCCTCGGCCTGAGCCAGGGCCTGGCGTGCCGCCCAATGCAGGCGGTTCAAGCGGTCCTCGGGTTCCGTGTCTTCGGGGAGAGCAAGGGGCTTCTTCAAGGGCCGGGCGCGCACGCCCTCAAGGTCGGCGAAGGCGTCGAGGATCAGGGCTTCAGGGTCCGGGGCGTTGCCGATATCGGGGTTGAAACCTTCTGGGGCCAGGGCCGTGACGCGGACCTCGATGCGGGTCGGGTCGGCGGGCTGGCTTGCTTCCTTGATCTGGCGGAACCAGCCGAACAGGGAGAGCCGGCGGCGTGGTGCCCCGGTGTTCGGCGCGGCCAGGGGGGCGAACAGGCGGGCCAGCAGGCCGGATTCCTGAGCCGGTGCCTTGACCAGGGCCAAGGCCTGTTGGTCGAGCGGGCGCAAGGTCACCGTGCCGGCGGCGATCGCCGTCGATTTATGGCGGCCGTGCGCGACATCCGCGTCGCCCAGGGTCTTGCCTGGGCCGAGAACGCCCAGATGCTTTTCCTTGCCGGCGACTTCGGTCATCAGTTCCACCTTGCCGGCGATGATGGTGAAGGCACGGGTCGCCGGATCTCCCTCGCGGAAGATGATGTCCTTGTCGCGGAACTGTTGTTTCCTGGTGTTCACGGGCCTCGGCCTGTTCGTTAAACGCTGTCCGTCAATTCGCCGGTCGCCGCACCTGCCGCGGTGCTGGACGATTGCCGCCCCGTCCATTAAACAGAAAGAAGGTTTACCCTTGTTTAAGGCGGATCTGCGTCTTTATGGGGTGAATCCTGGGGACAGAGGACGCCGCGGGCGGCGTCCTTGAGCGAGTGAGGGGCTATTTTGTATAATAAATTGAATGGGTTGTGCTGGGCTCTGGGGCTCTGCATGGTGACCGTTTCCGGTGCGCAGGCGGACAGTGCGTCGACCGGATACGACATCCGAATTCTGATGGGCAAGGCCCATCCCTTTGCCGCCCGCCCGGCCAAGGAGTGGGACCAGGCCCGGCCGGGACAGCCCGCCGCAGGGCGCGTGGCCCAGCCGATTTACGCCCCCATGCCGGCGCGCCCCGCCCCTCGGTCCCAGGTCCGCCCCGTTTCGGCCTCCGCGCCGGCACCGCAGCCGCAGGCCGAACCCATGACGCCGGTGTCGCTGAAAACAGGGCCGCTGTGGCCCGGCGGCACGGAACGGGGGGCCCGCGCCAGTTCGCGGGGCAAGCCGCTCGGCGGCATCGTTTCCGAAATTTCCATCGGCGCTCTGGTCCACGACGACGGGCCGTTCTCCAATTCCAAGGAAGACGGCTACGACGGGCATATCGAAATCCGCTTCGCCTCGCCCAAGTTCCTCGACATCATCTGGGCGCCTGAACCTCACATCGGCGCCAACATCAATTCCGAGGGCGATACCAGCCAGGTGTTCGTGGGTCTCAGTTATGAATGGAACCTGTGGAAGGGCCTGTTCGCGGGTCTCAGCGTCGGCGGCGCCTATCACGACGGTGAAACGGATTCAGGGGCGGCCGACAAGAAGGACCTGGGCTGTCACCTGCTGTTCCGGGAATCGTTCACCCTCGGCTGGCAGCTGACCGAACATCACAAGATCGCGGCCATCTTCGACCATATCTCGAACGCCAAGATCTGCGATCACAACGAAGGCCTGGAAAACATCGGCCTGCGCTACAGCTACCGTTTCTAGAAAAAGGACCTAGGCCCCGTTGCCGCGCCGCATCCGGGCCCGCAGGTCGCGCCGGGTCTGGTCCAGCAATGCCGACCAGTCGCCCCGCCGTTCCGTGCGCAGGATGCGCATGGTCGGATACCAGGGCGTGGTATCGCCCGAGGTGCCCCAGCGCCAATCGGGCGAGGCTGGGGCGATCAACCAGGTTTCCTTGCCCAGCGCGCCCGCCAGATGCGCAACGGCGCCGTCGACGGCGATCACCAGGTCCATCTGATCGATGAAGGCCGCGAGGCCCGAAAGCCCGCCGGCCCGCCGCGCCACGTCGATGATCAGGGCGTCCGAGCCCTGGGCCTTCAGGTCGGCTGAAGCCGGCCCCGTCTGCAGGCCGAACAGGGTGACCCCGGCCAGACCGGCCAGGTCGAGGAACGGGCGCAGCCCCGGCGTCGGCGTGACATGGGCCGGCGTCCGCTCGTCCTCCCAGGCGATCCCGACCTTCAGGAAGTCGCCGCCGGGCGGCAGGCGAAAAGCCCCCGGATCGGGCGGCGCGATATAGGGGATTGCGGCCGGCACCGTGGCGGCGGTCGTCTTGAAGATGGCGGCGAGCGACAGCAACGGTGCGTGCAGATCGAATTTCGGCAGGGCCGCGCCCTGGATCACCAGCTTGTCGACGCCGGACACCGTAGCCAGAAGATCGGCCAGCGCGGCGGGCGCTTCGAGAACGACGTTGGCGCCCTGGGCCTTGATCATGGGAATGTAGCGGGCGAACTGGATGATGTCGCCCGGGGTGCCTTCGCAAGGTACCAGCACCGTCTTGCCCTTGACCTTGGTGCCGGTCCAGCGTGGTGCGTCCATGCCGCGCAGTTGGAAGCGACGCATCCGGAAACGGGCTTCCAGGTCCTTGAAGCCGGCGGCGTATTCGCCCGCCAGCAGCAGCGACCGTCCGCGGTCGAGCAGGCTGGGGATATGGTCCGGGTTGTTGTCGAGGGCGCGCTCGAAACAGTCGAGGGACTGGTCGCGGCGGCCCAAATCACGCAGCGCCACGCCCAGGTTGTGCAGGGTGTCGGGGTTCTTCGGGTCAAGGTGCACGGCCTGCTGGTGGCTGGCGACCGCGGCCTCGAACCGGCCCAGGTCGCGCAGCACGTTGCCCAGGTTGGAATGAGACGATGCGTTGCGCGGTTTCAGCGCGATGGCCCGCCGGTAGCAGGCGACGGCCGCTTCCGGCCGGCCCGTGGCGCGCAGCACCACGCCCAGGTTGTTGTAGGCTTCGGCCAGATTGGGGTTGAGGGCGAGGGCCCGGGTGTAATCGGGGATCGCCTCTTCCAGGCGGCCGTTCCGCTGATGGTCGGAGCCGATGGCGAACAGGCGCGCAGCCTCGCGGTCGCGCAGGGCCGTGCGGTCCTCTTCCGGAAGCGATTCCCATGCGGCGCGGGCGTCGTTGACGTCCACCGGGGATTGATCCGGGCTGGCGCGGTCGTCGGCGGCCATCAGTCCTCCACGATATCAGCGGCCCCTTTGTCCGCTGTCGCTAGTGCTCGCCCGGTCTGCCTGTGCCCCGTCAAGGTGATCTTTTGGCAAGCCGGCGAAGTGATCTGTAACCACACTCCCCTCGCGCGCACATATTGAAGTGTCCACAACGGAACCGCAAGCCTCGTAACCTACGAGGATTACAATAAAACTCGGCGGATCGGACGGTCTGTCAGGTCCCTGTCAGACAAGCGCCAGGACGTTCTCCGGCGGCCGCCCCAGAACCGCTTTCCCGCCCTTGACGACGATCGGCCGTTCGATGCACCGGGGGTGGGCGATCATGCCCTTGATCAGGGTGTCTTCGTCCATGTCCTTGGCCAGGCCGGCCTCCTTGGCTTCGGCGGCGCGCAGGATGTCGGCGGCCTTCATGCCGAGCTTGCGCAAAAGCGTCTTCATCTCGTCCACCGTGGGCGGGGTGTCCAGGTACAGCACGACTTCCGGGGTCACGCCGTTGTCCTCCAGCAGTTGGAGGGTCTGGCGCGATTTGCTGCACTTCGGGTTGTGATAGATGGTGATGCCCATGGCTTGGTATCCTCCCTTTCTCGCTTACTCGACCGGCGGGGCCGCCGGCGGCTGGAATATCTCGGGTGCGTCGCCGCCCGGCAGGCTTTCCACATAAAGCGACCGGCTTGGGAAGGCAAAGGCGGTGCCGGCGCTGTGCACGACGTCCATGATCTTGTAGGCCAGGCGTTCCTTGATCTCCAGGTATTCGCCCCATTGCGTGGTGAGGGTGAAACAGTAGATCAGGATGTTGATGGAGGAATCGCCGAAGCTGTCGATGCGCACGAAGGTCGAGACATCGGTCGCCGGGGCGAATTCCGGCGTTTCTTCGATATAGGCCGCGATCTGGTCGCGGATGTCGCGCAACTGATCGACCGTGGTGCGGTATTCGACCCCAACCAGCCACTTGATGCGGCGGTGGGTCATGGCCGTGAAATTGATGACCGCCGTATCCGACAACTGCGAATTCGGTACCATGACCGGCGCCTTGTCGAACCGGCGGATCATGGTCGAGCGAAAGCCGATGGTTTCCACATGGCCTTCGACCACGCCCTCGACATGGATCCAGTCGCCCTTGTGAAACCGCTTTTCCGCCAGGATCAACAGGCCCGCGATCAGGTTCTTGAACAGGTCCTGGGCGCCGAGCGCCACGGCGACACCGATCAGGCCGAACCCGGCGATGATCGGGCCGACCTTTATGCCCCAGATTTCCAGAACCGCCGCCGCGCCGATGATGAAGACCAGCACGCGGATCGCGCGGGTCATCCACTCCACCATCTCGACGGAGAAAATCCGGTCGAGGCGGTGGAGCAGCACACTCAAAGGGGTGATCGCCCGGTACAGCGCCCAGAAGATGGTGAAGGCGATCAGCGAGCGCACCAGATTCGACGCCATCTGGTCTGGCATGCCTTCCAGCTTGAGAACCTGGAAGGAAAAGAACAGGCCCATGACCAGAGGCACGAATCGCACGGGCGGCTCGATGGTCGCCAGGATCTGGTCATCCAGGGTCCAGGGCGTGCGCTTGGTCATCATGCGCAGCCAGCCCATGAGGAAGCGCGTCATCAGACCGCGCAGCATCAAAAAAACGAAGAAAATTCCCAGGGCGGCGGCCATGCGGCCGACGTCGATGCCGATCACGCCATGCTGCCACACGTCGACAACCAGCTTCCAGAACTCGGTCATGTCTTTCATAACAGTTGTTTATTGTATGTTGGCCCTGCTTGACTAGACTGTTGCCCGGATAAAACTGCTTCTTGGGGGCGAGGGCGGGGCCGTCCCGCACCGTGACAACCAAGGGGAGCCGAATGGGCCTGTCCCGTATTGCCGTTTTTATCACGGTCCTGACCGGGGCCGTGGCGGTTTCGTCCGCCGCTTGGGCGTCGGCCTGCATCGCATCGAAGTCCGCGGGCGATTCCGTCCCCTATGCGTCGCCGGCGGAAGGCACCAGCTTCATCTTTCGAATCACCCACAACCCGGATTCCAAGACTCCGGACGTGACCCATCACCGCTACCGGGTGAAGTCCGTTTCCGGCGACGACGTGCGCTGGTTCCGCGAACCGATCCAGGGTAAGGGGCCGATTGAGGACGTGATCCTGTACCGCGCCTTCGCCCGCGTCGGCGGCGGCGGCTGGGAATTCGATTTCAAGGTGCCGGAGTACGACAAACTGTGGCCGCTGAAACAGGGCAACGAGGTCAATTACGTCGTCCAGGGCAAGAAGGACGGCAAGCCCGTGTTCAAGCTGCAGTCGTCGCTTTGCGTGCGCGGCTCCAAGGTCCTGAAGCTGCCGGCCGGCGATTTCACCGCCCATCTGGTCGACATCTCGCAAAAGGTGATCGAGGGCCCCCCGTCCATGAAGTGGGATCTGGTCGAAATCAACGCCTGGTACGTGCCTCAGTTCGGCACGGCGCTGCTGATGGAGGACCGCATCTCGTTCAAGGGCAAGCTGATCCTGATCCGCCGCCGCGAGGCCATCGAAGTCCCGAAATGACCCGCTGTCGTCAGCCTTGAGGCACGGCGACGGGTTGCGGGGCGAAATTGTCCTTGGCGAAGCGCACGCGGGCGTCGGCGTCGGCCAGGGTTTCGGGGGCGTCCCGCAGTTCTGTCGAAACACGGTCCAGGCGCAGGCCCAGGCCTTCGCCGTTGGCGATCTGGATGCTCAGGCCCGGCCGCGCATTCAGTTCCAGCATCACCGGCCCCTCCTCGGAATCCAGCACCATGTCGATTCCCTGATAGCCCAGGTGGGTCAGCTCGTAGGATCGCGCCGCGTGGCGCAAGAGGACGTCCCAATGGGGAATCTGCACGCCCGACACGGGCACGCCCGTATCCGGATGGTTGGTGATGATGCGGTCGTGCCACACGGCGTTGAGGGTGCGGCCGGTGGTCAAATCGATGCCGGCGCCGATGGCGCCCTGATGCAGGTTGGCCTTGCCCGCCGATTCCCGGGTCGGCAGGCGCGTCATGGCCATCACCGGCACCCCGAAAAACACGATGATGCGGATGTCCGGCACGCCCTGGAAGGCGATGTCCTTGAACAGGGGGTCGAAGCGGATGCGACGTTCGATCAGCGCCTTGTCGGGCTGCCCGCCCAGGGAGAACGTCCCGGCCAGGATGTTGTTGACGTGGAAGTGCATCTCGTCCGGGGTTATCGCCGTCCCGTCGGCCAGGCGGTAGGCGGCGGCGTCGCGTCCCTCCTCGCGCCCGACGACGACCAGAATGCCGTCGCCGCCGCTGCCCTGGGCGGGCTTGACCACGAAGTCCGCATGTCCGGCGACGATGGCGTCGAAGGTGCGGACCTGATGCGGATACTCGATCGCCCCGTAAAGGGTGGGCACGGCGATGCCCGCCTGTATGGCCAATCGCTTGGACTGCAGCTTGTCGTCGACCAGGGGGTAGTACTTGCGCCGATTATGGACCAACTGGAATTCGGCGTTGCGCCGGTTCAGGCCCAGGACGCCGTTGGCCCGAAGGCGGCGGTAGCGGTCGACGATCTCCACCCCGCCCTCCTCACGGCGGCCCGCCGGCAAGCGGCCGGAAGCGGAACAGTTCGGTCAGCCGGTAGCCGGAATAGCGTCCCAGCAGCAGCACGGCGGCGAGGATCACCAGCAGCAGCTCCGGGAAATGGAAGAACAGGTGCTCGGTGAGCGGATGGCTCATCAGCAGGTAGCAGACGGCCGCCACGGCCAGGCTGCCGACCGCCTGCTGAAGGGCGGCGCGCGGGCCGCGTTCGTCCCAGATCACGGACATGCGCTCTACCGTCATGGTCAGGATCACCATGGGGAACAGGGCCACCGACAGCCCGCCGGCCAGGCCCAGCTGCGCGCTGAGCACGCTGAGCCCGGCCATCGAGCCGACCACGACGATCAGCACCGCCGCCAGGCGCGGCACGACCAGCAGCCGCAGGTTCTCCATCCACAGGCGGATTGCCAGGCCGATGGCGACGATCACCGTGAACAGCACGATGCCCCACAGAAGCTGGGTCTCGCGGAAGGCCAGCGCGATCAGTACCGGCATGAAGGTGCCGAAGCTTTTCAGCCCGACCACGTTGCGCAGGACGACCAGCAGCAGCACGCCGATCGGCACCACCAGCAGCACGCGGTAGACCCGCTGCACCTCGAGCGGCAGCGACGTCATGGCCGAGGTCAGCAGGTTTCTGGCCTGGACGCTGTCGGTCGACAGGGACTCGACGATCGCGCGGTCGGCAGCGCGCTCGACCGTGATGCGCACCTTTGGCGCGCCGCCGCCGTCGATCTGGGCCAGCTTGGCCGAACCCCGCCACCAGGGGAACCAGGTCGCGGGAACCTCGGGGGCGGCCGGATCGGCGGTCATGCGGCGCCAGACACCGCCCTCGGCGACCTCCAGCCAGTGCACGGTGTGCACGGGCCGCTGTCCCGCCTCCAGCGCGATGCCGTGCACCGGCCTTGCGTTGACGCCGCCCAGCGCCAGAATCCCCGCCGCCACGCCGACGATGCGCTCCGGGCCCGGGTTGCGTCCCAGAAGATCGCGCGCCGCGTCGTCGGGTTGCGCCGAGGCGAGGCGGCTAATCAGGATTTCAGCCAGTCCGGTCGCGGTCTTGCCCTCGTCGCGGCTCTTGTCCAGAAGCGCGTGGGCCGCCACCAGGCGCCGGCCTGTCCATTTGGGCGGCAGGACCGGCGCCGGGTCCGTCTGCGGCGGCGGACCCGACGGTCCGGCGCGGTGGATCAAGAAGCGGAAATAGACCGTCTGCGGCCCCTTGGCCTGGTGCCGGGCAAGGCGCGCCGTGCGTCCCTCGGGGGTCAACTCGGTGGCCAGCGCATATCCTCTCGACACGAAGCTCTGGTCGAGGATGGAATGGCTCCGCGTGTTGCTGGGCACGAACAGGCGCACGGTGGCCGGGCCACCCCTGGCGGTGAAGGTGACACGGGTCTCGACGTCCCAGTTGTCGGGCACTTCGCCGGGGGTTAGCGGGAACTCCAGAGTCAGGACCTTGTAGGCGAACAGCGCCAGCCCCGCCGCCGCGAACATCGCCGCCAGGGCGTAGACCGCGCGGTTCTTCATTGCGCGCCGCTTCCGCAGGTCGGGCGGCTGGTATGGGACTGCGAGACGTCGACCAGGAAGGAGCCGGAAAGGAAGCTCGCCCCCAGCAGCATGCGATAGTTCAGGCGCCGCCGTTCCGACAGGTTGACCTCGACCTCGCGTGCCGTGTCGTCGACGCAGAGGGACAACACGACGATTGGCCGGTCGGTGGTCCCGGCACCGGCCCGCCGGACCCGCGCCATGCGCACCAGCGGGCGTTCCAGGGTCTCGATCCTGCCTTCGTCCAGACGCAGACGGAAACGAACCCAGGTGTCTCCATCCTTGTCGAAGGTTTCCCAGTCGACGGTGTCGATGGAGGAATGTTCGGCGCCCGTGTCCACCTTGGCCAGGACATCCAGGCCTTCGGGCCGGATCAGCACCCGTTCGATCAGGCCTAGGGTGGTTTTCGGGTCGTCCGCACGCGCCGGGCCGGCCACCGCCGCCGCGGCCACAACCGCCGCCATCATCAGGTCACGCACCGCCACCCGTCTCTCCCGGACCGAATGCGGCATTGTTCCCGAAATCGGCCCGGACGGCAAACCCTAGCCGTCGGTGAGCAGACGGTTGAGGGCGTCCTCGCTGTCGGCCTCGATCACCCGCCGCGCCGTATCGTAATCGAACCCGGCCCGGGCCAGGGTCGCCAGGTCCTTGTCGCGCCGTTCCGCCCGTTTGTCCGGTGGGGCGTAGGGGCCCAGCCGGCGGCGCCGGGCCAGGGCGGCGGCGGCGGCCAGGTCGGGCTCGGGCGTGTCCTCTGTCGCGGCGGCAAGCGCCTTGTCGATGTCGTCGACGCCCACGCCCTTCTGCATCAGTTTGAACCGCACGCCCTTCATCGGCGTGCCCCGGCGCAGCATGTCGCCGGCCCGGGCCTCGGCATAGGCGGCGTCGTCCAAAAGGCCGGCCCGCCGGTAGCGCTGGATCAGATCCTCGACCCAGGCCGCCCCTTCCTCCGCATCCGTGCCGTGGTGGCGGGCCGACCGCTCGACCCGGCGCATCAGCACCCGGCGCAGGTTTTCGGCCGAAGTCGCGAAGCGCGCAAGGTAATGAAGGGCCGCGTTGGCAAGATGGCTCTGCGTCGCCTTCTTGGGCCCCCGGGGCTTGCGCCTGACACCCTTGGCGGGTGCCGGATCGTCGGAACCGATTGGACTCTCCATGGTCATATCTTATAAGGAGCGCGATGATGCGTGACCAGACACCCCTTGCCGCCCTGCCCGACATGCCGTCCGCGTCCGGCGACCTGCCCGCCATGGGTGCGGTCAACTGGATCGGGCTAAAGACGCTCTACCTGCGCGAGGTGCGGCGCTTCATCAAGGTCTATACCCAGACCCTGGTCGCCCCCCTGGTGACGACCATGCTGTTCCTCGCCGTGTTCGCCCTGGCGCTGGGCGGCGACCACCGGGTCGTCGCCGGCATGCCGTTCATGACCTTCCTGGCCCCCGGCCTGATCATGATGGCGATCGCCCAGAACGCCTTCGCCAATACCTCAAGCTCGCTGATGATCGGCAAGATTCAGGGCAACATCGTCGACAGTCTGATGGCGCCCTTGAACGAACACGAGCTGACGTTCGGTTTCGCCATCGGCGGCATGACCCGGGGCGTCGCCGTCGCCGTGGTGGTGTGGATCGCCATGGCGTTCGCCGTCGACCTGGGCCTGCACGACCTGTTCTTCGTCGTCTACCACGCGGTCATGGGGGCCTTGATGCTGTCGCTCCTGGGGGTCGCGGGCGGAATCTGGTCCGACAAGTTCGACCATATCGCGGCGGTCACCAACTTCGTCATCACGCCGCTGTCGTTTCTGTCGGGGACCTTCTATTCCATCCAGAACCTGCCCCAGGCGGCGCAGATCGCGGCCCATTTCAACCCCTTCTTCTACATGATCGACGGCTTCCGCTACGGCTTCATCGGCCATGCCGACGGCAACCTGTGGATCGGCGTCGCGGTCATGGCGGCGATCAACGCGGGCCTGTGGTGGCTCTGCACCTGGATGTTCCGTACGGGCTACAAGCTGAAGGCCTGACGCCCGCCCGCAAGCCGTCGCCGAACGGTCATCTTGCCGCCGTTGACAAGGGGGCACGAGATACCGATACTCGGCGGCTTTCCTGGTAAGGAAGACGGTTGAAGCTCCTGGAAAACGGGGGCTTTTTTCCGTTTTGACACGTTGAGCCAAAGGAGAGCGAGATGATCAGCGCCGTCATGCCGAATTACGCGCGGACCGCTTTCGCCCTGGTCAGGGGTGAAGGCATGTACGTCTGGGCGGACGACGGCCGACGATTCCTCGACATGGGGTCGGGGATCGCAGTCAATTCGCTCGGCCATTGCCATCCGAAACTGGTCGCGGCCCTGACCGAACAGGCGAAGACCCTGTGGCATGTCTCGAACCTGTACCGCGTCGCCGGGCAGGAACGGGTCGCCGGCCTGCTGGTCGCCAATTCCTTCGCCGATACCGTGTTCTTCAACAACTCGGGCGCCGAGGCCGTAGAGGCCGCGATCAAGATGGCGCGGCGCTATCACCATGGTGCCGGGCATCCGGAACGTTACCGCATCATCAGCTGCGACGGCTCGTTCCATGGGCGGTCGCTGACCGATCTGGCCGCCGGGTCCAGCGAAAAACACCGCGAAGGTTTCGGCCCCATGCCCGAAGGCTTCGACCATGTGCCGTTCGACAACCTGAACGCCATGCGTGCCGCGATCACCGACCAGACCGCGGCGATCCTGGTCGAGCCGGTGCAGGGCGAGGGCGGCATCAAGGCGCCGTCGCCGGGATTCCTGAAGGGTATCCGCGAGATGTGCGACGAGTTCGGCATCCTCATGGTGCTGGACGAGGTGCAGACCGGCAACGGCCGCACGGGCAGGCTGTTCGCCCACGAATGGGCCGGCGTGACGCCGGACATCTTGGCCACGGCCAAGGGCCTGGGCGGCGGATTCCCCGTCGGTGCCGTGCTGGCGACCGAGGCCGCCGCCAAGGCGATGACGCCGGGCAGCCACGGATCGACCTTCGGCGGCACGCCGCTCGCCATGTCGGCCGTCGGCGCCATGCTGGACGTGGTTCTGGAACCCGGATTCCTACCCCGGGTCGACAAGATCGCCCGCGTGTTGTGGGACCGGTTGGGCGCCGTCGTCGCCAAGCATCCGACGGTGCTGACCGAAGTGCGCGGCCAGGGCCTCATGGTCGGCATGCGCTGCGCCGTGGAAAACAACATCCTGGTCGGCAAGATGATCGACAACGGCGTGCTGACCGTGCCGGCGGGCGACAATGTCGTGCGCATGCTGCCGCCGATGATTCTCGAGGAAAGCCACATCGACGAGGCGGTCCAGTCCCTCGACAAAAGCTGCGCCGACATCGCGGCGGACATGGCCAAGGAGAAGGCGGGATGAGCGCGCTTCGCCATTTCCTCGACCTCGACCGCGCCGACGCGGGCACGCTGCGCCGGATTCTCGACCGTGCGGCCGCGATGAAGAAGAACGGGGCGGCGGCCTCTGCGCCCCCGTCCCTGGCGGGCAAGACGCTGGTGATGATCTTCGAAAAGCCGTCGACCCGCACCCGCGTGTCGTTCGAGGTCGCGATCCAGCAGCTCGGCGGCCGCGCCGTCGTGCTGTCGGGCAATGAATCGCAGCTCGGCCGCGGCGAAACCGTGGCCGACACGGCACGCGTGCTGTCGCGCTATTGCGACGTCATCATGATCCGCACGGACGATCCGCAGAAACTGCACGATCTGGCCGAATATGCCACCGTGCCGGTGATCAACGGCCTGACAGACGCCTCGCATCCGTGTCAGATCATGGCCGACATCATGACCTATGAGGAACATCGGGGCGATATCAAGGGGCGCACCGTGGCCTGGGCCGGCGACGGCAATAACGTCGCCGCGTCGTGGATCCACGGGGCCGCGCGGTTCGGCTACCAATTGCGTCTGGCCTGTCCCGAGGCGCTGTCCCCCAATCCCGATCTGGTGTCCTGGGCGGCGGGCGAGGGTGCCGATGTGCAGGTGACCGAAGACGCCGAAACGGCGGTCACCGGGGCAGACCTCGTGGTCACCGATACCTGGGTGTCCATGGGCGACGCCGACGCGGGTTCGCGCCACAACCTGCTGACGCCCTACCGTGTGGATGACGGCCTGATGAAGCTGGCCGCGCCCGACGCCCTGTTCATGCATTGCCTGCCCGCGCACCGCGGCGAGGAAGTGACCGAATCCGTGATCGACGGACCCCAGTCCGTGATCTGGGACGAGGCCGAAAACCGCCTGCACGCGCAGAAGGGCATCCTGGCCTGGTGTCTGGGCGACGTCTGACCGGGTTTTCCGAATGATGGTGAAGGACGCCCCTCATGTTTGACGAAGAGGGCATCCGCGACCTGGAGCGCCGGGCCGCCGAATGCTGGCCGCCATTCAGCCAGGGTATTCTGGAAGGCTGGTTGCTGCGCTTTTCCGAAGGCGTGTCGCGGCGCGCCAATTCCGTTCTGGCGCTCGAGGAAACGGGGGCGAGCGCCCTCGGCCTGCGTATCGACGCGGCGGAAAAATTCTATCGCCAGCGCGGCCTGCCCTGCCGCTTTCAGATTTCCGGCGCAGTGACGCCGCGCGGCCTGGACGCGGAGCTGGAACGCCGCGGCTACGAGATCGAGGCCCGCACCCTGGTGATGACCGCCGATGCCGCGTCCGTGGTGGAAAATCTGACCGACCGCCAGGATATCCGTTTTCGCGCGCGCCTGTTTTCCGGCCCCACCGGGGCGTGGTTTCAGGTTTACGGCGAGGGCCTGGCCGAGGGCCGGGAGCGCGGCCTGCGGTGCCGTCTGGCCGAGGGCCTGCCGGCGCCGCGCGCCTATGCGGTAGTGGACGACGGGACCGAGCCCGCCGCCGTGGGGGCCGCCGTGATCCGCAATGACTGGGCGCTGATCCTGTGCATGGCGACACGGGACGGGTTCCGCCGACGGGGGCATGCCGCGCGGGTGCTGGCCGCACTTGCTGCCTGGGCCGCCGATACGGATCGAAACCGCCGCCTGTTCCTGCAGGTGGAATCGGACAATCGTCCCGCCATGGCGCTTTACCACTTGGCGGGCTTCCAAGCCGCGCATACCTATTATTACCGGACACAGACACAAGCCGCCCCAAACGATGCCCTCCCAGATACCGCCGACCGAGACCATGCCTGACGCCACCCTTTTCCTCGACGACGTTGTTCAGCCGTTCCATGTGGACGCGCTGGGCGTCAACGGGCGGGTCGTGCGCCTGGGCCCGGTTCTCGACCGCCTGGTCGCGCCGCACGGTTATCCGCCGGTCGTCGCCGATCTGTTGGCGCAGGTCGTGGTGCTGGCGGCGACGCTGTCTAGCGTGCTCAAATTCGACGGCGTGTTCACCCTGCAGGTCCAGGGCGACGGCCCGGTCGGTCTGGTCATGGCGGACGTGACCTCGACCGGCGGGGTGCGCAGCTATGCCCGCTATGACGCGGAACGTCTCGCGGCGATCGATGCCTCGGGCGCCCAAGGCGCGCCGGTTCCGGCGCTGCTCGGTTCCGGCTATCTCGCCTTCACGGTCGACCAGGGGCCGGACACGGACCGCTATCAGGGCATCACCGAACTGGTGGGGGCGACCCTGGCCGACTGCGCCCATGACTACTTCCGCCAGTCCGAACAACTGGAAACCGCGATCCTTCTGGCGTCCGGCGATGATCCGTTGGCCGCCGGGGCGATCATGGTGCAGCGCCTGCCGGACAGGCGCGGCGCCGACAAGGACGAGGCTGAGGAAGCCTGGCGCCGGGCGGTGATCCTGATGAGCAGCCTGTCGTCGGGCGAACTGCTCGACCCGGCGGTGACGACGGATCGGCTGCTCTATCGCCTTTACCACCAGGACGGCGTGCGGGTGACTGAGGGCCGGCCCGTGAAACAGTCCTGCCGTTGTTCCCGGGACAAGGTCGAAATGACCCTGCGTTCCTTCCCGCAGGCGGAAATCGAGGACATGGCCGACGATGGCAAGGTTACGGTAACATGCGAATTCTGCCGCACGGACTATGTCTTCGGCCCGGAACAGATCGACGCACTTTACCGGGACGGATAATTCGGCCCATGCCTTGATCCTGACACAGGGCATGCCCAGTATGGCGGACACCGGGGAAACCATTGGAGCGAGGAAACGACGACCGATGACCTTGACCAGATCACTGACCACCGCCCTTGTCGCCGGCCTTCTGGCGCTGGGCGGGTGCGCCACGCCGGATCCCAGCGTCAACCTGCCGGAAATCACCTTTCAGCATGCGCCGGCCTTGAACCTTGCTGTCGATCGGGTCGAAATCGTCGATGTTCACAAGGCGCCCCTTGCCCCGCCCAACGTGGAACACAAGATGCAGACGCCGCCGGCCAGGGCGATGGCGATCTGGGGTCGCGACCGGCTGAAGGCCGTAGGCGGCGGCACGGGCACGGTCGCGCGCCTGACCATCGAACGCGGCCAGGTGATCGAAACCAAGCTGCCGCGCACCCAAGGCATCAAGGGCGCCTTCACGACCGATCAGGACGCCCGCTACGACCTGGAGATGGCGGCCATGATCGAGGTGTTCGACCCCCAGGGACGGCGCGTCGGCCATGCGGCGGCGCGGGCCACCCGCAACCAGACCGTGCCCGAGGACGTGACCCTGAACGACCTGAACAAGACCTGGTTCGCCATGATGGAAGCGGCGCTCAAGGACTTCGACCATGAAATGGAAGCCAACATGCGCCGGTTCCTCGGCAACTGGATGCGCTGACGCGTATCAAGAGGGGTTGACCCCGGCATTCCGGCTTCGCACCGTATGGTTGGACCGTCACCGTTTGGCGCGTCTCCCGATCCCGTGACAATTCGTCTCACCATCCCCGCCGGAAGGCTTTCATGCTGACCTTCGCCGCCGCCTGCTTTTTCCTGTTCATCACGCCGGGGCCGGGGGTGCTGTCGCTCGCCGGAGTCGGGTCGGGCTTCGGCTTCGCCCAGGGGCGGCGCTACATGATCGGTCTGTTCCTGGGCACCAACTTCGTGGCGCTGGCCGTGGTCACGGGCCTGGCCGCCGCCGTGTTGGCGGTGCCCCACGTGCGCACGGTGCTGCTTTACGCGTCGGCGGCCTATCTTCTCTATCTGGCGCTGCGCATCGCCTTCGCCGGATCGAAGATCGCCTTCATCCAGCGCCAGTCCGCGCCCGGCATCGCCGGCGGCCTCATGTTGCAGGCCATCAATCCCAAGGCCTATGCCGTGAACACGGCCTTTTTCTCGGGCTTCGCCTTCATGCCGGACAATCTGGTCACGGAGCTTGCGATCAAGTTCGCGATCATGAACGCGATCTGGATCTGCATCCATTTTCTGTGGCTGTGGGCGGGGGTGACCCTGCACCGCCTGGATCTGCCGAAACGCACCCAGTTCGCCATCAACGTCGCCATGGCGTTGTCCATGCTGGCGGTCGTGGGGCTGGCGGTTCTCGCGCAGCGGTAGACGGGGGCTCGGCGTCCCGTTCAGTTGCGCCAGAACGCGCGGGTGAACAGGATGATCACCGTGAACAGTTCCAGGCGGCCCAGCAGCATGCCGATCGACATCAGCCACTTCGCCCCGTCGTGCAGGTCGGTGAAGGTGGTGGCCGGGCCCGTCTCGCCCAGGGCCGGGCCGACGTTGGCGATGGCGGTGGCGGCCGTCGAGAATGCGGTCACGAAGTCGAGGCCGAGAAAGCCCAGTCCCAGAGCCAGCATGGTGAAGCACAGAAACCAGACGAAGAAGAACGACAGCACCGAGATGATGACCTCGTCCGAGATCGGCTGCTTGTTGTAGTGCGGAATGAACACGCCGTGGGGATGCAACAGGTGGCGCAGTTGGGTGCGGCAGGCGGCGTAGAGAATCTGGAAGCGGAACACCTTGATGCCGCAGGTCGTCGATCCGGCGCAGCCGCCGATGAACATGATGAAGAAGAAGATCGGCAGGGCGAAATGTCCCCACAGCGAATAGTCGTCCGTGGCGAAGCCGGTGCCGGTGATGACTGAAATGATGTTGAAGGTCGCCAGACGCAGGGCATTTGCCGGGTGTTTTTCCTGTTCCAGCCACAGCCAGATGGCGGTCACCAGAACCACGGCGGTGACCGTGGTCAGGAACCATTGCACCTGCGGGTCGCGGGGCAGGGCCATGAACTGGCCCTGCAACATGCGCACGTAGGCGATGAAGGGTAGGGCTCCGACGACCATGCCCAGAGAGGCGATGTAATCGATGGCCGCGCTGTTGAAGTGGCCGATGGAATCGTCGCGGGTCGAATAACCGCCCGTGGCGATGGTCGTCATGGCGTGGGCCACGGCATCGAAGCCGCTCATCCCGGCGAGCCAGAACGCCCCCGCCCAGACCATGGTCAGGAACAGATAGATGACGCCGATGGTGCTGGCGATCTGGGCCACCCGGGGCATCGCCTTCTCCGTCGACTGGTCCGTGGATTCCATGCGGAACAATTGCATGCCGCCGACCTTCAGCATGGGCAGAATGGCGATCGCCATGACGATGATCCCGATGCCGCCGAGCCATTGCAGCAGCGCGCGCCAGAGCAGGATGCCGGGCGGCAGGGTGTCCAGGTCGGTGAGAATGGTCGAGCCCGTGGTGGTCAGGCCGGACATGGCCTCGAAGAAGGCGTCGGTGAAGCTGAGGTCCCGTTCCGAAAACATGAAGGGAAAGGAGGCGAACACCGTCAGGGTGACCCAGGTCAACGTCGTCATGACGAAAGCCTGGCGCACGCTGAGGTTCCGAACGCCGCCGGTCGTCGCCGTCAGCGCCATGGCGACGCCGAGAAACAGGGTGACCCCGGCGGAGGCGGCGAACACTTCCCAGTCCGGATGGCCGAGCGATGCGTCAACCACGGCCGGCACGCACATGACCAGCGCCAGCGTCGCCAGCAGCGTGCCCACAATCATCAGAATGGGACGGAAATCCATGCCCTTGCCTCGTCTTCTCCCCGTTGCGACGAGGTTTAGAGCATTTTGGACAAAGAAGGAACCAATCGGCGGGGCGGGACCCGGCCGGCCCTCGATAAGGCTAGTGGCCGATCATGGCCAGGAATTCGCGGCGGGTCGTCGGGTCGTCGCGGAATGCCCCCAGCATGCGCGAGGTCACCATGGTCACGCCCGGTTTGGAAACGCCGCGCGTGGTCATGCATTGGTGCGCCGCCTCGATGACGACGGCAACGCCCTTGGGTTCCAGCACGTCGTTGATGGCGTTGGCCACCTGGGCGGTCATCTTTTCCTGGATCTGCAGGCGCTTGGCATAGGCGTCGATGACCCGGGCCAGCTTGGAGATGCCGACGACCCGGCGGTGCGGCAGGTAGGCGACATGGGCGACGCCGATGATCGGCACCATGTGATGCTCGCAATGGCTTTCCAGGCGGATGTCCTTGAGGACCACGATCTCGTCGTAACCGTCCGTTTCCTCGAAGGTGCGCTTGAGGATTTCCACCGGATCGGCGTCGTAGCCGGCGAAGAATTCCTCATAGGCGCTGGCGACCCGCTTGGGCGTGTCGATCAGGCCTTCGCGGGCGGGGTCGTCGCCGGCCCAGCGGATCAGCGTGCGCACGGCCTGTTCGGCCTCGGCGCGGGACGGCTTGCCGCTTTGTGATTTCGCCGCGTTGGCGGGGACATTGGCGACACTCAGATGTTTCTTGGCGGTCACGGTCGGGGTTCCCGGTCCTGTTGGGTTTTAGGGCTTAGTTCAGATGGACGCGTTCGTGCGGACTGTCGAGCGAGAAGGCCGGCACGGCGGCGTCGAAAAAATCGCCGGCCTGGGTTTCCATTTCGTAGGACCCCATCATCATGCCCGACGGCGTCGCCAAAGGTGTGCCGCTGGTGTATTCGAAAGCCTCGCCCGGGTTCAGGACCGGTTGTTCGCCGACCACGCCCTCGCCGCGCACTTCGTGGGAAGTGCCCTGCGCGTCCGTGATCCGCCAATAACGGTTGCGCAGCTGCACCGTTTCCTTGCCCTGGTTCTCGATCCGTACCGTATAGGCCCAGACATAGCGGCCGTCCTCGGGCGCGGATTGATCGGGAAGGTACTGGGGAACCACGCTGACGCGGATGTCGCGCGTCGTTTGTGAATAGCTATGTGTCTTGGTGTTCATGGTATGTCGCTGCTTCTGCCACGGCCGGGCGCCGAGAAAGGCCAGTTTAGCCTCGCATATGGGGGGGTTGTCCACTAACGCCAAGGGTTTGTTGTCCTTGCCGCCCATCTGCCCGGCCGGGGGCCTGCGCAATGGCAAATATCGGCCTGATTCCCGGAATCTTCTTGAATCCCCCTCTGGGAAGGATAGGCTTTAACCATAAAACGGACTTCGAAGGCCGACTGAACGGCCCCTTCCTGCGACAAAAACGCACCTGGGAGGTAACGATGACCACATCCGACAACCGGCCCCGCGTGGCTGCCCTGGTCGGCCCCTATCTAAGCGGCAAGACATCTTTACTCGAGGAAATTCTGCGTCAGTGCGAGACCATTGACCGCAAGGGCTCCGTCAAGGACGGCAACATGGTCGGCGACGGCTCGCCCGAGGCCCGCGCCCGCCAGATGTCCACGGAAATGAACATCGCCAGCGTGTCGTACCTGGGCGATCCCTGGACCTTCATCGACTGTCCCGGTTCCATCGACATGCTGCAGGACGCCCATAACGCCCTCCTGATCGCCGATGCCGCCGTGGTGGTCTGCGAGCCGGGACAGGCCCGCGCCCTGACGGCGGCGCCGATCCTCAAGTTCCTCGACCAGCACCAGATCCCGCACATCATTTTCATCAACAAGATGGACAGCGCCGAAGCCAGCGTTGCCGAGACATTGGACGCCCTGCAAGGCCTGTCCGACAGCCCCCTGGTGCTGCGGGAAATTCCGTTGCGCGATGGCGGCGACGATGTAACCGGGCATGTCGACCTCGTGTCGGAACGCGCTTTCCGCTGGCAGGAAGGCAAGCCGTCGGAGTTGATGGAGTTGCCCGAGGGCATCCGCGACCGCGAGGAAATCGCGCGCACGGACCTGCTGGAAACCCTCGCCGATTTCGACGACGCGCTGCTGGAAAAGCTGCTGGAAGACGTGGTGCCGCAGACGGGCGAGGTGTTTGAGCATCTGACCAAGGTGTTGCAGGACGGCAAGGTCGTGCCCGTGTTCTTCGGCTCGGCCGAACACGGCAATGGCGTGCGCCGCCTGCTCAAGGCGCTGCGCCACGAGGCCCCGGGCCCGCAGGCCACGGCTGCGCGCCTGGGCGAGCCGGTGTCGGGCGAAGCGGCGGCGCGGGTGTTCAAGACCGTCCACGCCGGCCATGCGGGCAAGCTCAGCTTCGCCCGCGTGTGGTCGGGCGAGATCGCCGACGGCATGGCGTCGTCCCAGGGCCGGGTGTCGGGGCTGTCCAAGGCCTTCGGCCAGAAGACGGAAAAGGTCGCCAAGGCCGGGATCGGCGAGGTCGTCGCCCTCGGTCGCATGGACGAGGTCAAGACCGGCGATCTGGTCTCGGCCTCCGGCAAGGTCAAGGGCATGGCCTGGCCGGCACCGTTGACGCCGCTGTTTGCCATGGCCGTGCACGCGGCCAACCGGGGGGATGAGGTCAAGATGTCGGGCGCGCTGGCCAAGATCATCGAGGAAGACCCCTCGATCTCCCACGAACACAATCCGGACACGGGCGAAATGCTGCTGTGGGGGCAGGGCGAAATGCACCTGTTGATCACCCTCGACAGGATGAAGGGCAAATTCCACATCGACGTCGACAGCGAACGGCCTCAGGTGCCCTACAAGGAAACCATCCGCAAGCCGACCAGCCAGCACGCGCGCCACAAGAAGCAATCGGGCGGGCACGGCGAATTCGGCGACGTGCACCTGGACATCAAACCGCTTGGCCGGGGCGGCGGCTTTACCTTCGGCGACACGATCACCGGCGGGGTGGTGCCCAAGCAGTACATCCCGGCGGTCGAGGCCGGGGTGCGGGAATATCTCGCGCGCGGGCCTTTGGGGTTCCCCGTGGTCGACCTGTCCGTGACCTTGACCGACGGCCAGTACCATAACGTCGATTCCTCGGACATGGCGTTCCGCAAGGCGGCACAGCAGGCCATGCGCGAAGGCATGCCCAACTGTCAGCCGGTGCTGTTGGAACCCATCTGCAAGGTCGTCATATCGATGCCGTCGGAATTCACCTCGCGCATGCAGCGTCTGGTGTCCGGACGAAGGGGCCAGATCATGGGCTTCGACGCCAAGCCCGGCTGGGCCGGCTGGGATGAGGTGCAGGTCCAGCTGCCGCAGTCGGAAATGCACGACTTGGTGATCGAACTGCGCTCCCTGACCATGGGGGTCGGCACCTTCGAATGGGAATTCGACCACCTGCAGGAACTGATGGGCAAGGAAGCGGACCAGGTGGTCGCCCAGCGGGCGCAAGCGGCGCAGTAGGGGCGCTGCCGGGACCCGGCACACACAAAAAAAACCGCCGGTCTCCTTGCGGAGACCGGCGAGTTTGACAGGGAGGCTTCACGTCTGGGAGACGTTGGGGCCGCTGGCCTGGGGGGCCAGGGAGCGGTCCCGGTGCCGGATGACCTCCGGCGGGGTGGGTCTGGGAGGAGACCCGAAATCGGTCGTCGCCACAGCGCTTAGGAGCAATCGGCGGCAACGGGATGGTGGTTATATAAACCGCCAAGCCTGGTATACCAGTCACAAAGCTGCATTCCAGATATGCGATTCGCGCATATCTCGATTGGCGCCCTGCAAATATTGCATTTGGGTAACAAAAACCCGCTATCGGCTGTGAACGCTGTGAAGGCGGGTCCGGCGGCGCCTAGAAATTTTCCGGATTCAGACGGCTGACCAGGAAGTCGCGGAACACGGTGATGCGCTTGGAATTGCGCAGTTCCTCCGGATAGACGAAATAGGCCTCGATCGAGGGGCCGCGCAGCTCCGGCAGCACTTCCTTCAGGTTGGTGGCCTCGCGGCTCATGTAATCGGGCAATGCCCCGATACCGAGCCCCGACTGCACGGCGCGGAAAATGCCGTAGATGGAATTGACCCGCAGCACCGGTTCCCGCGTTTCGCCCGGCTTGGCGCCGGCGGTCAGCAGCCAGTTCAGATTTTCGACCGGCGGGCGGGCGTCGTCGCCGTAGACCACCAGATCATGGTCGTCCAGGTCCTGGGGCCGGGCCGGGGTGCCGTGTTCCGCCAGGTATTCGGCCGAGGCGAACACGTGGTAGTGCATGGTCATGATGTAGCGCTGGATCAGATCCGGCTGCTTGGGCGGGGCGAGGCGAATGGCGACGTCGGCCTGGCGCATGGACAGGTCCAGTTCCGTGTCGGCAAGGACCAGGCTGACGTCGATGTCGGGGTAGAGGGTCTTGAACTCGCGCATGCGCGGCGTCAGCCAGATCGACCCGAACGCAACGGTGGTCGTCACCTTGAGCGGCCCCTGGGCCTCGTCCTTGTTGTCGGCGATGCGCGCCTCGACCATGGCCAGCTTGGAAAACACGTCGTGCGCCGTGCGGAACAGCAATTCGCCCTGTTCCGTCAGGATCAGGCCGCGCGCATGGCGGTGGAACAACGGTACCCGCAGGCTTTCCTCAAGCGCGCTGACCTGACGGCTGACCGCCGATTGGCTCAGGTGCAAGTCCTCGCCGGCGCGGGTAAAGCTGCCCGCTTCGGCGACGGCGTGAAACACCCGCAGTTTGTCCCAATCCATGGGAAATGCCCCCTGATCGGCCCTTTTCGGGTGTGCTCCCTAATTGCACCCGGGCCGGTTGTCGCCGCCTATTCGGCGGCCGCTTGCTGTGCCTCCTGGGCGGCCAGGAAATGTTCGGCCTCCAGCGCCGCCATGCATCCGGTGCCGGCCGCGGTGATGGCCTGGCGGAACACCTTGTCCTGGACGTCGCCGGCGGCGAACACGCCCGGAATGTTGGTTTTGGTGCTGTCCGGTTTGGTCAGGATATAGCCTTCGTCGTCCATGTCGATCTGCCCCTTGAACAGGGCGGTGTTGGGGTCGTGGCCGATGGCGATGAACACGCCGTCGGCGGCCCGTTCCGTGATTTCGCCGGTCTTCATGTTCTTGAGGCGCATGGCGGTCACGCCCGCCGGCGCGCCGGCGCCCAGCACTTCCTCCAGCACCGTGTCCCAGATCACCTCGATCTTGTCGTTCTTGAACAGGCGGTCCTGCATGATCTTTTCCGCGCGCAACTCGTCGCGGCGGTGGATCAGGGTCACGCGCGAGGCGAAATTGGTCAGGAACAAGGCTTCCTCGACCGCCGTGTTGCCGCCGCCGATCACCGCGACTTCCTTGCCGCGGTAGAAGAACCCGTCGCAGGTGGCGCAGGCGGACACGCCGAAGCCCATGAATTTTTCCTCGGACGGCAGGCCGAGCCAGCGCGCACTCGCCCCCGTGGCGATGACCAGGGTGTCGCCGGTGTAGACCGCGCCCGAATCGCCCACGGCGCGGAACGGCCGGGATTTCAGGTCGACCTCCATGATCGTGTCCTCGACCATTTCCGTGCCCACGTTCTTGGCCTGCTCGAACATCTGTTCCATCAGCCAGGGGCCCTGGATCGGTTCGGCGAAGCCCGGATAGTTCTCGACTTCCGTGGTGATGGTCAATTGGCCGCCCGGTTGCAGGCCGCGCACCAGAAGGGGGCTCAGGTTGGCGCGCGCGGCATAGACGGCGGCCGTATAGCCGGCGGCGCCGGAGCCGATGATCAGAACCTTGGTATGACGGGGGGCGGTGTCGGAAGCGGCGGGCATGGAGCGATCTACCTTTTGAACGGATATGCGGGGGCCGTGTCTGCCCAGGGTCCACGGCGGATTGGGGACCTAAGATAAGTGGGCCCCGGCCGCCGTGCAAGGACAAGCGGCCCGGCCATGGGGACATCGGCAGAGGCCGCGGAAAGGACCCCGGTGACGGGGCTTTCCCCCGGCGGCGTTATAATATAATTTCGCAACAATATTTCGCCGCACCCGGGGGTTAGGAAACGATCATGCAGCGCGTGAAACTGGACAAGATTGACCGGCGTATCCTGCGCGATCTGCAAAGCGACGGCCGCATGACCAATGTGGAGTTGTCGAAACGCGCCGGGATTTCAGCCCCGCCCTGCCTGCGCCGGGTGCGGGCGTTGGAGGAAGCGGGCTTCATCCGCGGCTACCACGCCGACCTGGAGCCCAGGATGCTGGGCTTCAACGTTACCGTGTTCGCCCAGGTCGGGCTCAACTCCCAGGCCGAGCACGACCTTGAGGCGTTCGAGAATGCCGTGCGCGCCTGGCCCCAGGTGCGCGAATGCCACATGCTGGCGGGGGAAACGGATTTCCTTCTCAAGGTCGTCGCCGCCGACTGGGACGCCTATCAGGACTTCCTGACCACCAAGCTGACTGCGGCCCCCAACGTCAGCCACGTCAAATCGGCCCTGTCGATTCGCGCGTCGAAATTCAAGCCGGGCGTGCCCGTCGACGTCGATGCTCCCGATGACACGGATTGAATCGGCTTCCGCTCACTTATCCAGATTATCGAGAAGCGTGTCCGCGATCCTTGATCCGGCGGCTTTCGCGCGGGTGATCGCAACCATTGCCTGATAACGGTCCGGCGCCGTGCCGCGTCCCGAAAGATAGGCGCGCCCGACCATGGCGAGGGCGTCGGCATGCCCCTGGTCGGCGGCCTTCTTGAACCAGATGAAGGCCGCTTCGGCGTCTTCGGCGATTCCGTCGCCCGTATCCAGCCGCCGGGCGTATTCGTATTGACCGGCGCTGTGGCCGCGCTCCGCGGCGCGGTGCAATGCCTCGGCGGCGACCTCGGGCAGGCGCGGCACACCATGGCCGAGGGCGAAGCTTTGGCCGATCCGGAAGTACGCGGCGGCGCGGTCGATGGACTGGCTATGGGCTTCCGTTTCCGCCAGGTCGTCCAGCCCGGTCAGCGCCTTTTCGGTCACGGCCTGTTTCATTTCCACGGCGCGCGGCTGGCCCCGCGCCGCCGCCCGCGACAACAGGCGGTATCCCTTGACCGCGTCCTGGTCGACGCCGATGCCGCGCATGTAAAACCAGCCCAGCATGGTGGTCGCGTACAGATGGCCCTGATCGGCGGCCAGGCCGTACCAGCGCGCCGCTTCGCCAAGATCGGCGGGGATGCCCTGGCCGCGGGCGTACATGCCGGCGATCAGGGCCTGGGCCTCGGCATCGCCGCCGTCGGCGACGGGCTTCAGTTCCTTGAAGGCGGCGGCGAAATCGCCGGCGTTATAGGCGGCCTGGGCCTCGGCCAATCCCGCATGGGCGGGCGCGGCGGCGACAACAAGGGCGAAGGCCGCCACAACCGCGGCCCGTGGACGAACGCGACGCGTTGTGGACAGGCTCAACGCCACCGGTCCGGCATCAGCTCAGATTGGCGCAGGCCCGCTGGATGCGCTGGCAGGCGTCTTCCAGCAGATCCGTGGCCGTGGCGTAGGAAATGCGGAAATGGGGTTCCAGCCCGAACGCGGCGCCGTGCACGGCGGCGACGCCTTCGGATTCCAGGACGTAGGTCACGAAATCCTCGTCGTTCTGGATCACCTGCCCCGACGGCGTCTTCTTGCCGATGGTCCCGGCGCAGGACGGGTAGACGTAGAACGCCCCCTCCGGCGTGGCGCAGGACAGGCCGTTGGCCTGGTTCAGCATGCTGACGACCAGATCGCGGCGTTCCTTGAAGATCGCGTTGTGCTTTTCAATGAAGTCCTGCGGGCCGTTCAGGGCGGCCACGGCGGCGGCCTGCGACACGGCGGCCGTATGGGTGATGCCCTGGGACTGGATCATGGTCATGGCCTTGACCAGTTCTTTCGGAGCGCCGCAATAGCCGACGCGCCAGCCGGTCATGCAATAGGCCTTGGACATGCCGTTCATGGTCACGATGCGGTCGTAGAGCCGCGGCTCGACCTGGGCCATGGTGGTGAACTGGAAGCCGTCGTAGACCAGTTTTTCATAGATGTCGTCGCAGAAGATCCAGACGTGCGGGTGCTGCAGCAGCACGTCGGTCAGGGCCTTGATCTCGTCGCGGGTATAGGCGCCGCCGGTCGGATTCGACGGCGAGTTGAAGACCAGCCATTTGGTTTTGGGCGTGATCGCCGCGTCGAGCTGTTCCGGCTTCAGCTTGAACTTGTTCTCGGCGCCGCACTGGACGACCTTCACTTCGGCCCCGAACATCAGCGGAATGTCCGCGTAGGATACCCAATAGGGGGCCGGGACGATGACCTCGTCGCCCGGGTTGATGGTCGCCATGAAGGCGTTGAAGATCACCGGCTTGCCGCCGCAGCTGACGTGGATCTGGTCGCGCGCATAGTCCAGACCGCTGTCGCGCTTGAACTTGGCGATGATGGCGTCCTGCAGTTCCGGGATGCCGTTGATCCCCGTGTAGCGGGTCATGCCGGCGTCGAGCGCCTTTTTCGCCGCCTCGATGATGTGCGGCGGCGTATCGAAATCGGGCTCGCCTGCTCCTAAGCCGATGACGTCCTTGCCTTGGGCCTGCAGGTCGCGGGCTTTCTGGGTGACGGCAATCGTCGGTGACGGTTTGATGGCGGCAAGGCGGTCGGCGAGGAAAGCCATGATCGGGTCCTTGTATTCTGGTCCGTGGGAAACGGCGGCGGCTCTGTTTTCGGGCCGCCCGGAGACTACGCCGCCCTTTTGTTTCAGGCAAGACACGCAATGAAAAACGCCGGGGCTGCTTGCGTCCCGGCGTTCTTCGGCAAACGGTGGTTGCTGGCGGTTACAGCGCCGCCAGCGCCTGATCCAGGTCGTCGATGATGTCGTCGATATGCTCGATACCGACCGACAGCCGCACATAGCCTTCGGTGACGCCGGCGGCGATTTTTTCTTCGTCGCTCAGCTGTTGGTGCGTCGTCGACCAGGGATGAATGGCCAGCGACCGCACGTCCCCAATATTGGCCACGTGGTAAAACATCTTCAGGGCGTCGATGAACTTGGCGCCGCTTTCGCCGCCGCCGGTCAGTTCGAAACCGACGAGACCGCCCCAGCCGCCGGACATATGGGTTTCGTTGCGTGTCTTGACGGCGGCGTCATCTTCCAGGCCCGGAAAGATGACCTTGGTGACGCCCGGCTGGGCGGCCAGATGCTTGGCGACGGTTTCCGCGTTGCGGCAATGCTCGCGCATGCGCAGCGGCAGGGTTTCCAGCCCCTGGATGAACATCCAGGCGTTGAACGGGCTCATCGATTGCCCCATGTCGCGGAGCAGGGTGGTCCGCGCCTTCAGGATGTAGGCGATGGGGGCCCCCAGGCCCTTGGCGGCCTCGGTCCAGACGGCGCCGTGATAGCTGGGATCGGGCTGTGTCAGCATCGGGAACCGCGCGCCGTGCTTTTCCCAATCGAAATTACCGCCGTCAATGATCATGCCGCCGATCGACGTGCCGTGGCCGCCGATGTACTTGGTCATGGAATAGACGATGACCGCGGCACCGTGTTCGAACGGGTGGCACAGGGTCGGCGCCGCCGTGTTGTCCATGATCAGCGGCACGCCCAACTCGCGGCCGATGGCCGCGACCTCGGCGATGGGAAACACCCGCAATTTCGGGTTGGCCAGGGTTTCGCCGTAATAGGCGCGGGTCTTGTCGTCGGTGGCGCGGCGGAAATTTTCCGGATCCGACGGGTCGACGAAGCGGGCTTCGATACCCATCGTCTTGAGGGTGTTGCCGAACAGGTTCCAGGTCCCGCCGTAGATGTCCGTCGATACGACGATGTTGTCGCCGGCCTGCGCGATGTTCTGCACCGACATGGCCGACGCCGCCTGGCCCGACGCGACGGCCAGCGCCGCGACGCCGCCTTCGAACGCGGCCATGCGCTGTTCCAGCACGTCGCAGGTCGGGTTCATGATGCGGGTATAGATGTTGCCCAGTTCCTCCAACCCGAACAGGCGCGCCGCATGGGCGGTGTCGTCGAACTGATAGGACGTGGTCTGGTAGATCGGCACGGCGACGGAATTGGTCGCCGGGTCGGCGCGGTAGCCGTGGTGCAGGCAGATGGTGTTCTTGCGCATTCTTTTCTCTCCTCGAAGGACGTTCTTGTTGGCTAATTGATCGGACCGGGCATGTCCCGTCAAGCCGCCATGGGTCGGGCGGCGGGATGGGCGAAAACGTGGCCGGCGATCATGCCGGCCAGCCGTTCCGCATGGGTCAACGGCAGCATGTGACCGCCGTCGGGCAAGGACTTGACCAGGGCGGCGCGGGCCACGCTGGCCATCAGGCGGGCGATGCGCCGGGTCACCAAGGGGGCTTCGCCGCCGGTGACGATCATCGTCGGCATGGCGAGCCGCGCCAGATCGGTCAGGCGGGAATCCTCGCTCAACACGGCCCAGAAGTTCTGCGCCACGCTGTGCGCCTTTGCCGCCAGATGCTGGCGCTGCAGGTCGTCGAGGCGGGCCCAGGTGCCGGGGCTGTTCCAGAAATCGACGAATCGTTCCATGGCCTTCCAGGCTTCGCCGCGGGCGCCCAGATTGGCGATTTCGCCGGCCAGGCATTTGATCTCTTCCAGGGCGCTGCGGTCGCCGCGCGTACCCTGGCGCAGGAAATGGAAGGCGGCCGGCTCGATCAGGGTCAGGGTCGCGACCCGGTCCGGATGATCCATGGCGAACCGCATGGCCACGGCGCCGCCGTAGGAATGGCCGACGACATGCACCGGGGCCGCCGGCGGCAGGACAGCGTGCACCAGGGCCGCCTCGTCGGCCAGGCACAGGGCCCGGCGGCCGTGCCAGGCACCGGTCGTCCCGGCGCCATGGAGGTCCGGCATGACGACCCGGGCATGGCGGCGCAGGATCTGGGCCGTGTTGGTCCATTGGCCGGCCGATCCGGCGGTGCCGTGGATCAGCACCACGGGCTCGCCCGATCCGGTTTCGACGAAATGGACGGGCACGCCGTCGTGATCAATAGTGGGCATTCGCGGTATCTCCTCCAGGCGTTCAGGGCCGGCGCCGGGACGGGGCAGCCGGTTCCGCGCCATCCCCCAAGGGGCGTGCGCGGGCAGAATCGGGACGGTCCTCTGAGCTGTACTGGTGTCGGAAACCCGGATCTCCGGATCGCCGTTTTATGGTTTTTGACGCGGCATTTTATGGCCGCGCGAATTAGCGTGGGCTTATACGCAGGCCATGTGAAAAGGCGGCGGAAACGGCCGTGAACACAGCGTGAAAAATTCGTAAAATAAGGCCAAATCGCGTTAAACTTGAAAATACGGGTTTCCAGCGCAGGGACCGCGACTTTAAAGGGCGCGGTTCCTAATTAGAAAGGGTGGCCAAACGGTGGGCCATTTGGAGATCGAGCTGCTTGGGGGGCTGTCGGCGCGCACGGCGGGTGGTGACGATCTTTTGTTTCCGACACGCAAGGCGCGGCTGCTTTTGGCCTTTCTCGCGGTGGAGCCGGGCCGTGCCCACCCCCGCGACCGCCTGACCAATCTGCTCTGGGCGGGCCGCGGCGACGAACAGGCGCGCGGCAGCCTGCGCAATGCCCTGTCGTCCCTGCGCCGGGTGCTGGGGGCGGAGGCGGTCGCTATCGACAAGGACCGGGTGGCTCTGGTGCCGGATGCGGTCACCGTCGATGCGGTGCTGTTTCAGGCCCTGTCCGCCCAGGACGACACGCTGTCCCTGACCAGGGCGGCGGGCCTTTATCTGGGCGATCTTCTCGACGGTCACCCCACGGAAACGGACGAGTACGAGGAATGGCTGGCCGGGGCCCGCACCCGTCTGCGCGAGACGGCGGGTGACCTGTTCGCGCGTCTGGTCGCCCGTCACCGCGATGCGGGAGATTTTCCCGCCGCCATCGCCGCCGCCCGGCGGCGCATCGACCTCGATCCTTTGTACGAGGAAGGGCATCGTCAACTCATGCACCTGTACGCCGCGAGCGGCCGGCGCAACCAGGCGGTGCGCCATTTCGAGGATCTGGCGCGGCGTCTGGCCAGCGACCTGGGGGTCAAGCCGGAACCCGAGACCCTGGCCCTGATCGAGCGGGTCAAGGCGGCCCCGCCAACCGGCGCTGCGGAAGTCCGGTTGCCACGCCAAGGCGCTGAGCCCACACCACCCGTATCCGGTTCCCCGGCGCCTCCCAACCGGCCGTCCATCGTCGTCTTTCCCTTCGACAACGTGGGCGGCAATCCGGAACAGGGCTATTTCGCCGACGGCCTGGCGACGGACATCACCAATGCCCTGTCGCGGTTCAAGGCGTTCTTCGTGATCTCCAGCCAGTCGGCCCTGGCTCTCAAGGGACGCAACATCGCCGCGCGCGACGCCGCCAACGAACTGGGCGTGCGCTATTTACTGGAGGGCAGCGTGCGGCGTGGCGGCGACCGCCTGCGTCTCAGCGCACAGTTGGTCGATGCCTCGACCTCGACGGTTCTGTGGGGCGACTATTTCGACGGCGAGATCGGCAACCTGTTCGATTTTCAGGACCGCATCACCGAAGGCGTCGTCGGCATCCTGGAGCCCGCGATCCTGCGCGCCGAGATCGCGCGTGCGCGGGCCACGCGGCCGGAAAACCTGGGCGCCTACGATTACGCCATGCGCGCCATGCCCAACGCCTGGGCGCTGACCAAGGACGAATCCCGTCTGGCCCGCGAGCTCTGCGCCCAGGCCATCGCCCTCGATCCCGCCTATTCCCTGCCCTACGCCATCGCATCTTGGTGCCACGGTCAGGAGATCGTCTACAACTGGTCGTCGGAACCGGACGCGGTCGAACACCACAAGGCCGAGGCCCTGCGCCTGGCCCGCCTTGCCATGTCCATGGACGCCAACGACCCGTTCGTGCTGACCATGTTGGCGACGGCGGAATGCTTCGCCCACGACATCCCTTCGGCGCTGGCCCATGTCAAACGCTCGCTCGCCATCGACCGCAACCTGGCCTGGTCGTGGTACCGCAGCGGCTGGATCCACAACTACATGGGCGAGGTGGTGACCGCGGTCGAGCATTTCGAGACGGCGCTGCGCCTCAGCCCCTTCGACCCCCTGAAGTTCGGCATCTTCATGGGCATCGGTCAGGCCAATTTCGTGGCCGGAAACTACGACACGGCCATCGACTGGATCGACCGCGGCATCGCCGAGAACCCCAAGATCGTCTGGGTCCACCGCCTGCGCGCCGCCTGCGCGGCCCTGGCCGGGCGTCAGGCGGACGCCGAATGGTCGCGCGACCGGGTTCTGGAATACGTCCCCGGCGTGACCGCGGAAAAGATCGTCAACGCCATCCCCCACACCAACCCCAAGGTGCGTGCGCTCTACATCCAGGGCCTGCGCAAGGCCGGGTTCGCGTGATCCCGGCGCCGCGCTTGCGGGAACTGTGGCGAAATCGCGGCCTGTCTGCCTCCAAATGACCTTGGGCCAACCCTAGGGCGGCCCCACTCCCCCTCTTGAATGCACCGAACCGCCGCTCCGCGGACCGCACGGATCCCGGGGCGGCCTTGCCGGATCGCTAAGGCGGAGCTCCGCCGGGAGGGAAGTGCGCCATGCCCATCGCCACCGTCATCGGCCGCCGCTGGTGGGCCTTTCCCTTAGCTTTGGCGGTTACCTTGATTCTGATGACCGTCATGGCGACGTCCTCGGCGCGGGCCGATGACCCGTCCGCACGGCCGGCGGTCGTTGCGGCGGCGGCCATGGATTTGGGCGGCCTGTTCCTGCCGGCCGGGGATGGCGGCGACGAAGAGGCCCGGGTGCAGATTGCGCCGATGTTGGGCACGGACATTAAGGTGCAGGTTTCGGGCCTGATCGCGCGCTATGCCGTCACCCATCGCTTCCGCAACCCCACGGCGCGCTGGACCGAAGCCATCTACACCTATCCCCTGCCGCCGGACAGCGCCGTCGACCGTCTGAAGATGATCGTCGGCGGGCGCGTGACCGAAGGCCGGATCAAGGAACGGGCCGAGGCGCGGCGTCTGTACACCGCCGCGAAAAGTGCGGGCCGCCGGGCGTCTTTGGTCGAACAGCAGCGGCCCAACATCTTCACCACCGCTGTCGCCAATCTGGGCCCCGGCGAGGAAGTCACCGTCGCCATCGAATTTCAGGAACGTCTGGCCTTTCGCGACGGGCAGTTCACCCTGCGCCTGCCGCTGGTTATCGGCCCGCGCTACATCCCCGGCCGCGCATATCCCGTGAACCTTGCGGGCGGGTCCGGCTGGGCCCAGGACACGAACATGGTGCCCGACGCTTCCAAGATCACGCCGCCGCTGCGCGCGCCGGACGCAGGCAAGGGCAACCCGGTGACGCTTCGGGTCGCCATCGTCGCCGGTTTCGACATCGGCCGAATCGCCAGCCCCGGCCACGAGGTCACCGTGACGCGGCCGAAGGCCGGCCAGGCCGTCGTGCGGCTTAACGGCGACGCCGTGCCCGCCGACCGCGATTTCGTCCTGCGCTGGTCCCCGGCCCAGGCGGAGGCCGCCCCCCAGGCCGGGTTCTTCTGGGAAAAGGCCGGGGACGACACCTACGGCCTGCTCATGCTGATGCCGCCCGTGTCCGGCGGGGCCGGGCTGTCCCTGCCGCGGCCGGCCCGCGACGTGACTTTCGTCGTCGATACGTCCGGGTCCATGCAGGGAACGTCCCTGACCCAGGCCAAGGAAGCCCTGGTCATGGCGCTCGACCGCCTGACGCTCGCCGACCGCTTCCGCGTCATCCGCTTCGCCTCGGGTTATTCGGACCTGACGCCGCTGCCGGTTGCCGCCGACGCGGCGGCCGTCGCCCGCGCGAATGCCTATGTGCGGGGATTGCAGGCCGAGGGCGGCACGGAAATCGCCAATGCCGTCACGGCGGCGCTGGCCGGCGTGCACGACCCGGCCGAGGACACGGGGCAGGGGGAACGCACCCGCCTCAAGCAGATCGTGCTGATTACCGACGGTGTGGTCGGCGACGAGGACCGCCTGCTGTCCCTGATCAACGGGCGCATCGGCGACGCGCGCCTGTTCACGGTCGGCATCGGATCGGCGCCCAACGGCTTTCTGATGACCCGCGCCGCCCGGGCCGGGCGCGGCACCTATACGTTCATCCCGTCCGCCGACGAAACGAAGGAACGCATGGCCGAACTGTTCCTCAAGCTGGAACGCCCGGCCCTGACCGACGTGGCCCTGACCTGGCCGAACGGCGAAATCCACACGGTCGAGGTCTGGCCCCGGCTCCTGCCGGACCTCTATGCGGGTGAACCCCTGGTCGCGTTGATGAAGCTGAACGGCGCCGGGCCGGAGATGAAGGTCTCGGGCCGACTGGGCGGGCGGTTCTGGGAACAGTCGGTGACGATCACCGGCGGCGCCCCGGCACCCGGCGTGGCGGGCCTGTGGGGCCGCGAAAAAATTCGCCAACTCATGGCCGACATGCGCCGGACGGAAGACCGCGATGCGCTGCGCGCCGAAATCGTCAAGACGGCTCTGGACATCGGTCTGGTCAGCAAATTCACCAGCTTGGTCGCGGTCGACCTGGACAGCGAACCGGCGCGTCCCGCCGGCGCCCCGCTTGCGGCGGCCCAGGTGCCGACAAACCTGCCGGCGGGCTGGGATCGATCCGGCCTGGAAGGGGCGTCCGATACGCCAGTGCCGTCCCCCATGCCCGGTCCGCAGAAGACCATGGCCCCGGCGCCCGCCGGCCATGCCGCGACCCTGGCGTTCAACCGCGCCGACCCGGCCATGCGTGCCCATCTGGCCGCCGTTTCCGGCATGCCGCTGGCGGCCGCACCCCAGACGGCGACCCCGGCCCATGTCTACATGGGGCTTGGCGTGATGTTTCTGATCGCGGCCCTGGCCATCCTCGCCCTCGGCTGGCGCGGCCCGCGCAGGCATCGCCGCCGGGGTCCGGAAGGTGCGGATTGATGCGCCTTGCCGCCCGGATTTTCCCGTTCCTCCCTGCCTCCATGGCACCTTCCAGGCCGGCGGCGGCGGTTATCCTTGCCGCCGCCGGCCTGGGTCTTTTTGCCTGGGGGGCCTATATCCCGGCCAAGGCCTGGGCGGCGCAGGTGCTGCTGGAGCGCGCCTGGGACCAGTCGCGCGCCAACCGTGCGCCCTCGGGCGCCCTGGCCCGGCCCTGGCCCTGGGCCGACATGACGCCGGTGGCGCGGCTCGGCATCGAGCGGTTGGGAGGCACGAACATCGTGCTGTCCGGGGCGTCGGGCAGCACGCTCGCCTTCGCACCCGGCCATGTCGACGGCACGGCCTTGCCGGGCCAACCGGGGCACAGCGTCGTCTCGGCCCATCGCGACACCCATTTCGCCTATCTCAAGAACGCCGAGATCGGCGACCTGATCCGCGTCGAACAGCCGTCGGGCGCCAAAAGCGGCTACCGCATCGTCGAGCGCCGGGTCATCGATATGCGCAGCGAACAGGTCATGCTGCATCCGGAGGCGAACCTGCTGACCCTCATCACCTGTTTCCCCTTCGAGGACTGGACGCCGGGCGGGCCGCTGCGTCTGATCGTCACGGCGGAAAAGCGATTCTGATTAACCTGGCCCACGGTTCCCCCTAACATGGCGGCCTGCTTAATAAGAAACCACGCCTCCAGGAGGAACATTTCATGGCCGTTTCCGGCATCGACAGCGTCCTTTACCGCGATCAGTTCTCCACCCCCGCCATGCGCGCGGCATTCGACGACACCGCGACCCTGCAGAAATTTCTCGACATGGAAGCGGCCCTTGCCCGGGCCGAAGCCGGCCTCGGGATTATTCCCGAAAGCGCGGCCGCGCAGATCACCAAGGCCGCCGACATGTCGCTGTACGACTTCGACGCCATCCGCGACGAAATGGCCCGCACCAGCCACCCCATCGTGCCGTTGGTCCGCGCCATGGCCGCGCAGTGCGAAGCCCAGGGCGACAAAAAGGCCGGCGAATACGTCCATTGGGGGGCAACGACCCAGGATGTCATGGACACCGGCCTTGTCCTGCAAATGAAGGACGCGGTGGCGCTGATCCGGGACGGCCTGGGCGAATTGGAAGCCAATTGCGTCAAGCTCGCCAAGGAGCACCGCGACACGCCCATGGCCGGGCGCACCCATGGCCAGCAGGCCCTGCCGATCACCTTCGGCTACAAGGTCGCCGTCTGGATCGACGAAATCCGCCGTCAGCGCGAACGCCTGGACCAGATGGCCGTGCGGGTTCTGGTCGGCCAGTTTTCCGGCGCCGTCGGCACCCATGCGGCGGTCGGCGAGAAGGGGCCCGAGGTCGCGGCCCGGATGATGGCCGACCTTGGGCTCGGCGTGCCGGCGATTTCCTGGCATGTCGCCAAGGACCGGTTCACCGAATACGCGGCCGTGCTGGCCAGCATCGCCGGCACCATGGGCCGCATCGTCCGCGAGGTCGCGACCCTGCAGCGCACGGAAACGGCCGAGCTGGAGGAACCGCACAAGCCGGGCAAGGTCGGCTCCTCGACCATGCCGCAGAAACGCAATCCGGCGATCTGCGAGGTAACCCAGGGCATCGTCCGCCTGGCCTGGGCCTGCGTGCCGCCGGCCTTCGAAAGCATGATCGCCGACCACGAACGGGACAAGGTCGCCAACCAGGTCGAACGGGACTTCGTGCCGCGGGTCAGCTGCCTGACGGAATCGGCGCTGCGCAAGGCGGTGATGGTTACCGGCGGGCTGACCGTGCGGGCCGACAACATGCGTCGCAATCTGGACCTGACCGGCGGCCTGCTGCTGTCCGAGGCGGTGATGATGAAACTGGGCGAAACCATTGGCCGCAACACGGCCCATGACGTGGTTTACGAAGCGGCCATGACGGCCTTCGAACAGGGCAAGGTGTTCCGCGACCTGTTGCTGGAGGACGCCCGGGTGGCGGAGATCATGACCGCCGAGGAACTGGATGCCCTGCTTGATCCGGCGCGCTACACGGGCCTGTCGGCGCAGCTTGTCGACGCCATCCTGAATCCTAAGGCTTAGGCTGGGTTTGCGCCCGCCGGCACCCTGGGGATTTTGCCAAGCCAAGGGATGACCGGCGGGCGCGCAGCGCCTATATAATCAGCCATGGTCATGGAACTGAAAAACGACCCGGCGCTTTATCACCCGTCCCGGCGGGCGGCGGTCGCGGGCGGCCCCGTGTTCGACCTGCAAAGCGACTATTCCCCGGCCGGCGACCAGCCCGAGGCGATCGCCGAGCTGACGGCGGGGCTTGAGGCCGGCGAGCGGGATCAGGTGCTGCTCGGCGTTACCGGCTCGGGCAAGACCTTCACCATGGCCCATGTCATCCGCAACCTGAACCGGCCGACCCTGGTGCTCGCCCCCAACAAGACCCTGGCGGCGCAGTTGTACGGCGAGATGAAGGAGTTCTTTCCCGACAACTCGGTCGAATACTTCGTCAGCTATTACGACTACTACCAGCCGGAAGCCTACGTGCCGCGCACCGACACCTATATCGAAAAAGACGCCTCCATCAACGAACAGATCGACCGCATGCGCCATTCGGCGACCCGCGCCCTGCTGGAACGCAACGACGTGGTGATCGTCGCCTCCGTGTCCTGCATCTACGGCATCGGCGCGGTCGAGACCTATGCCGAGATGATCGTGCGCCTCAAGGCCGGGTCCGTCGTCGACCGGCAAAAACTGCTAAAGCAGTTGGTCGAACTGCAATACAAGCGCAACGACGCGTCATTCGTCCGGGGGACGTTCCGGGTGCGGGGCGATGTCGTGGAAATTTTCCCCTCGCATCTGGAGGACCGGGCCTGGCGGCTGTCCCTGTTCGGCGACGAGGTCGAGGCGATGTGGGAGATCGATCCCCTGACCGGCGACAAGATCGCGACGCTGGACGAGATCATTGTGTATCCGAACAGCCACTACGTGACGCCGCGCCCGACCCTCATGCAGGCGATCCCCCAGATCAAGGCCGAGCTGAAGGAAACCCTCGCCCGCCTGATCGCCGAGGGCAAGCTTCTGGAGGCGCAGCGGCTGCAGGAACGCACGACCTTCGACATCGAGATGCTGGAAACCACGGGACATTGTTCCGGCATCGAAAATTACAGCCGCTACCTTACGGGCCGCGCCCCCGGCGAACCGCCGCCGACCCTGTTCGAATACCTGCCGGAAAACGCCTTGCTGGTGGTCGATGAAAGCCATGTCACGGTGCCGCAGATCGGCGGCATGTTCAAAGGCGATTACGCGCGCAAAACGACCCTGGCGGAATTCGGCTTTCGCCTGCCGAGCTGCGTCGACAACCGGCCGCTGAAGTTCGAGGAATGGGACGGCATGCGCCCGCAGACGGTGTTCGTCTCGGCCACGCCGGGCCCGTGGGAGCTGGATCGTACCGGAGGCGTAATAACCGAGCAGGTGGTGCGCCCGACAGGCCTTATCGACCCGCTCTGCATCGTCCGGCCGGTGGAAAATCAGGTCGACGACCTGTTGATGGAGGTCAAGGAAGCGGCCCTGAAGGGCCAACGCACCCTGGTCACAACCCTGACCAAGCGCATGGCCGAGGATCTGACCGAATACCTGCACGAACAGGGCGTGCGCGTGCGCTACATGCATTCGGACATCGATACCCTGGAACGCATCGAAATCATCCGCGATTTGCGCCTGGGCGCTTTCGACGTACTGGTCGGTATTAACCTTTTGCGCGAGGGTTTGGACATTCCCGAATGCGCCCTGGTCTGTATTCTCGATGCCGACAAGCCGGGCTACCTGCGCTCCAAGACCTCGCTGGTGCAGACCATCGGCCGGGCCGCGCGCAACCTGGACGGCCGGGTCATCCTCTATGCCGACAACATGACCGAGGCGCTCGACTACGCGCTCACGGAAACCAACCGGCGGCGGGAAAAGCAACAGGAATACAACCTCGCCCACGGCATCACCCCGGAAAGCGTGAAGAAGGGATTCTCCAAGGCGCTGGAAAGCGTTTACGAAGGCGATTACGTGACCGTCGACACGGGGGCTGCCGGTGCCACGGAACTGGCCGGCCACAATCTGGCCGCCGTCATCAATGACATGAACGACAAGATGCGCAAGGCCGCCGGCAACCTGGAATTCGAGGAAGCGGCGCGGTTGCGCGACGAAATCAGAAGGCTGGAAGCGGTCGATCTCGGATTGGCCGCGCCCGGCACGGCGCCCTCCAAACTGGTCAGCCGCAAGCCGGGCGCGGAAAAGCGTTCTGCCGGCGGCCCGGCCTGGAAACCGAAAGGCAAGGGGGCGCGCAAGGCGGTGTCCCGGGCGCCGAAACGGCGGTCGTGAGCGCCGCCTAAGGGAGCGTCAGAGAAACAGCGGCAGCAGCAGAACCCCGATTACGATGATCGCGGCGCCGATCAGTTCGAGAAGCATGTTCTCGACCACCTCGACCACCGTGCGCTCGTTCTTGGGATGGGCGACAATGAACACGCGGATCAGCAGGTAGACCGTCACGATCAACAGTATGATGGCGCCGGGGCCGCTGACGACGCCTGCCATCACGCGCTCAGCAATACCGGGCTCATGTGCCATAGGATGGTCCAGTGGCCGCCGTTTTCCGTGATGATGGGGTCGCGTTCCAGGCAGACCACGGCGCCGGGGTCGAAGGCGATGACCCCGGCGTTGGCATCGCCCGCGGTGAAGAACGAGGTGATGCGGCTCATGAACGGATCGTGGCCGACGACCATGGTGTCCTCGGTCCATCCGGCAGCTGCCTGGACCAGACTGTCCAGGCGGGACGACGGCTTCAGATCCCTCATTTCCTCGATAATACGCCCAGGCCCGATCACGGCCGACAGGTGCATGGCGGTCTGCTGGGCGCGCAGGATTTCCGAATGAATGACGCGGGTGACCCGCACGCCGGCGCGGCCGAGAAACGAGGCCATGCGCTTCACGTCCTTCTGGCCCTGGTCGCTGAGCGGCCGGTCGGGGTTCTCGTCCTTGGTCAGTGCCAAGCCGTGGCGCACGAGGTAGAGGCGCATGGACGACATTTCCTTCTTTAGTCTGATTTTTGTCTTTTCAGCAGCACTGTTATAACAGGCCGAAGGGCGTCGCCAAATGGTCAGCAGGCGGGTTCGCTAAAACTTATCGCGGATATCGATGACGTTGTTGTCTCGTGGCGAATCGCCTGGTCCGGGCGCCGGTTCGGGGGCGTCTTCGGGCGCCGCGTCATCGGCGGTGAACAGGCGTGCCGAAGGGAAGATCATCCGCACGTTGGTGCCCAGGCCCGGTTGGCTGAAGATTTCCAGGCGCCCGCCGTGGGCGCGCACATAGGCATCGACCAGGGACAGGCCCAGGCCGACGCTGTCGGCGGCGGCGCGGGTCGATACCCCGCCGGCGCGGTAGAACGGTTTGGTGACGAACTCGATCTGGTCGGGGTCGATGCCGATGCCGGTATCGACGACCTCGATCACCATGTCACCTTCGTCGTTCAGGCGCGCCTTCAGGGTCACGGCGTCGCCTTGGTCGGAATACTTGATGGCGTTGGACAGCGCGTTGATGACGCATTGCGTGACCAGGCGCGCGCTGCCCATCATCTGCGGTAGATCCTCGGCCAGTTCCAGGCTGATAAACCTGTTGCGGGTGTCGCGCCAGCCCTCGGCGATGCGCATGCATCGGGTCAGCGCCTGATCAATGTCGAACAGGGCCTCGTTCAGGGTGAACTGGCCGCCGTCGATGCGCGCCACGTCGAGCATTTCATCGATCAGATTGAGAAGGTGCTTGCCGCTTTCGTGGACGCCGTCGGCGTAGCTGCGGTAGCTGGCGGTCAGGGGGCCGAGAATTTCGTTCTTCATGATCTCGGAAAAGCCGAGGATCGCGTTGAGCGGTGTGCGCAGTTCGTGCGACATGCTGGCGAGAACTTCGGACTTGGCGCGGCTTTGTTCGAGCGCATGTTCCTTCTCCAGCCGGTCGGAAATCTCGCGGTTCACGCGCTCCGTCACGTCGCGGAAGGTATAGGTGTGGAAGATACGGTCGGTCTGACGCCGTTCGACCCGGTCGCGGTGGGAAACCTTGCGGCGGAACTGGCCGGGCATGAATTCCAAATAGTATTCCGGGTCGTAATGCGGGTTGAAACGGATGACGATGGGCGCACGCGATGCGGATTTTGTGTCGACGTCGTCCTCTGCCGCGCCGGGAAACAGAAATTCCTTGTTCGCCGGCAGAAATTCGTTGAGGGCGCGGCCCGCCAATTCGCCGCCGCCGGTGCGCAGCAGAACACGCGCGGCGTCATTATGGGCGACGATGAGCCCGGTCTGATCCGTGACCACGAGCCCGTCAAAGCTGTTCTCCAACACCTCCTGAATGAAGGCGCGCTGGTGGATCAGGTTCATGCGCTGGCGAAAGATCAGGATGGCGTTGGCCCACAGGTCGCGGTAGGCGGAAAACAACACGAAAGAACCGACCAGGAGAAGCATGGCGGTTGCGGGCACCACGACAGGCAGGATGGTTTGCAGCATAAGCACGAAGACGACATAGCCCGCCGCGAGCACGCCGCCGATCGCCGCGCTGGTCTGCCAGCGGAGAATTTCCAGGCGCGCACCCAGTATCAGCGTGATCATCAGCAGGCCGACGATCACCGCTTCGGGCCGCGCCGCGTGCAGTGCGCGGCCCTGGACGAGGCTTTCGAAGGCCAGGGCCTGAAGCTCGATGCCGTGGAGGCGGCCATAGACCGGCACGGCGTGCTGATCGCCCAATTCCGTCGCGGCGGCTCCGACCAGAATCTTTTTTCCCTTCAACGCATCGTCGGGCACACGGCGTTCAAGGACATCGACCAGGGAATAGCGGGGGACGGTGGTGACATCGAGTGCAAAATCGATGTTAAAGGCCTCTATGTTGAATGCGGCGGGACCGACGAGCAGCGCCGACATGGCGGGTACGGCGCCGCCCCGCCATGGGGCGGTGACGGCCATCTCCCGGATCAGGCCGTCCGTCGCGGGCCGGAAAACGACGTTGCCCAGCTGGACGTGTTTCAGGAACATCGGTAGCGGCAGCGTATCGTGCGTGTTCAGGCCGCTTTTCCGCGCGTTCGGCCGTTGCCGGAAGGCCGGCAGGATGACCTTGCTGCGCGCCCGTTCCAGGGCGTCGGCCAGGGCCTTGTCCTCGGCGGGGGCGGAGCGCGAGGAGAAATCGACGTCGTAGCCTATTTCGCTGACGCCGGCGTCGGTCAGGCGGTCGAGTAGGCGGGCGTGAACCGAACGCGGCCAGGGCCAGACCCCGATCTTCTCCAGCGAATGCGGATCCATTTCCACAAGGACGAGGTGGTTCGTCGCGGGGCGTTTGGACAAGGCGAAGCCGGCATCGACGAACAGCCGGTCGATGGGCCATAGCGCGCCGGTGGCGTGCAGTGTCGCGACGACCAGAAAAATCACGGCATAAGGCAGGTGCCGAAGCACGGTTGCCTTGAATCCCCCTCGCGTCAGGCCCTGGGCGATGGTCTTGCCCCCTTTATCGCCGGTTGAAGTGCGATTTGACCGATCTTGGGCCGGTTATTTATTGCCGTTACCGTTGCCGTTCCCGCCGGCATTTCCTTGGCCATGACCGAACGCGCTGTTGCCGGGAGATCCGCCCACGCCGCCGCCATTTCCTTGGCTATGGCCGAACGCGCTGTTGCCGCCGCCGCCGTTACCGTTGCCGTTGGCCTGGCCGGGCGGTGTAAAGCCGGGCAACTGGCCCAGGGCCAGCCCGTTTCCGGGATTGCCGTTCTCAAATCCGGCATCCAGGCCGGCCGGTTCAGCGGCGCCCTTGCCGTGGCCACGGCCGGGGTTGCCGTCCTTGCGCAGCAGGCCGCCGCTGACCGCACCCAGGGACCGGTTTTGACCGGAAATGTTATGTGCAATCTTCACGCCGCCTTTGTTGGTCTTGTCGGCCTCGGCGGTGTCGCCGTCTGCTTTGGGGGCGCTTGGCCCCGGACCGTTCGACGGCCCGCCTTGGATATCGACGCGGCCGCCGCCGGTCGGGCTGACGGCGGTCTGACCGGGGCGCACGAACACGTTCTGGCCCGACCGAAGGTCGGCGACCTGGACCAGACCGCTGATGACATGCACGACGGCGCCCTGCGGGCCCACGCTGGTGGTGAAGGCGGTTCCCTTGACGACCACCGCGATGTCGGGTGTCAGAACCTCGAAATGCTGTTCCTTGCGTTTTTCCACGTCGAACAGAAGCGTGCCCAGGACATGACGAATGCGCGTCATCAGGCCGCCGGCGGCGTCGCCCGGCACCTCGAGGATGCTGTTCGGCGAGACGACGATGGTATTCTTGCCGCGGCGCAGGACGGCGCGGCCATCCGTGTCGGTGACGATGCGCTGGCCGGGTCCGATCAGGTCGCCCGTGGTCAGGGCCACGGGGCGCAGGCCGCTTGCGGTGATGTGCACATTGCCGCTGCTTTCGGCCAGAAGCCATGTGGCCCCCTCGTCGGCCGCGGCAGGCCGAATCGCGGCGAAAACCGCCATCAGAAGGATCGCGGCGACTCGGAATAGCGGAGCGGAGCGGGACAAGAAATCGATCATGTTTAACGCATCTCTGGGCCGTGCCCCGGAACGCAAGGGGCGACATAGCTATAAAGGTTCAAAAATGAACCGAAAATTGTATTTTTCCACCAAAGAGCATTGATACTATTAGTTTTTATTAATTTCATGTTAACCATCATATTCATGGGATGCAATATGGCCTTTAGTATGCGAGGACGAATTGCCCGATACGTGTAAACGCCCCGCGCGACCGGGTTTCACCATTCGCCGGTGGGGCTCATGACCGGTATTTCGCGGCGCGCGGGATTTGCGTTTTGCGTGGCCGCCGCGGCGATCGTCAGTCGGCCCGGTCACGGTTTCGCCCAGTTCGCGACCACGGCATCCGACCCGACGCAGATTGAACAACGCATCGATGACCAGCAGCCGCGCCGGCCCCAGGCATTGCAGCCGCATCTCGACGTTCTGCCGCCCTCTCAGATTACGCCGATCGGGGACACGTTCTCGTTCGTTCTCAGCGCCGTCATTATCGATGGCGCGACCGCCTTCACGCGGGCGTCCCTGGCGCCGCTATACGGCAAGTACCTCGCCCGCAGGGTGACGGAGGTCGAGGTTCAGGAGATTGCCCAGTCGATCACCCGGGCGTACCACGACGCCGGCTACGTGTTTTCCCAGGCCGACGTTCCGGCGCAGGACGTTTTGGCCGGCGTGTTGAAGATCCGGGTCACCGAAGGCCATGTCGCGCGCATCGATTACGGTGAAGCAGGTGAAAAAAACGGGATCGTCGCGGCCTATATGGCGCCGGTCCTGGCGGAAAAGCCGGTGCGCCTGGAAACCATCGAACGCGCCATGCTGCTCGTCAACGATCTTCCCGGGATCACTGTCGCCGATGCAAGTGTGGGCGACGGCGCCACGCCGGCGGATAAGGTCCTGAAACTCGTGCTCGAGGAGAGCGCGGTCAACGCCGATCTCTACGTCGACAACCGGGGCACGCCGTCGTCCGGGCGTCTGCAAACCTGGGCCGCGGCCGCGGCCAACGGCCTTCTGTCCACCGGCGACCGGCTCCAGATCGGCCTGTTCACCATCCCCGACACGCCGCGCGAGTTGATTTACGGTCAGGTCAAATGGTCGCAGCCCCTGGGCGGCTGGGGCACCGTCGGCGAGGTCACGCTTTCCGGCAGCAAGGTCGATGCCGGGAACAGCCTGGCGGCAAGCGAGACGGAATCCGACAGCCGGCGCATGCAACTGTCCCTGCGCCATCCAATTTTGCGAACCCGCCAGGACAGCCTGTGGGCGAGCGGCGAGTTCGACATCTACAATGTGAACGAAGATACTTTCGGTGCGACCAGTTACGAGGACCGTAACCGCACGGCCCGGCTCGGCCTGGAATATTACCGGTCGAAGCTGCTCAACGGCGATTTCTACGCCAAGGCCGTCTATGCACGCGGCCTGGACATTCTGGGCGCCTCCAACCCCGGCAACGGTCAGTTGTCGCGTTCCGATGGCAAGGCTGCCTTCGACAAGGTGACGCTTGAGGTGCGCCGCCTGCAGAAGCTGTGGGGCGGTTTTGGCCTCTATGCTCAGGCCAAGGGCCAATGGGCCAATCAGCCGCTTCTGACGGGGGCGGAGTTCTCGCTTGGCGGCAGTCAGTACGGCCGCGCCTTCGATTATGGCGAACTGGTCGGCGACCGCGGGGCGGCAGGGGCCGTGGAATTGCGCTATACGGGAAAAAAGCCAGCGGACTGGATCGAAAGCTATGACGTCTACGCGTTCTACGACGGCGGTTTCGTGTGGAACGAAGGCGTCGGCCGTCAGGCTCTGACCTCTGCCGGCCTGGGCCTGCGATCGACCTTCGCCAAGGGCATTTACGCCGACATCCAGGTCGCCAAGCCGCTCAACCACGAGGTCTCGACCGAGGGCGACAAGGATCTGCGCATCCTCTTCGCCGTCGGCGCCGGAATGTAGGACCGCGGTTCGGCGCAAAAAAAAACGCCGCGGTGAGCGGCGTTTTCTTGAACTCCGTGACGCTACGGTCAGGACGCTGCGGCGATCATCGCCTCGGCGACCTTCACTTCGCCTTCGGCGGCGGATTTCGCCTTGGCGTCACCGGCGTCGGCGAGGGCCTTCTGCGCGTCCTGCAGGCGCTGGCTGGCGGCCGCCTTGTCGATGTCGGCGACGGCCGTCGCTTCTTCGACCAGGACCGTGCAGGTATCCGGATTGACTTCGACGAACCCGCCGGCGACGAAGATGCGGTTGGTCACCTTGCCGCCTTCGTGGATGTCGATGACGCCGGGGCGCACGGTGCCGATCAGCAGCGAGTGGCCGGGCAGGACACCCAGGTCGCCTTCGCCGCCGGGGACGACGACCATGTCCACGGCCTGCGACGCCACCAGCTTTGTCGGCGAAACCAGATCGAATTGGATCGTATCGGCCATTTATCGGATGTCCTTTGTCAGCACCTGGTCCTTAGGCCGCTTCCGCCGCCATGCGTTTGGCCTTCTCGATGGCTTCGTCGATGGTGCCGACCATGTAGAACGCCGCTTCCGGCAGGTGGTCGTATTCACCGCTGACGATGCCCTTGAAACCCTTGATGGTGTCTTCGAGCGGCACCAACACACCCGGCGTGCCGGTGAACACTTCGGCGACGTGGAAGGGCTGGCTGAGGAAGCGCTGGATCTTACGGGCGCGGGAGACGGTCTGCTTATCTTCTTCCGACAGTTCGTCCATGCCCAGGATCGCGATGATGTCCTGCAGGGACTTGTAGGTCTGCAGGGTCTGCTGAACGCTGGTGGCGACGCCGTAGTGCTCTTCACCGATGATGCGCGGGTCGAGGATGCGCGACGTGGAGTCGAGCGGATCGACGGCCGGATAGATGCCCAGTTCCGCGATCTGGCGCGACAGCACGGTCGTCGCGTCCAGGTGCGCGAAGGAGGTTGCGGGCGCCGGGTCGGTCAAATCGTCGGCCGGCACGTAAATGGCCTGCACGGACGTGATCGAGCCCTTCTTGGTCGAGGTGATGCGTTCCTGCAGCGCACCCATGTCGGTGGCCAGCGTCGGCTGATAGCCCACGGCCGAAGGAATGCGGCCCAACAGCGCCGACACTTCCGAGCCGGCCTGGGTGAAACGGAAGATGTTGTCGATGAACAGCAGCACGTCCTGGCCTTCCTCGTCGCGGAAGTATTCCGCCTGGGTCAGGCCGGTCAGCGCCACGCGGGAGCGCGCCCCCGGGGGTTCGTTCATCTGACCGTAGACCAGCGCGGCCTTGGAATTGCCGCCCTCCAGGTCGATAACGCCCGATTCGATCATTTCGTGGTACAGGTCGTTGCCTTCGCGGGTGCGCTCGCCGACACCGGCAAACACGGAATACCCGCCGTGGCCCTTGGCGACGTTGTTGATCAGTTCCATGATCAGCACCGTCTTACCCACGCCGGCGCCGCCGAACAGGCCGATCTTGCCGCCCTTGGCGTAGGGCGCGATCAGGTCGACGACCTTGATGCCCGTGGTCAGAATTTCCGTTTCCGTCGACTGCTCGTGGAATTCCGGGGCCGAACGGTGGATCGGCATCTTCATCTTGGTGACGACGGGGCCGCGTTCGTCCACGGGGTCGCCGATCACGTTCATGATGCGGCCGAGCGTTTCCGGCCCGACGGGAACGGTGATGCTGTCGCCCGTATCCGTGACTTCGGTGCCGCGCTGCAGGCCGTCCGTGGTGTCCATGGCGACGGTGCGCACCGTGTTTTCGCCCAGGTGCTGCGCCACTTCCAGGACCAGAACACGGTCGCCGAGTTTCACATGCAGGGCGTTCAGAATCGCGGGCAGGTCGCCCGAGAACTGTACGTCCACCACGGCGCCCAGAACCTGGGTCACCTTACCAACACTGTTCGTAGCCATAGTCTTCTAGCTCCCGTTAAACGGACGTTCTAAAGCGCTTCCGCGCCAGAGATGATTTCGATGAGTTCTTTGGTGATGACGGCCTGACGCGTCCGGTTATAGGTCAACGTCAGGTTGTTGATCATGTCGCCGGCGTTGCGCGTGGCGCTGTCCATGGCGGTCATGCGCGCCCCGTGTTCCGAGGCCGAGCTTTCGAGGAACGCCTGGAACAGCTGCACCGCCATGTTGCGGGGCAGCAGTTCGGCGAGGATTTCCTGTTCTTCCGGCTCGTACAGATAAACCGGGGAGGGGCCGCTGGTCTTCTCCTCGTCGCCGCCTTCCGGCAGTTGGAAGGGAATGACCTGCTGTTTGGTGATGATCTGGGTCATCGCCGACTGGAAGCGGTTGAAGATCACGGTGCAGACGTCGAATTCGCCCGCTTCGAACATGTCGGTGATCTTCTTGGCCACGGCTTCGGCTTCGTCGTATTTGACGCCGCGCCGGCCGATGCCTTCGAAGGTATCGACGATATCGGCCGCCATGTCGCGTTTCAGCAGGTCGCGGGCCTTCTTGCCGACGCAGATGATTTTCACCGTCTTGCCGTCGGCCTTCAGGCGGCGGGCCGTGTTGCGCGTTTCCCGCACGATGGTGCCGTTGAAGCCGCCGCACAGACCGCGGTCGGCGGTGCAGGCGACGAGAAGATGGACATCCGACGCCCCGGTGCCGGACAGCATCCGGGGAGCCCCCGTGGGATCGCCGATCGAGGCGCCGATGGCGGCCACCATGCCCTCCATGCGCTGGGCATAGGGGCGGGCGGCCTCGGCACCTTCCTGGGCACGGCGCAGCTTCGCCGCCGCCACCATCTTCATGGCCGATGTGATCTTCTGCGTCGATTTGACGCTGTTGATCCGGATTTTCAGATCCTTAAGCGAAGGCATGAAAGCGCTTTCCCCGTTTGTCCGTCAGGTTGGGCTGATGACCGATCCCGACGCTTAGGCTGCGAAGGACTTGGTGAAGTCGTCCAGGAACTTCGACAGCTTCTCGGTGGTGTCGTCGCTGAGCGCCTTTTCCTTGGTGATCGTCGCCAGGAGGTCGGCACCCTTGTCGCGGGCCGCGTCGAGCAGACGGCGTTCGTAGGCCGTGATGTCGCCGACGGCGATCTTGTCCGCATAGCCCTTCACGCCGGCGAAGATCACGACGACCTGTTCGGCGACGGTCAGCGGCGAATACTGCGGCTGCTTCAGAAGCTCGGTCAGGCGCGCACCGCGGGCCAGCAGCTTTTGCGTGGACGGATCCAGGTCCGATGCGAACTGGGCGAAGGCCGCCATTTCGCGGTACTGGGCCAGTTCCAGCTTGATCGAACCGGCGACCTGCTTCATGGCCTTGGTCTGGGCGGCGGAACCGACGCGCGACACCGACAGGCCGACGTTCACGGCCGGGCGGATGCCCTTATAGAACAGTTCCGTTTCCAGGAAGATCTGGCCGTCGGTGATCGAAATCACGTTGGTCGGGATGTAGGCGGACACGTCACCGGCCTGGGTTTCGATGACCGGCAGGGCGGTCAGCGAACCGGCGCCCAGTTCGTCGTTCATCTTGGCCGCACGCTCGAGCAGGCGGGAGTGCAGATAGAAAACGTCGCCCGGATAGGCTTCGCGGCCCGGCGGGCGGCGCAGCAGCAGGGACATCTGGCGGTAAGCGACGGCCTGCTTGGACAGATCGTCATAGAAGATGACGGCATGCATGCCGTTGTCGCGGAAGTACTCGCCCATGGCGCAGCCCGTGTAGGGCGCCAGGAACTGCATCGGCGCCGGCTCGGAAGCCGTGGCGGCGACGACGATGGAATACTTCATGGCGTCGTAGTCTTCGAGGGTCTTGACCAACTGGGCCACGGTGGACCGCTTCTGGCCGATGGCGACATAGACGCAGTACAGCTTTTCCGACTCGTCCTTGGCGTTCTCGTTGACCGACTTCTGGTTCAGGATGGTGTCGATGATGACGGCGGTCTTGCCGGTCTGGCGGTCGCCGATGATCAGTTCGCGCTGGCCGCGGCCGACGGGGATCAGGCTGTCGATGGCCTTGAGGCCGGTCTGCACGGGTTCATGCACCGATTTCCGGGGAATGATGCCGGGTGCCTTGACTTCGACCAGGGAGCGTTCGGTGGTCGCGATCTCGCCCTTGCCGTCGATCGGGTTGCCGAGGCCGTCAACAACACGGCCCAGCAGGGCCTTGCCGACCGGCACGTCGACGATGTCGCCGGTGCGCTTGACGGTGTCGCCTTCCTTGATGTCCCGGTCGTCGCCGAAAATAACGATACCGACGTTGTCGGTTTCCAGGTTCAACGCCATCCCTTTGATGCCGCCCGGGAATTCGACCATTTCGCCGGCCTGGACCTGGTCCAGACCGTAGACGCGGGCAATACCGTCACCGACGGACAGCACCTGGCCGACTTCCGCGACCTCGGCTTCCGAGCCGAAGTCGGCAATCTGTTTCTTGAGAATGGCGGAGATTTCCGCGGCGCGGATTTCCATTGTCGGGATCCCCTCTTATCGCATGCTTAAGCGAAGTTGCTGAAGTTTGGTTTTGATCGAGGAATCGATCATGCGTGAGCCGATTTTGACCACGAGGCCGCCCAGAAGGTCTTCGTCAACCCGGGCGTCCACGGCCACTTTCGTGCCCATGGCCTTTTTCAATCCATCCTCGATCGCTTGACGCTGCTTGTCGCTCAGCGCCTGGGCGGACGTGACCTCGGCGGTCATTTCGCCCCGGTGCTGGGCCAAGATGCCTTGAAACTGCTTGATCATGGCGGTCAGCGCGAACAACCGGCGGTTCTGCGCGACGACGCCGACGAAATGTTTGGTCAGCTCGGAAACCCCGGCCTTGGTCAGGATCGCGTCCATGGCGGCGATCTGGCTGTCGCGGGCGATGACGGGGGAGCGGATCAGGCGCGCCAGGTCGGCGCTTTCATCGATCATGTCGCGGATCGCGGCCATGTCCTGGGCGACCGTGTCCAGCTGCTTGTCGGCCGCGGCCAATTCGTAAAGGGCGGTCGCGTAGCGACCTGCAAGGCCGGAAGCGCCTGCGATATCCGATGACACCTGGGAAACCCCTTGATTAAGTTTTTTTTAAGGACCCTGAGATGCCGGTTTCGGACAGGGATCGCGCCTAAAAAACAGCCGCAATCCCGCCAATTCCGGCGGGCCCCGCCTGGAAAGCGCGGCCAGTCCTACCACAGAGGTTTCGCGCATGCAACCAGAGTCGCCCGGGTTTTTTCACAGACTGTGAAAGACCCCGGATTGGGCCCGTTTCGGGGCAATTTTCAAGCCCGATGAGGCGCCGGATCACGGGGCCGGTTACATGAAGGAATAGGGATCGATATCGATCAGCACGCGAACCTTTTTCGGAATACTGGCGCGCTTGATCCAGGCGCGGACCAGGGGTTGCACCGCGGTGCCGCGCCCGGCCTTCAACAGAAGGCGTCGGCGGTGGCGGCCCCGGATCATGGCGAGCGGTGCCGGTGCGGGGCCCAGGACCTGAATATCGGCGCCCTGGGGAGCGGACCGGCCCAGCGCGCGGGCGCCGGCATCGACCGCTGCCTCGTCCGTGCCCGACACGACCACGCCGACCAGGCGGCCGTAGGGCGGCATGCGGGCCTCTTCGCGGCCCTTCGCCTCGGCGGCCAGGAAGGCCGCGCGGTCGCCTTTCAGGATCGCGTCCATCACCGGGTGCTCGGGCATGAAGGTCTGGATCAGCACCCGGCCCGGGCGGTCCGCCCGCCCGGCCCGCCCGGCGACCTGATAAAGCAGTTGATAGGTGCGTTCCGCCGCCCGCAGGTCGCCGCCGGACAATCCTAAGTCCGCGTCGATCACGCCGACCAGGGTCAGCAGCGGAAAGTGGTAGCCCTTGGCGACGATCTGGGTGCCGATGATGAGATCGACCTCGTGGGCCTCGATGCGGTGAACGAACTCCCGCGCCGTGCGTTGATTGTACAGGTTGTCGGATGTCGCCATGGCGATGCGGGCGTCGGGGTAGAGGGCGCGGACCTCTTCCTCCAGGCGCTCGACCCCCGGCCCGCAGGGCACCAGGCTGTCCTCGGCCCCGCAGCCGGGACAGGTATGGGGCGGCGCCATCTGGTAGCCGCAATGGTGGCATTGCAGGCGCTGCAACAGGCGGTGTTCGACCAGCCAGGCCGTGCATTGCGGGCATTGCAGGCGGTGGCCGCAGGTCCGGCACAGGGTCAGCGGCGCATAGCCCCGGCGGTTGAGGAACAGCAGGGCCTGCTCACCACGCTCCAGAGTCTCGGTCACGGCTTCGCGCAGCGGCGGCGACAGCCATTGGCCGCGCTGCGGCGGGGTCTTGGTCATGTTGACCAGTTCGACATCGGGCAGGTCGGCGCCGCCGTGGCGGGCCGGCAGGTGCAGATGGGCGTAGCGGCCCCGGTCCACGTTGGCCTGTGTTTCCAAAGACGGCGTGGCCGAGACCAGGACCACGGGAATGCGGCCCATCTGGGCGCGCACCACCGCCATGTCGCGGGCGTTGTAGACGACGCCTTCTTCCTGTTTGAAGGAGCCGTCGTGTTCCTCGTCGATGATGATCAGTCCCAAATCCCGGAACGGCAGGAACAGGGCCGAGCGCGCGCCGACCACCACGCCGGCCTGACCCAGCGCCACATGGCGCCAGGTTTCGCGCTTTTGCGCTTGCGTCACCTCGGAATGCCACAGCGCCGGCTCGCTGCCGAATCTGGCCTGAAAGCGTTCCAGCCATTGCGCCGACAGGGCGATTTCCGGCAGCAGCACCAGGACCTGGCGGCCGCGCGCGACCGCTTCCGCCACGGCCTGCAGATAGACCTCGGTCTTGCCCGACCCGGGCACGCCTTCCAGGACCTGGACGGAAAAGCCCTCGGTCACGGCGGCGCTCAGCGCATCGGCCGCGGCCGCCTGTTCCGCCGACAGGTCCGGGCCGGGACGGTCCAGGTCCGGTGCCGGGGGCGGGGGAAAGGCCGGGATGGGACAGGCGGTCAGCCCGCCGACCTTGGCCAGGCCGGTGACCACGGCGGGGGTCACGCCTGCGGCGCGGGCCAGCTCCGCCGCCTGGCGGGGCGGGCCGTCGGCGGCGGCGGCCAGCACGCGGCCGCGGGCCGGGGTCATCTTGATTTCGGGCCGGGGATCGGCGGGCCGATAGGCGGTCAGCGGCTTGGGCGGCTCCAACGCCTCGGGCACGCTCAGCGCCATGCGCAGCACGGCGCCCGGCGGATTCAGGGTGTAGTCGGCGACCCAGTCGACGAAGGCCCGGGCCTCCGCCGTCATGGGCGGGACGTCGAGCAGACCCGCGACCTCCTTCATCTTGGCGTCGGGCACGTCGCCGGTGCCCGCGCCCCAGACGACCCCGGCCATGCGGCGCGGGCCCAGGGGGACGCGCACGAAATCCCCCGCCGCCAGGGTCAGCCCCGCCGGTACCCGGTAGTCGTAGGCGTCGGTCAGCGGCAGCGGCAGACGCACGGCGACCCGCGTGCCCGGCGGGAAAACCGGGGCGTCCTTTCCGTCGGCCGATTGGCGGTCCTTCGTCATGGCAGGCTTTGCAGGGTCCTCGGGGCTGGTTCTATGGGGACGCGGGGCTTGGCATTATAATAGGGATCATAGGCGCGTGACTTCATCGCGCGTGAGTACGAAAGGACCCAAGGGATGCCCCAAGGCAAGGACGAATTCGCCGCCGAGACTCTGGAAACGGCGGATATCAGCCTGTCGGACGACGACGTGGCCGAATTCCTGGTGGCCCATCCCGACTTCTTCCGCGAACGTCTGGAAGTGCTGTCCTTCATGAACATGCCTGGCCGATTCGCCCAGGACGGCCCCCAGGAAGGGGCCCAGGTGGTGGATTTTCAGCAGGCCCTGCTGGCGCAGCAGAAAGAGGCGGTCGAGGAACTGCGCGAATGCGTGCGCGACGTGATCGAGACCAGCCGGTCCAACATGTCGGTGCAGCAGCGCACTCATTCCGCCGTGCTGGCGCTGCTGAGCGCCCGCGATTTCGACGCCCTGATCCGCGTCGTCAACGACGATCTGGCCCGGCTGCTCGACGTGGACATCGTCTGCGTCGGCTATGAGCCGTCGAACAATCCGCTGTCCTGGCTGGTCTCGCCGGAAATCACCGATCTGAAACCGGGGCTGGTCGACGCCCTTTTGGGGTCGGGCGGGGCGGCCAAGCTGTACCGCGACATCGCCGACGACGGATCCGTATTCGGCGCCGCCGCCGGTCTGGTGCAGTCGGCCGCCGTGGCGCGTCTGCGCCCGGGCCCGCGCACGCCCGTAGGCCTGATGGCGCTGGGCTCGCGCTCCGATTCGTTCTTCCAGCCGGGTCAGGGCACGGAACTGGTGGTGTTCCTCGCCCGTGTGCTGGAAAACTGCATCGAGCGCATGCAGGAACCCTCGATGTGACCCTGGCGCCGGAGCTGACCTGCGATCCTGCCCTGGCGGCCGCGGCGTCGCGGTGGCGGGACTGGCTGGCCCACGAAAAACGTTATTCCAAGCATACCCTTGCGGGATACCAGCACGACCTTGCCGCATTCCTGCGCTTCATGGCGGACCACCTGGGCGGGCCGCCGGGGCTTGCGGAGATCGAGGGCCTGAAGCCGCTCGACTTCCGCGCCTGGCTGGCCGACCTCAACCGCCGGGGGCTGTCGCGCACCTCCACCGCCCGGGCGCTGTCCTGCCTGCGGGGTTTCTTCCGGTATCTGGAAAAACAGGGGGTGGTGCGCAATTCGGCGATCGGTGCCCTGCGCACGCCCCGCGTGCCCAAGTCCGTGCCCAAGGCGCTCAGCATCGAGGAAGCTTTCGACCTGATCCTCTCGGCCCCGGATCTGGCCGACGACGCCTGGATCGGCCTGCGCGACCGGGCCTTGTTGACGCTGCTCTACGGCTGCGGGCTGCGCATCGGCGAGGCGCTGGACCTTGATCGCGACCGCGCGCCAGGCCTGTTCGGCAATCCGGCCGATACCATGATGGTGCGCGGCAAGGGCAACAAGGACCGCCTGGTGCCCGTGCTGCCCGCCGTGCGACAGGCGATCGCGGCTTATCTGGACGCCTGTCCCCATGCGGGCGGCGGCGCCACGCCGCTGTTCCTGGGGGCCCGGGGCGGGCGGCTCGCCGCCGGGGTCGCCCAGGCGCGGGTGCGGAATTTGCGCGCCCTTCTGGGTCTGCCGGATACGGCGACGCCCCATGCGCTCCGTCATTCCTACGCGACGCACCTTTTGGCCGGCGGCGGCGACCTGCGAACCATTCAGGAACTGCTGGGCCATGCGTCGCTGTCGACCACGCAGCGTTATACGGATGTCGACATGGCGCGGCTCAACGCCGTCTACGAGGACGCCCACCCCAGGGCCCGCAAGAAGGGCTAGGCCGGGCGCTGTCCACCCGCGAGGGTTCGGACTGCCGCAGCACCCAGGAACGTCACGCCCCCCATGACCATGAAGGCCATGCCCCAGCCGATGGTGCTTTCCGTGCCCGCCGCGCCCAGCACCGTGCCGACCAGTACGGGGCCGGCGAAGCCGCAGGTCCAGCCGGCCAAGTTGTAGACGGCCAGGGTCGCCCCGCGGCGGCCGTCCTCGGCCGCGCCCACCACGCCGGCGGTGAGCGACGCCGAATCCGCCTGCACCAGCAGGGCGTAGAGAATGACCAGCGCGACCACCGCCTCATAAGGCAGGGTGCCGAGGAAGCCGATGATGCAGGCCAGGCTCGCCGTCAGGCATTGCACGGCGGCGATGAAGCGGGGCCGGTCGAGGCGCTGGGTCAGCTCGTTGCCGGCGATGGAGGAGACCATGGCGGCCAGGGCCGTGAACATGGCGATGCGCGACGGCTCGGCCAGCCAGCCGACCATGGGCTCGGGCTGCTGGGTCAGGGAAAACGCCAGGAAGGCGACCAGCCAGGCGCGGAACGCCAACAGCTCGTAGGTATGGGCGGCATAGCCGAGGACATAGCCCATGGCGGGGCGGTTGCGCAGGACGGGGCGGAAATCGAGCAGACGCGTGGGCTCCGTCGCCCGCGTCGGGGCCAGCGGCGCGAGACAGATCAGAACCAGGACGAAGGCGGCCAGTGCCCCGGCGCCGCCGGCCAGGAACGCCGCCTGCCAGCCGAGCGCCTCGCCCAGCATGCCCGCCAGCAGATAGCTGACCGCCGTGCCGAGCGACCAGCTCGATGTATAGAACGCGATGGCCCGGCCTTCGTTGCGGCCCGGATAGCGGTCGACCAACACCCGCAGTCCCGGCATATAGGTGGCGGCAAAGCCGAAACCGGACAGCGCGCGGAGAACCAGGGCGGACCAGAACCCTTCCGCCAGGAAGGCGAACCCCGCCGCCGCCAGGGCGATGAACAGGCATCCCGCCATGTAAAGCCGGCGGGCATCGACCCGGTCGGTCAGGACCATGATGACCGGCACGGCCAACACATATCCCGCGTGATAGATGCCGAGCACCCAGCCCTGTTCGACCTTGGTCAGCAGCCATTCCGCCTCGAACGTGCGGATCAGGGTCGCGAACACGAAGACGTCGACCAGGGTCGCGACCTGGGCCAGGCACATGAGGACGGTGATCAGGACGGGACCGGGCGTGCGAAACATGCCGGAAGACTACCCTTATCCGGCCGCGCCGTCGCGCCTTCGGGGCGGTCCTAGAACTGCAGGCTGATGACCCCGGCCGCGATGACGGTCGCCGCCGCAAGGCGCAGGACCAGGCGGCCTTCCTTCAGAACGAAGCCTGCCAGCAGCGCACCGAACAGGACGCTGGTTTCCCTGACGGCGGACACCGGCGCCATGGGCGTGACGCTCATGGCCCAGATGACGATCCAATAGGCGCTCATGGACATGGCGGCGCCGGTCAGGCCCGGCCGCCAGTATTGCTTGGCCGTGGTCAGGAACTGCCGCCCGCGCCGCATTAGGACGACCGGGGTGAACAGGCAGGCGTCGGTGACGAACATCCACAAGGCGTAGGCATGGGCGCTGCCGGCAAGCCGCCCGCCGATCCCGTCGACCACCGTGTAGGACGCGATGAACACCGCCGTGCCCACGGCGAAGGCCAGGCCAAGCAGTGGGAGATCGCGCCAGCCGTTGGCGAAGGTCAGGCCGGAAATGGCGATGGCGATGGCGATAATGGCGGCCAACTGCGTCGGGCTCAGGCTTTCCCCGGCGAACAGGTAGGCGCCCAAGGCGACCAGGGCCGGCGCCATGCCGCGCGCGATGGGATAGACCACGCCCATGTCGCCGTGAACATAGGCCCGCACCAGGAACAGCTTGTAGCCGACATGCAGGACCGCCGAGGCGACGATGAAGGGCCAGGCTTCCAGGTTCGGGAACGGAAAGAAAAACAGCAGCGGCAGGGCGAGCAGGCCGTGGCCCGCGTCGATCACGCCCATCATCACCAGCTTGTCGCCGCGCATCTTGACGAGCAGGTTCCAGCCCGCATGCAGGGCCGCCGCCAGCAGGACCAGCGCGAGAATCCAGGAATCCATGATCCATCTTTCGTCGAACGACGCCCCGGCGAGTGCCGGGAGGAGTAGACGTTTAGACCATTAAACGCCGGCCACGCCTAGATGGATGAAAAGGCGCATTCGTGCCCGCCCCCTGGACGGGGCAAGTGATTGGTGGATAGGGCTGGGTGGGGCGATCAGATGTGGATCGCGCGCCCCGCGACGCCCAGTGCCGCTTCCTTGACCGATTCCGGCAGGCCCGGATGGCCGTGGCAGATGCGCGCGATGTCCTCGGCCGAACCGCCGAATTCCATCACGTTGACGACCTCCTGGATCAGGTCGCCGGCCTGGGGGCCGATGATGTGGCAGCCGAGAATTCTGTCCGTCGTCGCGTCGGCCAGGATCTTCACGAAGCCGTCCGTGTCGTCGTTGCAGCGCGCGCGGGAGTTGGCGGTGAACGGGAACTTGCCCTTGTTGTAGGCGATGCCCGCGTCCTTCAGCTGTTCCTCGGTCTTGCCGACGGCGGCGATTTCCGGATGGGTGTAGACGATGCCCGGAATGGCGCCGTAGTCGATATGCCCGGTCTGTCCGGCCATGATCTCGGCGCAGACGACGCCTTCGTCCTCGGCCTTATGGGCCAGCATGGCGCCGCCGATCACGTCGCCGATGGCATAGATGCCTTCCACGTTGGTCTGATAGTCGGCATCGACGGGAATGAACCCGCGGTCCCCGACCTCGACCCCGGCTTCCTTCAGGCCCAGGCCTTCCGTGAACGGCCGGCGGCCGATGGCGACCAGCACCACGTCGACCTTCAGGGACTCCGCCTTGCCGCCATCGCGCGGCTCCATGGTCAGGGTCACGCCGTCCTTGCCGGCCTTGGCCCCCGTCACCTTGGTCTTCATCTTGAAGGTCAGGCCCTGCTTGCTCAGGATGCGTTGCGCATGCTTGGACACCTCGCCGTCCATGCCGGGCAGGGCGACGTCGAGGAATTCGATCACCGTCACGTCGGCGCCCAGCCGCCGCCACACGCTGCCGAGCTCGAGCCCGATGACCCCGGCGCCGATCACGGCCATGGTCTTCGGCACCTTGGGCAGCGCCAGGGCGCCCGTGCTTGAGACGATCTGCTTTTCGTCGATTTCGACGCCGGGAAGCGGCGTGACCTCGGACCCGGTGGCGATCAGGATGTTGGCGGTGTCGAGAACCTGCGCCTTGGCCTTGCCCTCAAGCGGCTTCACCGAGACCTTGCCGACGGCGTCGATCTTGCCCCAGCCCTTGATGTAGTCGACCTTGTTCTTCTTCATCAGCATCTCGATGCCGCCGGTCAGACCTTCAACGACCTTGTCCTTGCGCGCCAGCATGGTCTTCAGGTTGACCTTCAGGCCCGACACGTCGATCCCGTGGTGGGCGAACTCCTTGTCCGCCATTTCATAATGGTGGGACGACTGCAACATCGCCTTCGACGGGATACAGCCCACGTTCAGGCAGGTCCCGCCCAGGGCGCCGCGTCCTTCGACAACGGCCGTCTTCATGCCCAGCTGGGCCGCGCGGATGGCGGCGACGTAGCCGGCCGGCCCGCCGCCGATGACCACCAGGTCGTAAGCGTCACTCATGATCTGATCGCTCCTGATCGTGTTTCGGGAGTCTCGTTATTCAATGTAGCCCGCTGCGTCACACGTTCAACAGGATGCGCTGCGGATCCTCGATGCATTGCTTGATGCGGACCAGGAAGCTGACCGCCTCGCGGCCGTCGACGATGCGGTGATCGTAGCTGAGCGCCAGGTGCATCATGGGCCGGATTTCGATCTCGTCGTTCACCACCATGGGGCGTTTCTGGATCGAATGCATGCCCAGGATCGCCGACTGCGGCACGTTGAGGATCGGCATGGAGTTGAGTGAGCCGAACACCCCGCCGTTGGAGATGGTGAAGGTGCCGCCGGTCATCTCGTCCATGCCCAGCTTGCCGTCGCGCGCCCTGCGGCCGAAGTCGGCGATGCCGCCTTCGATCTCGGCGAAGCCCATCTTGTCGGCTTCCTTGAGCACCGGCACGACCAGACCCTGCGGCGTGCCGACGGCGACGCCGACGTTGTAGTAGTTCTTGTAGATGATCTCGTCGCCGTAGATTTCCGCGTTCACGGCCGGCCATTCCTTGAGCGCGATGCAGGCAGCGCGCACGAAGAACGACATGAAGCCCATGCGGGCCCCGTGTTTCTTCTCGAACACTTCTTTGTATTCGCTGCGTAGGGCCATGACGTTGCCCATGTCGACCTCGTTCCAGGTCGTCAGCATGGCCGCCGTGTTCTGCGCCTCCTTCAGGCGCCGGGCGATGACCTGGCGCAATTTGGACATCTTGACCCGTTCCTCGCGGTCGTTGGGGGCGCGGGGCGGGCGGGGGGCGAACATGTTTTCCGTGGTCAGCGCGGGCGCCGGTCCGACAGCGCGGGGTGCTGCGGCGGGGGTTGGTGCCGGTGCTGGGGCGGCCTGGCGCTTGGCGGAGCCGTTGGCGATGGCCTGCTGCACGTCGCCCTTGGTGATGCGGCCGTCGGGTCCGGTGCCGGTGATGCGGGCGGGGTCCAGGTCGTTGTCATCCACCATCTTGCGCACGGCGGGAGACAGCGGCGGGCGGCTGCCGGACGCGGCGGGCGCCGGGGCAGGTGCAGCGGCGGGTGTTGGGGCGGCGGCCGGTTTGGCGGCAGGTGCGGGGGCCGCGGCAGGGGCCGGTTTGGCGGCGGGAGCAGCGGCGGTGGATTCTTGACTTGGGGCGGCGCCGGCCTCGATGGTGCCGATCTTCACGCCGGGGCCGACTTCCGCACCCGCCTGGGCATCGATGGAGGCGAGGCGTCCGGCGGCGGGGGCGTTGACCTCGATGGTCACCTTGTCCGTTTCGACCTCGACCAGGACTTCGTCGGCGGCGACGGCGTCGCCGACCTGTTTGGCCCAGGTGCCCAGGGTGCCCGTGGACACGCTTTCGCCCATGGTCGGGGTGACGATATCGACCGTCTTGCCGCCGCCCGATTTCGCGGGCGCCGGTGCCGCGGCCGGGGCGGCGGCCGGTTTGGCGGCGGCCTTGGCGGGGGCGGCCCCTTCCTGGATGGTCGCGAGCAGGGCGCCGACGGCGACCGTCTCGCCCTCCTGGGCGGCGATGGCGCCCAGGGTTCCGGCGGCGGGGGCGTTGACCTCGATGGTCACCTTGTCGGTTTCCAGTTCGACCAGGGCCTCGTCCATGGCGACGGCGTCGCCCGGGCTTTTGGTCCATTTGCCGACGGTCGCCTCCGTAACGGATTCACCCAACGTCGGGACGTTAACTTCAACGGTCATCAATTCTTCCCCTGCGATTATCGACTGCTCGAAACCCTGCGACCGGTTCCGGCGTTATTTCTTGGCTTTGGCCGGCGCCCTGGTTTTGGCGCGCGGCGGCGCTTGGACGGTGAGCGCGTCGTTCATGAAGGCGTCCAGTTCGACCTTGTGCTTGTTGGCGCTGCCGGTGGCCGGCGCCGCGGCGGCGGCACGGCCGGCATAGGACGGCTTGGCCTGTTTCAGCTTCAGTTCCTCCATGACCGCCATCATCGGCTCGAGGATGAAGTTCCAGGCCCCCATGTTCTTGGGTTCTTCCTGGCACCACATGATCTCGGCGTTCTTGAAACGCTTCAATTCCTCGACCAGGGCGGAATGCGGGAACGGGTAGAGCTGTTCGACCCGCAGCAGATAGACATCCTTGGTGCCGCGCTGGGCGCGTTCCTCGAACAGGTCGAAATAGACCTTGCCCGAACACAGCACGACCCGCTTGATCTTGTCGTCGGCGACGAGGCCGCCCTTGACCAGCTGCGCATCGTCCCACAACAACCGATGGAAGGTGGTGCCCGGGCCCATTTCCTCCAGCTTCGAGACGCAAAGCTTGTGACGCAACAGCGATTTCGGCGTCATCAGGATCAACGGCTTGCGGAAGTCGCGGCGCATCTGGCGGCGCAACACATGGAAATAGTTGGCCGGCGTGGAACAGTTGCAGACCTGCCAGTTGTCGTCGGCGGAATTCTGCAGATAGCGTTCCAGGCGCGCCGATGAATGCTCCGGCCCCTGGCCTTCGTAGCCGTGCGGCAGCAGCATCACCAGGCCGCACATGCGCAGCCACTTTTGTTCGCCCGAGGAAATGAACTGGTCGATGATGACCTGGGCACCATTGGCGAAATCGCCGAACTGGGCTTCCCACAGGGTCAAGGTCTGCGGTTCTGCCAGGGAATAGCCGTATTCGAAGCCGAGCACGCCGAATTCGGACAGCGGCGAGTTCAGAACCTCGAACGGCGCCTGACCGAAGCGGATGTTGGCCAGCGGGGTATGCCGGTCCTCGTTCTCCTGATCGATCAGCACGGAATGGCGCTGCGAGAAGGTGCCGCGTTCGCAATCCTCGCCCGACAGGCGCACCGGATGGCCCTCGACGACCAGAGTGCCGAAGGCAAGGGCCTCGGCCGTCGACCAGTCGATGCCCTCGCCGGTTTCGATCATCTTGGCCTTGGCGGCCAACTGGCGTTCGATCTTGGGGTGCGGGGTGAAGTTACCGGGAATCCGGGTCAGGCCGGCGCCGACTTCCTTCAGGAAATCGATGGAACAGCCGGTTTCACCGCGCCGGGCGTCGCCGGAGGCAACCGCCATGCCGGCCCATACGCCGTCCATCCAATCGGCCTTGTTGGGCTTGTAGCCCTTGGACGCCTCGAAGGCCTCATCCATGGTGGTGATGAAGCCCTGCATCTGTTTTTCGATTTCGTCCTCGGTCAGGACTTTTTCGTGGATCAGCTTGCGGGCGTAGATGTTCAGCGTGGTCGGATGCGTCTGGATGGTCTTGTACATCTTCGGCTGGGTGAACATCGGCTCGTCGCCTTCGTTATGGCCGTGGCGGCGATAACAGATCATGTCGACCACCACGTCCTTCTTGAAGCGCTGGCGGTATTCGGTCGCGATGCGCGCCGTATGGACGACGGCTTCGACGTCGTCGGCGTTGACGTGGAAGATGGGCGCGGAAACGATCTTGGCCGCGTCGGAACAGTAGGGCGACGAGCGGTGCTGCTTCGGATTGGTGGTGAAGCCGATCTGGTTGTTGATGATGATGTGTATGGTGCCGCCGGTCTGGTAGCCGCTCAGGTTGGACAGATCCAGGGTCTCCTGGATGATGCCCTGTCCCATGAAGGCGGCGTCCCCATGCAGCAGGATGCACATCACCTTTTCCATTTCCGGGTCGTTGCGCTGGCGCTGCTTGGCCAGGGTCTTGCCCAGGCAGACCGTGTTGACGCATTCCAGGTGCGACGGGTTGGCGGTCAGCGACAGGTGGATGGAGCGGCCGTCGAACACGCGGTCGGCCGACGCCCCCAGGTGGTATTTCACGTCGCCCGATCCGCCGACGTCTTCCGGCTTGGAGGCCCCGCCCTGGAATTCGTTGAGGATGGCCTGGAACGGTTTCGACATGACGTTGGCCAGCACGTTGAGGCGCCCGCGGTGGGCCATGCCGAGAACGATTTCCTCCAAGCCCAACTGGCTGCCGCGCTTGAAGATCTGTTCCATGGCCGGAACCAGGCTTTCCCCACCGTCCAGGCCGAACCGCTTGGTGCCTGTGAATTTCTTGTCCAGGTAGCGCTCGAAGCCTTCCGTCTCGATCAGACGGTTGAGGATCGCGCGCTTGCCTTCGTTGGTGAACGACGTCTGATTGCGGATGCGCTCGATCCGTTCCTGCAGCCAGGATTTTTCCTCCGGGTCCTGGATATGCATGAACTCGAGCCCGATGGATCCGCAATAGGTCTCCCTCAGGATCTGCATGATGGTGCGCAGCGTCGCCGTTTCCAGGCCCAGGACGTAGTTGATGAAGATTTCCCGGTCCCAGTCCTTGTCCGTGAAGCCGTAGGTCGCCGGGTCCAGTTCCGAATGGGGCGCCGGTTCGGTCAGGCCGAGGGGGTCCAGGTTGGCGTGCAGATGGCCGCGCACGCGGTAGGCGCGGATCAGCATCAATGCCCGCAGGGAATCGAGGGTCGCCTCGCGCACCTTGGCGGAACTCATGCGGTCGCGGGCCGATGATTCCGTGTCGCCGCCCCGGTCGTCACGGCGGCGGCCCTGCTGGGCCGCGGTCAGATGATCGGTCAGGGGAACGATGTCGCCGTGGCCCAGGATCTTCTCGGACCGCGGCGCCCAGCTGGCGCCGTCCTGTTCCTTGGCGAATCCGCGGGCGTCGTCTTCCAGTCCCTTGAAGAAGTCCTGCCAGCGCAGATCTACGGAGCCGGGGTCATCCATGTAGCGTTCATAGAGTTCCGCCACATAGACCGTATTACCGGAGTAGAGAAATTGTGTCGGATCGAGATCGATTTCCGTCATGCGATAAGGCGCGAGCCCGGCGCGCCCTCCCTGATATGGGGGCCGCGCCGGGTCGATCCCAGGCGCGGGTTACCCCTTGAACACCTTCATCATCGTTTCGCCGAGGGCCGCCGGGGAATCCGATACGTGGATTCCAGCGGCCTTCATGGCGTCGATCTTATCTTCCGCACCACCTTTACCGCCAGAGATAATCGCACCGGCGTGGCCCATTCTGCGGCCCGGAGGGGCCGTGCGGCCGGCGATGAAGCCGACGACCGGCTTCTTGGTGCCGGAGGCTTTCAGGAACGCGGCGCCATCTTCTTCGGCGGAGCCGCCGATTTCGCCGATCATCACGATCGCTTGAGTGGCGTCGTCCTCGACGAACATCTGCAGGCAGTCGACGAAATTGGTACCGTTGATGGGATCGCCGCCGATGCCGATGCAGGTGGTCTGGCCCAGGCCGGCCTTGGTCGTCTGCGCCACGGCCTCATAGGTCAGGGTGCCCGAACGGGACACGATGCCGACCTTGCCCGGCAGATGGATGTGGCCCGGCATGATGCCGATCTTGCATTCGCCCGGTGTGATGACGCCCGGGCAGTTCGGCCCGATCAGGCGCGTCTTGGAACCCTGAAGGACGCGCTTCACCGCCAGCATGTCCTTCACGGGAATGCCTTCGGTGATGCAGATGACCAGCGGGATTTCCGCCGCGATGGCTTCCAGGATCGCGTCGGCCGCGAAGGGCGGCGGCACGTAGATCACCGAGGCGTCGGCACCGGTGGCCTCGCGGGCGTCCTTCACCGTGTCGAACACGGGCAGGTCCAGGTGCTTGGTGCCGCCCTTGCCCGGCGTCACGCCGCCGACCATGTTGGTGCCGTAGGCGATCGCCTGTTCGGAATGGAAGGTGCCCTGCGCACCCGTGAAGCCCTGGCAGATGACCCGGGTGTTCTTGTTGACCAGAACCGACATGATTACGCGGCCTCCTTCACGGCTTGGACGATCTTGCGGGCGGCGTCGCCCAGGTCGTCGGCGGATTTGATGGGAAGGCCAGAGTCGGCGAGAATCTGCTTGCCCTTTTCAACGTTGGTACCTTCCAGGCGGACCACCAGGGGCACGCTCAAGGACACTTCCTTGGCCGCCGCGACGACGCCTTCGGCGATGACGTCGCAGCGCATGATGCCGCCGAAGATGTTGACCAGAATGCCTTCGACGTTGGGGTCCGACAGGATGATCTTGAAGGCCTCGGTGACGCGCTCCTTGGTCGCGCCGCCGCCGACGTCCAGGAAGTTGGCGGGCGAGCCGCCTTCCAACTGGATGATGTCCATGGTCGCCATGGCAAGGCCCGCGCCGTTGACCATGCAGCCGATGCTGCCGTCGAGCTTGATGTAGTTGAGTTCGTGCTTGGCGGCTTCCAGTTCGGTGGGATCTTCCTCGTCTTCGTCGCGCAGCTCGGCCACGTCCTTGTGACGGAACAGCGCGTTGTCGTCAAAGTTCATCTTGGCGTCGAGCGCGATGACGTCGCCCGAGCCGGTGACGACCAGCGGGTTGATCTCGACCAGCGAACAATCCAGGTCCATGAACGCCTTGTACAGCGCCAGCACGAACTTGACGCCCGACTTCACCTGGTCGCCTTCGAGGCCCAGGCCGAAGGCGACCTGCCGGGCATGGAACGCCTGGATGCCGGTGGCCGGGTCGATGAACACCTTGATGATCTTTTCCGGGGTGTTGTGGGCCACGTCTTCGATGTCCATGCCGCCCTCGGTGGACGCCATAATGACGATACGCGAGGAGTCGCGGTCAAGCAGCACCGACAGGTACAGTTCGCGGGCGATGTCACAGCCTTCCTCGATGTAAAGGCGCTTCACTTCCTTGCCCTCGGGGCCGGTCTGCTTGGTGACCAGAACCTGGCCCAGCATTTCCGAAGCGCTTGCCTTGACGTCGTCGACGGATTTGACGACGCGCACACCGCCCTTGCCGCCTTCGTTGCCCTTGAACTTGCCGGCACCGCGGCCGCCCGCATGGATCTGGGACTTGACCACGAACACGGGTCCGCCCAGTTCCTGAGCGGCCGAGACGGCCTCGTCGACGGTATAGGCGACCTTGCCTTTCGGCACGGCGACCCCGTATTTGGCGAGCAGCTGCTTGCCCTGGTACTCATGGATATTCATTGCGTCCCCTCAAACTCCCAACTCTGCTGGTTAAGTTTCCCTGAAAAACCGGCCCGCGCCCGGGGGACGGGCGCGGGCGGTCGCTCATTACGACTTCGTCGGCGGCGTGGAGGCGGCCGCGGGGGCGGCGGCCTTCTTCGCCGGCGCCTTGCGGGCCGCCGGCTTTTTCGCCGAAGCCTTCTTGGCGGGCGCCTTTTTCTTGGCAGGCGCCTTTTTGGCGGCGGCGGCGGCCTTTTTCATCAGGCGCTGGGTGACGGTGAGCAGGCCCTTCACGGCCGCGACGGAGGCCTTGAACATGGCTTTTTCGTCGGCATCCAACTGGATCTCGACGATGCGCTCGACACCCCGGGCGCCGATCACCGTCGGCACACCCACATACATGCCCTTGACCCCGTATTCGCCCGACAGATAGGCAGCGCAGGGCAGGACGCGTTTCTTGTCCTTCAGGTAGCTTTCCGCCATCTGGATGGCGGACGACGCCGGCGCGTAGAACGCGGAGCCGGTCTTCAAGAGTGCGACGATCTCGCCGCCGCCCATGCGGGTGCGCTGGACGATGGCGTCGATCTTGGCCTGGGTCGTCCATTTCATCTTGATCAGATCGGGCACGGGAATGCCGGCGACCGTGGAATAGCGCACCGACGGCACCATGGTGTCGCCGTGGCCGCCGAGCACGAAGGCGGTGACGTCCTCGACCGAGACGTTGAACTCCTCGGCCAGGAAGGTGCGGAACCGCGCGCTGTCGAGCACGCCGGCCATGCCGACGACCTTGCGGTGGGGCAGGCCCGAGGCGTCGCGCAGCACCTGAACCATGGCGTCCAGCGGGTTGGTGATGCAGATGACGAAGGCGTTCGGCGCATACTTCTTGATGCCGGCCCCCACGGACTGCATGACCGAGGTGTTGATGCCGATCAGGTCGTCGCGGCTCATGCCCGGCTTGCGGGCGACGCCGGCGGTGACGATGCAGACATCGGCGCCGCGGATGGCGGCGTAGCTGTTCGCGCCCTTCATGTTGGAATCGAAGCCTTCGACGGGGCCCGATTCAGCGATGTCCAGGGCCTTGCCCTGGGGAATGCCGTCGACGATGTCGAAAAGCACCACGTCGCCCAGTTCCTTGAGGCCGACCAGATGGGCCAGCGTGCCCCCGATGTTACCGGCGCCGATGAGCGCGATTTTGTTGCGTGCCATTTTTAAATCCCTTGCCGCGAGTCGTTTGTGGTGAAGCGATTTCCCGGATTCCGGATCAGGACAACGGGATTGGCCCCGGAAGCCCCCAAGAACCCCAAGAATCTCAAACTGTTCGTAGCGCGAAACGATCCCCAGGGCAACCGGGACTGGCTGCCCACCCCTTGGTGTTGTAAACTGGTATACAATATCCCACGGCAAGTTCCTCTCGGCAAGCCTGTTCCCGCCGGGAGATGAAAAAAACTTCTCCTCTCCGGCCTTGCGGCGATGGGTTGCCTCCGCGTCCGGCGCTATAGTCGCGCCATGATCGAGACCGCGCCTTCGGACAATACGGCCCGCTTCACCGGCCTGGCCGAAACCTACGAGAAATTCCGCCCGAGCTATCCGGCAGAGGCCCTCGCTGCGATCCGTGCCTATTGGACGAAAACGCCCGGCGTGCCGCGCCTGCTGGCCGATATCGGCGGCGGCACGGGGATTTCGACCCGGGCCATGATGGCGGCCCTGGCCGAGGGCGGCGGGGACGGGTGGGCCGCCAAGGTGGTCGAGCCCAACGACGACATGCGCGCCCAGGCGTCGGCGGCGCTGGCCGACCGGCCGGACGTCACCGTGGTCAAGGGCGCGGCCGAGGCCCTGCCGTTCGGTGATGGCGCGGTCGGGCTTCTGTTGGCGGCGCAGGCGGCCCATTGGTTCGACCGGCCCCGGTTCTACGCCGACGCGGCGCGGGTCTTGGCGCCGGGCGGCGTCATGGTGATCCTCTACAACAACCGCGATCTGTACGGTGACCCCCTGATGGCCGCGTTCGAAACCGAGGTCGAAACCTCGGTCGAGGGCTATCGGCGGAATTACCGCAGCTGGGACCTGATGGCGGAACTGCATGCCCTCGACTGGGCCCGGGACGTGACCGAGATCACCCACCCCTGGACCTGGCGTCTGACGCCGGAGGGTTTCGCCGGGCTGATGCTGTCACGCTCCAAGATGACACCCTACAAGGAACTGCGTGGTGAGGCGGCGGCCCGCGCGACGATCCTCGACCTTGCCCATCGCTTCACCGACGCCGAGGGCATGGTCGGCGTGCAGTACAATACGCAGGCGGCTTGCGTGCGCCGCTGACGTCAGTCAATTGCAAGGTTTTGAATGTATTGTGCGGCACCCGCCGGTCAGGCGGGGATGGAAAGGGATGAGCGCGTGGACGAACGGACGACCCTCGAACTCGAAAACGGTGCGGCCGAGGCCGCCATCGGCAATCTGCAACATGGCGCCTACGACGATATACCCGATGCCGCGACGGGCCTGATCGGCCGGATCAAGCAGGCGGCCCGCAAGCTTCAGGAACAGGGCCTTAAAAGCCTCAAGGGCATGGTCAACATGTCCGTCAACCTGAATGAGGCGGTGACACGCTCGGCGGAAATGATTCGCGACACCCGCGAGGTCGACCGGCGGTCCCAGGCCATTGCCGCCGCCGCCGAGGAATTGGTCGCCTCGGTCGCCGAGATTGCCCGCAACACCGAGGGTGCCGCCGGCGAAGCGCAGGAGGCCCGCGCCACCGCCGACCAGGGCGTGGCCGCCGCCGACCGCGCCGTCGTCGCCATGGAGCGCATCGCCAACGCCGTCGAGGCCGCGTCGTCGCGGGTCGAGGCCCTGGCGGAAGCGTCGTCGCAGATCGGCGACATCGTCGGCCAGATCAAGGATATCGCCGGGCAGACCAACCTGTTGGCTCTGAATGCGACAATCGAGGCCGCGCGGGCAGGCGAGGCCGGTAAGGGCTTCGCCGTCGTCGCCTCGGAAGTCAAGAACCTGTCCAACCAGACCGCCAAGGCGACCGAGGATATTCGCGTGCGCATCGACAAGCTGCGCGCCGAAATGGACGGCATCGTCACGTCCATGCGTGAAGGGGCGGAGGCCGTGGCCGAAGGCAGCGACGTGATCGCGGGCGCGGGCGAGGAAATGCGTACGATGTCGGGACAGGTCATCGGCATCGCCCTGAAGATGGAGGAGATCGCCGGCATCCTCACGCAGCAGACGACGGCCAGCAACGAGGTCGCCGAGGGCATCACCGCGATTGCCGGGATGACATCCAACAACGTCTCGCAGATCGAGGCCATCGTCGATTTCCTGGCCGCCACGGATGAGGAACTGGTCACCGGCTTGGACGACCTCCTGGACCGTCAGATCCCCGATATGACCATCTATCGGGCCAAGTCGGACCACATTATTTGGAAGAAGAAGCTGGCGGAAATGTTGATCGGCCGGTCGCGGCTCAACCCCGACGAACTGGCGGACCATCATTCCTGCCGTCTCGGCAAATGGTACGACGCCATCAAGGACACGGCGATCCGCAGTCATCCCGCCTATGCCGCCATGGCCGCCCCCCACAAGGCCGTGCACGACCACGGCATCCAGGCCGCGCGCCTGTATCAGCAGGGCGACCTTGACGGCGCCATGAACGAGATCGCCCTGGTCGCCGGGGCTTCCCAGGACGTGCTCAAATATTTGGATGAATTGATCGCCCGCTGAACGGGCCGCAGGATTTCGTTATTCGGCGAGGTCGAGGCCGATATCGACGGCGGGGGCACTCTGCGTGATGCCGCCGACGGAGATGTAATTCACGCCCGTTTCGGCGATGGCGCGGATGGTGTCGAGCTTGACCCCGCCCGACGCCTCCAGCGGCACCCGCCCGGCGACCCAGGCCACGGCCTCGCGCAGCACGGGCGGCGGCATGTTGTCAAGCAAAAGCGAATCCGCCCCGGCCTCGACCGCTTCGCGGACCTGGTCCAGGGTGTCGCATTCGCAGCGCACCTCGAGCCCCGTATCGGCCGCCTTGGCCCGCCTCACGGCTTCGCCGACGGAGCCGCCGCAGACCGCGACATGGTTGTCCTTGATCAGGATGCCGTCATCAAGGCGCATGCGATGGTTGGTGCCGCCGCCGGCGCGCACGGCGTATTTCGAGAGACCGCGCAGGCCCGGAATGGTCTTCCGCGTATCGAGCAGCACCGCCCCGATGCCGTCAATGGCGTCGACGTACTGGCGGGTCACGGTTGCGATGCCGGACAGCTTCTGCAACAGGTTCAAGGCCGTGCGTTCCGCCGACAGCAGGCCTTGGGCCGTGCCGGTGAGGCGCGCCAGATGGGTGCCCTTGGCGACGCGCTCGCCGTCGGCCACGAAAACTTCGACCGTGGCCTCGGGGGCGAGGCGGCGGAACACCTCCAGCGCCACCGGCATGCCGCAGACGACGATGTCCTGGCGGGTGTTGAGGTCGAGGGTCAACTGCGTGCCGGCGGGCACCGTGGCGCGCGTCGTCACGTCGCCCCGGCCGATGTCCTCGGTCAGCGCGGTATCGACGGCGGCCTTGATGTCGGCCGGATCGGGGGGGGCGAAGGTCATCTGCGTTAAACTGGAAAGGGCGGGGGCGGGCGGTGCGGCGATCAGGCCGCGGCCTTGCCCTTGCCGCTCTGGCCTTTGGTGTCCTTCTGGGCCTTGGCCAGGGGCGACATCTCCAGCATCTTTTCAAGCGGCTTCAGCGCCTTGAGGCGCAGGTCCTCGTCGATTTCCACCCGCGGCGCCTCGTTGACCATGGACAGGTAAAGCTTTTCCAGGGTGTTCAGTTCCATATAGGGGCAGTTGGCGCAGTTGCAGGTGCCGTCCGCACCCGGGGCGGCCAGGAAGGTCTTGCCGGGGGCCGACTTCTGCATCTGGTGGAAGATGTGCTGTTCCGTGGCGACGATCACCGTATCGGCGGGATGGCCGACCACGTAGTCGAGGATCGAGCGGGTCGAGCCGACATGGTCCGCGTGCTTCAGGATGCCCTCGTGGCATTCCGGATGGGCGGCGACGGGGGCGTTCGGGTGGCGCGCCTTCAGCTTGACCAGTTCGCGTTCCGAGAACATGTCGTGGACGACGCACGCACCGTCCCAAAAGATCATGTCGCGGCCTGTCTGGCGCTGGATATAGGCGCCCAGGTGCTTGTCAGGCGCGAACAAGATGGGCCGGTCGGCCGGCAGATTGCGCACGATGTGCTCGGCGTTGGACGAGGTCACGATGACGTCCGACAGGGCCTTCACCCGGGCCGATGAATTGATGTAGGTGACCACGATGTGATCCGGGTGCTGGGCGACGAACTTGGCGAAGTCGTCCGGCGGGCAGCTTTCCTCGAGCGAGCAGCCGGCGTTCAGATCGGGCAGCACGACGGTCTTGGTCGGGCTCAGGATCTTGGCGACCTCGGCCATGAAGCGTACGCCGCAGAACACGATCATGTCGGCTTCCGTGGCCGCCGCCTTGCGCGACAGGTCGAGGCTGTCGCCCACGAAATCGGCCAGATCCTGGATTTCCGGATCCTGATAGTAGTGGGCCAGGATGACGGCGTTCTTTTCCTTGCGCAGGCGGTCGATCTCCGCCCACAGGTCGATATTCGGGTCGACGTCCGTCCACGAGGTGGCCTCGGGGCCCGCCGGGATCACCGTATCGGGCACGATCAATGGGGTCATATCGGCGGCCATTGCCTGAAAGCTCCTTGAAACGTCTTCCCTCGGCCGACGGCATCGCGGCCAGCCTCAGAGGGTGTCTCTGAACCCTAATATAGGTTCAGACCTTAAGAAAACCAGAACAAGCTTCCGGGTCAATCTGTATTTTTCAGTCGCATGACACCTGTGCCTGGACGGCACGGGTGGTAATTCGCCCTAGGTGCCGCCGCCGTGGGGCTGGGCGATGTACTCGGGCGACTGCATTTCGATCAGACGCGAGACCGTGCGTTCGAACTCGAACGCGCCGTCGCCTTGCGTGTAAAGTTCCGTCGGCGGTGCGTCGGCGGCGCAGACGAAATTGACTCTGGCGTCGTACAGCGCGTCGATCAGGGTCACGAAACGCTTGGCCTGATCGCGGTTTTCCGGGCCCAGCTTGGGCACTCCGTTCATCACCACGGAATGGAATTTTTCCGCGATCGCCAGATAATCGCCGGCCCCCAGCGGCCGCGCGCAGAGGTCCGAAAACGTGGTGAAGGCGACGCCCTCGGCGGCCAGCGGAATGTCGATCGTCCGGCCGTTGACGGCCAGCGTCACCGCCCGCGGCTCCATGCCCACGGTCAGCTCGCGGAAGGCCTTTTCAAGCTTTCTGTCCGCCTCGGCTGAATTGGGGGTGATGTAGATGTCCAGTTCCTGCAGCCGCTGCAGGCGGTAATCGGTGCCGGAATCCAGTTCGATCACCTCCATCTTCTCGATGAACGTTTCGATGAACGGAAGGAACCGTTCGCGCTGCAGGCCGTCCTTGTACAGGTCCCGGGGATGTCGGTTCGAGGTCGCGACCACGACCACGCCCTGTTCGAACAGGGTTTCGAACAGGCGGCCCAGAATCATGGCGTCGGCGATGTCGGTGACGTGGAATTCATCGAAGGCGAGCAGCCAGGCCTGATCGACGATGACCCGCGCCAGGGCCGGCAGGGGGTCCTTTTCCTCGCCGACCTTGCCCGCCTTCTGGGCCTCGCGGAAGGCGTGGATGCGGCGGTGGACTTCCTGCATGAAGGCGTGGAAATGGACGTGCTTCTTGGCCTCGACCGGCGTGTGTTCGAAGAACAGGTCCATCAGCATGGTCTTGCCGCGCCCGACGCCGCCCCACATGTAGATGCCCTTGGGCGCCGGCTGCTTGCGCCCGCCCAGGCCCAGGCGCGCCGCCCAGCCGGAGCGGCCCATCTGGGTGCCGTATCCCTGCAGCCGCTCGGACAGGTCCTGCAGGCGCCCGATGGCATGGGCCTGGGCAGGGTCGGGGCGCACGTCGCCGTTCCTGATCAGCGCGTCATAGGCTTCCTGCGGGGTGCGGGTGATCGACAGTTGCGGTCACCTTTCATGTCTTCGGGAATTGGACGGGGACGCCGGGGCGGAAGATCAGTTCCCCGTCGCGGCGATCTGGTTGTCCTTGGGCTTGGGGGGGCCGGACGCAGACCCGCCCGAGGCGGTGCCGGGAGCGAGCAGTGTGCCCGCCGGGGTCTTCGGTGCGGGACCGAACAGGGCCTCCATCTCGCGGCGGAACTGATAGGTGGCGTCCGTGCGGTCCTGGTCCACGTCGTCCCAGGTCACGATGGCGCCCTGCTTGACCGGGCGCTTCAACTTGATCTTCTGCGCCAGGCCGATGGGCAGGGCCTTGGTGCGCAGGCTGTCGGTGGCGGGCATCAGCTTGCCCCAGACGGTAAATCCGCCTTCGCCGTCCAGCTCCTCGCCGGCGCGCAGGTCGCGTTTGGCGCAGGCGGCGACGTCGCCGACGAATCGGGTCGAAGCCCCCGTCGGCTGCTTCAGCAGCGCCGCATAGGCGACGGACACCCCCAGTTCCAGGCCGATCAGGTGATAGGGCCGCCACAGGGCGGAATAGCCGCCGCCGGCGTCGGTGATCATGCCGTAGTCGGAAAAGCAGCGCTTGACGTAATCGGTGGGTGCTTCGAACACCACATAGACGCCCCAGCGCAGGTCGTTCTCCAGGTCCTCGCCCGAGCGTTCGCGCGATGAGATCACTTCGACCTGACCCTTGTGGTGCAACTGGCCGCCGGCCTCTTTCGGAATAAGGGTCGAGGCCAGCTCATGCACCGGCACGGCCGGGAAGTCGAGCCCGTGGGGGGCCGGCGTCAGGCCCGTGGCGTTGGCGACGGCGGCCATTTCGATGCCCGACTTGGTGCCGTCGAGGAAGGAATTGAACATCTTGGCGTTCATGCCGCTTTCCTTGGCGCGCTCGGCGGTCAGCCCGTAATGGGCCCAGACCGTGTCCGGCGTCGAGGCATGGAATTCAGGCATGTACAGGGTGCCCTTGCCGGCGGCGACGACCTCCAGCCCGATGGTGCGGGCCCAGTCGACCTGCTGGCAGATCAGCGACGGCTGGTCGCCGTAGGCCATGGAATAGACGACCTCCATCTCGGCCGCCTTTTTGGCCAGAAGCGGGCCGGCCAGCACGTCGGCCTCGACATTGACCATGACCACATGGCGGCCGCGATTGAATGCGGCGAGCGCATGCTTGATGCCGACCTCGGGGATGCCCGTGGCTTCGACGACGACTTCCAGGCCGCCGTGTTCGATCAGCGACAGGGCGTCGTCGGTGACGAAGGTCATGCCCTTGTTCAGCGCCTTGGCGGCGGAATGACGGGTGATCCGTTCCTTCGGCCAGCCCGTGTTCAACAAGGCCTTTTCCGCCGTCGCGGGGTTCAAATCGGCGACGCCGACGACGTGGAATCCCGGATGGTGCAGGGCTTGGCTGAGGAACATGGAGCCGAACTTGCCGGCGCCGATCACGCCGACGCGCACGGGGTTTCCCGCATCGGCGCGGGCGTGCAGAAGCGAATTAAGGTTCATCCGTTCCCTTTCCCAGGGTCCGTTCGCCGGACCCGTTCCCAGGCACCACTTCCCAGGTTGGCGGCCGGACCCTGGTGCGGCTGGGCGCGGCGCGTCCCCCCGAGCATCACATTTTCGTGGCCCTGCTGGCCGCCCGGGGGAAAAGGCACCATACTACAACCGCATCCCAATTCGGAACGGGAAACAGGCCCGACGCCGGATTCCCCTGGCCATTCATCGCGTGATCGAAGACCACAGTATGACCGCGTTCAACGACTTTATTTCAGCCCATGAACCCCTGCTGCGCTTGGGCTGTTTCGCCGGCATGCTGATCGCCATGGCGGCGGCGGAAGCCCTGTGGCCGCGCCGCTCGGACACGGGCCGGGCGCAACGCTGGCCGCGCAACGCGGCCCTGGTCGTGCTCGACACCCTGGCCGTGCGCGCCGTGGCCTGGGCGCTGCCGGCGTTTCTGCCCGTGGCGGCGGCCGTGCTGGCGGCGGACCGGGGCTGGGGGCTGTTGCCCCTGCTCGGGCTGGACGGCTGGTCCGCCTTCTGGATTTCCCTGCTGCTGATGGATATTGCCATTTACGCCCAGCACGTGGCCGTCCATCACATTCCGGTGCTGTGGCGCCTGCACCGGGTCCACCATTCGGACCTGGCCATCGACGCGACCACGGGCGTGCGCTTCCATCCGCTGGAGATATTGCTCTCCATCGCCATCAAGGTCGCCCTGGTCCTGGCCCTGGGCGCCCCGGCGGCGGCCGTGGTGGTGTTCGAGGTCGTGCTCAATGCGACGTCGCTGTTCAATCACGCCAACCTGCGCCTGCCTTTGGGGGTCGACGCCGCCCTGCGCCGCGTCCTCGTCACGCCGGACATGCACCGGGTTCACCATTCCGTCCATCGGGACGAGACGGATTCGAACTTCGGTTTCAACCTGTCGGTCTGGGACCGACTGTTCGGCACCTACCGGGCCCAGCCCCGCGACGGCCACGACGCCATGTCGATCGGCGTCGGCGATTTTCGCGACCCGGCGCGGTTGCGCCTCGCCGACTTGCTGGTTCAGCCGTTCCGCAAACTCTAAAGCCGGTCCTTGTTGGCCTTGGCGACGATACCGGCGACTTCCGCATCCACCGGGCGGCCGGTCGCCTTCAGGCCGTCGATGGCGCCTTTGACGTCCTCGGGCTTGCGGTTCTGGCTCATCTTGCGCTTGCCTTCCAGGCGCTCGATCCGCATCTCGAAGGCGACGATGCCCTTCAATTGCGCCGCGACGAAATCGGCGGGCAGGTTGCGCGGCGACCAGGCGCGCGCGTCCGTCCCTTCGTACTGGCCGGTCAGCGAGGCGAGCCGCGCGGCGACGGCTTCCGGGTCATCCATCACCCGGGGCCGGCCGTAGGCGTGGACGGCTTCGTAGTTCCAGGTCGGCACGGATGTTTCCGTCGCGTACCAGGTCGGCGAAATGTAGGTATGCGGGCCGCCGAACACGGCCAGGGCCTCGGCCGCGCCGTCAAAGGCCCGCCACTGGTCGTTGCCTTTGGCCAGATGGCCCCACAACAGGCCCAGTTCGCCATCGTCGATCAGGTGCAGCGGCACATGGCTCGCGGTCATGCCCCGGGGCCCCGCCGTGACCAGGACGGCGAAGCCGTTGGCGCGGATGATCCCCTGCATGTCGTCGGTGTCGTCGATGTCGAACATCTTGGGGCGGTACATGGCCGTGGTCCTTACAAATCATCGGTGATGCGTCGGGTCTTCGTTTAGGCCCGGATGGGGCCCCATGAAAGGACCATTTCCACCAAATGAAAAGGGCCGCTTTGCCCGTTGCCCGGGCGGGGGGCAGCGCCTAGGTTTCAGGGTAAGGCACGACGGCACATCATCCGACGGAGGAAGCGATGGACGAAGAACATTTCAACATGCAGATCAGGAAATTCCTGAAACAGGTCGGCGTGACCAGCCAGCGCGAGATCGAGGGCGCCGTGCGCGCCGCGCTTGCGTCCGGCAAGCTGGCGGCGGACGGCGGGGTCACCGCCAAGGTGACCCTGAGCATCCCCGAACTGGGCCTCAGCCACGACATCGCCAGCGATATCACGCTGGAACCCGAGGATCCGCACGACCCGCCGTCCTACGATTGATCCGGCCTACGCTTGATTGGGAACGTGCGCCGCACAGCAAAAAGCCCGCCGTGAGGCGGGCTTTTCGTTGGTGAAATTTAATGCAGTCTACTGCCGCGCCGCGATCGACTTCTTGATCTCGGCGATCGCCAGGCCCGGGTTCAGGTGCTTCGGGCAGGTGTTGGTGCAGTTCATGATGGTGTGGCAGCGGTACAGGCGGTACGGGTCGTTCAGGTTGTCGAGCCGCTTGCCCGTGGCCTCGTCGCGGCTGTCGGCGATCCAGCGGTAGCTTTGCAGCAGGATGGCCGGGCCGAGGTAGCGGTCGCCGTTCCACCAATAGCTTGGGCAGGACGTCTGGCAGCAGAAGCACAGGATGCATTCCCACAGGCCGTCGAGCTTTTCGCGCTCTTCCGGGCTTTGCAGGCGTTCGCGGGTCGGCGCCGGGGTGTCGGACTGCAGCCAGGGTTCGATGGATTTCAGCTGCGCATAGGGCACGTTGAGGTCGGGCACCAGATCCTTGATCACCGGCATGTGGGGCAGCGGGTAGATCTTTACGTCGCCCTTGATGTCCTCGATGGCCTTGGTGCAGGCCAGGGTGTTGGTGCCGTCGATGTTGAAGGCGCAGGACCCGCAGACCCCTTCGCGGCAGGACCGCCGGAAGGTCAGGGTCGAATCCATCTCGTTCTTGATCTTGATCAGGGCGTCGAGAACCATCGGTCCGCAGCGGTCGAGATCGACCTCGAAGGTGTCGACCCGCGGCAGGTCGTCCGTGTCCGGGTCCCAGCGGTAGACCTTGAACTTGCGGATGTTGGTCGCGTCGGGGGCGGCCTTGACGGTCTTGCCATCGACGATGCGGGAATTGGCGGGCAGGTTAAATTCGACCATATTCTTCGTTCCTTCGCCCTAGTAGACCCGGGCCTTGGGCTCAATGTACTGGACCTCGTCCGTCAGGGTCCAGGTATGGACCGGCCGGTAGTCGAGGCGCACGGACCCGTCCTCGCCCACCCAGGCGAGCGTGTGCTTCATCCAATTGGCGTCGTCGCGGTCGGGATAATCCTCGTGCGCTTGCGCACCCCGGCTTTCGTGGCGGGCTTCGGCGGAATGGATCGTCGCCTTGGCGCAGATCAGAAGGTTTTCCAGTTCCAGGGCCTCGACCAGGTCCGAGTTCCAGATCATGGAGCGGTCCTCGATGCGCATGTCGTCCTTGGACTTCCACACCTGGTCCATCTTCTCGCAACCTTCCTTCAGCGTCTTCGACGTGCGGTAGACGGCGGCGTCGTTCTGCATGGTGCGCTGCATGGCGTCGCGAATCTCGGCGACCTTGGTGCCGCCGTTGGAATGGCGGATGCGGTCGAGCCGCTCCAGCGCCTTGTCCGTGCAGCCCGAACGGTAGGGGCGCAGCGGCGCGCCCGGCTTGATGGTCTCGGCAGCGCGCAGGCCGGCGGCGCGGCCGAACACGATGAGGTCGAGCAGCGAATTGGTGCCGAGCCGGTTGGCCCCGTGCACCGAGGCGCAGGCGCATTCGCCGACGGCCATGATGCCGGGGCTGACCGCGTCGGGATCGTCGTCCGTGGGGTTCAGGGCCTCGGTCATGTAGTTGGTCGGAATGCCGCCCATGTTGTAGTGCACGGTCGGCAGCACGGGGATCGGCTCCTTCGTGGCGTCGACGCCGGAAAAGATCTTGGCCGTTTCCGTGATGCCCGGCAGGCGCTTCATCAGCGTATCGGCGCCCAGGTGTTCCAGGTGCAGCATGATGTGGTCGTTGTTGTCGCCGATGCCGCGGCCTTCGCGGATTTCCATGGTCATGGCGCGCGACACGACGTCGCGGGACGCCAGGTCCTTGGCCGTCGGTGCGTAGCGTTCCATGAAACGCTCGCCCTCGGAATTGGTCAGATACCCGCCTTCGCCGCGCGCCCCCTCGGTAATCAGGCAGCCCGCGCCGTAGATGCCGGTCGGGTGGAACTGCACGAATTCGTGGTCTTCCAGCGGCAGGCCGGCGCGCGCGAACATGGCGTTGCCGTCGCCCGTGCAGGTATGGGCCGAGGTGCAGGAGAAATAGGCCCGGCCGTAGCCGCCCGTCGCCATCACGGTCTGGTGGGCGCGGAAGGTGTGGATGGTGCCGTCGTCCAGGTTCCAGGCGATGACGCCTTCGCACACGCCGTCGTCGCTCATGATCAGGTCGAGGGCGAAATATTCGACGAAGAATTCCGCGTTATGGGCCAATGACTGCTGATACAGCGTGTGCAGCATGGCATGGCCCGTGCGGTCGGCGGCGGCGCAGGCGCGGCGCACCGGGGCCTCGCCGAAATTCCGCATGTGGCCGCCGAAGGGGCGCTGGTAGATGCGCCCGTCGTCGGTGCGGGAAAACGGCATGCCGAAGTGTTCCATCTCGATCACCGCCGGCACGGCCTCGCGGCACATGTATTCGATGGCGTCCTGGTCGCCCAGCCAGTCCGCACCCTTGACGGTGTCGTACATGTGCCATTCCCAATGGTCTTCATCCAGGTTGCCGAGGGCTGCCGACACGCCGCCCTGGGCCGCCACGGTGTGGGACCGGGTCGGGAACACCTTGGTGATGCAGGCGGTCTTCAGCCCGGCCGCCGCCATGCCCAGCGTCGCCCGCAGCCCGGCGCCGCCGGCGCCCAGCACGACGACGTCGTATTTGTGATCGGTGAGTTCGTAGGCCTTGGACATTTGCGAATCAGCTCCCGAAAGTCAGCTTGAGAACGGCGAAGATGTTGAGCACACCCAGTAATACGGCGCCGAGCTTGATAAGGATCAGTGAAACGGTTTTTGTACTTTCGGAATGGACGTAATCCTCGATCACGACCTGCAGGCCGAGCTGCGCGTGGTGCATGCCGGCGACGATCAGCAGGATCAGCAGGACCGCGTTCTGTCCCGTGCCCATCCAGGCCTTCATGGCCGCAAGGTCGGCGCCGAGAAGCCCGGACATGGCCCAGATGAACCACAGGGTCAGCGGCACCAGGGCGACGCCGGTCAGGCGCTGGGCCCACCAATGGGCGACGCCTTCGTGGGCGGCACCCAGGCCGCGCACGCGGCTGAGGGGGGATCGCATTTCCATGGGTTTAGCCTCCGATCACGAAGTAGGCGCAACCGAGCGTCGCCGCCGTCATGACGACAGCGAACAGCACGACCAGCATGCCCGTGCGCCGGACCGACGGCAGGTCGAAGCCCGATCCCGCGTCCCACATCAGGTGCCGGATGCCGTTGCCCAGATGATAATACAGAGAGAACAAAAGCCCCCAAAGAACCACTTGGCCGACCCAAGACCCGATCACCGCCTGGGCGGCGGCGAAGGCGTCGGCGCCGTAGGTCGCGGACGTCAGCCAATAGGTCAGGATGAGGATACCGCCCGCCAAGGCAACGCCGGTCATGCGATGCGTGATCGACAGTACGGAAGTGATTTGCGGCCGGTAGACCTGCAGATGGGGCGACAGGGGCCGTTCACGACGCGCCATGGGGGAACCTCGCCTGTTGATGAATCCGCGGCAAACCTAACGCCTATTTCGCAATTGCGCAAACGTCTGATGGCGATTGGATATGTCGCGATTTCAGATACTTATGGTATATGGTCTTTTGTATGCCAAAGAGGTTTCCGCCCGTGCGTGCCAGCGTTCGTGCGGGACCGTGTCGTGGCCGTTTCGCAAGCCAGGCACGGTGGTTTCACACCCTTTCAATAGCTTAGCCGGAGTGTCCTCCGCGGGCTGGGGGAAACCTGTGGATGGAATGTGGGCAGATGCGGGAGTTATGCACAACTTTCGCGGCTAATCCCCAGGTTTCCGCGTTGCCGCCGCACATATGCCAAGACCATGATGTTGCGCGCTTTGAAAGGCGTCGTCATGGTCCCCGCCGTCCGGTTGGGGCCACCCGAAAGAAAGCCGAAGCTTCGCTTCGTCGATCCGGAGGGAGGGAGAGCCGGTATCAGCCGCAGTCCGGCATCCTGCCGATGGGCCCAGGTCCGGTGCGCGTTTTCGGACGTGCGCCGGCCGCAAGCCCAAAGACCCATCGTTCCGGGGTCCGATCTCTGCCCAGGGTGCGGCCGCGGGAGGAAGGGTGTCAAAGGCGGATAGGCGTCTTTCACAAGCGTGGAGCCTGGCCGGCTCCAAGAGAGGTGTCAGGTGTGCCGCTTGTCGGCACGAGATGTAGGTGTCCCAGGACCTGCATCCCTGACGCCTCTTCTTTTGGGAAAAGCCATCCCTCCTGATTTTGTTTCCCCCCTTGTTTTGCCTGCATGGAAAAATTGATCTAAACAAATAGGGTGGGCGTCCGCCCGCGTTTCCGCCGCAGTCCACCCAAGGAGCATTCCCGTGGCGTCTGGTGACCTGTTCCGCCGCGTTGTCTGGCCGCTCGCCGTTGCCGAAACCCTGTTGTGGGCCGGCTTCTATTATCTGTTTCCGGCCTTGCTGGGCATTTGGGAACAGGCCTTCCCCTGGACCAAGTTGGAAATCGCGGGTGCCCTGACCGCGGCCCTTCTGGTCTCGGCCTTCCTGGCGCCCGTCGCCGGGCGGTTGATCGATCACGGGTTCGGCCGCACCCTGTTCATCGGCTCGGCCTTTTTCGGCGCGGTGATCCTGGTGGTCCTGTCACGGGTGACCGAACTGTGGCAGTTCTACGCCGTTTGGGCGGCACTTGGCGCCGTCATGGCCGGTTGCCTGTATGAACCCTGCTTCGCGATCCTGACCCGGATCATGGGCGACCGTTCGCGCCAGGCGATCACCGTCGTTACCCTGGTCGCGGGGTTTGCCGGCACCGTGGCCTTCCCGACGGTTCATACCCTGGAGGCCATCATCGGTTGGCGCAATGTGGTGCTGGTGTTCGCCGCGCTGGCGGCCTTCGTCTGCGTGCCCTTGCTGTTCTACGGCCTGGCCCACCACGGCAGGGAGGCTCCGGCGCCGGCCGAGAGGGCGGCCCAGCATACGGGCAAGCCGCTCAACCTGGCGCGGAACGGCGTGTTCTGGCTGCTCGCCGTCGCCTACGCCATGATGGCGTTCAACCATTTCGCCATCATTTCCCACATGCTGCCCCTGCTGGCGGAACGCGGCGTCGGACCGGAGGCGGCGGTTTTGGCGGCGTCGATGATCGGCCCCATGCAGGTCGCGGGGCGGCTCTGCGTGCTTGCCGTGCAGCGCCACGTCACCTCGACCCCGCCGATCGCGGCGGTCAGCCTTCTGGCCATGGCGACCGCCTCGGCGGCGTTGCTGGGCGCCCATGCCGTGCCCGGCCTGCTGGTCGTCTTCGTGCTGTTCCAGGGGGCCGGCAACGGGGTCATGAGCATCACCCGCCCGGTCATCGTCGCCGAGCTTCTGGGCCGCCGGCGCTACGGCGTCATCGCCGGGATCCTGGCCATGCCCTATATCGGCTTTTCCGCCCTCGCACCGGGGCTTGCCGGCCTGGTCTGGCTGGCCACGGGATATGACGGGGTGCTGGCCATGACCCTGTTCGCGGGGATTATGGGGGCCGCCGCGCTGATGGCCGCCGCCCGCTGCCGCGTCCAGCAGGACCGCCGGGCGGAAAAGGAAACGGGCCCCGATTGACGGGACCCGCTGGGTATTCCTTGAACGGAAGCCTTGGAATTAGAAGGCCACGTAAGCCCCGGTCATGATCGAATGGATGGCATCGAAGTCGGTGCCGCTGCGATCGAGCGTGTGATAGCGGTAGGCGACATAAACGCTGGAGCCGGTGCCTTCGATCTCCTGCACCGCCTGGGCGCCGAAGGTGTCGAGGGTGTCGCCGTTCTGTTCGGAATCCTCGAACCGCCCGTAATCGACGGCGAAGGCCGTCGGCCCGAACGTATTGAGCTTCGCCTGATAGCCGGCCTTGGCGTAATAGAACTTCGGGTCGTCGCGGCCCGCGTCGGCGGCGGACTTGGTTCCCGCGGCCAGGGTCAGGTTGAAGCCGCTCGGCAACAGGGCCGAGATCGAGCCCGAAAAACCGTCTTCGAACTGGTCGTCGTTGTTGGGGTTGGATGAATTGTTGAACCAGCCCGCGGCCGCCTCGACGGTGACGCCGGAAATGTCGCCGGCATAGTAGAGCGCCGCGTCGATGGCGCCGCCGCTCAACAGGCTCGTGGACAGGTGAAAGCCGTTGATCTCTGGCGAATCGTAGCGGATACGGTCGGCCACATCGAGGCCGTCCAGGTTGTCGGCCGAGCCGCCGATCGTCGCCGTCGAGCGGGCCCCGGTGGCCGAGGTGACGAAGGCGAAGCCGCCGGCCACGTCGCCGACCGATGAATAGCCCGCGACGCCGGTCCCGGACAGGTCCGTTTCGGAAATGCCGTTGGTCGCCGTATCGCCCTGGCCAAGCCACACGGTGCCGAGGCGTTTGTGGGTGAAGTAGACCTCGGCGGCCTCTTCCTCGAAGCTGCCGGCACCCGCGGCTTCCACGGTGGCGCTCATCTCGTTCGACGGGTTGGACCGCATCAGCATGATGAACTGCGTGCCCACGGACCAGTCTTCGTTGATCTTGCCGTCGGCGTTGAGGAAGATTCGCGTCGAATCGTTCTCGTTATCGACATGGCGGTACATGCCTTCCTCGCCGTCATTGACGTAAAGGAATGCGCGGTTCAGCTGCCCGCCGACCGTCAGGTCCACGGGGCTGTTGTTCTTGAGAGAGCCCGCGGAAGCCGGTCCGGCCGCAAGGCCCAAGCCGGCGATCAGCGCCGTTGAGGCGAGCAGAGCGGTTGTGAAACGCTTATTCGTGTTAGTCATGGTAACCCCTTTTGGTGTTCGGTCCGCAATGATGCAGCGCCCCCGTTGCGAATCGTTCTTATCATGAAGCGTATGCGCACAGCTAATAATAATTATCATTAGCGTCGCAAGGCAATTATGTTATGTTATAACATAATTCTCAGCAACCCCAATTTCATGAGACGACCGGGAGCCAGCACCCGATGCCGGACGCGCCGGATCACCCGCCCCGGACTTCCGCCAGGAAGGCGGTGACCGAACTCTTCAATTGGGCGGACTGCGAGGATAGATCGTTGGCCGCTTCCTGAATTTGCCGGGATACCGTCGCCGTTTCCGAAACAGCTGTTGTGACGCCCTGGATGTTTGAAGATACGTCTCGCGTTCCCGCCGAGGCCTGATCGACGTTGCGGGCGATTTCCGTGGTTGCGGCGCCCTGCTGTTCGACGGCGGCGGCCACGGACGACGTGATCTCGTTCATTCGCCCGATGGTCGAACTGATGCCGGATATCGCCGTTGCCGAATTCCGCGTCGCGGATTGAATGCCGGCGATTTGCTGGCTGATTTCATCGGTTGCCTTCGCCGTCTGGTTGGCCAGATTCTTGACCTCGCTTGCGACCACGGCGAAGCCCTTGCCGGCGTCACCGGCCCGCGCCGCCTCGATGGTGGCGTTGAGCGCCAGAAGGTTGGTCTGCTCGGCGATATCGGTAATCAGGTTGATCACTTCACCGATTCGGGCTGCGGCTTGTGTCAGGCCCTGAACCATTTCCGTCGTCGTTTCGACTTCGTCGACGGCATCGCTTGCGATGCGGGTCGAATCGGCGACCTGGCGCGAAATTTCCTGGATCGAAGAAGACAACTCATCGGCCGCCGAGGCGACGGTCTGGACGTTGGCGGCGGCTTCTTCGGACGCGGCGGCGACCGTCGCCGATTGGCTGCTTGCCTGATCGGCCGCGGCCGACATCGTCGTCGATGACGTATTCAGGTTCTCGGCGGCGCTGCTCACATGCTCGACGATGCCGCCAATCCTGGCTTCGAAATCGTTGGCCAGCTTTTGCATGGCGGCCCGGCGCTCCTCTGCGGCCCGGCGTTCTTGTTCCTTATTTGCCTCATTGAGGCGTTTGACCTCAATGGCATTTTCCTTGAATGTCTGAACGGCGTCGGCCATTTCGCCGATTTCGTCTTTGCCGCCAACACCGGGGATATCGACGGCCTCGTTGCCGCCGGCGAGTTCAAGCATTGCCCGGGTCATTCCGCCAACGGCGCTGATGATGCCTTTGCCGACGAAGAACAAAATCGCTGACAGAACTGCCAGGGCGATGAGATAGGCGGCGGTCCCGCCTTTCGCCGATGTTTCAAGAGCAGCCTGAACGTCGTTTATCGACTTATCGAACTCGGCCTTCACGGTCCTGCTGTAGGTGCCCAAGGCCGCCGACATGCCTTCGCCGTAGGTATCGATGACGTCGTCAATCTTGGCGAATTCCTCGATCGAAGCCTTGGATTCGATCAGTTTGCTAAGGTCGACCTGGATGCCTTGTGCCAGTGGAGCGATCTTGGCGACGATCTGCGACATCGCCTCTTTCCCCGAACGGGTCTCTTCCAACTCGATAAGCTTGGCGCCGTTTTCCTTCAGGCTCTTAATGCTGGCGGCGATCACTTCCTTGCGCTCGGCTTGGATTTGCCCCTCTTCCTTGTCGATGATCGAATCCATGGCGGCCAGAATCAGTTCCAGATTGGCGCGCTTCATGTTTTCCGCCAGGGTCAGTTTCTCGTTGGTCTGGGCGCTGGTCGCAACGGAGGCGTTGATGCGTGCGCCGACCAGGAAGGCGATGCCCTGCACGCTGGTCAGCGCCAAGGCCGAGACAACCCCGATCAGGATGATTTTATTCCGAATAGTCCAATTCATGTTCGTATCCCCAAAGACGGCACGCGTCTTTATCTTCAGTCGAAGTTGTCATGATAAAACACGAATTCGGCGCCGTTGCCGAATTCCCAAGCGCAATAAGTGCGCACTCATCATCACATAGGCGTCTGCGGATGGAAATTATGCCGAAGGTTGTAGGGGAGGGGGGCCATTTTGTAGGGGGCCGCTGGGTATCGCCTCTGGCGCGCGCGGCAAGGCACGCCAAGGCTTGTGCGGGCGCCGAAAATAAAAACACTCCCGCGGATGGACGCCGCGGGAGTGTTTAAGACGCCACGCCGGAGCGGACCCTCACCCGCCCCGGACTTCCGCCAGGAAAGCGGTGACTGAACTCTTCAGTTGGGCGGACTGCATGGACAGGTCGGCGGCGGCTTCCTGAATCTGTCGGGAGACGTCCGCGGTTTCGGAAACGGCGACCGTCACGCCCTGAATATTCGACGAAACGTCGCGGGTGCCGGCCGAGGCTTGCTCGACGTTGCGGGCGATCTCGGCTGTTGCCGCACCTTGCTGTTCCACGGCGGCGGCGACCGAGGCCGTGATTTCGTTCATCCGGCCGATCGTCGTGCTGATGCCGGAGATGGCGGTGGCGGATTCGCGGGTGGCGTTCTGAATGCCGGCGATCTGCTGGCCGATTTCCTCCGTCGCCTTGGCCGTCTGGTTGGCCAGATTCTTGACCTCCGAAGCGACCACGGCGAATCCCTTGCCGGCGTCGCCGGCGCGCGCCGCCTCGATGGTCGCGTTGAGCGCGAGCAGGTTGGTCTGCTCCGCGATATCCGTGATCAGGTTGACGACCTCGCCGATCCGGTTGGCGGCGTCGGTCAGGCTCTGTACCCGGACCGTCGTCTGTTCGATCTCGCTCACGGCGTCCGATGCGATGCGGGTCGAATCGGCGACCTGGCGGGAAATTTCCTGGATCGACGAGGACAGTTCCTCGGCCGCCGAGGCGACCGTCTGGACGTTGGCGGCGGCCTGCTCCGAGGCGGCGGCGACGGTCGATGCCTGATTGCCGGCCTGATCGGCGGCGGCGGCCATGGTTTCGGACGATGCGCTGAGATTGTCCGCGGCATCGCCGACGTGCGATACCACGCCGCCGACGCTGGATTCAAACTGGGTGGCCAGTTTTTCCATGGTTTCCTTGCGTTCGCGCAGGTTGGCGGCTTCCATCTCTTTCTGCCGCGCTTCCAATTTGGCGGCTTCGTCCAGACCGGCCCGCAGTTCACTCAGTGCGCGCCCAACCGGGCCGAACTCGTCCTTGCGCGACGGGGACAGGGACAGGCTGTCCTCGCGGCCGCGGTCGGCGACGATGTCGAGATCGTTCAGAAGTTTGTCGATCGGCTCGCGGATGACCCGGAACAGATAGAACGCCAGGATGATCGCAATCGCGAGGGCCAGGCCCGCCGCGACGAAGAAGGCGTTGACGATGCCCTTCGTGTCTTCGGTGATCTGGGTCATCTTCCGATTGACGCCGGCGGCCGTTTCCTGGGCGAATTTCGCAATCTGCGTGCTAATCTGCTCGACGGCCTCGGTCATGGCGCCGGCGGCCTTGTCGAAATCGCCCATCAGCTTGTTGCCGCTTTCGGCACCCCCGGCGATATAGGCCCTGGCCATGGTTTCACCCTGCGTGAAATAGGCGGGCATGGCGGCTTCCGCTGCTTCGATGGCCTTGAGGATGTCGGTCAGTTCAAGGTCCCGCGCGATGACCTTGGCTTCGGCGGCGGTCTTTTCGAACGCGGCACGGTGTTCCTTGGCCACGTCCAACCCGTCGTTCAGTCCGTCAAGGCCGCGGGTCGCGGAAATGTCGGTCAGCCATTGCTGCACCTGGACGACATGGAACCGGATGTCCTTCACCAGCAGGTTCAGCGGCACCACCTTGTCCAGGTTGCGCGCGACGTCGTGTTTGGCCTGCTCAAGGATTTTCAGTTCCCTGGACAGTTCGCGGACCTCATAACCACCGGCGGCGATAAACACGGCGAGGATGCCGAACAGACAGGCAGCCAGCTTCTGACGGATGGTGAGAGACATGAGGGGTTCCTTGGGGTTTCGCGAATTGAGAAAAAGGGCGGGGCTGGCGGAATTCACGCAAGAAATATGCAAGCAAACCTGAAGAGCGCCTTGCATACGCGAAATTTTATACGGCGTTTGGCGCCGGGCGGATCACTGGCGGCGCGGCATCAAGGCCCAGATGTCGAAATCGAGCACCACGGCGGGGTGATCCTTTCCCTCGGCGTCCTTCAGCGGAAAATCGGCGCAGGGATGGTCCTTGGCCGCGACCAGGCGCAGGCGCAGCGCGCCCAGGTCGTCCCGTCCCGTCAGGGCGGCCTTGTCCAACACTTCCGACCAGGCATAGACCGTGTCGCCCGCGAACGACGGGGCAACGTGCCGCCCGCCGTTGATGGCGGCGATGTGGAAGGCATTGGCCAGCCCGTTGAAGCTGAGCCCCCGGGCCAGGGAGATGATGTGTCCGCCGTAGATCAGGCGCTTGCCGAACCGGCCGCCTGCTTGCGCATGCAGGTCGAAATGCACCTTGGCCGTGTTCTGATAGAGCCGCGTCGCCAGCATGTGCTCCGCTTCCTCCAGCGTCATCCCGTCGACATGGTCGATTTTCTCGCCGACCGCATAGTCGTCCCAGAAATGCGGGCTGCCGGCGGCGATTGCGTCATAGGCGGCGAGGTTCAGGCTGTCCGGCACGTCCAGGTCTTCGGCCGCCACGGCGGCGGGCAGGCCGGGTACCTGAGGGGCGGGCGCCGGCGCCGTTTCGTCGCCCTTGCGGACCATGACCCAGCGCACGTAGGACAGGACCTCCTCGCCGCGCTGGTTGCTGCCCGTGGTGCGGACCCAGACGACGCCGGTCTTGCCGTTGGAATTTTCCTTCACGCCGATCACTTCGGACTGGGCGCTCAGCGTGTCGCCCGGATAGACCGGCGCCCCGAACCGCCCGTCCGCATAGCCCAAGTTGGCCACGGCGTTGAGCGAAATATCCGGCACCGTCTTGCCGAACACGATGTGGAACACCAGCATGTCGTCCACGGGCATGCCGTCATAGCCCAGCGCCATGGCGAACATGTCCGACGAATGCAGCGCGAAGCGGTTGCCGTAAAGCGCGGTGTACAGCGCGATCTCGCCCTCGGTCACCGTGCGCGGCGTGGCGTGGCGGAGGATCTGACCGGGGACGAAATCCTCGAAAAAATTGCCCCGGTTGGTCTTGTCGCTCATGGTTTGTGGGTCTTCTTGTCGTTCGGAAAGGGAAAGGCGCTATTCGGGGGCCTAGGCGGCCTGTTCCATCCGGGCGATGGCATCGGCCATGGCGACCATCTGCTTGGCGCCCTCGACATGCAGGTTCTCGATCAGCTTGCCGTCGACCAGGACCACGCCCTTGCCTTCTTTTTCCGCCGCCGCATGGGCCTCGATGATCCGCTTTGACCAGGCGATTTCGTCTTCCGAGGGCGAGAACGCTTCGTTGGCCATGGCGATGGTCTTGGGGTGGATCAGGGTCTTGCCGTCCATGCCCAGTTCGCGGCCCTGGCGGCAGGACGCCATGAAGCCCGCATCGTCGTCCAGGTCCAGATGCACGCCGTCAAGGATCGCGATCTTGGCCGCGCGGGCGGCCAGCAGGCACAGGCCCAGCGAGGTGATGAAGGGAATGCGGTCCGGCGTGTGCTGGGCCCGCAGGTCCTTGGCCAGGTCCGAGGTGCCCATCACCAGGCATTGCAGGCGCGGGCTGGAAAACGCGATTTCCTCGGCGTGCAGCATGCCGAGCGGCGTTTCCATCATGGCCCAGATCGGCAGGTCCTTGGGTGCCCCGGCGGCGTCCAGGATGGCGACGGCCTTGTCCACCATGGCTTTCGATTCAACCTTGGGCAGCAGCACCGCATGGGCGCCCATTTTGGCCGCGGCCTTCAGGTCGTCCTCGCCCCAGGGCCCGTCGAGCCCGTTGGTACGCACGATCAGTTCGCGCGCGCCGTAGCCGCCTTCCTTGATCGCCGCCGTGATCTGGTCGCGGGCGGTCTGCTTGGCGTCGGGGGCGACGGCGTCTTCCATGTCCAGGATCAGGCCGTCGGCGGCCAGCGTGCGGCCCTTTTCCAGGGCGCGGGCGTTGGAACCGGGCATGTACAGAACGGAACGACGGGGCCGAATGGTGAGGGCCATCTGAAAGCTCTCCTTGGGACAATGAATTGGGTCGGAAATACGGTGATTATATTGCGCCGCACACTAGCAACTGGACGGCGCCGGTGGCAAGCTTCCGCACATGTCCGTTCTGTCCTTCCATTCCCGGGTTTCCCGCGGCTATGTGGGCAACAGCGCCGTCGTGCCGGCGCTGCAGGCCCTGGGCCGCGATGTCGTCCCGGTGGACACGGTGGTGCTGTCCAACCATCCGGGTCACCGCACGGTGACCGGCCGCCGGGTGCCGGCCGAAGAGGTCCGGGCCCTGGCCGACGCGGTCCTGATGCTGTCGGGCGCGCCCGCCTTCCGCGCGGTGATGACGGGCTACATGGCCGGGGTCGATACGGCGCGGGCGGCCTTGGGCGCCATCGACCGGGTCAAGGCGGCGCGGGCGGCCGCGATCTATGTCTGCGATCCGATCCTCGGCGACCGCGACGAAGGCATGTACGTGGAAGACGCCTTGCTGCCGTTTTTCCGGGGCGAGGCCCTGCCGCGCGCCGACCTGGCCCTGCCCAACGCGTTCGAGCTGGAACAGCTGACCGGCGACCGGGTGATCGACGTGGGGTCGGCCGTGGCCGCCGCCCACGCGCTGCGCGCCCGCGGCACGGGGGCCGTCGTCGTGACCTCCGTGCCCGATCATCCGGACCCGCAGATGGGCGGCATGCTGATCGGCACCCTTGCCGTCGACGACGAGGGCGAATGGCTGATCGAGGCGCCGAAACTGACCCGCCGGGCGAAAGGGGCCGGCGACGTGTTCGCGGGCCTGATCATCGGGCACCTTTTGTCCGGCATGGCGCTGCGCGACGCCGCGGCGCGGGCCACGGCCTCGGTCCATGGTCTGCTGGAAGCCGCCGATGAAGACGACCTGGACCTGCCGGTGATCCGCCGCCGCGACCTTTTGACCACCCCCGAACGCATCTTCAATCCGCAAGCCGTACGCTGACCCGAAATGGTCACAGGGGTGCCCTTGACAGGTCGATGCCGGTTTGTTATTTAACCGTTATGTTAAATAAAGAAAGATCGAAACCCGCATGACCACCGACCCCCTGAGCGAGACCTTCCAGGCCCTGGCCGACCCGACCCGCCGGGCGATTCTGGCGCGGCTGGCCCTGGGCGAGGCCTCGGTGTCGGAATTGGGCGCGCCTTTCGCCATGTCTCTGCCCGCGATCTCCCGCCATCTGAAGGTGCTGGAGCGCGCCGGCCTGATCGAGCGCGGCCGCCAGGCGCAATGGCGGCCCTGCCGCCTGAACGGCGAGGGGCTCAAGCCGGTCTTTGACTGGGTCGAGGAATACCGCCGGTTCTGGGAGCAGAGCTTCGACCGGCTTGAAGCCTATTTGGAAGAGATTCAGAAAAAGGATGCCAGCGATGAGCAGCACTAACACCATGTCCGTGTTCGAGATGACCCGTCGGGTCAAGGCGCCCCGCGACCGCGTCTGGCGAGCCTGGACCGACGAACGCCAACTCGCGGATTGGTTCGGGCCGCACGGCAGCACGATGTCTCATTCACGTGTCGATCTGCGCGTGGGCGGCACCTTCCATTACTGCATGACGGTGCCGGGCATGGGGGTGCTGTGGGGCATCTTCCGGTACCAGGAAATCACGGCACCGGAACGGCTGGTCTATCTTTCCGGGTTCTCCGACCCGGAGGGTGCCTTTGCCCGCGCCCCTTTCGCCGACAATTGGCCGCTCGAGACCTTGAACGTCGTCACGTTCAAGGACCAGGGCGAAGAGACGGAGATCGTTCTGCGCGCCGAGCCGCACAACGCCACCGCGGAAGAACAGCAGCTTTTCGCCCAGAGCATTCCCGCCATGCAGGGCGGATGGTCCGGCACCTTCGAGCGGCTGACCGCCTACCTGGAACAGTAACCCGATACCTTTAACTTCTGGCCCAGGGAGGGGCAGACATGGATTCCATCGAACGCACGGAACTCGACACACCCCGCACGACTTTGCTGCTGACCCGCACCTTCGCGGCCCCCCGCGCTCTTTTGTTCAAGCTATGGACTCAGCCGGAACATATTGTCCGCTGGTGGGGCTGCGCCGAAACGGGCGAGGTCGATTTCACCAGCGACCTCCGGGTCGGCGGCGAATTCGCCGCCGTCATGCGATTGTCCAACGGCCATACGCACCGCATTTCCGGCGTCTACTGCAAGATCGAGTCGCCGGAGCGCCTGGTCTTCACCTGGGCCTGGGAAAACACCGACGGTTTCCAGGGCGGCGAAACCCTGGTCACCGTTACCTTCGAGGACAAGGACGGTCAGACGGAACTGACCCTGCGCCATGAATCCTTCGCCACCGAAGACGCCTGTTCGGCTCACGGCGAGGGCTGGGGGGCGAGCCTCGACCGCCTGGCCGGCTATCTGGCAACTCACAGCGGTTGAGGGGAGGCCCGCGTCATGACACCGCAAACAGGCCAGGCCCCGACCGCCGCGACGTCGCTGCAGGACGATGCCTTGATCGTCACGCGCCGGTTCGCAGCACCGCGGGCGCTCGTCTTCCGCATGTTCACGGAGCCGCAGCACGTCGTCCGCTGGCTCGGCTGTGCCCCGGAAAGCGACGTCACCTTCCGCAACGACCTGTGCGTGGGCGGCGAATTCGTTTCCGAGGGGCATATGCCGGACGGCACCGTCAACCGCGTGTGGGGCGTGTACCGCGAGATCGCCGAGCCCGGTCTTCTGATCTTCACCTGGTCCTGGGAAGCCGGCGACTTCAAGGGGGCGGACACCCTGGTCACCGTGACCCTGACGGAACAGGGCGGCAGCACGGAATTGACCCTGCGTCATGAGGCCTTCGCCGAGGACACGGCGCGCGACCTCCACGGCCAGGGCTGGGGCATGTGCCTCGACAAGATTGCCGCCCTTCTGGCGGCAGGGTGACCGGCAGCGCCATGCCGACGGTCCATTTCACCAGCCAGCTTGAACGCTTTCTGCCGGCCCCCAGCGTCGATGTGGGGCCGCAGGCCGTGACCTTGGGCGCGGCGTTGGCCGTTGTGTTCAACGACCACCCGGCGCTCAAAAGCTACATCCTGGATGACCAGGGCGCGCTGCGCCGACATGTCGCGGTGTTCGTCGCGGGCACGCCGGCCCGGGACCGTGTGAAGTTGACCGACCCCGTGGGGCCGGACGATGAAATCCATGTTTTCCAGGCCCTTTCAGGGGGCTGAGGTAAGAGGAACAAGTGATGAGCGATCTTCTTCAAGTAGCGACCCGCAAGGGTCTGTTCGAAATCGCGCGGAAGAACGGCGGCTGGGACATCGTCGCCAGCCACTTCCTGGGCGACCCCATTTCCGCCGTCGTGACCCTCGACGGCATGACCCTGGCCGCCCCCGACCTGGGGCATTTCGGGCCCAAGCTGTGGCGCCGCGACGGCAAGGGCAAGTGGTCGGAAATGACCATGCCCACGTTCCCCGAGAAACCGGAAGACGCGGAGGACGACCCCCATCCCTGGACCCTCGGCCGTATCTGGAACTTCACGCCGGGCGGCGTTGACGGGCGGATCTACGCCGGGACCATGCCGGGCGGCCTGTTCCGCTCCGACGACAGGGGCGAAACCTGGTCCCTGGTCGAGGAACTTTGGCGGCATCCGGATCGCAAGAAATGGTTCGGCGTCGCCGGCGGCGAGCAGCCGGGGCTGTCTTCGGTCCTGGTCGATCCCCGCGATCCCACCCATGTCACCGTCGGCGTGTCCACGGGCGGCGTGTGGGCGACCCGCGACGAGGGCAAGACCTGGAACGTCATCAACAAGGGCATGACCAACGAATACATGCCGCCGGACCAGCAGGGCGACCCGATCCCCCAGGACATTCACCAACTGGCGCAATGTCCCGCCCATCCCGACGTCATGTGGTGCCAGCACCACAGCGCGATCTTCCGCTCCACCGACGGCGGCGAGAACTGGGTGATGGTGACGGCGGCCCAGCCGACGGGTTTCGGCTTCGCCGTGCAGGCCCATCCGACGGACGGTGAGACCGCCTGGTTCGTGCCGGCGGAAAAGGACGAACGGCGCATTCCCAAGGACGGCAAGCTGGTCGTCTCGCGCACCCGCGACGGCGGCAAGACCTTCGAGGTCCTGTCCAAGGGCCTGCCGCAGCGCCATGCCTATGACCTGGTCTACCGCCACGCGCTGGCCGTCGACGAAACGGGCGAACGGCTCGCCTTCGGCTCGACCTCGGGCGGGTTCTGGATTTCGGAAGACGCCGGCGACAGTTGGGCGGCGTTGGACGCGCGCCTGCCGCCGATCGCGGCGGTCAAGTTCGCCTAAGCGACCCGGAAGTGCCCCATCATCCCTGACTTCTGATGCTCCAGGATGTGGCAGTGGAGCATCCAGTCCCCTGGATTGTCGGCGACGAAGGCGATCTCAACCTCGCCGTCGACGGTCAGCAGCACCGTGTCCTGCCAGGGCCGGTCCGGGGCCGGCTTGCCGTTCCGCGTCAGCACGCGGAAGGTATGGCCGTGCAGATGGATGGGATGGGCGAAGGCCGTATCGTTGCGGATCGCCAGGATCACGCTCTCGCCCTTCTTGAAGGTGAACATGGGGTGGCTGTGTTCGCCGTACTGCATGGGCGGATGAACGACCCCGTTGAACGACCAAGCCATGCCGTATTGACGCGCCAGTTCGCGGCCGGTCAGTTTTTCGCCTTTGTACAGGGCGCTCTCCAGCCCGCCCATGGCGCCGCCTTCCATGACCAGTTCCAGGCGCGTCGCCGTGTCCAGGTCCGGTTCGGAAATCGGATTGTCGGCCCAGGCCGCGGGTGCCGTGCGCGCCGGGGCCGGTTTCGCCGGCGTGGGGCCATAGGCCAGGTCGGCCAGGCGGTAGCGGATGCCCTCGGGCGAATTGTCGATCACCGTGAAGCGCTCGCCGGTCTTGCCCGTCATGTCGAGGATCAGGTCGGCCCGCGAGCCGGGGGCGATGATCAACTGGCCTTCGTCGAATTGCCGGGGCGGCACCGGATGGCCGTCGATGGCCGCCAGCCACGGCCGGTGGCCGGTGAAGATCAGGCGGAAGATGCGCGCGTTGGCGACGTTGACGATGCGCAGGCGGATGCGTTCGCCCGGGGTCACGGGCACGTCCTCGGCGATCTGGCCGTTGACGGTCACCGTGTTGCCGAACCGCCCGCCGTGGACCATGTCGTGAAACGGCCGGTCGAACGGCGCGATGGCTGCGTCCTTGGTCAGGCGCCAGTCGTCGATCACCCACAGCACGTCGCGGTCGACTTCGGGCGGGGCGGGCTCGTCGATGATCAGCGCCCCCGCCAGGCCCATGGCGACCTGTTCCGACGAATTGAAATGCGGATGGTACCAATAGGTCCCGGCGTCGAAGGCATCGAATTCATAGGTGAACGTCTCGCCAGGCTGCACCGGCGGCTGGGTCAGATAGGGCACGCCGTCCATGGCGTTGGCCAAACGGATGCCGTGCCAATGCACCGTGGTCGGCTGGTCCAGGGTGTTCTTGACATGCACACGCAGGCGTTCGCCCTGCATCGCCCGGATCACCGGTCCCGGCGTGCGCCCGTTATAGGCCCAGACGGCCGTTTCCGGACCGTCGGGGCCGACCAGCCGCGCCGTGGCCGGGCCCGCCTGCAAGCGGATGTCGCGAACCTTGCCCTTGGCGCGGACGAGCGGCGGCAGGGTGACGGAAAATAAAGCGGCGCCCGCCGCGGCGCCCAGGCCGGCCAGCGCCCGGCGGCGCGAAACCGGCCGGCCGGTCATTTGGCTGCGGGGGCGGTGGGCCGCTCGCGCAGACCCGTTTCCTTTTGGGATTCGATCTGGCGGGCGGTCCAGGTGGTTTTGAAATAGGCGATCAGGGCCCAGATTTCCTGGTCCGCGAGGCGCCCGCCCTGGGCCTTGGCATAGGGGGTGTCGTGAATTTGCGTGGTCTTGCCTGCCTTGACCCGCCGGCCAGTGGCGATGGCGTCGAACAGATGGCGGTCGGACAGGTGCCAGGTGGTGCCGTCGGCGGAAAGCGGAATGCCCGCCTGCTTGGGCGAGGCGACCTCCCACGACGGCTTACCCTTCAGCTTGACCCCGTGGCAGGCCATGCAGTTCTGCTGATAGGTCAGCTGGCCCAGGTCCACCTGCTTGCGGTTCTGCGCGTCGGCCAGGCTGATTTCGGCCGGGCGCTGAGTGGCGATGTAGCCGATGATGGCGACGCAAAGGACGACCACGCCCAGGCCGATCCATTGGCCGATGCGGCTGTGTCGGGGCGCGGTCCCCTGCGTCGCCTGTGTCATCATCGGGTCAGGCCGCCTTGCGCATATAGGAGCGGATCAGTTCCTCGGCGATCTGCACCGTGTTCAGCGCGGCCCCCTTGCGCAGGTTGTCGGAGACAACCCACATGGACAGGCCGTGTTCGACGGTCGGATCCTTGCGCAGGCGCGACACGTAGACGGCATCCTCACCGGCGCATTCGATCGGTGTCACGTAGCCTTCGTCGGCGCGATGATCGACAAGGGACACACCCGGCGCCTTGCGCAGGGCGCGCCGCGCCTCTTCCACGCTGACCGGATATTCGAACTCGATGTTGACCGCTTCCGAATGGCCGATGAACACGGGCACGCGCACGCAGGTCGCATGGACCTGGATGTCGGGATCGAGGATCTTCTTGGTTTCGACCACCATCTTCCATTCCTCCTTGGTCGATCCGTCGTCCATGAACACGTCGATGTGGGGAATGCAGTTGAAGGCGATCTGCTTGGTGAACTTTTCCTGATACTTGTGGAACGGCTCGTTGGAATAGATGCCGCGCGTCTGGTTGAACAGCTCGTCCATGCCTGCCTTGCCGGCGCCAGACACGGACTGATAGGTCGACACCACCACCCGCTTGATCGGCTGCAGGTCGTGCAGCGGCTTCAACGCCACCACCATCTGGATGGTCGAACAGTTGGGATTGGCGATGATGTTGCGCTTGGCATAGCCGGCGAGGGCGTCCGGATTAACCTCGGGCACGACCAGCGGCACGTCCGGGTCCATACGGAAATGGCTGGTGTTGTCGACGACCACGGCGCCGGCGGCAGCGGCGATCGGCGAATACTTGGCCGACACCTTGGCGCCCGGGCTGGACAGCACGATGTCGGTGCCGCGGAAATCGAACTTGGCCAGGTCCTGGATGTCGAGCACGTCGTCCTCGCCATAGGAAATCTGGCGGCCGACCGACCGTTCGGAGGCCAGCGCCACGACCTCGTCGGCGGGAAATTCCCGCTCGGCCATGATCTGCAGAACTTCACGGCCCACGTTGCCCGTGGCGCCGACGACGGCAACTTTGTAACCCATGATCAAACTCTCCTTACGTCCCTGGGGGCCCTTGGATCGAACATCCCGGGCGGGACGATGCGCGTATCTTAACGCAAACGGCCCGCGGGGTGTATCCGCGGGCCGTTTGCAAATATCGCACAAGCAATCGGTCCCGCGTCACCTCGTGGTGGCGGTTTTAATCTTCCCTTTAATGGTGGGAAGCGGGGCCAGGATTGCGTCATGCATGTTCATGGCGGCTGACATACTCCCAAGGGGCCCGCGACGCAAGAAAAAACCAGGAATATCCCGCTAATCCGTGTAACCGCCCTGGGGTGTGAAGGCCGTCGGCAGATCCATGCGCACGGTGGTGCCTTCGCCCGGCGCGCTGACGATGGAGACGTCGCCGCGCAGCATTTCGACCAGGCGCTTGACGATCGACAAGCCCAGGCCCGTGCCCTTTTCCTTGCGCACGTAGCTGTTGCCGGTGCCGTCATAGGGGTTGAACACGGTCTCGACCATGTCCGGGGGCATGCCGATGCCCGTGTCGGCCACTGTCAGGGAGAACCGCTCGTAACCGGACATCTCGGCGGCGACGGTGATGCGTCCGCCGTCGGGTGTCGCCTTGACCGCGTTGGACAGCAGGTTCAGCAACGCCTGGCGCAGGAAAGTCTCATCCAGCTGGACATTGGGAAAGTCGCTTGGCACGAGGTTTTCGATGGTCAGGCGCTGGGCCCCGTCCGTGCGCTGAATCAGGTCGATGCAGGTTGCGGCGCAGTCGTGCAGGTTCACGGTGACCAGACGGAATTCGGTCTTGCCCGCCTCGATCCGCGACAGGTCGAGCAGGTCATTGATGATGTTCAGCAACAGCTCGGCGCTGCCACGGATGTCGCCGGCGTACTCGCGATAGCGCGCAGGGTCGTCGAACTTGGTATGAATCATCATCTCGGCGAAGCCCGTGATGGCATTGAGCGGCGTGCGCAATTCGTGGCTCATGTTGGCGAGGAAATCGGATTTCACCGCATTGGCGTTTTCCGCCTGCATCTTGGCCTCGCGCAGTTCCTCGGCCGCGCGGGCGCGTTCCGTCACGTCGTTGAAGATGGAGACCACGCCGCCGTCGGGCAGCAGCCCCCGGTGGACGTCGAATGTCCGCCCGCCGGCCCGGTGGATGACTTCGTGCGGGGCGGGGGGGCCGTTCTCCCAGATTTGCCGATAGCGGGCGCGGGCCAGTTCTTCCGGATCGCCCTCGCCGAGATTGCCGAGGCGGGCGGAACTGATCAGGGTTTGAAGGGTGTGCATGCCCTCGTGGGCGTCTTTCGCATCAAGGCCGGACAATTCCAGAAACTTGTCGTTCCAGGCGATGATCCGATGGTCGCCGTCCATCACGCAAGCCGGCTGATCCAGGGTTTCGAACAGGGTCTTCAGGATCGCGGATTTGTTGGCCAGTTCCTGTTCGATGACCGTTTGCTGGTCGATGTTGCGCGATGTCGCGATCTGGATGCCGTCATCCCGCCAGAACCGCTTGCGGGTTCGGAACATGCGGGGCAGGACGGCGATTTCCTCGGGTGCGCCGCGGTCGCGGTTGTTGCGGATGGTACCGAGCCGCTTGGCCGCCAGCTCCTTCGGGTCGCCGTCGCCGTAGTAGCCGCGCCGCGCCAATTGCTCCAACACTTCGGACTGGGGCATGCCGATGCGCAAGGCCAAGGGGGGATCGCCGGCAATCTCGGTAAAGGCCTTGTTCCAGGCGACGAGCCGGTCGTCCGCGTCATAGACGCGGATCGACGTGTCGATGCTGTCGACAATGGTTTGCCAGTCCGGCCCGGTGTCGCTAAGCGCGCCACGGTCGCCCGGCGGAATCTCCAGGTCCTCTGAATCCCGCATGCTCAACCCTCCGGCTGCGGCGCGCCCAGGGGTGGGGCGCGCCGGTGCCGAATTCTCATATGGGTGTAAATTAGGCGGCGAAGTATTACGAAGCTGTGACGTAGGACACTATTCCGGGGACGCGGTTCCGGCGGTAACCGGTCAGGCGGCCAGCTTGTCCAGTTCCTTGGTCACGCTGTCGCCCATCTGGGTGGTCGAGATCTTGGTCATCCCGGCTTCCATGATGTCGGCGGTGCGCAGGCCCGCGTCCAGCACGTTCTTGCAGGCCTGTTCGATCAGCTCCGCGTCCTCGCCCATGTCGAAGGAATACTTCAGGCACATGGCGAAGGACTGAATCATGGCCAACGGATTGGCGATGCCCTGGCCGGCGATGTCGGGGGCGGAGCCGTGCACCGGTTCGTACAGGGCCTTGCGCCGTCCGCTGGAATCCGCCGCGCCGAGCGAGGCCGACGGCAGCATGCCGAGCGAGCCCGTCAACATGGCCGCGCAGTCGGACAGGATGTCGCCGAACAGGTTGTCGGTGACGATCACGTCGAACTGCTTGGGCTGGCGCACCAGCTGCATTGCGCAGTTGTCGGCGTACATGTGGTGCAGGTCGATGTCGGGGAAATCCTTGCCGACCTCGGTGGCGACGGCGCGCCACAGCACGCCGGTCTCCATCACGTTGGCTTTTTCCACGGAATGCAGCTTGCCGGACCGCTTGCCCGCCAACTCGAAGGCCAGGCGGCAGACGCGCTCGATCTCGGCTTCCGAATAGACCTGGGTGTCGACCGCCTTGCGGGTGCCGTCGGGAAGGCGCTCGATGCCGCGGGGCTTGCCGAAATAGACGCCGCCGGTTAGTTCGCGGACGATCAGCATGTCCAGGCCGGACACCAGTTCTTCCTTCAGGCTCGACGCCTTGGCCATGGCGGGAAGGACCGTCGCCGGGCGCAGGTTGGCGTAAAGGTCCATTTCCTTGCGCAGGGTCAAAAGGCCCATTTCCGGGCGCAGGTCGCGCGCCACGGTGTCCCACTTGGGGCCGCCGACGGCGCCCAGCAGGACCGCATCGACGTTCATGGCGTCGGCCAGGGTGTTGTCGCCCAGCGGCTGGCCGTACTTGTCGATGGCGGCGCCGCCGACCACGTCCTCCGCCACGTCGAACGAGACGTGGCGGCGCTTGTCCATCCAATCGATGATGGTCTGGACCTGTTTCATCACTTCGGGGCCGATGCCGTCGCCGGGCAGCATCAGGAGTTTCTTGTTGGCAGCCATGGGCTGGTTTCCTCGTCTTTGATTTTTGTCGTGTGGCTTAGCTGGCGGTCGCGGCGCCCGCGATCCAGGGCTGCGCGGCCTCGCGGGCTTCCTCGAAGCTGTCGATCTTCTTCACCTTCTGTTCGGTCAGGCCGATGTCGTCCAGGCCGTTGATCAGGCAATGCTTCTTGAAGGGGTCGATGTCGAACGAAATCTGGCCGCCGTCGGGCCCGGAGATGGTCTGGTTCTCCAGGTCGATGGTCAGGGTCGCGTTGGCGCCCCGGCTGGCGTCGTCCATCAGCTTGTCCAGGTTTTCCTTGGATACCTTGATCAGCAGCATGCCGTTCTTGAAGCTGTTGTTGTAGAAGATGTCGGCGAAGGACGTGGAGATCACGCACTTGATGCCGAAATCCTTGAGCGCCCAGGGGGCGTGCTCGCGCGACGAGCCGCAGCCGAAGTTGTCGCCGGCGACGATGATCTCCGCATTCCGGTAGGCCGGCTTGTTGAGCACGAAATCCGGATTTTCGTTGCCGTCGGCGTCATAGCGCATTTCGTGAAACAGGTGCTTGCCCAGACCCTCGCGCTTGATGGTCTTCAGGAACTGCTTGGGAATGACCATATCGGTGTCGATGTTGATCATGTCCATGGGGGCGGCGACACCCGTCAGCTTGGTGAATTTTTCCATTTGAACGATTCCTTCTGCGAACGGGGGTCAGAGCTTGCGCACGTCGGCCAGATGGCCGGTAACGGCCGCGGCCGCCGCCATGGCCGGGCTGACCAGGTGGGTGCGCGCACCGGCACCCTGGCGGCCCTTGAAGTTGCGGTTCGACGTGGAGGCGCAGCGCTTGCCCGCGGGCACCCTGTCTTCGTTCATGGCCAGACACATGGAGCAGCCCGGCTCGCGCCATTCGAAGCCGGCTTCCAGAAGGATCTTGTCCAGGCCTTCCTGTTCCGCCTGTTCCTTGACCAGGCCCGATCCGGGAACGATCAGGGCGGTCACATGGTCGGCGACCTTCCGGCCCTTGGCGACCTCGGCGACGGCACGGATGTCCTCGATCCGGCCATTGGTGCAGGACCCCACGAACATGTAGTCGATCTTGATGTCTTCCATGCGTGTGCCCGGTTCCAGGCCCATGTAGTCGAGCGACATCTTGACCGCTTCCTGCTTGTCCGGATTGGCGAAATCACCGGGTCCGGGAACGACGGCGGAAATCGGCACGACGTCTTCCGGGCTGGTGCCCCAGGTGACCTGCGGCTCGATATGGGACGCGTCCATCGTGACCTCTTTCTGGTAGGTCGCACCCGGGTCCGACGGCAGCGTCCTCCAATAGGCGACGGCGGCTTCCCATGTGGCACCCTTGGGCGACATGGGACGGCCCTTCAGATACTCGAAGGTGGTCTCGTCCGGCGCGATCAGGCCGGCACGGGCACCGCCCTCGATGGTCATGTTGGAAACCGTCATGCGGCCTTCCATGGACAGGTCGCGGATCGCCTTGCCGGCGTACTCGATGACGTGGCCGGTGCCGCCGGCGGTGCCGATCTTGCCGATGATCGCCAGGATCAGATCCTTGGCCGTGCAGCCGAAGGGCAGGTCGCCGTCGACCGTGATGCGCATGTTCTTCAAGGGCGACTGCAGCAGGGTCTGGGTCGCCATCACGTGTTCCACCTCGGACGTGCCGATGCCGAAGGCCAGGGCGCCGAAGGCGCCGTGGGTCGCCGTGTGGCTGTCGCCGCAGACGATGGTCGTGCCGGGCAGGGTGAAGCCCTGTTCCGGGCCGATCACGTGGACGATGCCCTGGCGCACGTCACCCATGTCGAACAAAGGCACGCCGAATTCCGCGCAGTTCTTGGTCAGCATTTCCAGCTGCAGCGCCGATTCCGGGTTGTCGATGGTTTCGCCGCGCTTGGTCGGGACGTTGTGGTCGGCGACGGCGAGCGTCAGGTCCGGGCGGCGGACCTTGCGGCCGGCGTTACGCAGACCTTCGAAAGCCTGGGGGCTGGTGACCTCGTGGGTCAGGTGCCGGTCGATGTACAGCAGGCAGGTGCCGTCTTCCTGTACTTCGACCAGATGGCTGTCCCAGATTTTCTCGAACAGCGTTTTCGGTTGTGCCATGGGTGTTATTTCCTCCGACGTGTGCACGAACGCCGGCCCCCGACGACGCTGCGGTTCCTTAGGTTATTTATATATGTGGCGCGCCGACCCGGCCGGAACAAGCCGGGTCCTGCGTGCCAACCTTGGAAAAATCCCTTGGGGTATCCCCCGGGGACCTATTCCTCGGCCTGGGCTTCCTGTTCGGCGGTCTGTTTCTTGCCGCCTTTTTTAGTCGACGCTTCGTCGCGGTTGGCCTTGGCTTCGCGCGCGGCCTTCTTTTCTTCCTGCGACACCTTGCCCGAGAACCCGTCGGTCTTTTCCGCGATACGCGCGGCCTTACCGGTCAGGCCCCTGAGATAATACAGCTTGGCCCGGCGGACGTCACCACGGCGCACGACCTCGACCGAGTCGACGTTCGGGGAATACACCGGGAACACGCGTTCCACGCCTTCGCCGTAGCTCAGCTTGCGCACGGTGAAGGCCGAGTTGACGCCGGCGTTCTTGCGCGCGATGCACACGCCCTCGAAGGCCTGCAGACGGGTCCGCTCGCCTTCGACGACGCGGACGTTGACGCGGATCGTGTCGCCCGGGGCGAACTTCGGCATTTCCTTGTCGCCGGTCAGGCGGGCAATCTGTTCCTGATCCAGTTGTTCAATCATGTTCATGGCTCAAAACCTTTCCTTACAAACGCTCTGCCGTCGCCGGCAATTCCTAGGTCCGCTCGTGCGCCGCCCAAAGATCGGGCCGCCGGTCGCGGGTAATTTCCTCCGCCTGGCGCTGGCGCCAGGCTGCGATCTTTTCGTGGTGCCCGGAGACCAGAACCTCCGGCACCTTGCGGCCCTGCCATTCCTGGGGCCGCGTGTAGTGGGGATACTCCAGCAATCCCCGCTCGAAACTTTCTTCCGCCAGCGATGCGTCCTTGCCCATCACGCCCGGCAACAGACGAAGGCAGGCATCCAACACCACCAGGGCCGCCGGCTCGCCCCCCGACAGGACGAAATCGCCGAGCGATATCTCTTCCGCGTCCTGGGCTTCCAGCACCCGTTGGTCGACGCCCTCGAACCGACCGCACAGGAGGATCACCCCAGGCCCCGCCGCCAATTCCGCCACCCGTTTCTGGCCCAATGGCCGGCCCCGGGGGGTCAGATAGATGAACGGCAGATCCGCAGCACCTTCCCGGGCGCTCCGGACGGCACCGTCGACCACGTCGGGCCGCATCACCATGCCGGGGCCGCCGCCGAAGGGGGCATCGTCCACGGAGCGGTGTTTATCGCTTGCAAAGTCGCGAATGTCCACCGTTTCCAGGGCCCAGATGCCCTTTTCAAGCGCCGTTCCGGCAAGCGAGCAGCCAAGCGGCCCCGGAAACATTTCCGGGAAGATCGTCAATACCTTGGCCGTCCAACCGCTCATCACGCGTCCTGCCCGTCTTCGTCTTGCCCGTCTCGGCCCTGGTCTCCGCCATCGGTGTCCAGCAGCCCGTCCGGCGGATCGACCACCAGCCGGCCACTGTCAAGGTCCACTACCGGCACGATAGCCCGGGTAAAGGGCACCATGACCGTTCCGAAATCGCCGCCCGCGATCTCCAGCACGTCGCCAGCGCCGAAATCGAACACCTGACGCACCGTGCCCAGATTGCCCTGGGGTGCCTCGACCGCCAGCCCGATCAGGTCCGAATAATAGTATTCGTCCTCGTCGGGGGGCGGCAGCCGGTCGCGGTCCACGAAAAGACGCAGGCCCTTCAGCTTGTCCGCCGCCGTGCGGTCGCCGACACCCTCGGCGCGGGCGATCAGAACGTCCTTGGTCTGGCCGGTCACCCGAAGGTCGATCCGGCGGTTGCCGGTTTCGTCCTCCAGCGGACCATAGGCGGTGAGGTCTTCCGGGACCTGGGCGAAACTCTTGACCTTGAGATCGCCCTTCAGGCCCCTGGCCCCGACGATGACGCCGAGACAGACCCGTTCCGGGGTTTTCCCTTCGCCGCCCGTCATGGCCTGGCCACCCTGACGCTCGTGACGCGCTTCGCCGGCTACTCCTTCGTCTCCTCTGCCTGTTCCGCCGGGGCTTCTTCAGCCGGCGCTTCGACCGCGGCTTCTTCCGCCGGGGCTTCCGCTTCGGCCGGGGCCGCCGCGGCTGCCGCCGCCGCTTCTTCGGCCGCCTTCAGCTTGTCTTCGCGTTCCTTCATGCGCTCGACCGTCTTGGCCTTCGGCGCGGCGCGCTTGGTCTGATTTTCCGGGGCCGGGCGCGCGTCGGTCAGGCCGGCGGCACCCAGGAAACGGTGCACGCGGTCGGTCGGCTGGGCGCCGACGCCGAGCCAATGCTTGATGCGCTCTTCGTTCAGCTTGATACGGTCGGGGCTGTCCTTGGGCAGCATGGGGTTGTAGGAACCCACGCGCTCGATGAACTTGCCGTCGCGCGCACGGCGGCTGTCGGCAACGACGATCTGGTAGTAAGGGCGCTTCTTGGCGCCGCCCCGGGCGAGCCTGATTTTCACTGACATGTTCTGTTCATTCCTTGTCTGGTCTGATGTCTCAAAATGGGTTGATGTTCGGGTTGTCTTGAATTCGGGTTACGTGATGCCGGATTATCGGGGCATGCCCTATTTATCGGGGCATACCGGGGGGCATCATGCCGGGCGGCATGCCGCCCATGAGGCCCTTGAGGCCGCCCTTCTTGCCGACTTTCTTCATCATGTCGGCCATCTGGCGATGTTGCTTCAGAAGCCGGTTGACCTCGGGCACCGAGGTGCCGGAACCGGCGGCGATGCGCTTGCGGCGCGAGCCGTTGATTTCCTTGGGGTTGCGCCGTTCCTTCGGCGTCATGGACAGGATGATGGCTTCCTGGCGGGCAATCATCTTGTCGTCCACGTTATGCTGATCGAAGGCGTTCTTGACCTTGGCCGCACCCGGCAGCATGCCCAGGATGCCGTCGAGGGAGCCCATCTTGCGCAACTGTTTGAACTGCTCGCCCATGTCCTCAAGGGTGAACTGGCCCTTCAGCATCTTCTTGGCGAGCTTTTCCGCGTCTTCCTGCTCGACCACCTGGGCGGCCTTTTCGACCAGGCCGACCACGTCGCCCATGCCGAGGATCGATCCGGCGACCCGGTTGGCGTCGAAGCCGTCGATGGCGTCGACGCCTTCGCCGGTCCCCATCAGCTTGATCGGCTTGCCGGTGACGGCGCGCATGGACAGGGCCGCGCCGCCGCGGCCGTCACCGTCGACGCGGGTCAGCACGATGCCGGTGATGCCGACCCGGTCGTTGAATTCCTTGGCCAGATTGACGGCGTCCTGGCCGGTCATGGCATCGGCGACCAGCAGAACCTCGGACGGGCCCGCGGCCATGCGCACGTTGATGACCTCGGTCATCATTTCCTGGTCGAGCGCCAGGCGCCCGGCGGTATCCAGGATGACCACGTCATAGCCTTCGCGGCGGCCCGTCGCCATGGCCCGGTTGGCGATGGCGACCGGCAATTCGCCCAGTACCGGGGTCATCACGGGCACGCCCGTTTGTTCGCCCAGGACCTGCAACTGTTGTTGGGCGGCCGGGCGGTAGACGTCGAGCGACGCCATCAGCACGCGTTTCTTTTCCCGTTCGACCAGACGTTTGGCGATCTTGGCGCTGGTCGTCGTCTTGCCCGAGCCTTGCAGGCCGACCATCAGGATCGCCTGCGGCGGGTTGCCGTGGATGGCCAGTCCCGCGCCCTCGGGGTCGGCGGGGCTCAGCATCCCGACCAGGGCGTCATGGACGATCTTGACGACCATCTGGCCCGGCGTGACGGAGCGCAGGACGTTCTGGCCGACGGCCTGTTCCTTGACGCCGTCGATGAAGTCCTTGACCACGGGCAGGGCGACGTCGGCTTCCAGCAGGGCGACGCGGATTTCGCGCAGCGCCGCCTCGACGTCGGCTTCCTTCAAGGCGCCGCGCCGCTTCAGGCCGTCGAAAATGCCGGACAGGCGTTCGCTTAGAGACTCGAACATATGCGCCTGATTACCCTTTTCGGTCCAAACTCAAAAACTCAAATCAAATGCCCAACGGCAAACGCGCCAGTGCGCGAAACTCGCGGACTGGCGTCGCCCCTCGGGACGGAATGATCCGTACACCCAGTGGAATGTCGGCGCGCAATCTATGGACCGCGGCCCTGGAAGTCAACCGCCGGCTGGCCCGATGGAATATTTGAAAGGCTTGCGAATACGATGGCCCATGCTATAGGAATAAAAATACTGCATACTATGCAACCAAAGGTTTCAACTTAACTGGATACAGCGCGAATTTCTGGGCGGCAGATGGCGACGGACGGTGCGGACGACGGGAAACTGGCTTCACATATCGGCGCGCGGCTGCAGGCTCTGCGCGAACGGGGCGGCATTTCCCGCGCCGCCACGGCCAGTGCGCTCGGTCTTTCCGTGCAGGCCTATACCAACCGGGAAACCGGTTTGACCGAGGTCAAGGCGAGTGAAATCCTGATTTTGTCGGGGTTGTTCGACTGCGATCCCGCCGATCTGTTCGACGGTGCGGACCGAATCTGGCCGGGGCCGGGCACCGGCGGCGGTGAGGCAAAGGTCTTCGCGGGCGAGGCCGAGGACTTCCTGCGCCAGCTTGCGCGCATCCGCGACCCGGGGTTGCGCCGCAGCGTCACCGAGGCGATCCGCGCCCTGGCGCGGGCGGCGGAGGAAACTGCCTGACGTCTTGACCCCTGAACCTGCCGAAAGGACAAACGTAGTCATGGATCTGACCACGGTACAACGCCGCATCGCGGCCACGGGCCTTGCCCTGCGGGGCGGGTTCCACCCGGCGGCGGAAGACGCCGTACCGGGCGCCCCCCGGACCCTGATCCTGGTCGGCGACCAGGGCGGGCGCCTGTGGCCCCATTTCAAGGCCGCTCGCCGGGACGAGCCCGACCCCCTCGACGCCTGGACAAAGCGGGTCCTGGCGCCGGCGGCCGCGGATCTGGACGCCCGCGTGGTCTATCCCTTCGGCGGCCCGCCCCATCATCCGTTCCAGCAATGGGCCATGCGCGCGGAAGGGTTGCGGCCGTCGCCCATCGGTCCGCTCACCCATCCCGAGTTCGGCCTGTGGCACAGCTACCGCGGGGCGCTGCTGTTTGGCGGGATTATCGACCTGGACCCGCCGCCGGTGTCTGCCCATCCCTGCGACGGCTGCGCCGGCCGGCCCTGCCTGTCGGCCTGTCCGGTGGACGCCTTCGGCGACAAGGGGTTCGATCTTGCGGCCTGCCTGGGCCACCTGCGGTCGGCCGAAGGCGCGGACTGCATGACCGGCGGCTGCCGGGCACGGCGCGCCTGCCCGGTGGGCGCGGACCATGCCTATGGCGCCGAACATCAGGCGTTCCTTGCCCATTCGTTCCTCGCGGCCTTCGGGTCCTGACGGCGAAGGCCATGGACTTCTGGGCCTGTCGGGCCTATGTAGCCATCCATGGAACAGGTGCCCTTCATAAAGATGCACGGCCTGGGCAACGACTTCGTGGTGCTGGACGCCCGCGAGACGCCGATGCCCCTGACCGCCGGTCAGGCCGCGGCCATCGCCGACCGCCGGCGCGGCGTCGGCTGCGACCAGCTGATCGTGCTGGAACGGCCGCGCTCGGACATCGCCGACGTGTTCGTGCGCTTCCACAATTCCGACGGCGGGGAATCGCTGGCCTGCGGCAACGGTACCCGCTGCATCGCCGCCATGCTGATGGATGAAAAGTCGTCCGACCACCTGATCGTCGAAACGGGTGCCGGGCTGCTGGACGCGGAAAAGGGCAAGGACGGCCTGGTCACCGTGGACATGGGCACGGCGCGCCTGGACTGGCGGGAAATCCCCCTGTCCGAGGCCGTCGACACCCTGCATGTCGATGCCGGCGCCGGGCCGCTGCAGGACGCGGTCTGTGTTTCCATGGGCAATCCCCATGCGGTCTATTTCGTCGACGACGCCGAGGCCGTGCCGATCGAGGTGTTCGGCCCCGTCATCGAACAGCACAAGATGTTCCCCCAGTTCACCAACGTCGAAGCCGCTTCCGTGCGCCCTGACGGGTCCATCCGCATGCGGGTGTGGGAACGGGGGGCGGGCGTGACCCAGGCCTGCGGCACGGGCGCCTGCGCGACCCTGGTCGCCGCCGTGCGCCGGGGTCTGATCGCCGGGCGCAAGGCCGACGTGATCGTCGACGGCGGCACGCTGACCATCGAATGGCTGCCCGACGACCACGTGCTGCTGACCGGGCCCGTGGCGACCAGCTTCACCGGCACCCTGGACCCCCGGCTGCTGAACGGCGCCGCCGCCGGCGCGTGATGCCATGAGCGGCGCTGACGTCATCACCCTGGGCTGCCGCCTGAACGCCTTCGAAAGCGAGGTCATGCGCGCCAACGCCGCCCGCGCCGGGCTGGCCGACACCATCATCGTCAATACCTGCGCCGTCACGGCCGAGGCCGAACGCCAGGCCCGCCAGGCGATCCGCCGCGCGCGCCGCGACCGCCCCGGGGCCAAGGTCATCGTCACCGGCTGCGCGGCGCAACTCGACCCCGCCAAGTACGCCGCCATGCCGGAAGTCGACCGCGTCATGGGTAACGAGGAAAAGCTCGACCCCGCCGCCTATGCCGCCCTTGGCAACCCGGATGGCCCGGAAATCCAGGTCGCCGACATCATGGAGATCAAGGAAACCGCGGCCCATCTGATCGACGGCTTCGACGGCCGGGCCCGCGCCTTCGTCCAGGTTCAGCAGGGCTGCGACCACCGCTGCACCTTCTGCATCATTCCCTTCGCGCGGGGCAACAACCGTTCCCTCGCCATGGGCGCCATCGCCGATCAGGTGCGGGCCCTGGTCGCCCGGGGCTACCGTGAAGTCGTTCTGACTGGCGTGGACATCTGTTCCTACGGCACCGATCTGCCGGGCAACCCGACCCTGGGCCATCTGGTGCGGCGCCTGCTCAAGGCCGTTCCGGAACTGGAGCGCCTGCGCCTGTCGTCGCTCGACCCCGCCGCGATGGATGACGAGTTGTTCCGTGCACTGGCCGAGGAAGAGCGTCTGATGCCGCATCTGCATCTGTCGCTTCAGGCCATGGACGACATGGTCCTGAAACGCATGAAGCGCCGCCACAGCCGCGACGATGCCTACCGCGTCGCCGAACGTGCCCGCGCGCTGCGTCCCGATCTGGTGCTGGGCGCCGACCTGATCGCCGGCTTCCCGACCGAGAGCCAGGCGATGCACGCAAATACGCTTGCCGCCGTGCGCGACCTCGACCTCGTACACCTTCACGTCTTTCCCTATTCGGAACGGGACGGCACCCCGGCGGCCAGGATGCCGACCGTGGACGTGCCGGAACGCAAGGCCCGCGCGGCCGAGTTACGCGGCCAGGGCGCGGCCAACCTTGCCCGTTTCCTGGAATCCAGCGTGGGGCGGACCGTGCCCGTGCTGATCGAACGCGACGCCATGGGCTACAGCCCCCAGTACGCGCCGGTGCATTTGGATGCCCCGGCCACCGAAGGAACGGTCGTCGCCGCGCGCATCACCGGCGTGCGGTCCGGCGGCCTGACGGGCACCCCCGCCTGATGGCGGAGGAAACCCAGGGCTGGCTCGCCCGTCTGCGGTCGGGCCTGTCGAAATCCGCCGACCGGGTCGGCGGTGCCATCACCGACGTCTTCACCAAGCGCAAGCTGGACCAGGCCGCCCTCGACGAGCTGGAGGACATTCTCATCCGGGGCGATCTGGGCGTGGCCACGGCGGCCCGACTGACCGCGGCCCTGGCCAAGGGGCGGTTCGACAAGGAAGTGACCGACGGCGAGGTGCGCGAAGCCCTGGCCGACGAGATCGCCGCCCTGCTGGCCCCCGTCGCTAGGCCGCTTTCCGTCGACGGCGGGCCCCGGCCCTTCGTGCTCCTGGTCTGCGGCGTCAACGGCTCGGGCAAGACGACGACCATCGGCAAGCTGGCGGCCCAGTTCAAGGCCCAGGGCAAATCGGTGCTGCTCGCCGCCGGCGACACCTTCCGCGCCGCCGCGATCGAACAGCTTCAGGTCTGGGGCGAGCGCACGGGCTGTCCCGTCGTCGCCCGCGCCCAGGGCGCCGATCCGGCGGGCCTGGCCTTCGATGCCGTGCGCGACGCCCGCGACCAGGGCCACGACATCGTCATCATCGACACCGCCGGACGCCTGCAGAACAAGAAGGACCTGATGGCGGAATTGGAGAAGGTCGTCCGCGTCATCAAGAAACAGGACGAAACCGCGCCCCATGCCTGCCTGCTGGTGATGGACGCGACGATCGGCCAGAACGCCCATGCCCAGGTCGAGGCGTTCAAGGAGGCGGTCGCGGTGACGGGCCTGGTGATGACCAAGCTCGACGGTTCGGCCAAGGGCGGCGTGGTCGTGGCGCTGGCGGAAAAATTCGGCCTGCCGGTCCATGCCGTGGGCGTGGGCGAGGGCATCGACGACCTGAAACCGTTCGAGGCGCGCAGCTTCGCGCGCTCGCTCATGGGGCTGGATGGCTGATGGCGGCAAGACAATATGACGCGGTCCTCTGCGACCTGTTGACGGGCCTGCTGAATTCCTGGGACCTGTGGGACGCCGCCGCCGGCGGGGTCGAACCCGGCCGGCGCTGGCGCATGGCCTATCTGCGCGTGACCTTCGCCCAGCCCGGGCCCTATGTGTCTTACGAGGACCTAGTGCGCGAGGCGGCCCGCCAAGAAGACATCTCCGAGGCCGCCGTGCAGGCCCTGTTCGACGGCTACGGCGATCTCCGGCCCTGGCCCGGCGTGATGGAAACCCTGAAGGCTGTCCAGGCGCGGGGGATTTCCGTGGGCGTCGTCACCAACTGCTCCGTTGCCCTGGGCCGCAAAGCCGTGGCGGGCGTCGGCGTCGACTTCGACGCGGTGACCATCGCCGAAACCTCGGGCTGGTACAAACCCAACCCCAAGGCCTATGCGGCGGGTCTGGCAGCACTCGGCACCACGGCTGAACGGACCTTGTACGTCGCGGGTTCGCCCTTCGACATCGCGGGCGCCCATAACGCCGGGATGGGCGTGTTCTGGCATAACCAGGCGGGCATGGCGCCCGGCGACGGCGGCGCCCCGGTGGTCATGGACTCCCGGACCATCGAACCGCTTCTGGAATTCCTCGATTAACCCAGGTCGGGCGCTTTCTCGTGCCAGTCCGTGGCCTGCTGATAGGCATGGCCGAGGCGGTACAGCAGTCCTTCGTCGAAGGGCCGTCCCATCAACTGGAACGAACAGGGCAGGCCGTCCGGCGTGAAGCCGCAGGGCACGTTAAGCCCGGGCAAGCCCAGGAAATTCCCCGGCCGGGTGTTGTGGCCGATCTTCAACAGGTAATCGGCGAAGCCCGGGTTGGCCGACATGTTGCTTTCCGCCAGGGTCGGCACGGGCATGACCATCAGCGGTGTGTGCAGGACGTCGACCTTGCCGAACACCTGATCGCAGAATTCGCGGACCAATTGTTTGCGCAGGGTCAGCACGCGGAGATAGACGCTCGCCGGTGTGAACAGGCCGATGGCGAGGCGGGCCCGGGTTTGCGGGCCGTAATCGGCCGCCCGTTCCTGCATCCAGCGGGAATGCACGGCCGCCCCCTCGGTCGCCGTGATCAGGTTGGTGAGGCGGTTCATGACGGCGACGGCGTCCGGGATCTTCACGGGCACGATCTCGCAGCCCCGGTCCTCGAACACCTTCAGGCTGGCCTCGACCAGGGCCCGCACTTCGGGGGCGACACCTTCGTAGAAGAAGCTTTCCGGCAGGCCGACCTTGAGCCCCCGCACGGCCTTGTCCAACCCGCCCAGATAATCGCCGACGGGCGTTTGCGCCGTTACCGGGTCGTTGGGATCAATTCCGGCGATGGCCTGCATCATCAGGGCGTTGTCGCGCACGGTGCGGGTCAGGGGGCCGACGGTGTCCAGGGAATGAGCCAGCGGCATGGCGCCATGGCGGCTGACCCGGCCGTAGGTCGGTTTCATGCCGACCAGCCCGCAACAGGCGGCGGGCAGGCGGATCGAGCCGCCGGTGTCCGAGCCCAGCGCGCCGAAACACATGCGCGACGCCACGGCGACGCCGGAGCCGGAGGACGATCCTCCGGTCATATGGTCCGTGTTCCAGGGATTTCGCGGCGTGCCGGCGACGTCGTTATGTCCCGTCACCCCGAACGCGAATTCGACCATGTTGAGCCGCGCGATATCGAGCGCCCCGGCGGCATCGAGACGTTCCAGCGCCGTCGCCGTATGATCGGGAACGAAGTCAGCCCGGATATTGGAACCACAAGCCGAAACCCGGCCCCGGCGGTAGTACATGTCCTTATGGGCCAGCGGCACGCCGTGCAACGGGCCCAGGGCGGTCCCCTTGGCGCGCGCCGCGTCGGCGGCGTCGGCCTGGGCCAGGGCGTCGGCTTCGTCCAATCCGGCCAGGGCGTTGACCTTGGGGTTCAGCGCGGTCATGCGGGCCAGGCAGGCCTCTGTCAGTTCGCGGGACGAGACGTCACCGGCGGCAATCGCGGCGGCGGCCTCGGCCAGGGTCATGAAGGCGGGATCGGCGGGGGGCTTGGTCACGGGTTTAGGCGTCTTTGCGGGCAAGGGTTTCGAGCAGGCGGGTGAACCCCGTCGGGTCGGCGTCGAAGGGCAGGTCCCGGGCCGCCTCGCGCCCGGCCTTGGCGGCGTTGCGGGACGCCCCCGCCGGATCGGCCAGGCTTACGTCTTCGGGCCGGAAACCTTGGAACTGGTCAAGCCAGTCGAGCAGGGCCGGCATGGCGCCGGTGTCGGTATCGGATGAGGTCATGGCGGGCTACTTGCGGACCCATTGGCCGCCGGGCGTCATCACGTATTCGCCGAGGCCTGCGCGGGAAATAAGCTTTTGGCCGACCACTTGTTCGACCGCAGCCAGCGAGGTGCCGTTCCGTTGCGCGAGCGCCTGGTATTGGGCGCGGCGCTGCGCATTGATGTCGTTGACCAGGGCCTGGACGTCAGCGCGCCCGGCGGCGACGGCGCCCAGGTAGCCGTCCGGGCGTTCGCCGACCAATCCCTGGCCCTTGGCCGTGCTCAGGTCCATGGCGAAGGCGTTGGCGGCCAGGGCCACAACCAGTACCGCCGCCAGGGCGATCGATTTCATCATGCGTTTCATCAGAACAACCCGCTGTTTTTCTTGAGAAGGTCATCCACGTCTTTTTCCAGTTTCACCCGGACTTCGTGTTCGATCTTCACGTTCAGATTGATGACGATGGGTTTTTCCGGGGCGGCCACCTGCACGGTCGGCTGGCATGCGGCGGTCAGGCCCAGGGCCATGCCGCACACGGTCCCGCGAAGCAGGGCGCCAAGGCCCAAGGGCCTGCGGAAGCAGACTGTCATGCGGGGGACTCCTTCCGTTCCATGTCACGCGCCGGAAAAAACACGCCGCTTGCACGGCAGGGCGTGTACGCTATCGCTAAAGAGGGGGGCATAACAAGGGTCCGTGGGCCTGTTATGATCGTTTAAAGGATCGGGGCAGAGGAGGGCCGCATGTCACGGGCGGCGGTGATCGACGAGGTTCTGGATTTCTGGTTCGTGCGGGACGGCACGGGCGAGCCTGTGTTCCGCGATGTATGGTTCAAGGCCGATGCGGCGTTCGACACCGATATCCGGACCCGTTTTGAGGACCATTACCACTGGGCGGCCAAGGGCCATTATGACCGTCTGGCGCGCAAGCCGCTTGGCAGCCTGGCCCTGGTTATTCTGCTCGACCAGGTGCCGCGCAACCTGTTCCGCGACGGACCGGAAGCCTATGCCACCGACGCCCAGGCCCTGGCCCATGCGCGCAAGGCGCTGATGGCGCGCCACGACCGGGGGCTCGACTGGGCAGAGCGCATGTTCCTCTACATGCCCTTCATGCATGCGGAGGACCTGGATGCCCAGGAACGCTCGGTCCTGCTGTTTGCGACCATCCCCGTCGACGCCTGCGTCGACTCGGCGCTCAAGCATCATGCCATCATCCGCGAATTCGGCCGCTTTCCCCACCGCAACGCGGTACTGGGCCGCCCGTCGACGGAGGCAGAGGCGGCCTTCCTGGCGGAACAGGGGCGGGGGTTTTGAGGGGGGCGGTATTGTGCGGCAAGCGTTTATGGCACGCGGGCCGCGAGCCATAAGCGTTTGATGCCGGACGGCCCTAATTTAGGGGCGCACGCTTGATTTAGCGCATTTCCGGGCCCAGTTTATGGGTGCAAATTGAGCGTATGTCCGGGAAGGGGCGGTTTCCGGATTTGTCCATTATCCACTGGAGTATACGCAGATGAAGTTCTCCCCTTCGAAATCGCCGAAAGCGTTGATTTCCAAGGCCGCCGCCGCAGCCGGCGCGGCTCTGTTGATTTCCGGCTGCGCCATGAACGCAACCTGGAATGTTTCCCCCGCCGTCGCCCCCGTGCCGCCCGGCAGCGAGTTGCTGTCGTTCGACGCGCCGGGTCTGGCGCCGCAAAGTGCTCTCCGCGCCGAGTACAAGGACAACTATCAGGAAGAAGAATATGCCCTGTTCCGCGGCCCCGGCGGCGCCCAGGCGGAGATCATCTCCGTCGAGGCCTCGTCCTACGGTTATGGCGCGCAAGGCGGCGACAAGCATGTCCTGGAATTTGACAAGACCACGCGGGACACGTTGGAGCTTTGGAATCTGGCCAAGGGCGGCAAGTTCGCCTACGGCGCCGACAGCTTCGCCTACAAGGGCAAACTGCCCTATTACCTGCTGCCGTTCGAACGCAAAGACACAGGCCAAAGCTGCTTCGGATTTCATGCCGAATTCAACAGCGACCCGCACGACTATCGGGGCCGCTACGACAACCACCTGTTCGGATACTTCTGCGCGCCGCAGGGCACCAAATTGTCGAAAGAGGACATGACCGCGACCATCGACCATGTCGACATCGCGGGCCTGACCAAGCGTGCCTCCGCGGTGCTTGCCGAACGCGCATTCCAGCAATTGACGAACAATCCGCAATTGACCGAAGCGGTGAAGCGCGGCGAACCTCAGGGGACCGCGGGCACGGAAGTGTTCCCGCTCGATATCGTACGCATCTATTCCGACCGCCTGGGCAGCGGTAGCGGTGACAGAAACTGAAGGGAACGACGCTGAGGGCGTCTTTTCTTCGCGTCAGTTTCCAAGATCGATTGCGATGGTGCGGCCTTCCTCGCCGACGGGGAAGGCCGCGTCTTCGAAATCCGGCGCGCTCAGGAAGGCCCGGGCGCCCATGGAAAATCCGTAATCCTCCAACGGAATGCCGAACAGGCCCTGATTGAAGGAATGGTCGCCGTTGGCGTCGTGGAATGTGGCGACGGCGTAGCGTCCGGGTTTGATATTCTTGAACACCCAGCTTGCGCGGCGGCCCGACGGCGGGATCACGCCTTCCGCCAGCATGCCGTCACTCTTTGGGAAGGTTTCCGGCCGGTCATAAAGCGCCATATGCACGTCGCCGCCGTCGGACCTAAGTCCCGTCACCGTCACGGTAAGATCGGCGGCATGGCCGGTGCCGGCCGTCAATGCACAGCACACCGACAGGGAAATCAGGGAAATTCTGAACACCGGCCGGGGATCCTGCGTCGGGTTTCGGGGCGGTTGCGGGCGTCTTGGGTCAAGCTATGAACGGATCGCGCCGGGATCAAGCCCTCTGCGGGCTTGCGGGTGCTGGATCGTTAAACCGTGATGTTCAGGTAGAACCCGCGCGGCACGTCGCGGCGCAGATCCTTGCCCGCGGCCATGACCTCGTTCAGGCGCCGCATGCCGCGTCGTTCGACCGCCGTTTCGCCCTGGCGGATATGGCTGGCCCGGGCCTGAACTTCGCGTACGGACTCCGACTCGTAGGTCACCGTCGACCGGCCGGCGGGCTTCGCGGGAAGGGCGGTTGATCCGCCGGTTGGGGTGTTGACGCTGTTCATGCGCCGAAGATAGCCGGGCAAAAGTTAACGGAGTCTCAAAGCCCGGTAAATTTTGCCCAGTTGGGGTGGAGGCGGTCAGCGGGGGCCGGCGGCGGGCCGGGGCGGGGCCTGGGCGATGTCCGGCGGCAGGCCGTCCTTGTGGCGCTCCAAGGCCCAGCGGATGGAGGGAAAGGCCAGGTCGTCCCATGGAATATCGTCCCAGGCAAGCAGGCGGGTATCGGTGCTTTCCGGGCCGGGCGCGTGGTCGCCCGTGGTCATGCGCCCGGCGTGGATGACGTAGATCTGCGAGATCCGGGGGATTTCGTAAACGCCGATCAGGCCGGTGATCTCGATATCGACGCGGGCCTCTTCCCAGGCTTCGCGCTTCGCGCCGTCGGCGGTGGTTTCGTTGAGCTCGAGAAACCCCGCGGGCACGGTCCAGAACCCGACCCGGGGTTCAATGGCCCGCCGGCACATAAGATAGCGCCCGTCCCAGGTCGCGACCACGCCGGCGATGATCTTGGGATTGTCGTAATGGATGAAGCCGCAGTCCAGGCAGGTCAGGCGTTGGCGCTCGTCGCCCTCGGGCACGGTCCACACACTGGGGCCGGGTTTGCGCATATCGTCGCTCATGAAGGGAACTGTAGCCGAATGTCGGCCCGGGCGGCAAAGGGGCTGGAATCGCCGCAGGCGGCGGGATCAGGCGATGACGTCGATGATCTGGCCGCGCCGCACGGGGGTATTGGGGTCAAGCTCGGGAACGGCGCCGTTCTGGGCGTTGAATTCCTTCAGATTGTTCTGCGCGTCCTGCAACAGGTCAGCCGCCAGCTGATCCTGCTTCAGCGAGCGTTTCAAACCCAAAACATTGGCGGCGGCACCCAGAGGCCCAACGGATCCGACCATGACAGCAGTTTCCCTTTGCGAATCGGTCTCAAATCATGGCACATCAGGCGGGGAATTCAATATGCCTTATGGACTGGTTCCAACGGGCCCGGGCCGTTGTATTTTAAGGAAATATTCGGACCTAGTTGCGAAAATCCGCATGTACTGGACGGCGCCCATGAAAGGGCGCACACGTCGGCATGTAAAAGAACAGACTGAAGGCACCCGTGGCAGACCGCGACTACGATCATACCTACCTGGCGCTTCGCCGCCCGACCTACGCCAGCCGCACGTTCCTGGGCGGAACCCGGTTGTCCACGCGCACGGGGATGTTCGTGGTCGTGGGCCTGTTGGCGGTCATGGTCTATGCCGGGCTTATCGTGCATGTGAACGACCGCGTCTCCGCCGCCCATCTGGGGCTTGAGCGGGCGCAGAATCTGAGCACGCTGGTCACCGCCATCGCCCGCGGACAGGCGGCCCTGCAAACCGACGAGAAACGCTATATCCTGACCCGTGATGCGGCGGCGGCGAAAGACATGCGCGGCCTTCTGGATGAACAGTCGCGCACCCTTGACGCCCTCGGCGCCCATGCGGACGCCGGCGACCTTGCGCGGCCCATCGCGACCCTGAAGGACGGTCTGGTGCAGTACGATCAGCACCTGTCGGAACTTGCCGGCGCCCTGTCCGGCAATCCCGCGGCGGCTGGCGGCGCCCTGCGCGACGCCGATCAGGCCCTGGCGCCCCGGTTGGCCGCTTCGGGCCGGCGCGGCCTGCCGGAGCTTCTGTCGCGGGTCAACCAGTTGGGCAGCGAAATGGTCCTGACCGGCGACCCGGTGCATCTGGTCGACCTGCAGGACGCCTACAAGCAGCTGGCGGCGCGGATCGAAGACGCAGGCCTGCCGCGCGGCGACCGCGCGGCGATCGCCGATCAGCTGACCCGTCATCAGGACGCCATGATGGCCCTGATAACCGCGCGGGTGCGCGTCAACGAGGACGCCCAGCGGTTCGACGACATTCTGACCTACATGGCGCCCTCCTTGGCGGCGCTGATCAGCGTCGCCGGCGAACTGACCGGCGAACGCTGGGACGCCCTGACCGCCGCCCGCAAGTTCGCCGCCGCGTCTCTGGTCGGCGGCGGGGCCGCGATCATCCTTTGGGTGGTGACGCTCGGGCTCATCGTGATGCGCACCATCACCCGCCCGGTTCAGGCCTTGGCCGAGGCCGCCGACCGGCTGGCCCGGGGCGACCGCACGGTCATGATTCCGGGCCGCGGCAATCGCGACGCCGTCGGCCAGCTTGCCCGCGCCTTCGACGACTGGATGGCGGCCATGGCCGACGCGGAACATCTGCGCCAGGACCTGGACCATGCCCAGGCCAAGACCTTGCAGGCGGTCGAGACCATGGAGGCCGAGGCGCGCCGCGCCCAGGCCGCGTCCGACGACGCGGAAGTCCTGCGCCGCACGCTCGCGGACTACCGCCGTGAAATGGACGAGATGGAAAACCTGCTGGCCGAGTTCGAAGAGGATCAAGCCAATCAGGCCCCGGTGCCGGCGCTCGCCAAGGCCCAAGCCCTGGCGCAATCCCAGGTTCAGGCCGCGGCGGCGGGCGGCGAGGCGGCGCTCGGCAAGGTCTCCGACCATCTGTCGCAGGTCAGCCGCCAGGCGTCGGCCGCGATTATCGACGTCGAACTGACCGATACCCTGATCCGCAACATCGCCGCCGCGCGCGAACAATTGGACGGCCTGGGCGGCCATGTCATGGCCGTGCGCGAGGAATTCAACCAGTTCCTGTTCGGCCGTCCGAACACGCCGGGCGGGGCCGATCCGGCCGCCGACGGTGACAAGACCGTGGCGATGGGCGGCGGCGCCGTGCGTCAGGCCAGCCTGAAAGATCCGGAATCGCGGGCCCGTCTGGCCGCAATCCGCGACGCCGTCGACCGCGCCGAGCGGGCGCTGGGCGCCTGCACGCGTGAGGTCGAACACGTCACCGACACGGCGCAGCGTCTGGCCGCTTCGGCGTCCGACGAGGCGCGTTTGGCGACCGACCAATTGGCGGCGCAATCCGATTATCTGCGCGTGTTGCTGGACACGCTCGCCCACCGCACGCAGCCGCAGGCGATCGCCGGACCGGCGGCGGCCCGGGCCTCAGGTTCGAAGGACCGCGACGCCGGGTAGGTCCTTGCCTTCCAGCCATTCCAGGAACGCCCCGCCGGCGGCGGAGACATAGGAAAATTCGGCCGCCACGCCGGCGTTGATCAGCGCCGCCACCGTGTCGCCTCCGCCCGCGACGGATGTCAGCGTGCCGTCCCGGGTTAGCACCGCCGCCGCACGGGCCAGTTCGTTGGTGCCGGCGTCGAAGGGTTTGATTTCGAACGCCCCCAGGGGGCCGTTCCACACCAGGGTGCGGCAATCCTTCAGCCGCCTGGTCAGGTGCTGGACCGTGACCGGGCCGACATCCAGCATCATGGCGTCCTTGGGCACGGCGCGCACGTCGACCACGTCCGACGGCGCCCCTTCCTTGAATTCGCGGGCGATCACGGCATCGACGGGCAGGGCGACCTCACAGCCGGCCTTTTCGGCGCGGGCAAGGATGTCCCTGGCCGCGTCGGCCATGTCGTGCTCGCACAGCGACTTGCCGACATCGATGCCCTGGGCGTGCAGGAAGGTATTGGCCATGCCGCCGCCGATGATCAGCAGGTCGACCTTTTCCACCAGGTTTCCCAGGACTTCCATCTTGGTCGAGACCTTGGCGCCGCCGACCACGGCGGCGACCGGATGTTCCGGGGCTTCCAACGCCTTGGTCAAGGCGTCCAGTTCCGCCTGCATCAAACGCCCGGCGGCGGCAGGCAGGATGCGGGCGATGGCCTCGGTCGAGGCATGGGCCCGGTGCGACACGGAAAAGGCGTCGTTGACGTAAAAATCGCCGAGGGCGGCCAACTCGGCGGCGAACGCGGGGTCGTTGGCTTCCTCTTCGGCGTGGAAGCGCAGGTTTTCCAGCACGCAGACCTCGCCGTCCTTCATGGCGCGGATCACGGCCTGGGCCTCGGGACCGACGCAGTCGGGGGCGAAGGCGATCTCGCGCCCGAGGATGCCGGACAAGGCGTCGGCCACGGGCTTCAGGCTCATCCCGGGCACGACCTTGCCCTTGGGCCGGTCGAAGTGGGACAGCACGCAGACCCGGGCCCCCGCCGTTATCAGATCGGTCAGGGTCACGGCGGACCGCTCAAGGCGCGTGGCGTCCGATACCTGGCCGCCCTTCATGGGCACGTTGAGGTCGCAGCGCACCAGGACGGTTTTGCCCCGCACGTCGAGGTCGTCGATGGTCTTGAATTGGCGCATGGTCAGGCTGTCCCCTGGGTCGGTTTTAATCGGGATTTGCCGGGGTTATAGGCGGTCGCGGCCAAGACGCCAAGTGGCCAATTAGGGAGAAAGCCGTTTGATCTCGGCCGCCGCCGCGTCGGCCTTGGCCGTGTCGCCCAGCACCCGGTAGGCGCGCTCAAGCCGCGTCCAACCGGCCAGATCGTCCGGATTTTCCTTCAGGCGCTCAGCCAGGCGTTGGACCATGCCGCGGATCATGGCGTCGCGGTCCTCGGCGGTCATGTCCTGGGCCGCCTCCATCTGCTCGCGGCTCGGTCCCGGCTGGGCGTTCGGACCCGCCGTTTCGGCGGGCGGCATGATGGGGGTCGAGGGGCGCAGCACCGGGGGCTGTTGCGCCAACAGCATCCGCGCGTCCTCGGACATGGTGATGGTCAGGGGGTCGATCTTCAGTTCCTCGGCGGCGCGGGCGATCTGTTGGCGCACGACGGGCACCCAGGGGGCGTCTTCCGATGAGATGGCGACCAGATCGGCCCAATCCTGCAGGGCGCCCTTGACGTCACCGGCCTGGGCCTTTTTCAGGCCCAGGTAATAGCGGGCCTTGGGGTCGAACGGTGCCTTGTCGCGCACGGCCCGGAAGATCGCCGCGGCGTCGTCCGTGACCTTCATCTGGCCGGTCAGGATCAGGGCCTCGGCATAGGCAATTTCGACGTCGGTCCGGCCGTCGGCGATCTTGCGCGCGCGGGCGAAGGCGTTCAGGGCATCGGCGAAGCGTTCCATGGAGATGTAGCTGCGGCCGAGCAGCAGCCAGCCCTCGATATCGTCCGGATTGCCCTGCAGCCGTTCGGCCAGGCGGCCGACCATGGCGGTCATTTCGGGATTGGCTTCCGGGCGCGCCGCGGTCTGCGCCGCCACCTGTTCGGCGGGCAAGTCGCGGGCGGCGAAGGGCTGGTCCGGCTGGGTAGGCGATCCCAGGACGATGTAAAGGGCCGCCGCCGCAAGCGGCACGCCGGCGCCGATCAGGACGGCGGTCAGTCGGCGCGGGCCGCCGCTGCCCGCCGCGGCGCCGGATCCGGCCTGCAATTCCGTGTCAGCCGCCAGCATGCGGCGCTGAACTTCCAGGCGTGCGGCCTCGGCGGTCTCGGCATCCAGCAGGCCCTGGGCCGCATCGCGCTCGATCTCCTTCAACTGGTCGCGGAACACGGTCATATCGTATTCGGCGCGGGCCGCGGGGGCGGGGTTGCGGCGCAGCAGCGGCCCGGCCAGAGCCATCCCGACAACGGCCGCCAGCACCGCCATGGCGATGACCAGGGCGGTCATGGGGCGTCTCCCTCAAGCAGTTTGTTCAGACGCGCCCGTTCTTCTGGCGACAGGGGCTGTGCCGCGACCGGCGTGGCCGCGCGGCGGCGGCGGTAAAACAGGATCAGGGCCAGGATGCCGAACAAGGCGACTACCGCCGGTCCGGCCCAAAGCACGAGGGTCGAGCCCTTCACCGGCGGTTTCAACAGGACGAAGTCGCCGTAACGGGCAACCACGTAATCGATGACCTGTTCGTTGCTGTCGCCGGCTTTCAGGCGTTCGCGCACCAGCACGCGCAAATCCTTGGCCAGACCCGCGTCGGAATCGTCGATCGACTGGTTCTGGCAGACCAGGCAGCGTAGGTCCCTGGAGATCACCCGCGCGCGGTGTTCCAGCGCCGGGTCGGCCAGCATCTCGTCCGGATTGACGGCGCGGGCGGATGACAGGGGCAGGACCGCCAGCAGCAGGGCCACGGCCATAACGGCGAAGAGGGGGCGTGTCATTTGCCGGTCCCCTTTTGGATCGCGCGGATCAGCGGCAGGATTTCCTTTTCAAGCTTGTCGCCGACGATGGGGCCGACATGCTTGAAGCGGATGCGCCCCGCGCCGTCGACGATGAAGGTCTCGGGCACGCCGTACACGCCCCAGTCGATGCCGACGCGTCCGCTTTCGTCGGCCCCCGTGGCCGTGTAGTTGTCGCCCAACTGGTTCAGCCAGGCCCGCGCCGCCTGGGGTGTGTCCTTGTAGTTCAGGCCGTAGACGGGAACGATGCCCATCTTGGCCAGCTTGTTGATTTCGGGATGTTCGGCGCGGCAGGGCACGCACCAGCTGGCGAACACGTTGACGATGCTGACCTGGCCTTTTTTCAGGTCGGCCGTGGCGAAGCCCGGGGTCTTGCCGCCGGCCACCGGCGGCAGGGTGAATTCGGGCGCCGGCTTGTCGATCAGGGCCGAGGGGATGATCTTCGGGTCCTTGGTCAGGCCGACCGCGAAGTAGAGGGCAAGCACCAGGAACAGGCCGAGCGGCAGCAGATAGGGCAGGCGCGATTTCATGGCGTGTCCTCAGTCCGCGCCAGCGGCCTGGACCACGGCGCCGCGCCGCGCCGGGGCGCCGACGCGGTGACGGCGGTCCGACAGGCTGAGCGCGCCCCCCGCGATCATGATCATCAGCCCGCCCCACATCCAGGCGACCAGGGGGTTGAAATACAGCCGGGTGACGAAGCCGGGCTTGCCCTCGGGCGTGGTGCCCTGGTCGCCGATCACGGCGTAGATGTCGCCCAGCAGGGTGGGCTCGATCCCGGCCTCGGTCGTCGGCTGGCCCGACACGTTGTAGACGCGCTTTTCCGGGTCGAGGACGACCAGAACCTTGCCGCCCCTGGACACCGTGAAGTGGCCCGCGGTGAAGGCATAGTTGGGCCCCTCGCCGCTCTTCGCGCCGTCGAAGCGGAATTCGTAACCGGCCAGCGTCACCGTGTCGCCCGGTGCCATGACCTGGATGCTTTCCTTGACCCAGGCTCCGGCGCCGGTCATCCCGGCGATGGTCACGGCCAGACCGAGATGGGCCAGGGTCATGCCCCAGGCGGCGCGCGGCTGACGCGCCAGGCGGTTGAGCGCGCGGCCCAGGCCGTCGCGGCCCAGGCGCAGACGTTCCGCCAGTTCGACCAGCGTGCCGACGGCGAGCCAAGCCGCCAGCGCCATGCCGACGATGCCGAGGAACGGGCCGTCGGTGACCAGCGCCCAGGCGCCGACGGCGGCCAGCAGCGCGGCCACCATGGCGGGCCACAGGCGCGCCACGGCGGCGCGCCAATCACCGCGTTTCCAATTGAGCATGGGGCCGACCGCCATGACCACGATCATCGGCAGCATGATGGGGATGAACACGGCGTTGAAGAACGGCGGGCCGACCGAGACCTTGCCGCCGCCGACGGCGTCGAGCAGCAGGGGGTAGAGCGTGCCGAGCAGCACCACTGCCGTCGCCGTCGCCATGACCAGATTGTTGAACAGCAAACCGCCCTCGCGGCTGATCGGCTGGAACAGGCCGGTCGAGATCAGTTGCGGCCCGCGCCAAGCATAAAGGGCGAGGGAGCCGCCGATCACGATGATCAGCAGGATCAGGATGAACACGCCGCGCGTCGGGTCCGTGGCGAAGGCATGGACCGAGGTCAGCACGCCCGAGCGCACCAGGAAGGTGCCCAAAAGGCTCATGGAAAAGGTGATGATGGCGAGCAGGATGGTCCAACCCTTGAGCGTGTCGCGCTTTTCCACCACCGTCGCCGAATGCAGCAGGGCCGTACCCGCCAGCCAGGGCATGAACGAGGCGTTCTCGACCGGATCCCAGTACCACCAGCCGCCCCAGCCCAGTTCGTAATAGGCCCACCAGCTGCCCAATCCGATGCCGGCCGTAAGAAAGCACCAGGCGGCCAGCGTCCAGGGCCTGACCCAGCGCGCCCAGGCGGCGTCGACCCGGCCTTCGATCAGGGCCGCGATGGCGAAGGAAAACGCCATGGAGAAGCCGACATAGCCCAGGTAGAGCATGGGCGGATGGAAGGCGAGGCCCGGGTCCTGCAGCAGCGGGTTCAGGTCGTTGCCGTTGATCGGGGCAGGGATCAGCCGCTCGAACGGGTTCGAGGTCAGCAGGATGAACAGGTAGAAGCCGACGGCGATCAGCGCCTGGATCGACAGCACGCGGGCGCGCAAGGACGGCGGCAGGTTGGCGCCGAAGGCGGCGACGGCGGATCCGAACAGGGCCAGGATCAGCACCCACAGCAGCATCGAGCCCTCGTGGTTCCCCCACACGCCGGAAATCTTGTAGAGCAGCGGCTTGTCCGTATGCGAGTTCTGGGCGACGTTGAGGACGGAAAAGTCCGACGTGATGTAGAGATTCATCAGGCAGCCGAAGGCGACGGCGACCAGCAGGAACTGCGCCAGCGCCGCCGGGCGGGCGACGGCCATCCATCCGGCGTCGCCCCGCTGCGCGCCGATCAGCGGCAGGGTGGCCTGCACGGCGGAAACGAACAGCGCCAGGATCAGCGCGAAATGACCCAGTTCGGCGATCATTTGGCGTTTTCTCCTTTGCCCGATCCTTCCTGCCAGCGGCCGGATTTCTTCAGCGCGTCGGCGACCTCGGGCGGCATGTAATTTTCATCATGCTTGGCCAGCACTTCCTCGGCCACGAACAGGCTGCCTTGCAGGCGGCCTTCGGTGACCACGCCCTGCCCCTCGCGGAACAGGTCGGGCAGGATGCCCCGGTAGGTCACGTCGATCACGTTGGCGCCGTCGGTGATGCGGAACGCGGTAACGGCGCCGGCCTGTTTCTTCACGCTGCCGTCCTCGACCAGACCGCCCAGGCGCACGCGGCGGTCGATCTTGACCTTGCCCTCGGCGATGTCGGTGGGCGAATGGAAGAACACGATGCTGTCCTCGAAGGCGGTCAGCACCAGGGCGGCGGCGACGCCAAGCAGGCACAGCCCGATGGCGGCGAAGGTCAGGCGTTTGTGCTTGCGCTTCACGGCCCGGCCGCTCCGTCCGTCGGGGCCGCACCCCGCCGGGGCCGCGGGGCGTCCCCTTCAAGCCGAGCCAGCTCGTTCTCCGCCGCCTTGAGGCCGCGCAGGCTGAGCCACAGCAGCACCGCCAGCACGGCGATCACGGCGCCGTAGCTGGGCCACACGAAGCCCGCGTAGCCGCCCATGTCGAGGAATTCGCTGATCTTGTTCATGATGCTGGAAAGGCCCTCTGATTGCGGCATTTATGTGGTGGCCGTGCGCCGGATTGGCAACGCCGGCATCATATCCCCGATCCCGGCGCCGTCCTTGATGTCGGTCAGTTTAGCGGCCCGTGGTTCCGGGGCAAGATTGCAATTTATTGAATGTGTTTTTCATGCCCCGGCTTCCTCGGCCTGGATCTGGCGCCGCGCGCGCAGGCGGGTTTCCGTCAACTCGCGGCGCATGCGCAGCATCAGCACCCAAAGATAATAGGCGGTGAACGCCCCGATCATCAGGAACAGGGGCCACAGCATGGCGGGGTGGATGGTCGGCCCGTCCATGCGCACGATGGACGCCGGCTGGTGCAGGGTGTTCCACCAGTCGACGGAAAACTTGATGATCGGCACGTTGACCAGGCCGACCATGGCCAGGATCGCCGACGCCTTGGACCCCCGCTGCGGATCGTCGAAGGCGCTGTTCAGCGCCATGTAGCCGAGATAGAGGAAGAACAGCACCAGGACCGAGGTCAGGCGCGCGTCCCACACCCACCAGGCCCCCCACATGGGTTTGCCCCAGAGCGAGCCGGTGAGAAGGGCCAGGAAGGTGAAGCAGGCGCCGATGGGCGCCGTCGCGCGGGCCGCCACGTCGGCCACCGGATGTTTCCAGATCAGCCCGACGGCGGCGGAAATCGCCAACCCGACATAGCAGAACAAAGACATCCAGGCCGCCGGCACATGCACATACATGATGCGCACGGTCTCGCCCTGCTGATAATCGGCGGGCGAGGCGAACAGGCCGAGGTAAAGCCCGGCGGCAGCGAGCACGACCGTCGCCCCGGCCAGCCAGGGGCTCAGCACCGTGGCCAGCTTCATAAAGCGGCGCGGATTGGCGAAGTAAGTGAACATGGCCGGGAAGCTACCCTCTCCGTCTCGATTATTCCAGAGCCTGGCGCAGCCCGGCGGCGGCCCCCCAGGGACAAAGCGCCAGGGCGCCTGCGAAGATCGCGCCCAGCAGCAGCAGGGGCGCCCTGGCCGGGAAGCCGCCGATGGCGGCCTCGACCGCGCCGACGCCGAAGATCAGCACGGGAATGAACAGCGGCAGGATCAACAGCGCCAGCAGCACGCCGCCCCGGCGCGAGCCCAGGATCAGGGCCGCCCCCACGGCGCCGATCAGGCTGAGCGTCGGCGTGCCGAGCAGAAGGGCGAGCAACAGCAGGGCGAAGCCGTCGGCCGGCATGTTCAGCAGCACCGCCAGCACGGGGGCGGCGACGATCAGCGGCAGGCCGGTGATCAGCCAATGGGCCAGCACCTTGGCCAGCACGACGACCTCCAGGGCGGGCGGGCTGAGCGCCAGAAGCTCCAGCGAGCCGTCCTCGAAATCCGTATGAAACAGGCGTTCCAGCGACAGCAGCACCGACAGCAGGGCCGCGACCCACAGCACCCCGGGGGCGATGCGGGCGAGCACATTGGGCTCCGGTCCCACGCCCAAGGGGAACAGCACCACGGCGATGACGAAGAACATGACGACCATGGCGCTGTCCATGCCCTGGCGCAGCGCCAGGCGCAGGTCGCGCATCAGGATGGCGCGGAAGCCGGTCATGCGGCGGTGTCCGCGTCCAACGCCGGGCGGGCGGCGAAACCGGAAAGGTCGAGGTTGGCGGCGTCCTTGAGCCCCAGATCCGAATGGGTCGAGACCACGGCCATGCCGCCCGCGTCGCGGTGGGCCTGGATCAGGCCGCGCAGACGATCCGTGGTCTCGGCATCCAGCGCCGTCGCCGGTTCGTCCAGCAGCCAAAGGGCCGCGGGCGCCAGCGCCAGGCGGGCCAGGTTCAACCGCCGCTTCTGCCCGGCCGACAGAAACCGCGCCGGCAGGTCGGCCAAATGGCCGATGCCGAGCGCATCCAGCGCCGGGGCCACGGCTTCACCCGGATCGGCGCCCATCAGCCCGGCCCAGAAGGCGAGGTTTTCCGCCGCCGTCAGGGCCGGCTTCACCGCGTCCAGATGGCCGAGATAGCGCAGCCGCAGGCGATGGGCGTCGGGGTCGTCGGAAATGGTTTGGCCGTTCCACGACAGGCTGCCCGCGGCCGGCGGCAACAACCCCGCCATGAGCCGCAGCAGCGACGATTTCCCCGATCCGTTGGGCCCGGTCAGGACCAGCGCCCCGCCGCTTTCGACCTGGAATGCCAAGCCTCGGAACACGGGCCGGGCACTGCGCAGGCAGTCGAGCTTTTGTCCTTGGAAACGGTTCACGGGTGGACGGGTCCTCCGGTTCTGGGCGATCGCCCCGGTCAGTAATAGCCCGGAAGCCATTGGGAATACAGGGCCTTGGATTTGACCGTCGTCAATGCGCGCCGGGCCATGGAAGGGTCTGATAAAGACCTTGGTTTTCATGCGTATGGAGGAATTTAGACATGACCCGGAAACCCGTGACCAAACCCGCGGCCGAAACCACCACCGAAGCCGCCGCCAAACCGAAGACGCCGGCCAAAATTCCCGTGAAAAAGGCCGAGCCCAAGGAAAGTTTTCGCCAGAAGCTGTCCGACGTGTTCGAGGACATGTGGGAAACCATCGGCAAGCACCATATGTCGATCTCCGGGCGGGCGTATAGTGGCGAGCCGCCCGTAACCGATTTGAAGGAATCGCAGCGCGTGATGACCTTCACCCTCGAGGTTCCGGGCATGGATGACGGCGATATCCAGGTTTCCGTGGCGAATGGCCTGTTGACCGTCTCCGGCAAGAAAGAGGCGCAGAGCGAAACCAAGGGCGAAGGCTATGTGTTCCGCGAACGCAGCTACGGCAGCTTTTCGCGCGGGTTCTCCCTGCCGGCGGACGCCTTGGAAGACGGTGTGACCGCCGACCTGGAAAAAGGGGTGCTGACCGTCAAGGTGCCGCGCAGCGGAAAGGCGCCCGCATCCAACGCCAAGCGCATCCCCATTCAAAAGAAATAGGCGCGCCTGTCCTTGCCCCATCGGGGGCGGCATCGCGAAAAAAAAGCCGGGCTCTTGGGGAGAGCCCGGCTTTAAGTTCGGCTGGTGCCGATTAAGGGGACCAGAGAGGGGGGTCTCTGGTTAATAGACGAGGAGGTCTATGGTTCCTATTTAGCCCCCCGATTGGGGCGAGATTATGTCCCTAATGTGATCTTTTCTTGTACCGGCCAAGCACCTGAAATTCCGGGCTTTTCCGGGAGGGGGCTTGGCGATATCCTGAATCCCATGGCAAACCCGCGCCGTTTCGGGGGGCTTCGCGCCGCCCCGGTCCTGCTGTTGCTGCTGTTCCTGGCGCCCTTGACCCTGCGCCCGGCCCCGGCGGCGGCGGCCGATGACGCGGCCCTGGTCGCGGCGCTGCGCGGGGGCGGCCATGTCCTCTATTTCCGCCATTCGGCGACGGACTGGGCCCAGAACGATCAGGTGCGGCAGGCCGGCGACTGGCAAAGCTGCGACGGCGCCAAAATGCGCCAGTTGTCCGACACGGGGCGGATGACGGCGCAGCTGATCGGCCTCGCCATGCGCACGCTCGCCATTCCCGTGGGTGAGGTGCTGTCCTCGGAATACTGCCGCGCGGCGGAAACGGCCCGCCTGATGGGCCTGGGCGACGTGCGCACGACGACGGAGATCATGAACCTGCGGGCGCAGGACTTCGTCGGCGGCCATGACGCGGCGGTGAAAAACGCCCGCGCCCTCCTGGCCCGCCCGCCGGCGCCCGGCGCCAACCGGATCATTGTCGGCCACGGCAACCTGATGCGCGCCGCCACGGGCCAGTACACAGACGAGGCCGGGGCCGTGGTGGTCCGCCCGGACCCGGGATCGGACCTGGGCTTCGTGTTCGTCGCCCAGGTCACGCCGCAGGACTGGCTGCGGCTGGCGGAGGCGTTTGGTGGGCGTTGAACTAGGAAAAAGTGCGGCTTAGAAAAACGGGAATCTCTAGCAAGTCAGAGTGTGCGTTCCCGGCAGATGGTTGCTCTGGGTTTTGTTCTGCTGCTACTGCAAGCGATTGGTTGTTTGACTCATCTTCGCTGATTGAATGTTTTGGTTTCGGCGGTGACGGTTGCCAGGATTCAAGGTGCTGCCCGATCTTTTCGTAGAATTGGGGTGCTAAGAACTCCAATTCTTCAATGAATGTGCGTGTTCCGGTGAAACGCCGGGCGCTGTTGCTCGTGAGGGTAATTTCAAAGGCGCGAATGTCGGAGTTTGAAGCGCCGTTTTCGATCTTTTTTTGATCTTTTCTGACCTCGCTTAATGAAAGGACGGTGTTTGCTGCTCTCGAAGCCCAGACGGCTGAAATATAGACATCAGGAACTTCGACTTCACGAAGCTGTCGCAGTAACCAGTTTATTCGCGAGGAGTTTCTAGCTTTGTCGCGTGGAGCATCAACTGACATGGATATTCGAATAGAGCGAGTGTTTGCGTCTGCTGAAATCATCAATGGCGATGCAGTGTTGGGTATTTCTAAATCGGCTGAGAGAATTCCTCTGCCGCACAGTACGTGAATATCATCGGACAAGCGTTTGTCCGGATCAGAAACATGCGACCTTGGGAGCCGCACTCCAACCTTGCATGAGATTATTCGAGACATAATCAGAGACAGGTCGCGAATTTGCTGATGCCATGCCCTGACGATTTCCAACGCGTCCGACCGGATAATTTTGCCACCTGCTTGAACTTGGGCAACTGCGGTGGACCATTCTTTGGGCATGCTCGTAAAACCAGTCACGCCAGCGGAATCGTGTGAGAAAAATCTAATGAACTCTCTCAATAGAAACGCTTGTTCTGGATCTTTAATCGCCGCCTGTTCGTGTAGGAGAAGGGCGTCAGTGAGAACCCCACTCCAAGAAATGTGGAACAACCCAACTTTTCTTAAGAGGGATTTTTGCACCGCTAATGGGTGATGTGTGGGAAGCGCGGCGAACTCGTTGGAGAGTGTTAGAACAGCGTCAATTCCGTTCTCTTTCGCAATTTTCAAATAGCGTTCAATTTGTTCGGGTTGGAGATCATTTTTGCCGATCTTCGCCTCCACTATACAAGACCACTTTCTGTGTCCGGTGCTGACAACAATGAGGCCATCCGGCCTGTCTCGTCGAGGTGAACTCGGGTCGCTCTTGAAGACAACCTCAGTGAATGTATCGACGCTTGTTCTCGCGCCGATTTTTTGTCCCAAAGGTGCCAGTACCGTATTTGCCAATGGGGGAACGGCGGAAAGAACAGAAAGTAAGATCGAAGACGCTCGTTGCTCCTTGCCGGTTTCTGAAATCACTGGAAACAAGCGGGCGACCTCACCAGACGTAAGCGATTCCGGCAGCTCCATGAAAGAATCCCCCTATATTCTCAAGATTGAATATTAAAAAGCTTACACGCGACGACATTATAAGGCCACGCGTAATACGGGTTTCTTTAGCGTTGGGTTGATGCGCTCAGATGTATGCGAAATTCAACCCCCCGCCCCCCGCCGATCATCAATCACCTTGCCGTCGTTGGGCAGGCTGCCGGGGGCGACGAACTCGACGCCGCCCTTGAGCTTGCAGGTCGCCTGGATGGTTTCGGCGAGGGTGGCGGCGAGGGCGTCCGGGGTGGGTGGGGCGGTCTCGCACATCAGGGTCATCCGGTCGGCGCCGCCCTCGCGCGTCACCACCATGCGGGCGCGGGCGATTTCCGGGTGGCGCTTGACGATGTCGGCGATCTGGCGCGGGTGGACGAACATGCCCTTGACCTTGGCCGCCTGGTCGGCGCGGCCCATCCAGCCCTTGATGCGGGTGTTGGTGCGCCCGCAGGGGCTGTCCCCGGCCATCACCGCCGACATGTCGCCGGTGGCGAAGCGGATCAGCGGGTAGTCGGCATTGAACGGCGTGGTCAGGAGAACCTCGCCGACCTGGCCCGGTGCGACCGGATCGCCCGTGCCGGGGGTGACGATTTCCAGAATCAGGCCCTCTTCCAGGATCAGGCCTTCGCGGGCGGTTGATTCGTAGGCGATCAGGCCGACGTCGGCCGAGGCGTAGAGGTTATAGGCGGCGATCCCGGCGGCGGCGCAGGCGGCGCGCTGATCGGGCAGGAAGGGCTCCCCGCCGACGGCAGCCTTGGCGAGCGACGACACGTCCGCGTCCGTCTCGGCGGCCTTGTCGAGCAGGATCTTGAGGAACGACGGCGTGCCGCAATAGGCCGTGGGGCGGATGTGTTCGATGGCGCGGACCTGCAGGTCCGTGTTGCCGACGCCGGCGGGAACCACGGCGCAATCGATGGCCGCCGCACCGCTGTCGACCATCAGCCCGGCCGGCGTCAGGTGATAGGAAAAGCTGTTGTGCAGGACGTCGCCCGCGCGCATCCCGGCGGCATACAGCCCGCGCGCCATGCGCCACCAGTCCGCCCCCTGGCCGTCGGCGTCGTAGATCGGCCCCGGGCTTTGATAGATATGGCGCAGCCGGCCGTCGGGCACGGTCGTCAGGCCGCCCAGGGTATGGCCCGGCGCCTGAAGGTCGGCCAGTTCCGACTTGCGGGTCACGGGCAGTTTGGCCAGCGCCGCGCGGTCGGTGATCCCGGCCGGGTCGATGCCGGACAGAACTTCGCGGTAATAGGGGGACTTCGCCTTGGCATGGGTCAGCAGGCCGCGCAGCGCCTCGAACAGGGCCACCTCGCGGGCGTCCGCCGCCCGGGTTTCCAGATCGTCGTAATGGGGATTGTCGGGCATAGCCTGCCCCTACAGCCAACGCTTGCGGCGGCGGTAGTGCTTGACGTCGCGGAAGCTTTTGCGGCTTTCCCCGGCCAGGCCGAGATAGAATTCCTTCACGTCCGGGTTTTCCCGCAGGCCCGCGGCGTCGCCGTCCATGACCACGCGGCCGTTTTCCAGGATGTAGCCGTAATCGGCGTATTTCAAGGCGATCATGGTGTTCTGTTCGGCCAGCAGGATGGACACGCCCTCCTGCTCGTTCAGCGCCTTCACGATCTCGAAGATTTCCTCGACCAGCTGCGGGGCCAGGCCCATGGAAGGCTCGTCCAGCAGGATGGTGTTGGGATTGGCCATCAGCGCGCGGCCGATGGCGGTCATCTGCTGTTCGCCGCCGGAGGTATAGCCCGCCTGCGAGGTGCGGCGTTCCTTCAGGCGCGGGAAATAGTGGTAGACCTTTTCCAGACTTTCGGCGACGGCGGCGGCGCCGTCGGTGCGCGTGTAGGCGCCCGTCATCAGGTTGTCTTCGACGGTCAGGTGTTCGAAGCAGTGGCGGCCTTCCATGACCTGGATGACGCCGCGTTTGACCAGTTCGTTGGGCGTCAGGCTGTCGACCCGTTCGCCCCGGAATAGAATTTCGCCCTTGGTAACCTCGCCGCGTTCGGCCCCCAGAAGGTTGGAGATGGCCTTCAGCGTCGTCGTCTTGCCGGCGCCGTTGGCCCCGAGGAGGGCGACGATGCCCCCCTCGGGAACCGCGAGCGATACCCCCTTCAACACCAGGATCACATGGTCGTAGATGACCTCGATGTTGTTGACCACGAGCGGCGATTGGGCGGCAGCCGATGCCTTCTGTTCAACAGCCTGTGCCATGGACTTCGCCTTTCGTGTTCTGTTCGGGGACCCGTGGGAACCGCTTACTTGCAGGTCCTGGGCGTGATGTTGTTTTCCTTCGCGTAGGCCGCGGCATCGGCCTCCACGAGGGGGCGGACGATGTCGCGCATCGGCGTCAGCCATTCGCTGGCATAGGACCACTTGGCGCCGTCCCATTTCTGGATGATCACCGGCCCCATGGTTTCATGGTCCTCGCAGGTGATCTTGAGCGGGCTGACCATCCCCTTGAACCCGAGCTTGTCCAGGGTTGCCTGGGTGATGTTCAGGTTTTCGAGGCCCCAGCGGACCTGTTCGCCGGTCAGGGACTTCTTGCCGAACTTGGCCTGGGCCGTGCGCACGGCTTCGGTGGCGAACATGGCGTTGACGACGCCGCGGTTGTACAGCACCTCGCCGACCTTGTTTTCCTTGGCCGCCGCCGCATCGCCGCCGTAGATGTGCTTGATGATGTCCTTGTGCACGTCGAAGCCGGCACCGGCACCGTGGAAGGTGGTGGACAGGTAGCCCTTGGCGCCGTCACCGGCGGGCACCACGTCGGCGTCCGAACCGGACCACCAGTTGCCCACGAACTGATCCATGGGATAACGGATGCCGCCGGCTTCCTTGATCGCGACCTGGTTCATCACGCCCCAGCCGGACATGAAGATGAAGTCCGGCTTGATGCGGCGGATCTGACGCCACTGCGAGGCCTGTTCCTGGCCCGGATGGTCGACCGGGACCAGGGTCAGCTTGAAGCCGTAACGTTTGGCCAGAACCTCGAGCGTCGGGTTGGCTTCCTTGCCGTAGGCGGAGTTGTGGTGCAGGTGAACGATCTTCTTGTCCTTCAGCTTGTCGTAGCCGCCGACCCGGCGTGAGAAGTACTTGATGACCGCGGACGCCTGCGACCAGTAGGTCGCGGGCGGGTTGAAGATCCATTCGAACACCCGTCCGTCGGCCGCCGAGGTGCGGCCGTAGCCCATGGACAGGATCGGAATCTTGTCCACGCTGGCCTTCGGGATCAGCTGATAGGTGATGCCCGTGGAATAGGGGTTGAACAGCGAGGCGCCGGTCGGGCCGTTGCCCTTGAGCTTTTCGTAGCATTCGACGCCCAGGTTGGTTTTGTACTGGGTTTCGCATTCTTCGAAGGTGACGGTGACGCCGTTGATGCCGCCGTCGCGCTTGTTGAGCAGGGTGTAGTAGTCGCGGAAGCCGTTGGCCACGGGGATGCCCGACGGCGCGTAGGCGCCCGTGCGGTAGACGAGCATCGGAAAGAACTGCTCGTCCGCCTTGGCGATTTCGGCCGCGGCGAACGTGCCGAGGCCAACCACGGTTGCAGCCGTGGCCAGTACCAGTTTACGGAACTTCATGGTTGTGTCTCCCAGTTGCGGACGCCCCGGTTTTTGTGGGGCTTGGTCCTTCGGATTATCCCTCGGGCGGTGGCACGGCGGAGCAAGGGGCCCCAACGCGCACAACCCGGTTTCCAACGTCGCTTGTTATTGGTCTTGGCGGCAGTCGCGCCGCGTCACTTCAAAAATTCCCAGGCCGTTCCGTCAGTACGGGAACGGCCATTTCCTGAGCTTCTCGCGCAGAATCTGCCACAGCCGCGCGAAGCCTTCCGGCTCGACGATCAGGAAAAAGACGATCATCACGCCGAAGATGATTTCTTCCAGGTGCTTCTGCAAAGCCGTGGAAATATCCAGGCCGACCATGGGCGGAAAGTTGGTCAGGAAGATCGGCACCAGAACGATGAACGCGGCCCCCATGATGGAGCCGCCGATCGACCCCAGGCCGCCGATGATGATCATGAACAGCACGCGGAACGACACGTTGGCCAGGTCGAAGGCCTCCGTTTCGGCCGATCCCAGCCAGCAGAAGATCATCAACGCCCCCGCCACGCCGCAGTAGAACGACGAAATGGCAAAGGCCAGAAGCTTGGTCTGCAAGGGACGGATGCCGATGATTTCGGCGGCGATGTCCATGTCGCGGATCGCCATCCAGTTGCGCCCGATGCGCCCGCGCACCAGATTCTTGGCGAACCAGGCGAAGGCGATCAGAAAAGTCAGGCAGACGATGTAGCGCGCCTCGGGCGAGGCCGAGGGGCCGGTGATCAGCACCCCGAACAGTTCGCGCGGCGGTGCCGTGATCGTGCCCGACGGGTTGTTGTTGTAGAACCAGCCGACCTTGTTGAACAGCCACAGGATGAAGAACTGCGCGGCCAGGGTCGCGACGGCCAGATAGAAGCCCTTGATGCGCAGCGAGGGCAGCCCGAACACCACGCCGACGGCGGCGGCGCAGCCGCCCGACAGCAGGATCGCGACGATCACGTTCATGCCTTCGATGTTGGTGGTCAGCTTGTAGCAGGCATAGGCGCCGACGGCGGCGAACGCCCCGGTGCCGAGCGAGACCTGCCCCGCGTAGCCCATCAGGATGTTCAGGCCGATCGCCATCAGGGCGAACACCAGGAACTGGATGAAGATCGCCTGCAACCAGTATTCGTCGGCGACCAGGGGCACCGCATAGGCGGCCAGGATCACCAGGATCACGGCGACCTTGTCCTGGAACACGGGGAAAACGGCCTGGTCGCCCTGGTAGGTGGTCTTGAACTGCCCGGCTTCGCGGTAGAACATGGTCTGGATCCTTCCTACACGCGCTCGATGATTTTTTCGCCGAACAGTCCCTGGGGCCGGAACACCAGGAACGCGAGGGCGAGCATATAGGCGAACCAGTTTTCGATGGCGCCGCCCAGGGCCGGGCCCCAGAACCCTTCCGCGACCTTTTCGCCGACGCCGATGATCAGGCCGCCGACGATGGCGCCGGGGACCGAGGTGAATCCGCCCAGGATCAGCACCGGCAGGGCCTTCAGCGCGATCAGCGACAATGAGAACTGCACCCCCGACTTGGCCCCCCAGACGATCCCGGCGACCAGCGCCACGATGCCGGCGATGGTCCACACGGCGATCCAGATGGTCTTCAGCGGGATGCCCACGGAAAGCGCCGCCTGATGGTCGTCGGCGACGGCGCGCAATGCCCGGCCCATGGGCGTTTTCTGGAAGAACACGGCGAGAGACACGACCAGGAGTGCGCCGATGAAGGCGGCGGTCACGTCGAAGGTGTTGAGCAGGATCTTGCCGCCGAGAATGTCGAACGGCTGGTCCGGAATGCCGATTTCCAGGCGTTTGACATCGGACCCCCACATCAGCTGGCCCGTGCCCTCCAGGATGAAGTTGAGGCCGATCGTCGCCATGAACAGGATCAGGCCTTCCTGGTTGACCAGATGGCGCAGCATGAAGCGTTCGACCAGGAAGGCGAGGCCCACCATCGTGGCGACGGTGAGGATCAGCGCCGCCCAAAGCGGCACCCCGTGCTCCATCAGGCCGACCAGGGTCAGGGCCGAGAACAGCACCATCGCCCCCTGGGCGAAGTTGAACATGCCCGACGCCTTGAAGATCAGCACGAAGCCCAGGGCCACCAGGGAATAGAGGACGCCCGTGGACAGGCCGACCAGCACCAGTTCGATGAAATAGTACGGGCTTTCCCATATCTCGATGAACGGGGTGACCAGGATCGATTCGAGAAATTCCATAGGTGTCGTTCCCCCCGCGCCCTAGTCGTGGCTGACGCCCAGATAGGCGTCGATCACGTCCTGGTTGCGCTTGACCTCGTCCGGCGTGCCGTCGGCCAGTTTCTTGCCGTAGTCCAGCACCACGACCCGGTCGGAAATGTCCATGACCACGCTCATGTCGTGTTCGATCAGGACGATGGTGGTGCCGTATTCGTCGTTCACGTCGAGGATGTAGCGGACCATGTCCTCTTTTTCCTCGTGGTTCATGCCGGCCATCGGCTCGTCGAGCAGCAGCAGGTCCGGCTCGGCGGCGAGTGCGCGGCCCAGTTCCACCCGCTTCTGCAGGCCGTAGGGCAGGCGCCCCACGGGCGTCTTGCGGATCGCCTCGATCTCCAGAAAGTCGATGACCTCTTCCGCCTTGGCACGGTGTTCCAACTCTTCCCGAAGGGCCGGGCCGTAATAGAGCGCCTGCCAGAACAGGTTGCGTTTCATCTTCAGCCCGCGCCCGGTCATGATGTTGTCGAGCGTCGACATGCCCTTGAACAGGGCGATGTTCTGGAAGGTGCGGGCGATGCCTTCCTCGGCCGCCTCATAGGGCTTGGCCGTGTCGCGGCGCTTGCCCTTGTAGGTGATCGCCCCTTCCTGCGGGTGGTAGAAACCGTTGATGCAGTTCAGCATCGACGACTTGCCGGCCCCGTTGGGCCCGATGATGGCGAGGATTTCGTGTTCGCGCACGTCGAACGACACGTTGTCGAGCGCGCGCACGCCGCCGAACGACAGCGACACGTTTTCCACCTTCATGATGACGTCGCCGACGACGCGTCCGGTGGGTGTCTGGATGCCGTCCGGCATATCGCCTCCCTTTGCTCCTATGCCGCTCACGCCGCCGCCCGCGCCGCGCCGGGCGGGACCACCTTGGCGTCGCGGATTTTCAGATCGGCGTGGATGGTGTCGGTGCGGCCGTCCTCGAAGGTCACGGTCGCGGTCACCTCGCAATGGTCTTGGTCCGAATAAAGGGCGGCGATCAGGTCGCCGTAGCGTTCGGTGATGACGCTGCGCCGAACCTTGCGGGTGCGCGTCAGTTCGCCGTCGTCGGCGTCCAGTTCCTTGTGCAGGATCAGGAACCGCTTGATCTGCGATCCCGCCAGCTTGTCGTCCTGGGCCAGGTCGGCGTTGACCTTGTCGACGCAGTCGGCGATCAGCTCCAGAACCTCGGGCCGGCCGGCGAGGTCCGTATAGCCCGTATAGGCGAGGCCCCGCCGTTCGGCCCAGTTGCCGACCGCTTCCAGATCCATGTTGATGAACGCCGCGACATAACCCCGGCCGTCGCCGAAGGTCACGGCCTCGGACACGAAGGGGAAGAATTTAAGTTTGTTTTCCAGGTACTTGGGCGCGAACAGCGTGCCGTCGGTCAGCCTGCCCACGTCCTTGGCCCGGTCGATGATCTTCAGATGCCCGTCGGCGTCCAGGAATCCGGCGTCGCCGGTGTGAACCCAACCGTCGGCGGTCTTGGTCTCGGCCGTCGCCGCGTCGTTCTTGTAATAGGCCTGGAACACGCCGGGGCTTTTGAACAGGACCTCGCCCGTGTCGGCGACGCGGATATCGACGCCGGGGGCGGGCACGCCCACGGAATCGGAACGGATGTCGCCGTTGGGTTGGATGGTGATGAACACGGACGCCTCGGTCGAGCCGTACAACTGCTTCAGGTTAAGGCCGAGCGACCGGTAGAAATCGAAGATGTCCGGGCCGATGGCCTCGCCCGCCGTATAGCCCAGCCGCATGCGCGTCAGGCCGAGAACGTTCTTGAGCGGCCCATAGACCAGAAATTCGCCCAACCGGTACTTCAGGCGGTCGATCAGGGGCACGGGTTTGCCGTCCAGGATGTCGCGCCCGACCCGGCCCGCCAGGTCCATGAAGTAATGGAACATGCGTTGTTTCCAGGGGGCCGCGTCCTCGATCCGGATCATCACCGTGGTCAGGATGTTTTCGAAGATGCGGGGCGGCGCGAAGAAATAGGTCGGGCCGATCTCGCGCAGGTCCTGCAGCACCGTTTCCGCGCTTTCCGGGCAGGCGACGCAGAACCCGTGGGTGAACGCCTGGGCGACCGAGAAGATGTGGTCGCCGACCCAGGCCATGGGCAGATAGGCGAGCATCTCGTCGTCGTCCGTCAGCCCTTCCCAGTCGGCGGCGTTGCGCGCCGTCTGGATCAGGTTGTCGGCGCTCAGCATCACGCCCTTGGGCCGCCCCGTGGTGCCCGAGGTATAGACCATGATGGCCAGGTCCCCGCCCGCCCCCTTGGCGACCTCGCCGTCGTAGAAACCGGGGTGGGCCGCGTCGAAGGCACGGCCCTTGGCCTGCACGTCGGCGTAAAGGTGGAGGAAATCCTGGGTGTAATGGCGCATGCCGCGGGGAAAATGATAGATGATCGTTTCCAGCAGGGGCAGGCGGTCCTTGATCTCCAGCAGCTTGTCGACCTGCTCCTGATTCTCGACCACGGCGAAACGGCATTCCGCGTGCGCCAGCACGTACTGCATCTCGTCGGCCACGGAATCCTGATAGATCGGCACCGGCACGCCGCCCACGGCCTGGGCCGCGGGCATGGCCCAGTACAGATGCGGCCGGTTGTCGCCGATGATGGCCAGCCGGTCGCCCCGCTTGAACCCCAATGCCGCCAGACCGCAGGCGAGTGCGCGGACCTCGTCGGCGACCTCGGACCATGTCCAGGTCTGCCAGATCCCGTAATCTTTCTCGCGGCTTGCGGGTTTGCCCCCCCGGATGCGCGCGTTCGCGGCCAACAGTTTGGGAAAAGTGTCTAGGCCCGCCGCTTGATCGCCGGACATGGATGTCTCCCTGTAAATCCTCAGCCTTCTTTATTCAGATGTGCTTTAGGATTTTTGTATCTTTTTCGCCTCTTGCCGGGCGCTGTATCAAAATAGGATGCAGATTGGCCTGAAAGACGCAAGCCGAAATGTCCCGAGACTGAACACGCATGTGTGAGATTCCCCAGTTGACGCTACGTCGCATTGGGGGTCCGGCGCGGAGGATTGCGGTGCCTCTGCGCCTTGTGCGCAGGCGACAACGCCGAATTTAGGGGACGTCAGGTGAGACTCGTTTCAGGATGTCGACGCACCGCCACCGGGGCTCAGGCTCCTGTCCCGATCCTCGGTCAACAACGGTGCGGCGAACCGGGTCAACACCTACACACGCGGCGGTGCGAACCTGGTCAAGTTGATGCCATCCACCGCGGACTTGTATTCGTCAATGCTTGGTGTCCGGCCAAGGATCGTCGACAACACCACGACCGGTGTCGACGCCAGCAGCGACTCCCCTTTCTTTTCAGCGGAGTCCGCCACAACCCGGCCCTGGAACAGGCGGGTCGACGTCGCCATGACCGTATCGCCCTTTTCCGCCTTTTCCTGGTTGCCCATGCAGAGGTTGCAACCGGGGCGCTCCAGATAAAGGGTGTTTTCGTAGGACTTACGCGCCTCGGTCTTGGGCGCCGTGTCGTCGAACTCGAACCCGGCGTATTTTTGCAGGATTTCCCAGTCGCCTTCCGCCTTCAACTCATCGACGATGTTGTAGGTCGGCGGTGCGACGACCAGGGGCGCCTTGAACTCGATCTTACCGTTTGCCTTTTCCAGGTTCCGGAACATTTGCGCGACGATGTTCAGGTCACCCTTGTGCACCATGCACGACCCGACGAAGCCCAAATCGACCTTCTTGTTGCCGCCGTAATAGGAAATCGGGCGGATGGTGTCGTGCGTGTAGCGTTTCGCCACATCGATGTTGTTGACGTCGGGATCGGCGATCATCGGCTCGTTGATCTGGTCCAGATCGACGACGACTTCCGCGTAGTATTTGGCGTTGTCATCCGGCCGCAGTGCGGGCTGCTCTCCGGATTTGATTTGCGCGATGCGTTTGTCCGCCTTGTCGATCAGCCCCTGAAGCATCCCTGACGGGATTTCCATGCCCTTGTCGATCATGATCTGAATGCGGGCCTTGGCGATTTCCAGGGACTCGATCAGGGTTTCATCATTGGAAATACAGATCGATGCCTTGGCCTTCATCTCGGCGGTCCAGTCGGTGAAGGTGAAGGCCTGGTCCGCCAGCAGCGTACCGATGTGTACTTCGATGATGCGGCCCTGGAAAACGTTTTCCCCGTCGGACTGGGCCAGCATCTGGGCCTGGGTCGCGTGGACCACGTCACGGAAGTCCATGTGGTCGGCCATCTTGCCCTTGAAGGTCACCTTGACGGACTCAGGGACGGTGATGTTCGCCATGCCCAAGGCCAGCGCGAGGGCAACGGTGCCCGAGTCGGCCCCGAAGGCGACGCCTTTGGACATCCGGGTGTGTGAATCTCCGCCGATGATGATCGCCCGGTCGTCGACGGTGATGTCGTTCAGGACCTTGTGGATGACGTCCGTCATCGCGGGGTAGACGCCTTTCGGATCGCGGCCGGTGACCAGCCCGAACTTGTTCATGAAGGCCATAAGCTTGGGCGTATTGGCCTGCGCTTTGTTGTCCCACACGGAGGCCGTATGGCAGCCGGACTGGTAGGCGCCGTCCAGGATCGGGGAGATCACGGTCGCGGCCATGGCCTCCAGCTCCTGGACGGTCATCGGGCCGGTCGTGTCTTGCGATCCGACGATGTTGACCTTCACCATGGCGTCGGAACCCGCGTGCAGAACGGTTCCTTGCGGAACGCCCACGGCATTGTTGTTGAAGATTTTCTCGACCGCCGTCAGACCCTGGCCCGGGTGGGAAACCACCTTGTTCGGCGCGAAGACCGGTTTCGGCGCCACGCCCAGGGTTTCGGCGGCGAAAATCTGGAGTTTCTTGCCGAAGTCGATGGCATAGGAGCCGCCGGCCTTCATGAACTCGATCGATTGCGGCGAGAAGGCCTTCGAAACGTCGGCCAGTTCTTCGGAGCCGTCTTCGTTCAGGAGCTTCTTGGCTTTCGTATCGATGGTCAGGGTCGTGCCCGTGGCGACGGAGTATTTTTCCTCCAGCACCGGGCTGCCGTCGTTGTTGATGATGGCATTGCCGTCCGAGTCCACTTTCTTGACCCAGTTCTTGAGGTCCACACCGATGCCGCCGGTGACGCCCACCGTGGTCTGGAAGATCGGCGAAATACCGTTGGTGCCGGCGACGATCGGCGCGATGTTGACGAACGGCACGTAGGGGCTGGCCTGCTCCCCCATCCAGAGCGCCACGTTGTTGATCCCGGACATGCGCGACGAACCGACGCCCATGGTGCCTTTCTCGGCGATCAGCATCAGGCGCTTGCCGGGATGCTGGAGCTTCAGCGCCTGGATCTCTTTCTGGGCTTTTTCCGAGATGAAGCTCTTGCCGTGCAGTTCCCGGTCGGCGCGGGAATGCGCCTCGGCGCCGGGAGACATCAGGTCGGTGGAGATATCGCCTTCCGCCGCGACGTAGGTCACGACGTCGATTTTGTCCTCAATCTCCGGCAGTTTGGTGAAGAATTCGGCATCCGCGTAGCTTTGCAGGATATCCTTGGCGATCGGGTTTCCGGCCTTGTAGGCCGCTTGCAGGCGGTCCGTGTCCGCGTCGTACAGGAAGACCTGCGTTTTCAGAACTTCGGCCGCGGCCTTGGCGATGTCGGCATCGTCGCCCAGCGCCAAATCCAGAAGGACCGCAACCGACGGTCCGCCCTTCATGTGCGAAAGAAGTTCGAACGCGAAGTCCCGCGTGATCTCCTTGACGTCGGCCTGGCCTAGAATAATCTCTTTTAGGAACGCCGCTTTGACGCCTGCCGCGCTCGTCGTTCCCGGGAGGATGTTGTAGATAAAGAACTGCAACGAGTCTTCCCGGTGTTCGTTCCCAGTGTCTTTGATCTGCGCGATCAGGTCTTCGACAAGCGCGCCGTCTTCGATCGGTTTCGGATGCAAATCCTGCTTTTTACGTTCTTCGATTTCGGCCAAATAATCCGTGTACAAGCTCATGATTGCTCCGCGATACTGGGTGTTCTCGACAAATCAACGGCGGATCGAGCAGACAATCTCGCCAAAAACGCGCCGACGATGGTTTAGTTTAGCCTGGTTCGGCTTGCAAGGTGAATCTAATTGCTTGATATGTTAGGGTTTAGTCCGATTTCGTTCCGAAACAGCGGCCGTGCCGGGTTCAGACGAAAACGGGGCGATCGGCTTGGTAAATTCTCCTTGCGTCTCCGCTCGGGTGATCAGACTTATCAGACTTAAAGGTCATTGAAACCTTTATCGCGGCGGTTTTCCGACAAGGGCTACGGACCGGCCCAGCCGAGAAAACGCCGGTGCCAACCAAGGAGGCTTCGTATGTCCGTCATCGGTAGTGATTCCCTAAACACCCGCCGCACCCTCAACGTCGGCGGCAAGGAATACGATTATTTCTCTCTGGAAGCGGCGGAAGCGGCCGGCATCGGCGCCGTCGGACGGCTGCCGTTCTCCCTCAAGGTGTTGTTGGAAAACCTGCTGCGCCGTGAAGACGGCCGCACGGTTACCGTCGATGACGTGAAGGCCGTCGCCAAGTGGCTGGACACGCGCACGTCGGACCACGAAATCGCCTATGGCCCGGCCCGTGTGCTGATGCAGGACTTCACCGGTGTGCCCGCCGTGGTCGATCTGGCGTCCATGCGCGACGCCATGAACACGCTGGGCGGCGATCCGTCCAAGATCAACCCGCTCTCCCCCGTCGATCTGGTCATCGACCACTCCCTGATGATCGACAACTCGGGCACCCCGACCGCGTTCAAGGAAAACGTGGCCCTGGAGTTCGAGCGCAACCAGGAACGCTATGAATTCCTGAAATGGGGCCAGGGTGCGTTCGACAACTTCCGCGTCGTGCCGCCGGGCACCGGCATCTGCCATCAGGTCAACCTGGAATATCTGGCCCAGGTCGTATGGACGACCGAAGTCGACGGCAAAATGATCGCCTATCCGGACACCTGCGTCGGCACGGACAGCCATACCACCATGGTCAACGGCCTGTCGGTTCTGGGTTGGGGCGTGGGCGGCATCGAGGCCGAGGCCGTGATGCTCGGCCAGCCCGTGTCCATGCTGATCCCCGAAGTCGTCGGCTTCAAGCTGACCGGTGCCCTGGCCGAAGGCATGACCGCGACGGATCTGGTCCTGACGGTCACGGAAATGCTGCGCAAGAAGGGCGTGGTCGGCAAGTTCGTCGAATTCTACGGCGACGGCCTGGACCACCTGTCCCTTGCCGATCAGGCGACCATCGCCAACATGGCCCCGGAATACGGCGCCACCTGCGGCTTCTTCCCGGTGACCCAGGCGACCCTCGACTACCTGATCTTCACCGGCCGTGACGCCGGCCGGGTCCAACTGGTCGAAGCCTATGCCAAGGCCCAGGGCATGTGGCGCGATTCATCGACGCCGGACCCCATCTTCACGGACACCCTGGAACTGGATATCGGCACCGTCGTGCCGTCCCTGGCCGGCCCGAAACGGCCTCAGGACCGCCTCAAGCTGACCGAAGCCGCATCCTCGTTCAAAAACAACTTCAAGGAAATCTCCGGCGGCCGCGACAGCCAGAAAACCGTCCATGTGCCGCATTGCAATTTCGACCTGTCCGACGGCGCCGTCGTCATCGCTGCGATCACCAGCTGCACCAACACGTCGAACCCGGCGGTGCTGGTCGCGGCCGGTCTGCTCGCCAAGGCGGCCAACGAACGCGGCCTGACCAAGAAGCCCTGGGTCAAAACGTCGCTCGCTCCCGGCAGTCAGGTCGTCACCGACTATCTCAACGCCAGCGGCCTGACCGAACATCTGGACGCCATCGGCTACAACCTGGTCGGCTACGGCTGTGGCAGCTGCATCGGCAACTCGGGCCCCCTGCCGGGAGACATCCACGAGGTGATTGAGGAGCAGAACCTGACGGTCTGCGCCGTTTTGTCCGGCAACCGCAACTTCGAAGGCCGGGTGCATCCCCTGACCCGCGCCAACTATCTGGCGTCGCCGCCGCTGGTCGTCGCCTATGCGCTGGCCGGCAACATCAACATCGACCTGTTGAAGGACCCGATCGGCCAGGACCGCGACGGCAAGGACGTCTATCTGAAGGATATCTGGCCGACCAACGCCGAGGTCAAGAAGGTCATGGACACCTGCGTGACGCCGGAAATGTTCCGCGCGCGTTACGCCAACGTGCTTGAAGGCGACGAGAACTGGAAGGCGATCAAGACCACCAAGTCGCTGACCTACAACTGGAATCCGGGTTCGACCTATGTCCAGCACCCGCCGTTCTTCGAAGGCATCTCGATCGACGACGAAGGCAAGGCCGAGGACATCATCGGCGCCCGCCCGATCGCCCTGTTGGGCCAGTCGGTGACCACCGACCACATCTCACCTGCCGGCAACATCAAGGAAAACAGCCCCGCCGGGACCTATCTGATGGAACATCAGGTGCGCCCGATGGACTTCAACTCCTACGGCTCGCGCCGCGGCAACCACGAGATCATGATGCGCGGCACCTTCGCCAACATCCGCATCAAGAACGAAATGGCGCCCGGCACGGAAGGCGGCTTCACCACCCTGCAGCCGACCGGCGAAACGACGACGATCTACGAGGCCGCCATGGGCTACAAGGCCATGGGTATTCCGCTGGTCGTCATCGGCGGCGCCGAATACGGCACGGGATCATCCCGCGACTGGGCGGCCAAGGGCACCCGTCTGCTCGGCATCAGCGCGGTGATCGTCGAAAGCTTCGAGCGCATCCACCGCTCCAACCTGGTCGGCATGGGCGTGCTGCCGCTGCAGTTCCCCTCCGGCGTGACGCGCCAGACGCTGAAGCTCGACGGTTCGGAAATCTATGATGTCGTCGGGCTCAACGCCGGCATCACGCCGCGCATGACCCTGACCCTGAAGATCCACCGCAAGGACGGCACGACGGAAGAGGTGCCGGTGCTGTGCCGCATCGACACCGTGGACGAGGTCGACTACTTCCTAGCCGGCGGCATCCTGCAATACGTGCTGAAGCGCCTCGCCGCTTAAAGGTTCGAAGCTTGGAACAGCGAAGGCCGGCCCTTATTTGGGGCCGGCCTTTTTCGTGAGCGCTGGGGTGGGGCGGGTTACTTGGGTTTTTTCTCCTTGTCGCCCTTATCCTTTTTCTCCTTTTTTTCCTTCTTCTCTTTCTTTTCCTTGGTCTGGCCCTTTTTCTTGTTCTCTTCGTCCTTGCGGTGGTCGGCCGAGTTGCCGCCCTTGTTACCCTTGTTTTCCTTGTCGTCCTTCGCCTCGGCGCCCGGCGCCAGGGCGATGAGGGAGCCCGCCAGAAGCAGGGCCATGAAATCGCGTCGGTTCATTTGCTGGTGTTCCTCTGATTGCAGAAAGGTCTGAAAAACGACCTTTCTGAACATAACAGCATGAACCGGCGGTGGCGATGGTGACATGGATCACTTTCCGCGGCCGAAATGCCGCCGGAGCTTCACCGGTCTGTCATCATCGGTTCATGTGGAAATTCTATGGTCCCGGCATGCGGCAAAGGCGGCCGGGCCCGGGGGGACGCGGGTATCCGGGGAGCCTGACGCCGACGTCAAATCCCTGTGCGGCCAATGAGGAGTCCCACGAGATGAACGAAGTGGCAATGATGTCCCGATACTACCTGAACCCCCGGCGCGAACCGCAGATGGACGATGTCCTGAGCGATCCTGTGGTGCACTTGGTCATGGCGCGCGACGGCGTGACCCTGGACGACATGCGCGACGTGGTGTCGTCGGCGCGCGCACGGCTACTGTTCCGCCAGATGCTGGCGGCGGAAAGTTCCTTCTAAAATTCCCTGGGAACACGGCCCCGCGGCCCGGCGGAAAAACCGCCGGGCCGTCGGCGTTTTCAGGCAGGCGCCCGTTCAGGAAAGACCCAGGGCCATCAGCTTGGACAGCCGCTTGGAAAAGGCCTGCGCGTCGATCACCGGCTCGCCCTCCAGGATGCGCGCTTGGTCCAGCAGCAGGAAGGCCGCGTCGTCGAGCGCCGGATCCTTGGCGTTCTTTTCTTGCGCCAGCTTGGCCAGCTTGCCGATCAGCGCGTGGTCCGGATTGATTTCCAGGATGCGTGGCGCCAGGTTGCGTCCGTCCAACTGCTTGTGCTGTTTCAGAAGCCGTTCCAGGTTGATGTCCATGTCGCCGTCGTCGGCGACCAGACAGACCGCGCTGTCGGTCAGGCGTTCCGACCGGCGCACGTCCTTGACCTTGTCGCCCAGCGCCACCTTGAAGGCGGCGATCAGTTGATCCATGCCGGGGGCGGCAGGCTTGTCGCCGGCCTTGTCCGCATCGTCCTTGTCCGCGTCCTTTTCGGCGTCTTTCGCCTTGGCGATCTTGGCCAGGTCGGCGCCGCCCCGGGTCGCCGACTTGAACGGCTTGTCCTGGAACGCGCCGACATGGGACAGCCAGAATTCGTCCACCGGGTCGGTCATCAGCAGGACCTCGACCCCCTTGGCCTTGAAGCCCTCCAACTGCGGACTGGCGAGGGCCGCCTGCGGATCTTCGCCGGAGATATAGAAGATCGCGTCCTGGCCGTCCTGCATGGCTGTGACGTAGTCGGCTAGGCTGATCCAGCCGTCGCGTTCCGAGCTTTTGAAGCGGGCGAGCTCCAGAATCCGCTCGCGGTTGTCGCCGTCCTCGTACAGCCCTTCCTTCAGCACGGGGCCGAAGGTTTCCCAGAACGTCTGATAATCCTCGGGCGTTTTCTCCGCCGACTTTTTCAGTTCGCCGAAGATGCGCTTGGTCAGGCCCTGGGAGATTTTCGCGACCACGGGGTTGTGCTGCATCATCTCGCGGCTGACGTTGAGCGCCAGGTCCTCGGAATCCACGACCCCCTTCACGAAGCGCAGGTAAGGCGGCAGCAGGCCCTCGCAGTTGTCGGTGATGAACACCCTTTTGACGTAGAGCTTCACATGTCCCGTGCGGTCCGGATGGAACAGGTCGAACGGCCGCATGGACGGGATGAACAAAAGGTTGGTGTAGCTGACCACGCCTTCGACCCGATTGTGCAGGGTCATCCAGGGATTGTCGAAGGCATGGGCGGCGTGGTGGTAGAATTCCGTGTACTGAGCGTCCGTCACGTCCTTCTTGTCGCGGGTCCAGATGGCCGATGCCGTGTTCAGTGTCTTTTCCGCCGTATCCTTGCCGTCACCGGCCAGGACGATGGGAATGCCGATGTGGTCCGAATAGGTGCGCACGATGTGCTCGATGCGGGCGGGCTCCAGGTATTCCTTTTCGTCTTTCTTCAGATGCACGATGACGTCCGTGCCCCGCGTGTCGCGCGTCGCCGGCTCGATGGTGAATTCGCCGCGCCCGTCGGATGCCCATTTGAAGGCGGTTGCCGTGCCTGCCTTGCGGGTCACGACCTCGACCGTGTCCGCGACCATGAAGGCGGAATAGAAGCCGACGCCGAACTGGCCGATCAGCGACACGGCCTTGTCCTTATCCTTTTTCCCGTCGCCGGACAGGCCCTCGACGAAGGCCTGCGTGCCCGACCGTGCGATGGTGCCGAGGATGCCGGTCAGTTCGTCCTTGTCCATGCCGACGCCGTTGTCGGAGACGGTCAGCGTCTTGGCCTTCTTGTCCAACGAAAGGGTGATGCGGAACCCGGGGTCGCCCTCGATCAGCTTGGGTTCGGTCAGGGCCCGGTAGCGCAGCTTGTCGCAGGCGTCGGACGCGTTGGAGATCAGCTCGCGAAGGAAGATTTCCTTCTGGCTGTACAGCGAGTGGGCGACGATATCGAGAAGCTTGCCCACTTCCGCCTGAAAAGCGTGGGTTTCGACTTTGGTTTCCGTGGTCATGGCGCATCTACCCCCAATTCGTGGTCGCGGGGCGCCGGTTTCGGCGCGTCTTGCTCTTGGCGGGCGAGATATGTGACGGTGGGCCGAGGTTTGCAACCCTCGAAATCGGAGTCGGCGTCATGGCGGAACACGATCCCTTCGCGGAAAAGCGCCGGCGCCTGCTGGACGAAATCGCACAAGACGCCCGCGACACGGCATTCTGGACCGGGCGCGAGGCGTTTTCGGAAAAAACCATGGCAGCCATGGCCGTCGTGCCCCGCCATGAATTCGTGCAGGGTGGGGACGAAGTCGTGGCCTATATCAATCGGCCGCAACCCATCGGCCACGGCCAGACCATCTCCCAGCCCTATATCGTGGCCTTGATGACCGACCTGTTGGACCTGGACGGCACGGAAAAGGTGCTGGAGATCGGCACCGGGTCCGGTTATCAGGCGGCCGTGCTGGCCCATGCCGCGGCCCGCGTGTTCACGGTCGAGGTCGTCGCGGACCTGGGCCGGGCGGCGGCGGAACGTTTGGCAACCCTGCATTACGGCAACGTGTTCGTGCGCCTCGGCGACGGTTACCGGGGATGGCCCGAGGAAGCGCCCTTCGACGCCATCATCGTGACGGCGGCGCCGGAGCGAATCCCCGAGGCGCTGATCGGCCAGCTGCGCCCCGGCGGGCGCATGATCGTGCCCATCGGCCGCGCCCATGACCGCCAGACCCTGACCCTGGTGGTCAAGGGGATGGACGGCAAGGTCACCGTCGACAGCGTTCTGCCCGTCGCCTTCGTGCCGATGGTAAAGGCGAAAGAGCCGGACTAACGCCCTTGCGCCGGGCCGCCGGCGGGGCGACATTTAGGGGGTCATGGAACTTTCCACGCAGCGTCGGCGTATCATCGCCGTTTTGGGCCCGACCAACACCGGGAAGACCCATCTGGCGATGGACCGCCTGCTCGCCTATCCGTCCGGCATCATCGCCTTCCCGCTGCGTCTGCTGGCGCGGGAAAACTACGACCGTGCGGTCAAGCAGAAGGGCAAGGGCCAGGTCGCGCTGATCACCGGCGAGGAAAAGATTCTGCCCGAAGGGGCGCGTTATTTCCTGTGCACGGTCGAGGCCATGCCGCTCGACCGGCCGGTCGATTTCCTTGCCGTCGACGAAATCCAGATGTGCGCCGACCCGGACCGGGGACACATGTTCACGGAACGGCTGTTGAGGGCGCGCGGGCGGTTCGAAACCATGTTCCTGGGCGCGGAGACGATCCGGCCCCTGATCCAGCAACTCGTGCCCGAGGCCGAATTCGTGACCCGCCCGCGCATGAGCGTGCTGCGCCATTCGGGGCACAAGAAGGTCACGCGTCTGCCGCCGCGCTCTGCCATCGTCGCCTTCTCGGCGGCCCAGGTCTACGGCCTGGCCGAACTGGTGCGCCGCCAGCGCGGCGGTGCCGCCGTGGTGCTGGGGGCCTTGAGCCCGCGCACCCGCAACGCCCAGGTCGCCATGTATCAGGCGGGCGAGGTCGATTATCTGGTCGCCACCGACGCCATTGGCATGGGGTTGAACATGGACATCGACCATGTCGCCTTCGCCGGGGTTTCCAAGTTCGACGGCCGCCACCGGCGCAACCTGGCGCCGGCCGAACTGGCGCAGATCGCCGGCCGTGCCGGACGGGCCATGAACGACGGCACCTTCGGCACGACGGCGGACCAGCGCCCCCTCGACCCGGATCTGGCCGAAGCCATCGAGGGGCACACGTTCGATCCCCTGACCAAGATCTATTGGCGCAACGGGGATCTGGATTACGCCTCGGTCCATGCGTTGAAGCATACCCTGACCCGTCCGGCGCCCAAAGGCGGGCTGATCCGCGCCCGCGCGGCGGAGGACGAACAGGCCCTGACCCTGTTGCTGCGCGATGAGACGGTGCAGGACCGGGCGGTCACACCCGAGGCCGTGCGCCTGTTGTGGGACGTCTGCCAGGTGCCCGATTTCCAGGGCGTGATGACCGACGCCCACGCCAGCCTGCTGGCGACCATCTACAAATACCTGACCGGGGCCGAAGGCCGCCTGCCCGAGGACTGGATGGTGGGCCAGGTCAAACGCCTGGACCGCACGGACGGCGACATCGACGCCCTGACTCAGCGCATCGCCCATATCCGCACCTGGACCTACGTGTCGTTCCACGGCGACTGGCTGGGCGACGCCCTGCATTGGCAGAACCGCACCCGCGCCATCGAGGATCGGCTGTCCGACGCGCTCCACGACCGCCTGACCCAGCGCTTCGTCGACAAAAGCACGGCGCACCTGATGATGAAGCTGAAGGACACGCCGGACCTGATGGCCGCCGTCACGGCGTCGGGCGACGTGGTGGTCGAGGGCCATCCCGTGGGCCATCTGAAGGGCTTTCTGTTCGACGCGGGCGGGGCCGGCGGGGACGCCGCCGGAAAGGCCATCGCGGCGGCGGCGGGCCGGGCCTTGAAGGGCGAATTCCGCCGCCGGGTCCAGGCTCTGGAACAGGCCGCCGACAAGACCATTGCGCTGGCACCGCTCGACGGCCCCGACGCGGGCACGATCCTGTGGGCCGGCATTCCGGTCGGGCGGCTGGTCAAGGGTGATTCCTTGCTGCGGCCCGCCGTGCGGGTCACCGCGTCGGATCTGCTGGACGTCCAGGGCCGCGACCGGGTCGCGAAGCGGCTGGATCGTTGGATCGCGGATCATCTGGCAACGCTGTTCCGCGACCTTCTCGCCCTCGACAAGGCGGCCCTCACGGGCCCGGCCAAGGGCTTGGCGTTCCGCCTGCGCGAAGCCCACGGCTCGCTGCCCCGTGCCCAGGTCGATGAACAGCTTGACCTGATCGGCAAGGAGGCGCGACGCGACCTGCGCGCCGCCGGCATCCGCATCGGCCGCGAGACCCTGTTCCTGCCCGCCCTGGTCCGCCCCGCCCCCGCCGCCATGCGGGGCTTCCTGTGGTGCCTGTCCCAGGGGCGCGGTCCCGTACCGCCGCCCCTGCCGGGGCGGGTTTCCCTGCCCGCAGGGCGTCTGCCCGGGGACTATTGGGAACAGGTCGGGTTCCGGCGCTTCGGCAAGACGGCGCTGCGCATCGACATGGTGGAGCGCATCGCCGCCAAGGCCTGGGAGATGGCCAAGGCGGGCGGCAAGGCCGGGTTCGAGATCACGCCGGATCTGCTGTCCCTGGCCGGCTGCACCGCCGCCGATATGGCGCAAATTCTCCGCGGCCTCGGCTTCAAGGGCCGGGAGGCCGAGGGCGTCCTGCGCTTCCGCCCGGCGGCGCGCAGGGCCGCGCCGAAGGCGCCCGCCGACGGAAAGGCCAAAGGCAGGGCGAAAGCGAACCCCCCGGCGCCGCCGGCCGCGCCGAAGGTCGACCCCCATTCCCCCTTCGCCAAGCTGAAGGATCTGGTCCTGTCATGACGGAGGGCGGCGGCGGCAATCTGCGCCTGGACAAATGGCTGTGGTTCGCGCGGTTCTTCAAGACCCGCTCGCTCGCCACCAAATACGTGCAGTCGGGTAGGCTGCGGGTCAATACGGCGATCATCGCCAAGCCCCATTATGCCGTGAAGGTCGGCGATGTACTGACCTTTCCCCTGCGGGCGGGCATCAAGGTCGTGAAGGTTCTGGATTTCGGCGCGCGGCGCGGCCCGGCGGCGGAAGCCCAGGCATTGTACGAAGACCTGTCGCCGCCGCCCCCGCCGAAGGATGCCGCCGCCGACCGGCCGGGCAGGGTCGCCCCGCGGGATGCCGGCAGCGGCCGTCCGACCAAGCGCGAGCGGCGGGAGACCGACCGCCTGCGCGGCGAAGATGCCTAAGCCATGCCCGCGCGTTTCCTGAAAATCACCGACAGATTGTTGGCCGGCATCCGCACCGTCTCGACCAGATGCAGGCCGCGCCCGCGGGCTTCCAGGGCCACGTCGTCCAGGTTGCGCACGCCCCAGTCGGGGTTTTCGGCGCGCAGACTGGCGTCGAAGCGGGCGTTGCTCTCGGCCGTGTGGACGCCACCGACGGCGAAGGGGCCGTACAGATAGAGCACGCCCCCTTCGGGCAGGATGTCCCGGGCGCCCGAAAGCAATCCCAGGCAGGCGGCCCAGGGTGCGATATGGATCATGTTTACCGACATCACCGCCGCGGCACCCGTAACCGGCCAGGGGTGGCGGGCCGCGTCCAGGTCGAGGGCCGGCGGCAGGCCGAGGCCGGCGTGGCGTGCCCAGGCGTCGATGGATGCCCGATACGCCGGGTCCGGGTCCGAGGCCTGCCAGTCGAGATGGGGCAGGGCTTGGGCGAAGGCGGCGATATGTTGGCCGGAACCGGATCCGACCTCCAGCACCCGGCCTTCGGCCGGCAGCACGCGGGCCAGCACCTCCAGGATCGCGACCTGGTTGCGGTCGGTCGCGGGGAAATTCAGTCGGGGGTCGTCGGATGGTGAGGTCATGGTCTCGAGATTTAGGAGGGGCAATCGGCGGGGGCAAGGAAAACCCGTAACTTTGCTGTGGTTGAGGGGATCGCCCCTGCGTGCTAACTGACTTCCATGCTTGCCAAATTGAAATCCTGGGCCGATCGCCTTTCCGCCGATGCGGCCGCCGCGCCTAAGGCCGGAGCGCGCGAACTGGAAGCCGCCACGGCGCTGCTGCTGGTCGAGGCGGCGTCCCTCGACGGCGATTGCGACGCGGGTGAGGAAGCGGCCATCCGCGACCTGTTGACAGAGGAATTCAATCTGGCGGACGGCGAGGCCGATGCCCTGATCGCCGAGGCCAAGGCACACGCCGACACCTCGGTTGAATTTTATGGCATGACCCGCACTATCAAGGAGCGCATGATGCCCGAGGACCGGGTCCGGATACTTGAGATGGTCTGGGCCGTGGCCTATGCGGACGGCAGCCTGCACGATTTCGAGGCCAGCCTGGCGCGCCGGGTCGCGGGGCTTCTGCACGTGTCCGACCGCGACAGCGGCGCCGCCCGCAAACGGGCCCGGGCGCGGCTTGAGCATGGCGCGGATAGGGCGTAAGTAGGTGCGCTTGCCGGTATTTCGCAAACTTATTGCTTGCTTGGCCTAACGGCTTTCTGGATTTATCGAACTCATCGACCTTACGGAGCCCGCAATGACCTATATCGTCACAGAGAACTGCATCAAGTGTAAATTCCAGGACTGCGTGGAAGTCTGCCCCGTGGATTGCTTCTACGAAGGCGAGAACTTCCTGGTCATCCATCCCGACGAATGCATCGACTGCGGCGTTTGCGAGCCCGAATGCCCGGCCGAAGCCATCGTTCCCGACACGGAACCCGGTGTCGAGGAATGGCTGGAGATCAACACCAAGTTCGCGACCCAGTGGCCGAACATCACCTCCAAGGGAGATTGTCCCGCCGATGCCGACGACTGGAACGGCAAGGACGGCAAGAAAGAGCTGCTGAGCCCGAATCCCGGCAAGGGCAGCTGATCAGCCCCCGCGCCCGCCCGCCGGGCGCGTGTTCCCGATTGCCTTGAAACCGGCGGGAATCCCGCTGGATGCACGGAATTTGTGCACTTGCGAACCTGAGGGTGGTTTTTACCTGTCATTTGTGTTATGGTCATCAATTGTTGGCCTTAAGGTCTATGTCCCCTCGGAAACGCTCATTCGTCCGTCCGGGGGGATTTTTACGGCCAACATTCGGCTGTGGGATGGGCGCTAGAGCGCCTGCCGGGGAAGACAGCCGCCCGCTTCAGGATTGGATCGGTCAGCGGCCACGTTCTGTGTCGCCGGGCGGTTTTTGTAGTCTCTGAAGCATGCCGCGGGACCGTAATCGTCAGGGAGAGCGGGCCGTGGCGGGCCTGGGCCGCCCAATGACAAGAAGGGTAATATCGGAGTTGACCTCACCTATGTCCAAACAAGAAGAACTGCAGATCGATACCGGCGACTATGTCGTCTATCCGACGCACGGCGTCGGCAAGGTCATCGGCGTCGAAACCGAAGAAATCGCGGGCCACAAGCTCGATCTTTTCGTCATTTCCTTTGATAAGGACCGGATGACCCTCAGGGTTCCGGTGTCCAAGGCCCCGACCTCGGGCCTGCGCAAGCTGTCGACGCGCAAGATCATGGAAGAGGCGATGACCACCCTCAAAGGCCGGGCGCGCGTCAAGCGCACGATGTGGAGCCGCCGGGCCCAGGAATACGAAGCCAAGATCAATTCGGGCAATCCCGTGTCCATTGCCGAGGTCGTGCGCGACCTGCACCGCAATGTGGGTCAGCCCGACCAGTCGTTCTCCGAACGCCAGATTTACGAAGCCGCCCGCGACCGTCTGGCCGCGGAACTGGCGGCCGTCGACAAGACGGACGTGGAAAAGGCCACGGAAAAGCTGGAAAAAGTTCTGCGCGCCGCCTGATTTCAGGCGGGGCGTTGCCCGCCAGCCGGGCGACCGTTAAGGCAAACGGCCGGTGTTTCCGATCTCCTTGCGGAGGCGGAGCCCGGCCGTTTTCCGTTTCCGAGGCACGCCTGCGGCAAATAGTCGTGTGCATGGACCAATAAGTTCTCCACCTTTTCGCATAAAAAGATATGCTCATTCCGGGAAATGGGGAGAGCATGCCAGTGACGGAAACGTTGCCCGACAGTCTTGGGTTTGCCGTCGTCCGCGACCGTGTTGCGGCGCTGACGGATGTGTCCATGGTGCGGGAGTTCTGCGACTTCATCATCGCGGGTGTGGATGGCCGTGCGTTGCCGGTCTACGAAACCATCGACCTGATGCAGGTCCCGCACCTCGCCCCGCATATCTTCGTTCACGATTACCGCGGCGGGACCGAGCAGGGCATGCTGGTCAAGTTTTCCGGCACCGCCATCGACGAACATTACGGCAAGGTTCTTCAGGGCCGTTACGTCGAGGACGTCTACACGGGCAGTGACGGCACCGCGCATTATTTCCCGCTTCATTACCGCGCCATCGCGGCATGCCGTCCCTTTTTCGCCCGCCGTGCGGTCGTGTTCGATCAAGGCAGGCCGACCGAGCGCTACAAACAGTCGACGACCTTGTTTTTCCCCTGTTCACCGGACGGCAAGACCGCCAATTACGGAATCGGCGTGGTCATTTTCGGATCGGTGCAGACCGAGACGGAAGCCCTCTATCTGCTCTTGTGAACATGTGCCCTTACGGCGTGACGACCTTGACCTTGGCGCCCGGCGTCAGCTTGTCCCCCGGCGCCAGACCGTTAAGCGCCAGGAACCAGTCCAGCTTGTAGGATTCCAGCGGCATGATGTCCGCCAGCCTGTCCGGCGTGTCGCCCGGGTTCACCGTCAGCACGCGCAGTTTCAACGTCTTGACCGCCTTGGCTTCGGCTTCCGTCAGGGCGCGGAAGCTGTAGGTTACGCGGCGCAGGTCCTCGCCGCGCCGTTGCGTCGCCTCGGGCGGGGTCAGGAACAGGAAGCGGTAGACCCGGTCCTGCGCGAAGCGGATGGCGACCAGACGCACGTCCCGGACCCCTTCCGATGTGTTGATGCGGGCACTGCCCGTGGCGGCCTCCAGCCCGTTCAGGTCGATGCGTTCGACCCCGCGCAGGCGCCCGCCGCCCCATGACGATACGTATCCCCGCATGTCCCGGACCTGGGCCGCTTCCTTCTGCATCAGCTGATTGAACAGGATGACCGTGCGGTCCGGGCCGTGGGCGGCGACCTGGGACGGCGAATTGATCAGATAGAAACCGGGCGGGACCTCGAACCGGAAGCGCAGTTCCGGATGTTCGAACACCCGGCCGCGGACCACGCCTTCGTCCGGCGAATCGCCCCACAGCATGCCGTCGATGCGGGCCAGATAGTCTTCCCGTCCGATGCGCGGGTCGGCGTTGGGCGGCACCCGGGCCAGGGTGATGGCCTGGGCGATGCGGTCCGACGTGCGCGGATGGGTCGACATGATGTTGCCCGCCGGATCCTCGTCCGGGCGGCCGCGTACGCGCTGGGTGATCGATGTGTGCTGCGCCATCTTGCGGAAGAAGGTTTCCAGGGTTCTGGAATCGTAGCCGGCCTTGGACATGTAGCGCACGGCCAGCATGTCGGCCTCCAGTTCCTGTTCCCGGGAATAGGACTGCAGATAGATCTGGCCGACCTGACCGGCCAGACGGTTCAGGTCGCCGGGCACGCCGAACACGGAACCCAGGATGCTGGCGCCGATCAGCCCCAGGTTGGTCGCCATGGCCGCCGAATAGCGCTGCGCCGAATGGCGCGCAGTGACATGGCCGATCTCGTGGGCCAGAACGCCGGCCATTTCCGCCTCGTTCTCGGCCAGCGCGATCAGGCCGCGCGTGATGTAGACATAGCCGCCGGGCAGGGCGAAGGCGTTGATGTCGGCATCGTTCAAGACCGTGAAGGTGAATTTCAGGTCGGGCCGGTCCGAAGCCTTGGCCAGTTTCTCGCCGACCCAGTCGACATAGGTCTGGATCGTCGGGTTCTTGTAGGTCCCGCCCATTTCCTTGAGGATTTTCGGATGTTCCTCGGCGCCGACGCGCAGCTCGTCGGTTTCCGACATGAAGGCGGTGAAGCTCTGCTCCCCCGTCGCCGGGTTGGTCGAGCAGGCCGCCGCCAGCAGAAGCGGTGCGATCAGGGCCAGGACGGAAATCAGCGCGCGCATATCAGCAATATAGGGAGGAACGGCGCTACTTTGCCAGAACCTCGATCTGTTCCGGGTGACTGGCCTCGATCATTGGGCCGTTCCAGGTCTTGAGCCAGCCGCGCACGCGCACCTTACGCCCCCGATAGGCATCCGGCCCCAGGCCCGCGCGCTTGAACAGGCGCGCCGCCTTGCGGTCGATGCGGACCGTGAAATCCGTGCGCCAGTTGTCGCCGAAATTAAGGTAGATCACGCCGCGCACGTCGGCCGCGTCGATGACCCGGCCCTCGACGATCTGGAAGGTGTCGATGTCAGGGGCCAGGACTTTGGGATCGGCCGTGCGGACCGCATAGAACGGATCGCCCCAGATGCCGCGCTTGGCCGCGCGGGCGGCGGCTTCCAGTTTGTACATCTCGGCCGCGCGCTCCCGGTTGTCGGGGAAGGTATAGACCCGGGCCATGCCGCGCGTCAGCATTTCGCCCTGGGCCCAGACGCTGTCCGGCCCGATCAGGTGGGCCAGCAATCGCCCGTGGCGGTCCATGCGGGCGCTGCCGTAAAACAACTGCGTGGGCTGGTTCAGCAGGATGGCCTCAAGCACCGCCTTGGCTTCCTTGGCCAGCGGCCATTCCTTGAATCCGATGCGGCCAAGGGACAGCTTGGGCGCCTGGATGCCGGTCAGACGGACCTGCGAGGCGCCGACGATATCCCGGTCGAGAAATACCGTATCGCCGTCGACCACGGCGACGACCACGGCCTGTTCGCCGGGCGTCAGCGCATCCTGGGCGGCGGCCGGGGCGGCCCATAGAACAAGCGCGATAAAGATGGCCGTTAACTTCATGGCATTGCCTCCGCCGACACGCCCGCCATGGCCCATACGTTAGCAGGTGAATGGCCGCTTGCCCGCAGGCTTTCGATGGTTTCCGCCTTGTCACGTTTGGCCAGGCGCTTGCCGTCCGGCCCGGCCAGCAGGCCGTGATGGCGGTAGACGGGTGTGTCCAGGCCCAACAGCGCCTGCAGCAGGCGGTGGACATGGGTCGCCTCGAACAGGTCCTGACCGCGGGTCACGCGGGTCACGCCCTGGATGTGGTCGTCCGTGGTGACGGACAGATGATAGCTGGTCGGCGTGTCCTTGCGCGCGAGCACCACGTCGCCGAACAGGTCGGGGCGCGCGGCCTGTTCACCCCGGTCCAGGTCGATCCAGGCAAGGGGACCGGCCTGGGCCGCCGCCGCGTCGGTCTTCAGGCGTAGGGCGAAGGTCTCGCCCCCGGCCATGCGGTCCGCGGCCAGGTTTGGGTCCAGGGCGCGGCAGGTGCCGGGATAGAGCGGCCCGTCCGGACCGTGCGGTGCGTGCCCGGCGGCGGCGATTTCCGCCGCGATGTCCTTGCGCGTGCAGAAGCAGGGATAAATCAGCCCCTGGTCGCTGAGGCTGTCCAGGGCTTTAGCGTAGTCTTCAAGGTGATCCGACTGACGGCGCACCGGCGTTTCCCAGGTCAGGCCCAGCCAGCGCAGATCCTCGAAAATCCCGTCCTCGAACTCGGGCCGGCAACGGCCGCGGTCGATGTCCTCGATCCGCAGCAAAAACCGCCCGTCACCGGCCGCCGCCTGGGCCGAGGCGAACCAGGCGGAATAGGCATGGCCCAGGTGCAGGCGTCCTGTCGGGCTCGGCGCGAAGCGGGTGACGGTGGTGTCGGCGGTCATGGGGATATCTGTCGGCCCTTTCTGCGGGGTTTGGCGCCCATCGGCACCATTCGTTAACCATTCTGGGGTAACAAGGTGAACCGGTACCAGCCATAATACCGTTCACGTAATGGATTAGACGAGCCCGCCGCCATGAGCAAATTCAAGAAGCCCGCGAAACTCGCGCCCGACCTTCCCAAGGAAGAGGACATCCCGCATCTGACGGGGCCGATGGTGCTGCCGCGTGACGGCTCCAAGCCGGAACAGGTGGTTCTGCTGCTGCACGGCGTCGGCTCCGACGGCGACGACCTGATCAACCTGGCGACCTATTTCGGGCGGGTGCTGCCCAAGGCCGTGTTCATCGCGCCCAACGCGCCCTTCCGCTTCGACGGCGGGCCCATGGGTTTTCAGTGGTTCTCCCTCGCCGATCCGTCCAAGGAAAAGAAACTTGAGGGCGTGAAGATGGCGGCCCCGATCCTGAACGCGCTGATCGACCATCTGCTGGCCGAACTCGGCCTGGACGAAAGCAAGATGGCGATCATCGGCTTTTCCCAGGGCACCATGATGGCGCTGCACGTCGGGCCCCGGCGGGTCAAGCCGCTGGCCGGGATCATCGGCTATTCCGGCGCCTTGGTGGGCGACGATCTTCTGGCGTCCGAGATCAAGTCCAAGCCGCCGGTGCTGCTCATGCATGGCGAGGCGGACCCCGTCGTGCCGCCCGACCTGATGCACCATGCGGAAGACACCCTGAAGGCGGCGGGCGTGCCTGTGGCGGCCTACCTCAGCCCCAATCTGGGCCACGGCCTCGACGACATGGGCATCCAGCTGGGCATGGAATTCCTCGCCGAAATGTTCGATATCGACGTTCTCGAGGTTGCCGGTCGTACGTCCTAGACGGCACCGAACCCAAGATCGCCTCATGAACGCTTCCCGCCTTTTCACCATCCTTTGTCTGCCGCTTGCCCTGTGCGGGATGCTCGCCTTCCCAGGTGCTTCCATGGCGGCGGAAAACGTCGGCACGGCGAAACGCGTGGTCAACGATGTGGTTACCCGGTCGTTCGGCCAGTCAGTGCAGACCGGCGACGGCCTGGTCGCCAACGAAACGGTCATCACGAAGGACCGCAGCGCCATCGACATCCGCCTGGCCGACCAGTCGTCGCTGACCATCGGCGAAAATTCCGAACTGATCCTGGACGATCTGGTCTACGGCCGCGAACGGAACAAGGTCACCGGCGCCTTCCGCATGATGTCGGGGGCGATCCGCTTCGCCTCCGCCGGCGTGCCCATGGACTTTCTGATCAAGACGCCGACGGCGACCATCGGCATTCGCGGCACCCAGTTCGACGTCCTGGTCAAGGACGGCAGCACCGAGGTCGCGGTGGTCGAGGGCGTGGTCGTCGTGCAGTCCCGGTTCGGCATCGCCGACGTGCGCAGCGGTCAGGTCTATCAGGTCACGACCCGCCGCGCGGCCTTTGCCGACGCGCGCTCGCCGGGCATGAGCCAGGCCATCGAATTCATGGTGACCATGCTGTCGGACGGCGGGGCCGGCACGACCCAAGCCGCCCCATATCCGCAAAAGGAAACCCGCTTGATCGTCCTGCCGCCGTTCCTGGCGAACAAGGACAAGGAAAACCTGCTGGTCGTGGACCTGCCCGCGGGCAAGGTCTATATCGAATTGCTGCCCGGTCTTGCCCCTCAGCATGTGCGGCGGATCAAGCAGCTGGTGCGTCAGCAATTCTATGACGGCCTGGCCTTCCATTTCGTGCGTCAGGATTACGTCGCCGAAACCGGGGACCCGTCGTTCATGCCGGGCGGTGGGGGCGGAACGGGGGGCAGCGGCACGGCCATCGCGGCCGAGTTCTCGTCCACCCCCTTCACCGAAGGGATGGTCGGCATGTCACGCCTCAAGAACGATCCCGACAGCGCCGATAGCCGTTTCTTCTTTGCCTTGGGCCCCACGGCGCGGACCCTGGACGGCAAATACACGGTCTGGGGCCGGGTCGTCGCCGGCATGCAGCATCTGAAGGCGCTGAAGCCCGCCAACCGGCCCAAGGCAGCGGAACGCATGGCCACCGTGCGGGTCGTCGCCGATCTTTACAAATAGTTCCGGGACCGCGCCGCCGTCATCGGGGGCTCCGCCGTCTGTCCGAAATCTGTAACCGGACGGTCAGGTTCCCTGTCAGAAAAGTTTCACGGCGGGAACATTTGGCGAAGAATCGCAATATGTAGTATCCTCCGCGCCATCTGGTAGGAGATATGAGGTTTCGACCCCGTGAGCGCTTCCGCCGAAAGCTGTCCCGCTCTCGTTCTCAACGCCGACTTCCGGCCGTTGAGCTACTTCCCCCTTTCCCTATGGTCCTGGCAGGACACCCTCAAGGCGGTGTTTCTCGACCGCGTCAACGTGGTTTCCGAATACGACCGGATCGTTCATTCCCCGAGCCAGGAATTCCGCCTGCCCAGCGTCATCGCGCTGAAGGAATACGTGTCCATGGGCCGGCGGCCGGCATTCACCCGGTTCAACGTGTTCCTGCGCGACGCCTTCCACTGCCAGTATTGCGGCGAGCATTTCCCGGCCGATCATCTGACCTTCGACCATGTGATCCCGCGCGCCCGCGGCGGGCGCACGTCGTGGTCCAACGTGGTCACCGCCTGCGCGCCCTGCAATTTGCAGAAGGGCCATCGCCTGCCCCGGCAGTGCGGCATGGTGCCGCTGCGCGAACCGGAACAGCCGTCCAACTTCCTGTTGCAGGAAAACGGCCGCGCCTTCCCGCCCAACTATCTGCACGAAAGCTGGCGCGACTTTCTCTACTGGGACACGGAACTGGAGCCCTAGGGCGCCTGCTTGCCCTGGCGGCGGGCGTAGACCGCCGACGTTCCGTCCGCCTGGAACAGCAAGACGTCGTAGGCCTCTGGGTTCGGGCCTTCCATGCCGGGCGAGCCCACGGGCATGCCCGGCACGGCAAGGCCGCGCGCCTTGGGCTTCTCGGTCAGCAGGCGCGCCACATCGGCCGCCGGGACGTGGCCCTCGATGACGTAGCCGTCCACGACCGCCGTGTGGCAGGACTGAAGGTGGCCGCCCACGCCGGTCATTTTCTTGATGCCGGTCAGGTCCTCCATCTCGATGGTCTTCACGGTATGGCCGCTGGCCTTCATATGGTCCACCCAGGCGCCGCAGCATCCGCAGTAGGGCGACTTGTAGACGGTGATCTCGGCCGCCGCCGCCATGGCGGGCAGCAGCACAAGCATGGCAAGCGCCGCCGCTGCGGCGCGCATGACCTTGAAGTTCATCCGTGTTTCCTTTCCTAAAACCAGAAACTGACGCCGGCGACAAAGCGCAGGGCGTCGACGTCCTCGCCCTCGTCGCGGGCGAAGTTGGCCGTGGCGCCGAACTTGCGTTCGTAGTGCAGGCCGATATAGGGCGCGAACTCGCGGCGGACCTCGTATTTCAGGCGCAGGCCGGCCTCGACCTTATTGATCCCCGCCCCGGAATGAATGCGCCGGTCCTCGGAGAAGGCGAGATCGGCCTCGACCAGAGGCTGCAGGATCAGGCGTTGGGTCAGCAGCCAATCGACCTCGGCCTCGAAGCGGGCGGACACGTCGCCCGTTTCGCTGACGAACAGGTTGGCGTCGGTCTCGACGAACTGCTTGGCCAGACCCTGGATGCCGATCACCGCGTAGGTGCGGTCCGGGTCCGGCCTGAGGTCATGGCGGATGCCGGCGTTGACGTCGAAGAAGTCGGAGATCGGGCGGCGGTAGAGCATCTGCAATTCCGCCTTCTCCAGCCGCTTGCCGATGGGGTTCTCCCCTTCCGACTTGAAGGCCAGGCGGTGGTCGTCGTTGCCGATCCAGGCATTGGCCTCCCAGGCCATGACGTCGGCGCCGTCGCCGGCCCGGTACTCAAGCTGATCTGCCTGGACGTGCCAATAGATCGCGTCGTCCATGCCGGCGGCCTTCGCGCTGCCGGGGGAGAGGGCGGCCAGGGACATCGCGAGGCCGCCCGCCAACATGAGGGTCACCCGCTTCATCGCACCGCCTCCGCCGTCTCGCGTTCGACCGTCACCTTGCGGAACATGCCCGTCGCCATGTGGTACATGAGATGACAGTGAAAGGCCCATTCGCCTTCGGCATCGGCCTCGATGTCGGCCTCGACGGTCTTGCCCGGCGCGATCGAGATCGTGTGCTTGGCCGGGTTGTACTTGCCCGATCCGTTGTCCAGGATCTGCCACATGCCGTGCAGGTGCATGGGATGGGTCATCATGGTTTCGTTGACGAATTTGAAGCGCACGCGCTCCCCGAACTTCAGGCGGATCGGCTCGGCGTCGGAATACTTCACGCCGTTGATCGACCACACGTAGCGTTCCATGTTGCCGGTCAGGCGCACCTCGATCACCCGCGCGGCCGGTCGGTCGGGGTAGAGCGGCCTGATCGCCTTGAGGTCGGCATAGGACAGGAACTTGCCGCCGTCGGCGGCCTTGGGCATCAGGCCGCTGCCGGGCGCGTAGAACGGGTCGGGTTTGCCGCCCATGGCCATGGCGCCGTGGGCGGAATGATCCATCCCGGCCATCGCCGTGCCATCGGGCATGGTGTGGGTCGGCGCATCGGTCGCGGCCCCGTGATTCATGGTCCCGTGGTCCATGCCGGCCATGTCGCCATGGGCCATGCCCATGTCGGCCATGGTCAGATACTGTTTCGGACGGTTGGGCGGAATGTCGCCGGCCATGCCCATTCGCGGCGCCAGGGTGGCGCGGGCGAAACCCGTGCGCGCCATGCTTTCGGCGAGCACCGCATAGGCCTTGTCCTCGGTGGGCCGCACGATCACGTCATAGGTCTCGGCGACGGCGATGCGGAATTCGTCCACGGGCACGGGGCGGACGTTGTTGCCGTCGGCCTGCACCACCGTCATCTTCAGGCCCGGGATGCGCACGTCGAAGAAGGTCATGGCGGCGGCGTTGATGAAACGCAAGCGCACGCGTTCGCCGGGTTTGAACAGGCCGGTCCAATTCTGTTCGGTATTGCGGCCGTTCGCCAGGAACACGTAGCCCGAGACGTCGGCGATGTCCGACGGCAGCATGCGCATGTCGCCCCAATCCATGCGGTCGGCGAGGGCCGCGCCAAGGCCCATCTTCCCGGCGTCGTCGACGAGGGTCGACAGGGTGCGCTTCTGGTAGTTGTAGTAGTCGGCCGACATCTTCAGGTTCGACAGGATCTTGTGCGGGCTGTCGTCGGGATGCCAGTCGGACAGCACGATCACGTGCTCCCGGTCGTATCGGAAAGGCTCGCGCGCCTTGGGCTCGATGACGAGCGCGCCGTACATGCCGACGGCCTCCTGCATGCCGGAATGGCTGTGGTACCAATAGGTGCCCGCCTGCTGCGCCGGGAAGCGGTAGGTGAAGGTCTCGCCCGGTTTGATTCCGAAAAAGCTGATGCCCGGCACGCCGTCCTGTTGGTAGGGCAGGATCAGCCCGTGCCAGTGGATCGATGTGTCCTCGCCCAGCGTGTTGGTCACGTTGATGACCAGATCCTCGCCCTCCTTGAAGCGCAGGACAGGCCCGGGGACCGCGCCGTTGATGGTCATCGCCGTCTGATCCTTGCCGGCGACGTTGATCGCCGCCTTGCCGATGGTCAGGCCGTAGGTGCCGGCCCGCGCGGTCGCGGGGGCCAGCAGGATCGCCGCCAGGGCGGCGAACATGAGAGTTCTCATGGGATCGCTCCTTCCCGATTGGGTGCTCATTTGATCCTGATGGGACCCATCATCCCGGACTCGTAGTGGCCGGGAACATTGCAGGCGAACTCCAGCGTCGCTTCCTTGGGGAATTTCCAGATGATCTCCGCCGACTTGCCGGGTTCGACCAGGACGCTGCCCTGATCCGCGCCGTGGCTATGGCTCATGGGCATCTGTCCCGGGCCGTGATCCATTTTCATGCGCTCATGGTTGACGCGGTCGGCCTCGATCATGCCATGCTCCATCATCACCAGCATCTCCTTCTGGTGGGCGGCGTGCATGGCCGCCGTGCCCAGGCCGAATTCGTGCAGCAGAGTGCCCTTGTTGACGATCTTGAAACGCACCGTCTCGCCCGCCTTCACGGTGATTGCTTCGGGTTCGTAGAAATTGTCCTGCATGGTGATGTCGATGCTGCGGGTGACGTCCGCGGCCTTGCCGGGGCCGCCGATGGCCGGCGCGGCGCCGTGATGACCGGGCATCCCCTGGCTCCCCATCATCTGGCCGGGCATGCCTTGGCCGCCCATCATGTGGCCCTGTGTCGGCGCGGCCCCATGACCGTGACCGGGGCTGCCGGTGCCGGACCATGCCGGGGTCGTCCCCACGCCGAGAACGGCGGCAAGCAACGCACAGGCGGCGCGGGATGATATTGTCTTGGAAGTCGTCATGATCGTGGTCCTTGTTTATCAGCTGAAATCGCGTGGGTGCTCGAATGGCAGGGGCGTGGCCCCGCCGCGGCGATGGATTTCCGCTTGGTCTGCTCGGGCTTGCCGTTATCGGCTGAAGGCGGCGTGCACGGTCGGATTCATGGATTCCGCCTTGCTTGCCTGGGGGCGCGCAACGTCAGTAAGGTTGTAGAGTGTTACGCCGCCCGGTCCGAGCGCACGGAAATCACCCGTGACGCCTTGGAGGCCTGAAAAGCCCGTGCAGGGCATTGACCACGATGGCTTGATCCGATTGCGGCATCAGCCGTTCGACGGAAAACGTCAGGCCGGCGGTGTGGTCGAACTCCTGGGCGGGGATGCTCGGGAAGCACGCGCTGGCACAGCATCCGTGCATCGTGCTGTTCTTTGGCGACTTGCCGGAGGAGGCGGTTTTGGCGGGACCGTGGCAGTCAGCCTGATGGGCGGGTTCGGCCGAAGGGTCGTCGTGATGATCCGGGGCGGCGGCCTGGGCGTGATGTGCCTGTCCGCCTGTTTGCGTCGCCGCATGTCCGATCCCGGCACCCGCGGCAAGGACGGCGATGGCGAGCAGCGCGACGAACAGGCGCTGTGCGCCACGTTTCAGGACCGCATTTCGGATCGCCATCATCATCACGGGAAAACGTACCATCTATGTCATGAGGTCTTCAACAAAACCTCAGGAAGATCCCGAAATCGTGTTCTTGCGTTCGTTGTATTCCGCGGTGTCGATTTCACCCCGGGCGTAGCGTTCGTTCAAAAGGTCCAAGGCCGTGGAAGACGGCGCGCGCTCACCGCCGATGAACCCTTTGATCAGGAATAGGACGATCACGACCACCGCGATCATGAAAACGGCCATCATGCCCCAGCCCATGAACATGTGACCCCAGCCGCCGGACCACATGGGGTGGCCGTAGTAATATCCGCCTGAATTCTGGTCGGCGAGGGCTTGCCCCTGCCCGGCGATCAAGGCCAGGACGGTCAGGGCGGGAAGGCGAAAGCGCGTAAAAGCGGTCATTTCCTGATGCTCCTCTATTTGGTGCGAAGGTTGATTTCGTCGTGGCGTTGGCGGACGGAATTAGGCCAGGTGCTTTTGATGTAGGACAGGACGGCGACGATCTCGGCGTCGCTCAGGATGCCGGCATAGCCGGGCATGTCGCTTTGATAGGTCCCGTCGACCACCGCTGCAGGCCCCCGCTTGGTCAGCTCGAACAACTGCGCATCCGGATGGTGCCAGGTATGGCCGGTGCGGTCATGGGGCGGGGCGGGCAGGCGGCCCGTGGGCAGGCGTTCGCGCCAGTTTGCCTGGCCTTCCAGGTTGGCGCCGTGGCAGCTTGCGCAGTGTTTCCCGTAAACTGACTTGCCATGGGCGACGACCGCCGTGTCGCCGGGGCGCAGCGCGACCGCCGTGCCGCCGCCGGGGGTCAGCCATAACCAAGCCGCGCCGCCGAGCGCCACCGCACCCAGGGCGGCGGCGGCCCACCGGATTTTGCCGCGCGCCGCCGTCAATGGTCCGGTCCCGCCAGATCGTCAATGATCGGGCAGTGCGGGCGGTGGTCGCCGTGGCAATTGTCGACCAGATGCTTCAGCGTCTTGTGCAGGGCCTTGAGCTCAGTGATCTTGGCCTCGATCCCCGCAAGATGGTCTTCGGCAATCGCTTTTACGTCGGCGCTGGCGCGCTGGTCGTCCTCGTACAGCGACAGCAGGGCGCGGCAATCCTCCACCGAAAAGCCGAGCCCGCGCGCCCGCTGCACGAACTGCAGCTTGTGCACGTCGGTCGGCGAATAGGCGCGGTAACCGTTGCCGCTGCGCCCCGGCACGACCAGGGAAATCTCCTCGTAATAGCGGATGGTCTTGGCCGGCAGGCCCGACTGTCTGGCTGCTTCGCCGATGTTCATGGGTTCAGCCCTCCCCGATGTCGGCGCGGCGCAGGCGCAGCGCGTTGGTGATGACCGAAACGGAGCTCAGGCTCATGGCCGCCGCCGCGATCATGGGCGACAGCAGGACGCCGAACAGGGGATAGAGAACCCCCGCCGCCACCGGCACGCCCAGCGCGTTGTAGACCAGGGCGAAAAACAGGTTCTGCCGGATGTTGCGCATGGTCGCGCGGGCGAGTTTCCGCGCGCGGACGATGCCGTTCAGGTCGCCCTTGATCAGGGTGAATCCCGCGCTTTCGATCGCCACGTCGGCGCCCGAGCCCATGGCGATGCCGACATCGGCCTGGGCCAGGGCGGGGGCGTCGTTGACCCCGTCGCCGGCCATGGCGACCTTATGTCCTTTCTCTTGAAGCTCCTTGATAATGCGGGCCTTGTCCTCGGGCAGAACGTCGGCACGAATCTCGTCGATTCCCAGCCGGGCCGCGACCGCCTTGGCCGTACGTTCGTTGTCGCCCGTCGCCATGACGATCTTAAAGCCTTCGGCGTGAAGCGCTTCGATCGCCCCAGCGGTCGTCTCCTTCACCGGATCGGCAACAGCGATCAGGCCGGCAATCTTGCCGCCCAGAATGACGAACATCACCGTCTCGCCCTGATCCCTGCGCTCATCGGCGGTGGCCGACAATGCATCGCCATCCAGGCCAAGGTCTGCGGCAAGCTTGGCGTTGCCGAGCGCGACCTGGTTGCCGTCGATGGTGCCCTTCACGCCCTTGCCGGTGACAGCCTCGAAATTCTCGGCCTTGGCAAGCGCGACGCCGCGGTCCTCGGCGCCCGTGACGATGGCCTCGGCGAGCGGATGCTCAGACCCCCGCTCCAGGCTGGCGGCGAGGCGCAGAACCTCGGCCTCGTCATGGCCGGATTCCGGCAGCACGGCGACCAGTTTCGGCTTGCCGACCGTCAGGGTGCCGGTCTTGTCGACGATCAGGGTATCGACCTTGGCGAACCGCTCCAACGCCTCCGCGTTCTTGATCAGCACGCCCGCCTGCGCGCCCCGGCCCGTCGCCGTCATGATCGACATGGGCGTGGCCAGGCCCAGCGCGCAGGGGCAGGCGATGATCAGCACGGCCACGGCGGCCACCAGGCCATAGGCCATGGCCGGCGGCGGGCCCCAGATCGACCAGGCGACGAAGGCCAGGACCGCGACGGCGACCACCGCCGGCACGAAGATGCCGGCGACGCTGTCGGCGACCTTCTGGATGGGGGCGCGCGAGCGCTGGGCGCTCGCCACCATCTCGACGATGCGGCTCAGCATGGTGTCGGCGCCCACGCGCTTGGCCTCCATGATCAGGCTGCCGGTGCCGTTGATCGTGGCGCCGGTCACGGCGTCGCCCGCGGTTTTTTCGACCGGCAGGGGTTCGCCGGAAATCATCGATTCATCGACCGACGAACGTCCTTCCAGGACCACGCCGTCGACCGGCACCTTGTCGCCGGGGCGGACGCGCAGATGATCGCCGGCCTTGACGTCCTCCAGCGGGATTTCCTCCTCCCGGCCGTCTTCGCGGATGACGCGGGCGGTCTTCGCCGCCATGTCCAAAAGCGCGCGGATCGCAGCGCCCGTGCGGTCGCGCGCCCCCAGTTCCATCAACTGGCCGAGCAGGACCAGCACGACGATCACGGCACCCGCCTCGAAATAGACGCCGACGTGCCCGCCCGCATCGCGGAAACCGTCGGGGAAGATGCCGGGCGTCAGTACGGCAACGACGCTGAACAGATAGGCGGCGCCGACCCCCATGGCGATCAGGGTGAACATGTTCAGGTTGCCGGTGATCACGGATTTCACGCCACGCAGGAAGAACGGCCAGCCCGACCACAGGACGACCGGGGTCGCCAGGGCCAGTTCGATCCACTGCGCGGTGCGTTCGCCCAGAAAGTCCCAGATACCCAGGCCCAGCATGGGGCCCATGGTCATCACCAGCAGGGGGGCGGTCAGCACCGCGCCGACCCAGAAGCGCCGCGTGAAATCGACCAGTTCGGGGTTGGGGCCTTCGTCGCCCGTGGGCACGCCCATGGGCTCCAGCGCCATGCCGCAGATCGGGCAGTCGCCGGGCGTGTCCTGGACGATCTCGGGATGCATGGGGCAGGTGTATTTGGTGCCGGCGGGCATCGCTTCCGCCGGTTTCTTGTGGGCGCCCGATAGATAATGCTCCGGGTCGGCCTGGAACCTGGCGCGGCAGCCCGGATTGCAGAAATGATAGGTCGTGCCGTCGTGGTCGAAGGTCGGTTTACCCATGCCCAGGGTCACGGTCATGCCGCAGACCGGGTCCTTGACGGTCTCGGCGCCGTGGCCGTGCCCGTGATGGCCCCCGCCGCAGCAGGACCCGCCGCTTTTCTGGGTGTCGGAGGTGGGGTGCGAATGGGTGGGCATGGCGAAGAACCTTCGGTTGCGGCGCGGGCGGAAGACCCGGGACGGTCATCAAGGCTCCTTACATAAGGGTTCCAGTCACTGGAAGGTCAAGGATTGTTGTTGAAAGGGTCCCAATCGGTACGGGCCATAGGCTCCGCCGATAAATTCTATCGGCATTAGCGATTTGACGTATACCTGGGCGGCTGGCGACACTCCCCCGACCGCAACCCCGGACAGAGCGCCGCCCATGCCCTTCGAAAGCGAATTCACACCGGCCCTGTCCGAGGGCGAAAGCAACGCCTCGCCCCGGCGCCGGGACTGGGCGGCGGGGGCTTTGGGGGCTCAGTCGCAGGTCCAGCTTGCCGAGGACGCGGCGCTGTTCCTGCATCAGTCCGTGTCCACGCCCTGCCTGTCGGTGATCGTCAAGGCCGAGGGGCCGTGGATCGAGGACGCCGAGGGACGGCGCTATCTCGATTTTCACGGCAACAACGTGCACCACATCGGCTATGGCCATCCGCGCCTGAAAAAGGCCATCGCGGATCAGATGGACGCGCTGCCCTTCGCGCCCCGGCGCTTCGCCTGTGCGCCGGCGACGGCGCTGGCGCGCAAGCTCGCCGAGATCGCGCCGGGCGATTTGTCCAAGGTGCTGTTCACCACGGGCGGGTCCGACGCGGTCGAGGTCGCGTTGAAGCTGGCCCGCGCGGCGACCGGCCGGTTCAAGACCGTGTCGTTCTGGGACGCCTTTCATGGTGCGGGGTTCGGCGCGTCGTCGGTCGGCGGCGAACAGCTGTTCCGCAAGGGCCTGATCGGCCCGCTGTTGGCGGGCACGGAACATGTCGCGCCCTTCGCCTGCTACCGCTGCCCCTACGGCTATCCGGAAACCGACGGCCGGCCGAACCTGGACCTGTGCCGGATGACCTGCGCCAACATGGTGCGCTACGTGCTGGAAAAGGAAGGCGACGTCGCCGCCGTGATCGCCGAGCCGGCCCGCGCCGTGCCCTACGTGCCGCCGCCGGGCTTCTGGGCCGCCGTCAGGCAGGCCTGCGACGACATGGGCGCCCTGCTGATTTTCGACGAAATCCCCACGGGCCTGGGCAAGACCGGGCGTATGTTCGCCTGCGACCATGACGGCGTGGTGCCGGACATCCTGGTCATGGGCAAGGGGCTGGGCGGCGGCATCCTGCCCATCGCCGCCGTGATCGCCCGGCCGGGGCTGGACGTGGCCGGCGATTACGCCTTCGGCCACTACACCCACGAAAAGAACCCGGTCACGACTCGGGCGGGGCTGACCACGATTGAAATCATCGAGGACGAAAACCTGGTCGAGAACGCGGCCGCCCTGGGCGCTTATGCCCTGGACCGTCTGCACGGCATGAAGGGGCGCCTCGGCGTCGTCGGCGACGTGCGCGGGCGGGGCTTCCTGATGGGGGTCGAGTTGGTCATGGACCGCACGGGGAAGGAACCGGCGGTGGATCTGGCCGAGGACGTGCTCTACCGTTGCCTCTCGGGCGGCCTGTCGTTCAAGATCTCCATGGGCAACACGCTGACCCTGACGCCGCCGCTGGTGGTGACGCGGGACCAGATGGACCTGGCCCTCGACGTGCTGGAAGGCGCGATCACGGACGCCGCCCGCGCCGCGGGACTGGCCTGAACGACAACAGCCCGACAAGGGAAGGAATGCACATGGTCAAGGTCGTCCGCACGGACCGCGAACTGCAATGCCCGGTGATCGACGCGGGGCTCCGCGACATGGGCGTCGACCTGGTCTTGGTGCCGGACGGCGCGGGCGAGAACGTGCTGCTCGACGCCGTCGCCGACGCGGACCTGATCCTCATGTGCTACACGCCGATCACGGCGCGGGTCATCGCGGCGGCCCCCAGGCTGAAAGGCATCGTCAAATACGGTGTGGGCATCGACGCCATCGACGTGCAGGCCGCGCGGGCGCGCGGCATCCCCGTGGTCAACATCCCGGAGTATGCCGAGCGCACGGTGGCCGAGGGCGCCTTCACCCTGATGCTGGCCCTGGCCAAGAAACTGATCCCGCTCGACCGCGCCATGCACGCCGACGGCTGGGCCTGGCCCGAGGAAAAATGGCTGGCAAACGACATCGCCGGCAAGACCGTGGGCATCGTGGGGGCCGGGCGCATCGGCCGCGCCTTCGCGCAGATGGCCGGGGCCGGGTTCGGCGCGCATGTCATCGCCTACAGCCCCCACACCCCGCCCGCCGAACTGATGCGGGTCGGGGTCGAGCCCGTGGCCGACCTCATGGACCTGATGGCGCGGGCCGATGTGGTTTCCGTCCATTCGGTTCTCAACGACGAAACCCGGGGCCTGATCGGGGAAAAGGAACTGGCGGCCATGAAGCCGACGGCGATCCTCCTGAACGTGGCGCGGGGCGCGGTGATCGACGAGGCCGCCCTGGTCAAAACCTTGCTGGAAGGCCGCATCGCCGGGGCCGGGCTCGACGTCTACAGTCAGGAACCGCTGGCGCTGGAAGGCCATCCCTTGAGCCCCCTGTTCGGCCTGGACAACGTGATCCTGCTGCCGCACCTGACCTTCTTCACCCATGAGGCCATGGAGCGGCTGGAGCGGGAAACGCTCGAGCGTTGCCGCGAGGTGCTGGAGGGCCGCCCGGTGACCGTGAAATCGCCCGACCCGCGCCTGCGCGCCCAGACCGAGGGCGTGCGGTTCGAGGGCTAGAGCCTATCATCTTGATACGGAAGCGGCTGAGATCGGTTGTCCGGGTTTCCGGATAGGAGAGGACGTGACGGCGATGCGGGGCATCGGCGAGCGGCCTCGACGACGCCGGAAGCCCGGACAACCGACCGCAGGCGGCGGCGGATGACGCGCTCTGGCGGCGTCAGGCGGCGCTTGCGATGGCCCCGCATCGCGGCGCGCCGCCTTCCTGGCCAGAGCACGCCCTCCGCCGTCTCAGCGGTTCCGTATCAAGATGATAGGCTCTAGAAACCCCCTGGCGCGCACCGGGGCGCCGGGCTAACGTCCGCCTTTCCCCGGCCCGAGAGACCGAGTGCCCCATGACCGAAATCCTCACCTGCATTTCCCCCATCGACGGTTCGGTTTACGCCGAACGCCCGGCGGCCGCCGACGCCGATATCCGGGCGGCGCTCGAGCGCGCCCAGACCTGTCAGGCGTCCTGGCGCCACGTGCCGGTTGCCGAGCGGGCGGCGCTCTGCGCCGCCATGGTCGATGCCTTCATCAAGGAACCCGAGGCCGTGGCCGAGGAACTGGCCCGCCAGATGGGCCGCCCCGCGCGTTATGGTGCGGGCGAGGTGAGGGGGTTCGAGGAACGGGCCCGGCACATGATCGCCATCGCGGAGGCGGCGCTGGCCGACCGGCCCGCCCCGGAAAAGCCGGGCTTCACCCGCTTCATCCGGCGGATGCCCTTGGGCGTCGTGCTGGTCGTCGCCCCCTGGAACTATCCCTATCTCACGGCGGTCAACGCCATCGTCCCGGCGATCATGGCGGGCAACGCGGTGGTGCTGAAGCACGCGACGCAGACACCGCTGTGCGGCGAGCGCATCGCCCGCGCGTTCGAAGCCGCGGGCGCCCCCGAGGGCCTGTTCCAGGTCCTGCATCTGACCCACGGCCAGACGGCCCGCGTGGTCGCTTCACCTGAAATCAATTTCGTCGCCTTCACGGGCTCGGTCCCCGGCGGGGCGGCCATGGAGAAGGCGGCGGCGGGCCGCTTCATCGGCATCGGGCTGGAGCTGGGCGGCAAGGATCCGGCCTACGTCCGCGCCGACGCCAACCTGGCCCATTCCATCGAAAACGTGACCGACGGCGCGTTCTTCAATTCCGGGCAAAGCTGCTGCGGGATCGAGCGGGTTTACGTTCATGCCGACGTCTACGACGACTTCGTCCAAGGCATGGTCGATCTCGCCAAGGGGTACGTCCTGGGCGATCCCCTCGACCCCGCCACGACGCTGGGCCCCATGGTGCGGCCCCGGGCCGCCGATTTCGTGCGCGGCCAGATCGCCGCCGCCGTCCAGGCCGGGGCCCAGGCCCTGATCGACCCCAAGGCGTTCCCCCGCGATGCGGCGGGCAGCGCCTACATGGCGCCGCAGGTGCTGACCGGCGTCGACCATGCCATGCGCGTGATGACGGAAGAATCCTTCGGCCCCGTGGTCGGCGTGATGAAGGTCAACTCCGACGACGAGGCCGTGGCCCTGATGAACGACAGCGACTTCGGCCTGACCGCCAGCATCTGGACGGCGGATGCCGACGCCGCATTGGCGCTGGGTGCGCGCATCGAAACCGGCACCCTGTTCATGAACCGGGCCGACTACCTGGACCCGGCCCTGGCCTGGACCGGGGTCAAGAATTCGGGCCGGGGCTGTACCCTGTCGCCGCTCGGCTACGATCACCTGACCCGGCCCATGTCCTTTCACCTTCGCACACAGGTTTGACCGCGATGACGAACATGCCCCTCAAAGGGAACTGGAACTATCCCACGTCCATCCGCTTCGGCGCCGGGCGCCTGTCGGAACTGGGCGACGCCTGCAAACAGGCGGGCATCGCGAAACCGCTGCTGGTCACCGACCCGGGCCTGGCGGCCCTGCCGATGATCGGCGACGCCGTTGCGGCGGTCGAGGGGGCGGGGCTCGCCGTCAAAATGTTCTCCGCCATCAAGGGCAACCCGACCCTGGAAAACGTCGAGGCCGGGGTCGCGGCGTTCAAATCCGGCGGCCACGACGGCGTCATCGCCTTCGGCGGCGGCAGCGCCTTGGACGCCGGCAAGGCCATCGCCTTCCAGGCCGGGCAGACGCGGCCCTTGTGGGATTTCGAGGACGTGGGCGACAACTGGACCCACGCCGACCCGGCCGGGATCGCGCCCAACGTCTGCGTCGCCACGACGTCCGGCACGGGATCGGACGTCGGCCGCGCCTCGGTCATTACGGACAGCGCGCGCCATGTGAAAAAGGTCATCTTCCATCCGAAGATGATGCCGAGCGTGACCATCGCCGACCCGGCCCTGACGCTGGGCCTGCCGGCGCATGTCACGGCGGCGACGGGGATGGACGCGCTGTCGCACAATCTGGAAGCCTATCTCGCCCCGTTCTATCACCCGTTTGCGAAAGGGGTCGCGCTGGAGGGTATGCGCCTGGTCAAGGACTGGCTGCCGACGGCGGTTGCGGACGGTGCGAACATCGAGGCCCGCTCCCACATGATGGCGGCGGCCATGGCCGGGGCGACGGCGTTTCAGCGCGGCCTCGGCGGCATTCATGCGCTGGCCCATCCGCTGGGGGCACTCTACGACGCGCACCACGGGCTGCTCAACGCCGTGCTCATGCCCTATGTGGTCAACGCCAACAAAGGGGCGGTGGCGAAGGACCTGACGGACCTCGCCCGCGCCCTCGACCTCGCGGACTATTCCCCCGCCGGGGTGATCCAATGGATTCTCGACCTGCGCAAGGAGGTCGGCATTCCGCACACGCTCGCCGAGATCAACATTCCCGGCGACGATGCCGACACCGTCGGCGCCATGGCGGTCGAGGATCCGACGGCGGGCGGCAATCCCATCCCATTCACGGCGGCGCAGTATTCGGCATTGTTCCTGGACGCCCATGGGGGCCGTCTGGAATTCTAGGGGTCAACGACATTCATTCAGGGGGCAGGGGGACAGGCGGATGAAACCGGGACAGGTCAAGACGGCGGCGGACGCCAAAAAGATCATCGCCGAGCGCAAATGCGATTACGTCAAGGTCGGCGTCGTCGACATGGACGGCATCATGCGCGGCAAATACATGAAGGCCGACAAGTTCCTCTCCTCCCTCGACAAGGGCTTCGGCTTCTGCGACGTGGTGCTGGGCTGGGATTCCAAGGATCAGCTGTACGACAACGTCTCCGTCACCGGCTGGCACACGGGCTATCCCGACGCCCCCGTGCGCATCCTGCCCGAGACCTGCCGCGAGATCGCCTGGGAGGACGACATGCTGTTCTTCCTCGGCGAATTCGACGGCAAGTACGAAGAGGTCTGCCCCCGCGCCGTGCTGCGCCGCACCTTGGCCAAGGCCGACAAGATGGGCTTCAAGGTGCTGGCCGGCCTCGAATACGAATTCTTCATGTTCGAGGAAACGCCCGAAACCGTGCGCGAAAAGCACTACCGCGGCCTGAAGCCGATCCAGCCGGGCTTTTTCGGCTATTCCATGCTGCGCTCCACGACCGAAAGCGACCTGTACCGCGACATCCTCGACGGCTGCGTGAAGATGGACATGGCCTTGGAGGGCCTGCACGAGGAAACGGGGCCGGGCGTGCTGGAGGCCGCCATTCAGGTCGATGGTGCCTTGTCGGCCGCCGACAAGGCCGTGCTGTTCAAGACGTTTGCCAAGATCATGGCGCAGAAGCGCGGCCTGATGGCGACCTTCATGGCGCGCTGGTCGCCGGACTGGCCGGGCCAGTCGGGCCATATCCACATGTCGCTGACCAACAAGGCGGGCAAGCCGATCTTCCTGGACAAGAAAAAGCCCCACGGGATGAGCGACACCATGCGCCACTTCGTCGGCGGGCAGCAGAAACTCCTGCCCGAATTCCTCGCCATGATCGCCGGCACGGTCAACAGCTACACCCGCCTGGTGCCGGGCTTCTGGGCGCCGACGGACGCGACCTGGGGCATCGACAACCGGACCTGTGCGATCCGCATCATCCCCGGCTCGGAAAAATCGCAGCGCGTGGAATTCCGCATCGCCGCCGCCGACGCCAACCCCTACCTGGCCTTGGCCGCCGGCATCGGCGCCGGGCTCTGGGGTATCGAGAACAGGATCGAACCCGGCCCGGCGGTCGAGGGCAACGCCTACGACAAGACGTTTCCCAAACGCCTCAACCTGCCGCGCACCCTGATGGACGCGGCCGGCATGCTGAAGGCGTCGAAGCCCGCCCGCGCCCTTTTTGGTGATTCATTCGTCGACCACTACGCCGCGACCCGCGAATGGGAAGAACGCCAATTCCGCCGCGCCATCACCGATTGGGAGATGGAGCGGTATTTTGAGATTATTTGACGGCCTGCCTCGCCTCATTCTCCTCCGTCATGGCCGGGCTTGACCCGGCCATCCACGTTGGCTGTGGCGGCTTGGCCCGTTGACATCTAAAGTCAGGTGGTTGGATCGACTTTAAGCGAGGCAATATCACGAAGATTGCAACCGTCATGCGAATCAGTTCAGCAAGCTCGCTTAGTCGTGCAATTAAAGTCGCTAGATTGGCAACGAACCTTGTGGGACGCTACCATCCGACTTCTGTTGTTTTTGAACGTCAGAGCCGCCGAGTATCTCCGAGCGACGCACTCCACCGTAATCGCTGAGCAATCCAATAACGACCTTTGCTTCGAGGCTTTTCAGATCCGAAGGACGCTCGCATGATTTATCGAAAGCTGCTTCCTCCAATGACTGGGCGGCTTTGAAGAGTTCCAGACCAGCATTCGCCCGAGAGAAGAATTCTACTAGACCTTCCACCGGCAATTCTGATGCAGCCCGCTCGAAGCCGCTCCGAATCTGGGCAGCGGCGGCACCGCTTTGATCAAAAAACTCAGTCGCGACGCTTTCGGCGAAATCCAAGTACCTTTTCGCAGCCGCGTCGTCGTTCTGACCAAAGATCATTCCAGACCGAAAATGTTCCTTTCGGGCTTCGTGTTCCGAAAGAACGTGCTCGCGGCCAAGATAGTCTGCTGCGATCGCAACGAAGGCGCAGCAATAGTAAAAGGCGCGTGTTATCGGACCGGTCATCGGTCGTTCGCGATCCCGCGCTTCCTTCAGGAGACGCACTGCATCGTCCACCCAGTGATTGAGGGTTGCAAAGTCGATTCCTTTCGAGACTTCAAGCCTGGCATCTTCCATCAACGTCGCCAGGTTGGATGCGCCGAGAGCGACATTCCTCCACTGACTTTCAACGTCTTCCAGAGACAGGCGCTGGCCGTCTGTCGAGTAGCGTTTGACGATCGCGTCGAAGACACCGCTGGAGAGGACCTTGATTTGCAGCCTACTTGCAAATTTGAACGCGCTATCCCGCGCTCCCTGCGTAGCGATAACTGCATCGTCCGCACCGACAGCAGCCTGTAGCCCTTTCAGCCAGATAGCTCGCTCGAAAGCCTTTCCTCTCTTCTTATTTTTTATATCAACGATCGTGACATGCCGGGAAAGCGGACTTGAACGCGTGTAGACCCACAGATCGATGTCTGTCACCGTTTCCGAGCCTTCCTTGACCGGAATGCCGCGAAGGACAAATGAACCGAGGCCCTTGAAGTATTCGCGAAGAGCTTCCTCGGCCACACCGCCCTTATCGATGCCTTTGGAACTCTTCGCCATCACCGTTTCCTCAATATGTTTAATGATCGGGCAGCCGAAGCTTTTGCTTCAGGTATATCCTTGCGACGTTCCTCAGTGCGCGCCGTTTCCGGCCCCGCAAAGTCGGTTGTTCGATTCCCAATAATAAGCTCCGCCGCGATACTGGCTGCGTTGCCCTTCAAAACCAATTCGCGCGCCATCTTGCCTACCTCGGGTTTGAGCAACGTCAACCTGTGCCCGTTCGACGACGAACTCACTTGGACAACCCCTTTGCGCTCAAGCGCGGTATAGTCCCGCTTAATTGCGCTTGCCCAACCCTCAACGTAACCTCGATTGATAAAGGCGTTCATCAGTATCTCCGGCGACCTTATTTTGCCGCGCGCGACCGGGCTCGCCAGTATCCCGAAAGTTAGGCTACTCGACAGCGCCTTTGCGTCATCAAGCATATCGGCGAGCCCTGAAGGCACAAATTTTGTAAGGGCCTCAGGTTTGGTGACGAACTCCGTGCTGCCATATTCGTTAGAGACGATACTGACCTCAAAATATCCAATCTGGTGAAGCTTGCTCCAAAGTACTTCTCCAAGGATTTTGCGCACGCTTGCGGCAGGCAGACAACCGGTCGCGCGCAAGCGTTCATCGGCTTCCATGAGGTTCTGTTGTTCAGCCGTTGTCAGATTGGAAAGAATCTTGCGGGCTTTGTCAGCATGGTCACGTTTGAAGAGCGAGCCATTGAAATAGAGGCGGTCTTCTCCCATCCCTTCGTAGTCCACGAACCCGATGTGTTCGGATTGCGTGAATAAATCTTGAAGCTCGATGCGTGACAGTCGGTACGTGTCCGAAAGCTCCTCCGCACAATCTTCTCGCCTTACGGGGCTGGTGCTCCCGCGTTCCGCAAGGTCGATTGCCGCATACTCAACGCCTGTGGGCCCATGCGCATCGAAGATGTTCGCTGCGTGATCAAGTAGCCGGGCTTGTGTGACGCCCAGGACCGTGACGCCGCCGTCCCCGGTTTGAACCAGCCCCTCGGATACCAGCACATCAAGAAGGCCGCGGAGTTCGTGCTTTCGGATACCGAGCTGGCGGCCGAGTTCGACTACCCTGTCATTGTCTACGGTCCACTGGTCTTCCTTGGATATGGTAGAGAGCAAGCGAGCCGATCGTCCGGCGGTTGCAATGTTCTCGAACTCAACTGTCTTGCTGCTCAAGAGTTTCTGGTCGTGATGGAGAAGCCACCCGCCAATGACACCCTTTGCAAGTCCAATTTCTTTGTCAGCCATTTCCCCCACCTTGCAAGGATCGACAGTCACTTGAGTACGGTCACTAACCTACGCCAGCCCTATAGATTCGACCAAGGTTGAAAACGGACGTAAAGCGCTCCGACCCTAATCCCGCTCCGTCACCGCCAGTTCCCAGAACGCCCGCACCACCCGCGTCTCGGCCCGGTTTTCCAGGCAGACCATGTATTCGTGCATGGGCAGTTTGCAGTCCTTCAACTCGATCATCACGAGGCGGCTATCGAAGCCGAATTCGGGTTTGGAGACGAAGCCGATGCCGTTGCCCGTCGCCACGGCCTCGCGGATGCTCTCGCGGCCCTCGACCTCCATCACCGTGCCCATCTGCAATTCCAGCCTTGCGAATTCCTGTTCGACCAGACGGCGCGTGGTCGAGCCCCGTTCGCGCAGCACCAAGGGCTCGCCGGCCAGTTCCTTGAATTTCACCGCCCCCCGCCCGGCCCAGGGGTGGTCGCGGTTGATGACGGCGACCAGCGGGTCGTCGCGCAGGCTGAGCACCTTGAGGCGCGCGTCGTCGGGCACGTGGGAGAACACGCCGACGTCGGCGTCGAAGTCGTAGAGCTGATTCAGGATGTCTTCCGAGTTGCCGATCTTCAGGTTCACGGTCACGCCGGGATAGCGGTTGCGGAAGGCGCGCACGATGCGCAGCACATGAAACGGCGCGTCGGCCGACAGCGTCAGCGAGCCGACCAGCAGGTTCTGCGATTCCTTGAGGTATTCCAGCGCCTCGCCCTCGCATTCGAACATCCGGTTGGTGATGGCGAGCAGGTGCCGCCCGGCGTCGGTCAGGGCGACCGAGCGCGAGGTGCGGTTGAACAGCAGGATGTCGAAATCCTTTTCCAGCTTGCGCACCTGGTCGGACAGGGTCGGCTGGGTCAGGTGCAGATGGTCCGCGGCCTTGGAAAAGCCGCCTTGCGTCGCGACCGCATGGAACGCGCGCAGTTGCGAATAGTACATAGATGAAACCTATACGACCTATATAAACTGACGATTTGACTTATATTTTCCCAATGCGATTGAGTCTACACGAACCCCGCGTAGCGGCGCATTCGCCGGGGGTTCGGGGCCGGCGTCGACGGGGGCACGGGCTCCGGGGGGATTTGGTGCAGTGCCGAACAAATCCTGTCACGTCATCGCAGAATTGGTTAAAACTGTCACATGCCGGTAACAGCCCGAACTGATAATCCGGCGATCAAACAGGGAGTATTTCGATGAAATCAACATGGTTCCGCGGCCTCGGTCTGGGGCTGGCGACGGTGGCCACGGCCGCCATTCTGGGTGCCGCACCCGCCAAGGCGAAAACCGACCTTCTGGTCTATACGGCGGTCGAGGCGGACGAGCTGAAGAAGTTCAAGACCGCCTTTGAGGCGGACAATCCGGACGTCAACATCAAGTGGGTTCGCGATTCCACCGGCATCATCACCTCCAAGCTGCTGGCCGAAAAGGAAAACCCCAAGGCCGACATCGTGTGGGGCGTGGCCGCGACCAGCCTGCTGCTGCTCGCCAACTACGACTACTTCCAGGGCTATGCGCCCAAGGGTTTGGATAAGCTGTCGAAGAAATATTACGACACCACCAACACCCCGCCGCTGTGGGTCGGACAGCGCGCCTGGATCGCGTCGGTCTGCTTCAACACGGTCGAGGGCGCCAAGCACAAGCTGCCGGTCCCGGCGACCTGGGCCGACCTGACCAAGCCGGTCTACAAGGGCCATATCATCATGCCGAACCCGAATTCCTCGGGCACGGGCTTCCTCGACGTGTCGTCGTGGATTCAGATCCAGGGCGAGGAAAAGGCCTGGAAGTACATGGACGCGCTGCACGAAAACATCGCGCGTTACACCCATTCCGGCTCCAAGCCCTGCAAGCTGGCGGCCAAGGGTGAAATCGCCATCGGCATTTCCTTCGCCTATCGGGGGGCCAAGTCCAAGAACGAAGGGGCGCCGCTCGAAGTCATCGCGCCGTCGGAAGGCGTGGGCTGGGACCTGGAATCCTTCGGCATCGTCAAGAACACGAAAAACCTGAAGGCCGCGCAGGCGCTGGCCGACTGGTCCGTGTCCAAGACGGCGCAGAAAATCTACAACGAGGAATACGCGGTCGTCGCCATGCCCGGCATCGCCAAACCCGTGAAGAACTTCCCCGTCGGCATCGAAGACAAGATGATCAAGAACGACTTCAAATGGGCGGCCGCCAACCGCATCCGCCTTCTGGACGAGTGGCGCAAGCGCTACGACGGAAAGTCCGAACCGAAGTAGCAGGGTTATCTTTTCTGCACTGATCTGAACGGCAAGCCCCGGCTCCCGCAAGGGGCCGGGGCTTTCTGTTTCGGCATCTTCAGTCCGTGCGCGGGGGCGTGGCGGTCTGATAGAATTCAGCCTTGGAGGGCGGGCATGGCGAACGACAACAACGGCGGGGCTTATCTACGGGTCCGCAACCTGACCAAGAAATTCGGCGAGTTCACGGCGCTGAAAAGCGTGTCGCTGGACGTCGCCGAGGGCGAGTTCGTGTGTTTCCTGGGGCCGTCCGGCTGCGGCAAGACGACGCTGCTGCGTGCCATCGCGGGCCTCGACATTCAAACCTCGGGCACGGTCGAACAGGCCGGCCGCGACATTTCGGCCCTGCCGCCCAACGAACGCGATTTCGGCATCGTGTTCCAGTCCTACGCCCTGTTTCCCAACCTGACCGTGACGCGCAACATCGCCTACGGCCTGGAAAACCGGAAGATGGCGCGCGCCGACATCGCGGCCCGGGTGTCCGATCTGCTGGACCTCGTCGGCCTGCGCGACCATGCGACCAAGTATCCGGCGCAGCTGTCGGGCGGCCAGCAGCAGCGCGTGGCCTTGGCCCGGGCACTCGCGACCTCGCCGGGCCTGCTGCTGCTGGACGAGCCGCTGTCGGCGCTCGATGCCAAGGTGCGCGTCCACCTGCGCCATGAAATCAAGGAACTGCAGGAAAAGATCGGCATCACCACCATCATGGTGACCCACGACCAGGAAGAGGCCCTGGCCATGGCCGACCGCATCGTGGTCATGAACCACGGGGTCATCGAACAGGTCGGCACGCCCGAGGAAATCTACGCCGACCCGGCGTCGCCCTTCGTCGCCGACTTCATCGGCACCACCAACTTCGTCGACGGCGAGGTGCAGCCGGGCGGGCGGGTCGCCGTCGCGGGCATCGCCATCGACTGCGGCGCCGCGCTGGACGGCCTGTTTCCCGGCGACAAGGTCACGGTCTGCATCCGGCCCGAGGACGTGCAGGTGTCGACCGAGGCCGGCGCCGCCGGCATTCCGGTGACCATCACCGACGTGGAATTCCTGGGCTCGTTCCACCGCTGCCATGTGGTGCCGGTCAACGGTGCGGGGCAAAGCTTCGGCGCGGACATCGATTTCATGATCGACCTGTCGGCCAACCGTGCGCGCGACCTGGGCATCCGCGAAGGTATGGCGGTGCAGGCGGCCCTGCCGCCCGAATTCGTGCGCATCTACCGTCCCGTGGGCGAGGCCTGAGCCATGCCCGACGCCGCCGCCGTTACCGCCGCCCCTCGGATCACGCCCAAGGTCAGCAGCGAAGACTGGATCATGCGCGCGGTGCTGGTCGGCATCGCGCTTTACCTGACCGTCTCGATCCTGCTGCCGCTTTACGCGCTCCTGTCGAAAAGCTTCAAGAACGCCGACGGCGTGTTCGTCGGCCTGGCCAATTACATCAGCTTCTTTTCCACCCCGGCGCTGTTCTGGTCGATCGAGAACAGCCTGACGGTGACCCTGCTGTGCTGCGTCATCGTGGTCACGCTGGCCTTTCTCTATGCCTATGCCCTGACCCGCACCTGCATTCCGTTCAAGGCGCTGTTCAAGGGCGTGGCGCTGCTGCCGATCCTCATGCCGTCGCTGCTGCCGGCGATCGCCCTGGTCTATCTGTTCGGCAATCAGGGCATCATCAAGGACTGGCTGTTCGGTCATGAAATCTACGGCCCCATCGGCATCGTCATGGGCGAATGCTTCTACGTGTTTCCCCATGTGCTGACGATCATGCTGATCGCCATGGCCAATTCGGACGCGCGGCTGTACGAAGCGTCGGACGCGCTCGGCGCCTCCAAGATCAAGACCTTCTTCACGGTCACCCTGCCCAGCGTGCGCTACGGCGTGGTCTCGGCCTTTTTCGTCTGCTTCACCCTGGTCATCACCGACTTCGGCGTGCCCAAGGTCGTCGGCGGCAAGTACAACGTGCTGGCGACCGACATCTATAAACAAGTGGTCGGGCGCCAGGATTTCGAGATGGGGGCCGTGGTGTCCATGGTCCTGCTGCTGCCGGCCCTGTTCGCCTTCGCCGCCGACCGCATCGTGCAGCGCCGCCAGATCGCCTTGCTGTCGGCCCGCGCGGTGCCGTTCCAACCCAAGAAGAACCGCGTCGTCGATATGACCATGCTGGCCTTCTGCTGCCTGATCGGCCTGATCATGGTCTCGATCCTGGGTACGGCCTGCTTCGCGTCGTTCGCCAAGTTCTGGCCCTATGACCTGAGCCTGTCCTTGAAGCATTACAACTTCGACCTGATGGACGGCGGCAGTTGGTCGGCCTATTGGAATTCCATCGAACTGGCGGCCTGGACCGCGGTGATCGGCACGGCGATGGTGTTCACCGGCGCCTATCTGGTGGAAAAAAGCAAAGGCTTCCATTCCGGCCGCGCCGCCATGCAGCTTCTGTGCATGATTCCCATGGCGGTGCCGGGCCTGGTACTGGGGCTGGCCTATGTGTTCTTTTTCAACGCGCCGAACAACCCGCTCGGCTTCCTCTATCACACCATGCCGATTCTGGTGATCTGCACGGTCACCCATTTCTATACCGTCGCGCATCTGACGGCGGCGACGGCGCTGAAGCAATTGGACGGCGAATTCGAAAGCGTGTCACAGTCGCTCAAGGTGCCGTTCTACAAGACCTTCTTCCGCATCACCGTGCCGGTCTGCATGCCGGCGATCCTGGATATTTCCATGTATCTGTTCGTCAACGCCATGACGACCGTGTCGGCGGTGGTGTTCCTGTATTCGCCGGACACGGCCCTGGCGTCCGTCGCGATTCTCAACATGGACGACGCCGGCGACGTCGCGCCGGCCGCCGCCATGGGCATGATGATCGTCGGCACGGCGGCGGCGGTTCGGCTGGTGCATGCGGGGCTGACACGCGGTATTCTGTCGCGCACCCAGGCGTGGCGAAAGCGCTGAGCGGCAAAAACCGCCCGCGCCGCCGCATAGCCTTGGTCTATGGATGATATCCGAATTAACGATTTGACGAATTGACCCATCCCGCCCGAAACTCCGCGCGACCGGCTGCTTGAACGGCCCGGCCGCGGCCAGATGAATGACTTGAAAGGCTCCGCCATGACTTTGACCCCCGGTGATCCCCTGCTGCTGACGCCCGGCCCCCTGACCACGGCCGCCGAAACCCGCGACGCCATGCGCCACGACTGGGGCTCGCGCGATCAGGCCTTCATCGACGCCAACGCCGCCGTGCGCCGCAAGCTGCTGGAAATCGCCAACGCGACCGACACCCACGTCTGCGTGCCCTTGCAGGGCTCCGGCACCTTCGTGGTCGAGGCGGCGCTGTGCACCCTGATCCCCAAGACCGGCAAGGCGCTGATCCTGGTCAATGGCGCCTACGGCAAGCGCATGGGCAAGATTCTGGACTACGCCGGCCGCGCCTACGAGATTTCCGAAACCGCCGAGGACGTGCCGCCGGACGCGGCGGCGCTCGCCGCCAGGCTGGCCGGCGACAAATCCATCACCCATGTCCTGGTGGTCCATTGTGAAACCACCTCGGGCATCCTCAACCCCATCGCCGACATCGCCCATGCGGTGAAGGACGCCGGCCGTTCGCTGATCATCGACGCCATGAGTGCCTTCGGCGCGATCGAACTGGACCTCGCCAAGGTGCCGTTCGACGCCGTCATGGCGTCGTCCAACAAGTGCCTGGAAGGCGTGCCCGGCATGGGCTTCGCACTGATCCGCAAGACCGTGCTGGAAGGCTGCGCAGGCAATTCCCATTCGCTCTCCCTCGACCTCTACGACCAGTGGAAGGCGATGGAGGCCAACGGCCAGTGGCGCTTCACCCCGCCGACCCATGTCATCTTCGCCTTCGCCAAGGCCATCGAACAGTTCGAGGCCGAGGGCGGCCAGCCGGGGCGGTTCAAACGCTATTCCGAGAACTGCAAGATCCTGATCGACGGCATGGCCGATCTGGGATTCCGGACCCTGCTGCCCCAAGGCCTGCAGGCGCCGATCATCGTCACCTTCCACATGCCGTCGGACCCGGCCTTCGATTTCCAGGTGTTCTACGACAAGGTCAAGGATAAGGGCTTCGTACTCTATCCCGGCAAGCTGACCGTGGCGCCCAGCTTCCGCGTCGGCTGCATCGGCCACCTGGGGGCGGCGGAGATGAAGGCGGCATTGAAGGCCATGTCCGAGGTGCTGACCGAGATGGGCGTCAAGACCGGCGCCCCCCAGGCCGCCGAATAGGCCGCCTTCGTGACCGACGCCGCCAAGACGCCGCCCGCGAGTTGTGAGGTCGTCGTCATCGGCGGCGGGGTCATCGGCTGCTCCATCGCCTATCACCTGACCAAGACCGGCATCGCCGACGTGGTGCTGCTGGAGCGGCGCAAGCTGACCTCCGGCACCACCTGGCACGCGGCGGGCCTGATCGGCCAGTTGCGCGGCAGCGCCAACATGACGCGGCTGGCCAAGTACACGGCCGAGCTTTACCGCGAGTTGGAGGGCGAGACCGGCCAGGCCACGGGCCTGAAGCAGAACGGATCGGTCTCCGTCGCGCTCCACGAAGGACGCATGGAGGAATTCCGCCGCAACGCCTCCATGGCCAAGGTGTTCGGCCTTCAGGTCGACATCATCACCCCGGAGGAAGTCAGGGAACGCCATCCCCTGGTCAACGTCGACGACGTGCTGGGCGGCACCTGGATTCCGTCGGACGGGCAGGGCAATCCGGCCGACATCACCCTGGCCCTGGCCAAGGGGGCGCGCATGGGGGGTGCCCGCCTGTTCGAGGACACCAAGGTCGCGGAGATCGTCGTCGAGAACGGCCGCGCCGTCGGCGTGCGGACGGAAACGGGCGAGGTGCGGGCCCGCTGGGTCGTCCTGGCCACGGGGATGTGGGGCCGCGACATGGCGGCCAAGGTCAGCGTGACCCTGCCGCTACATGCCTGTGAGCATTTCTACATCGTCACCGAACCCTTCGCCGGCATGACGCCGGACCTGCCGGTGCTGCGGGTCTACGACGAATGTGCCTATTACAAGGAAGACGCCGGCAAGATGCTGATCGGCGCGTTCGAGCCCAAAGCCAAGCCTTGGGGCATGGACGGCATCCCGGACGATTTCGAATTCGATCAGCTGCCCGACGATTTCGACCATTTCGAGCCGATTTTGGAAGCCGCCATGGCGCGCCTGCCGGCGCTGCAGAACGCGGGCATCCAGACCTTCTTCAACGGCCCGGAAAGCTTCACCCCCGACGTACGCTACAACCTGGGTCCGGCCCCGGGGCTGGACGGCCTGATGGTCGCGGCGGGGCTCAATTCCATCGGCATTCAGTCGGCGGGCGGCATCGGCCGCGTGGTCGCCGACTGGATCAAGTCGGGCCATGCCCCCATGGACCTGTGGGAAGTGGACATCCGCCGCCAGATGCCGTTCCAGGCCAACCGCGCCTATCTGCGGGATCGGGTGTCGGAAAGCCTGGGCCTTCTCTACGCCACCCATTGGCCGTTTCAGCAGTACACCACCGGGCGCGGCCTGCGCCGCTCACCCCTGTATGAGCACCTGAAGGCCGCGAACGCTTGCTTCGGCGAAAGTGCCGGGTGGGAGCGCGCCAACTGGTTCGCGCCCGAAGGTGTCGTGCCCAAGTATGAGTACAGCTACGGCCGCCAGAACTGGTTCGCCGCCTCCGCCGCCGAACACCGCGCGGCGCGAGAAGGCATCGCCCTGTTCGACTTGACGTCCTTCGCCAAGTTCCGGGTCGAGGGCCCGGACGCGGCCCGGGTGCTGAGCCGTGTGTCCGCCAACGACGTCACGGGCGCGGCGGGCCGCGCCGTCTACACCCAATGGCTGAACGGCCGGGGCGGGATCGAGGCCGATTTGACCGTGACGCGGCTGGCCGACGACGCCTTTCTGGTCGTGACCTCCGGTGCCTGTCAGGTGCGGGATTTCCATTGGCTGAAAGGCCATGTGCAGGATCACGAACGCTGCATCGTCACCGACGTGACCTCGGGCCATGCGGTGATCGGCGTCATGGGGCCCAGGTCGCGGGATCTGCTGGCAAGGCTGACGCCGGAAGACCTCGGCAACGACGCCTTTCCCTTCGGGCACAGCCGCGAGGTCGAATTCGCGATGGCGATGGCGCGCATGACCCGCATTTCCTATGCGGGCGAGCTGGGTTGGGAAATCATGGTGCCGACGGAATTCGCGGCCCATGTCTATGAAGCCGTCGCCGCCGCGGGCCCGGAGTTCGGTTTGGTCCATGCCGGGATGCACGCCATGAATTCCCTGCGCATCGAAAAGGCCTACCGCCATTGGGGCCACGATATTTCAGATGAAGATACGGTGCTCGAGGCCGGGCTCGGCTTCGCCGTCGCCTGGGACAAGCCCGGCGGCTTCATCGGCCGCGAGGCGTTGTTGCGGCAGCGGGAAACGGGGATCACACGCCGCCTGATGCAGTTCCTGGTCACCGATCCGGCCCCGCTGCTTTATCACAACGAGCCGATCTGGCGCGACGGCGCCATCGTCGGCAAAGTCACGTCCGGCATGTACGGCCATACCCTCGGCGGGGGCGTCGGCATGGGCTATGTGGCCGTGCCGGACGGCGGCCTGGCCGGGCTCGACGGCCACGATTACGAGATCGAAATCGCCGGGGTGCGTTACCCGGCTAAGGCGTCGCTCAAGCCCCTTTACGATCCCGCGTCGTCCCGCCTGCGCGGCTGATTTCCCCCGTTAATTGGCGCCGTTTGATGCCCGATCCTGTCCCGGATCGGAGGGACGTCATATTGATTTAACCTATCAATCACATAGCTATTAGCGATTTGACATATCCTTGGCCGCTCACGAGAATTCCCGAAACCCAGGCACGGTCCCGTGTGCCGGACGATTTCAAAGGTGAGCAGCATCATGGATCAGACCCAATCCCATCCCCGCAGCGTTTCCGTCAACGGCCGCACCTATGCCTGGCCCAGCCAGCCCCTGGTGGTGGTCTGCATCGACGGCTCGGAGCCTGATTATATCGAACAGGCCATCGCCGGCGGTCACATGCCGTTCCTGGAAAAGGCGCTGAAGGACGGGTCCGACCTGCGCGCCGATTGCGTGGTGCCGAGCTTCACCAACCCCAACAACCTGTCGATCGTCACCGGCGTGCCGCCCAAGGTGCACGGCATTTCCGGCAACTTCTTCCTCGACCCGGACACGGGCGAGGAAGTGATGATGAACGATCCCAAGTTCCTGCGCACGGACACCATCTTCAAGGCCTTCCACGACGCCGGCGCCAAGGTCGCCATCGTCACGGCCAAGGACAAGCTGCGCCGCCTGCTCGGCCACGGCCTCGATTTCTCGTCGGGCCGTGCCGTCGCGTTTTCGTCGGAAAAGGCCGATGAAACGACCCTGGCCGAGAACGGTATCGCCGACGCGCAAGGATTGGTCGGTCGGCCGATCCCCGACGTCTATTCGGCGGACCTGTCGGAATTCATCTTCGATGCAGGCGTCAAGCTGATGGAAACCATGCGCCCCGACATCATGTACCTGTCGACCACCGATTATATCCAGCACAAGCACGCCCCCGGCACGCCGGTGGCGAACGCCTTCTACGCCATGATGGACGGTTACTGGGCCAAGCTCGACGCCATGGGCGCCGTGTTGGCGCTGACCGCCGACCACGGCATGAACGCCAAGTTCGGCACGGACGGCCAGCCCGACGTGATCTATCTGCAGGAAGTGATGGACGGCATCCTGGGGGCGGGCAAGGCGCGGGTGATCCTGCCGATCACCGATCCCTATGTCGTGCACCACGGGGCCTTGGGCTCCTTCGCCACCGTCTACCTGCCCGACGGCGCGGACACCTCCGCCATCGTCACCAAGCTGGCCGCCGTGCCCGGCGTGCAGAAGGTCTATGACAAGAAACACGGCTGCGCCGAGTTCGAACTGCCCGAAGACCGCCTGGGCGACCTGATCGTGGTGTCCGACAAATCGAAGGTTCTGGGCACCTCGGCCGACCGCCACGACCTCAGCCAGTTGAAGGAGCCCCTGCGCTCCCACGGCGGGGTGACGGAACAGAAAGTGCCGCTGATCGTGACCCGCACGGCCTCCGTCGACAGCGGCCGACGGCTCCGCAACTTCGACATTTTCGACGTGGCGCTCAACCATACGGCGCTTGCCGCCAACGCCGCGTAACAGCCCCCCCTTTCAGGCCCTTTGGAGGAACATCCCATGGACAGTGCCGTTGCCGCCCTCAAGGACGACGTGATTCACGAAAAGCTCCGCATCGTCGGAGACAGCGGCGTGCGCGACGAGCGCATCGAGGTCATGAACCCCTACACCAACAAGGTCGTCGGCACTGTGCCGAAGGCGTCGGTCGCCGACGTCAAGAAGGCGTTCAAGACCGCCGCCGAGTACAAGCCGACCCTGACCCGGCATGAGCGCTCGGAAATTCTCAAGAAGACCGGCGAAATCCTCTATTCCCGCCGCGACCAGGTGTCCGACCTGATCACCGCCGAATGCGGCCTGTCGAAAAAGGATTCGATGTACGAAGCGGGCCGCTCCAACAGCGTGTTCAACCTGTCCGCCGCCCTGACCCTGATGGACGACGGCGAGGTGTTCTCCTGCGACGTGTCGCCCTCGGGCCCGAAGCGCAAGATCTTCACCACGCGCCAGCCGCTGCGGGCGATCAGCGCCATCACGCCGTTCAACCATCCGCTCAACCAGGTCGCGCACAAGATCGCGCCCTCGGTCGCGACCAACAACTGCATGGTCCTGAAGCCGACGGAAAAGACCCCACTGACGGCGCTGCTGCTGGCCGACGTGCTGTATGAAGCCGGCCTGCCGCCGGAGATGTTCCAGGTCATCACCGGGGATCCCAAGGAGATCGCCGACGAGATGATCACCAACGAGCATGCCGATCTGGTGACCTTCACCGGCGGCGTCGCGGTCGGCAAGTACATCGCCGAACACGCGGGCTATCGCCGCATGGTGCTGGAACTGGGCGGCAACGACCCGCTGATCGTCATGGAAGACGCCGACCTGGAAAAGGCCGCGACCCTCGCCGTCGCGGGTGCCACCAAGAACTCGGGCCAACGCTGCACGGCGGTGAAGCGCATCCTGGTGGTCGACGCGGTCGCCGACGAATTCGTCAAGATCGCCCTGGAAAAGGTCAAAGCCATCAAGTACGGCGACCCCATGGATCCGGCGACCGACGTCGGCACGGTGATCGACGAGAAGGCCGCCATGCAGTTCGAACGCCGGGTCAATGACGCCGTCGCCAAGGGGGCGGAGCTTCTGTACGGCAACAAGCGCGAAGGGGCCCTCTATTCGCCGACCCTGGTCGACCGTGTGCCCTTCGATTGCGAACTGGTGCGCGAGGAAACCTTCGGCCCCGTGGTGCCGATCATCCGCTGCCCCAACGACATCGCCAAGGTCATCGAGATTTCCAACTCCACGGCCTTCGGCCTGTCGTCCGGCGTGTGCACCAACAACATGGAATACATCACCCGCTTCATCGACGGTCTGGTGGTCGGCACGGTCAACGTCTGGGAAGTGCCCGGTTTCCGCATCGAAATGTCGCCCTTCGGCGGCATCAAGGACTCGGGCCTCGGCTACAAGGAAGGCGTGATCGAGGCCATGAAGAGCTTCACCAACGTGAAGACCTTCTCCATGCCCTGGCTCAGCTGATAGACGTTTCCCCAAGGTCATCCGATTGTAGGGGCCGGGTTTTCGGATTATAACCGCACTCAGTGCGTCTATTGAGGGATGGGCGAATGTTGCGGCGGCCGTCGGGCGGAAAGACCGCCCGGCACCGCGGCCCTGAAACCTGCACCGGAAAGCGCGAACATACGTGGAAACCATCATCAACATCGTCGGCGGCGTCGCCCTTCTGTTGTGGGGCATCCGCATGGTGCGCACGGGGATCACCCGGTCGTTCGGCGCCGACCTGCGCCATGCGTTGGCGGCGTCGGCGCGCAACCGGGTGACGGGGCTGGCCGCCGGCTTCGGCGTCACCACCATCCTGCAAAGCTCGACCGCGACGGCGCTGATCGTCTCGTCCTTCGCCGGGCAGGGGCTGCTAGGCGGCGTCGCGGCACTCGCCATCATGCTGGGCGCGGACGTCGGCTCGACCATGATCGTGCAGGCCCTGTCGATCGACCTGGAGTGGCTGTCGCCCGTGCTTATTTCCGCCGGTGTGTTCCTGTTCCTGTCGACGGAGGCAAGCGGCCGCCGCGCCATCGCCCGCGCCCTCCTCGGTCTCGGCCTGATGCTGCTGTCCCTGCGCCTGATCGCCATGGGCTCCCTGCCGTTCCGCGAAAGCGAGGCCATGGCCGTCCTGGTCCATCCCCTGACCAGCGAGCCGCTGTTGGCCGTGGTGTTCGCGGCGGCCCTGACCTGGGCATCCCATTCCTCGGTCGCGGTGGTGCTGTTGATTCTGTCCCTCGCTGGCATGCAGGTGCTGAACGTGCAACTGGCCATGACCATGGTCCTGGGCGCCAACCTGGGCGGCGCCTTGGCCGCCGTCGGGCTGACGGCCAAGTCCCTGCCGGCGGTGCGCCGGGTGCCGCTCGGCAACCTGTTGATGCGCATGGTCGGCGTGTTCGCGGTGCTGCCTTTCGTGCCCTACCTGCAACCCTATCTGGCGATGTTCGGCGACACGCCGGCGAGGTTGCTGGCCAACTTCCACACGGGCTTCAACCTAGCCCTGGTGGTGGTGTTCCTGCCGGCGCTCGCCCTGGTCGACTGGGCCGCCCGGCGCATCGCGCCCGACCGCCCGGCGACGGACGATCCCGGCAGCCCCCAATATCTGGACGAAGGGGCGCTGGACACGCCCTCCGTCGCCCTGACGGGGGCGGCGCGCGAGACGCTGCGCATGGGCGACGCGGTGAAATCCATGCTGTCCGCCACGCGCGAGGTTTTGCGCACCAACGACGCCGCCCTGCGCAAGACGGTCGAGGCCCAGGACGACGTGGTCGACCGCCTGCACGAGGCGATCAAGCTCTACCTGACCCGCCTGACCGAAGAGGAAATGGACAAGGCGGAAAGCCAGCGCAGCATCGAAATCCTCAGCTTCACCACCAACCTGGAACATGTCGGCGACATCATCGACAAGAACCTGATGGAACTGGCGGGCAAGAAGATCAAGGGCCATATCAATTTTTCCGACGAGGGTTACCGGGAACTGGAAGCCTTCCACAGCCGCATCATGCAGAACCTGGATCTGGCGCTGCATGTCTTCGTATCGGCCGACGAGGATGCGGCGCGCCGGCTGCTGCACGAGAAGACGGAAATCCGCGATCTGGAACGCCGCTATGTGGAAAACCATTTCCGCCGCATGGGCGAACGGCGCCCGGACACCCTGGATTCCAGCGCCCTGCACCTGGACGTGCTGCGCGACCTCAAGCGGGTCAACAGCCACCTGACCTCGGTTGCCTATCCGATTCTGGAACGCCTTGGGGTTCTAACGGAAAGCCGCCTGATCGAGGACGCGGCGGAAAAGCGCAGCCGCGACACGGCCCTGCCCCTGGGGGTCCTGCCCAAGCGGGAAGACGGTTGAACGCCTAACCGGGCGTCAGTCCGCGCAGGCGTTCCGTGCGCCGGCGCAGCAGTTCCAGCGTCGTCAGCAGGGCGATCGAAAACAGGATCAGGATCGCCGCCGCCGCCAGAATGGTCGGCGAAATCTGTTCGCGGATGCCGTTCCACATCTGCAGCGGGATGGTCTGCTGGTCGTAGGACGCAACGAACAGGACCACGACCACCTCGTCGAACGAGGTGACGAAGGCGAACAGCGCGCCTGAAATCACCCCCGGCAGGATCAGCGGCAGGATCACCTTGCGGAACGTCGTCACCGGCGGCGCCCCCAGGCTGGCCGCCGCATGGATCAGCGAGCGATCGAACCCGGCGAGCGTCGCCGTCACGGTGATGATGACGAAGGGAATGCCCAGCATGGCATGGGCCAGTACGATGCCGATGTAGGTATGGGCCAGCCCGGCCTTCGAATAGAAGAAGAACAACCCTGTCGCGGAGATGATCATGGGTACGATCATGGGCGAGATCAGCAGCGCCATGATCGCGCGGCGGAACGGCATTTCCGGGCGCGACAGGCCGAGCGCCGCCAGGGTGCCCAGCCCCGTCGCGATCAGGGTCGAGGATATGCCGATGACGAAGGAGTTCCTGGCCGCGTGGATCCATTGCGAATTGGCCCAGGCATCCGCCCACCAGGCCCCGTCGCGCACCGCGTCGGGCGCGGTCATGCCGTAAGTCAGCAGCCGGTCGTACCAGCGCAGGGAGAACCCGTCGGGGTCGAGCGCCAGCATCTCGCGGGTGAAGGTGAAATAGGGCTCGGCATTGAACGACAGCGGCACGATCACGATGATGGGGGCGATCAGGAACAGGAACACCCCGGCGCAGAACGCCAAATACAGGCGCCGCCAGATGCGTTCGAACGTCGTTGCGTGCGGGGGCATCGCCATGGCCGTTTCCTAACCCAGCTTCATGTTGTCGACGCCGACCAGCCGGTCGTACAGCCAGTAGAGCAGGATCACCCCGCCCAGCAGCAACGCCCCCAGCGCCGCCGCCAGGCCCCAGTTGAGGCTTTGCAGCATGTGGAAGGCGATCTGGTTGGAAATCAGCTGCCCGGACGAGCCGCCGACCAGGGCCGGGGTGATGTAGTAGCCGACGCTGATGATGAACACCAAGAGGACCCCGGCGCCGATGCCCGGCACGGTTTGCGGCAGATAGACGCGCAGGAACGCCGTCACCGGCCCGGCGCCGAGCGAGCGCGCGGCGCGCACGTAATCCTTGGGCACGGTCTTCATCACGGAATAGAGCGGCAGGATCATGAACGGCAGCATGATATGGGTCATGGCGATGACCGTGCCCCATTGGTTGTACATGAGCTGCAATCGTCCGTCGTCGCCGAGGATGCCGATGGAGACCAGCATGTCGTTCAGCACCCCCTGGCTTTGCAAAAGCGTGATCCAGGACGTGGTGCGCACCAGCAAGGACGTCCAGAACGGCAGCAGCACCAGGACCATCAACATATTGGAGTACCTGAGCGGCAGGCTGGCCAGAAGATGCGCCGCCGGATAACCCAGGAGCAGGCAGAGCCCCGCGATCAAGGCCGAGAGGAACAGGGTGCGCAGAAACAGGTGGCCGTAGATGCGCCGGTTTTCGGGGGCGCGGACGATCTCTCCCTCGGCGTCATAGGAAAGATCCAGGGCCTGGGCGTAGAAGGCGGCGGTATGCGGTGAGGCGGCGCGGGCCATCACGGTCCACAGGTGCAATTCGCCCCATTCTTCGTTGAGGGCGAGAAGCTGGTCCTTGTAGGGCGGGCCCTTGATCCGCTTGATCTTGCGCGCCGTCGATTTGAACAGGCTGGTGGCGCCCGTGCGCTCGTAATTGATGCGCGTGCCGACCTGGGCATGGGTGCGGTTGGCGCGTGCTTCCGTCAGGTCGAGGACCAGGGCCTCGAAGGCGTCTTCCCCCGGCACCTGGGCAACGTCGTGAACCCGCAGCCAGGCCGACAGGCGCGGCATGTTGTCGGAAAACACCGGGTTGTAGACGCTGAGATAAAGCATCTGGCCGATCGGCACGGCGAAGGTCACGATCACGAACAGCAGCAGGGGGGCGACCAGAAACAGCGCCTTCAGGCGCGCGCGCCGGGTCGCCCGCGCCAGGGCGGTCTTCAACGGCGTGCCGTCGCCGGTGGTCAGTGCTGCCGCGGCGGTCATCGGCGGAAGCCTCGTCCGCCGGTCAGTTGGACGCGATCCAGGCGTTGAAGCGTTCGTTCAGTTCCGAATCCCGGTCGGCCCAGAATTCGAAGTTGTTGACCAGCGCGTTGCCCATGTTGGCTTCCGCCGTCGGCATGTGGGGGGCCATCGGGGTCTTGCCGTCCTGGTACAGGCCGACCAGCTTGCCCGACGATTTGCGTGCCGGGCCATAGGCGATGTACTTGGCCTGATCGGCCAGACGCTGGGTGTCCGTGGCGAACTTGATGAACTCCAGGGCCAGATCCTTGTTGGGCGCCCCCTTGGGGATGACGAACAGGTCGAAATCCAACACCTGGCCGTCCCACACGATCTTGAAGGGTTTGTTCTCGCCGATGGCGGCGTTGAAGATGCGGCCGTTGTAGGCGGTGGTCATGGCGACTTCGCCGTCGGCCAAAAGCTGCGGCGGCTGGGCACCCGCTTCCCACCACACGACATGCGTCTTGATGGTGTCCAGTTTCTTGAAGGCGCGGGCCACGCCTGCGTCGGTGGTCAGCATTTTGTAGACCTCGGCCGCCGGCACGCCGTCGGCCATCAGCGCCATTTCCAGGTTCGGCTTGGCACCCTTGCGCAGGCCCCGCTTGCCGGGAAACGTCTTGACGTCGAACAGGTCGGCGATGGTCCTGGGCTCGGCCCCCTTGAACTTGGACGCGTCATAGGCGAACACGGTGGACCACACGATGCTGGCGACCGCGCAGTCGGTCAGGGCACCTTCGATGAAATCCTCGGTCGCCGGGGTGCCGTCGGGCGCCGGCGGCAGGATGGCGGGGTCGATGCTTTCCAGCAGCCCTTCGTCGCAGTAGCGCACGGCGTCGGAATATTCCACGTCGGCGACGTCGATGGACACGTTACCCGCCTTGACCTGGGCCTTGATGGGGGCGGCCGGGTTGGGGGCATCGACGGATTTGATCTTATGCCCCGTCTTGGCCATCCAGGGCTTGTGATAGGCCTCGACCTGGCTTTTTGTATAGGCGCCCCCCCAGGACACGACGGTGATCTCGCCGGCATTCGCGGGCACGCCGGACAGCACCAGCCCCGCGGCAAGGGCGGCGGCGGCGATCGGTTTCATGGCGGTCATCTTCGTTCTCTCCTGCATCAATTAAGTCATTTTCTTCAGGTGTCGATGGGGTCGAGCGCGCGGCAGTCGGCGGCCTGCCAGCCGATGGTGACGGTGTCGCCGACCTTGACGGCGGGGCGTTCCCCGTCATTGCGCAGCTTGACCACGAAGGCGTCGTTGCCGGCCACGGTCATGCGCACGCGAATGTGGTCGCCGAGATAGATCAATTCCTCGACGCGGCCGGTCAGGCGGTTGCGCAAGCCGTCGTCCGTGGGGCCGACCAGCGCCACCCGTTCGGGTCGGATCGACAGGGTTGCTCTTTCCCCCGCGCCGCCGACATTGACGGCCAGCGCCGTGACGCTGTCGCCGCCGTCCAGGTCGACACGGCATTCGCCGCCCTGGATCTCCGCGATGCGGCCGGACAGGCGGTTGTTCTCGCCGATAAACTGGGCGACGAAGGAATTGGCGGGCTTCTCGTAAAGTTCGTCCGGCGTCGACAGCTGCTGCACCATGCCCTGGTCGAACACGCAGATGCGGTCGGCCATGGTCAGGGCCTCCGCCTGATCGTGGGTGACGTAGACCACGGTGACGCCCAGGTTGGCGTGGATGTGCTTGATCTCGTACTGCATCTGCTCGCGCAGTTGCTTGTCCAAGGCGCCCAGGGGCTCGTCCATCAGGATCAGGTCCGGCTCGAACACCAGGGCGCGGGCGACGGCCACGCGCTGCTGCTGGCCGCCGGACAACTGCGCCGGGCGGCGGCCGCCGAAATCGGGCAGTTCCACCATGTCGAGGGCGCGGGCGACCTTGGCCGCGATCTCTGCCTTGGGGATATTGCGCACGCTTAAGGGAAAGGCCAGGTTTTCCGCCACGGTCATATGCGGGAACAGGGCATAATTCTGAAACACCATGCCGATGCCCCGCTTGTGCGGCGGCACGGCGTTGATGGGGTTGCCGTTCAGGAATATCTCGCCGTGGGTCGCCGGCTCGAACCCGGCTAGCATCATCAGCGAGGTGGTCTTGCCCGATCCCGACGGCCCCAGCATGGTCAGGAACTCGCCCCGGGCGATGTCCAGGTTCAGGTCCTTGATGACCAGGGTTTCGCCGTCATAGCTCTTCTGAACGCTCTCGAAGCGGACACTGGCGCCCGTGCCGCCGGCGGCGTCTGTTCCTGTCGGTTCGCTGCTGCGTTGAATGTTCAATACCGATCCGTACGGTCTGTTTCCGCGGTCAAAACCTTTAGATGTGCCGTGATTCCGGCCAGGGTAGAGGACCGGGCCGGGCCCCGCAACCGCCCGCCGGGGGAAAACCGGCACGGGGCGCGGAAATCCGCCGCATGCGTTGACAAAGGGGGCGTAATGCCTATACTCCCGCGCTTCCTTTCCGGGAACGTGGATGCCGCTGCATATCGGGCCCATCCCGCCCCCTCCTGACGCCCGCAAGGGCCAGGGAGGGATCAAGGCCTACCGGGACAACGTAGACCGCCGCGGCGATAAAAACCGGCCGCCGGCAAAGCAAAAAGGACTGACAAGTCATGTCGAAGCGTCTTGCCTCGAAGTACAAGATCAACCGCCGCCTGGGCGAAAACCTCTGGGGTCGCCCGAAAAGCCCCGTCAACACCCGCGAATACGGCCCCGGCCAGCATGGTCAGCGGCGCAAGAAGCCGTCCGACTTCGGCACCCAGCTGATGGCCAAACAGAAGCTGAAGGGCTACTACGGCAACATCTCGGAAAAGAAGTTCCGCAAGTATTACGCCGAAGCCTCGCGCCGCAAGGGTGACACCTCGGAAAACCTGATCGGGCTGCTGGAGCGCCGCTTGGACGCCGTCGTCTATCGCATGAAATTCGTGCCGACCGTGTTCGCCGCCCGTCAGTTCATCAACCACGGCCACGTGAAGGTGAACGGCAAGAAGGTCAACATCGCCTCCTATCAGGTCAGCGAAGGCGACCTGATCGAGGTCAAGGACAAGTCCCGGGAAATGCCCCTGGTGCTGCTGGCCATCGAATCGTCCGAACGCGACGTGCCCGACTACATGGAAGTGAACCACAAGAAACTGGCCGGTACCTTCCTGCGCACGCCCAAGCTGGCCGACGTGCCCTATCCGGTTCAGATGGAACCGAACCTGGTCATCGAATTCTATTCCCGCTAAGGGAATTTCCAGCCTTTGCGCGGTTTTCTCCGCGCCGGAAAAGGGGCACCATCGGGTGCCCCTTTTTTGTTGCGGGGACGGGACGGAGACCTGCCATGACACCCAAGAAAATCGTCGAAAGCTTCTATGCGGACGTATGGAACCGCCGCGACTACGACCAGGCGCGGCGCATCATCGCCAAGGATTTCAAGTTCCACGGCTCGCTTGACGACGAACGCCGGGGCGTCGAGGGCTTCATCGATTACAACAAGGGCGTTCACAAGGCGCTCGGCGGCTATACCTGCACCATCCGCGACATGATCGTCGCGGAAGGCCGGGTTGCGGCCCAGATGTATTTCGAGGGCGTCCACCAGGACGACTTCTTCGGGGTGCCGGCCACGGGAAAAACGCTGCACTGGATGGGGGCCGCGTTCTTCGAGATATCGGACGGCCAGATCCGGAGCCTCTGGGTGCTCGGCGACATCGACGGGCTGAAACGCCAGCTCGGCCTGACGGAAACGGCCTGGGCGTGACCCTTGGCACCGCCGCCCCCCCGGAGCAATTCAGAGGGGGCGGCGGGCCGTTGGGTCAGGCCGCGGCCGCATTTTCGGCGGGCGCCTGGCGGATCAGGTAGTCGAATGCGGAGAGGGCCGATTTCGCCCCTTCGCCCATGGCGATGATGATCTGCTTGTGCGGCGTGGTCGTGGCGTCGCCGGCGGCGAAGATGCCGGGGACGGAGGTCTCGCCCCGCTGGTTGACCTCGATCTCGCCGCGCGGGCTCAGGTCCAAGACGCCCTTCAGCCATTCCGTGTTGGGCACCAGGCCGATCTGCACGAAAATGCCTTCCAGCTCGACCGTGTGCGCTTGCTCGGTCGCCCGGTCCCGATAGGTCAGGCCGGTGACCCTGGTCCCGTCGCCCAGAACTTCCGTGGTCAGGGCCTGGGTGATGACGGTGACGTTGTTCAGGCTGCGCAGTTTGCGTTGCAGGACCTCATCCGCGCGCAGCTGCTTGTCGAACTCGATCAGGGTGACATGGGCGACGATGCCGGCGAGGTCGATCGCCGCCTCGACGCCCGAGTTGCCGCCGCCGATCACCGCCACGCGCTTGCCCTTGAACAGGGGGCCGTCGCAGTGCGGGCAGTAGGCGACGCCACGGTTGCGATATTCGTCCTCGCCGGGAACGTTCATCTGCCGCCAGCGCGCCCCGGTGCTCAGGACCAGGGTGCGGGATTGCAGGCTGGCGCCGCTTTCCAGCACGATCTTGTGCAGGCCGCCGGGGGTGGCGGCCGGAACCAGTTCCTTGGCGCGTTGCAGGTTCATGATGTCGACGTCGTAATCCCGGACATGGGATTCCAGGGCCGCCGCCAGGGCGGGGCCTTCGGTGTGGGGGACGGAAATGAAGTTCTCGATCGCCATGGTGTCCAGCACCTGACCGCCGAAGCGTTCGGACGCGACGCCCGTGCGGATGCCCTTGCGCGCGGCATAGACCGCCGCCGCGGCCCCCGCGGGTCCGCCGCCGACGATCAGCATGTCGAACGGCTCCTTGGCGTCGATGGCCTCGGCGGCGCGGTCGGCGGCCCCCGTGTCCAGCTTGGCCAGGATCTGTTCCAGTTCCATGCGGCCCTGGGCGAAGGGCTCACCGTTCAGGTAGACCGAGGGCACGGCCATGACCTGGCGCGCCGTGACTTCGTCCTGGAACAGGCCGCCGTCGATGGCGACATGACTGACGTTCGGATTGAACACGGCCATCACGTTCAGCGCCTGCACCACATCGGGGCAGTTCTGGCAGGACAGGGAGAAATAGGTCTCGAAACGGAATTCGCCCTTCAGGTCCTTGACCTGGTTCAGGACGTCCGGGGCGATCTTGGGCGGGTGGCCGCCCGAATGCAGTAGGGCCAGGACCAGGGAGGTGAACTCGTGGCCCAGGGGAATGCCGGCGAAGCGTGCTCCCGTTTCCCGGCCGTCCCGCAGGATCGTGAAGGACGGCACGCGGGCGTCCACTTCCGCGCCCTCGGCGCGTCGCCAGGACACCTTGTCGGAGAGGGCGGCAATGTCGCCCAGCAGGGATTCCAGATCCTGGGACGCCTTGGCGCCGTTCAGGGTGGCGACCAGTTCGATCGGCGCGCGCAGATTTTCCAGATAGCCTTTCAGCTGGGTCTTCAAGGTCTCGTCCAACATGGTCCTGTCTTTCGTTTTTGGGGTCGTGTTTGGCTCAAGGCCCGGCGGAAGGGGCGCGCCCCCGGTCGGTGGGAGGAAGGGAGCGCGCCCGCTTGCCGGGGTCGGGGGCGGGGTTTAGATTTTGCCGACCAGCTGCAGGGACGGGGCCAGGGTTTCGGCGCCTTCTTCCCATTTGGCCGGGCAGACTTCATCCGGATGGGCCCGCACGTACTGGGCGGCCTTGACCTTGCGCAGAAGCTCGGTCGCGTTGCGGCCCACACCTTCGGAGGTCACCTCGACGATCTGGATCACGCCGTCCGGGTCGACCACGAAGGTGCCGCGGTCGGCGAGACCCTGACCTTCGCGCATCACCTCGAAGTTGCGGGTGACGGTGCCGGTCGGATCGCCGATCATCGGGAAGGTGATCTTGCCGATGGCGGGCGAGGAATCGTGCCAGGCCTTGTGCGAGAAATGGGTGTCGGTGGAAACCGAATAGATCTCGACGCCCATCTTCTGGAATTCGCCGTAGTTGTCGGCCAGGTCTTCGAGCTCGGTCGGGCAGACGAAGGTGAAGTCGGCCGGATAAAAGAAGAAGACGGCCCATTTGCCCTTTACGTTGGCGTCGGTGACGGTGGCGAACTTGCCGTCCTTGAAGGCTTCGGCCTTGAACGGCTTCATTTCGGTATTGATGAGAGACATATCGGCTCCGTTGGTTGGTGTTGGTGGGTACACCCCCTAGATAACCAATTGAGAATGACTATTAAAATGAATTTACTGATTAAATTAAATCGATAAATACGATTAGTTTGAATTTAGAAGGCTAAAATGACGATTTTTTTTAGGCGGGCGGGCCGCGAGAGCCGCGAACGCAAGCCCAAACGAAAAGGACCGCCAAACGGCGGCCCTTCCCTCAGGCCCTCCCTGGAAACTCGGGGGCCTCATTTTTATGGGGTGATTAAACCCAGACAAATAAGACGAAATTCAAGCGGCGTTTTCAATGCCTTTTTCGTCCAGAAGCTGCTTCAGCTCCCCGGTTTCGTACATTTCCCGGATAATGTCGCAGCCACCGACGAATTCACCCTTCACATAGAGCTGGGGGATGGTCGGCCAGTTGGCATAGGCCTTGATGCCTTCGCGAATCTCCATGTCGTCCAGGACGTTGATGCCCTTGAACTTGACGCCGATGGTCGACAGCGCCTGCACCACGGCGGCGGAAAAACCGCACTGCGGGAACATCGGCGTGCCCTTCATGAACAGCACCACGTCGTTGTCGTCCACTTCCTGCTTGATTTGGGCGAAAACCGGATTCTCGCTCATCTGTTTGTCCTTTCGTTGGGCCCGGACAAGGATTCCGGGCGAATCGCCTGAGACGGCCTTGGGTCAGCCGGCCGGGGCCGATGTCTGCAGGGCAAGGGCGTGCAGTTCGTTGCCCATGCGGCCCTGAAGCGCCTGATAGACCATCTGGTGCTGCTGAACGCGGGATTTGCCCCGGAAGGCCTCGGACACCACGACGGCGAGGTAATGGTCCCCGTCGCCGCGCAGGTCTTCGATGGTCACCTCCGCGCCGGGAATTCCTTCCCGGATAAGCGTTTCGATCTCGCCTGCGGCCATGGCCATGGTTGGGTCCCCAAATTCAGCAATCCATTGGGTGAAGATATGGCGTGCTTGCGGTCCAAGGTCAACAGTCCGAGTGCGCGGAAATTCCGCCGCCGCGGCCTATGGTTGGGCCATGTAGGCCGGCATCCAGGTTTCGTGGATGTCCCTGAGGCCAGCCAGGGCAACCCGGCCATGGCCGGCCACATCGATATGGTCGCCGCCGCAGGTGCCGAGGACCAGTGCCGGCACGCCCGTGTCGCGGGCGGCGATGGCAAGCTGCGCCGCGTCGCCGGTGGTGACCAGATAGCGGGCCTGATCCTCGCCGAACAGGAAGGCCGCCGCATGGACGCCGTCGGGCAGGGTAATGCGCGCACCCAGGCCGCCGGCCAGTGCCATTTCCGTGAGCGCCACCAGCAGCCCGCCGTCGGACAGGTCGTGGCAGGCGCTGATCTGGCCCGTTTCGATCAGGGAGCGCACGAAATCGCCGGTCCGCCGCTCAACCCCCAGATTGACCGGGGGCGGCGACCCGGCCTCGCGGCCCTCGATCTCGCGAAGGTACAGGGATTGGCCGAGATGGCCCTTGGTCGCGCCGATCAGGACCAGGGTCTGTCCTTCGCCCGGAAGGGCCGTGCTGACCCGCTTGGCCGCGTCCTGCAACAAGCCGACGCCACCGATGGTGGGGGTCGGCGGGATGCCCGTGCCGTTGGTTTCGTTGTACAGCGACACGTTGCCCGACACGACCGGGAAGTCGAGCGCCACGCAGGCCTCGCGGATGCCTTCGATGCAGCCCACGAACTGGCCCATGATTTCCGGGCGTTCCGGGTTGCCGAAGTTCATGTTGTCGGTGATGGCGATGGGCTTGGCGCCGACGGCGACCAGGTTGCGCCAGGCCTCGGCGACGGCCTGCCGTCCGCCCTCGACCGGGTCGGCCAGGCAATAACGCGGCGTGCAGTCGGACGTCATGGCCAATGCCTTCTTGGTGCCGTGCACGCGCACGACCCCGGCGTCGCCGCCCGGCCGTCCGATGGTGTCGCCCATGACCATGTGGTCGTACTGTTCCCAGATCCAGCGCTTGGACGCCAGATGCGGGCAGCCCATCAGGGTTTTCAGCGCGTCCAGGGGGGGCACGTCCTTCGTCAGGTCCGCCGGGGTGATTTCCGCCTGTTTCGGCGTCGGCACCCAGGGGCGGTCGTATTCGGGGCTGGCCAGGGCCAGCGGGTCGATCGGCAGGTCGGCGACGATCTCGCCCTTGTGGCGCAGCACCATGTGCCCCGTGTCGGTCAGCTTGCCGACCACGGCGAAATCCAGCTCCCACTTGTCGAAAATCTTGCGGGCGTCGTCCTCGCGCCCGGGCTTGAGCACCAGAAGCATGCGCTCCTGGCTTTCCGACAGCATCATTTCATAGGCCGTCATGCCGTCTTCGCGCTGCGGCACCTGGTCCAGGTCCAGTTCGACCCCGGTGCCGCCCTTGGACGCCATCTCGAAGCTGCTTGAGGTCAGGCCCGCCGCGCCCATGTCCTGAATGGCGACGATCATGTCCGTGGCCATCAATTCCAGGCAGGCCTCGATCAACAGCTTCTCGGTGAACGGGTCACCGACCTGCACGGTCGGGCGCTTTTCGTCGGAATCGTCCGTGAATTCGGCCGACGCCATGGTCGCGCCATGGATGCCGTCGCGACCGGTCTTCGATCCCACATAGATGATCGGATTGCCGATGCCCGTGGCGGCGGAATAGAAAATCTTGTCCTGGTCGGCGACGCCCACGGTCATGGCGTTGACCAGGATGTTGCCGTTGTAGCCGGGGTGGAATTCGCATTCCCCGCCCACGGTCGGCACGCCGACGCAGTTGCCGTAGCCGCCGACGCCGGCGACCACGCCCGCCACCAGATGGCGGGTCTTGGGATGGTCGGGTGATCCGAAGCGCAGGGCGTTCAGGTTGGCCACGGGCCGGGCCCCCATGGTGAACACGTCGCGCAGAATGCCGCCGACGCCCGTCGCCGCCCCCTGATAGGGTTCGATGAAGCTGGGGTGGTTGTGGCTTTCCATCTTGAAAATGGCGGCCTGGCCGTCGCCGATATCGACCACGCCCGCGTTCTCGCCGGGCCCGCAGATCACGCGCTTGCCCTCGGTCGGCAGGGTTTTCAGCCATTTTTTCGAGGATTTGTAGGAGCAATGCTCCGACCACATGACGGAAAAGATGCCCAGTTCCGTCAGGTTCGGCGCGCGGCCGAGGATTTCCAGAACCTTTTCGTACTCGGCAGGGCTCAGGCCGTGCTCGGCGACGATTTCAGGCGTGATTTCCGGGGAATTCTGGGGAGCGTTCATGGCCGACTTCTTAGCAAATCCCCGGCGTTTGGCAATGTTTTATCGGCCCGAACGGTACGTCCGGCGGGGAATTCCGTGATTAATGCATGGCCCCTAACGCCAAGGCCGCCGCACCGGCGGGGTTCCTGGCCGGCGCAGACGGATTTTCGGGCTGTCCGTGGCCGTTGACGGCATCGGTCTGCCGCCGACGCCGGCCAACAGCGAAACGTCCTTGCGCTTGAAGAAGGGCACAAGGATCATGCCGGCGGCGGCCCCGCCGATATGCGCCCAGAAGGCGACGCCGCCGCCCGTGCCCGGGTCGGCCGCGGCATTGACGAATTGCAGGCCGATCCAGGCGGCCAGGGCGATCCCCGCCGGCACGGGCACGATGCGCACGAAGATGAGAATCCAGATCAGCACGTTGATCCGCGCCGTGGGATGCAGCAGCAGATAGGCCCCCATGACCCCGGATATGGCGCCCGACGCGCCGACCAGCGGCACGGTCGAGCCGGTGTCGATCAGCATATGGGTCCCCACGGCGGCCAGGCCGCAGACCAGATAGAAAATCAGAAAACGGACATGGCCCATGCAGTCCTCGACGTTGTCGCCGAGAATCCAGAGATAGAGCATGTTGCCGATCAGATGCATCCAGCCGCCGTGCATGAACATGGAGGTCAGCAAGGTCATCTCCGCCGGTATCCAGGACAATTCCGGCGACAGGGTCCGTTCGCCGAACACCACGGCGGGGATGGTGCCCAGCGCATAGACCGCTTCCTGAGCGCGGCGTGGGTCGAGGCTCGCCTGCCACAGGAACACGGCGACGCAGGCCGCGATCAGGGCCACGGTCACGTATTGAAAGGAAATGCGGTGCCGGGGATTGGAATCGGATATCGGCAGCAGCATGGAATGGCGGTCTCCTCGGGGCAGGCGGCAGGGCCTGTCCTGCGTTACGCGCGGATTATGGCCAAAGCCGGGCGTCCCGGCCAGCATGCGCGGGCCCGGCGTTGGTCGGCACGTAAACCTGTTGTCCCCGGGGGGCATCAGATTGTATACAATGTGCCGCCAAGCCGCCCGGGGCCGCCTTGCCCGGAGAATACCCATGAGCGGCGGAAATTTAGGAGATAAGCAGCCATGACCGAGATCCTGCGCACGCCCGTGACCGACGCCTCCGCCTGGCGCGGAACGGATTATCCCGATGCGGCGGCATGGACCCTGACGCTGACCGTGGACCAGATCGCCGAGCTGAACGCGGCCCTGGCGGCGGTCAAGGCGGCGGGCGGGACGCTCGGCTTCGCGCGCGAGGATTTCCCTCTGCCGGCCCTGGGGCCGGTATTGGACGAGGTGTCCGACGAAATCCAGTACGGCCGGGGGTTCCAGGTGATCCGGGGGCTCGATCCCCAGCGCTATGAACTGGACGACCTGAAGATGATCCTGTGGGGGATCGGTCAGTACCTGGGCATCGGCATCGTCCAGAACAAGCAGGGCGAATTGATCGGCCAGGTCATGGACCACGGCGACAAGTTCGAGGGCAAGGACCCTTACCTGTCCGGCGTGCGGTTCTACCGCACCTCGCTGGACCTGCCGCCCCATACGGACAGCTGCGACGTGGTTGGTCTGATGTGCGTGCGCCGGGCCAAGACGGGCGGCGAAAGCTCCGTCGTGTCGGCGACCGCCATCTACAACGAAATCCTCAAGACCCGTCCGGACCTGATCGACCCCCTGTGCGGCGGCTTCTACGTCGATCTGGCGTCCAAGACCGGCAACATGACGGAAGTCACCAATCAGCGCATTCCCGTGTTCGCCTATTACGAAGGTGCTTTGGCCTGCCGCTACAACAAGCGCCAGCTTGAACTGGGTGCCGAAAAATCGGGCCATCCCCTGACCCCCTTGCAACAGGAAGCCATCGACTATTTCCGCGAACTGTCGGTCCGCCCAGACCTGCGCCTGGACATGATGCTGGAGCCGGGCGATTTCCAGATTCTCAATAACCGCACGACGCTGCATTCCCGCCAGGAATTCCAGGACCATGCCGAAGCCGATCAGAAGCGGCTGATGCTGCGCATCTGGATGATCACCCCCGAAGGCCGCCCGGTGGCGCCGGAAATGCTGAACCTGCTCAACACCGGCCCCCGGGGCGGCGTCGCCGCCCAGCAATAGGCGGGGTCTTATCGTGAAGGATGGAGACGTGATGAAGGACGCCGACAAGGCGGAGACAGGGGCGACCGCGGTTCTGGCAAACTTCGCCGCCGGGCTGACGTTCGAGGACATGCCGAAGGATGTCGTCGAACATCTGAAGCTGGCGGTGCTCGACGGGCTGGCCTGTTGCCTGCACGGTGCCACCCTGCCGTGGACGCGCATGGTCGCCGACCTGGTCGACCACGACGGCGGCACGCCCGAGGCGTCGCTGATCGGCATGCTGCGCATGGTGCCCGTGGCCAACGCCGTGCTGGTGAACGCCACGGCGGGCCATGCCTTCGAAATGGACGACATTCACAAGGACGCCATCACCCATCCCAATTCCATCGCCGTGCCGGTGGCGCTGAACATGGGCGAACGCCTGTTGGGCACGCGCCGCGCCGGGGTGCCGGGGGCGCTGGTGCTGACCGCCATGGCGGCGGGTTACGAAGTCGCCTGCCGGGTGGGCTCGGCCGCCGGGACGGACCTTCTGTTGCGCGGCTTCCACCCCCAGGGCACGGTCGGCCCGCTGGTCGCCGCCGCCACGGCGGCGCGCATGATGGGCTTGGACGCGGCCGGGATGGCCAACGCGCTGGGCATCGCGGGCTCCCTCGGCGCCGGGCTCATGGCGGCCCAGGAAGGGGCCATGGTCAAGCGTCTGCATTCGGGCCGGGCGGCGGAAGCCGGAGTCCGGGGGGCCGAGCTGGCGGCCAAGGGTTTCACCGGCATCTCCGACATGGTCGAGGCCGAATACGGCGGTTTCCTTGCCGCCTTCGCCGGCAAGATCAACATCGACCGCGCCGTGCAGGGCCTGATGCCGGGCCAGACGATGCAGTGGGAAATCCTGCAGACCGGGTTCAAACCGCATGCAACGGTGACCAGCATCCACAGCGCGCTCGACGCGCTCGCCGCCGTCATCAGGGACAACGGCCTTGCCGCCGGCGACATCGCCCGCATCACGGCATATGTCAGCCATCCGACCTATGTCCATTGCGCCTGGCCCTACAAGGCGCAGGGCATCACGGCGGCGCAGATGAACCTGTATTACGGGCTCGCCATGATCGCCCTCGACGGCGAGGCCTTCACCGCCCAGTTCACCGAGGACCGCATCAAGGACCCCGAGGTGCTCAAATTCATCGAATGCATCGATGCCGAGGTCGATCCCGAGATTGAGGCCCAGGGCCCGGCGGCCCGCCACATGGCGCGGGTCACGGTCGTGACCAAGGACGGGCGGGAGTTGTCCCATACGGAACGCAACCGCCGCGGCAGCCCGGAAAACCCCGTTTCGGCGGCGGACCTGAACCGCAAGTACGATGCGCTCGCGATTCCGGTGCTGGGCGAGGCCAAGGCGGCCAAGGTGAAGGACTTCGTGGCCGGCCTGGACACTGCCGAGGACATCCGCCCGCTGATGAATCTGCTGACGGCGTGATCCGCCGCCCAGTGGCGGCGCGGGGCGGGTTGGTGTAAAATCGACGTGCTCATGGGGGATCAACCCTTAGGTTGGAGGTCCTGGCCATGCCTGAAGAACGCCGCGCCGCGCGCCGGTTCGACATCAGCGAGCTTATCTTCGTGTCCTCCAAGGCGGAGACGAGAACGGGACTTCTGCGGGATATTTCCCGGCAGGGCGCGCAGGTCGAGTTTTCCGATATTCTGGGCCGGACCCAGCATGCCTTTGCCGCGGGCGATGCGGTTGACCTCCGCATCGACGGACTGGGCGAGTTGCCCGGCGTCATCTCGCGCCTGACGGGCAAGGGCGTCGCCATCGAATTCCGCATCGACGACGCGCAGCAGGAAATGCTGCGGGCGGAAATCCAGGAAGCCTTCGACGCGGCGTGAAACTCAGTACCGCCAGAAATCCCGGTCGAACATCACCAGCAGGGCCAGCACCTCAAGCCGCCCGGCCAGCATGGCCAGGGTCAAAATCCATTTCGCCGCGTCGGGCAGGGGCTGGAAGTTGCCCGCCGGGCCGATGATCGGGCCCAGGCCCGGGCCGACGTTGGTGATCGCCGTGACCGTCGCCGAATAGGCCGTCAGGATATCCAGTTCCAGGAACGACAGCGCCACCGTGAACACGGCGATGGTCGCCACGAACACGGCCAGGAAGGCGAGGATGGAATAGGGCACGTCGTCGGGCACCGGCGCGCCGTTATAGGTCAGCTGAATCACCCGGTTGGGGCTGAACAGGCGCTTCACATGGGCGCGCACCAGTTTGTAGAGGATCTGGTGGCGGTAGATCTTGATCGCGCCCGAGGTCGATCCCGAACAGCCGCCGATGTACATGAGGGCCAGGAACACCCCGACCCCGCCGGGCCCCCAGGTCGTGTAGTCGTCGGTGGCGAAGCCCGTGGTGGTGACGACCGAGGTCACGTTGAACGCGGTCAGGGTCAAGGCGTCGGGGAAGGCAATGCCGCGCTCCCAGGTCATCCAACCGGCCAGGCCGACGCTGACGGCGGCCAGCAGGGCGATGAACCCGCGGACCTGTTCGTCGTTGAAGATCTGGCCTGGGCTGCCGCGCGCGGCCTTGATGTACAGGTAAAATGGGATGGCGCCGGCGGCCATGAACACCGTGGCGATCCAGTGCAGGGCCGGGTTCTTGAAAAAGCCGAAGGATGCGTCATGGGTCGAATAACCGCCCGTCGACACGGTCGCCATGGCATGGGTCACGGCATCGAACAGGGACATCCCGAAGATGAAGTAAAGCAGCGCGCACAGCACCGTCAGCAGCGTGTAGAAGGCCATCAGGTAGATCACCATCTGGAACGCGCTGGTGCTGAACTTCTCGCCCGTATCCGAGCTTTCGATCTTGAACAGCTGCATGCCGCCGACGCGCATCAGCGGCAGCATGAGGATCGCCATGGCGATGATCCCGATGCCGCCCAGCCATTGCAGGATACCGCGCCACAACAGGATGCCCGGCGGCAGATGGTCGAGGCCGGTCAGGATGGTCGAGCCGGTGGTGGTGATCCCCGACATGGATTCGAACACGGCATCGGTCAGGCTGATGCCCAGGCCCAGGAACGGGATCGCCGAGATGGCCGCGACGGTGACCCAGCCGAGTGCGGTGACCAGGAACGCCTGGCGCAGATTCAGCTTGATACCGTCCTTGGGCCAGGCGGCGATGGCCAGGGCGAAGCCGATGAAACCGGTGACCAGGGCGGCCGCCGTGAACGATTCCCAGTCCTTGTTATGATAGATCGCGTCGGCCAGGGCGGGGACGCACATAAGCACGGACACAAAACAGGACAGCAGCCCCAGAAGGTGCACGACGGGCCGGATGTTCAGCATCTCGTGACCCTCCTTAAGGGCCTGCGGGAACGGCCGGGTTGGCGCGGCCGGCCCCCTAGTGCAGGGCGGATATCAGCCCGTCGAACAGGGGTTTGCCGTCGGTTCCGCCCAATGCGGCCTCGGCCAGACGTTCGGGATGCGGCATCATGCCCAGCACGTTGCCGGCTTCGTTCACGATGCCGGCGATGTTGTTGCGGCTGCCGTTGGGATTGGCGCCCTCGGCGACGGCGCCCTTGGGATCGCAGTAGCGGAAGGCGACGCGGCCTTCGCCCTCAAGGCGGTCCAGGGTCGCGTCGTCGGCGAAATAGTTGCCGTCGTGATGGGCGATGGGAATGCGGATCACCTGGCCGTCCTTGTACCCGCCGGTGAAGGGTGTCCTGGTATTCTCGACCTTCAGCCACACATCCTTGCATACGAACTTCAGGCCCGCGTTGCGCATCAGCGCCCCCGGCAGCAGCCCCGCCTCGGTCAGGATCTGAAAGCCGTTGCACACGCCCAGCACGGGAACGCCCTTGTTGGCGCGCTCGACCACCGTGCGCATGACCGGCGAATTGGCGGCCATGGCACCCGACCGCAGATAGTCGCCGTAAGAGAACCCGCCCGGCACGGCGATCAGGTCGACGTCGGGCAGGCCCAAATCGCGGTGCCAATGCATGATGACGTCGGTGCCCGTGACGGCTTCCAGCGCGACCTTCATGTCGCGGTCGCAGTTGGAGCCGGGAAAGACGATGACGGCGGCTTTCATGTTGGTCGGCATGGCGGGGGATCAGCCTTCGGCGATATCGACGGAAAAGTTCTCGATCACCGTGTTGGCCAGAAGCTTCCGGCACATGGCCTCCACGGTTTCCTTGGCCTTGGCGGGGTCGGTTTCGGCCAGTTCCAGTTCGATGTACTTGCCCTGGCGCACGTCGTTGACGCCGGCGAAGCCGAGCCCGGCCAGCGAATGCTGGACCGCCTTGCCTTGCGGGTCGAGAACGCCGGATTTCAGGGTAACGTGGACGCGTGCTTTCATCTTACTGAACGGTCTCCGGTTCCTTGATGTCGACGGGGCCCGATTCCGGCAGGATGCCGAGGCGCCGGGCGACCTCCTGATAGGCCTCCGCGACATTGCCGAGGTCGCGGCGGAACCGGTCCTTGTCCATCTTTTCGTTGGTCACGAGGTCCCACAGGCGCATGGAATCGGGGCTGATCTCGTCGGCCAGCACGATGCGCATGGTCTGGTCGTTTTCCCACAGGCGGCCGAATTCCAGCTTGAAATCGACCAGTTTCAGGCCGATGCCCATGAACAGGCCCGACAGATAGTCGTTGATGCGCAAGGACAGGGCCATGATCTCGTCCATGTCCTGCGGCGTCGCCCAGCCGAAGGCGGTGACGTGTTCCTCGGCGATCAGGGGGTCGCCCAGTTCGTCCGACTTGTAGCAGAATTCGATGATCGAACGCGGCAGGGCCGTGCCTTCCTCCATGCCGAAGCGCTTGGAGAACGTGCCGGCGGCGACGTTGCGCACGATGATCTCGACGGGAATGATCTCGACCTCGCGGACCAGCTGCTCGCGCATGTTGAGGCGCCGCACGAAATGGGTCGGCACGCCGATCTCGCCGAGGCGGAGCATCAAATACTCGGAAATCCGGTTGTTGAGCACCCCCTTGCCGGTGATGGTGCCTTTTTTCTGGTTGTTGAAGGCGGTCGCGTCGTCCTTGAAGTATTGAACGATGGTGCCGGGCTCCGGGCCCTCGAAAAGGACTTTTGCCTTGCCTTCGTAAATCTGTCTGCGTCTTGCCATGGGTTTGTGCCCTCGTGAAGTTCCCCTTTGTGGTCGCCCCAAAATGGGGTCGTCGCCGGCGGGGGAGGGGTTAGACGCACCATATAGCAGCGTCGGAGAGCCCGCTCAACAGAATAGGGGATCAGCCGGTGATTGGCCGGAACCCGCCGGGCCGGGGCCGCTCGGAACAGAACAGCCACTGGGGCTTCCGGGCCGGATCGAAGGGTTTCGGCAGGGCGATCAATGACGACGACACGGTTTGGAACCCGAAATCCGTGGCGAAAGCCATGGAATCGCGCTCGCCGCCGCCCCGCCATTCCTTGAACTCCGACATCAAGGCCACCCAGGCGTCCCAGCCCTCGGCTCCCTTGGCCGGTTCGGGCGGGGGGGCGGCCTCGAACAGGGGGCGGTAGCGGCCGATGCGCGCCGACGTATCGTCGTTCAGGTCATAGGCCGTGATCATCGACAGGCCCGGGCGGATTTCCTGGACGGAAACCTTGGGATTCGTGCCGTTTCCGGAAATCCAGAAGGCGCGGTTCACGTCGGCGACAATCAGGTTGAAGGACCGGTAGGCGCTGCCGTCGAGATGGCCGAGTGCGTCGGCGGCGGCCTCGGCCTCGCCATGGCTCAGGGCCTCCAGCGGCAATTCGCCCCGCGACCGCTTGCCGGCTTCCTGGCCCAGCGATCCGTGGCGGTTCAACACGCCGGCCACCATGCGGTCGTCGTTGACGCCCAGCCAAGTGCCGCCGGCGGTTCTGTCCCGCCCGGCCGTGACATGAGGGGCGTCCGGCCAATGACGGCCCGGCGGGTCGGAAAGCCGGTCGGCCATCTCGTCGCGGTTGGCGGCGACGATCAGCGGCCAGTCATGGCCCGGGCGGCGTAGAATGACGAGCGTGCACATGATCGTTACATAAGGCCTGCAGACAGATTGCGCCAGCGGTTGCGCCGGATGTTGCGGTTACGCGCCAACCCGCGTAAATAAGCGCAGCAAACCCTACCCACTCACAGGCCACAACGGGAGCCCAGGACATGTCGGACGCCTTCAAGGACCGGGAAAAAGGTTACGAAGCCAAGTACCAGTTGGACGAGGAACAGCGGTTCAAGGCGGAATCCCGGCGCAACAAGCTGCTGGGCCTGTGGCTGGCCGAGGCCTTCGGGCTCAAGGGCTCCGACGCGGACGCCTACGCCCGCGAAGTGGTTCTGGCCGACCTGGACGAGCCCGGCGTCGACGACGTGGTCCGCAAGGTCATGAGCGATATCGAAACGCGCGGCCTCGCGATCACCGAAGATCATATCCGGCGCAAGCTCGACGACCTGCTGCACACCGCGGCCGAGCAGATCAAAAGCGAATAATTTCCTTATGTCATTGCCGGGCTTGACCCGGTAATCCACGCCCACCCGGTCCATGGCCCCCGGATCAAGTCCGGGGGTGACGGATGGATGTGACGGGCTATGTCGTGTCGCCCTTCAGGTGACGGCGCACGAGGTCCGTGTCCGCCGCGCCGCGCGACGGCAGGTTCAGGCTGCTTGAATGGCCGAAGCAGCGGATCCGGCCGTCCGCATCCATCTCGACGAATCCCGCCGACACGGCCTTCAGGGGCTTCAGTTCCCCCGCCACCCAGCTATGGGTGAAGTCGTGGGGGAACAGCACGGGGGCTTCGCCCCGCGGCGATTTGAACACGATGTATTTCATGGGAAAGCCGGGCAGGGGATCGGGCTGGTCCGGCATTCCGCGTCATCCGCCCTATTCGCTGAATACCCGGCGGAACACCGTATCGACCTGGGCCGTGTGATAGGCCAGGGACGAAACCTCGAACAGGGCGGTCAGTTCCTCCGGCGTCAACAGCTTCTTGATGTCCGCATCCCGTTCCAGGAAGAACATCAGGCGATTGTCGTAGGATTGGGCCTGTTCGTCCTCGGCATCCAGATGGGCCGGCTTGTCCGGATCGTCCGGGTCGATGCCGAAGCTTTTCCACACCCGCATGGCGTTGCGCTGAACGATGCGGTAGGCGTCCTCGCGGCTGACACCCTTCTGGGTCAGGAACAGCAGTACGCGCTGGGCGTCGTGGATGCCGCCGAACCGGTCGATGTTTTCCTTCATGTTGGCCGGATAGATGACCAGCTTTTCAACCACGCTGGCCAGCCGCGCCAGGGCGAAATCAAGCGTCACCGTGGCGTCCGGGCCGATCATGCGTTCGACCGAGGAATGGGAGATGTCGCGTTCGTGCCACAGCGCCACGTTTTCCAGGGCCGGGACCACGGCCATGCGCACGATGCGCGCCAAACCTGTGAGGTTTTCCGTCAGGATCGGGTTGCGCTTGTGCGGCATGGCGGATGAGCCCTTCTGCCCCGGCGCGAAATATTCCTGGGCTTCGCGTACTTCCGTGCGCTGCATGTGGCGGATTTCCGTGGCCAGGTTTTCCATGGACGCGGCGACCACGCCCAGGGTCGCGAAGAACATGGCATGGCGGTCGCGGGGGATCACCTGGGTCGAAATCGGCTCCGGCGTGAGGCCCATCTTCTCGGCCACGTATTCCTCGACGAAGGGGTCGATGTTGGCGAAGGTGCCGACGGCGCCGGAAATGGCGCAGGTCGCGATTTCGTCGCGGGCGTTTTCCAGGCGCCAGCGCGCGCGCTGGAATTCCGCGTAGAACCGGGCGAACTTCAGGCCCACGGTCGTCGGTTCGGCATGGATGCCGTGGCTGCGGCCCATCACCGGGGTCATCTTGTGTTCCATGGCGCGGGTCTTCAGCGCCGCCAGAACCTTGTCGACGTCGTCGAGCAAAATCGTCGCCGCCTGTTTCAACTGCACGGCCAGACAGGTGTCCAGCACGTCCGACGACGTCATGCCCTGGTGAACGAAGCGGGCGTCGTCGCCGATATGCTCCGCCAGTTCCGTGGTGAAGGCGATGACGTCGTGCTTGGTCTCGCGCTCGATTTCATCAATTCTGTCGATACGCGCCCCGTCATAGGGCTTGTTGCCCTTTTCCCAGACGGTCTTGGCGGCCTCTTTCGGGATCACGCCCAGCTGGGCCTGCGCGTCGCAGGCATGGGCCTCGATCTCGAACCAGATGCGGAACTTGTTGGCGGGCTCCCAGATGGCGGTCATCTGGGGGCGGGAATAGCGCGGGATCATGGAAACTCCGTTTCAGGCGGGGAATTATAGTCTGCACGGCGTCGCGGACAAGCGGACATGCCAGACTGGGGCGGATTTGAAAAGGCCCGACCGTCTATTTCCGCGAATTTGCAGCATTCCGGGGATATATTCAGGCCATGGATGAACGCAGTACTCCGGCCGATCTTCCGGTGATTCCCCTGGTCGAGGCCGGGCGGGGCGGGCCGCTTGCCGTGGCCGAGGCCGAACGGGCGCGGTTCAGGGATTTGTTCCGCGCGGGCCGTGACCATTACGGCCCCCTGTTCCTGGGCCTGGGCGACCGCCTGACGCGGGTCTGGCTGGCCGATTGCCCGACGCCCTACCGCGCCGATCTCGACGCCTGCGCCGGGATGCTGGGGACGGCCGGCGTCTACATGCTGAACCTCAGCTATGAATGGTCCTGCACCACGGCCGTGGGCCGCCCGCCTTCGGGCCGCGGCAACCGCATGCTGCGCACGCTCGACTGGCCGCTCCACGGCCTGGGCCGCAACGTAGTGATCGCGCGCCAGGCGGGCGGCGCGGGGGACTGGCTCAACGTCACCTGGCCGGGGTTCGTAGGCGTGGCCACGGCCATGGCCCCAGGGCGCTTTGCGGCGGCGCTCAACCAGCCTCCCATGAAGACATGCACCACCAGCTGCTGGCTCGACTGGGCGATCGAGCGGACCCGGGTGTGGCGGCGGCGTCTGATGCCGCCGACGCATTTGCTGCGCCTGGCCTTTGAGACCTGCCGCAGCTACGACGCGGCGAAAACCCTGCTCGCCGAAACGCCCATCGCGGTGCCGGCCTTCTTCTCCCTGTCGGGGACGGAACCGCATGAAGGCTGCGTCATCGAACGCACGGAAACCGACGCCTTTATTCGTGACGGGGGCAGTGCCGCCATCGCCAACCACTGGGTCGCCGGGCCCTTCACGGGCCGCCTGCGGGGCTTCGACAGTCCGGGCCGTTTCGCCCGGATGGAAACCTGCCGGGACGGAGTCGAGGACGGCTTCGACTGGGTCGCGCCGCCGATCCTCAATCCGACCACGCGGCTTGCCGTCGTCGCCAATGCGGCGACGGCGGCACTCCAGGTGCGGGGTTACGAGGTGGCGGGGGTCGCGACCCGCGACTTCATCCTGTGACTTTGGTCATTGACGGTCGGGTCCGGTTTACTAGACTGCCGGTCCCGGGGGGGCTCCTGGAACTGCGTGTCGCATGTTGAGGAGGCATCCATGAATCTGTTCACGCTGCTGAAGGTCCGTGCGGCCGAAGGCCGGCCGATCCGCGTCGGCCTGATCGGCGCCGGCAAGTTCGGCTCCATGTATCTGGCCCAGGTGCCGAAGACGCCGGGTGTGCACGTCGCGGGCGTGGTTGACCTGAACCCGGCGAACGCGCGGGCCAACCTGGACCGGGTCGGCTGGTCGGCGGCGCGCACCAACGTGGCCTCGCTCAACGCCGCCGTGACGTCCGGCCAGACCTATCTGTCCGACGACTGGCAGGCCCTGATCAACCACCCGGCCATCGACATCGTCGTCGAATGCACGGGCAATCCCGTGGCCGCGGTCGATCACTGTCTGGCCGCCTTCGCCGCCGGCAAGCATGTTGTCAACGTGACGGTCGAGGCCGATGCCTTCTGCGGGCCGCTGCTGGCGGCCAAGGCGGGAGACGCCGGGGTGGTCTATTCCCTGGCCTACGGCGACCAACCGGCGTTGGCGTGCGAGCTGGTCGACTGGGCCCGCACGGCGGGCTTTCCCGTGGTCGCCGCCGGGCGCGGCCACAAATGGCTGCCGCATTTCCGCGAGTCGACGCCGGACACCGTGTGGGACCACTGGGGCCTGACCGCCGAACAGGCCAAGGCCGGCGGCCTCAACCCCAAGATGTTCAACGCCTTCCTCGACGGCTCCAAGCCCGCCATCGAAACCGCCGCCATCGCCAACGCGACGGGGCTGGAAGCGCCCGAGGACGGGCTCGCCTTTCCGCCGGGTTCCATCGACGACATCCCGACCCTGATGCGCCCGCGTGACGAAGGCGGGATTTTGGAAAGGAAGGGCCTGGTCGAGGCCGTGGCGTCGCTTAAGCCAGACGGCACGCCGATCCCCCACGACATCCGCAAGGGGGTGTGGGTCTGCGTCGAGGCCGACACGGACTATATCCGCCGCTGTTTCGAGGAATATCAGGTCACGACCGATCCCTCGGGCCGCTACATGTGCAACTACAAGAAATGGCACATGATCGGCCTGGAACTGGGCATCTCCGTCGCCTCCATCGGGCTGAGGGGCGAGCCCACGGGCGTCGCCACCTGCTTCAACGCCGACGTGGTGGCGACGGCCAAGCGCGTCCTGGTTCCCGGCGACATGCTCGACGGCGAGGGCGGGGCGACGGTGTTCGGCAAGCTGCAGCCGGCGCGGAAATCCATGGCCGAGGGGCGCCTGCCGCTCGGCCTCGCCCATCACCTGAAGGTCGTCCGCCCCGTGGCCAAGGACGCCATGCTGACCTGGGACGACGTGGCGGTGGACGAGACCCAGACCGCGACCCGGGTGCGCCGCGAGATGGAAGCCATGTTCGGCGGCGCGGCGGGTGCCCGCCTGGCGGGCTGAGGGGTATTTCTGCCGCCTGTCAGGATACGGTCATCCGGCGGGCCTAGAACGGGGTGTGTTTGGAGGGAACCTTGATGGAATCCACACTGCCCAATGACGGGGGAAGCATCCCCAAGACCGTCCGCCGCTTGGTCGAGGAAAAGGGCTCGGCCGTCTCGACCATTTCGCCCGACGACCTGGTCGTCGATGCGGCCCGCGTCATGGCGGAGGAGAAGATCGGCGTGCTGGTCTGCTGCGACGACCCGACGATCGTTTCGGGCGTCATTTCCGAACGCGACATCGTGCGCGTGTTCGCCGAACATCCCGAAGGCGTGGGCGCGATGCTGGTCCATGACGTGATGACCAAGGACGTGCGGACCTGCCGCATGGACGACGACATCGCGACGGCCATGGCGATGATGCAGACGGGCGGGTTCCGTCACCTGCCGGTCGTCGACGACGGCCGCCTGCGCGCCCTGATCAGCGCCACCGATATCCTGATGTTCTATATGAAATACGCCAGCCTGAACGACCGTCAGGTCATTCTGGCGATCACCCTGGAATCAGGCCTGGTCTATCCTGGCGGCTGAGCGGTGGCCCGGCGGGGAAACGTTCGAAAACAGCGGAAATCAGCCATTTATGGATGCCGGCGGCGTGTGCCACGGGGGCGTAATTTGACATTTCCGATAAAAACAGTAGGGTTCGGCCCGATGTTTGAGAATGATTTCTGCACCAATGGAAGTGATTGACCTGATCGCCCGAGATAAGGTTTTCACCCTGCGCCAACAAGCCGCAGAGGTGCCTCAGTGCATCCGCAGCACCGTTGCCCCGACCTGGGTGTTCATTGGCAAATACGCCATGCCGGATTCCGAACATCTGATCCCCTTCCAGGACTGATACCGACACCAGTCGGCCTTTTGGGCCGACGTTTGAACCACCGTGCTCGCGGATGTGAGCACGGTTCTTTCCGTACGTTCATATCTCCAGAAAAATAACAGGAAAAATTCATGCCCGACCAAGCACTGACAACTGAACCCTCGGATCCTGCAACTAGCAACGGCGGGGGCTCCCTTGCACCAAGCGAGGTCAAAGTCGCCGCCACTGAGGCGCTACTTGACGTCGATGGCGTTGGCATACGTGCGCCGTCCTTAGGCGAGGGCGCGTTGATGTGGGAACTGGCGCGCGACGCGGGCGGGTTGGACCTGAATTCCCCATACGCATACATGATGGCGGGCCGCCATTTCCAAAGCACCTGTGCCATTGCCGAGGTTTATGGAAAACCCGCCGGTTTCGTCATGGCGTACCGCATTCCGTCGCGTCCGGATGTCCTGTTTATCTGGCAGGTGGCCGTGTTGCCGGATTTTCGCGGTCTCGGCATCGCAAAACGGATGTTCGAGCATCTCCTCGCGCGGGAAGAAAACGCAGGCGTGCGCACCATGGAAGCCACGGTGACGCGGTCAAACAAGGCCTCCGCCGCGCTGTTCGCGGCATTCGCCAAAAGCCGTAATGCTGAATTGGACGTGCGCACCGGCTTCACCGCCGCCGATTTCCCCGATGGTCATGGTCACGAGTCGGAAGACCTCTACGTGATCGCGCCCATCGCCGACATTACCTAAAGCCCAGAACGAGGATTACCCGATGAAAACCTTCGAAAAACATGAATCCAATGTCCGTGGCTATATCCGCAACTTCCCCACGGTTTTCGCCAAGGCCAAGGACGCCAATCTGACCGACAAGGACGGCGCGCAGTACATCGACTTTTTCGCTGGCGCGGGCGTGCTGAACTACGGTCACAACAACGCCGAGCTTAAAGAGGCCGTCATGGATTACATGGCCGAAGACGGCATCGTGCACGGCCTTGATATGGGGACCGAGGCCAAGGAAACGTTCCTGAAGACCTTCCATGAGGTGATCTTGAAGCCGCGTGGGATGGACTACAAAATCCAGTTCCCCGGCCCCACCGGCACCAACGCGGTGGAAAGCGCGCTCAAGCTTGCGCGCAAGGTCACGGGCCGTACCAACGTGGTGAGCTTCACCAATGCCTTTCACGGCATGACGGCGGGGGCTCTGGCATTGACCGGCAACGCCTCCAAGCGCGCGGGCGCGGGCATGCCGCTGAACAACGTCACCACCATGCCCTTTGACGGTTATATGGGCAAAGATGTCGATACGCTCGATTACTTTGAAAAGACGTTGACGGATGCAGGCAGCGGCATCGACACGCCCGCCGCCGTAATTGTCGAAACGGTCCAGGGCGAGGGCGGCATCAACCTCGCCGGTTGGCAATGGCTGCGCAGATTGCGCGCGATCTGCACCCAGTACGACATCTTGATGATCGTTGACGACATCCAGATGGGATGTGGGCGGACCGGCCCGTTCTTCAGCTTCGAGCCCGCCGCCGTCAAACCGGACCTGATCTGTCTGTCCAAGGCCATCAGCGGATTGGGCCTGCCGATGGCTCTGGTTCTGATTCGTCCGGACTTGGACATCTGGAAACCCGGCGAACACAACGGCACGTTCCGGGGCAATAACCTGGCTTTCGTATCGGCGGCCAAGGCCTTGGATTACTGGCGTGACGGCGCGTTGGAAGAAGACGTCGCCATCAAAGGGCGGCGCATTCGCGAACGTCTTTCTGAAATCGTCGACGCCCACCCGGAAGCCAACTTACGCGTTCGCGGACGCGGGATGATCCAGGGGCTGGTCAGCGAAGAGGAAGGTCTTGCCGCCGACATTTGCCAGGAAGCTTTTGAAAACGGCCTGGTGATGGAAACAGCCGGTGTTGACGACCAGGTCGCCAAGGTCATGCCGCCGCTGACGATCGATGACCTCACCCTTGATAAAGGGCTGGATACGCTGGTTGAGGCCGCGGCACGCGTTATCAAAAAACGTGCTTCTGAAAACGCGACAGACGCTGCCTGAAGAAAGATCAAAAAACATGATTGTGAAGAAACTCGACGACGTGCTCGGCACCGAGCACGAAGTCAAAGGCGGCACTTGGACCAGCCGCCGCCTGATCCTGCGCGACGCCGGCATGGGCTTTTCCATGCACGACACCTTGATCCACGCCGGAACGGAAACGCTCATCTGGTACAAAAATCACCTGGAAGCCGTTTACTGCATCGAAGGCAAGGGCGAGATCGAGGTGTTGCCCGATGGCCCCGTCTACCCGATCGAGCCCGGCACGCTCTACGCCCTGAACGGCAATGAAAAGCACTTGCTGCGCGCCGAGAAAGAGATGCGCATGATCTGCACCTTCAACCCGCCCTTGACGGGCCTGGAGGTGCATGATGAGGACGGCGTGTACCCGGCCCTTGCCGAGTGACGTTCCCGGCGCCAAAGGCGGCCATTTATCAACGACGACTGCGATTTCCGCGATGTTGGAGAAACTGAGGACCAGAACCCGAAACTCCGTTTTGCTCCTGCCTGAATGTATAGCAGGCCCGGGGGGGCAGGCCGCTCAATGGCCGACGGTTTCCCCGCCCTCGCCACCGAACCGGGTGGCGGCCCAGCCGATGGCGAGGCCGACGACCGCACCCTCCGCCGCGAACCACCATGGGGAGGTCAGCGGGCTGCCGAAGCCGAAGATGTTGATCAGCACGGCTTCCATGAAATCGTAGGCGAAGAAGGTCAGGACGAAGTTCATCCAGGCCCCGAGGATCGTCGCGCGCGCCCACCAGGGCAGCGGCAGGCGCAGCACCGGATGCCAGGTGATCACCCCGGCCAGCCCGATGATGGCGCCCAGGGTCGTGTACCAGAACAGGATGCCGAAACGCACCAGCCAGCCGACGTCGGCCATGAAATAAGGAAAAGTCAGGAACCCGGCGAGCCCGACCAGGAAGCCGAGCGCCTTGCCGATGGCGATGCGGGTGACGAGGGACGGGCGGTCGAACATCGGGCAGATCTCCTTTGGAATGACGAAGAATCAGCCTAACACCCCGGCACGGCGCCGCCTTGATCTGGGTTAAATCCCGCCGGGCATCACGTGTAGGGGTGAAAGCCCGGGCGTTCCATGGTGAACAGGGTGTCGGCGGTGACTTCCGAATAGTCCTGATAGCCCATGCGCGCGATGGGATGCAGCTTGCCGATGTCGATCTGGCCGTTGTCCATGATCAGATCGTCGGCGATGTGGATGCCCACGACCTCGCCGAACACCACGGTGTAGAGGTGTTCGTCCTTGGTGTTGGGCAGTTCCACGGACTGCACCACCTTGCATTCGAAATGGATGGGCGATTCCTTGACGCGCGGCGGCTTGACCAGGGTGGACGGGATCGGCGTCAGCCCGGCCAGGGCCAATTCGTCCTCGCCCGGGCGGAGGTCGGCGGAGGTCTGGTTCATGGCGTCGCGCGTGTCCCAGGTCGCGAAATTGTGCACGAATTCGCCGGTTTCGAGCGCGTTGCGCAGGGAATCCTTCATGCCGCCGGCGCCCTCGATCCGGCTGGCGCCGGCCGAGAACATGACCGTCGGCGGGTTGTAGGCGACGCCGTTGAAAAAACTGTAGGGCGCCAGGTTGACGTTGCCTGCTTTGTCGACGGTGGTGATCCAGCCGATGGGCCGGGGCACGACCAGGCTGTTGAAGGGGTTCTTGGCCAGGCCGTGGCCGTCCTTGGGCTCGTAAAACATGGGTGTTTCCTTAAAGGCTGGGTCGATTGGGCGTCAGAGGCGGGCTTTGCGATATATGGCATACCACAGTAAGCCGGCCGCTTGCATCCCGGCGACGATCAGGAAGGCCCAACGGTAGCCTTCGGGCGCGAAGTGGCCGGGCGAAGGTTCGGGCCATTGATAGATGATTTCGCCGATCCCCCACTGCACGGCGAAGGCGCCGAAGAACACCATGACGTTAAGCCCGGTGACGACCCGTCCGGTCAACTCCTTCGGGAAGGTCTGGGACAGCACCGTATAGGGCAGGATGCCGAAGGTCCCGAACAGGCCGAAGGCGTACCACACGGGCGTCGTGTCCGGAAACGGGTCGAGGGCGATGACCGCGAGCGCAATGGTGAACATGGTCATGCCGAACACGGCCACGGCCATGGTGCGGATGCCGGCGCGGGCCAGCTGGTCGGCGATCCAGCCCATGGACACGAACCCGACCACCATGAAGGCGGCGATGAACAGCAGCCCCGTCGCCATTTCCGACTGTTCCAGCCCCGCCACGTCGCGCAGCCAGGGGCCGGACCACAGGGACTGCACGCCCAGGTATCCGCTTTGCACCAGAACCGAGGCCGGCGCCACGCGCTTGAACGCCGGGTCGGCGAACACGCGCTTGATGCCCTGGACCATCTCGCCCCAGGTTTCCGTGCTTTCCGTGCGGTCGCGCTTGGGCACGGCAAGGAACAGATAGGCCGCAGCCGCCAGGGTGACCGCCGCCAGGATGAAGAACACGCCGCGCCAGTCGGTGAACGACAGGGCCATTTCCACGGGCTTGGTCGCGGTCAAGGCCCCCATGCCGCCGAACGCCATGTGGATGCCGGTGACCAATGACTGGCGTTCCGGGCGAACCCAATGGGAATAAGCCTTGAACGCGGCCATCAGGCAGGCCGAGGTGCCGAAACCGATCATCGCCCGTCCGACGACCAGGCCCGGCGTGCTGCCGGCCATGCCGAACACCAGGGCGCCGGCCGCCGCGACGACCAGCAGGGCCGCCTCGACCTTTCGCGGGCCATAGCGGTCCAGGAGAATGCCGAGCGGCAGCTGAACGGCCGCGAAAGCGAAGAAATTGGCGCTTGTCAACAGCCCCAGATCCGCCGCTGTCAGGCCGAGGTCGGCGATCAGGTTGGGCGCGATCACGGCGTTCACGACCCGGAACAGGTAGCTCAAAAAATAGCCGAAGGCGAAGGGTAGAAAGACCTGAAAGACGATCATGGATGGGCCTATATTATCGTTGAAAACCCATCGGGAGGCGACCGATGGGAGAGGTGACCTTGCGTCATTCGTTTGCCGAAGGCAAGCGCGGGGCCGGGAATCATACGGAGGTAGGAAGCGCATGGGGCCTGGCGGCGGCTTTCCGTACGGCGACTGGGAACGCGACATCCAGGCGATCAGCGACTGGCTGGTCGCCGAGGCCCTGGGCCGTGTTCAGCTGCGCCCCTTGTTGGCCGGATTATGCGATGCCCTGAACACGGCCGGGCTGCCGGTCCTGCGTGCCATCTCGGCGCTCAGCACGCTGCATCCCATGTACGTGGCGCATACCTATACCTACGTGCGCGGACGGGGCAACGTGACCTCGGACATCCCGCACGGGGCCCACAACACCGACGCCTGGCAGAAAAGCCCCTTGAAAACCATGTTCGACAACGACGTCACCGAATGCCGCTTCGATCTGACCGAGGACGGGCAGGTGGCACCCTATCCCCTGCTGGGCGAGGCGCGGAACCTGGGCGGCACCGACTACGTCGGCTTCCTGACGCCCTTCGTGACCGGTGTGGATCTGCCGGATTCCGTCCATGACCTCGACGGCCTGATGACGTCCTGGGTCACCGACCGGCCGGACGGTTTCGCGCCCAAGCACCTGCGCGCCCTGCGGCGTCTGGTGCCGCGCTTCGCACTCGCCGCCAAGCTGGCCAAGCGCGAGGAGACGGCGCTCAACATCGTCACCGCCTACATGGGCAGGGACGCCGGCTGCCGGGTGCTGAACGGCCAGATCAAGCTGGGCGACGGCGAGGTCATTCCCTCCGTCATCTGGTATTCGGACATGCGCAATTCGACGGAGCTGTGCGAAAGTCTCAGCCACGGCGATTATCTTGCCGTGCTCAACCAGTATTTCGCCTGCACCGCCGGTGCCGTGATGGAAGGCGGCGGCGAGGTTCTGCGCTTCGTCGGCGACGCGGTGCTGGCGATCTTCCCGATCGGCGAGGACGGCGGCTACAGCCCGGAAGATGCCTGTGCCCGGGCCCTGGCCGCGGCCGGCCGGGCCGAGGAAAAGCTGGAAAAGGTCAACGCGGAACGGCGCGAGGAAGGCCTGCCGGAACTGGATTTCGGGCTCGGCCTGCATGTCGGCGAGGTCATGTACGGCAACATCGGGGTGCCCGCGCGGGTCGAATTCTCGGTCACCGGCCCGGCCGCGAACGAGGTCGCGCGGCTGGAAAACCTGACCAAGGAAACGGGCAACAGGATCGTCGTGTCGGCCCGGTTCTCCGGCCATCTGGATGTCGACTGGCGGCCGCTCGGTGCGCATCGCCTGCGCGGCGTCTCGGGCGAGCAGGAAGTATTTGCGCCGCCCGTGGCGCGCTGATAAAGCACATCCGGGAGCAAGAAACTGGCCAACAATAGAAACGGGAACGGGACGGGATACTGGCACGGCGCCAAGCGCTTCATGCGCTTCAAGCTCCTGGTCCCCATGAAACGCAGTCCGCATCCGCCGGAATACACTGCGCGCGGCGTGTTTTGGGGCGTGTTCTGGGGCCTGACGCCGCTGGTCGGCATTCAGATGCCCCTCGTCACCGCCCATTGGCTGTTGTTCCGCCTGCACCCAAAGACCAGCTTCCACCTGATCCAGGGTCTCGCCTGGGTGTGGATTTCCAACGTCTTCACCATGGTGCCCATGTATTACGGTTTCTACGTCACCGGGCAGGTGATGCTGGGCCGGATCAAGCATGTGTCGGGCTATGATTCCTTCGCCAAGCTGTTCAATTTCGACGCCTGGCAGGAAGAGACGTTTTGGGAAACCGTGACCCATTACTTCGAATACGTCTGGGAACAGTTCGGCCTGCCGTTGGCCGTCGGCTGGATTCCCTGGGCCCTGGCGGGCGGATGGGTTTCCTACCGCCTGGCGCTGAAGATCATTTGCGAGCGCCGCCAGCGTATTTTCGCGAAGCGGACGGGCCGGTCCCCGGAGGCCGAACAGGGCGGCGACTCAGAGGCGCGCAGGCTCTAACTGTGAAATTTCAGGAGGCCGTCCACTCGCTCCAAACCGGGGACGGCGATGTTGCCGGACCATCGATTATGATGCGGCCTTTGCCTCTGTCTCGATTTCAGGAATGGTGGTGCGTTCCATCAACTCCCCGCCTGTCAATAGGTCGACGGCGCGGTCGGCCGCATCTTGGAAAGGTTCCAGTACGATATCGGCACCGGAGGCCAGCAGGGTTTCGGTGTCCGATTGGTTATGCGACGTGACCGCAATTCGTCCCCGGAATCCGGCACCGCGCGTGATTTGAAGCAATGTCACCCGAGTATCCTCGTGGCTGAGGCCGGTCGGATGGACGGGAACGGTCGAAACCAGCCATCCGACCCCGGCGAATGGCAGTGCCGCCACGAACTCGGGATCCGTCGCATCGCCGTACTCCGTGTCGAGCCCGAGGGTCCGCCAACGCCGCACCGCGAGCGGATTGAAGTCGATGCCCAACACGCGCAGTCCCTTGTTTTTGAGGCGCAAGCCGATGGCTGTTCCGAAGCGGCCAAGTCCGAAGATCACCACGTCGTATTTGTCGCCACCGTGGTGTTCCCCTTCGCTCGGCTCGCGGGGTGTTCCTTTGCGTTCAAAAATGTCGAGGAGCGGTTCGAACAGGCCGTACAGCTGATGGGAATAGGTAATCATGTAGGTGGAGGCCGCGATCGTCACCAGCCCGACCATTGTGACCAGCCCGAGGGCATTCTGATCGACGTGCCCGAGCGTCACGCCCATGGCGATGAAGATCAGCGAAAACTCGCTGATCTGGGCCACGGTCAGGCCGGCGAGGAACCCGGTCCGCTTGCGGTAGCCCATCCCGCCCATGATGGCGAGGACGATAAGGGGATTGCCGATCAGGACGAACAGAGAAAACACGATGGCGCCCGTTACGTGTGCTCCGAGCAGGGAGAGATCCAGAGTGGCGCCGAGGGCGATGAAGAAGAACAGCAACAGAAAATCGCGCAGCGGCGCGAGACGGGCCGCGATGGTTTCCCGATAGGGCGTGGATGCCAAGGATATGCCTGCAAGCAGCCCCCCTACTTCCTTGCCCAGGCCGACGAAGTCGCCGATGGCGGCGAATATCGCCGCTTGGGCGATGGCGAAAATGACCAGGAGTTCCGGTGCCCGCGCCAACCGCTCCGTCAGCGGGTTGGCGGCATAACGAATGAACAGGATGACCAGGCCCACCAGGACGACGCCCGATCCCAGGACGACGAGTATGTTGCTCGGGCCATGGCCCACGCCGGTGCCGATGCCGACGGCGGACAGCACGATCATGGCGAGGACGACGACAAGATCCTGAACGATCAGGAAGCCGAGTGCGATCTGTCCGTGAAGCGAATCGATCTCGCGCTTATCGGACAGCAGTTTCACGATAATAATGGTGCTGGAGAAAGTCAGCGCGATCGCAACGTAGAGGCTGGTCAGGGAACCGAGCCCCAAGGCAAGTCCGATTATGTACCCGAACAGCGAGGTAAAGGCGACTTGGCCGAGGCCGGTCATCAGGGAGACCGCGCCGAGGGAACGGATCAGCTTGATATCGAGCTTGATCCCCACCAGAAACAGCAGAACCGCAATGCCGAGTTCCGACAGCAGGCTGATTTGCGCATCCGAGCGCACGACATTGAGGGCCGATGGGCCGGCAATCAGACCCACGGCGATGAAACTCACGATCAGCGGCTGTCGGAGGATGATGCCGATGAATCCGATGCCGGCAGCCATGACCAGCAGGGCGGCAACTTCTCCAAAAGCGGACTGGGCGATAAGGTCGGTCAAGTGATGTGCCCTTTCCCCCGGGGGCTGCGTCCGGAACCTCTCGGTTTCCCCGGAATTCGTTCTTGATGTGACTATCCGTTGATCCAGCAAACTTCTACCATGCTTGGCAGATCATAGTGCGCGGCACAAAAATTTCCCATTGCGCACGGGGCATGGTCGTCAAGAAAGGGAGGAAGATGAAAAGGATTCTCCTGGCAACCGACTTCTCCGAGCGGTCGGATCGTGCCGTCCGGCGGGCGACACTGCTGGCGAAAACTTTCGGCGCCTCGCTAACCCTGGTCCATGTCGTCGATGACGACCGGCCACGCCGAGCCGTGGAGGCGGAACACCAGGCGGCGGAAGAATTGTTGCGCGAACAGGCCCGCTCACTGCGCGATGTGGATGGATTGACGTGCGATTCACGGGTTTTTTTCGGTGACGCGTTCGAAGGAATTTCCCGGGCGGCACGGGAAGAGTCTGCCGACCTCCTGGTGATTGGGCCTCATCGCAGGCAGGCGCTCAAGGATGTCTTTGTCGGCACCACGGCGGAACGGACCATTCGTGCGAGCGACAGGCCGGTGCTCATGGCGAACGACGTCCCCGCCGGCCCATACCGGCATGCCCTGGTTGCCGTGGACATGTCGGACGGTTCTGCGGATGCGGTCCGGGCGTTGCAGAGGCTCGGCATTGCCGACGCGATTGCCGTGTCCGCGGTCCACGTGTTTGACGCTCCGGGAACCGGATTGTTGGTTCGCACCCATTCCTCAATGGAGCAGATCAAAGAGTATCTGGCCGGTGAACAGGAACGTGCCGCGGGCGAATTGGCCGCTTTCCTCGGAAACCTCGGCCTGGATACGGTGCGGACGGTCACGAAGCGACTGGAAACGTCAGTTGCAAACGCCATCTGCTTGGCCGCCGATGAAGCGGCGGCTGATCTGGTTGTCATTGGAACCCGCGGACGCACAGGCATTGCCAAGGTGTTTCTCGGCAGTGTGGCGGAGGAGACGTTGCGGATTTCGCACCGCGACGTGCTTGCGATTCCGCCGTGTCGGGGTGGGGCGCCGGAGTAACCGCAGCCTACAGATACCCCAGGTCGCGGAACGACGTATGACCGGTCCTGGCGACGATCAGGTGATCGTGCAGGACGATGCCCATGCTCTTCGCGGCCTCGGCGACCTGGCGGGTCATGTCGATGTCGGCCTGTGACGGCGTGGGGTCGCCGGACGGGTGGTTGTGCACCATGATGAGCGCCGCCGCCTGCAGTTCCAGGGCGCGCTTGACCACCTCGCGCGGGTAGAGCGGCGTATGGTCGATGGTGCCGCGCCACTGCACCTCGTCCTTGATGAGGACGTTCTTGCGGTTGAGGTAGAGGACGCGGAACTGCTCGCGGCCCTCGCGGCTCATGGCCGTGCGGCAGTATTTCAGGAGCTTGTCCCAGTTGCCCAGGACGGGCGCCGCCGCCATCTCGTCGCGGGCCAGGCGTTCGGCCGCCGCCGCCACGGTCTTGAGCGCCACGACCACCGCGTTGCCTGCCCCCGGCACCTGGCGGATCAACGACGCTTCCGCCGTCGCCACCCCGGCGAACGAGCCGAAGCGGCCCAGCAGGTCCTTGGCCAGGGGTTTGACGTCGCGCCGGGGCAGGGCCTGGAACAGCAGCAGTTCCAACAATTCGTAATCGGCAAGCTGGTCGCCACCGGTTTCGAGGAAGCGATCCTTGAGGCGCTGACGGTGACCGTGAAAATGAGGCGCCTTGGCCGCGTCAGGCTCGTCCTCGTCGCCCGTCGCCACCGGCCCGCTCCGGTTCAGACGCCGTAGGGCGGCCGGTCCAGCCCCTTGGGCGACAGGGTGAAGACCTCGAACCCGTCCTTCGTGACGCCGATGGAATGCTCGAACTGGGCCGACAGCGACCGGTCCTTGGTCACGGCGGTCCAGCCGTCGGCCAGGATCTTCACGTCGAATTTGCCGGCGTTGATCATCGGCTCGATGGTGAAGAACATGCCTTCGTGCAGGACGTCGCCGTCGCCGGCGCGGCCGAAGTGCATGATGTTGGGCGCGTCGTGGAACACCTTGCCCAGCCCGTGGCCGCAGAAATCGCGGACCACGGAATAGCGCCGGGCTTCGGCATAGCTCTGGATCGCCTGGCCGATGTCGCCCAGGCGGGCTCCCGGGCGAACCTTGTTGATGCCTTCCCACATGGCCTCGAAGGTGGTGTCGACCAGCTTCTCCGCCTTCACCTTGGGCTTGCCGACATGGAACATGCGCGACGTGTCGCCGTGCCAGCCGTCGACGATGGTGGTGACGTCGATGTTGATGCAGTCGCCGTCCTCCAGCACCTTGGCCCCGGGAATGCCGTGGCAGACCACATGGTTGACCGAGGTGCAGATGGATTTCGGGAAGCCGCGGTAATTGAGCGGAGCCGCGATGGCGCCGTGATCGGCGATGAATTGGTGGCAAAGCTCGTCCAGGCGCTCCGTCGTCACCCCAGGCTGGACATGGGGCGTGATCATGTCGAGCGTTTCCGCAGCCAGGCGACCGGCCGCGCGCATCCCGGCGAAGCCCTCGGGCCCGTGGATCTTGATCTGGCGGCCGTCGCGGGACGGCACGGTTTTGACGATCTCTTTCATGGCGTCTCAAATAGGCGGTAAATTCGGAAAGGCAACCCGGATGTCGTGTGTCGCGACCGTTTTATCAGACCTTATCCGCGGGCGCGACCAGTTCCGCGTGTACGGCCCGCACGCCTTTACGGCGCGATCGGCACGGGCTCGCTCAGAGAAATGTCCTTCGGCGTGACGGTGCAGCGGTAGCACAGGACCTCGATCCCCTTCATGCGCGCTTCTTCCAGGCCGTCCGCATAGGCGGGATCGATGTCGCCGGCGATCTCGAAGCGGTCGCCGTCCTCGCGCTGAACCAGATAGAGCATCACCGTGCGGTGCCCCTGGGCGGCCATGTCGGCCAGTTCGATCAGGTGCTTGGCGCCCCGCGACGTCACCCCGTCGGGGAATTCCAGCGGCCCGTCTTCCAGGTTGCGGCGCATGGTGACGTTCTTGATCTCGACGTAACACAGGCCCTTCGCGGGGTCTTCCAGCAGGATGTCGATGCGGGAATTCTGCCCGTACTTAACCTCGCGGCGCAGCGTTTCGTAGCCCGCCAGTTCGGGCACCTTCCCGGCCTCGATGGCTTCGGCGACGATGGCGTTGGGCAGGGCCGTGTTGATGCCGACCAGGGTCTTGCCGATGCGGATCAGCTCCCAGGTCCATTTCAGCTTGCGGTCCGGATTGGCGGCCGGGCTGATCCAGACTTCCGCGCCCGGCTCGTTGACCGACAGCATCGACCCGGAATTGGCGCAATGCGCGGTGACGACGGTGCCGTCGGCCAGGGTCACGTCGGCCATGAAGCGCTTGTAGCGCTTGACCAAGGTGCCTTTGACCAGGGGTGCGTGAAACTTCATGGCGGGGAAGCTACTCCCCACCCCCGGAAAATTCAACGCTGCGGGTTTGCCGCGGGTGCTCAGTCCCGAATCCGCGCGACCGCCAGGCCGTCGTGGCCCTTGATCCCGACCTGCTGCAGGATCACCGCCTCAAGCCGGGGGTTACGCGCGATCTGGCGGTTGAAGGCGGCCGCACCCAGGGCCGAGGGATCGTCGTCGTCCGGGTTCAGCACCTTGCCCGCGCGGATCACGTTGTCGGCCAGGATCAGCGCCCCCGGCCGGGCCAGTTTCAGGGCCCAGTCGAGGTAGCTCGGGAAGTTCACCTTGTCGGCATCCATGAACACCAGATCGAAGGGGGGTGCCCCGGCACCTTCCAGGGTCGGCAGGGTATCGAGCGCCGGGCCGGTGACGACGACGATCTTCGGCGCCAGGCCGGCGGCGGTCACGTTGTCCCGCGCCACCCGGGCACGGTCCGGGTCCAGTTCCAGGGTGATCAGGCGGCCGTCCTCGGGCAGGGCCCGGGCCAACCAGATCGTCGAATAACCGGCCAACGTGCCGATCTCCAGCACATGCCGGGCGCCGATCAGCCTGGCGAGCAGATAAAGCAGCTTGCCCTGGTTGGCGGAGACCTGGATGTCCGGCAGGCCCGCGTCCCGCGCGCGCGCCTGCGCCGCCGTCAGCACCGCGTCCTCGGGCGCGAACAGGGCGTCGATATAGCCATCGACCCGGTTGAACATATCGCCGGTCATCACGTTCATGGCCGGGACTCTAGCGCCAAAATGTTGCGGCCAAGTGACGCGGCGGCCTCAATCCCTGGACGGGGCCTTGGGCTGCGCCTTCTCGCCCAGGCTGATTTCCGCCGTGCCCAGGGCGTCGGCCAGGCGCGTCTTGGCGCTGCCGGGCCGCAAGGCCTGCTGCTGCGTCGGGGCCGGGGCCCAGGCGGTCAGGGTCAATATCCGGAAGGTCGCGGGAAAGCGGCCGTCGGCATCGCGGTGGCGCTCTTCGTACATCGCCATGGCGCGGGCCAGCAGGTCGCGCCGGGCCAGCCCGCCCTTGGCCTCGGCGACCGCGTTGCTTTCGCCCATGGCGCGCAGGTCGTACAGCAGCTTCATCGGCGTTTCGTAGCTGACGGTGACCTGGTCGGCGTCGACCACGGGCAGGGAAAAGCCCGCGCGCTGCAACAGCCCGCCCAGGTCGCGGACGTCGGCGAAAGGCGACACGCGGGGGCTCAGGCCGCCGCAGATTTCGATCTCGGCCTCGGCCAGGCAGTCGCGCAGTTCGGCCAGCGTGCCGCCGCCCAGCATGGAGGCGAGGAACAGGCCGTCCGGCTTCAGCGCCCGGCGGATCTGCAGCAGCGCCCCCGGCAGGTCGTTGACCCAGTGCAGCGACAGGTTGGACAGCACGGCGTCGAAGGTGGCGTCGGCGAACGGCAGGAACTCCTCGTCCGCCGCGATGGTCGGCCTGCCGGCGGCCTGGGCGCGGCGCGCCATGGCGGGGGACAGGTCGGCCTGAATCAGGGTTTCGATCCCGCCGCGGCCCATGGTGCGGTGGCCGAACACTTGGCCGCCCATCTCGCCGCCGTGACAGCCCAGGTCGAGGGCGAGGGGAAAGCGATGGGTGATGTCGTCGAGCCGGTCGGCCAAGCGGTCGGCGGTTTCCGCGAACAGGAAGCCGTGGGCGTCGAGCAGGCCCGCCGCGCGGTCGCGGTGATGGCGCACCTTGGCGCGATTGAACACATGGATCGTTTCCGTCATCGTATCTGTATGACACATCGTTCGCCCGGCATAAACGGCGCCTTGGACGGCACCGCATCGAACGGCGGCGGCGCGCTTGCCGCCGGGCTGAAGGCGGCCGGCCGGCGGTTGCTGGACGTCATCCTGCCGCCCCACTGCCTGGCCTGCGGCGGGATGGTGATCGAGCCCGGCAGCCTGTGCCCGCCCTGCTGGGACGCGGTGACGTTTTTGGGCGATCCCGCCTGTGCCTGCTGCGGCACGCCCTTCGAATACGACGCCGGGGAGGGCGCTCTTTGCGCCGCCTGCATCCGCCGCCCGCCGGTCTATGAGCGGGCCCGCGCGGTGCTGGCCTATGACGACGTCAGCCGTAGCATGGTCCTGGGGTTCAAGCACGGCGACCGGACGGAAGCCGCGCCCGCCTTCGGGCGCTGGCTGGCTCGGGCCGGGGCGGATTTGCTGGCCGAGACCGATATCATCGCCCCCGTGCCCCTGCATTGGACGCGGTTCTGGCGGCGGCGCTACAACCAGTCGGCCCTGCTGGCCCAGGCCTTGGCCCGCGCGGCGCGGCCGATCAGGGGGCATCTGCCGGTGATCCCTGACCTTCTGGTGCGCCGCCGCCGCACCCCGTCCCAGGGCGGCCTGGGGGCGGCGGGACGGGCGCGCAACGTGCGCGGCGCCTTCCGCCTCAAGCCCAAGTTCCAGTCGCGGCTGCGCGGTGCCCGCGTGCTGCTGGTCGACGATGTGTTCACCACCGGGGCGACGGTCGAAGCCTGCGCCCGGGTCCTGCTGCGCGCCGGGGCCGGGGCGGTCGACGTGCTGACCCTGGCCCGGGTTCCGAGGCCGCGCGCGGAATCGTGAGCAGCGGCGTCTTTCCACCGACCGGCCCCGGCCTATATAAGGGGAGGAATGACCCGTGGCCCAGTTCAGGATCTGCCAACGTGACCAAGAAAATCGAAATCTATACCAGCCCCTTCTGCCCTTATTGCCATGCGGCCAAGCGCCTGCTGACCGCCAAGGGCGTGACATTCGACGAGATCGACGTGATGATGGCGCCCGCCAAGCGCAAGGAAATGTCGGCACGGGCAGGGGGCGCGACCTCGGTCCCGCAGGTGTTCGTCGACGGCGACCACATCGGCGACTGCGACGGCATCCACGCGCTCGACGCCAAGGGGGCCCTGGACGTCATCCTGGGCCTAAATTAAGGCGGTCTCATGAGCCGGACCTTCACCGCCGCCCTGGTACAGACCAATTCAGGCAACGATCCCGCCGCCAACGGCGACATGATCGTCGACCGCATCAAGGAAGCCGCTGGCTTGGGTGCGGACTTCGTGATGTTCCCCGAGGTCGTCACCCTGGTCGAGACGGGGGCCAGGAATGTCGCCCCCAAGGTCACCTCATTCGCCGCCGACCCCAACCTGCCCCGCTTCCGGGCCGCCGCCCGGGACTCCGGCGTGTGGGTGCTGATCGGCTCCATGGTCGTCGAACACGAAACCCAGGCGCGCAAGTTCGCCAACCGCTCGGTGCTGATTTCCGACACGGGCGATGTCGTCGCGACCTACGACAAGATCCACATGTTCGACGTCGACCTGGAAAACGGCGAAAGCTACCGCGAAAGCAAAAGCTATGAGCCCGGCATCCGCGCCGTCGTCGCCGACACGCCCTGGGGCAAGCTGGGCCTGACCATTTGCTACGACATCCGCTTTCCGCATCTCTACCGGGGCCTGGCCCAGGCCGGGGCACAGATGATCGCCATTCCCGCATCGTTCACCCGACCCACGGGCCGCGCCCATTGGCATGTGCTGATGCGGGCGCGGGCGATTGAAACGGGATGCTTCGTGTTCGCCCCGGCGCAGACCGGTGAACACATGGACGGGCGCAAGACCTATGGCCATTCCCTCATCGTCGATCCCTGGGGCGAGGTCATCGCCGACGGCGGCGAGGACACGGGCATTGTTCTGGCCGAAATCGACCTGTCGGCGGTGGACAAGGCGCGGGCCAAGGTGCCGTCGCTGACCCACGACCGCCCGTTCGGCGGGGCCGGCACATCTAATTGAGCCGCCGCAGTTTGAAAAATCTTGGATTTATTGCAGCGCGGCAACACGGAATCGGTTATACTTTTTCGACGACCTGACCACGCAACCTTATACTTGGTGAATAACGTGCAGAAACTTAGGAAGATTCTGGCCGCTGGCGCGGTAGCGCTCGTGGCCTTTGCCGTAACCGGACCGGCCCAGGCGCAGTCGCCCGGGCCGTATGTTTCAGGCGCGCTCGGGGTGACCCAGCCGCGCGACTGGGACCTGACGGGTGCGGGGGTCAACACCACACAGGAATCGGACCCGGGGTTCGCCGGCGCCATCGCGCTGGGCACCACGTTCTCCGAAAACTGGCGCGGTGAGGCGGAACTTTCCTACAGCAATTCCAACGTGGATTCGTTCTCCGACACTAATGGATCGGGCGAAACGTCCATGTTCGGTCTGATGTTCAACGGCCTTTACGATTTCAAGACGAATTCCCGATGGACGCCCTATGTCGGCGCCGGTATCGGTGCCGCGGTGATCGATTCCAACGACCTGTCGCCGGTCGGCGGCTCGCGCATCACGAAAAGCGATCATGTGTTCGCCTACCAGGGCATCGCCGGTGTGACCTATAAGATCGACGATCAGCTGGGCCTGTTCTCGGAATACCGCTATGTCGGCGCCATGGACCGCGACCTGCGCACCGATTCCGGCATCGATGTGGATTCCGATTCGGGCGAACACCGCATCATGGTCGGCCTGCGCTGGTCCTTCGGCGCGCCCAAGCCCATGCCGGTTGCCGAACCCAAGCCCGTGCCGGTGCAGGCCCCCGCGCCTGCGCCCGTAGCGAAACCCGCTCCGGCTCCGGAAGCGCCGCGCAACTACCTCGTGTTCTTCGATTGGGACAAGGCGGATCTGACCGCCGACGCCCAGGCGATCATCAAGGCCGCCGCGGCCAACAGCAAGGCCATGACGGTGACCCGCATCGAAACCACGGGCCATGCGGATAGATCGGGCACGGACGCCTATAACCTGCGTCTGTCCAAGCGCCGCGCCGAAGCGGTGATGGGCGAATTGGCCCGCTTGGGCATTCCCGCCAGCGAGATCGTCGTGCGCTGGAAGGGCGAGCGCGAGCCCCTGGTGCAGACTCCGGACGGCGTCCGCGAGCCGCAGAACCGGCGCGTCGAGATCATTCTCAGCAAATAAAAAAGCCGCCCGTCGGGCAGCTTGCGGTGGGTTGGGTTTCCGGCCCGCACCGGTCTTCGAATGTTAGTCGTCGAGGACGGGCTTTCCGGGCTGGCCGGCGGCGGTATCCATGGCTGCCAGGGCCTGCGTGCTGGGCGGCGTGGCCTCGGCCATGACGGATGCCTGAACCGGCGCGCCCTGGACATAGGCCAGAAGCCCCTGGCGCGGCTGGGCCTGGGCTTCGCGGAACACGCGGGCCATGGTCTGGCAATAGGCCGGCTGCGTCAGGCGTTTCAAGGACGCCCGATTGGCCAAGTGGGTGATGAAGCGGTTGAGTTCCCGTTCCGCCCCGGCACGGTAGACGCGCTGGAAAATGGTGCGGAGCATACGGCCTTCGCGGACCAGTTCGTCCTGATGGCGGGTCACCACGGTGTTGTAGTGGGATTGCTGCTGACAGCTGAGGGCGGCGACGGCCAGTTCGGCGCGGAACATGCGCATCAGAACGGCCTGGCTTTCCTGCGCGGTCAGGCAGGTCGTGGGCAGGCGGATATCGGCGAAGTCGTCGGTCGGGGCGCAGGCGGCGTTCGCCGGTCGGGGGGCGAACGCGACAACGGCCAACGCGGCCACAGCGGCCGCCGCCATCAGATTCCGTTTCCACGATTTCGCTGCGGATATTGCCAAGTCCCCGGAAGCCCCTTTTGGTCCCCAAAATTCCTTAATTGCCCCAATCATGCCATCAAGGAAGTTACCATGCAACCAACGAACGCCGCCGCTGCCCGGTATTGAATCCGGCAGGGCGGCGCGTTGGGTAGGAAATTGATGGATTACGCAGTCTTCTGGGCGGCGTTTTCCATGTAATCCGGGTCCATCACCGTGGCGCGGCGCATGTCCCGGCGATAGGCGTCCAGGTCGTAGGGCCGGGCCCGATGCATGGTGCAGCGGTTGTCCCAGATCACCACATCGCCGACCTGCCAGGTATGGGTATGGACGAACTGCGGCTGGGTCGCGTGTTCCATCAGGTCGCGGATCAGCATGCGGCCCTCGGGCAGGGGCATGCCGACAATGTGCGAGGCATGGGACGCGAGATAGAGCGCCTTGCGCCCGGTCGCCGGGTGGACGCGGACCAGATCGTGATGGACCGGCGGCAGGGCCTTGCGCTCGTCGTCGGAAAATTCGGTGAAGCCCAACTGGGCGCGCGAGGTGGCGATGCAGTGCTCGGCCACCAGGCCCTCGATCCGGTCCTTCATCTTTTGCGGCAGGGCGTCATAGGCGGCGCGCATGTCGGCGAACTGGGTCTCGCCGCCCTCGGGCACCACCGTATGGGCGTGCAGCAATGAGTATTTCGCCGTCACCTTCTTGAACGAGGCATCCGTGTGCCACAGCTGGTTGGCCAGCCCGAACATGCGCCGGCGGTCGGCGCGGTCCATGGTTTCGTTGTTTTCGTTCAGGTTCGAGATATCGACCAACTTGGGCCCGATGCGATCCTTGAGCCCGGTCTTGAGCAGGCGGTTGTCGGCGTAAAGCGGCCCGAACCGTTCGGCAAGGGTAGCCTGCGCGTCCTCGTCCAGGGTCGGTCCGTGAAATATCAGGACGGCATTGGCGTCGATGGCGGCCTGGATTTCGGCGAAGGTGGCGTTGCTCATGGGTTTCGACAGGTCGATGCCCTGAACCTCACCCACGAAGGAGGGGTTCAACTGTTTGACGGTGACAGCCATGGCAAGCTCCTTGGATTGGCGGTTTCCTGAATGCCGCGCCCGTCTTCGCAGGGGCGGCGAATGAACCGATTTGACAGCGTCCATTGGATAATGTCGAATTCAAAATATTATCCATTCATAACTAAATATTATGGAGCATCCTCCCTCATGCGTCTCAATCTGCGACAGGTCGAAGCCTTCCGCGCCGTGTTCCAGACGGGCAGCATGACCGCCGCCGGGGACCTGATGGGCATTTCCCAGCCGGCGGTCAGCCGCCTGATCCGGGATCTGGAGGCGGAAATCGGCCTGCCCCTGTTCGAGCGCGCGGCCGGGCGGGTGATCGCGACACCCGACGCCGTCGCTCTGTTCCGCGAGGTCGAACGCAGTTTCCACGGTCTCGACCGCGTCGCGCGGGCGGCGGCCGAGTTGCGCCAGCGCCGCCAGGGGGAATTGCGCATCGCCGCCTCGGTCGCGCCGTCGTTCTTTTGCCTGCCGCCGGTGATCCGCGCCTTTCACGCGGCCTGGCCGGGGGTGGCGCTATCGCTCAAGACCGGCACCTCGCCCGAGGTTCTCGACCTGGTCGCCATGCAGCAATGCGATCTGGGCGTCGCCGTGGTGCCGGCCGACGCCCCCGGTGTCGTGACCCGCGCCCTGCCCGTGCACGAGGCGGTCTGCGTCCTGCCCGAGGGCCATGCGCTGACCGCCAAGTCCGTGATCGGGCCGAAGGACCTGGACGGCGTGCCGCTTCTGGTGCTGTCCGACTACAGCCGCCTGCAGCAGCAGTTCATGGCCTGCCTGGACGCGGCGGACATTTCCGTGAACGTGGTGTTCGAATCCTCGTTCTCGGCCTCGCTCTGCCCGCTGATCGCCGACGGCGTCGGCATCGGGGTGCTTGATCCCCTGACGGCGCGGGCCCATGCGGGCCGCGGCGTGGTGCTGCGCCCGTTCCGCCCGGCGGTAACGTATGAATTGAAGGCGATGTTCCCGGCGGCCCGGCCGATGGGGGAGCGCGCGGCGGCGTTCACCGACCTGCTGCACCGCCATCTTGAGGATTTCGGTTCCTGATGCGGGTGGGCATCCTAGGAATTTGAGGGGGCCAGGGGATGGGGCGCCGGCTCGCCGTCGTCGCGTTCCGACAGTCCCAGGTCGTTGACGGCGCAGATGCGCTGTTTCACGCCGGGCGGGGCTTCGTCGGTCTGCCCGTGTTCATAGGCGACGACCTGCAGCCGTCCCCGCACCAGGTCCAGCAGTTCGCCCGAACGTAGCAGATGGTCCGGATTGCGCGGGCGCCCGAAGGTCTCGTTGCCGCGGGCGAAGGTTTCGTACAGCAGCACGCCGCCGGGGGCCAGCGATGCGATCAGGCCGTCGAAGTGCGGGCGGAACAGATAGTTGCTGACCACGATGCCGGCGAAGGCACCGGGCGCGAAGGGCCAGGGCTTGCCGTCCTCCAGGTCGATGTCCACGACCTCGGTCCGCGCGTCGCGGGCCAGGTCGGCCAGCGCCGAGACGTCCCTGTCCGCCGCCGTCACCGGATGGCCCCGTTCCAGGAAATGGCGCGCGTGCCGCCCGCCGCCGGCGGCGAGATCAAGCACCCTGCCGCCCGCGGGGCCGTTCAGGGGCACCAGGGGGGCGAACCGGGTCACCCAGGTCGAGGGCGCCTTGAATTTCAGGTGATGGGGGGTGTCTGACATGGAGTGTTTCCAGGAGTTCAGGGCCGCGGCGATTCGGGTTTTGTTAAGCGTTTCATACTATGTTTCAGGGGTTAAAACGCCTATAACAGGCGCGATCGGCCCCGAAATCCGCCTTTCTTCATGACTTTACGAAAAATCCGGGGCCGGCGGCACAGAAAGAGTCCGAGCGATGATCCGCTATCGACTGATTTGCAGCCAGGACCATGAATTCGACGCCTGGTTCCGTGACGGCGCCGGTTACGAGCGTCAGGTCAAGCGTCAGCAGGTGACCTGCCCCCATTGCGGCGACGTCGATGTGACCAAGGCGATGATGGCGCCGGGCATCGCCAAGTCATCCAACACGGACAAGTTCGCCGAAGCCAAGGCGCACGAGGTCGCGCGGCGCATCCTGACCGCTGTCGGCAAGCTGCGCGACAACGTTGAACAGGAATTCGACTACGTCGGCGACCAGTTCGCCGACGAAGCCCGCGCCATTCATTACGGCGACGCCGAGGAGCGCGGCATCTACGGCGAGGCGTCGGACGATGACGCCGTCGAGTTGGAGGAGGAAGGCATCGAATTCTTCCGCCTGCCGACCCCTCCCCAGCGCCGCGACAACTGATCCCGTCTGTCCGGTCCGTCCGCTGCGCGGACGTCAGTCCGTGAACGAGATCCCGGCGTTGCGTTCCAGAACCTTGATGATGTCGTCGCAGCTCGCCTTGGGGCCGAGCATCTGAATCCCCGTCTGGAAGAACTCGCGCGTCAGGTTCGACGCCATCATGGGCACGCCGGAATCATTGCCGAGCTGACAGGCCAGCCGCACGTCCTTGTGCATCAGGTCCATGGCGAAGGTGCCCGGCATTTTGTCGCGCACGCGCGGCAGGGAAATCTTCGACGCGTTGCTCTGCCCCGATCCCTTGCTCAGCACCTCGATCATGGTGTCCAGGCTCAATCCGTTCTTCATGCCCATGGTCACGGCCTCGAAGGTGGCGATGCGGATCGACGCACTGGTCACGTTGTTGACCAGCTTCATGGTGTGGCCGGTGCCGACGTCGCCGCAATGGAAGATGTTGGGGCTGATGGTTTCCAGATAGGGCCGCACCTTGTCGAACTGGTCCTTGGGCCCGCCGGCCATGATGGCGATGGTTCCGGCCTCGGCCCCGTGCGGGCCGCCGGATACGGGGGCGTCGATCAGGCCGATGCCTTTTTCCGCCAGATCCGCCGCCATGGCGCGGGTCTCGTTGGGGTCGCCCGTGGTCTGGTCGACGATCAGCGTGCCGGGCGTGAGCCCCTCGATCAGGCCGCCGGGGCCGAAGATCGCCTGGCGGACCTCGGTCGAGGTCGGCAGGCAGGTCAGGATGATGCCGCATTCGCGGGCCAGGGACGCGGGGTCCTGGACCGGCTGGGCGCCGTCGGCGGCGAAGCTGTCGATGGCCGCGCGGTTCAGGTCGAACACCCGCAGTTTGTGTTCCCGCATCAGCCGCCGCGCCAGCGCGCCGCCCATCATGCCGAGCCCGATGTATCCCAAATTCATGTCAGATGTCCTCCCATGGACGTTCGCGCACGGGCTGCCCCGTCCGCGAACGGATTGGTTTCTTGTTCCTTGGTGATGCGCGCCCGGACGGGCGGAATCGTGAAGGGGTCGGGCGGGATGATAGCGAATATGGATTGGGTCTAGAAGACCCGGCGTTCACACCACGGTCAGGCGCGGCAGCGAATGGCGGTGCGGTGCCGGTTGGGCGGACACCCGGGACGGGGGGAAATCGACGTTCACGCGGGTTCCCTTGCCCTTGGCGCTGACGACCTCGGTGGCCGCGCCATGGGTTTTCGCCAGTTCGATGGCGAGCGGCAGGCCGAGGCCCGTGCCCTGATGGTCGCGGGTCATGGTATGGCCGACCTGCCCGAACCGGGACAGTGCGGTTTCCAGTTCCTCCGCGTCCATGCCGATGCCTGTGTCGGCAACGGCAAGGCGCAATCCGCCTTCGTCCAGCAGCAGGGCCTCGACCGTGACCCGCCCGGCGGTGCCGGTGAACTTTACCGCATTGGACAAAAGGTTCAGCAGGATCTGCTTGATCCGCCGTTCGTCGGCGATCAGGCCGGGCAGGTCGGGCGCGATATCGGAACTCAGGTGGATGCCCTTGCGGGCCACGTCGCCGTCGACCATGCGGAAGGTTTCGAAGACCACCCGGTTCAGGTCGATCTCGGCCTCGCTCAGGTGTAGTTGCTGTGTCTCGGCCGCCGACAGATCCAGGATATCGTTGATCAGAGACAGGAGATGACTGCCGGAGGCATTGATGTCGCGCAGGCAATCCTCCTGCCGGTCGTTGGCAAGCGGCCCGTAGACGCCTTCCTTGAGCGAACTGGAAAAGCCGATGATGGCGTTCAGCGGCGTGCGCAGTTCGTGGCTCATGTTGGACAGGAACTCGGTCTTCGCCCGGTTGGCGCGCTCGGCGCGGTCCTTCTGGCGCTCCATGGCGGTCTGGGCCTGGGCGATATCCATGATGGTGCGGCGCAGCTCGTTGTTTTTGGTCTCCAGTTCCAGAACCGTCGCCCGTACCTTCGATTCAAGGGGGCGGTAGATGAACAGCGCTTCCAGCACGACGGTGAAAAGCGCGCAGACCCAGAGCACGGTCTCAAGCCACTTGATGCGGTCGATGGCGGTCTGGGAATAGGTCTCATAGGCCTCGACCGCCGACTGGATGATGGGTTCCAGGACATGCGGGCCGTAGTTGATAAGATAGACGTAGGACGAGGAGTTGAGCCTGAGTTCGCCGAATTCGCGCCTGTAGATGTCGCGCGCATGGCCGAGGAACCGGTTGAATGCGAGATCGAGGCCGACGGCGGGGTCGAAGTAGATGATCGCCAGTTCCTCGGTCATGACCTTGGGAATTCCGGCTGCTTCGTCGCCGGTTAGAAGAAGAAGATGAGCCCGCTGCATGGCGTTGACGGCGCGGCCGAGCTGCGCGCGCGACACCGCGTATTCGTCCTCGTTGTCCGCAAGGGCCATCTGCCCGGCAAAATGGGCGATGCGGTTGGCCTGCCCGTTCTGGCCGCCGGCGATGAAGATCAGATGCGCGTAGTCGGACTGCTTGTCGATGATGAAGTGCATGGTGACAAACGACGCCGTGACCAGCAGCGCGATGGCGGCCAGCCCCAGGACGTAGCGATATCGTAGGCTTTTGACAGCCGCCAGCTCCGACATTTCCCGTCCCGTCCATGTCCCCGTTGATCATCCACTCGAACGCATCCTAGCGGCGGCATGTGACAGATATGTTTCGCGGAAATCGTCTAGCCAGGGTCCTTCACGCAGAATGCCAGATAGTTGACGGCAAGATCCTTGGCGTCCAGGCGCCAGGTATCGCTCAGGGGATTGAACACCATGCCCTCCAGGTCGGCGAGCCGCACGCCATGGGCCGCCAGCCCTTCCGCCAGTTCCGACGGGCGCACGAACTTGCGCCAGTCATGGGTGCCCACGGGCAGCCAGCGCAGGATGTATTCAGCCCCGATCTTGGCCAAGGCCAGGGACTTGAGCGTGCGGTTCAGGGTCGTCACGATCATGCAGCCGCCCGGCCGAACCAGCCCGGCCGAAGCGGCCAGGAAGGCATCCAGATCGGCGACATGTTCGACGACCTCCATGTTCAGGACCACGTCGTAGGTCTGCCCCAGGCTGGCCAGGTCTTCGGGCAGGACGTGGCGGTAATCGACATTCAGGCCCATCTGGTCGGCATGCAGTTTCGCCACCGCCACGTTCCTTTCGCCGGCGTCGATGCCCGTCACCTTGGCGCCCAGCCGGGTCATGGGCTCGGCCAGCAGGCCGCCGCCGCAACCGATGTCGAGCAGCGTGAGGCCCGACAGCGGCTCCGGCTTGCCCGCGTCCAGGCCGAAATGCGCCGCCACCCGGTCACGGATATAGGCGATGCGCACCGGGTTGATGCGGTGCAGCGGGCGGAACTTGCCCTTGGCGTCCCACCACTCGTCGGCGATGGCCTGAAAGCGGGCGACCTCACCGTCATCGGCGGTGGTCGGTCGGGACGATGTCTTCGGGGCGGTCTGGGTGGTCATGGGGTGCCTTTGCGTTGTTGGCGGCGCGGGCACCTTGCCCGCGACGCCGATTAAGAGTAAGAAGGCGCCGCCCGACAGACAAGGGCAAGTAATTCCGACGGAAATTTCCGGTTTTCGGGCATCTTTCAGCAATCGGGAGAGACACCGGTTCCATGGCGTTGATCGTGCAGAAATTCGGCGGCACTTCGGTGGCTGACGTCGACCGCATCAAGGCGGTGGCGCAGCGCGTCAAATCCGAGGTCGATGCGGGCCACCAGATCGCCGTGGTGGTGTCGGCCATGGCCGGGGTGACCAATCAGCTCGTCGGGTATGTGGACGACATCTCCAAACTCTACGATGCCCGGGAATACGACGCCGTGGTCGCCTCCGGCGAACAGGTGACGTCGGGCCTTCTCGCCCTGGCGTTGCAGGATATCGGCGTTTCCGCACGGTCCTGGCAGGGCTGGCAGATTCCGATCCATACCAACGATGTCCATGCCAAGGCGCGCATCACCAGCATCGACACGGACAAGATTCTGGCGCGTCTGCAGGAGGGCGAGGTCGTGGTCGTCCCCGGGTTCCAGGGCGTGGCCCCGGACGGCCGCATCACCACTTTGGGCCGCGGCGGCTCGGACACCTCGGCGGTGGCGCTCGCGGCGGCGCTCAAGGCGCACCGCTGCGACATCTACACGGACGTCGACGGGGTCTATACCTGCGATCCCCGGATCGTCACCAAGGCCCGCAAGCTGAGCAAGATCACTTACGAGGAAATGCTGGAGATGGCCTCCCAGGGTGCGAAGGTCCTGCAGACCCGCGCCGTGGAAATGGCCATGAACCACGGGGTGCGCACGGAGGTCCGCTCAAGCTTCTCCGCCGAGCGCGGCACCCTGGTTGTGAACGAGGAAGAAATCGTGGAAAAGCAAGTCGTCAGCGGTATCGCCTATTCCCGGGACGAGGCCAAGATCACCCTGGTCCGCGTCGCCGACCGGCCCGGTGTGGCGGCCAGCATCTTCGGCCCGCTCGCGGAGGCCAGCGTCAACGTCGACATGATCGTGCAGAACGTGTCCGCCGACGGCAAGGCCACGGATATGACCTTCACGGTGACCAAGGCCGACCTGGAACGCACCAAGTCGATCATCCAGTCGAAAAAGGACGAAATCGGCTACGAGGACCTGATCGCCAAGGACGGCGTGGTGAAAATTTCCATTATCGGCGTCGGCATGCGATCGCATGCGGGTGTCGCCCAGACCATGTTCCGCACCCTGGCCGACAAGGGCATTAACATCCAGGTGATCTCGACCTCTGAAATCAAGGTCAGCGTGCTGATCGCCGAGGAATATACCGAGCTGGCGGTGCGCGCCCTGCATACGGCCTACGGGCTGGACGCTGCTTAAGGACGCGCCCGTTTCGGGGTATGCAAAAACCCCGGCGGTGAATTTTCCGGCGGCAGTGTGGTCGCCTTCACGACTGTTTGATCCTATATGATAGCGATGCCGGGGGGGAACGGACCCGGGCAGGCCGCGCATGCAGATCAGGGCAGGGGTCCTTTATCCAGTGAACGACAAGTCCAACCCGCAAAACCCGGCTGCCAAGTCAGGGGGACAGGCGCCGAAGAAGGCGCCCATCGTCGGCCGCCGGCGCACCGACGTCTCACCCGTGCCCCGGCGCATGCTGGGCCGCGTGCGCGCGGTCATGGCGGCGGCGGCGACGGCGCAGGAACGGCTGGACCAGATCGTCAAGATCATCGCCCTCGAAATGGTCGCCGAAGTCTGTTCCATCTATCTCCGGCGTGCCGGCGACGTGCTGGAACTGTTCGCGACGCAGGGCCTGCGCAAGGACGCCGTGCACAAGACGCGGCTCCGCGTCGGGGAGGGCCTGGTCGGCGAGATCGCCGCCCATGCGCTGCCCTATGCCCTTGAGGATGCGCAGTCGCACCCCAGCTTCGCCTATCGTCCGGAAACCGGCGAAGAGATGTTCCATTCCCTGATGGGCGTGCCGGTCCTGCGCGGCGGCCGCGTCACCGGCGTTCTGGTGGTGCAGAACCGCACGCGCCGTGCCTATGAGGACGAAGAGGTCGAAACCCTTCAGACCGTCGCCATGGTGCTGGCCGAACTGGTCGCCGGCGGCGATCTGGTGTCGGCGGACGAACTGCTGCCGGTCGACGGCATTGCGCTGAAGACGCTGCGCATCGAGGGGCTGAAGCTCAACGGCGGCATCGGCATCGGCGTCGCCGTTCTGCACCGCCCGCACCTGTTTATCGAGCGGATCGTCGCGGACGATCCGGCGGCGGAACGCGAACACCTGCACAAGGCGTTCAAGGCCATGCATGGTGCTCTCGACGACATGCTGGCCTCCGACGACATGGCCAAGGGCGGCGAACACCGCGACATTCTGGAAACCTACCGTCTGATCGCCCAGGACGCGGGCTGGCTGTCGCGCATCGAGGACGCCATCGATTCCGGTCTGTCGGCCGAAGCCGCCGTGCAGCGTGTGCAGAACGACCTGCGCGCGCGCATGGCCGGGATCGACGATCCCTATCTTCGCGAACGGGCCCACGACCTGGACGATCTGGGTTACCGCCTGACCCAACACCTGATGGGGTCGGAGCCGGGGCCCCGGGAAATGCCCGACAACGCCATCCTGATCGCCCGCAACATGGGCCCGGCGCAGTTGTTGGACTACGACAGCCAGAAACTGCGCGGCCTGGTCCTGGCCGAAGGTTCGCCCAACGCCCATGTCGCCATCGTCGCCCGGGCGCTCGACCTGCCTGTGGTCGGACGGCTCGACACCATTCTCGACCGGGTCGAAGAGGGCGATCCCCTGATCGTCGACGGCGACCACGGCCAGGTCTATCTGCGTCCCGGCGACGACATCCGCATCACCTTCGAGGACAGCCTGCGGCTGCGCGCCGAACAGCGCGCCCAGTACGCGGAACTAAAGGATATGCCGGCGGTGACCCGGGACGGAATCGCGGTCAACCTGCTGCTCAATGCCGGGTTGCGCGTGGACCTGATGCATCTGGACCACACGGGGGCCGTCGGCATCGGCCTGTTCCGCACGGAAATCCCCTTCATGGTGGAATCGGAAACCCCGACCGTCGACCGCCAGCAGGAAATCTACGCCACGGTTTACGAGCGTGCGGGCGACCGTCCGGTGACCTTCCGCACCCTGGATGCGGGCGGCGATAAGGTTCTGCCCTATTGGGACGCCGAGGAATCCGAGGAAAACCCCGCCATGGGCTGGCGTGCGATCCGGGTATCGCTCGACCGTCCGGCGCTGATGCGCGACCAGTTGCGTTCGCTGATCCGCGCGGCGGCGGGCAAGACGCTGCGCGTGATGTTCCCCATGGTCACGGAAGTCGCCGAATTCGACATGGCGAAAAAGCTGCTGGATGCCGAACTGGCCCGCGCGCGGCGGCGCAGCCAACTGATGCCGTCCACCGTGCGGGCCGGGGTGATGCTCGAGGTGCCGGGCCTGATCTTCCAGATGCAGGCCCTGACCGAGCGGGTCGATTTCATTTCCGTCGGTTCAAACGACATGCTGCAGTTTCTGTTCGCCGCCGACCGCGGCAACCCCTTGGTCGCGTCCCGCTACGACGATCTGGCGCCCGCCGCCATCAATTTCCTGAGCCAGATCGCGCGACAATGCCGGGAAACCCAGACCGAGCTCAGCCTGTGCGGCGAAATGGCCGGCGATCCGTTGGCCGCCATGACGCTGATCGGCCTGGGATACCGAAATCTGTCCATGTCGGCGCCGTCGATCGGCCCGGTCAAGGCCATGGTCCGGTCGCTCGATGTGGGGGCCTTGGAAAGCTATCTTTCCGGGTTATCGCAGTCGCCGGCCCATTCGCTTCGGGAGAAATTGAGGGCCTTTGCCGCCGATCATGGTGTAATGGTTTAAAGCAACCGGTTTTGTTCTTGAATCTACATGACTTTTTGTGGGACTATTAAGGCTGCGGAAAAGACGAGACGATTCGCCTTTTAATTCGGCCGCTGCGTGACCCCGGGGGGCGTCATCGCCGCGGCCATCCAGCCGCCGGGCTCCGGTTTCGGGTCGCCCGGGCGGTGGGATTCCAGGGGGCGGACGTTGGGGCAAAGGGATGACCTACGCGTGAACCACGATCCCATTTCACGGGTGACGCCGGGGGGCGCCGCCACTGATCGCCGTACGGGCGTCGGGGGGCTGTTGCGGGCCTCGCGGCTGCGTTGCGGCGAAGACCTGGACGTCATCGCCCAGGTCCTGCGCATTCGCCGCCGTCATTTGCAGGCCATCGAGGACGGCAATTTCGACCAGCTTCCGGGTACGACCTACGCTGTCGGTTTCATCCGTACCTATGCGGATTACCTGGGCCTGGACTCGGACGAAGTGGTGCGCCGCTTCAAGGGCGAACAGACTCTGCAGCCGGGCAAGACGCCCAAGGCCGATCTGGTGTTCCCGTCGCCGATGTCCGAGACGGGCATCCCGCGGGGTGCTGTTGTGTTTCTTGGCGTGGTGATCGGCGTCATTGCCTACGGCGGCTGGTACAGCTCGACCGTCGACAACGATTTCTTCAAGCAATGGATCGAACCCGTGCCCGCGCGCCTCGCGGCCCTGCTGCCGGGCGGCGCCGAGAACCGGGGGCCGGACCGCAGCCAGGCCGTCGCCGCCGACAAGCCCGCGCCAGTATCCTCCGCGCCGGAACCGGCGGCCGTGGCCGAAGCCGCCACGGAGCCGACCGCGGCGACAGGCGTGGGCAGCGATGCCCTAGCCTCCGGTACCCAGGCCTTCGATACCCAGGCCTCCGATCAGCCGGCCGTTGCGGCCGAAACGGCATCGGCCGCTGGTCCTGAGAGCCCGACGGAACAGGCGCAACCGGAATTGGCGCAACCGGAATTGGCGCAGCCGGCGCCGGCTGCCGAACCCGCCGTCACCGCCGCGCCGACCAGCGAACCCGCCGCCGTGTCCCCGCCGCCGGAATCCGTACCTGCCGCCGCGCCGGTGAGGGAGACGGAAACCGTGCATGCGCCCGAATCCATTGCCCAGCCCGTGGAAACCGCCGAACTGCCCGCGCCCTCGACGTCGGCCGCATCGGGCATGCCGGTCCCGGCCGCCGAGGCCTCGGAAACCACATCCACGCCGGCGGTGACGGAAGTCGCCAGCACGCCGGCCGAGACCGCCGAAGCCCGCATCGTCCTGACGGCAATCAGCGACAGTTGGGTCGAAGTCCGCGAGCAAGGCACGGATGCCTGGATCTGGGGCAAACTGCTGCGTACCGGTGAATCCTACGCCGTGCCCGACCGCCCTGATCTGAAGCTGAAGACCGGCAACGCCGGCGGCCTGACCATCACCGTCGACGGTGACAGAGCCCCTGCGGTCGGCGCCAGCGGCGAGGTCGTGCGCAACGTGCTGCTCGACCCCGAGCGTCTGAAGGCCGGCACCGCCGTTTTCCGCTGATCCCCGGTATTTACCCCGCCCCTGACAGTTACCGCGGTTCCGTCGTCTGCGGAGGGGGGGCTATGGCGGCAGGCGCCAGAGCGGCCTGTTCCGCGCGGCGCAGGTGCACGACAATCCGCCAAGTGTGATAGGCGCTGCGGTAAAGCCAGCGCGCGCTGTCCAGACGATCCAGGATATCCGGTTCCCCGCCTGTCTCCATGCGTGCCGCCGTGCGGTCCCGATAGATATGGTACTGGCGATGAAGCAGAGCGGTCAGGCGTTCGAGCCGCCCCTCGATCAGGCCCAGATTCTCAAGGCCGGACACCCCGTGAACGACGTTGCGCAACACGCCGGACAGGCGCCGCAGACGGGCGTCGCTGCGCAGCGTCCGCATCCGCTCTTCCTGCCGGCAGCGGTGGTGGAGCCGCATGATGTGGTCGAGAACATGGACGGTTGCCGTCCGCCGGTCGCGCAGGGCCTTGTCATGAGCGTCCACATGGATGCGGTCGATGAACTGATGGACCGGCTCCAGGGCCTCGGTCACCCGGTCCAGGCCGCTGGGAGGGATGCCTTCGAGGGATTTCGGATTGAGCCCCGTCGCCAGGACATTGAACAGGCGCGACGCGATCTGGCGCAATGCCGTCGCGGCCCCGTCAGTAGCCGCCCGCCGGTCGGCCAGCAGCCGGTCGTCCAGGGCCTCTATCAGCGGCGGGCCCGCCGCCGGGATCATTATTGCGATCAGTTTGGCAAAGCGTCCGGCGAAAGGCAGAACCAGGATGACGCCGAGGATGTTGAACGACGAATGAAAGGCGACCAGCGCGATCTGTGCGGTGCCGGCACCGCCCGCCGCAAGCAGGGGAGAGGCCAGGGCGAACCATGGGGTCAACAGAGCGAACGCCATGACGCCGGTCATCAGGTTGTAGATTACATGCGCGAACCCGGTCTGGCGCATCGCGGTCGACCCGCCCACGGTTGCCAGGGCGGCGGTCACCGTCGTGCCGACGTCCATGCCGATGACCATCGCCGCGGCTTGGGGGAACGATATGGCGCCGGTGCCGAGCGCGACCATGGCGGTCGCCACGCCGGCGCTTGATGACTGAATGACCAGGGTGATGCCGATGCCGATGCCGACCAACTGCAGTCGGCCCCAGACCGTATCCGGGGGGAACGTGTCGGGGGTCACCTTGTCCTCGAACGTCGCGATGCCGTGTTGCAGGGCGTCGAGTCCGATGAACAGCAACGAAAAGCCGGCCAGGGCCATGCCCAGATGGCGGACCCGACCGGAACCGAACAGGCGCATCAGAACGCCGGCCAGAATTAACGGCAGAACCAGGGTGTTCAGCTTCAGTTTGAAGCCGACGATGGCGACCAGCCAGCCGGTGACCGTGGTGCCGACGTTGGCGCCGAAGATGACGCCCAGGGCCTGGGGAAAGGTCAGCAGCCCGGCGCCCACGAAGCTGACGGCGGTGACGGTGGTGGCGCTGGACGATTGAATGATCGCCGTCGTGACCGCACCCGCGACCGCGCCCGACGCCGGGCTGGTGGTCATACCCGCGAGAATCCGCCGCAAGGCGTTGCCGGCCAGCCCGCGCAGCCCGTCGGTCAGAACCAGCATGCCTAAAAGGAAAAGACCGATGCCCCCGGCGGCGATCAGGATATTCTGTATCATCGTTATGAAGCATATCCCAACGCGGTTCGGATTGTGATTGATCTATGGCAGACCGTGGTAATATGACGACCGCGATGTTGACCGCGGGCCGGGCGTCGGGCAAAACATGCCCCACGGGCTGTGCCGGCGCGGTTTCTCGCTTGCGCGCCGTCGCGGTCGGGCCCATGTAGGTTGCCGTTGAGCGTTTAAAGGATCCACTTTCATGTCTCAGGAAGCCACGCTTCCCGCCGACCGCGCGTTCGCCTTTGGTCCCAAGGCGCGCCGGGTCAGCGTGCCCGTCCAGATCGGCAAGGTCGCCATGGGCGGCCTCAACCCCATCGTCGTGCAGTCCATGACCAACACGGACACCGCCGACATCGACGGCACGGTCGAACAGGTCCATGCCCTGGCCCAGGCGGGATCGGAAATTGTCCGCGTCACCGTCGATACGGAACGCGCCGCCGCGGCCATCCCGTACATCAAGGAAAAGCTGCTGGCGCGGGGTGTCGACACGCCGATCGTCGGCGACTTCCACTACATCGGCCACAAGCTGCTGGATAGCCATCCGGCCTGCGCCGAGGCCCTGGACAAGTACCGCATCAACCCCGGCAACGTGGGTTTCAAGGAAAAGCGCGACACCCAGTTCTCCAAGATGGTCGAAAAGGCCATCGAATACGGCAAGCCCGTGCGCATCGGCGTCAACTGGGGATCGCTCGACCAGGACCTGGTGGTCCGCCTGATGGACGAGAACGCCAAGTCGGCCAATCCCATGACGGCCGCGGAAGTGACGCAGGAAGCCCTGGTCCAGTCGGCGATTTCCAACGCGCTCAGGGCCGAGGATTTGGGCCTGGCGCGCGACCGCATCGTGCTCAGCTGCAAGGTCTCCGAGGTTCAGAGCCTGATCAAGGTCTACCGCGAACTGGCCAACCGGGGCGATTGGGCCCTGCATTTGGGCCTGACCGAGGCGGGCATGGGATCGAAGGGCATCGTCGCCTCGACCGCCGCCATGGCCGTGCTGCTGCAGGAAGGGATCGGCGACACCATCCGCGTGTCCCTGACGCCGTCGCCCGGCGGCGACCGCACCAAGGAAGTCATCGTCGCCCAGGAAATGCTGCAGACCATGGGCCTGCGCGCCTTCACGCCCCTGGTCACGGCCTGCCCCGGCTGCGGGCGCACGACCTCGACCTTCTTCCAGGAACTGGCCGACACCGTGCAGGGCTACGTGCGCGGCATGATGCCGACCTGGCGCGAACAGTACGACGGGGCGGAAAACCTGTCGCTCGCCGTCATGGGCTGCATCGTCAACGGCCCCGGCGAAAGCAAGCACGCCGACATCGGCATATCGCTCCCCGGCACCGGCGAGGCGCCGACGGCGCCCGTGTTCGTCGATGGGGAAAAGGTCGCGACCTTGCGCGGTGCGGCCATTGCCGAGGACTTCAAGAAAATCGTCGACGACTATGTCGCCCGCAAATACCCGCGTAAGACCGGCAAAGCCACATCCGGCGCCGACGCGGCGGAATAGCGGGACCGGCGGCGATGGCAGACCTGCAACCCGTTCGCGGGACCCACGACATCCTGGCCGACGAGTTCCGCCTGCACCGCCATATCTGTGACCTGGCGGCGGCCCTGGCCGCGCGCCACGGATTCCAGGAAATGACCCCGCCGATCTTCGAGTTCACGGAAGTGTTCTCGCGGACCCTCGGCGAAACGTCCGACGTGGTGACGAAGGAGATGTACACCTTCGACGACCGGGGCGGCGATTCCATCACCCTCCGGCCCGAATTCACGGCCGGCATCGCGCGCGCCTTCATGTCGAACGGCCTGGCCCAGGAAGCGCCGCTGAAGTTCTTCGCCCGCGGTCCCGTGTTCCGCCACGAACGCCCGCAAAAGGGCCGGCTGCGCCAGTTCCACCAGATCGACGTGGAAATTCTGGGCGTGCCGGGGGCGCAGGCGGATATCGAGGTCATCGCCCTGGCCGCTCATATCCTGGACGACCTGGGCGTGGCCAAGGACGTGCGGCTCGAGCTCAATACCCTGGGCGATCCGGACAGCCGGCAGGCCTACCGGGGCGTGCTGCTCGACTACCTGGCCAAATACCGCAACGACCTGTCCGAGGACAGCCGCACGCGGATGGACAAGAATCCGCTGCGCATCTTCGACAGCAAGGACACGGGCGACCAGGAAATCATGTCCTCGGCGCCGCTGCTGCAGGACCATCTGAACGACGCCTCGCGCAAATTCTTCGACGACGTGCTGGCCGGGCTCGACGCCCTGGGCGTCGCATACGAGGTCCAGCCCCGTCTGGTCCGCGGCCTCGATTACTATTCCCACACCGCCTTCGAATTCGTCACCGGCACCCTGGGTGCCCAGGGCACGGTTTTGGCCGGCGGGCGTTATGACGGCCTGATGGAACAGATGGGCGGGCGGGCGACGCCGGGCATCGGCTGGGCCGCCGGGGTCGAACGCCTGGCCATGATGATCGGCGAGGCACCGGCGGGCGAGCGCCCCATCGTGGTCATCCCGCTGGGCGACGATGCCCTTGCCCCGGCCATGAAGGCGGCTCTTGACCTGCGCCGGTCCGGCCATACGGTCGACATGGGCTATTCCGGTAACCTGAAGAAACGCCTGGCACGGGCCGACAAGGCCAACGCCAAGGCGGTGCTGATCCTGGGGTCCGACGAACTGGCGCGGGGGGCGGCGACCCTGCGCAACATGGAAACCGGCACCCAGGCCGAAGTCAAACTGTCCGATATCGTTGAAACCCTGAAGCTTCACTTCTAGCGAGGCCGCCCCATGCCCGAAGACCGCGCGCATTCCGCCCGGCCCTTCGTGGCCGGGGTCAATCACCGGACCAGTTCCCTCGGCCTGCGTGACCAGATGTTCATTGAGGACGACGCCGTGCCCGGCGTGCTCGCCCGTCTGCGCGACGCCGGCGTGGCCGAGGCGGTGCTGCTGTCGACCTGCGACCGGGTCGAGGTCGTGGGTGCGGACCCCGATCCGGCGGCGGCGGCGGACAGGGCGCTGGGCGTGCTGGCGGCGGAAACCCAGGTGCCGCTTGCCGACCTCAAGGCCCAGGCCAACATCGCCGTCGACGAGGCGGCGGTCCTGCATCTGTTCAATATCGCGGCGTCCCTGGCCAGTCTGGTGATCGGCGAGCCCCAGGTTCTGGGTCAGGTCAAGGCGGCCCATCGCCAGGCCAAGGAGGCGGGTCTGCCTGCCGGCGTGCTCGAAGCCCTGTTGCAGGCGGCTTACGGTGCCGCCAAGCGGGTGCGCACGGAAACCGGCGTCGGCGAAGGGCCGGTATCCATCGCCGCCGTGGCGACCATGCTGGTTCAGGATCTGCACGGCGATCTGGCGGACGTGTCGGCGCTGTTGATCGGGGCCGGCGACATGGGCGAGATGGTGGCCGAGGACATGATCGGCGAAGGCCTGACCAACCTGACCGTGATCCACCCCCGCGAACGCCGGGCCAGGCGCACGGCACGGGTGCTGAACTGTAACTTCGATCAATTCGAAAACCTGGCCGATCTGGTGCCCAAGACGGACGTCCTCATCGCGGCCTTGGGCGGCGGCGGGCGGATCGTCGAGAAAAGCCTGGTGGCGGCGGCGCTCAAGGCGCGGCGGCGGCGGCCCATCCTGGTCGTCGATACGGCGGTGCCGGGCGACGTGGATCCGGCGGTCCATGATTTGGACGACGCCTATGTCTATGACTTCGGCGATCTGGAACGCATCGCCATGGAAGGGCTGGTCGGCCGCGGCGCCGAGGCCCAGGCCGCCCAGCGCATCGTCGACGAGGAAGTGCGGGCGTTCCTCAACGGCCGGCGGGAACGGGACGCGGGGCCCCTGGTCGCGGGCCTGCGCCGGTATTTCGAGGACCAGCGCGACCAGGCCCTTTTGGAAGCCGGCGGCGACGCCGAAAAGGCGACCCATCTGCTGGTCGGACGCCTGCTGCACGGGCCGTCGACGCGGTTGCGCCGGGCGGCGGCCGAGGCCGACCTGGACCTGGCGGCGGCGGAACGCCTGATCGCCCATCTGTTTCAGCCCGATCCCCCCGATGCCGACGGCGGCACGGGCGGCGGCGGCAAGGAGAACGGTTAAGTGAGCCTGAACGAGAGCCTGGACCGGGTGCTGACCCGCTACAAGGAATTGGAAGCCCTGATGTCCGAGGGCGGCGCCGGCGGCGACAAGATCGCCAAGCTGGGCAAGGAGTATTCCGACCTGGGCCCGGTGGTCGCGGCGGTCAAGGCCTACCGCAAGGCCCAGGCCGACGCCCAGGGCATGGCCGACCTGCTGGCCGATCCCACGACCGACCGCGACATGCGCGCACTGGCCGAGGAGGAATTCCAGGACTTGAAGGAAACCCTGCCGGCCCTGGAACGTCAGGTGCAGTTGCTGCTGCTGCCCAAGGACGAGGCCGACGAAAAGAACGCGATCCTCGAAGTGCGCGCCGGCACCGGCGGCGACGAGGCGGCATTGTTCGCCGCCGATCTGTTCCGCATGTACCAGCGTTACGCGGAAACCCACGGCTGGCGGTTCGAGGTCATGAGCGTCAACGAAACGGGCATCGGCGGTTACAAGGAAGCCATCGCCACGATTTCGGGCACGGACGTGTTCGCGCGCCTCAAGTTCGAATCCGGCGTGCACCGGGTACAGCGGATTCCGGTTACGGAATCGGGCGGGCGCATCCATACCTCGGCGGCGACCGTCGCGGTCATGCCCGAGGCCGAGGAAGTCGACATCGACATCGCCGATAAGGAATTGCGCATCGACGTGTTCCGCGCGTCCGGGCCGGGCGGCCAGTCGGTCAACACCACCGATTCCGCCGTGCGCATCACCCACCTGCCGACCGGCCTTGTGGTCATCCAGCAGGACGAGAAATCCCAGCACAAGAACCGGGCCAAGGCCATGAAGGTGCTGCGCGCGCGGCTGTACGAACGCGAACGCCAGATCCGCGACGACGCCCGCGCCGCCCAGCGCAAGGGTCAGGTCGGGTCCGGCGACCGGTCGGAGCGTATCCGCACCTATAACTTCCCCCAGGGCCGGGTCACCGACCACCGCATCAACCTGACCCTGCACAAGCTGGACCGGGTGATGGAAGGTGACCTGGACGACCTGATGGACGCCTTGATCAGCGAAGACCAGGCGAGCCGCCTGGCCGAGATCGCGTGACGCTGACCAGGAGCCGCTTTGCCCCGGGCACCCTGGGCCATGCCGTGGACCAGGCGGCGGCCGATCTGGCGGCGGCGGGCATCGACACGGCCCGCCTCGACGCCCGCCTGCTGACCGCCCATGTCCTGGGCCGGGACGCATCCTTCGTGCTGACCCATCCGGAAACGGAACTGAGCGACGAACAGCGCGGCGCGGCCCAGCGCCTGATCGCCCGCCGCGCCGCGCACGAGCCCGTGTCGCGCATTCTGGGGGAGCGGGAATTCTGGTCCCTGACCTTTCGGGTGACCGGGGCGACCCTGACGCCGCGCCCGGAAACGGAAACCCTGGTTGAAGATGCCCTTGCCCGAATTCGCGCCATGGGCCGGGAAGGGGAGGCGCTCCGCATTCTCGACCTCGGCACCGGCACGGGGTGCTTGTTGCTGGCCGTGCTGTCGGAACTGCCGCGGGCCGAGGGGCTCGGCATCGACATCAGCCCGGACGCGGTCACCGTGGCGGCGGACAACGCCCGGCGCTTAGGCCTGGGCGGGCGGGCGCGCTTTCAGGTCGGGGACTGGACGGCCGGCCTGGCGGGGGCGTTCGATGTGATCTTGTCCAACCCGCCCTATATCGCCGAGGCCGACCGCGAAACGCTGCCGCCGGAAGTCCTGGGGTTCGACCCCCCTGGGGCCCTGTTCGCGGGACCGCGCGGGCTTGACGCCTATGCCGCCATCGCGCCCCAGGCGGCCAAGCTTCTGGCACCCCGGGGAATCGTCATCGTTGAATTGGGCCAGGGACAGGAAGTGGCGGTCGCCGAAATCTTTCGCCGCGCCGGACTGGTCCCCGATGGGACGCGCGCCGATCTGGCGGGAATCCCACGCTCATTCGCCGCCGTGGCGCGGCGCGGATGACCCCGCAAAAAAATGTTGGAAATGCGGGGGAACCGGTCTAGGGTGCCCATGGTGGCTGTAAGGCCACTTGGGCGGATCGTCCTGTGTGACGCGTCATCGATATCCGAAAATCAAATGAAATTCGGAACCAGGTCGCGGCACCGGACAGGCCCCCCGGGATTTCCCTGAGCAAAGTGACGTGCGTCTCCGTTGGGTAACGAGGCGGTCGTTCTTTGAACAGCCGATACGGCGGACAGGCGTGGTTTGTCTGTCACCGTGGCGGGTGGGGCTGGACCTTAATTCGGCCGGCCGAAATGGGAAGCGTACCCAGCAGCCCGCTAACAGCAGTGTTGCAAGGAAAATGAACAAGAACACCAACAACAGACGGTCGCGCGGCCGCGGCGGAAAACAACGTCACGGCAACGTTCGTAATCAAACCTTCGAAAGCAACGGCCCCGGCGTCAAAGTCCGCGGCTCGGCCCAGCAGGTTCTCGATAAATATCTGCTCCTGGCGCGGGATGCTTCCTCCGCCGGCGACCGGATCATGGCTGAATCCTACTTTCAGTTCGCGGAACACTATTTCCGACTGCTGAACACGGATGAGCAGCGCAACGCCGACCGCAACGGCCAGAACCGGGGACGTCCCGACGGCGGTGTCCGTCAGACCCCTGGCGGCGCCGAAGGCGGGCCCGAGGATAACATGGGCGGCGATTACGACGACGACATGGACAACGACGGCGATCAGGACGACGACGCCGACGCAGAGGTCATTCGCACCGACCGGCCGCAGGCGAATACCGGCGATAGCCGTGACGACCGTGGCAGCCGCGACGACCGCGGCAATGGCCGAAACGGTTCCGGTAACGCCGCCGAGGCCATGGATGACGCCGATGCGCCGGAGGCGAAACCCGCCCGTGCCCCCCGTGGACGCCGTCGCAAGGCGCCGGAACCTCGGCAGGACGGCCAGCAGGCCGAACTGCCCATGGATGCCCAGCCCAACGCGCAGCCTGACGTGAAACCCGAACAGCCCGCGGCTACAGACGCCGCCGATTGACTGCCTGAATTCCTCAAGCGCGATCCCTGATCGCGCCGCCTTAAAGATCAACGAGGCGAGAGGAACTCTCCGACGGCGACCGGTCCGGCTTTCGTGACCCGGACGAACACGCCCATGTCGATATGGCCGAATCCGGCCTGCAGGAACTTGACGATGTTCAGGTCGCGCTCGGCCGTCGCCGGGTTGACGTTGATCGCCGCACAGCGGTCGATGCGTTCGGTCACCGTCGCCTCGGCGGCGCCGAGGACGACCGTCTTGCCCAGCCATTCGAACTCGGCCCAGGGCTCGATCCCGTCGATGTAGACATTGGCGCGAAAGCGCAAGGGGTCGACGGTTGCCTGGACGACCCGTTCCAGGTCGCGGATCGACGCCAGATTGATGACGGAAATCACCGGGTCGGGTTGGTCGGTCAGATGCTGGCCCGGATTGGCCTCGACCAGGTGCGGCCGGCCTTTGGCCTCGTCCTTCATGTAGGCGGTGAAGAAATCCTCGATCATGGTGCGGCCGATGCGGTCGGTGATGTTGCCGCGCGCGACCTGACGGCCCTGACGCTTGACGGTCAGCACGCCGGTGGCGTCGTCGAAGGACGTTTCCAGGGTCGCCAGCTTTTCGTTCTTCACCAGTGCCAGGAAGTTGCGCTTGGGCATCCATTCCAGGTGGTGGCCGCCGCTGACGGGGGTCGACCCCAGGGCCATGGCGAAGCGCCGGTCGCCGGGCAGATATTCATCGACCGCAAGCGTGGTGGCGTCGAGCGCCTCGGGCGTCAGGCCCTTCACCGGATAGCGGTAGATATGTTTGATTTCGGCCTTCATGGGAGGGCAAGGCTCGCCCTTTCATCGCCCGTCGTCAACGTTTGAAATATTAATCCGTTCCGACATTGCATGCGCGACGCCATAACCCTATTTCAGTTGCGGGAATAGGCGGTCTATTGCCCTGCACATTGCCGCCGCAAACGCCTATGTTTGCATGGGATGTGCACTAACCCTTGAGAGGGGCGGCCGGTTCGCCGATTATCGGGAACGCACCGCTCTGTCGCCAAAGGACGGGACAGATGGAATTTGAAAAATTTACCGAGCGCGCGCGCGGTTTCATTCAGAGTGCGCAATCGCTTGCCATTCGCGAAACCCACCAGCAGTTCACGCCGCTGCACCTTCTCAAGGTGCTGTTGGACGACAAGGAAGGCCTTGCCGCCTCGCTGATCGAGGCCGGCGGCGGCAACGCCCAGCGCGCGCTGCGCCTGACCGAAGGCGAATTGAAGCGCCTGACCAAGGTCGAAAGCGACACGGTGCAGATCTATCTGGCGTCGGAAACGGCCAAGCTGTTCGATCAGGCGCAGCAGATCGCCGACAAGGCCGGCGACAGTTTCGTCACGGTCGAAATTCTGCTGCTCGCCATGGTCATGGCCCAGGGCACCAAGGCCGCCGATATCCTGAAGGAAGCGGGCATCACCCCGCAAGACCTGAACACCGCGATCAAGGAATTCCGCAAGGGCCGCGCCGCCAATTCGGCCAATGCCGAGGACGCCTATGACGCGCTCAAGAAATACGCCCGCGACCTGACCCAGGCGGCCATGGACGGCAAGCTCGATCCGGTGATCGGCCGCGACGAGGAAATCCGCCGCGCCATCCAGGTGCTGTCGCGCCGGACCAAGAACAACCCGGTGCTGATCGGCGAGCCCGGCGTCGGCAAGACCGCCATCGTCGAGGGCCTGGCGCTGCGCATCGTCAACGGCGACGTGCCGGAAACCTTGAAGCAGAAGCGCCTGATGGTACTCGACCTGGGGGCGCTGGTCGCGGGTGCCAAGTTCCGCGGCGAGTTCGAGGAACGCCTGAAGGCGGTCCTGGCCGAGGTCACGGCGGCGGCCGGGCAGATCATCCTGTTCATCGACGAGATGCACACCCTGATCGGCGCCGGCAAGGCCGAGGGCTCGATGGATGCCTCCAACCTTCTGAAACCGGCCCTGGCGCGGGGTGAGCTGCACTGCGTCGGCGCCACGACCCTGGACGAATACCGCAAGCATGTGGAAAAGGACGCGGCCCTGGCCCGCCGGTTCCAGCCCGTGTTCGTGGGCGAACCGACGGTCGAGGACACGGTCTCGATCCTGCGCGGGATCAAGGAAAAGTACGAACTGCACCACGGCGTGAAGATCCACGACAGCGCCCTGGTCGCGGCGGCGACTCTTTCCAACCGCTACATCACCGACCGTTTCCTGCCGGACAAGGCCATCGACCTGATGGACGAAGCCGGATCGCGGGTGCGCATGGCCGTCGATTCCAAGCCCGAGGAACTGGACGAACTCGACCGCCGGGTCATTCAGTTGAAGATCGAGCGCGAGGCCTTGAAGAAGGAAACGGACAAGGCGTCCAAAGACCGGCTCGGCAAGCTCGAGGTCGAGTTGGCGGACCTGGAAGAAAAATCCGCCGCCATGACGGGCGAGTGGGAAAAGGGCAAGGCGTCGCTCGCCGATACCACCAAGCTGAAGGAAGAGTTGGAAAAGGCCCATCTGGCCCAGCAACAGGCGCTGCGCGCCGGCGATTACGAAAAGGCCGGCGAATTGCAGTACGACCTGATCCCCCGGCTTGAGGACAAGCTGAAGAAGGCCGAGGAGGCCGACGGCTCCGTCGTCGTCGAGGAAGCGGTAACGGAAGAGCATATCGCCCAGGTGGTCAGCCGCTGGACCGGTATTCCCGTCGACAAGATGCTCCAGGGCGAGCGCGACAAGCTGCTGCAGATGGAAGCCAACCTGGGCCGCCGCGTGGTCGGTCAGTCCGAGGCGGTGACCGCCGTGGCCAATGCCGTGCGCCGCTCGCGCGCCGGGTTGCAGGACGCCAACCGGCCCATGGGCTCGTTCCTGTTTCTGGGTCCGACCGGTGTCGGCAAGACGGAACTGACCAAGGCGTTGGCCGAATTCCTGTTCGACGACGAGACGGCGATGGCCCGCATCGACATGTCCGAATACATGGAAAAGCATTCGGTTTCGCGGCTGATCGGCGCCCCTCCGGGCTATGTCGGCTATGACGAGGGCGGGGCGCTGACCGAAGCCGTGCGCCGCCGGCCCTATCAGGTCGTGCTGTTCGACGAGATCGAAAAGGCCCATCCGGACGTGTTCAACGTGCTGTTGCAGGTGCTTGACGACGGCCGCCTGACCGACGGTCAGGGCCGCACGGTGGATTTCCGCAACACGCTGATCATCATGACCTCCAACCTGGGCGGCGAAATCCTCGCCGGGCAGGAAGACGGCCACGATTCGGCCGAAGTGCGCGGCCCGGTCATGGAAATCGTGCGCCAGGCCTTCCGCCCGGAATTCCTCAACCGCCTGGACGAGATCATCCTGTTCCACCGTCTGTTCCCCGAGCACATGGGCGGAATCGTGGACATTCAGCTGCAGCGCCTGCGCAAGCTGCTGACCGACCGCCACATCGCGCTGGACCTCGACGCGGCGGCGCAGGACTGGCTTGCCGAAAAGGGCTATGATCCGGTCTATGGTGCGCGGCCACTCAAGCGGGTGATCCAGAAGGAATTGCAGAATCCCCTGGCGTCCATGATCCTGGAAGGCTCCATTGCGGACGGCTCCAAGGTCAAGGTCTCGGTCGAGGGCGGCAAGCTGACCATCAACGGCAAGGCAGTGGAGGCGGAAGCGGCCTGATGAACATGACACCTGCATCGGCCCCGCATTGTCCCGTCTGTGACGGGGCCGAGCAGGCGTTCGAAATGACGGCCCGCGGCCACGATCTCTACCGCTGCGGCGCCTGTGCGACGGTCTACGTCCATGGCCTGCCGTCCAATGCGGAGGTGGCGGCCGGGTACGACGATTCCTACGACGGCGCCACCACGGGTTACTTCGCCAAGGTCGACAAGAAGATGCGCCGCTCGCGCGGCCGCATCCGCCAACTCAAGAAGCTGGTGCCCTCGGGGGCGCGGTTCCTCGACGTCGGCTGCAACGGCGGCTTCGTGGTCGAGGCCGCGCGCGAGGCGGGTCTCGACGCCTGGGGGCTGGAGGTCGATGGCGTGTCCCTGGCCTATGCCCGCGAACACTATCCCAAGAACACCTATTTCCTGGGCCTGGTCGAGGACTTCCAGCCGGACCAGGGGTTCGATCTGATCTATACCTCCGAGGTCATCGAACATGTTGCCGAGGTGCGGCCGTTCATGGCGGCGATCGTGCGGCTGCTGAACCCGGGCGGCGTGGTCTATGTGACGACGCCGGACATCAGCCATTGGCGGCGGCCCCGCGACCTGGACAGCTGGGACGGCTTCAACCCGCCGGTCCATTGCGTCTATTTCAACCCGGCCAGCATGCGCCGCCTGCTGGAAAGCCTGGGGCTTGAGGTCGTGAAGAAGCTGCCGGCCTTCAAGCCGGGCATGAAGTTCATCGCGCGGAAGCCTCGTTAACCTTCGAAAGCTTGTGATTTCCGTCACTTTATCGATTCCGGAATGATATTAGCCTGATCCCCAGAAAGGATCGGCGTGATGGCTGATGTGACCCTCAGCAAAGGCGTTCGGGCCAACCTGCTGCAATTGCAGCGGAACGAAGCCCTGCGCCTACAGGTCGCCGACCGTCTGACGACGGGGCGGCGGGTCAACCGCGTCGCCGACGATCCCCAGGATTTCTATGCCGGCCGCGCGGCGGCCAACCGGGTCGGCGATCTGTTCGACCTGAAATCCGGCATCAATCAGGCCCTGTCGTCGGCCGAGACCGCGTCGGTCGGTCTGCATGCGGTCGAGGATCTGACCCGCCAGCTGCGCGGCATCGCGACCGCCGCCCGCGGCGGCACGGCGGAACAGCGCCAGGCGGCGGCGGAACAATTCGACCAGATTCGCACCCAGATTTCCGACCACGCCGGCGATACGTCCTATGCCGGGGTCAATCTGATCGACGATCCGGCGGACGACCAGACGACGCGGGTCGGCGATCTGTCCGGCGCCACGATCACGGTCGAGGGCGGAGCGTCCTCGGCCGATGCGCTGGGTATCGGTACGGCCGCCGGCGATTACAACGGCTTCGCCACGGACGCGGACATCGACGCCGCCCTGGCCGACCTTGCGGGCGCGGCCCGGCAGGTGCGCTCGACCGGGCAGCGCGTCGGCTCGGACATCGCGGCGCTGACGACACGCGGGCAGTTCACCCAGAATCTTTCCAACACTCTGCGGGCGGCCGAGGACAAACTGACAGGCGCCGACCTGAACGAGGACGCGGCGCGCCAGATGGCGTTGCAGCTTCAGGACCGTTTCGCGACCGCCGGCCTGCGCTTCACCGTGCGCACGGAAAGTCTGGTCGCCGATCTTCTCAATACGGGAAGGCCGTGATGCAGCTGATCCGACAACATACCGCCGCCTCGCGCGCCTACGGCCGGGCGCACCATTCGGTCATCTGCGGCCGCCCGGCCGAGGCCGAGGCCTTCGCCCGGGCCGCCGCCCAACTGCGCGGGGCCGCCGAACGGCCCCATGACCGGGCCATCCTGGTTCGGGCCCTCGGCTACAATCAGAAACTTTGGACGATCATGCAGGCCGAAGCCTCGGATCCGGGCCACCCCGCGCCGGCGGACATGCGGGACGACATGCTGTCCCTCGCCCGGTTCATGGACCGCGCCATGGCGGCGGCACTCTCGGCGGCGCACCCTGATCTGGACGGCATGATCGCGATCAACGCCAGTCTCTCTTCCGGCCTGTTCGGCCGCCCCGCCTAGGCTGCGCGTCAGACCCGGTCGGCGAGGCTGTAAGCCCGCGCCACTGGGCGATCGCCTCTTTCGGCATCCCGGGCGTTATGCGTCGAGGAAGCCTTTGACGTGGTTCAGGAACAGCGCGGGCGCTTCCGCATGAGCCCAATGGCCGACGCCGGGCAGGACCTCGACGCGGGCGGCGGGAAACAGGCGTTCGATCTCGCCATGATGATGCGGGCCGATGTAATCGGACGCCCCGCCGGCCAGGAACAGGGCCGGTCCCCGATAGCTGTGGCCATGGGGCGGCGTCTCGAAGTCCAGCAGATCTTCCATGGCGGCACTCAGGGCGTCCAGGTTGACCCGCCATTTGAAGCCCCCGTCCCCGCTTTCCAGATTCTGCAGCAGGAACGCGCGGATGCCGGAGTTCCGTTCCGCAGATGCCAATTGGGCGTCCGCGTCCTTGCGCGAGGCGATCCGGGACAGGTCGATGGCACGCAGCGCTTCGACGTAATGGATGAAGGTGCCCGGCGAGGGGGCGGGCGCGATATCGACCACGGTCAGGCTGCCGACCAGTTCGGGATGGGCAAGCGCCAAGGTCATGGCCGCCTTACCGCCCATGGAATGGCCGATCACGTCGATCGGTCCCAGGCCGTGGGCGTGGATGAAGTGAGCCACGTCGGCGGCCAGGGCGGGGTAGGTCATGGCCGCGTCCCAGGGGCTTTCGCCGTGGTTGCGCAGGTCCAGGCAGAGCACCCGGCGGTGGGCGGAAAGGGATTTGGCGATGGCTCCCCAATTGCGCTTGGAACCGAACAGGCCGTGCAGAATCACCAGCGGCTTGCCGGCGCCGCTGTCCGTGAAGGCAAGGGGGAGAGGGATTGGGTCCGCCATGAGGGGGGGCTCCGCCTGATCCTTGGGGGCGCGGCGCCCGGTCGGATTATCGGGCGTCCGCCACGTCGCGTTGTCTGTCGGTCTTCTGGTTATCGTCCAGGCGGGCGAACTGCAAGTCCATCTGGTCCTTGGCAGCCAGGAAGCGTGCCAGTTCCTTGCCCGTCAGCTTGCGGCCCGACGGCATGCGCACGCTCAAGGGATTGACCTGTCCACCGTCGACCAGAATCTCGTAATGCAGGTGCGGGCCCGTGGACCGGCCGGTGGTCCCGACATAGCCGATGACCTCGCCCTGACGCACCCGTTTGCCCTGGTCCATGCCGCGGGCGAAGGCCTTCATATGGGCGTAGGCCGTGTGATAGCGCCCGTTGTGGCGGATGTTGATGTAGTTGCCGTAGCCGCCCTTGCGCCCGGCAAAGGTGACGACGCCGTCGCCGGCGGCATAGATCGGCGTGCCCGGGGGGGCGGCGAAATCGACGCCCCGGTGCATCTTGGTATAGCCCAGGACAGGATGGCGGCGCTTGCCGAAACCGGACGACAGGCGGGCGCCGTCGATGGGCGTGCGCATCAACGCCTTGCGCGCGCCTTGGCCCTTGTCGTCGAAATAGTCGACGTCGCCGGCGGCGGTGACGAAGCGGTACAGCGGCCGGCGATCGCCGGACAGGGTCAGGGCCGCGAAATGCACGGTGCCGGCATGGACCAAACGGCCTTCCTCGTCGCGGACTTCCTCGTAGGTGACTTCGAAGGCGTCGCCCTCGCGGATGTCGCGTTGGAAATCGACGTCCCAGGAATAGATTCGAATCAGCTCCGCCAGCACGTTGGCCGGCAGGCCTTGGGCCTCTCCCGCCAGATAAAGGGAACTGGTGATGGGGGCGGCGACGCGGGCGAGCGATCGTTTGACCTTCTTGGCTTCCTTGACGGCGGTGAAACTGTCGTCCACGTGGCGCTTGACCACGATCTCGTGGCGGAAGTCCGGCTCGAACCCGAAGCCCAGGAAGGTGCCGGGCTTGGCGCCCGTGCGCGGGCCGTCGGGCCCACCCTCGGGCGCGCGGAAACGGACCACGATCTTCTGGCCGGGCAGCAGGCGGCGCGGGTCGTAGGCGTCGGCGAAGGCGCGCATCGCCGCGTCGGCGTCACCGCCCGTGACCCCGGCCCGGGCCAGTACGCCGGCCAAAGTCTCGCCGGCGCCGATGGTTTCCGTGGCGCTGATCACGGCGGGGCCCTGGTCGGGCGATTCCGTCTCGCGGCTGCCGGGATGAATGATGCGGTGGGTCGCCAGACCCGAGGCCGCGGCCGGATGGCCCAGGCTCAAGGGGGCCAATGCGAAGGTCGGCTCGCCGTCGCCGCCAAGCAGCTTGCCCATATTCTGAGGGGTCTTCAATACCAGTCCGGCCGAACCCAGAACGACACCGAAGAACGCTCCCGCCGCAAGGAGTGTCCGCATACGCATAAGAGAAGTCCGCCACCTTGTCTGCCCAGCCGGTTGTCCGCTACCCAGCCAGACCACCGTCGTTTGCCCCGTCAGAACGCCGCCGCTGTATCCAGACGGCGATGCCTGTTCGCACTTTCAAAGCCCCTTGGAATCGGCCGGCCAGCCTTGTCCGGCGCTGAATTCCCTTACGCTTTTGCCCAACAATGTGTGGGGAGGCTGGTGTTGTCAAGTATCGATCGGGGATTCATTCATAGGAATCAATATTATAGAAGATGACTCTTATATATTGTTTCATATAAGGCGCTTACGGCACCGGAATCCCAGGGGACTTGCTCTCCGCGCGCTGAAGAAGCCGCTCCGCTGCCGGCGAAGCTGCCGATGGGGTGTGGATTTGCCCCCTGGATTCGTCGGGCAGGGCGGATTTTTACCCTCCGTTAAGGCCTTGCGCGGCGGATTTCCGGGCTTTCCCCGCCATTGCAATAAAATGACAAAAGGGGTTTGACAGGGCGCGGCAGCCTGCGTATAACCCCGCCTCCACCAGCGACGGGGGCGACGGCGACAAACCGGGCGCCCCTAATATTTGCTTCGGTGGCGGGGACTTAGGTTCCTGAATAAGTTTCGCGGCTTCGTCCGCACGGCTGTTTGACATTGTGGTTTAAGGAAGGGATACGCGGGCGGCGTTTTGTGCGCTGTACGGGTAGGACCGGTCGCTGTTTAGGTTTAGGTGGCGATAGCCTGTCTGTTTATCTGTGTATCTCTGTCT